>PJUK01000004.1_pt1 | contig 777790 bp, 604 predicted proteins | sample 1512211 | NCBI WGS metagenome assembly PJUK01 (sample SAMN08177668, study PRJNA422409) | Feces metagenome, whole genome shotgun sequencing project. | reverse complement strand
TTCCCATTCCGAACAGAGCAGTCAAGCCCGCCAGAGCCGATGGTATTGCCGTAACAGGTGGGAGAGTAGGTCGGTGCCTTTTTTTACACGGAAGCCCTTGCTGGAAACAGTCAAGGGCTTCTTCGTTTAAATACTTTCGTACTTCCCTTGGCGTCATTGTGCCGTAGCGGTGTAACGCATCATTATGCCCTTTAATCATATCACTTAAACCGGGTGCTCCCTTATTTATCCCAAGCTGCAAGCTGCAGGATGAGTTCTGGATAATCGGATCGCGGCATGATCAGAACATTTGAAAATGTTGCTGAACTTCCTTTACCTCCTCTGATCCCTTAACACTATCTCTGCTGAAGGGGACGTCGCCCTTATGTATGTATACCTGCAACTACAGCATGATTCGTGGAGAAGTGGATCCCGCTTCTATTTACCATCCTGAATATCGAATGGTATGGGGCGAGCTTTGATTGGCCCCTAACGATATATTATGCAGCAAGGGAGACTGGTGACGGGGCTTCTTTCAGATGGTGTAGCTTTAACTTTAGCATGAGGACAGCCCAGCTAGTTCTAGTACCTAGTCCCCATGGTTCGATTATAAAAGCTGATATGTACAGGAACTGGATATTCCTCATTCAAATCCTTTGATACAAGAGATTTAGATTTATAATTTTGAGTTTTGAAACGTGAGCTACATCAAAGAAATCTTTTTGAGACACAAAGCTCATTCCCTAGAAAGTCTCCCTTTATTGACCTATCATTAGTATTTTTACTAGATATTATCTAATTTAGTTGTTATTACGTTGTATTATGATGAAAGTAAAAGAGGTATTGGTTTTTGGCTTTTTGATCTTGTTCTTTTTGAAAGATAATCGATTGAATGCGCAAAGTAAAGCTTTAGACGATGGTGTGCTACGTATATTGGCTATCGGTAATAGTTTTTCGGAAGATGCTATTGAACAGAATTTATATGAATTGGCGAAAGCTGGGAAGAAAAAGATCGTGATCGGCAATCTCTATATTGGTGGCGCTCCTCTAAGTTTACATGTCAGTAACGCAAAAGAGGATAAACCAGCCTATCGCTACCGCAAAATCAATCTTGACGGACAAATGTCCGAGAAAGCAAATGAGCGTTTATCTGAGGCGCTTATCGATGAAGCATGGGATTATATTAGTTTTCAGCAAGCGAGCCCATTATCCGGAGATTATGATTCATACGCCAAGGATTTACCGCTTTTATATGATTACGTTAGAAAACATGTCATATTCCCGGAAACTCAATATATATTGCATCAGACTTGGGCTTACCAGAACGGTTCATCTCATGAGGGATTTGTTCGTTATAACCGCAGTCAAGACAACATGTATAAGGCCATTACTCATACTTCGAAGGAGGTCTTTAACTGGGGTAGTTTTAGTCTATTGGTTCCTTCGGGTACAGCTATTCAAAATGCACGTTCAAGCTTTATAGGTGATCATTTTACGCGTGATGGCTATCACTTGAATTTGAATTACGGGCGTTTTGTTGCCGCTTGTGCCTGGTACGAGTCTTTGTTCCATGAAAATGTGATGAACAATAGCTTTTTACCGCTTAAGGTCACCTATGTTGAGGGGGAGATTGCTCGGGAGGCAGCACATAAGGCTGTGGAGTCCCCTTATGCCGTTACGGTATTAGAAGATTTTCAATTAATGTATTAATATTTATATGAGTATCAAAAAGAGCTATTTGATCGAATTGGATCATGAAACAAAAAATACCAAACGTATTTTAGAACGGATTCCAGACAATAAACTGGATTGGCGTCCACACGAGAAATCGATGAGCTTGGGAGAATTGGCAGCTCATGTTGTGGAATTACATAGCTGGGTACATAAGGCAATACCAAAAGATGTATTTGATTTTAAAGTGGATTATTCGCCGCTCAAAGTGTCTTCGGTGGATGAATTAAAGACGATTCTATCGGCAGGGCTGGAAGCCAACAAGGCAACAATTGAGAATATTGCTGAAGCAGATTGGTTTAATGAATGGGTGTTGAAAGCAGGAGATTACGAGATTGCACGTTTGCCACGTGCTGGAGCGATACGTTTTATTGTCAATAATCATATTGTTCATCATCGTGGTCAGCTGACCGTCTATTTGCGATTATTGGATATTGCCGTACCGGGCTTATATGGACCATCGGCAGACGAAGGAATGCCTAGTTAGTGCGATGATTTGTTAGATTGTTTAAGAACAAAAAAGGGAATCAAATTTGATTCCCTTTTTTATATGCTTGATGGTCTAATTATTTAGCCAATTCTTCTGCGATTGCTTTTCCAATTTCAGCTGGAGATTCAATAACACGAATACCACACTCACGCATGATTTTCATTTTTGCAGCAGCAGTGTCATCTGCACCACCTACAATTGCACCGGCGTGTCCCATACGACGTCCTGGAGGCGCTGTTTGACCTGCTATAAATCCAACAACAGGTTTAGTACCATGTTCTTTGATCCAACGAGCAGCTTCAGCTTCCATTCCACCACCGATTTCACCAATCATGATGATCGCTTCAGTTTCAGGGTCATTCATTAATAATTCAACAGCTTCTTTCGTTGTTGTACCAATGATAGGGTCACCACCAATTCCGATTGCTGTTGTGATACCTAATCCTGCTTTTACAGTTTGATCTACGGCTTCGTAAGTTAAAGTTCCAGATTTAGAAACAACACCTACATTACCTTTTTTGAAGATAAATCCTGGCATGATACCGATTTTAGCTTCACCTGCAGTGATGATACCAGGGCAGTTTGGACCGATCAAACGAGAGTTTTTGTCGCTCAAGTAAGATTTTACTTGGATCATGTCTTTTGTCGGGATACCTTCTGTAATACAAACAATCACTTCGATACCAGCAGCGGCAGCTTCCATGATCGCATCTGCAGCAAATGCTGGAGGTACAAAGATAATAGAAACATTAGCTCCTGTAGCGTCTACCGCATCTTGAACAGTATTGAATACAGGACGGTCTAAGTGTTGTTGACCACCTTTACCAGGAGTAACACCACCAACTACATTTGTTCCGTACTCAATCATTTGAGTAGCATGGTAAGTACCTTCGTTTCCAGTGAAACCTTGAACGATTACTTTTGAATCTTTATTAACTAATACACTCATTTCTTCTTTAAATTTTGCACACAAATCTACTATTTTGCTTTCTAAAATGGAAGCAATGTGAATAGTAATGTGACCTTTATTGATAAATTTTTAATTGAGATTGCGTTTTTGGATAAAATCCCAAAGAATAATGCCAATTGCGACAGACACGTTTAGGGAATGTTTGGTTCCATATTGAGGGATTTCAATGCAGGTATCAATTTTTTCCATGACTTCTTCATCGACTCCATTGACCTCATTTCCAAAAATCAATGCATATTTTTTTTTATCTTCGGGTTCAAAGCGATGTAACATGACGCTGTCATCTGCTTGCTCGATAGCAACAATAACGTAACCTTCTGCCCGAAGCTGATCGACGACGGTAATTGTATCTTTGTGGTATTCCCAAGAGACTGATTGAGTTGCCCCAAGCGCTGTCTTTTCGATTTCACGGTGGGGAGGTGTACCCGTAATACCACATAGATATATTTTTTCAATAGCAAATCCGTCTGCAGTACGGAAGGCTGAGCCTACATTATGCATGCTCCGTACATTGTCCATAACGATTGTGATAGGAGTTTTTTCTTGTTTTTTAAACGATTCAACGTCTGTACGTTGAAGTTCATCCATCGATAATTTTTGCATGTCGCAAATATACTAAACCTAAAAAATAAAATAGATTTTGAATATTGAAAATAAGGTGTTATTTTTGCAGTCCGAATTACAAGAAAAAATTGAATAAAAATTAGCTAAAAAAAATGGCAAATCATAAATCAGCGATCAAAAGAATTAGAGCAAACGCTACTAAACGTTTAAGAAACCGTTACCAAGCAAAAACTACACGTAACGCAATCAAAAAATTACGTCACACTACTTCTGCAGAAGAAGCAAAAACATTATTACCGCGCGTAATTTCTATGCTTGATCGTTTGGCAAAGAAAAATGTGATCCACAAGAAAAAAGCTTCTAACAACAAATCTAAGTTAACTAAATTCGTTAACGGTTTAGCGTAAGCTTTTTGTATAGATATAGAGGGGTACAGCTCGCTGTATCCCTTTTCTTTATGTTATATACTTTGGATTTCTCTTTCCAAGCGAATGATTAATAAAAAAGCATCGATTTTCGATGCTTTTTTATTGATGTATTTATTTTATAGGTCAGAAAGAATCTTCAGCTCGCTTTCATCACCATTGATGCTTTCAAAGGCATGAAGGTTTTATTTTAAATCTTCCCACGGTATAATTTTATTGCTGCAAATTTGGAAGTAACTCTGCAATGACCTTTTTCAATTTATTGGGATCCTTCATATAAGGTTCCAAGTCATAAAGCTCAACTTTTTTGAAATCAATTGGATGACTTTCGCTTTGGAGTGAAATTGTACCTTTATTTAAAAGCTGACCATCTTTTTTAACTTTAGGGTCGAAATCGGTCACATTTCCACCTCCAATTTGAGGTTTTTTATATTGCAGAACAACCTTATCCTCGATGATATGTTGGACCAAGGAGTCTCCCAATACCAAGAAATCTGCTGTTACCCATTGATCACCGGCATAAGTTTTTGATGTCGAACTAATGCAATGTGGCGTAAAGAGTTTATTGTCGATCACAACGTTTGTGCCTGGTGTACAAAGGTTGCTTGTGGTCCGTTCGTCCTTGCCATTTCCACCCAACAATTGCCCTTCGATAGATATTGGAAAGTCTTGATCTACACCCATGGTATTAGGATCTTGTCCATGTAGCATAGCTCCGCTATTACGCCAAGCCCAACCTTCACCACCATTCACCTGTTCACCGACAAATCTGTAAGTAACACGCAGCAAATAAGCAGAGAATTCTTTATTGTAGAACAAGTGGCCATACTGAAAATTGAAATTATCATAACCATCATATCTTACCTTGAGTAAACCGTCTTCTACACGAAATGTATTTTTATAATTATCCCCAACTTTGTGGTTTCTGATTTTTGGGGTCCAGTTCTTCAAATCTTTCCCATTAAATAACTGAATGGGTTTGGGTTTTTTATCTTGAGATTTGGCAAATAAAGAAGTGCTAAGCAGTAAAATTCCAGCACTATAAATGATATGTTTGAATTTCATCCTGAATTAGGTTTATTGACCTAAATTAGGTAAACATTTTTAAATAAGCAATTCTTTTTGTTTGACATATTCGCTTGGACGGATGCCGACGACCTTATTGAACGTGTTACTAAACGTGGGGAGGCTATTGTACCCGACTTTGAGCGCAACTTCATTTACACTTAGTTTTTCGTCCAAAAGGAGCTTTAGAGCGGTCAGCATTCTGAGTATCGTGTAGTATTGGATAAAAGACATATTTAATTCTTTTTGAAATAGTCTGGCTAATGTACGTTCACTAATGTTAAATAATCCGGCAAGTTTTTTAAAGCTGACATTTTCCTCTATATTCTCTTCGAGGTAAGTGACGATATCCTTTAATTTCTGATGATTAGGATAGGGTAGGGCTAATGGAAGCTCATGTAGTGATAATTCCGGCAGGATAAGTTTAAATGCTGTAGCTATACTATATTTAGGTTCTTCGACCGGAAAGATATTGCCATTCCAGCGATTTGTAAACATAATCAGCTCTATCAAAAGATCATTGACAGGATAAATTCCCATTTTACTATAAAATGGTGCGTCATTATTAGTTTTTGGAAAGTACAAATTACGCATAACGACCTCAGGGGTACTGGGATGAATACTATGTTTTACGCCGGCTGGAATCCACAAATAATGACGGGCAGGCAGAAAATATGATTTTTCCTCCGTTTTGATAAATACTACACCACCTTCTGTATATAAAAATTGATCTTTATCGTGGCAATGCTCTGAAATATGTTTCTCTGCTATAATAGCGTGGTGACAGTAAATGCTATCTTCAAACGAGTCGACCTCCGTCATATAATAACGGTTGACATATTTAGCATCTGTTGGTATATCTTGTGTATTCATTTTAACCTATATACTATGCAGCAAAGGTAAGATTTTTTTACTAGACAGCGCCTTTACTTCTTGAAAGTGAGTGTATGCTTACATTAAAATTGCAATTAATCGGCTAGAGAGTTAGTATTTACTTACTTTGGTTTTCCTTTTATTATTGTAAGTCATTTGTTTTCAGCGTGATATATATTATCAATCAGTGTGATACAAAATATTTTTTTATTAAGGTTTGTTGTATATTTTTGATTTTTAGTGAGTTGTCTATTTTAAGTCGCGTTTGGATAACTTTGTGTCGAATGATAATAAATATGCAGTTGAAAAAAAAGCTAAAATTGTTTGGTTAAGAGGTTGGAAAATATACCAAAGAACTTTTCAAATAAAGGAAATATATAGGTTTCAATTTCTTAAGTTTACAATAATGGAATAAAATCAAACTATAACAATATGGCTTACGAAAGAATAAAAGTTCAAAGCTTACATGATAAAGTGATTACAGCGGAAGAAGCTGCTAAACTATTTCAAAACGGAATGGTCGTTGGTTCAAGCGGTTTTACCAAAGCTGGAGACAGTAAGGTAGTGTTACCCGCTTTGGCTGAGCGAGCGAAAGTCGAGCCATTAAAAATAACCTTAATTACTGGGGCTTCGCTGGGACACGGAACAGATGGTAAATTAGCGGAAGCAGGGGCGCTATCCAAACGGATGCCTTTTCAGGTTGATCGTATTCTACGTAATAAAATTAATGCTGGTGATGTATTGTTCATAGATCAGCATTTAAGTGAAACTGCAGAGCTTCTTCATAACAGGAATTTACCGCAGGTGGACATTGCTGTTTTGGAAGTTGCAGCAATAGAATCGGACGGGAGTATCGTGCCAACGACTTCAGTAGGTAACTCTGCAACCTTTGCTGCTTTGGCTAAACAGGTTATTTTAGAAGTAAACACAGCAATACCTACGACTATCAAGGGGATACACGATATCTATCAGGCCGAGGATTACCCACGTCGTAATGTAATTCCTATCGTAGCGCCAGAAAATAAGATTGGGCGGAAGACTATCCCCTTAGATGCGAGTAAGGTAGTGGGGATTGTTTTTACCAATGAGCTTGATAGTCCTGCTGACATTGCTGAACCGGATACCAAAACAACCGCGATAGCCAACCATATCTTGCAATTCTTTGAGAATGAAGTAGAATTAGGTCATTTGACAGAAAGTCTGATGCCACTTCAAGCGGGAATTGGTAAGGTTGCTAATGCTGTGTTGACTGGATTCATACATAGTAAATTCCGTAACTTGACCATGTTTTCCGAGGTATTGCAAGATAGCACCTTTGATTTAATTGATGCCGGAAAACTGGATTTTGCTTCTGCTTCTTCAATTACTGTCTCTGAAGAATGTTATTCAAGAGTGTTCGATCATTTGGATCGATACCGTGATAAGATTGTATTGCGTCCACAGAACATTTCCAATACACCTGGACTGATTAAACGTTTGGGCATCATCGCGATCAATACAGCTATCGAGTTCGATATTTATGGAAACGTAAATTCCACCCATACTTCAGGAACGAATATCATGAACGGTATTGGTGGGTCTGGTGATTTTGCCCGTAATGCTTATTTGAGCATCTTTGTCACGCAGGCTGCATCCAAAGGGGATGCAATTTCTCACATTGTTCCCATGGTTTCACATGTAGACCATACCGAACACGATGTTGATATTTTGGTTACAGATTATGGCTTGGCCGATTTACGTGGTTTAGCACCTCGTGAGCGAGCGAAAGTAATTATTGAGAACTGTGTACATCCTGATTATAAAGAACAGCTTTTGGACTACTATAATCGCGCGTGTGAAAGAGGAGGCCATACCCCACATTTGTTGGAGGAAGCGTTTAGTTGGCATATCAATCTTCGTGAAAAAGGAACAATGAAAAAAGACCAATAATCTAGGGCCAGCCTTCCTATTGACTAAAGGCATAAAAAAATGCGGAGTTCAAAATTAAACTCCGCATTTTTTTATCTTATTGCCAGCCGCTGTAACTTTTTTGATCCGGCGAAGCTCCTAATTTGTGCGATTGAGAGCAATCGTAATTTTTGTCCGATACCATTCTCCGGTTTCTGGAGATTCCATTGTTTTACTGTAGGCAGCAACAAGTTCGGTATAGAATTTTGCTCATGTTTTGGCGCCTCTGCCAATTCTCTGCTTCACATGAAAATCTGCTGAACTGGATAAAGAAATCAGCAAACGAAACATGATGTCTACGTAAGTTGCTGGTAGAGCCCCTGAGCAGCGAATTCTACAAGCGAAAAACTAACTTTCTTTTTCAGTAAGTTTTATCCATGGAGATGATCCAATCCTTATTGTTGATCTTTATAAAGATTCCAATAATTAAAGTCTGTCATTGGAGCATCCGTTATTCCAATAGACCGGCCCATTGTGACGATCTGTCCTCTATGGTAAGTGCCGTGAAGGATAAGTTGTTGTATGTATTCATACTTCGTGAAATCGCATTGAAACCATGGTGATTCCACTTTGATATTTTTTTTCAGATCTAATTCAGATAACTTTTGTACATAGGCTATAAGTTGAGCTGAGCTTCTTTTTAGAGCTTCAAATATTTCTTCTTTTGTTGATAGTTTTTTTTCAAAATCAAAATCATTGCTTTCTGAAATATGGCTCCACCAGTATTCCTGTGTCTGCAAGATATGGTTCAAGGTTTGTAAAATGGTCGGAAAGCTTGAGGGAACCTCTTGGTTAAGTTGCTCCTCCGATTTATCAGCTAGCCAATTTATATATTTGTTGACGACCCAATTGTTATACTCGACGCTTTTAGTAACTAATGTTTTTAAACTCATAATTTCGAGATAGAATGGTGTTTAGTGAATTGTTTAATAAATATAAATCCTTTTTCGAAAAAATGTATATTAAATTTCTCGGTCGCCTGTTTAAAAACCAGCTTTGGCAATTTTGATTTTCTATAAAATCATGGCTGGTATAAAGTTGAAATTTTTCAGCGTAACTTATTTGCAATAAATAGAAAGTATTGTTCATATTTTCTATATTTATTTTGCAGTATATATATCAATAGCAGAATGGTTTAGCTTTTGCGCATGTAAGCAAGCTACCATTAAAAGATCCAACAGCTGCTTTTGCAGTATTGAACTAACCAATATAAATTAATATGATAAAAGTAACGCACTGTTTTCTTTCTCTAATGACCATGTTATTTATAAACATGGGATACGCCCAAGTTAATTATTTACAGGAATCCAAAAAGGATTTCGACAAACGGATGCATTGGTTTAGAGAGGCAAAGTATGGAATGTTTATTCATTTTGGGCTTTATAGTCAACTCGGAGGAATATATAAAGGGAACTCCACCAAAGGATATGCTGAGTGGATACAATCGGAAATGAATATTCCGAAGAATACGTATTCAGAACTAATCAATACATGGAACCCCAAAGACTTTAATGCCGACAGTATTGTTCGATTGGCTAAGGATGCTGGTATGAAATACATTGTTCTGACTACTAAACACCACGAGGGATTTTGCTTGTGGGATTCTCCCTATACAGATTACGATATTGCTTCGACGCCAATGAGTGGAAGAGATCTGGTAAAGGAGTTATCTACAGCCTGTAAAAAAGCCGGAATCAGATTTGGTACTTACTATAGCATTATCGATTGGCACCACAGTTCACAATATGTTGATCCCAAGGGGAAAGGTGATTGGGGGCAGATACTGATGAAACCGGAACAGAAGGCTGCTTATATTCAATACATGAAAAATCAATTGAAGGAATTGGTTGTTAAATATGATACAGATATCCTTTGGTTTGACGGAGACTGGGTGAATTGGTGGGATATGGCCGCAGGGGAGGATCTGTACCAATATCTACGCAAATTGAAACCCTCTATTATCATTAATAACCGCGTAGCAAAGCGTGATCAATTTAAGCGTGATTTTGGAACGCCTGAGCAAGAACATCCGGGAGCTGCATTGGATTACGACTGGGAAGCCTGTTATACCCTAAACAATTCTTGGGGATACAAAAAGTCAGACAATAATTGGAAATCTCCAACGGATGTAAATACCAAGCTGCGCGAGATCAATGAAAAAGGTGGAAATCTGTTGCTCAATATTGGGCCTGATGCGAATGGAAATGTACCCATAGCCAGTAGGGAAATTTTGTTAAAAGCTGCGGCGGAGCGGAAAAACAACCAGACTTTATAATAATCGCTGATTATCGATTTTTGACAAAGGCTATAGGAAAAAAAGAATGTTATTTAATCTTACTTATCAACAGCTATGAAAACAAAACACATTTTAGTTCTGGTGCTGATCACCATGTTATTGGGGGGCAGCACCGTGTAAAGGCAGATCCACCTTTTCATAAAAAAGGGATGATCAAGGTCTCGATCTTTTATCCAAATGGACCTGGAAAGACATTTGATTGGAGCTATTATATCCCTCAACATATTGCGCTTGTCAAACAAGTATACGGTAAAGCATTGAAAGGTGTAACTATTGATAAGGGACTTTCGGGACGTAGCTCGGAAGCTGGACCAACTTATTTAGCAATTTGCCATTTATACTTTGATTCGATTGCAGCCTATCAGGATCCTTTAAAAGAAAATGGGAAAAAATTTGCTGAAGATTTTCCAAAATATACGAATATTACTCCAGAGGTACAGATTAGTGAAGTTATTCAATAGAACATTAGTTGACTGGACGAAATATCATAGTTCATATTCATATGATCTATGGTATGGATACACGAATAGAAAAGTCGTCTGTGCATTGCAAACGACTTTATTTTATGACCTTAACCGCTTTGCTATATATGCAGTTTATATCCGGTATAGTCCTGCTAGAAATTAATATGAACGACTAAATTATGAAGAGATCTCTCATGCTATTCCCTAAATTATTATTTATTGGCTTAACCTGTGCCGTTACCCTTGGTGTGTATGGGCAACAGTCTGGCTCGGTCAAACGCATTTATATCAGCACAAAAGGAAGCGATCGAAACCAGGGGACTATAGATAGTCCCTATGCCACAGCCGACGCTGCACTGCGCTCGGTAGAAAAATATAAAAACGGGAAAAATACCCCAGGCATCGAAATCATTTTTATGGCTGGGACTTATCAGCTGGACAAGCCGATCCAGATGTCCGCCGTAGTATCGGGTACAACAACACAACCCTTGCGGATCAAATCCGCAGATGGAGCAAAGGTTATACTGAGTGGTGCCAAATCTCTTGACCTCAAATGGCAAGAAGGTGATCACGGTATTTGGGCAGCCAAGGTGCCCAGAGGAACAAACTTCCAAAGTTTATATGCTAATGATAAGCATCTTGTCCGGGCACGTTATCCAAACTACGATCCCACAGTCTTGCCATTTCAAGGTTATGCTGCAGATGGCTTAAGTCCCAAACGTGTAGCAACCTGGAAAAACCCTAAGGGCGGAATTGTACATGCTTTGCATGCTGGTCGCTGGGGAGGATTCCATTATGAGATTACAGGAAAAGATGGCTTATCAACAGTTACACTTGAAGGTGGACAGCAAAATAATCGTCCCAGCAAAATGCACGAGACCTATCGCTTTGTAGAGAATATCTTTGAAGAACTCGATACCTTTCAGGAGTGGTATCTGGACGAGCAGGAAGCAACACTATATTTTATGCCGGCTAAAGGAATTAATCCGAATCAACTGAAGTTTGTGGCTCCACAATTGGAAAATTTGATCAACCTTTCTGGATCATCTTCCAATCCAGTACATGATATCGAGGTTAGTGGCCTTTGCTTTATGTATACTGCTCCAACCTTTATGAAAACAGCCGAACCCTTATTGCGCAGTGACTGGACAATCTACCGACAAGGGGCCTTGATGATTGAGGGTGCTGAAAACTGTACCTTCCGTGCGAACGATTTTATTGAATTAGGCGGGAATGCAATTTTCGTTAATAAGTACAACCGAGATGTAAAGATTGAAGGCAACCGGATCGAACAGGTCGGCGCTGGAGCAATCAACTTTGTAGGAGATTCGGAGGCGGTCCGTTCACCTTCATTTCGCTATGAAAAATTTGTTCCGTTTGACCAAATGGATACTATCAAAGGGCCAAAAACCGATAATTATCCTATGAATTGTGAGGCGAGTGACAATCTGATTCATAGCATTGGATTGATTGAAAAACAAGTTGCAGGCGTACAGGTTTCTATGGCTGAATCGTTACGGATTTTGCACAATACTATTTACAATGTGCCCCGTGCGGGTATCAATGTAGGCGATGGCACCTGGGGAGGTCATGAGATCGCCTATAACGATGTCTTTAATACGGTCTTGGAAACCAGTGATCATGGTGCTTTCAATTCCTGGGGACGCGACCGATTTTGGCATCCCAATCGCAAAGAGATGGATGAACTGACGACGAAACATCCGAATTTAATATTGCTTGATGCAATCAAAACAACCAAAATTCATGACAATAGATTTCGATGTGATCACGGTTGGGATATTGATTTGGACGACGGATCTTCCAATTATGAGATCTACAACAATCTCTGTTTAAGCGGAGGATTAAAGCTTAGAGAGGGATTTTATCGCAAAGTATATAATAATGTGATGATCAACAATGGTTTCCATCCGCATGTCTGGTTTCAGCATAGTCATGACGTCTTCCGTAATAATATCGTGATGCAGTCCCATCAGGATATCCAGGTCAAATATTGGGGCGAAGAGGTAGACAATAATATCTATGGACTGCAGGGTGACTTAGAAAAAGATCAGGCGAAAGGCATAGAAAAAGATGGTCGTGTTATTCAATTGAACTTTACGAATCCTGCACATGGCGACTTCCGATTGAAGAACTGGAAAGATCAAGGTTTTAAGAATTTTGATATGCTGCATTTTGGAGTTATCAGTAAAAGACTTAAAACTCTTTCCGCTAGTCCTGAAATACCGCAGCCGATCCAATCCTTGGCAAAGGAGCAGGGGGGCAGGTGGACCTGGAGGTCGGGCTTATTTAAATCTGTGGAGACCTTGGGCGAGCAGTCGGCTGCCGGCCTACCCTCGGTAAACGGCGTGCTTCTACTCCAGTTGGATGAAAAAAGCAATCTTTATAGAAGCGGTTTGCGTGTCGGTGATGTTGTATTGAATTATCAGGGCGAGAAAATAGATCAATTAATAGACCTGCAACAAGCGATTAAAAAGCATGTACACGCTGACAAACCAAAGGTGTTAATTTTTAGAAACCAACAACAGCAGGAATTAACCCTGCAGCTGTAGTAAATTTTCTATGGGCTGATTGAAATATAGCATTGTAGTTGGACATGCGCTACAGCTCTTGTGATAATTTAGCATTAAACTAAGGTAGTTTTGATAGATCGAGCATCTTATGACGATACTTTTTTATTAATAATTTTTATTTCCATTGGGACTATTGAGCATCTTGGTTGTCATTATAGCAGTGTGTCAACATTTAATGGAGTAGACACATGATAATAAATTCTTATTCGTATTAATGATATATAAGGCTGTACAGCACTCATGTGTTGGCAGCCTTATTGTTTTAACCCCGAAAGAGATCTAATAAAAGAGGGTAATGGTGAGGCACATGAAAGTATAAAGCAGCAATTATTTAACGGGCTATAATAAACTCGAGAAGCTTGAAAGTCTAAGTATAAAAGCAGAAGAAAGTAATACAATGCGTAGTGGTGAATGTAAGTGAAGCCATAACTATAGCTGTAAAGATGAGGACGCAACTTCGCTGGTATTGGATGATCTAGCCTAATTTCTTAAACTGGCTTAAGTTTAAACTGTCTTTGTTCTCTTAAATTTGATTGATATAATTTTATCTCATGTATAGTCAACTATTTGTACGTTTAGCTGTGTCTACAGCATTTTTATCTGCTGTGGCAGATCGTTTGGGCCTTTGGGGAGCACCAGGAGCAGCTCATGTTTCCTGGGGAAATTGGGCCAATTTTGTGGCCTATTCCAATACGCTTAATTTTTTTGTGCCTGAATCTTTCGGTAATGTACTTGCTATCGGTGCAACATTCTTAGAGGTTATTTTAGCGATCTTGCTGCTGGTTGGCTATAAGTTGCGTTTTAGTGCATTAATTGCTGGTATTCTGTTGATTAGCTTTGCGATGGCAATGCCCCTATCGTTAGGGATCAAATCGACTTTTGATTATTCGGTCTGGGTAGGAGCGGCTGTCTGTTTTCTGCTGCGTAGCGCTGATAACTTTCCGTTTAGCATAGACCGGTATATTGAACTTCGAAAAAAGTAAATGGATAGACAAAGAATGGAACGATGGTTTTCTCGTATTTAATTGTATTTATAAATGCCTAAAAAAGCCGCTAAAACAAACTGGTTTAACGGCTTTTTTAGAATTACATTTCCTTTAAGTTTACCTCTTTCTTTTCACCATCTTTGTCAATAGTGACATGTTTTTCAACATTGGCTTTGTCGACATAAGAGGACCTAGCTGTACCATAATTTGTCGTGGAACCTGTATAGCCCCAATAGTTATAATAATTGGTATAGCCCGATACATAGGAATAGTTGTACGAATTGGTAAAATCGAAGCTGGCCATAACGACATAGGCACCAGGCATGAGGTCTGCAAACTCGAAATGGCCTTCATCATCATATACCTTCGCTTTTTTAACAGCATAACCGAAATCAGGATCTAATGGAACTTCCTGAACCTTTTTCTGTTTACGGATCTTTTTATTGACTTCCAGCCATTCTTCGTAATAGGCAGAGTTGGCAAAAAGAGTAATTTCTGTCCCTTTTGGAGCATATTGCTTTTTGGCTGTATTCACGAGTCCGCCAAGTCTTTTTCCGGAACTGGATCGTGCGTAGGCAGTTCCGATAATAACACTGTTCCCCTGGGAAATTTGCTGGGCGGCTTGTTCTTTGTTGAATCTATTTTTAATAGGTTGATAGTCCAGTTCCTCATTTACCGTAATTTCCCACTTGCCATTTCCCATAGACATTTCCCTTTGCCATAATCGATGATCTTTCTTATCGATGACGTAATTATAGATGGCTCCGGTACTTTCTTCTAAAAGTGTGACCAGCCAGCTGTTGTGCTTGCCTGTTTTTGGCGAACCATAACTGTAGCTCTTTACTTCCTTGATAGTATAGTCTTCGACAAAAATGTCCGAATCACTATTGTAATAGAATTGCGGGATGCGCGCTTTATAACCAACGTCTAAAGGTAGGGCTGAAATCATGTGGTCGGTCCAGTTAAAATCGACAAACGATCTAGTTGGCTTTAAGTTGATCTTTTTTTCCTTTTTGGTTTTCTTCGAATAATAATTACCTGTAATTGTTTCACCAAAGTTGAGGTTCACTTTTGTTTCCTTGCCATCACTGGTATAGCTGATAGGCTGAAGTGTTTTTGCATCAGCGACAGTCGTGCGGATGGAGGTCCAGGCGTTATCCTTGGGAACATAGGTATTGGTTAAGGTCAGTTGATTGTTGGCGGCTACAATATCGTAGGTCAATGATCCTTGTTTGTCCCAAGTGTTATCTTTGACATAATAGACCGTATATAGTGATTTTTCTGGTTTTATATTACTGGTATTGATATCCCCGCTACCTGGACTGACGGTCTTTTGACACAATCCTGTAACAGGAAATAGGCCTATTCCCAATACAAAGGCATATAATTTCATATATGTGAACTATAGTTAATGAAAAAACAAGTTGTTTTCTTGTTCGATTTATTTATCTAAGGTAATAAAAAAGATTTTTATTTTTTTGCTGGGGATAGCTTCATCGAATGGTTTTATGCTTATTGGAAATTTGGGGTCGTAACCTTTTGGAGTTTGTTCGCATGTTAGTGCTAAGCTGAAGGGAAAAATAAAACGGAGGTAATTTATATTTCGTTAGGTAATCATGTTTTCAGCGATTGAAAGGCAAATGAGCTTGAAGTGGTCAGATGTTACAATAAGAGGAAAATTATTCCTCTTATTGTTATTCAGAGCTGTACTTTTCTATCTTTTGTTCACTGTATGTACCTCTACTTCTGGTTTTCCTTTTAAGACGATCCTTACAGTTTTTTCTTCCTGTAACTGCAGGTCTTGATTCGAATTGACATTCGCATTTGCAGAAACATTGATCCGTTTTGGTTGCCGTGGTTGAATATTTTCGACCTTTACATCTTCAATTATCGGTGAAACATTTTTTGATGGAGCAGGCTCTATTTGAGGATCCGCAAATTTGATTCGTTCAACACGTACCTCATCGACTATTTTCGGTGATTTTTGAGGTGGGGTAGATTTTTTCTTGGGTGCCGGGAAACGTATTTTATCTTCTTGCTGGTAAGCAGCGCTCGGCTGGGATTTCATTGGAGCTGTAATATCTTTTTTCGGAGGACTAGGCCGGGTTTCGTTAGCTTTGGGAGTACCTGGTTGCCTTGAGGCTGGTGGAGCTGTTAAAGGTTTGGCTGGTTTCTCTTTTTCTGTTTTAGCCGGCGTTGTTTTTTGTGCCTCTACATGTGTTGAAAACAAGATAGAAATGGCTGCTGTCAGTAATAAAGTAAGCCCGGGCATTAGCAAGAGCCTACCTTTGGTTGTTCTTTTTTGTAACATAATTAATCGTTTTTTTGTTGTTAAGAAATTAAAATTACTGGCCGGTAATGCGTTTATATCAGGTGTGGACATACTCCACTCGATAATCAAATGTTGGTATCTCAATTTTTCATGAACCTGAACGACTGCATGATCTGCAAGGTATTCGTGCGTTTGTCGAATCGATTTTTGGATAAAATAGATAAAGGGATTGAACCAAAGAAGTATACACGATAGCTGCATGAAAAGTACATCGACAGAATGGTATTGATTCGCATGCGCTTGTTCGTGGGCTATAATTGACTGATCAATAATCCCCCGTTGATAGGCTTCCTTGGGAACATAAATTTTTTGAAAAAATGAAAATGGTGTTTTTAAACCTGTTATAACATAAATGGAATGATCATTGCTTGGCGCAGCAGCATGAATATAAGCCAAGAATTTACGATATAACAATAACTGTTTCGATAGTAATGCTATGGCGACAATTGTATAAACCAGCAGAACAATGCTGTACCAATCGGTAGGATCGTAATGGGGAAGTGCTGAATCCATTGTCTGCCGCATATTGACTGCTGCAAGGGAGCGGGAAGTATTGCTTCCGTCGCTGAATAAGTTCGGAATATCAAATGGAACAACAATCGTTGTCAAAGGAATGATGGCAGACAAAGGGATAATTCCAAGTAAATAAAGCCGGTTAAATACGAGCAGCTTCTGATTGCGTAGTACCGACCAATAGATAAGATACAGTAAACCCGAACAGGTTATCAATTTTCCAATGTATAGGATCATGTCTCTTTGTTTTTTATTTCGGAATCAATTATATTCTTCAGCTCTTCCAGTTGCTCCTTGCTTAATTGTGATTGTTTCGTGAAAAAAGAAGCAAACTTTAAAGCTGAATTGTCGAAGTAGGTTTCTACGATATCATTGACGTGTGCTAAATAATAGTTGTCTTTAGCGATTAATGGATAATACTCTCTCGAATTCCCATAAAGCACATAAGATATTGCCCCCTTTTCAGTCATTCGTTTCAATAATGTAGCAACAGTTGTCGGAGCAGGTTTGGGTTCGGGATAAGCTTCCATAATATCTTTCATAAATGCTTTTTTCATCTCCCAGATGTAGCCCATCAATTGTTCTTCCATAGCTGATAATTTATTCATACTACAAATATAGAATTCATTCTACATATTGTAGAATTAAAATATGTTAAATAATTCTTTTTTGTTTTATTTAATTGATTTTTAGTGTTTTAATTTATTTTTCTATTGGAGATAAAAGGGTTTTTAGCAACAGGGTTCTTCTTTTTATCTTGACTATCAGTGCTAGCTATATACAAATAGTAAGGGGGCAGGGGATGGTATTGCAGCTTTGGGATAAAGAATCTGTCATTTCCTCTGGATAGGTTGCGAATAGAAACTTTAGACGGTTCAGTGCGTGACAAAGGGGATAAATAAAACAAAACTGGAGATATTGCTATTATATTCCTGTGGGTGAATATAGTGTAACCTTATCGTCTCTTCATAGAAAAATTGGATTTTTTTGGATAAATAAATCAATTTAGACAGCAGCAGATAAACTTGAAATAAATAATGGCAAAACTTTTTTTAGTCCGACATGGACAGTCGCAATGGAATTTAGAAAATCGCTTTACGGGCTGGCAAGATATTGATATTACCGAATTAGGACAGCGAGAAGCGCGACAGGCTGGCGTGGCCTTAGCACATGAACCAATTGATATTGCTTATACTTCAACACTTATAAGAGCGCAACATACATTAAAAATTATTTTGGACGAAATGGGAAATCCTCCCATTCCGATTGTGATAGATGCAGCATTGAATGAGCGGGGCTATGGAAAACTTGAGGGGTTGAACAAGGACGAAACAGCAGAAAAATATGGGGCTGAGCAAGTGCATATCTGGCGAAGGTCTTTTGATACTCCGCCACCAGGAGGGGAAAGCTTAAAAGATACTTACGAGCGTTTTATTCCTTACTATGAACATGTTATAGCAGCACAGCTTAAAGTGGGTAAAAATGTGCTTATTGTTGCACACGGTAATAGCTTAAGGGCACTGATTATGTATTTGGAACACCTTTCTCCAGAACAGATATTGGAACGGGAGATTGCTACCGGACAACCGATCACGTATCAAGTCGACGGATAAACATTCTATATTCAAATACCAATTTTTGCAATTTGTTACTCGATTGTTGGGGTCATATCAATAGCAATTTTTGAGAAATTTACGTTAATGTAAGAGGTTTATTTGCTTAATAATTAGCTTGATACCAAGTTCAAGAGTTGATTGTAAAAAATCCTGCCATACGGATGATGTGCAGGATTTTGTTGCTTATATGCTCTTTATTCTATTTCAAAACGAATTTAAATCCTAGAGAAAAACGCGATGGCTCGAAATTAGATCCATGGGAAAGATTCCACCAAGGTTTCCAGTCGAAATGCATCGCTAACGGGGCAGAAGGAATTCTGAACTCTAGACCTAAGGTTGGACGGATTGCAAAGTCCGTATGTGTTTTTCCATCTTTCCAGTGATAATCGTCATACCAGTCGTCATGCCATTTGCCATAATCAATAAAGGACACCTGTGGACCAACACCGATATACCAAGAAAGACCCCGTGATCCCGGAATACGTTTGTTGTATGAATAATCAACGCCGATAACAGTAATATTGTCGCCAAATAATACTTGTGCGTTCCCGGCATCATTTCCACCAAAATTGTGCTTAATCTGTGGACCGAAAAGTGTTTGACCGTCGCCAACGTCTATTCCTAAACCAATAGCTGTGCGATAAGGTGTTTGTGCATTTACTTGTTGATGAGCAACAAATAATAGTGTAAAAAGTGTTAGAAAAGGTAGAATTACTTTTTTCATGATAAATTAAAAAAAATTGAGTATTGAGTTTTCGCTCAGAAAACTTTCGCTGTTGAAACAAATAGTTTGCCAAATATTTTTTTAAATGTTTTGATAAACAATAAATGATTTGTAACTGCTTATCTTTTAATGTGTTTTTTTTATGGATAATTTAAAATAACGCCAACTATCTACGCAATGGAATTGTTCCAGTTGCAAAAGGACTGCTTTCAATAGCTAATCTGAGGTGGGATTGTTCTATATCACTGAACTGTTTTAATATTTCGCAAAGAAGAAAAAGATGGAGAAACTAATAATCAGTAAGAAAAAAATTGAAGACTGGATAGCGCAGGGATACGATGTGCTACAAGATGGGAAATTAATTAAAATTGAGGGTGATCTTCAGGAATTTCTACGGCAATTTGCACAGGACACGGCAGATACTGTACCAAAAACTTACTTGTTAAAAGAGCTGCTAACTTGGCCGGACGAAGAGCTTGAAAAATTGTAATACGCATTATGGAACAAATGAAAATAGCTACGGATAAAATTGTACCGCTTGATTTTGAATCGGATGAATTGCCTGCTGAAATTAGATCACTTCGTCCAGTGGTATTTAGAGAGGAAACTTCCTATTGGTGCCTATTGGGGCCAGATCCACATCAAGGTATATTCGGAAACGGTGAAACCGTTATGGATGCCCTAGCCGATTGGTTAGAAAATTTACGTCTGCGTTTAAAGACCGTAGATGAGGACGATGAAGTAGCAAATTATGCTAAGGAAACCTTGCGTGCATCCAATCGCGACGTATGGTGAAAGCTTGTATTTTTTTGGTTGATGTATCCGCGCGTGGATAGTATAAGAGTAGCCTATGATCTGAGTACACCCTTGTTTTCCATTATAGCGTCAAGATTGCTTTGTTGTATTGCCCAAAGGGAAAAAATGGCCTATTTAAAACAGGGATCAATGGAAAATAGCTTGGGCAGTTGCCATGGACAGTTCGGTTCTAAGGCATTTTCACACGAAAGGGCTGTCATGTTTCAATCTAAATTTTCTCTGTCCAACTTGAATTTATCCATCCTGTGCTAAAAAGAACAAAGTTTTTAAATTATTGAAAAAATGAATTTAGTCAATTGATAGGGTATATCTAAAAGACAGGCTCCACGTTTTATGAAAGACTATCTGAAATGGATTTAGTTTCCATTTGGTGACTTGTCAGACGGTTGACCCGTAGTAGGAGGTCTCATGGGCTAAAAGGCTTCGCCATAAAAGCTGAAACTCCTAGGTCAAAGGCTTCAATATGGTTCGAAATCTATAAATTGGTCAAAAGGATTGAAGGAAAAAGAACGTCTGATGAACCTTGATTTAAGTTGATGATTTAAAATCTATACGGGCAGCGATTAGCTTAGGTAACTACTTTATCCAGGGCAAAGGGATCATTGGACTAACGATAGGATGTAATATGGCGTTCGATGCGCTCACTTGACGGAGTAATGATTAATATGCCGCAGTGATTTCTATATTGATTCGAAGGAAAAAAGTTCTAGGAGCACTATTGAATAAATTTCGAAGTAATCCCCCTTTTCTTGATGTAGAAATTTAGCGCTCGACCAGCCTCGGTAGGTCTATCCGTACTCAATATATCTGCTCCGCGGTCAATAAATCCAGCATAGACCTGGAATCCTTTTTTGTCAGCCTGTTTGTCCAGGTTGCCCAGCGTACCCAATATACACAAGATGCCATGGTCATGCAGTATTTTTGTCAATTGAGGATCGGCTTCTCGTGTTCCAACGAAGGCCAATAAACGATTGTCGGGGATATCCTTTTCATTGAGTCTTGCCAGATCATTTGTCGTATTGATAGAAGCCGAAATCATTAAGTCTCCGGCAAGGCTATGGACTTTGGCGGCCTGATTGGCACTATAGGTAATGATGACTACACTAGATTCTGCGCGTTGTTTACGAATAGCATTGATAACAGCTTCATAGGGTACATCGTTCTTGATGTCTAACGTGAAAATTACCTTTCCTTTTCCCCAGGATAATGCTTCTTCCAGCGTCGGGATCTTATAGGGCGTTATTTTTTTGTTGTTATCTAATAGACGGAGTTGTTTGAGTTCCGATAAAGTGCTGGCACTTACAGGTCCTCTGCCTGTGGTTGTACGGTTTAATGTATTGTCATGCATCAACACCAATGCTGAATCTTTACTGATGCGGACATCACACTCAACAAGAACAGGCTGCAGACTCGCGTTATATGAAAATGTTTCGATAGCATTCTCAGGGTATCCGGATGCCGGGCCACCACGATGTAAACTGACCAGAGGATAGCGATTATCGTCATAGGTCAGAAACTGATATAATTCCTCTACATTCTGAAGCTGTATACGTTTACCCACTGGCAATCCATCTGTATTGGCTCCATTACGAAAGCAGCTGCTTGCCACAAAGCAGATCAATAAAAGGAAGTAGTGTCGTATACGGATATTCATCATCTATTTATTGTGCTGATTAATTAGATCGGCTAATGTCTCCAAGCTCGTATTTAACTGGTCGATGGTCAGATGTGCCTGTGTGTAGTAGGGCTCTCTCTCGGTCAACTTTTCTTCAATAAATACGCGGAGTTCCTCAGGAGATTTTCCGATCAGAATAGGCCTCTTGTGTAATTTTGATTGAGAAAGGCGATCAAAAAGTGCTTTGGGTGACATCTGTAAATAGACGGTATAACCATTCGCCTTTATCCATTCCATGTTATCAAAGAAACAGGGGGCACCACCACCGGTAGATATTACGGCCGCATTCTCAGCAAATTTACGCAATTGTTCGCGTTCTAAAGCCCGGAATGCGTCTTCACCATGTTTACCAAAATATTCGGTAATACTCATGCCAATTTGTTTTACGATCTCCTCATCTGTGTCAATGAAAGGGAGTTCAAGTTTGGCGGCCAGTTTTTTACCCAGGGTAGTTTTTCCACTTCCCATATAACCAATCAAAAATATAGGTTTAGGCATGTTTGTTATTTGTCTTTACTTAGAAATTTATCTTCAATGGTCTTGGCATCCGGAAAATTATTGTAATGCCATTTTCCCACGACATTGCCTCCCTTTAGCAGCAGTACGCCAGGATTTGCTCTGACCATGCTTTTCAAAGGAATGAGATCGGCATAGAAGATCTCCGCAATTAATTGCATTTTATCACTCAGATATTGAGCGTCTTTGGATGCAGAAGCAGTCAATAGAACAACGCGGAGTCCATTATAATCTTTTGTTAATTGGATGGCTGCCTGGTTGATCTTTTGGATAGCGTCAATATTGGTTGAAGAGAGATCTTTTGCAACGATTACAAGATTATAATAAGGGTTGGCAATGATTTCCTGTGTATGATCTGCACCATCAGCGTCTGTAATTAAGAGATCAGGAATAGGGATGTCATATCCTTTTTTTACTAATCTACTCTCAGGCTCACCTATAATTTCCCATGATTCATCTTCCCATAGTTTATCAGCCATATAGACTTTGTCATTGACCTTTTTTGTCTCGCCTGTCTTTTTATTTTTCATGGTATAGATTTGCTCAAACACATCACCTTGTTTGCCTTCTGGCAATACCATGAGCGAAGGCAAGTTGTTACCAACTTTGTAGGGTAAGAAATCAATAAAGGGGAGGTAGTTTACGGTGTAAACACCAATACCTAAGGAGATGATCGCAGTAATCAAAGTAGCAACGAATTGATTGCCTGATCCTTTGATAATTGATCGTAATTGTTTTCGGTTAAAAAATATAATAAGGATCAACGCCAAGAGCACCAGATCTTTAGAAAATGATTGCCAAGGTGTGAGTGGGATGGCATCGCCAAAACAGCCACATGAGGTAACGACCTCAAAAAATGCCGAATAGAAGGTTAGAAAGGTGAAAAACAGGATCAGCAGCAGCAGGCCCCAAGCAACGGCATTTGCATAGACCCCCAGTAATAACAGTGCTCCTAACAAAATTTCAAAGCCACAGATTACCACAGCGATGGCAGTAGCGTATTCGTTAAAAGCTGTGAGATGAAAGACCTCAAAGTATTCCTGGAGCTTATAGCCAAACCCTGTCGGGTCATTTGATTTAATAAAACCTGAGAATATGAAAAGAAGTCCCGTAAAAATCCGGCAAAATCCTAAAAGATAATTTGTTTTGGTACGCTGCTGTGTAGCTGTCATAATCCGATTATTGTTGTGCGATTCCTAATTTAATTAATGCAAAAACTGCGTAATTGAGCATATCTTGATAGTTGGCATGAATGCCTTCGGAGACAAGGGTTTGTCCGTCATTATCTTCAATTTGTTTAACGCGGTGTATTTTCATCAGAATAAGATCCGTCATGGAAGAGACTCGCATATCGCGCCATGCCTCACCATAATCGTGATTTTTGGCAAGCATGAGGTCTCTGGTTTCAGTAACCTTTTCGGTATATTTCTGATTCACAAAGGTAGGATCCAAATTTTCTTCGCCATCTTCACCCAAATCAATCTGAATCATGGCCATGACACAGTAATTGATAATACCGATATATTCGTCAACAATTCCTTCGCCCACCTTGGAAACCTTCTTGATTTCTAGCGTGCGTATACGTTGTGCCTTAATGTAAATCTGATCCGTAATGGAAGATAGGCGCATAATCCGCCATGCCGTTCCATAATCTTTTGTTTTTTTAATAAATAAATCCTGACAATGTCTGATAACACTGTTATATTCCTGAATGGTATCCATATCGTTGATTGAAGAAACTTGATGAGACAAGTTGTGATTACACTACAAATATAATTAGAAAATAATACTTCCAACGGTCAAATGAATGTACAATTTGTGCTTTATTGCTAAAATATAAGCAATAATTTTGGATATTACCACAATCAAAAGTTCGCAATAACAAGGGGCAGCTGTATTGTGCAAGTGCATGGCGTCAATTTCTCGTTTCCTATAGCCTTAAACGTTTAAATATAGGTAACTTTAGATAAGTTTGATCAGTTTGCACGGTATTGCCAACTTTGAAGATCGTAAAAATATAAATTCATGGATTTTAAACAACCTGTTATTAGAGAAGTAGAGATCATCCGATATGTTCAGCCATTTCGGGAGGGAGGGTCTTTACCAGCATTAGTCGATGCCGATGACGGCTTTAGTTATGTTATAAAATTTAGAGGGGCAGGTCAGGGTCGAAAAGCATTGATCGCAGAACTGATCGGCGGAGAGCTGGCAAGATTGCTAAAATTGAGAGTTCCCGAAATTGTATTTGCGGAGTTGGACGAATCCTTTGGCCGGACGGAGCCCGATGAGGAAATTCAGGACCTGCTCAAATTTAGTGTAGGCAAAAACCTGGGACTTCATTTTCTGAGTGGAGCCATCACATTTGATGAGAATGTTGATGCTATCGGCGCGGAGGAAGCATCGAAAATTGTCTGGTTGGATTCTCTCTTGATGAATGTTGACCGTACCGTGCGGAATACAAATATGTTGATATGGCATAAAGAACTTTGGTTGATAGACCACGGCGCTTCCTTATATTTCCATCACAGTTGGGATAACTGGGAAGAACAATCCCTAAAACCATTTGTTCAGATTAAAGATCACGTATTGCTAAAAAATGCCAGTATGGTGGAGAAAATAGATCAGGAATACCGTTCTCTTTTTACGGAAGCCGCATTTCGGGGAATATTAGCTGTGGTACCTGATGAATGGCTGGAAGATCCTGAACGCGAGCTTTCGGCTGCCGATGCGCGCGAAGTGTATGTTTCTTTCCTGAACAGACGTGTAGGACATTCATCCATTTTTGTAAAACAAATAGAAGATGCCAGAAAAGACCGTATATGAGTATGCTGTGGTACGTTTAATACCACGAGTGGAGCGAGAGGAATTTATCAATGTAGGTGTAGCTCTTTACTGTCGTAAGCATCGTTTTGCGAAGATGGTTTATTTGGTCAATGAACAAAAGGTCCGATCGCTTTGTCCGGATATCGAATTGGAATTGATTGAGAATCATTTGTTTTCCTTTCAGCGAATCTGCCATGGGGAAAAGGATGCCGGCAAGCTTGCGGCACTGGATATGACCGAACGATTCCGTTGGCTGACAGCCAAGCGGAGTACCCTGATTCAATGTTCGGCATCACATCCCGGATTGTGTGAGGACCCCGAAGCGACATTGAAAGAGCTGTTTGAACGATTGGTCCTTTAAGCTGAAAGAATTGCCCCTTTTATTAAGAGGCAATAAATGATGGTCAATGGACTCAAGATTTAATAATAAGGCTTAATCTATCAATATTGTATAGTATATTTGTTTTAATAAACTAGTGAAGATGCATGATTTTTATCAACATATCTATGAACAGCAATTGGCTGTCTTAGAAATGCCTTCTAATAAGAAGATCTGTGGATGGGCTATCCGAATTGTGGATGTGCTCTTCCCGGAACGAAATTCTGGCGAGATGAAATCGGTCGATGATGTAAAGCTCGCTTTTGAACAATTTGAATTGGAGTTGGAGCAGCTCTTGAGTAAATCCAAGGCATGTCAAAGCTGCAATCATTCGGAGGTAGCACACCGGTTTTTTGAACGGATTCCGCAGCTCTATGAATTGATGTGCTGGGATGCGGACGCGTTAATGGAAGGAGACCCTGCCGCACAGAATAAGAGAGAAGTCGTACGCACCTACCCGGGATTCTTTGCGATCTGTATCTTCCGTATGGCCAACGAATTACATCGGTTGGGTGTACCTTTGATACCCCGTATATTGACAGAACATGCGCATTCCAAAACAGGGATCGATATCCATCCCGGAGCAACGATAGGTCATCATTTACATATTGACCATGGAACTGGGCTGGTGATCGGCGAAACCTGTACCATCGGTAACTATGTAAAGCTTTATCAGGGTGTAACCTTAGGAGCGTTGAGTGTGGATAAGGTTTTTTCCAATGTAAAACGCCATCCCACGATAGGTGACCATGTGATCATCTATTCTGGAGCCACTATCCTCGGTGGTGAAACACACATCGGCCATCATTCGGTTATCGGCGGGAATGTGTGGTTGACTAGTTCTGTAGAGCCTTATACTACCGTGTATCACCAGGCTTCATCAAAATTTATAGACTCAAAACCAATAATATAGATACCATGGGAAATATCATAGATACCATAGGAAATACTCCCTTAGTAGAGATTACACAATTTCATACAAATCCCAAAGTGCGGATCTTTGCGAAAATGGAAGGGAATAATCCTGCTGGTTCAGTTAAAGATCGTGCGGCGTTAAATATGATCCGTTCGGCAATGGAGCGGGGCGATATTACAAAAGATAGCAAATTGATTGAGGCAACGAGTGGCAATACAGGAATCGCATTGGCAATGATTGCAGGTATATATGGACTTAACCTCGAGCTTGTGATGCCAGCCTCTTCAACGCGGGAGCGAACGCTTACGATGGAGGCTTACGGGGCGAAAGTTACTTTATTGGAATCCATGGAAATATGTCGCGATTATGCAGAAGAAAAAGCCGAAAAAGAAGGCTATTTTATATTGAATCAATTTGCAAATCCAGATAATTACGAAGCGCATATCAAAACAACGGGACCTGAAATCTGGCGCGATACCGAAGGCAAAATTACGCATTTCGTCAGTGCTATGGGGACTACTGGAACAATTATGGGAAACTCCATCTATCTGAAAGAAAAAAATGCAGCCATTCAGATCGTAGGCTGCCAGCCCACACCTGAATCCTCCATACCAGGCATACGGCGTTGGCCCGAAGCCTATCTGCCTAAAATTTTTGATCCAAGCAGGGTCGATCGCGTCATTGATATATCCCAGCAGGAGGCTACAGCGCTTGCTCGCGAGCTCGTTAAGCGTGAAGGCGTTTTTGCAGGAATGAGTACCGGCGGAGCTTTTGCCGGAGCACTAAAAATTGCAAATGAAATCGAAGAAGGTCTTATTGTCTTTATCGCCTGTGACCGCGGGGATCGCTATTTGAGTTCAGATCTTTTTGGCTAAGAACCAATACGAACAATACCAAGCCCACTATGGATCTTTGCTTACTTAAAGCGATCTATAGTGGGCTTTTTGCCGCTAGCTATCAGCGCCAAATGTGAGTAGATTGCTGTCGGGATCCAAAATCGAAAACTCACGCTGCCCCCATGGCTTAGTTTCAAGTTGGCCATTGGGATGGATGGCAACGCTATTTTCTTGAAATGATTGATATAAACGATCAATATCGTCTGTACGGATATAGACCATACCATAATTTTCTTCGGGTGGAAGTTCTTGGAATTCAAAAAAATGAATTTCAATATGGTCTTTTTTTAGCATCAGGTAACCTTCGTACTCGACTGTTCCACATAATGAAAATCCAAGTTTATGTAGATAAAAATCTTTTGTGATGGTTTTGTTGCGCATGGGCAGTTTGGGATGAATGGCTGTCAGTGTCATCTGTATATAATTAATAAGTCGAGTTTAATCCATATGAATAACCTAGTTGAAATATAATCATTTATCGTAATACTTTAATCTCGTTTCTGTTAGGTTTGCTCGTTTTATGCCTGATTTTTTTGAGTTTCTTGACCTGTAATTTTTTATTAATAACATTTGGTTATGACTTATTTGTAATTGTGTCTTTTAAAATAATTAAGAGTTATTCAATTTTGTGCCAAATCAAGGTATCATTGTCATGGACAAAAAAATAAATACAGCAATTCGTTACCGACAATTGCTCAATCGCAAAGTATCCGTTCGGGAAATCATTTTTATAATCTTATTCATCTTGTGTCTGACACCATTCATTTCAGCACCGCTGGCTTTACTCCTAGGTATCATCGTTGCACAATGGATCGGCCACCCCTTTTTGGCAATCAATCACAGGGCTACACAGATTTTATTGCAGATCTCTGTCGTTGGACTTGGATTCGGGATGAATATCGACTCGGCTATTCAGACTGGGAAGCAGGGATTTATGTTGACCGTTATTTCCATCATCGGAACATTGTCATTGGGGTATCTCCTGGGGAAGCTGCTTAAGTTGGAAAAGGTGACTGCTTATTTAATTTCCGTTGGTACAGCAATTTGTGGCGGAAGCGCTATTGCCGCGGTGTCACCGACCATAAAAGCCAATGAGAAACAGGTCAGTGTGGCCTTGGGAACGATTTTTTTACTCAATGCCGTCGCTTTATTTGTCTTTCCGGTCATCGGTCATTTGCTTGAACTCACACAGACACAGTTTGGTCTATGGTGCGCGGTCGCTATTCAGGACACAAGTTCAGTAGTTGGCGCGGCGAGTAAATATGGCAATGAGGCACTGCAGGTCGCGACGACAGTGAAATTAACAAGAGCCCTGTGGATTATTCCAATTGCATTTTTAAGTGCATTAGCTTTCAAAACCAAGGGAGCAAAAATTAAAATACCTTATTTTATCGGGCTATTTGTGCTGGCCGTTATCTTAACGAGTTATATCCCTTTTTTTCAACATATCGGAAGCTATGTTGTCCATATTTCCAAAATGGGGCTCACCTTAACGTTGTTTTTAATTGGAGCAAGTTTGTCTAGGGAAGTCCTGTTGTCAGTAGGCTTTAAGGCTATATTACAGGGCGTAATATTGTGGCTAGGCCTATCAATACCAGTGCTTGTCTATATCTATTTTTGTCTCTAGGAATCTAAAGTATATCGCAGCATAATCATATCTTTCAATAATGTGCCGTTTTCATAAATAGGCAGCTCATAATTTTCGATGAAAAAATCTTTACGGATAGCGTATTTAACAAAGCCATTTCGTTCATAAAAACGGATTTGGGCCAATCCGCAATCTGCAGTGCCAACAATTAGGTTAGGATATTGCTGGTAGTTCGTTTTGATAAACTCAAGTAACTGACTTCCCAACCCCATGGATTGAAAGTCTGGCGATACAGCGATATTTTTAATTTCCAAGGTTTCAGAATCGACTGGATATAAACAGAAAACAGCGATCGGCTTTGCTGTTTCAAATACAACATAAACTAGAGAGTCATAGAGGTATTTGTCGATCGCAGCAACTGTTTCATCTGCTAAAAGCAACAAATCATAAGGGTAATCCTTATGATTTGTGATAAGTTTTATTTGAAAGCTATCGCGCATTTATAAAGATTTCGCTAACTGCCTTGCGTCTAAAGCCTGAATTAATTAAAATGATATAAGAAGATAACATCACCCACGTAAGCCGGTTTTGCACTGTCTTTGATTTTCAATGTAGCTTCAATGGTAACTTTAATAACCCCTCTCAAATTGACGACCGATTTTACTTGCGTATGTAGCTGTACAGCATTGTCAACCAAAACGGGTTGTGCAAAACGCAAATTCTCAATCCCATAGTTGATCTCCATTTTAACATTCCGTACTTCAGCAATCTGTTTCCATAAATAAGGAATGAGTGACAAAGTCAGATAGCCATGGGCAATAGTCGATTTAAAAGGACTTTCAGTTTTTGCTTTTTCGCTATCCAAATGAATCCATTGATGATCAAGGGTTGCATCCGCAAATTGATTAATTTGTTTTTGATCAATAACATGCCATTGGGATTCGCCTAATGATTTTCCTTCAAAGGCTTTGTACTCTTCATAATTGTTAATTATTGTCATATGTGATCTCTTTATCGCGTTTTGTTGGTATCGATCCCCTAATTTACCAAGAGGAGATATGAATTAGTGGCTAAATATAGCTATAGTTTTAGGAATCCTATGCATTTCCTTTATTCAAATGATCATCAAATCAAATATCCACGAGTTTGGTACACCGACATTGATGAAGATAAACTGGATATTCCATGCAGTCTTTAAAGAACAAATTATTTACATAGGGCCGGCAAAGCTTGTTTATCCTCAATGCGACTGCATTGTCTGCGTATTACCATAGGTATTTTCAACGTAGGATCTGAAATTTTCAAGTATGGCCTGCCATCCATTGCGTTGCATATCAATAGGGTTTTCCGATTCTGCATCGAAAATTACAGTGACATCCGTGGCGGACTTTTTTTCATGAAAGCTGACTTCAACATGACGGCCATCCGGCATGACATAGGCTATTTTTTTAAAGGGATCCAATGCGGTATAGGTACCTTCAAAATCAAAACCCATAGATCCGTCTTTTGCCTCCATACGGTTTTTAAACTTTCCGCCGATGCGTAAATCATTGACTGAGCTCGTGCAGTGCCAATCATCTGAAGCATGGTTCCATTGCATAATATCCTCCGCTGAGTTATATGCATTCCAGATTGTTTCTACGCGTACGTTAATATGGGTTTCAATCTTTATCTGTTCCATATAATGTTAATAATGTTCTCTAAGTAATAACAGGAAAATTTGTGTTTTGTTATATCTGTTGTCAGATAAATAACAAGATATTATAAAAAGTGTAAAGCTGAAACTTATTTTAACCTAACCAAATGGTTTTAATAGAGTTTTGTTAACTTTATGCTATCTAATACTTAAACATGATATATATGTCCTCCAAATTGCTTGTTATCTTCTTTTTTCTATTTTCTCCAGGTTTGATTTTTGCGCAGCAGTATAAAACCACAACTGATGTTGCTTATTGCAAACCAGACGAGCCAGATTCTTATAAGAAAGAACGTTGTAAATTGGATATCTATATCCCGACTGATCGTAAAAATTTTGCTACCATTGTCTGGTTTCATGGCGGCGGTCTAGAGGGAGGAAACAAATTTATTCCCCTTGAACTTAAAGAGAAAGGTGTGGCGGTAGTGGCCGTCAATTATAGACTGAGCCCAAAAGTCAAAGCACCCGGTTATATCGAAGATGCTGCAGAAGCCGTCGCTTGGACCTTTGAGCACATCGCCAGCTATGGTGGTGATCCTTCAAAGATTTATGTATCAGGTCATTCTGCAGGTGGGTATCTGGCTTTAATGGTTGGCTTGGATAAACATTATCTTCAAAAATTTGGTGTTGATGCAGACCGCATAAAAGGACTGGCTCCGATAAGTGGGCAGACCAATACGCATTATACGATTAAAAAAGAACGTGGACAATCCATGGTGATCCCGCAGATTGATCAGTTTGCACCGCTCTCATTTGCACGGAAAGATGCACCTCCGATTCTCCTGATCACTGGCGATCAACAATTGGAAATGGCTGCACGATTCGAAGAAAATGCGCATTTGGCAGCAATCTTAAAGCAGGTAGGGCATACCAAAACCTCGTTGTACCAGCTGCAGGGCTTCGATCATGGGGGCGTCTATGCTCCCGGCTGCCTACTGATGATGAACTGGATCGGCAGGCTTGAAAAATAGTTTTGATGCTTTCAAAAGACAGAAGGAATTAAAGTGGACCAAAATATTATAAACAAAATAAAAAATATTACAATTGCCCATTCGAAAATTCTACCGACATTTACCTCCAAAGTATATACCTTTACTTTGCAAATTTTAATCTGTTATGTGGGCGAAACGCAATATCGTTTTTATAATCTGTGTGCTGGGGCTTTTTTTAGCACCAAATAGGTTATTTGCCTGCCATGAAACGTCAGAAAGGCCAAAACAGGAAGAAAAATCCTGTTGTCTGGATGAAAAACAAACGACAAAGGATGCTGAAAATGGAGATTGTTGTAAAGATGGAACAGCTGAGTCGACAAAATCAGATCGCCATGCAAACGACTGTGGTAAACACTGCGGTGAAAAATCATGTCGTACATCTCCTCAATGCAATCCTATTGTTTCAGAAATCGAAGCACAGTCTATTTTACCCATGTATGCTGATGCTTTAAGTTCTTATGCGCGCTATAAACAACCTTATTGCGCAGATGCCTATTTTTCCATTTGGCAACCTCCTCAGATAGCTTAATAATCGACTGATAGCCCATGCTATGTCCTTTTGGGTAGATTGTTCTATCCAATACCAAGTTTATTTAGCTTATGAAAACCCCTGTTGATCCATTGGATTAAAGACTCGAATGCAGTAAATCGCGGCAACTGGGGTTTTCGTCAGTATTTTTTATCTACAAACATATTATAATCATGAAATTAATTCCATTATTTGGTTTAGTAATTCTAGCATTACTATCCAACGAAAATACCTATGCACAAATTAAAAATGCAAAGATAGCAACTGCAAAAATTCTTGGAAATACGACGGCTGCTAAAACGATAATTGAAAAAGAAGGCAGCACCAAGTCCGCTAAAGTCGACTGGAACCAGACCACCAAACTTGCGGTTATTACCTATGACTCTTCAAAGACAAGTGAGGATGAGGTTCTTAAACGTGTTGCCTTAGTGGGATTCGATAATGAAAAGTTCCTGGCTCCAAATGATGCTTATGCCCAATTGGCAAAAGCTGAACAATATGAAAGAGTGCTAAAGCCAGCATCAAAAAATCGAGCTGAACAACCGATCGATCATAATAACCATAGTCAGGGCGGGCAAATAGCAGATCATGTTTCAACTGCGGAGAAAGCAAAATTAGCAGATGAAAAGACCGCATTTGCGCAATTGGCAAATTCTTACTTTGCGCTAAAGGATGCTTTGGTGAAGACAGATGCAGTGGCGGCAGCAGCTCAAGCAGAGACATTTCAAACTGCAATCAAAACTGTCGATATGAATAAACTTAGCCACGATGAACATACCATATGGATGAAGGTTATGAGTAAGCTGGCAACCGACGCGACAGGTATAAGTAAAAATAAAGATGTTGCTAAGCAACGGGTGGCTTTTGCTTCTCTTTCAAACGCTATGTATGAGTTGCTGAAGGTGAGTAAATTGGATGGACCTATTTATTATCAGCATTGCCCGATGTTTAATGAAGGCAAGGGTGCGCATTGGTTAAGTAAGGAGAATGCAGTGAAAAACCCATTCTTTGGTGCGCAAATGATTAGTTGTGGAAGTACAATAGAAACGTTAAACTAATCGCCCTCCTTATGGATTATTTTCACATTGGTTGGCTTGTACAACGGCATCTGTACGCTGTGTAGGACTTCGCAGTGATGCAAAAGTCTGGGTAAACTATTTGATATTGATTTTGTTGATAAGTTTATCAGTTACACCATTGATCACGAGACACTAACGTGCGAGACTGATCTATCAGTATGGGGTAGGACCTATGAGTAACGGAATACGAAATCAAGTAAATGAATTAAGATGAGTAAAAAGAGTAATATATTAACGGTTGTTTTACTATTGATGGCACAACTGACAGTGCTGGCCCAGAAAGTGGTTCGTCATGACCTTTACGTACGGGATACAATTGTCAATTATGCCGGCAAATCAAAACGGGCAATCGCTGTAAATGGACAGATTCCGATGCCTACACTGACTTTTACAGAAGGAGATACAGCGGAAATTGTTGTCCACAATGAGTTAAAAGAGAGTACTTCGCTACACTGGCATGGTATTTTTCTGCCGAACAAAGAAGACGGTGTGCCACACCTGACGCAAGAACCTATAAAGGCGAATTCGACTTATACCTATCGTTTTCCGATAATTCAACACGGTACACATTGGTATCATTCGCACTCGGGCCTACAGGAACAGATCGGTATGTATGGTAGCCTTATTCTCAACAAGCGTGCTGATGATAAGACTTTCCGAAAAGGAATTGATGATTTACCCACGCTTCCCGTTATATTGAGTGAATGGACAAATTATAACCCCGATAACATTCAGCGGATGCTACACACGGCCAACGATTGGGCCGCGATAAAAAAAGGGGCTACACAATCGTACGTCGAAGCAATTAAAGAAGGGAAGTTTAAGACGAAAGTCACGAATGAATGGAAACGTCAGCTGGCGATGGATGTCAGTGATGTCTATTATGATAAAGTCTTAATGAACGGGGCTCATTCCACGGATTTAAAGTCGGTGAATGGTCAAGCATTGAAAGCAGGAGATCAAGTGCGTTTACGAATTTCCAACGGTGGTGCTTCGTCTTATTTTTGGCTGCGCTACGCAGGTGGTAAAATTACCGTTGTTGCAAATGATGGGAATGATGTGGTACCTGTTGAGGTCGATCGATTAATGATTGCAGTATCGGAGACTTATGATGTCGTTGTAACAATCCCAAATGAAGGTACAGCTTACGAATTCATGGCAACAACAGAAGATCGAACACAATCTGCCAGTTATTTTGTCGGAAATGGTATCAAACAGTTGATTTCCCCACTTCCCCGCCTTAAATATTTTGAAGGGATGAAGATGATGAACGACATGATGAAGATGAATGGGGATCTCAATGATATGGGCATGAAGATGAGTCTGAATCAGATGGATATGAATGTGGTGATGTATCCCGAAATTACAGGTGATGGAAAGAAAAAAGAAGATCACAGCAAACATAGCGGTATGGATCATGGACAAATGAAAATGGACGAAGATCCTAATCGTTATAATGCCAATGCATTGGGTGATATTGTTACGCTAAACTATGCGATGCTGGAGTCTCCTCAGGGGACTGAACTGCCTAAAGAAGCGCCGATACGAGATCTCAAATTTACCCTTACAGGAAATATGAGTCGTTATGTATGGAGCATGGACAATAAAATTCTCTCTGAAACGGATAAGATACCTGTAAAAAAGGGTGAGGTATTGCGAATTACCATCTATAATAATTCGATGATGCGTCATCCAATACATCTGCATGGCTTTGATTTTCGATTGCTGAATGGTAAAGGGGCAAAAGCACCACTGAAAAATGTGGTTGATATCATGCCAATGGAAACGGTTACAATCGAATTCCTGGCGAATGAAGAAGGGGACTGGTTTTTCCATTGCCACATTCTGTATCATATGATGGCCGGGATGAATCGCGTTTTTGCCGTAGACGATTATAAAAATCCCTATCTTCCGGACAAAGCTAAAGCCTATAAAGAATTGCAGATGGAAAGCAATATGACTCATTTCATGGCGCAAAATGACTTTGCTACCAATGGAAATGACGGTCAGGCGATGTTTCAGAATGCCCGTTGGCAACTTGGTTCCGAATGGCGATTGGGTTATAACGATATGCATGGCTATGAGGTAGAAACCCACTTGGGAAGATTTTTTGGGAAAATGCAATGGTTTATGCCTTTTGTTGGTTTTGATTATCGCTATCGCCGCATGGGCGAGGACGAACACGAGAAAAATATTTTTGGGCAAGCCAATAAAAAAGATAGCCGCAAAGCTGTAAGCCTCGGTTTTATGTACACTTTGCCCATGTTGGTCAATTTTCAGGCGGAGATGTATCACGATGGTATTGTGCGGCTGCAGCTGATGCGTGAAGATATTCCAATTTCTAGAAGGATCCGCGGCGATTTTATGTTCAATTCCGACCTAGAATATATGGCTGGACTAAATTATGTTATCACCAAAAATATGGCTTTCAGAACGCATTACGATAGTGATATGGGCTTTGGTGTAGGCTTGTCGTTGAATTATTAACAAGTAGATTTTTTAACTGTTTCGGGGGGCTTTGCTGAACGCAGAGCCCCTTTTTTTTGTTCGGTTAAAACAGGGAGCAATTACTAGATAGATTCTGAAATAAAACGGATTTCAAACTTATATTATCCGGACTAAAATCGGACTTTATACGCTTTCATCCGAATGAGGTCCCTATAAAGTCCGAATAAGGTACCTATAAAGTCCCTATTATTTAATAAAATGATCTTGATTTGTTTGCTGTTTGTCTGGGTCCCATGGCTGTAGTATGATCTTTCATGATGAAGATGCTTGGAAGCAGTTTAGCAATAGAGAATATGTTTTGATGTGGGCTTGTAAAGAAAAACGCCAGAAATGGTTAATTCCTGGCGTTTAATCATAGTGTGAATTTTATGACGACTGAAGTTTTGATTGCTTAAATCATCCATTTAAATAGGCTGGCTCCCCAAGAGAAACCAGCACCAAAGGCGGTTAACATGACTAAATCACCTGTATTTAATTTTTTAATATTCTGCCAGATACACAATGGGATCGTGGCGGCAATAGTGTTTCCTAAATATTCAATATTACTCAAGGCTCTGTCTTCTGCTATATTCAGGCTGCGCCCAACAGCATCAATAATGCGCTGATTGGCCTGATGGGGAATTAACCAGTTGATATCTTCAATCTGCAAGCTGTTACGTTGTAAAACGGTGTTACAGGCATCGCTCATGGACTGTACCGCATGTCTGAATACGGTCTTACCATCTTGCTTCAGAAATCTGTTGTCATTAACAGGAAGATTGCTATCGATAGGATACAAAGAACCTCCAGCCTCTATTTTTAAAAATTCTCTTCCTGAACCGTTGCTACAAAGATAGGCGTCCATAATTCCGCCCTCTAAGGAAGGTTCTAGCCATATAACGCCAGCACCATCACCAAAAAGGATGTTGGTTGAACGGTCTTTTAGATCTACATAAGTGCTGATATTGTCTGCACCAACGACGAGCACGTTTTTATAACGTCCTGTCTCCACAAGCGCAGAAGCCATGTCCAGGGCGTATAAGAATCCCGAGCACGCAGCATTGACGTCAAAAGCCCAAACATTCGTAAGACCTAATTTTTCTAAAATGATATTTGCTGTCGCCGGCATAGGCATATCTGGCGTCGAAGTAGCCACAATTAGGGCATCTACATCATTCAGATTTTTATGATATTGTTTCGCCAAATCGTGTATAGCTTTCACAGCCATGTCTGACGTGGCAAGATTCTCTTCTAAAATTCTCCGCTCCTTAATACCTGTACGTTTGATAATCCACTCATCGGATGTATCGCAAAACTGTTCTAAATCTGTATTCGATCTTTTGTTTGGTGGAATGTATCCGCCAACACCAGTTATTGCTGCATATGGCCTGCTGGGTATTCTCTCCGTCATAAATTAATGTACTCTATTCTATTCTCTCTCTTATTATATAGCTATCCCACTAGAAATAGCCCGTGCGTTTTTGCGCCGTAAAACTACGGTTAATTTATGCGATTAATAAGTGAAAAAGTTGATTTTTGACAAAATAATTACGTTTTGACAACATTTTTAACTGTTTTTTACGTGTTAGCTATACTAATCTTTTAATCGGTCTTGATGGAGCGGAATTAAATATTGAATGAGCTTGTTTTTTCGAAATTTTAATCTAATCAGGTGCGTCCAAATTGAAAAATAGTCTAGCAATTTTTGCCTATCGTCCTGGTCAGGAAGAGCGTCGAGCCTGTTCTAAAAGTGATGCCAAAATAACGATCCCTTCTTCAATCAGTTCCTCCGATAAGGATCCATATCCCAGTCGAATTCCACCAAAAACATTTCCTCGGCTGTAGTTTTCGGGATGCGGTATATGGACCGATTTTTCGGTTAGTTTTTTAAAGAGGAATGCCCAGTCGATTTGATGTTTAAAAGATAGCCAGACAGCTAGCCCACCCTGCGGACAGGTATAATCAACATGATCCTTAAGGTGCATATCCAATTGACTGATCATAAAATCGCGCTTCTTTTTGTAAAGCTGTGTAGCTTTTCGGATATGCCTGCGGATTGTTCCATCCTGAATCAGTTCCAGTACAGCTTGTTCCATAATATTGTCGCCCTGGATATCGATGATGTAGCGGAGATCGACAACCTGTTGCAGCAGCTGCTCGTTTCGTGTCGCAAGATAACCGATACGGAGGGCGGGAGCGACAACTTTGCTCAGTGTCCCGATGTAAACGGTATTGATCAGCTCCTGCTGGGAAGCAAGCGGATAATAAGGCGTTTGTTCGAAATGAAATTCGTAATCGTAATCATCCTCAATGATAGTGAAGTTATATTGGTTGGATAACGCTATTAATTGTGATCTTCGTTCTTTGCTTAAGGTGACAGTGGTTGGATACTGTCGATGCGGGGTCAGGTAAAGCGCCTTAATAGGACTCTTTTTCACCAAATGAGGCAGCAGTTCTTCAACGATAAGACCATCGGCATCGACGGGGATTGGAATCAATCTTGCGCCGGCTTTTTCAAAGATCTTCCAGGCCGAATGGTATCCTGGGGACTCCACAAAGATATAATCATCGTGCTGTAACAGGCACTGGGCGACCAGATACATGGCCATTTGGCTCCCTCGACTGACACAGAGATTATCTTTATTAATATGCATTTTACGTTCGATGTTAAGCATATTGGCGATTTCTTCCCGAAAATCAAGATGTCCCCGCGGATCGGCATAACCCATCATTTTCCAGCGCGCACTGCGTTTAAAAATCTGACGATAGGCCCGGCCAAGCTGTTCTACCGGTGCGATCTTGCTGTCTGGATTTCCGTCATCGAAGATAATACCTATAGGAGGCTGATGATCCGACAATTCGTTTCTCTGTGCGATATAGAGGTTGGAGCCATAGGGTAATTGTTGTGCTACGAATATACCTCTGCGGGCTTGACTAACCAGCCAGCCTTCGCTGAGCAACAATTGAATGGCATCAACTACCGTATTCCGGTTTAAGTTTAACTGGGCGGCCAGTGATCTGCTGCTGGGCAACACTGTTCCCTTTGGCAGCCTGCCAGATTGTATATCAGCAGCAATACCATCCGCTATTTGGATGTAAATCGCTTTTGAGGAGGATCTGTCAATATCCAGTGTTAAATTCCAAGGTCTAAGCATGAGGCTATGGTATCAGGTAATTGTTCAAAGATACAATTGTTCTTCATGATTAAAATATATTGGATAGCTGCTGTTTGATCGCTGATCTGCTATTTTATTCAAGATGAGTTATTTTGTTTGTTGTCTATATGGTCTGGACCAGTAATAAATAACCGTCTTGGACTAGGAATTAGAGGTAATTTAAATAGATTTTTGAATTTTACTAATGCTAAGCGATCCATGAAACCATTTCCCGTTTTTGAGAAAGTTGATATTGCCATTGAGCATGCTCTTGGCTGTTTTGTTTACGATGACCAGCAGCAGGCCTATCTGGATATGTACGGCGGTCATGCTGTTATTTCTGTCGGGCATAGCCATCCTCATGTTGTTAAACAGGTTTTACAGCAGATGAATAAAATTGGATTTTATTCGAATGCTGTAAAAAACGATTTGCAGGATCGTTTGGCCCATCGCTTGGGCATTGCCTGTGGTTATCCCGATTACGCTGTTTTTTTTAGCAATTCAGGCGCCGAGGCAAATGAAAATGCACTGAAGCTTGCTTCTTTCCATACCGGAAGGAAGAAGGTATTGGCAATGTCCAATGCGTTTCACGGAAGAACTTCAGCAGCGGTTTCAGCGACGGACATCCGGTCAATTCGGGCACCATTAAATGACAGTGAACAATTTGTCTTTACACCTTTCAACGAGATTTCCAGTTTGAAAGGACAATTGGAAACCGAAGAATATTGTGCTGTCATTATTGAACCTATTCAAGGTGTCGGGGGAATTCATCCGGCCAGTCATAGTTTCTTGCAGGAAGTAAGAGCAATCTGCACGAAAACTGGCACCATGCTTATTTTGGATGAAATTCAATGTGGATATGGACGTACGGGACTTTTCTTTGCGCATCAGCATGCAGGAATAGAAGCTGATTTAATTACCGTTGCTAAAGGAATTGCTAATGGGCTGCCTATGGGAGCGACAATTATTTCGCCTAAAATTAAACCGGTCATCGGGCAACTAGGGACGACCTTCGGCGGAAGCCATGCAATCTGCGCGGCAGCGTTGGCTGTACTCGATGTGATCCATAATGAACAGCTGATCGACAATGCGGCAGCTGTAGGGGAATTTTTGTTGGCTGAATTGAGAAAAATGGATGGTGTAGGCGAGGTGAGAGGTCAGGGTTTGATGATTGGTGTCGAGTTTGAGAACGATATCCAGCAACTTAGAGAGAACCTCCTTTTTTCTGAAAAGATTTTTACAGGATATGCAGGATATTACACCCTCCGTTTATTGCCTCCATTATGTTTCAGCAGAGAACATGCTGTGCTGTTTTTGGAGAGTCTACGGAAGCTCATACAACAAGAGAAATCATCCTTCACTGTTTCGGTACATTGATTGATTGATTGATTGATTGATTGATTGATTGATTGATTGATTGATTGATTGATTGATTGATTGATTGTCCGCTCAATATTGATTTTCTGCAAAGTTTTAATGAAGAATTCCCCAGATTAGCTTTTGCGCTTTGATAAATGTCGCAAAAGAAGTAATTTCACAACAATAGTGTTTAATCAGTATAGCTTATAAACGATTCATGACAACAGCAAAATCTTTGCCTACAGCGGGTTTAGTGAGTATTAACGGGGATAAATTATTATTAGCATATAGCAACAATAGAAAGGCCTGGTATCTGCCGGGCGGAAAGATTGATGCTGGAGAGGAGGCTTTGCAATCCCTTCGGCGGGAGATTTTGGAGGAGTTAAATATCGATCTGGATCCGGATAAAATCTCGTATTACTGTCATGTCACGGCCCCGGCATATGGGCTGGTGCCTGAAGTCATTATGGAGCAGGATTGTTTTCTATATCCATTAACAGAACAGATCGAACCCAGTAATGAGATCGGTGCAGTTCGTTATTTTTCACACCAGGAATACCTGGAAGAATCCATCCAGGTAGTTGGCGTTTTGCATGTGTTTGATAAGTTGAAAGCCGACGGATTAATTTAATATATATTGCTGCTTCTATATTCCGTAGCCCTCATTGAGACAGCTGATACCTTTTGTGTCTTTTAAAGGAACAATTTTTTGGCTTTTGGTATCCATTCGCCATGCTTTGACAATTTTGTCAAAATATTCTTTGCTTTCATCGACCCGGCTAATGGCTATAATTTCGCTGTTTGGCTTATCACCCTGTTTGCAGTTGCATAGGCTGAGCTGCTCGTTGGGCTTCAGTCTTTGGATATTGATGGTATCCAAAATCTTATATTTGACTTTGCCTTTGCTGTCATCCGGCAATAATTCCTCCAAGATACAAACACCGTTTTTGGAATTTGTAAAATAGCCGGCAGCAAAGCGATAATCACCTTTTGTATTTTTGTCGGTTTCGATGACCGCACCGGTCGCGTAGGTATAGGACTTTAATTCAGCGATCTCATTGATCTCACGGAATACTTTGCCATATAACGGGTTTTTCTGGTCGTTAACGGTGTTGAAACTGGACCAGCTGCAGATCGATAGAACCGCAATGGGTATAATTAGTGTATATCTCATAGCTCCCAATAATTAAAAACGTTGTTTAAGATAATCATTCTTTCTGTTATCTTAAACAACGTTTTTAACTAAGCGCTATTGTGTTAGATGAAATTATTGAAAATAATTACCGCTTTACTTTGTCTCCGTTTCTTGCACTTTTTGAGATTCTTTATATACTTTGCTGTCCTCGTCATCCATTTCCATATCGAGGTCTTCTTCTTTGTATTTTCCCATCTTTAGGTGAAAGTTATCGGCTGTACCCGTGATACGCATCGGTATTCCAAATATTCCAAAAGGAGGGAGACCTAGTCGGAAACCCAGGTTCATCCGTCCGTCTAAGGTAACCTGACCTTCAAACCGGGGTCTGAAACCCATCATTTTCATTTTCGTACGTTCGATGGTCATCACATTATTTTTGATATGGGATTTAATAACAACTTTTTTCACTTCGCCATCTTTCAATTTTTCCTTGGAAGTAGATTGACTGATCCCATTAAGTAGTTTGAAGCCTCTGAACTTAATCTGATTTAGTGTGAGGGATCCCTCACCGACGATTGAAGGCATTACGGGTTGCATATTGCCATTCAATAGACCGCCCAATTTGTAATCCAGCGAAACGAGGCCATACGCATTTTTTGCAGAGCTGACCATTTCTCTAAACATGGGTATCTCTTTGTAGGCACGTTGAATATCAAAGCTGTCGGCTTTTACAGCGTAATCAAAGCTTGCCCTACGTGGATTTATAGGACGATAATTTCCGCTCATACCCACTTTTAGTCCCGCTAGTTCAAAGTTGGTCTTGTTCAGGATCATCTTACCATCTTTTACCTGTAAGTCGCCTTTAAAGTCTCTGATATTCATTTTATTGTACAATATCGTGTTGACAAGACCTAATACCTGAATGTCCAAATTTTTAGGTAGAAGAACTACACCACTTTCCGAAGAGCTTGCAGTTGTCGAAGCGGCCGGAGAAGCAAAAACCATAAAATCATCCACATTGATTTTCCTGCTGCTGAGTGTAAATTGACCTTTTAATGGTGCTAGACTGCTTGTTGCGTAATTAATAATATTGTTGAGATATCCCTTGATGGAAATATCATTTTTAGCATAGCCAATCAAGAATTTATCAAAATTCATTTTCTCCTGATTAAAGCTGAAATTTCCGCTTTTAATTGCAATAGGCTGTGGCAGCATGTCGGACTGAACTTGGATATTTCCAATACTTAGCCGGCCACTATTTTGGAGCCGGGCATAATGACCATTGGTGGCATCGCTCTGTAAGCCTTTTAAACTGAAATCTGTATAGATAAAACCGTCAACGTTGGTGCCATCCAATGCAAAGAGTTTATAAATAGGGCCGAGATTGAGCTTACCCTTGGATTGTATGCTGTATTTGATGTTATTGAAGTTCTTGAGGTCTGCATTTAAGAAAAAAGGTTCGCCAGCAAATGTAAATGATACTGGTAGGATTTTGACATTGAGGTCCTTAAGTGAGCCTTTCTCGCTATTGACAAAAGCTTCGACCTGAATGTTTTCCATCGGGATAGGATAGTCATTTGACTTGATTAACCCATTTTTCATCGTGATGGACGTATTGGTCTCGGGAAAAATATTGCGTTTGAGATCCACGTATCCTTTTGCCATTAAGTTGATGTCAACCAGTCCAGCTAATTCGACTTGTTTAATTGGATAGAAATTCTTGATATCCGCTAAATTAACCAATGCCTTTAGATCTGAATGAACTGCGATTTTATTAAAATCTGTTATAGAAATAAAACCTTTTATATAATTGTTGAGTGCCTGCACCGAAATATCGTGTATGGATATGGATGCACTTTTTAACTGGCCATCTGGATCTTTAGCTTCAAGCTGATAAGCAATTTTTTCAAGCCCCTGTGGCAGGTTGGCCAATTTGAATTTTCCATCTATCAGTGTATTTTTGATATCAAAAGTAGGGATGGATGCAATATATTCCTGCTCGCGTTTTTGAAGTCCTACTTTACGGATAGCTTTGGCATAGGTGCCGTCGATTTTGGCATCAAGATTCCATTTTCCACCAAAAGAGAAATCTGGAAACTGCAATGAGGCGTGGAGTTTATCCAGGTCAAGGTCACTTTTTATGTTGGCATGTACCGTTACAGGATGTAGTCCTGCAATATTGCCCTGCGCATTGAAATAACCTGATGCAACTTTAAAATCAAACTGTTTGAGGTCAATATGTAGGGAATCGGGATTTAATGCCGGCAGGTCTATCCGTAATTTTGCATTCCAGTCAGTTAATGGATTGGCCGATTGTTTAAAGGCGAGATTGCCATTGTTGACCATAAGCCCCAGGGAAAGATCAGGCATTTTGTTGTTATCGACTATATAATCTCCCTCTAAATTGACGAAAACCTCAGATGTTCCTTTCACCGAGAGATCCTTGATCCAAGAAGCATAGCTGTTTGGGACTAATGAAAGCAATTCGGCCAAAGTGCTTTCCTGTGATTTTAATTTGAAATCTAGGTGATAGCCATGGGAAATAAAAGACAGCAGCCCACGGAAACGAACCGGTAATTGATTTATTTTAATATCATTTCGTTCGAAGACGAACGATAAGGTGTTGGTATTGATCCGTGTCAGTAAATTGGCATCGATCGACTTTTTGTCCACATACAATTCATTGTCAAAGGAAAATGAAAAGGATGCAATTTTCGCACGTGTATTTAAATCAAAAATATTTGACATCAGATCTCCTTTTCCTTCATATTCCAGATCTTTTGCTTCGATCTGAAGGGGAATGGAACGATCTTCATAATGAAGATTTGTTTTTTCAAGCTTAATTAATTGAAAAGCCAGAGCGCTGCTTTCTGCGTTATCCTGTTTTTTAGTAGAATCCGATGGGTTTGATTTATAAATAGAATAATTGGCATTTCCCAAAGAATCGACTAAGATGTTGACCTTTCCGCTATTAACGATAAATTTGTCGATCACAATTTTGGATTTGAGCAGGCTCATCAGGTCGATGCCAAAACTGACTTGTTTTGCAGCGAGCAGGGTGTCGTTTTTAAAAGGTTCGGCCCCTTTTAGCAAAACATCATCCATCGATGCTGTAAGCAAGGGAAACTGATCAAAGAAGGTCAATCTTACTTTGGCATAATTTAACTCGCCTGTAATATGTTCGTTTACGAGTGATTTGACCTTGCTATTTACTTCATTTTCGAATATATAGGGAATAGATAATATACTGATAACGACCAATGTTATGATACTTGCAAAAACGATAGAGATTCGTTTCACAACCTTTATGAATGTTGCTTTTGACACTTTGTAATTTTTTGTGGTTACAAAAATCAGAAAATTAATATTAATCTCGGTTAAATGCCCCATTTATTTTGATTAGCTCTTGGAATATGTCGTGTTTCATTGACAAAAGGCTGAGCTAAAGCCTTTCTTATGAAGAGGTTTACGTATGCTTTGAAAATTTTCATGTATTTTTGCGGCGTGAAATTTCGATTTAAAAATGCCGAACAGAAAAATAGTATTATCCTCATTGTCTGTTTGTTTTTGTTGTTGCTGATAGGGGGAGGTTTGCTCGGTGTTATCCATCATAAGGTCGATCGTCTTAATAACCGGATCCTGATGGATTTTGCGGATGAGAATATGTTGCTGGTAAAAAAGCAGCTGGAATTGTTGCAGCAGGATATCTACCTTTCAGAAAAAAAAATACTTGATCAGTCTGCTTTTGATCCGAGCGAAAATGGCGATTCGCTGCTGGTCATTGCGCCCGTGGGGCAATCGGATCCGCAAGGCGGCCGGATGCTGACCTTGCTGCAGACCCGTACGGTACAGCATCGACTGTACCATATCTATATTGATATTGAAAAGTTAAACGCCTATTTCGCGCGGCTCAATTTTGGAAGAAGAGCCTATTTTGAACTTTATGATGATAAGGGGATATGTGTGTATTCGCCGGACAATCGCAAGTGGGGGAAGCGAAAAGATGCTGAAATTACTAAACAGGGGCGAATTGTCAAGTCCGATTATCTTGAATTGGACGTCATGGTCAATGCCTATCCCTGCAATATTTTGTTTGTGGGCGGTGAAATCAGGGTATACGTCTTGTTGTTGAGTATTGAGGAAGAAATTCAGGAGCTGTTGACCTATAGTATTTTGCTTGGCGTAGGTTTGATGTTGGTGGCCATGGTGTTGATCTACTTTAATGCCATGGAAAGGCGTAAGATCCAGCAATTGAAAATGCAGTCCTTGAAACAGGAAAATGAGTATACACAAATGCGGCTGGTTCAGCTGCGGCAGCAGATCAATCCACATTTTCTATTCAATACCTTTGGATCACTCCAATACCTGATCGGAAAGGATGACGATCTTGCGAAGTCTTTTATTGGCAAGATGACAAAGGTCTATCGGAAGATGCTTCGTACAGATGAGAACGAATGGTCGTCATTGGGGGAGGAACTGGAACTGGCTAAAGCTTATTTCTTTTTGCAGCAGGTGCGGTTTGGAGCGGCATTAAGTGATATGAAGATTGATATTCCAGCAACATTATTCGCGCAGAAGATCCCGCGCCTGGGGCTGCAGATGCTCGTTGAAAACGCAATTAAGCATACCCGCATTTCGATCGAAAATCCACTTACGATTGAGATTCTCTTCCTTGCTGAAGAAAACGTCCTGGAGATCCGCAATAACTGGCAGCCCAGACAGGGGGCAGAGCTTGAAGGCGAGGGGTATGGGCTTAATTATTTGGCATCTATCTATAATTACTATGCGATGTCTGGTTTTCGATATGGGATAGAAGCGGGTTATTTTTCTGTATCCTTACCACTCTCATAAGCTTGAAAATAAAGAATAAAAGGTGTTGGGTTTACGTGTTCATGTTTTTATAGTACGCGTTCATACCTCTAAAATGCGCGTTCATCCCTTTGCATACTTTTGTATATAATATTTTTAACAAATTTGGCTCCTAATCTAGGAATTTTAGTTCGTGATTAGCCTAATCCTATCCGATCAAATAGCATGCGTTTTAAGTATAAATGCCTTGGGATTGACCTGCTTGGAATAGACAAAATTACTTCTAATCATGTTGGAGTAAGTTAAAATTAGCTTACAGATAATACTAGATAATAGGTCGATGATCCGTCATCACTTTTGAAAAACACAGGGAGTGCAACGAGCCCCTTTATACCTTTGAAAATGAGGGCTCAAAATATTTATTTGATGAAAAACACTTATACTAAGCTAGCCATAGGTCTTTTATTTTCCGCCGGTTTCATGCAATCTTGTTCAATCTTGCAAACTGTAGGCCTGAGAAAAAAAGAAACGGTTACTTCTGCCAAAGATTCTACTGCCAAGAAAGATTCGACAGCCGCATACGACAAATTGTTGAAAGATGCCCGCGTTGACAGTGGTATGTTTGGGGTGATCCACAAGGAAAATAATTACTATTTTGAAATTCCATTGAAAAAAATGGGGCAGGATATTCTGCTGATACAGAAGTTGTCTTCCGTTCCATTGGCTTTAAATGAGGCTGGGGTAAACAAAGGAATGAATTATGAAAATAAGGTCATCCGGTTTACACTCCGCAAGGAGAAGAAAGAGGTGTGGGTTTCGGAAATTAAGCCTAAGGTCGAAGTTCCTAAAGGTGACGCCATAGCCGCTTCAGTACACGATAATTACCGCCCTTCTTATATTGAATCTTTTAAAATTGAAAGTTATTCAAAAGATTCAAGTGCTGTTGTGATCAAAGTCAATAAGGTATTTGATGGTTCTGAAAAGAGCTTTACAGATGTATTTACTTCTTTGGGTTTGGGAACTTCACCTAAAACCAGTATCTCTACGGTTGAGGATATCAAATCCTATGCGAATAATATTGTGGTGAAATCTGTGTTTTCTACCAAAGTAACCGAGGGCAATGAATCTGTACCGGTTTCTTTGGAAATTACAAGTAATCTCTATGAACTGCCTGAGACGCCTATGGTCGCACGGTTTGCAGATCCAAGAGTTGGTTTCTTTACTTCACCGCGTTGGTATTTCAATGATAAACAGCAAGAACTGGATAAGAAAAACTTGGTCAATCGCTGGCGTTTGGAACCACGTGATGAAGATAAAGCGCGCTATCTGAAAGGGGAGCTGGTAGAACCAAAGAAACCGATTGTCTTTTATTTGGATCCGGCGACACCAAAACAATGGCGTCAGGCCATTATTGATGGCGTACATGATTGGCAGGTTGCATTTGAAGCCGCCGGTTTCAAGAATGCAATTCTTGCAAAACAGCAGCCCGATAGTGTCAAATTTGATCCCGATGATGCTAATGTTTCTTCTATTGTGTATGCCGCCTCTGCTCAGGCTAATGCCATGGGACCATCTGTTGTAGACCCGCGCTCGGGAGAGATATTAGAAGCTGATGTAATCTGGTGGCACAACGTCATGACTATTCTGAACAGCTGGATGCGCATACAGACCGGTATCGTCGATACATCAGTACGTGCTAATGTTTTTTCCGATGAGAAAATGGCACATGCCATTCGTTTTGTTTCTTCCCATGAAATCGGGCACACGCTCGGATTGATGCACAATATGGGCTCTTCGGCAAGTTTCCCTGTGGATTCGTTGCGCAGCAAAAGTTTTACCGCCAAAATGGGGGGGACTGCTCCTTCCATCATGGATTACGCCCGTTTCAATTATGTCGCACAGCCTGAGGACGGCGTAGAGCAAATTACTCCCGTGATCGGTGCTTACGACAAGTATGCCATTGGCTGGGCCTACCGCTGGTACGGCAAAACACAACCTTGGGATGAAATCCCTTTGCTGAGAAAGGAAATTGATAGCCATGTACATGATCCTATTTATCATTATGGTGAACAGCAAGATTCTAAAAATATTGTTGATCCGCGGGCACAGTCGGAAGATCTTGGTGATGACGCCATGAAAGCTGGTGAATATGGTATGCTGAACCTGCGTCGCATGATGCCTAATATCATCAATTGGACAACCAATGTCGGCGATGATTATTATCGCGCGGGTAAGCTGTATATGGGTGTGGTCGGACAATGGTATGCCTATGCTGATCACGTCTTAAATAATATCGGCGGTATTTATCTGGAAAATGCTGTTTTAGGTGATCAAAAAGATGCTTATAGCCCGGTGCCTAAAGAAAAACAAGTGCGCGCTTTGGAGTACCTCAAGAAGAATGTCTTTTACATGCCCGAGTGGTTGTTCGTTCCAGAGCTGATGGCAAAAACATTTCCATTGAAAGATTCCCCGATAGGGCCATTTGAGTATGCGCCTTATAACTTACAACGTGAATTTCAATACGCTATGTTGTATAAACTGGTCAATGATGAACGTTTGCTGCGTATGGTTGAGATGGAAAATCTTTTCGGAAGTAAGAAAGCATGGAGTGCACCGGAGTTTCTAACTTCTGTACGTCAGACGGTCTTTGCTAAAACCATCAGTGGACAATCGTTGGATCTTAAAACACGGATGCTGCAACAAAACTATGTGGATGTTCTGATGGTCTCTACCAACAAATCGATGGAGAAATTAAATGCGAAGAAACTGGCAGGCGTTGAACAACTGGTTGAAGCGACACAACCTGACCTATGTTTACATCCACAACATGCATCCTCTTCAAAAGCAGGACTGCGGAACGTACATGTCACTGGTATGATACGCACTTCCGATATGCTAACCTATAAACGAGCTGAATTATATGAGATTTACCAGTTGTTGAAACAAAAGCAACGGACTGGTGACGCGACTACCAAATCGCATTATATGGATCTTTTATTACGTATTGCAAATACCTTAGAATTAAACTAATATATTAACATCTACCAAAATGAATAAGTTTTTAATACCGTTGACCTTCATGTGTGTGCACGTTGCGCATGCGCAGGAATCCAGAGAACTGAAAGGAAAGGTTCTGGATGCGGTCACGTTAAAACCTGTCGTGGGGGCGACGGTTGTCGTTGAAAGTTCGGCAGTAGCAGAAGATATCGGTGTACCTAATCAGGTGCAGCAGTCGGCATTGGGTTCATTGACCGATGCGGCTGGAGAATTTCGCTTAAAAGTTCCTAATAATTTAAAATATGTAACGATTAGCTATGTCGGGTACCAGCGTATTCAGGTACCGGTATTTCAGGATCATAAGACAATCTTGCTTCAACCAAGTGGTGAATCTTTGGATGAGGTGATCGTAACAGGTTATACGGATATCAAAAAACGTAAGAATACGACGGCATACAATAAAATCAATGTCGCTGATATCAAACAAACAGGAGTTTCATCGATAGACGAAATGTTGGCTGGTCAGGTTGCAGGTTTGCAGCTGAGTAATTTTAGCGGCGGACCAAATAGTGCTCCTCAGATCCGTATCCGTGGTACGGTATCGTTGAATGGTACACAGGATCCTTTATGGGTCATTGATGGCTTGCCTATCGAAGGCATTGAAATGCCCAATCGAATTGATAAGGATAATCTCAATAGCTTGACAAATCTGCCAATTGCGGGTATCAATCCTGACGATATCGCGGATATTACCGTTTTAAAAGATGCTGCAGCTACTTCAATCTATGGCGCACGGGCTGCAAATGGTGTAATTGTGATTACTACAAAAAGAGGAAAATCTGGGCCTGCAAAACTGCAGGTGTCAGCAAATACCTTTGTGACCGAACGCCCAGATTACAACAACCTTAATCTGATGAATGCTAACGAGAAGGTTGACTTTGAGTTATTGATGGCAAACCGCTCGGATCTAAATTATCGTACGAACAAAGGTGCGATTATGCGGATACTAAACAAAGCAGACGCATTGGATGCTTATCGTTCCGGTGGTTTAGCGGCTTTGTCGCCGGAAGTGCAGCAGTCAATCAATCAATTGCGTTCACAACAAACAGATTGGGGGAAAGAACTTTATCGTCAAGCGTTGAACCAACAGTATTCGGCATCTATTTCAGGCGGTAATGACGGGCATCGCTATTATTTGTCAAGTGGTTTGTATGATGAAAAAGGTGCTACAAAAGGAGTGGATTTACGCCGTTATACATTAACATTAAATAACGATTTTAATATTAATGATCGATTTAAAGCAGGTATTAATCTAATGGGAACGGTTTCAAATCGACGAAATCCAATTCAGGATCGGGATGCTTTTACGAACCCAAGTTATTATGTGCGTTCAGTTAATCCTTACTTGTCGGTTTATGATCAGTCTGGTAAATATAATTATGATCCCGATATTGAAGGGTTTGAGGGCGATACTTATATTCCTTTTAATGCGGTTGAAGAACGAGAAAATACCAAATATACATTTACGAATAAAGGACTTAAGGCGATTAGTTATTTGGAGTACACCATCCTGCCGCAACTATCATTACGAACCGAATTCGGCTTGCAATTTGACGAGAACGGATCGGAGAAATTTGCGGATCAGGAAAGCTATAATACACGTAAATTACGTGCCGGTACGCGCTATTATGACGCTGCCAGTAAGACAAATAAATATTTCTTACCTGTAGGCGGGACGGTGGAAAATACCAATAATAGTATTTTTCAATACAATTGGAAAACTTACCTCAAGTACAATAAAACGTGGAATGATCGCCACGAATTGGAAGTAATGGGAGGGACGGAGTTGCGAAGAAGCAAAAATACAATGGTGACTACGAAGGGTTTTGGTTATAATCCAGCGACATTGACTACCCAGACGATTATTTTTCCAAATAGTACCTATCAAAATGATTCTAGGTTTGTGCAATATAAAAAAGCATTTATCGAGAACTCATATGCGTCATTTTATGGTAACGCAACATATACACTGGATCGTAAGTATAATGTGTATGGTAGCATTCGTTATGATGGATCGAATATGTTTGGGGTAGATCCGCAATATCGTTTTTTACCGATTTGGTCTATTTCTGGATCGTGGAATATGCTAGAAGAAGAATTTATCAAAGGAAAAACAGCCTTATCTGATCTACGTGTCCGTGCTTCCTACGGTATTCAAGGAAATGTAGACCGCAATACCTATCCTTTTATCGTCGGTAAATATGGTAATACCACGCTTCTTCCGGGTAACACGGAAGGATCTGTGGTCGTTGACATGCCTGCAAATGATAAACTACGTTGGGAACGGACACAATCTTATAATGCCGGAATTGATTTGGGCTTATGGAAAAATCGATTAAATATTACAGTCGACTATTATAACAGAAAAAGCACGGATCTTATCGCATATAGTGCGTTGCCTTTGGAAAATGGTTTTCAGAATGTTCAGGTTAATTGGGCCTCAGCACGTAATCAAGGTATTGAGTTGACGATTTCAAGCCATCAGATTCAGACAGATAAATTTTCTTGGTCAACGGACTTCAATATTGCGCACAACAATAATAAATTATTGAAAGTGATCAACAATCCAACTGCTTACGCCCCAGAATCTCAGGCTGGTCGACCAATTAATGGTTTATATGTATTGGAAACTGCTGGTTTGGATAAAGATGGTGTAATGCAGTTTAGAAATCAAGATGGTTCTGTTGCGAGTATGGAAGAGTTTTATGGTCTTTATGACCCTTGGGCAGATTTCTTGCCAGGATATACTTCTCAGACGGATATGTCGGCGGCAACTTATCGTTCTAAGTTTAAATATGCTGGTAGTAAAGATCCTAAATTCATTGGAGGGATGACCAATCGTTTCCGTTATGGACAATTCGATTTGGCTATCTCTGCGGTATTTAATTTAGAACGCTGGGCGAGCCGTACGCCAACTTACAATCCTGCCAAAGTTGATCGTGGACAGAATTATACAAAGGATCTGTTGATGGCTCTGCAGGGTAAAGCTGCTTTGCCGGCATTGGGAAGTATAAGTTCTGAATTAAACGAACGCTGGATGGCTTATGCTTGGATGGAAAGTAACGACCCAATTAATTCGTTTAAACAATATGATATATGGGCAAAGAAAATGAGCTATGTCCGTATCAACAGCATTCGTTTAGGTTACACTTTACCGGCTGCACTAAGTAAAAAGATTGGTACAAGCAATTTACGTGTGAATGTAGAAGGACGTAATCTGTTTGTTTTTGGAACAAATTACGATGGGTATTTTGATCCTGAAACTTATGGTGATTATTATGCGCAGCCAATTAGCAAATCTTTTGCTTTTGGTCTTTCTGCAAGTTTTTAATTCTTTTAATTGATTCATAAATGAAAAAGATAATTTATTTTGGAATGATCATGGCCGCTAGTGCATTGGCTTCCTGCAATAAATATTTAGATATACAACCGGTAGGGACCGTTATCCCCAGCTCGGAAAGTGATTTTAGAGGACTGATTACAAGCAGTTATCTAGGGTTTCCAGCACATAAGTCCTATTTGTCCTTGCGTACAGATGAACTATTGTTGGATGAAAGTTCGACCGATGCTGCTAGAACCAAAGATATCTATCTTTGGAACGATCAAAATCCTGATCCGACAACAATTGCTTATCCCTATTTGGCATTTTACAACAGTATTTTTTATACCAATCAGGTCATTAGTACCATTGATGAAAAATTAGGAAGTAATGCCACGGTAGATCAGATTAAAGGTGAAGCTTACCTAATGCGTGCTTATGCTCATTTTGAGTTGTTAAATCTTTACAGTGAGGTCTATTCAGCGAGCAATACAGGGCTTCGGGGCGTTCCTTTATCCACAAAGATTGACCTGGAACAACGTTTTGTTCCCGCGACCATTGGAGAGTCTTATACGCAGATCCTGACTGACATGGAAAAAGGGACAGCGTTACTGACTGTGGATGATCAGGCAAAAGGTGTTAACTATCGCTTTAGCAAACGCGCTGCTTTTGCAATGGCCTCACGCGTTCATTTATACCGCGGTGATTGGCAGGAAGCGATTGATGGCGCTAAAAAAGCTTTGGTTATAAATGACAAATTGGTTGATTTAAATGTTGCTGGAAGCCTACTTCCGAATGATTTTGAATCAGCGGAAATGATTATGGCTTTGGAAAAAGTATCTGTTCCTGGAGTGCGTACAAGTTCCTTTATTTCTCCGACCTTGTTAGACAGTTATTCTGCAGGCGATTTAAGAAAAGGCCGTTACTTCCAAAAAAGTGGTGGTGATTATGTATCTCTCAAAGGCGGTGAAAATCGCTTTAACGTGAGTTTTAGAAATGCTGATCTTTATTTGACGATGGCGGAATGTTATGTTCGTCTGGGAAATACAGCAGAGGCATTAAAATATCTGTCTGCTTTAAAGAAAAATAGATTCACAGCAGAGGCATATGCCAAAGAAACTAAGGCTGACGCAGGTTTATCAAAGGAGCAATTGCTCGATGCGGTTATGCTGGAGCGCAAACGTGAACTGGCGTTGGAGGGACTACGTTGGTATGATCTAAAACGGACGACAAGACCGACGATAACCCATAGTAGCTTCGGTAGAACGGTAACCCTACAGCAGAATGATCCGCGTTATGTGATTCGCTATCCACAGGAGGCCATCAATAATAATCCCGATCTGTTGAAATAATTGATTTTTTTTAAATCCTATATATATTAATCCATTTTCTTTTTAAGGAAATGGATTTTTTATTACATTCAACCCATGGGATGGAAAATACTGATAGTAGAAGACGAAGATTGGGCTTTTGTAGGTTTAAAGGAAATGCTGACAAGGCTATACGGCGAAACTGTATTGACTTTTTCCAATGCAAAAGAGATTCAGGAGGCTGTGGTAGCGATCAATAAGCAGCATTTTGACCTGATTTTCATGGATATCCACCTCATGGATGGACTAAGCTTTGAGATTTTTAAGCAGGTGACTATCGATGTTCCACTTATTTTTACAACCGCTTACGAACAATATGCCTTGGAGGCTTATCAAAACAAGGGTTATGCCTATTTGTTAAAACCATTTGACAGCGATGAGCTGGCACAGGTAATGAATCGTATCGAACCGCTACTACCCAAAGTCGAACCTCGGCTTAAACAGCGTTTTCTAGTGAAATATGGCAATTTTTTAAAATCGCTTGCCATTGCTGATATTGCTTATTTTATGGCCGAAGACAAAGAATTGTACGCGGTCGAAAAAGATTCCGGCATCGCTTATATTATTGAAGATACCATCACCCATCTGGTCACACAGGTAGACCCAATGGTCTTTTTCCAGATCAATCGAAAATTTCTCGTTCGGATCGATGCGATCCAGTCCATGTTAAAGATTAGCAGAAATCGGATCAAGTTAGAATTAATACCAGCGACCCCCGAAGGTATTGTCGTCATTGTCAGCGAAGAACGCTCCCCAAATTTTCAAAGATGGCTTGATCAATAATAGTAAGTTAGCTAACTAAAAAATTATTTTTCTAAGATTTTCTTAAATTAAATAGCTTTTTAATAGTGTTTTTCTGTTTTTTTAACAAAATCTAGTAATTCAATAGATTTTGTTATATATTTGCGTTCAAATAAAATCTATTGAACATATAGTTTTTATTTAAGCAAAAGGTTATCACGCTTTTTGTATTTAATCACACTTAACTTATTTATTAAAGCATCCTTTATATGTACGCAAAATTTAAATACATTCCTATTGCTGCGATAGCATTGTCTGGTGTCAATATGAACCGGCTCTATGCTCAGCAGCGGGCTATACAGGGGAAAGTTGTTGATGCCAATACCCGACAGGCACTTCCTGGTGTAAATGTTCGGATTTCCGGCCAAAATCAAGGGACCCTAACGAATGCAACAGGTGAATTTACACTTAATGTGACTGGTGATGCACTACCTCAGTTGGAATTTTCCTTTGTGGGGTATGAATCTCAACGGGTAAAACCTAGCGGCACAAACCTGACTTTATTGTTAAAACCATCAAGTACAGATTTGGAAGAGGTCGTTGTGGTTGCTTATGGTACTGCTAAGCGTACGAGTATTACGGGCTCGGTAAGTACAGTAAGCAGCAAAGCGATTGAAAATAGACAAGTATCAAATATTACCAAAGCATTGGAAGGTCAGGTTCCGGGCTTGCAGTCCGTTGCCTCTTCAGGACAGCCGGGGACAGAGGCAGCCATCCGCATTAGAGGTATTGGGTCGATTAACGCATCTAGTGCACCTTTGATCGTATTGGATGGAAGTCCTTACGCTGGTGATATAAACTCCATCAATCCGAATGATATCCAGTCCATCTCTGTCTTAAAAGATGCGGCATCTAGTGCACTTTATGGTTCCAGAGGAGCAAATGGAGTGATTATTATTACGACAAAGTCGGGCGTGACCTCGGACAATACCAAGATTAATCTCAATTTTACACAGGGGTATTCAACACGGGCGGTCCGTGACTATGATCAAGTGTCTACAGATGAATACTTCCAGCTTTATTGGGAAGCCCTCAGGAATAAAAACTTGTCGAATGGATTGACAGCGGAGCAAGCTGCTTCAAATGCAAGTAAAACAGTTTTGACAGATTTAAATATCAACCCTTACGGAAGTCAATACCCACAGCCGGTCGGAGTAGATGGTAAATTGGTAGCCGGAGCGAAAACGCTTTGGAATGATCCATGGACGGATGTCCTACAACGTACAGGAGTACGTACGCAGGCGGATCTTGGATTTAGTGGTGGTAGTGCAAAAAGTACATATTACATTTCAGGAGGTTATCTCAATGACCAAGGAATTGCTATTGAATCAGGTTTTAAACGCTATAATCTGCGTGCGAATATTGATAGCAAAGTCAAATCCTGGTTAAATGTCGGGCTAAATATTGGCGGTAGTAGTACACAACAAAAATATCCGCAGTCTGAAGACAGTAATACGGCTAACATCATCAATTTCACAAGATTGGTCCCTTCTTTTTATCCGTACTATGAGCGGAATGCGGATGGCTCATATGTCCTTGATGGAGCGGGAAATAAAATTTACGATTTTGGAGAATACCGTCCCAGTGGGGCGACACCGCGTAATAATTTAGCGGCTTCCCTGCCATTGGACCGCAATGATATCCGTCGGGAAAATCTATCCGCCCGAACGTATCTTGAAGTGTTGTTTTCCAAAAATTTGAAATTTAAGTCGACGTATAGTGTTGATTACCTCAATGGGAATACGCACGACTATACTAATCCATTGTTGGGCGATGGTGTAAACACCGGAGGTTATGTATATCGCTCAAATGTACGTACTGTCGCACAGACCTGGAATAACTTACTGACTTATGAAAGGCAGTTTGGTTTACATTCCCTCAATGTGCTGGCCGGACAGGAATACTATGATTTTAACAGCAGTAATATAAATGGTAGCAGACAGCAGTTTGTACTTCCTTACTTTGATGAGCCGGCTGCTGCATCGCAGCTCAATAATTTTACAGGATCTAGTGTTGATTATAGATTGTTGAGTTTTTTGGGAAGAGCGGAGTATAACTATGATAACAAGTATTATTTTTCGACTTCGCTACGGACCGATGGATCATCCCGTTTTTCTCCGGATAAACGATGGGGGACATTCTGGTCTGTAGGTGGCTCTTGGAAGCTGAAACAAGAAGAGTTTTTGAAGGATAATACAACGTTGAATCAGCTGACTGTAAGAGCAAGTTATGGTGGGCAGGGAAATGATAATTTGGGAACCTACTATGCTTATAAAGGACTTTATACCATTGCTAACAGCTTGGGTAAGGGCGGTACCTATACCGGTAGGTTGGCTACTCCTGACCTAAAATGGGAGTCGAATCTGAACTTGAATGTCGGGGTTGATATATCTGCTTTTGAGAACAGAGTGTCGTTAAGTGTAGAGTATTTTAACCGTAGGAGTAAGGATTTGCTATTTACAATGCCAATGGCTTATTCGACTGGTTATACAGGCTACGATGCTAATATTGGCGCGCTGAAAAATACAGGTGTTGATGTCGATATTCGTACAGTGCCTGTTCAGAACGACAATTTTAAATGGAATCTGGATGTCAATCTTTCACATTATAAAAACAAGATTACAGCATTGCCCAAAGACAATAAACCCATCATCACCGGTAATAAATTGCTGCGGGTGGGTGGAAGCATTTATGATTTCTATTTGCCGGAATGGGCGGGTGTAAATCCTGAAAATGGTTTACCACAGTGGTATACCGCAGATAAGGATGGAAATAAAACCGGAGAAAAAACATCAGAATACAGTAAGGCCGGTAATTTTATTGCAGGCACCTCACTGCCGGATCTTGTCGGTGGGATTCAAAATAGTTTCACCTACAAAAATTTTGATTTGTCTGCTCTGTTGAGTTTTAGTTTGGGTGGAAAGATATTGGATAACGATTACATTCAGCTTATGCATAGCGGCAATAATCCGGGACGTGCCTGGTCCAAGGAGATCCTCGAGCGCTGGACGCCTGAAAATACGCAAGCGGATGTACCTAAGTTGACTACCGACAATCTGAATTGGACTTCAGCCTCTACGCGTTTTCTTTATAGTGGTACATATACCAGGCTTAAAAATGTGAGTTTGGGCTATAGACTGCCATCAGATTTATTGAAACGCATTGGGGTAGAAAAACTTCGCGTCTTTGCAACCGCCGAAAACTTATTGACATTTTATGGGCATCAGGGGATGGATCCAGAGCAGACGGTAAATGGAGCGACTTATTTCCGGTATCCGGCAATGCGAACAATATCTGGTGGTATTCAGCTTGTTTTTTAAGGGTGTATTGTTAATCTGAGAATTTAAAGGAAAATCATGAAATTAAAAATTATATATATTGTATTGGCGCTTTCCCTGGCAAACGCATCATGTAAAGATGCGCTTGAGTTGGATCCGACGACCTCCGTACCGGAAGGTGAAGTGTTTAAAAATACCGACAATGTTGCTACTGTGATCAACGGTACCTGGAAGTACTTAAATGATACCTACTTTACTTACGCTAATCCCGGCTATACGGCAGTAATGCGTACAAGTGATGCGATGGGTAGTGATGTGGCGGTGACAACTAAATATGGCTATCGCGATGCTTATGCCTTCACGGAATTAACAAATAATCGATCTAATCGTGTCAATTCTTTTTGGATTATGCTGTATAAGGTGATCGATAACATGAACAATGTCATTGCGAAGGTAGATGGTGCTGAAGGATCTGCTGAAGCCAAGAATGTATTAAAGGGAAAAGCAAAAGCTTTGCGCGCCTTTTCCTATTTAAATCTGGCAACGTTTTACCAGTTTAGCTTTCTAAAGGATAAAAATGCGAAATCGGTACCGATTTATACCGAACCAAGCACATTGTCGACTGAAGGAAAATCGAGATCAACCCAGGCAGAAGTGTATGAATTGATTTTGAAAGATCTAAAAGATAGTGAAGGCTTGTTGGTTTCTGCAGGCAGAAGTGATAAATATGAGATCAATGCAGAGGTTGTGTATGGTTTGCTTGCTCGAACTTATCTGCAGGTGGGTGAGTGGGCATTGGCCGCCGAATATGCTGAAAAAGCAGTGAAAAACTATGACTTAATGAATGCTTCGGATTATCAGGCTGGTTTCAATGATTTTGGAAATAAAGAGTGGATTTGGGGACATCAACAAACGAATGAGCAGAACGTCGCAAGTTATGCATTTCATTATCTAGATGTGTCATCGGCAGGTTCTTATTACTATAGCTTTATGGCTGATCCCTATTTTAAAGATCTATTCGATACCGGCGATGTCCGTTATGCCTTATTTGAATGGGATAATCTGCCGGGTCGGGAAGGATTTCTACGGTATAAGAAGTTTAAATTTAAATCAAATTTGATCGGTGACATTGTGTACATGCGCGCTTCGGAAATGGTTTTGATTGCCGCCGAAGGGTACGCCCGCGCTGGTGAAAAAGATAAAGCAGTAGCAGCCTTGAATAAGCTGCGTACAGCTAGGAATGCAAAGCTGTTTTCGGGAAATGATACAGATCAATTAATTGCTGCGATCTTGATTGAACGACGTAAGGAGCTTTGGGGCGAAGGATTTGCCTTATCAGATATCCTGAGGACGCAAGGAAAGGTGGTACGGAAATCATATGTTGACGGAGAAGGTAAACCAATTCAAGTGGAGATTGTTGGCGCTGATGGTAAACCTAAGCTGGTAAATGGTCAGGGGCATCGTGTCATTAAATTTCCTAATGGTTCTGATTTCGTGGCAAACAGTCCATACTATCTATTTTCCATTCCCTATGAAGAAACGGTTCGGAACCCGAATCTTTAGTATATTGATTGTTGGTTTGTTATTGAAGAGATCCGGTACACTTATGTGTATCGGATTCTCTTTTTATAGGATTATGTGTTTCTCCTGCCTATTTACTGGTTATTTTCGCATGTGGTCAGTATAAGGATGTCTGGCTAACATTGACTTTTCCACATTATGTTAATAACGCTGTTGAAAACCTGTTTAAAAGAAAAGTTAGGTTATTAACAGTACTTATCCACATGATGTTGATAACCTTTTCTTTTTCTTTTTGCTTTTGTTTAGCCAGATCACATAACCTGTGATGGGCAACGATGCACAAAAAAGACTGACGATAAAAGCGATTATTTTTGTCCCCATGCCGGCGATACCGCCTGTATGAATATCATAGTTAAGGGCGCCCAATTTATCACCATAATGTAGCTTTTCGCTAGACTTGATTTCTCGTAGGCTATTGTCTTTTCTGTCAAAATAAAGCCAGTCAAATGTACCGCTTCGTTTTTCATCATGCCGCACCTGGATGTCCATTTCTGTTTCGGTTTCTTTTTTCAGTCGGATGGACATCATTTCAGCATCTGGGTAGTTTGTCAAAGCATATCGAAGCGCGTTGTCTTGAAACTTTTTTTCTACAGCAGGCAATGGTATCGGCGAGACGATTGTGGCGTCCCCGGGCAGAGGCTGCAATAAATTGAATGTAGCGATATATGTCTTTTTGAAACCTGGAAAGGCAAAAGCAAGCCCTGTTACGGCAAAAATCAATCCGATCAATAAACTGTAAAAGCCGATGACGTTGTGAAGGTCATGATTCAGTCGCTTCCATTTAACTTTAGTGTCTAACCAAAAACTTCTTTTGAGATTCTTTCCCTTCCATTTCTTAGGCCACCAAAGCACGATTCCGCTTAGTAAGATCAGTGCGAAAATTGCCGTGGACCAGGCGACAATCGGGTGACCATACTTTTTACCCAAAAGGAGATTTAGGTGAAGCTGAAGTGCCAGCTGAAAGAATTCTGTTTTTGAGTTTTCTATCTGTTGTACCTGCCCAGTATAGGGGTTGATAAATACCCGTTTGTAGTAACGGTAATAATTCCAGTGACCAAAAGCTTTTTCATCTGTTTTTATGGCGCGGAATACCCAGGTACGGCCTTGAGTAGGGTAGAGGTCTACACGTGTAATCTTTTGTCCCTTTTCGAGGCTTTTCTGGGCATTGGAAATAAGTGTACTTAATGGTAGCGGAACTACTGAGTGGCTGGTTTCGGCTATAAAATACTTTTCAGGATAAGCCCAGAGTTTGAGTTCATCCTGAAAGGTGTATATGCAGCCTGTCAGGCTAAGGATGAAGACCACGAGACCGGTAATGATACCCAGCCATTTATGCAACCAAAGGATGACAGATTTTAGCATGTTAAAATTTGTAATTGATATTAAATGAAGCCAGCATACCTTGTCCTTTTACATATTCTTCATTCAAGGCACGGTATTGACTGACTACAGGGTAGTAGTTTTTATTAAATAAGTTCTCTATTCCCATACCGATCGACCATTGCTTGTTTACCTGGTAGTTGCCATTTAAGTTAAACAGATCAACCGTTTTAACGGGGCCTTCGCTGTTTTTGTATAAGCCTTTGTCGTTAGGAAGAAAACGGTCCCGCGATCCGGTATGCACCCAGAAAAGCTGGAACGTCAGTGGTTTGATCGGTGTGTAATAGATGTATCCTGTCGCTTTGTCTGGTGAAACACGTGAACCATTTAGGTAGGATTTCGTACCGTCTTCTTTTTTGGATTTACCTTCCACATAAGCATAGGTACCACCGATGGTTAATTGTGGGGAAATAGTAGCGCTCAAGGCTATTTCATATCCATACACATCTTCTGGAAGACGTTGTGGCATCAGGTAACCCCCAATATCGACGAGCTCAACGCCCATTTTGGAAGTACTGTAGTAATATGATGTCGATAGCTGGAAAATACTGTAATTGCTTGAGAATCCGATCTCGTAATTATTGGTGATAATAGGGTCAGTTTTTAGGCTATCTAAATCATTGTCGGTTGCCCTTCTAACGATACGGCCGAGTTCATTGATTGCAAAACCCTGTGAGAAACTAACAAATGGATTAAAAATTGCGTATTTATTGTAACGCAAGCCTGCATTGAAGGTTGCTCCTCTGTAAGGAATCTTACCACCTTTTACGGCAATGCTTCCTTCGTTATTGGGGCCTGTGGCAATGGTGTTGAAATCTTTGATTTTGACGGTTGCGTTTTCGTATCTAACACCGCCTTTAAAGATTAAATTTTCTAGAAAATCAATTTTTACCTGGGCATAGGGGGCAACATTTAGCATGTTCATATAAGGAATATAGACCCTTCCGTCGGTTAAATTCTGGTCGGTAACATCATTTAACAAATCTATACCATAGGTAATGTCTGCGTTGGAACCCAATACCTGAAAAGGGGTATTTAGGTTAACGCGTAGGCCTTTTTTCTCCGAATTGATTTGTGTTTGTCCCGGGCCATACCATGCTGAAGCTTTCTCGACATAACGATTCATGGATCGAAATGTATTGTAGTATGCAGAAGCGGTTAAAGATGTCGAGGCGAATAGATTACTCTTAGTATAGGTCAGCATGGCATTGTGGTTATAGGGAGTTCCTGCAGGTTTGCCCGGATCTTCGCCTTTAACGCCGATCGTTGGAGCCTGTCCATATACACCTGTTTGGCTGATGTATCTGTTATGCTGGTTGCTTCTATAGAAATTGTAAACTGCGGTTATATTTGAACTGCTGTCGATACGGTAACCGGCTTTTAAGAAGGCATTGTATTGATAGGTATTGGAAAGCCCGTCTGTCTGACCAAGAGGTGTGCCGTCGCCATCACGCTGTAGACCAACGTAATCAGCCGAACCGCTGACGGTGTAATCCCATCTGTTTTTTTGCCCGTAAAATGTCTGTCCTACACGGTATCCCATCGTGCCTGCACTATGGACAGGGTTGAATGTTGTTCGCAAACTTGTGATTCCTTGGATAGGAGCCGCGTCTTTTGATGGATTGCGCGTAATGTAATTAATAATACCACCAGCAGATCCATTGCCATATATTGATGTGGCACCTTTGATAACTTCGACCCGCTCAATAACACTCGGATCAATGGTCCGCAGGTCGCGTTGTCCATTCATCAAAGGTGTAGATTGTGGAATCCCATCGATCAAAACCAATACGGACCTTCCTCGCAGTGTCTGTCCGGAATTGGTCGCTTTATTGGTCGAGGTTCCCAGACCAGGAATCGTATTACCCAAAATGGTAGAAAGGTTGGTACTAATTTGACTCTGTGCTTCAATTTCCTTTGTTGTTAAGATAGAAACAGAAGAGGGAACGGTTGAGATACTCTCTGGTTTACGCCCAGCAGTCACAATAATTTCGTCTAACACCTGAGTGGAACTTAGCTGAAATAATAATGGCCGTTGAACCGTATCTAAATTAACCATTTTTTCAACCGTTGAAAAACCGGTGTAAGAAACACGCAATTGAACCGGATTGTTTGAAGGTTTTTTGGCAAAAGTAAATTGTCCCAATTGATTGGAATAGCCAGCACTTTTACCGTCAATTTTGATATTGGCTTGGCTTAAAGGTTTGTTGTCTCTGTCTTTTACGATTAGGGATAGTTCTTGCGCATGAAGTTGTGCGCTTAAAAGCAAAAGTATTCCACTGTTGAACATCGTATAGCGTGTTCTGTTTTTCATGGTAATTTATTTAGATCAAATATAAATTAATGCGCAAATATAGGTTATTTTATATTTGTCTTAACATCTATCTCCTATTTTTTTTTGATTTTTTTTAGTTGTTATTCTATGATTCTCAGACTGATTTGGTATATTATTTAACTGCTGGCTGCTATAAAATTAGATTAAGCGCTTTTTTCCGATGGGGGAGCGTGATTCAATGGATTGGCTGTTTACATTAATTGAACGGCCTGTTAAAGATTTATTGATCTTGAATAGTTAATTTAGTCCTGTTTGATAGTTTCGGCTGATCAACTTGTCTCTAATGATAAATTAATGAAAAGAACATTTTTATTCCTTTTTGTATGCTCCTGCTCTGTAGTCTTTGGGCAAAAAATCCACTCGCTACAGTTTGAATCTCCGCAGGCGATGCGCGATTATTTTAGGTATTCTGTAGATAAAAAGATAGTAAGCGGCCATCGGGGGACAATTGAGGCAGGACTTCCTGAAAATTCGATTGCGGGATTTGAGGCCGTATTGCAAAAGACACCAGCTATTTTTGAAATTGATCCGCGTTACACCAAGGATAGTGTTGCTATCTTGATGCATGATGCGACATTGGATCGAACCACAAATGGAAAAGGAAAAGTATCGGACTATACTTGGGATGAATTGCGCAAGCTGAAATTAAAGGATCAGGCAGGAAATATTACCCGATATGGTATTAACACACTTGATGAAGTCATTCAATGGGCAAAAGGTAAAACTATTCTGAACCTTGACAAGAAAGACCTACCGCTGGCAGCTACCGCCGTAATACTGAAAAAGTATCATGCTTACAGTTGGGTGTGGGTTACGGTACATAATGTTGAGCAGGCGAGCTATTATTTGAAGCAGAGCCCTGAGCAGTATATGTCTATGCATATTAAAGATCAGGCTGCTTTAGAAAAATTTAAAGCTTCTGGATTACCGTATGACCGTATGATCGTGTATATCGGGCCAGAACTTAAGAATGCCAATCAGGCGATGTATCAATTTTTCAACAGTAAGGGGGTGATGTGTATGATTTCGGCTGCACCTACTTACGATAAATTGAATACAAAAGCAGAACGCGCTGAAAAATATAAGGCCGTATTTGCAGAAGGAGCCTCAATTCTAGAGTCCGATCTCCCGATGGAAGTAGGCGAAGTCATCGATTCGCTTTGACGGATGAGTATCAATCCAAATCGACATTATTACCTATAAATGTTAGATATTTAGGTGATTCATCTTCGAAAATGTCTCTTCCTTCCATCATATAAGCACGGAGAAGATATTCCTGGGCAAGCTCACTATTATTGTCTTCGAGGTAACATTGCCCCAAGCGCAGCATGATAAAAGGATTTTCGTATGCATTCTCGATAATATTGTGTTTTGCCTTTTCAAAATGGGAGAGGGCATTGCCAAAATCGTCCAGTAAGAAAAAGGCATCTCCTATAGAGGCTTCAAGCCAAAGACTTTCAGCGTGAACATTTTGTGGACTAGGGACTAGATCCAATGCTTCGGTCCACACCCGGATTGCTTCCTGATAGTTGCCTTCATCGCAATGTATGTTTCCTTCTTCGCTGAGTTGGTCTATTCTGTCTAATGTTTGATCATCCATGACATGTTATTCTTTAGAGTGCCCTACTAAGATAAGAAATCTATAGAACAAAAAAGCGGAAAAACAAACTTCTTCCGCTCTTTGATATAATTTTTATCGGTGTTTTACTCTACATCAAACCACAGTTTGGTTAACAATGTATTGCTGCCCTGACGTGCGATAGCTTCTTGATAACTTGCTCCGTTAAGTGATTGTTCTGTGCCGGGATATAAAAAACGCAACGGAATTTTCCCGCTTAAAGCTCCTGCTTTGGCAGCTGTTAATTGTGGGTAATCTAATCGACGCCATTCAGCAAAGGCTTCAAGCCCCTGTCCATATAAGGCGATCCATTTTTGTTCTCCAATCGATTTTTTGTATACTTTGGAGTCGAATTTGATAGATGCTTGATTGAGGTAGTTAACAATTAGTTCATTACTGATATTATATTGCTCCAAAGAGGCGCGGATTGCCTGCTGGTAATAGTTTTCAGCGTCGCCTGTAATAAATCCTCGGCTTACAGCCTCAGACAGACCAAAAAGTGTTTCCGAATAACTTAAGATTACTGCTGGAGCATGTGGGTCTCTAAAATAAATACCGGGTCTTGAGGTACGTGCGAAACCTAAATTACTTGCATCACTCGCTGTTAAACCATTTGGTACCCCAATATATTTTTCTGGCGTAGAGGTAGTGGTCGTATCCGCATAAATGCCCAATCGGGGATCGTTTAATGAACGTAGTTTGTCTATTATTGTTTTACTGACTCTATAGTCTTCTCTTGCTTCGAAAGAGGCACTGACAGGATTACGATAAGGTGCATCGCGATAAACGAGTAATGCATTGTCGGTATTTGAGGTAAAATATCCGCTTCCTTCTGCAGCGATCTCCTGTAGTGTTGTTTTGGAAAGATTTGGTAATCGATCTGCAATTCGTAAGGCTATGCGTAGACGTAAGGCATTAGTAAAACGTTTCCATTGCGCAATGTTACCATTATAGATGATGTCTCCTTCAATGTTTTTTCCACTCGTACTCAATAAAGTTTGAGCATTTTTGAGATCGTTCAATAAACCAGTGTATACTTTTTCCTGTGTATCGTAATGGGGTGTTAAGTATAGGTCGATATTTCCCGCTTCTGTATAGGGAATTTCACCGTAGGCATCCGTAAGTAAGGAAAATACCCAAGATTGTAAAACAATTGCTACACCTTTATAATTGTTGTTGTCCGTGTTTGTTGCCAGTTTTTGAATTATTTTCAATTGGCTAATGCTTTTCGAATACCAGGTAGACCAGCCTTCGTTAAAATCATTGTTTGTAAAAATGTAACGGTCAGGGTCCGTGTACTGTATCCTTGCCCAATGCTGGACAAACAGGAGGCTAGAAGCAAGGTTATTACTTATGCCCCAGTAGCTATCAGTTGTCGTCTTAATCGTACTAGTTAGCAGATAGGCGGGTTGAGGAGTTTCAGCTTCATTCTGATTTTGGTTTACTTTTGCTAACTCATCTTTACAGGACGTAGTTAGGCCCAGTAAGAGAAAAAGTCCTGCTATATGTTTGCTGTTTATTTTCATTTTTGAATCGTTATTTGTTTATCAATTATCTGATGCCAACGGTGTTTTACACTTATCTTCCTAAAACTTTAGGTTTAAATTGAACCCAAAGCTTCTTGTTGTAGGTAATTGCAAGCTTTCCAAGCCTTGTGCATTGCCCGTATTAAAGGCTGTCTCTGGATCAATATTGGGTGCGTTTTTATGGATAATCCACAGGTTTCGAGCTACTAAAGAGAATGAAGCTCCTTGAAAGCCTATTTTGGAAATCCAGTGATTTGGCAATTGGTAACCTAGTTTTACCTCGCGCAATTTAACATAAGACGCATCGAATACATTTGCTTCATTGGTTCTATATAGCGTCTTATAATATTGTTGTGCCGATACAACTTTCGTATTTTCTGAACCGTCTGCATTTACGCCATCTACGATAATACCATCATCATAGGTTGTCCCGTTAATCGTATAGTTCAATCCACCATGTTCAGCATCTCTTCCTGGGAGAGTAGAGGCCAACACGCCAGTGCCTGTACCGGTCGCATTTGTACCTGAGTATAGTTTTCCTCCATGCTTGATATCGATCAAAAAGCTTAAATCAAAGTTTTTGTAACGGAATTGATTTGTAATACCGCCCAACCAGTCTGGTGTAAATTTGCCAAAATAGTGATTCACTGGGTCAGTGGCAGGTGTTCCGTCGGCGTTCACGATAAGGCGCCCCGCTTCATTTCGTAAGAAGCCAGTTCCGTAAAGAGTCCCATAAGGTTTTCCGACAGCGGCCAAGACTTGCACGGTTCCTGATGATCCGATCGTATAACTTTGTAATAATCCGGCGTCGTCTAATTCTACAACTTTGCTTTTATTTGTTGCAAAGTTGACATTGATGTCCCATTGAAAATCCTCTTTTTTTAGCGGAGTAACACCAAGTTGAATTTCAAGCCCTTTATTGTTGATCTTTCCGGCATTGACAAGTTGTTTTTTATAGCCTGTAGAAGGACTCACATCTACACTTAGTATCTGGTTGATACTATTGATGTCATATACGCTCAAGTCTAAACGCACTCTGTTTTTTAGAAAAGCCAGCTCGGTACCTAGTTCCGTTGAGGTAGTCGTTTCGGGTTTTAAGTCTGGATTTTTCTTGATGTCATTGACAGATAGCTGTGGGCTATTTCCATAAGGCGCGCTAAAAAGGTAAGAATCAATTAGGTTAAACGGATCGGTGTCTTTACCTACTTTGGACCAACCTCCCCGTAATTTCCAGAATGACAATATATCGCTTTGAATAGGGAATGCATCTGTCAATACGATACTTGCGTTTGCCGATGGATAGAAATACGAAAGATTGTCAACAGGCAAAGTAGAAGACCAGTCGTTTCGAGCTGTTAGATTCAAAAAAGCATAATTTTTGTAACCTAATTGTGCCGATGAAAAAATACTGTAAGCTTTCAATGGGCTGTATTCACCTGTTGAAATCAAGGCATCTCTAGAGTTTGCTAATGTATACACTTCAGGAACAGCTAAACGGGGAGCCTTTTGGTTGTTGCGTTGCCGCGATTGGCTACGTATATTGCTTCCCGCCAGTATGTCTAATGTAAAGTCTGTTGAAAGTGGTCTATTGTAATTTAATGTAAATTCTGTGTTATTTTCATTTACTGTGTAAGCATCCTCTTCATAGGAACCGTAGGGTGTACCATTGGTGCCATAGGCAATCCTTATTTTTCGCCTATCGGTGTAATAATCATTACCAGTACGGAAGTTTGCTGTCAAAAACTCATTGATTTTATAATTTAAACCAACATTTCCAAAAATTCGGTCACGTTGTTGCTGTACCGTGTTTTCTTCTGCGATGAAGTATGGATTGCTATAATAGCTGTTATTCCAATTGACTAGATTACCATTTTCATCCCGATAATTTTTTAGACGGGAAACATCGACCTGTCTGCCAAACCAAGTAAATTGGAGCATATAGCCGTTCGAGCGGAAACCTCCTACACCGGGTAAATTACCTGAATTTGTACGTACATAATTTGCATTTGCCGTAAGTGTTAGATCTTCCGTAATTTTATAACGGGTGTTGATGTTGAAATTGTTTTTTTCAATGGAAGAATTTGGGATAACTCCTGTTTGATTACTATTGTTATAGGAAAAACGATAGTCAATCTTATCTGTAGCATCGGCAATTGATATTCCATTGTTTAATGTTCTGCCGGTTCCGAAGAAACTCCGTACATTATCTGGATGTGGCAAGAAAGGTACTGCTTCACCATTTGAATAGAATTGTGGGATGAGTCTGCCATCCATTTTTGGCCCCCAGCTTTCATCCACACCATCATTGATACCGCCACCTTTACCATCGACATAGCTGAATTTTCCATCGGCACCTTGTCCAAATACATTTTGATAATCGGGCAGAACCGCAATTCGTTCAATCGTATTATTTGAATTGATGTTTATCCCCAATCCTTTACGTTTTTTTCCGGATTTTGTTGTAATCAAAATCACACCAGCAGCGGCCCTTGAACCATATAATGCGGCCGCATTGGGCCCCTTGAGCACACTGATCGATTCAATATCTTCACTATTGATATCGGAGATTGCATTGGCATAATCACGGTTGCCGCTGGTCCCCAACTGAGAGTTATCCACGGGAGTTCCGTCAATCACAAATAAAGGTTGATTGTTTCCGGCAATGGAGGTTTCTCCACGGATAATAATTCTCGAAGAACCCATATTTCCTTGACTATTTGTTACCTGAACACCGGCAACTTTTCCAGCTAAGGAGTTTACGAGATTACTTTCTTTAGCTTCGGAAAGATCTTTTCCCTTTAGTTCCTGAATAGAATATCCCAACGTCTTCTTTTCTTTCGAAATATTCAATGCAGTGACCACAACTTCATCCAATAAGGCTGTTGAAGGTAAAAGTTGGATTGTAGTCAGCCCAGTTGGGTTGGTTTGAACAGTTTTGGAATCGAAGCCTATGTATTGAACCTGAATACTACTTGAAGTCTCTGTTGAAGGGAGATCAAATAACCCGTTAGCGTCCGTTTGTACTTGTTTTTTACTGGTCGTTTCGGTAACGGTAGCCCCTTGAATTGGATTATTGTTGTTGTCGACTACTTTTCCTTTTATAGTGGTTTGAGCGTATAGTGCGCTAGAACTTAAGCAAAGCGCGGCCATAACGACAAAGTTTATGTTGTTTTTTGCCATATTAATATAAATAGATGAATTCGTTGATTGATATTTGTTGTAGGAGATATTTGAATTTACTTGTAAAACATCCCCTTAGGGCATTCGTTTTTCAAGGGTATAGTGTGTATGATGTATCATGTGTTAAAAAATGTTAATGCAAATATATAAAATCTACCTGATAACTATACTTTGTTTTTTTGTTTTTTGTAATTTTTGAGTCAGAATGATTAAATATAGACGAGCTAATGCGGTAATGAGGAAAAATGGAAGCTACTTTTTTGCGGAACGTTTCCATTTGGACTTTGCAATATGTTGCCTATCAGTATATTGATTAGTAGGTACGAATCGTAAACGCCGGCCTACGAATTGTAAATCCTTGTATATTCTGCTTGGAATGGGCAGCATTCTTGTATTCCGATTATACAGAATTAAAACGCATTATACTATGATTATTTTTGGCACACGAACCAAGGTATTAACCAACAAATCGCAATCGGCAGCTGGCAACTGTGATTATTGTGGCACTGCTCAGTCTCTCCTTGCTTATAGACAGATTAAGTACTTTCATATTTTTTGGATACCCATATTTCCCTATTCCGCGCAGATTATTACGATTTGCAATCATTGCAAAAAGTTGAGCTGCCAATCTGAAATCAATCCCCAGACACTTCAATCCTTGTCTCCAGGAACTGTCCGTAAAACACCTATAGGTTATTTTGCGGGATTAATGCTGATTGGACTTTTAGTAGCTGCTATTGTTATAGCTGGGATTTCTGGTGCAAAAAAGAAAGAAAAATACCTGAAAGATCCAAAAGTTGGCGATGTGTATGAACTTTCCTATGCAAAAGATGGAAAGACGATGCGTACACTTTATCGTATAGCCAATTTGACGACAGATTCTGTGACCTTTGAGATTAACGATTATGAAGCGGATAGCCGAAAAGGCCTACGTAAATTGCGCGAGCAACATTCCAATAGTTATTCTGAAAAGCAAAAGGTATCACGTACTGAACTGGAAGATATGAAAAGTAAGATAGCAAGTATTGAAAGATTGTAAAGATCATTTTCTTGCTTCTTATTGCAACCTCCGTTTGTATTGCAGGAGTATTAGTTTGCTATTTCTCTGCTATTTTGTTGTTGTTTCTTTGCCTATCCTTTGCTGTTTCGTTACTTATTATTCGGTCTTATAGTAAACAAATAGCAACGAAAGAACAGGCAGATAGCAACGTTAACGCATAAATGTTGTCAAAGAGACCTAAAGGATATATAACAAGGTTTAAACCAGCGCTCAAATTACCTCTTTGCAAAGGAAAAGGTATTGCTTTAATCCCCGAGGATATATCTTGTAGACACGGTTCGGATCTTAAATTAGCTACTTCTTTGTTTTTACAATATTAAATTTATGAATATAACCCAGCATAAAGTATTGTTTCAGTGTAAGTGAATTCCCAAAATATGTTCTATTGCCTTGACTGCCCCAATAATTTTGCGTATTCTGATTCAGTATATCGAAACCGGTCAATTTTAGCTGTGAATTATTTTTCAGGGTATAATAAACCGATGCATTTAAGATATGGTAGTTTTTTCTGCCACTAAGCCCGCTGGCCCGGTTATCCAACGAGAAGGTTGATTCCAATGAAAATCCATGGATCGGATTAATATTTAATCCTGCACCAATTTTATGTGTTGAATAGGTTGATTCAATAAAGTCAGGATTATCTTTTACTGAATTTATATTCTTGTTCCAAGAATAGGTATACTGCGGTGATATCGTCACCAGGTTTTTCCATGTCGCGGAAAATTGCTGACTGGCATTGATCCCTACATTGGTGCCTTTATTGTCGACATCATTGATGGAACTGTAATTTTCAAAGGTGTAGATACTGTTGTTTTGCGATAGATAGAATGACCAATTTTTACTTGCTTTGAGGTTATATCTCAGGTAAGTATAGGCACTATAGTTATATTTTGAATCCGCGAGAAACATCTGGGTTGTCATCTGTCCGGTATTGTTGTCCCGCCAGGTACGGGTCCCGATACTGTTATTGACGTAATCCATGTTTCCATTTACATTAAACTGCAATTTAGCGGTATATTTATAGTAGGATATACTGACATTCTGCTTTTCAATATTGTTGAATAGAAGGGATGTCTTTCTTGTATATAAGGGATTTAAATCCATAACGAGCTGCTGAATACCGTGCAGTTCGGGAGATTCAAGATCTTTATACCAGCCGAGATTTAGATCTTTATAGCGTATATTGATATTGGGCAGCCAATAGCCCAGTGATGATTTCTCGACCGAATTAATTTTAAGTAGATCAAAATGATTTGTTTTCACTTGATAAGCCGTTCCGAATTTTACGTTAAAGTCTTTCGTGGGCCGCCAGTAAAATATAATCCCTGTGATATAATCCTGATATCTGTAGCGGTAACTATTTTCATAGTGTGCTGCATGTACTTCACCGGTACTGTCGCGGTCGACATAGACACTTTCCTGTGGTCCTTGATGATTAGTAATATAGGTAAAGTAATAATCAAAGTTTAGTTTTTTAATGATTTTATTATAGTAGGCTGCACTAAAATATAGGTTGCTGGAATTATTCTGTATTATATTTTTATACCACAAACTGGTTTGGGGCTTAGGCGAATCATAGATATTAGTATACTGAAAAGAGCTGTCGGTCTTATCATTGGTATTGATGGAAATCGTATTTCTAAACGACACGATATGGTTTTTGTTGAGCTGTTTTTCGATGTAGAAGCCATGGGAATAGCTCAGGGTATTTTCGTTATTTCCTCCTGTACCTTTAGCGTCATTTAGTTTTTTGAGATCCGTATAGGAGCGATTCATTCCGGAGCTTGAATTTTTCTTGGAATTGATTTCCAGATTTGGTTTGAATTCGAGATAGGCTGTGGTATCCATCCGATGACGGAGTAGTGTTTTGATATTGTGACCTACCGTTTTTTCCTGTTGTCGGTAATTGGATTCTGAGTATTGTTTTTCTTGGTCGAATAAAGAGATTTGATTGCCGGTATTTTGATTTTCGGCTTTATTATATTTCAGCATGTACATGATATTCAGCTTGGTTTTCTTTCCCCAATCGTTGTTGAGGTTGAAGCCCAAACCAATGTCGTTGGCCTTGCCGGAATAGTTTCTGCCACCAAAATTATTAAAACCATAATTTTCGGAACGACCGAGCCCAGCTTCCTGGTTTAACTCATTGTAATCAAAACTCTGGCGGTTTATGTTATTCCCAAAACCGATTAAACTCAGCTGGAGCGTATCCTTAAATGTATTGAATAAACCGCCGGCCTCATACCTGCTCCGTGTGCCCGCACTACCGTAGAGTTTGCCAAAACTTGCTCTGAGGAAATCTTTCTTAAATTTTAGATTGATTGTGATCGGCAGTTTATCTTCGTCTTCGTTATCTTTCTTTGTCTCTCCCTTATCACGATATACCTGAACCGTTTTGATTAGGGAAGCATCTAGGTTTCGTGTAGCAATACGTACGTCACTTGAGAAGAAATCTTTGTCGTTTACCTTCACTTTGGAAACCTCCTTGCCCTGATAATAAATAGAACCGTCCATATTGACCTGCAGACCGGGTAGTTCTTTAAGCAATTCCTCTACATTAGCATTAGGACGTGTTTTGAAGAAATTGGTATTATATTCTAAGGTATCTTTATTCATCCGTACAGGCGGGACAATATTGACGACTACCTCATCGAGACTTTTGGAATCGAGCTTCAAGTGGGCAAAATCATATTGTTCTCCATTTGGAACAATAAACTCCTTTCGAAAAGGATTTGCATTGACATGTGAAATAAAAAGTGTTAAAGCGGTCTCTGTGGGAATTTTGACAAATTCAAACCTACCTTTTGCATCAGTGAGGAGGTACGAAACCACGGAAGAGTCTTTTGAATTGAGAATTGTGACAGTTGCTTTTTCCAAGGGATCTGCATTTTGAGAAAATACAGTCCCGAGTACTTTTCCCTTCGATTGACCTATAACTATATTTGTCGTAAGCAATAAAATTAAAAATAAGTAAACTCTCATAAAATTAAGCACCTGTTTTTGGCTGTATAAATGGTTTGAATGATTCTTTGTAAATCATTTTAAGACAGTGTTAAAGAAATGAAAATTATACTGTAAAAAGAAATTTATTTTTAAGACAATCGATTGCGAATTTTATTTATTGAATTTTTTAAGCGTATTTCTCCGAATGATAATCATATTACAATGAATTCATTGCCCTTGGCAGAATAGATCGAAGGAGGAAAAGAAGTTTGAGAGGGCATCCAATAGATCGGATACCCTCAGGATATTAATGGTCGATGTTGATTTTGTAAATTGCTTCTGCTTCTATGTCGTCAAATTGGCGCATTTGCTTGACAAGTTTCTTTTTCATGGATTTGACAACGGCTTGGTAGCCAGGGTCATTGTATAAGTTGTGGAGCTCGTTGGGGTCTTTTTGAAGATCAAAGAGTTCCCAGTTTTCGATACGTTTATAATAACGGATCAATTTGTAACGGTCGTCGCGAACACCAAAATGGGGACTCACCGCATGTTCACCATTCTCAAAATAATGATAGAAAAGATTTTCTCTATGCTCTTCTTTGTTATTTTTCAGCACATGAACAAAGGATTCTCCCTGCATATCTTTCGGTTTTTTGATAGAAGCTAACTCCAATAAAGTGGGAGCGATATCGGCATTGACAATTTTAGCATCAATGCTGGAGTTTGCACGTAATAAAGTTGGGTACTGCATGAGCATTGGCGTGCGAAAGGATTCCTCATACATCCAGCGCTTGTCGAACCAGCCATGTTCACCCATATAAAAACCCTGATCTGAAAGATAGATTACAATCGTATTTTCTGTGAGGGATTTTTGATCTAAGTAATCCAATACCTTCCCGATATTTCGGTCCATTGATTGGGCAGTGTTGAGATAATCAATCATGTATCGTTTGAATTTCCACTCGGCGAGTTGCTTTCCGGTTAAGTTGCCCTGCTTTAGTCGTTCATAAATGGGACGATAATAAGCGACGTAGCTATCTTTTTGAGCTTGGTTCATCCGCTTGAAGTTACCGTCGGCCACCATGTCTTCCAGGGAATTGAACATTTTGAGATCGTAGCCCATTTCCATGTCCCTGTCGATGGACATTTCCTGTAATGCGGCAGCTGGTCTACTTTGGTAGTTGTCGTAGAAAGTAGCAGGCAAGGCGAAGTTTACGGTGTCGTAGGTGCCGAAATCCTTTGGATCTGGCATCCACGTACGGTGCGTAGCCTTGTGGCCGATGACTAGACAAAAAGGTTTATTGGTATCTACCGTATCGAGCCAATTGATTGCCTTTTCGGTTACGATATCAGAAACATATCCTTCTGCACGCTGGCGGCCTTGTTTGCTAATAAAATCCGGATTAAAATAGGTTCCTTGTCCAACTAGAATATCATAGTAATTAAATCCTTGCAGTTTGTCTCCCAAGTGAATTTTGCCGACCCACGCGGTATTGTAGCCTACCTTTTGTAGCTGTTTTACAAAAATATCCTGATTAAAGTCGAATTCAGAGGTTTCATTGTCTTTGAATCCATTTTTATGGCTGTACTTACCCGTCAAAAGGGTGGCTCGTGATGGCCCGCAGATGGAATTGTTGACAAAGGCATTTTTGAATAGAGCACCCTGAGCTGCGATGCGATCTATCTGAGGAGTTTTTCCGTAGGGAGAACCATAGGCCCCAATTGTTTGATAAGCATGATCATCGGAAATAATAATGACAATATTGGGCCTTTTTTGTGCGCAAGTATGTTTATAGAGTAGTGGTGTTAATAGGGAAAATAGAAAGATTCTTAGTTTCATTATGTTGTCGGTTTAAATTGAATAGTATGCCTTGTTTTTAACTATACGCTATTTGATCCGGCAAAGTTTAAAAGGCTATAATGATCGACTAAGATAAGGATTATTATGTATTACATAAAATATTTATGCTATTGAATGACTTTTACAATCTGACTATATTCATTCCAAGGGATTAATAGCGGGACTGTATTCGGAAGGCGAAAAAAATACCCCTGGCTCAATCTGGGATAAAGACATCTAGAATCAGACGGTTAAAAGAAAAAGCCCAATAGCATATTGGGCTTTTTTATGTGTCTATGCTGCTGTTTATCTAACAGACTTTTTATACAAAAAGAGCCGCTGGTAATGATTATCAAGATGTTTGCGCATCGCATTTCGGAATACTTCAGCATTGCCCACTTTCAATATGTCGACTAATCCCCGGTGTGAGATGAAGCTTTTTGACGGGCTGGGGCTGGTCAGCAGACCGCTGCTATGTACATATTGAAAAACAGGCAACAACATGTTCTGGAAATCTTTAAGGATCGTATTACCCGTGATTTCATAAAGTTTACCGTGAAAGGCAATTTCAGTTTCAATATCAAAAATTGTATTATCTGCTTGTATCGGTTCCTTTGCAACAATCGCTTCCAGCTCCTCAATATCTTTTTCTTGTATATGTTCAAAGAGGATATCGGCCATACCAACTTCCAGCACCATGCGCATCTCAAAAAGATCCTGTAGGGTCTTATTTTCCATGATGGTTGGAAAAAGTGATTTGCGTAGCGGCTTTATGAGATCAGGACTTGTCAAAACTGCCCCACGATGTTTTTTGGATTCGATCAATCCGACCATACGCAACCGCAGCATCGCTTCTCGAACAACTGTACGGCTTACGCCAAGGGTTTCAGCCAATTCAATTTCCTTGGGTAAAGCATCACCAACTTTTAAGCCTTGATTGACAAAAAGATTGATGATTTCTTTTTCTGCACGATCTACCAGTGAAGACGTATCAATTGTATTGAGATGTTCTATTAGCGAAGAATTCGGTTCCATATATATATTCCATACAGCGCATTGGGCGCGTTAAGACAAAGATAATTAATAAAAGTCATTAATATGTTATACATAATTTGATTTAAATTTGTTTTTTACATTTTGTAATTTATATATTTGCATATATGTAATACTTAATACAAACCAATATGTATTCAAACCTAAAATTACGAACCCTGCTTACCTTGTCTATATTAACGGGCAATTTGCTCTTGGCTCAGGCGCAGGACCATGCGGTACGGGGGAAAATTACCGATGCAAAAACAGGGGAACTGCTTGGAAATGTGACTATAAAGGTCAAAGGATCCAATCAATCTCTGCAGTCAAGTACAGATGGAACGTTCTCGATCAGTACCAATCCCAATACTATTTTAGTGATCACGTCTACGGGGTATAGACCATACGAGGTAAAAGTTGGGCAATTAAATCAATTGGATATTAAGCTTGAATCCAAGGTTGAACAAATGGATGAGGTTGTTGTGGTAGGTTATGGGAAAATGAAAAAGTCGAATTTAACAGGGTCCGTAAGCAGCTTGGATAAAAAAGTGCTTGAGACTGGAGTTCGTTCAAACCCCGCTTCTGCTTTAGCGGGTACCATACCGGGTATTCGGGTTCAGCAAACTTCAGGAAGACCAGGAGCTGTACCGACAGTTGTGCTTCGAGGTGGAACTACTTATGGCGGAGGTGGAACACCGTTGGTTATTGTAGATGGATTGATTAGAAATGGATTTAGTGATATTAATCAAAATGATATCGAATCGATTGATGTTTTGAAAGATGCTTCTGCTACAGCTATTTATGGCGCTAGAGCTGCAAATGGTGTTATATTGATAACTACAAAGAGAGGCAAAGAAGGGGTGTCCAATATTACGGTGTCTTCTAAAGTTGGTGTCAATAAATTGAACAACCCTTTTGATTTCCTGAGTGCCAAAGATTACTTAAACTGGAGTAGAAAAGGTGTTCAAGTATCGGGGCAATATCAACCGTCCCAGTTGAATCAATTAACGAGTGTGGGCCCATTTGGTACGGGGAACAAATATAAGGATGATAAGGGAAATATCTTAGATGGCAATCTTACCAGCAATGCCGTTTGGAGTACCATGTTGCTCGATGATACCAATCGTGAATTGTTACAACAGGGATGGCAGACCATGATTGATCCTATAACGGGAAAAGAACTAATTTTTAAGGATTTTGACTATGCTAAATATGCACTTCGTGATGCCAGTTTGACGCAAGATTATAATATCGCATTACAAGGTGGGAACGATAAAGGTAAATATTATGGCAGTGTGGGAAAATATAACGAAAAAGGGATGCCGATCAATACTTTTTATGATCGTACTACTTTTGTATTGAATGGCGAATATAAAGTTAAACCTTGGTTACATTCTTTATCGGGCGTTAATTTCGCTTATACTAAATGGCGTGACGCTATTAATGGAGAAGGGAATTATATGACACGGGCATTGGGTGCTCCTCCTACAATGCGTGGTACAAACGCCAATGGTGATCTGCTTGTTGGCCGTGATTATCAAGATGGGAATCCCTTGGTAAATGACGATAAGTTCATTCGTAAAAACCTAAATCAGAAGCTTACGCTTACTCAAGCTTTTACAATTAATTTTTTAGAAAACCTTAGTTTACGCGTGAGTGGCAACTGGTTTTTCAATCAGTCTACTTCTGAATCCTTTAATAGAGATTATTTAGCCAGCCCGGGAAATTATGTACGCACAAGAAATTCTTCGGCTTCCTATGATAAAATATATAATCAAACCTATAATGCAGTTTTAAATTACAGAACTGAATTCGCGAGTTCGCATCATATCGATGCCATGTTGGGCTCGGAATTTTTTGATACTTATAATAATGGATTTACAGCAGGGGGAAGTGGAGCTCCCACAGACGATTTTATGGATCTTGGTTTAACAAGTCCGGACGCCAATAAAAGAAGTATCGATTCATACCATGATCGACAACGTATCATGTCCTATTTTGGACGCGTAAATTATGACTATAAAGAGAAATACCTTTTGACATTGACTGCGCGTAGAGATGGTTATTCGACATTGCTGAATAATAGATGGGGAACCTTTCCTGGAGTTTCAATCGGTTGGGCTCTACATCGTGAAGATTTCCTGAAGGATTATTTAGGGACTGATAAAGTCGTAAATACGTTAAAACTGCGCGCTAGCTATGGAGGAAATGGCAATGTCAGCGGAATCGGATCCTATGCCCTTCAAGGTTCATATGGGACGAACAAATATGACGGACAGGTGGGATACACAATGTCTACGCTTTCGATTCCAAATCTCAAATGGGAAAGCCTAATTACAAAAGAAGTCGGCCTTGAATCGAGAATTTTAAACAAAATTGATCTGAGTCTTGCTTATTATCATCGGACGACTAAGGATAAAATCGCAAGCCTAACTTTGCCAGCATCAGCCGGTTTTACCACAATTACGACCAACAATGGCGATATGCAGAATCAGGGCGTTGAAATTGGCGTAAATTATCAGATTCTACGAGGAAAAGAATGGGACTTAAGCTTTAACTGGAATACGGCCTATAATAAAAACAAGATCTTAAAATTACCTTTTAATGGAGTTGAAAATAACCGACAAGGTGGTTTACAGGTTTATGATCCTAAATCAAAAGAACTGGTTTGGGTTGGGGGGTATCAGGAGGGGCAAGACCCCAATGTTGCGTATGCTTATGAAGCTACCGGGATCATTCGTACAAAGGAACAGTTAGATAGTTATGCCTTGCAATTGAAAGATCTCATCGGTGCACGTACATTGGTACATCCTGATGTCTATGATGCGATGTCTAGTAGTGAAAAGAATTTATACTATCCATTAGCTCTAGGAGATGTTATGTGGAAAGATGTAAATGGGGATGGCATAATTAATTCGTATGATAGGGTGTATATGGGCAATACAGTGCCAAGATGGACTGGAGGATTTGGAGGGGCTGTACGCTGGAAGGATATTAGTCTGAGTGCCCGGTTTGATTATGCCTTGGGCTATGTTGCTTATGATGGGCCAAGAGCTTGGTTCCTTGGAATGATGCAGGGAACATTCAATACGACAACGAGTGTATTTGATACATGGACTCCCGAAAACCCAAATGCTAAATATCCGACTTATTATTGGGCTGATCAACTGTTTAAAAATAATACCAGTCGTGAAAGCAGTATGTTCTACAATAAAGGAAATTATTTGGCATTTAGAGAGATTAATGTGTCGTACCGATTGCCTAAATCCATCGCTAATCGATTAAAAATGGAGGATTTAACCATCTCAGCAACAGGGCAAAATTTACATTATTGGTCAAAAAACACCTTGTTTTCCCCTGAAAGTGGAAGTGTGGGACAGAATGGTGGCGGGTATCCACTTCCTAGAACATTTATACTTGGGCTTCAATTAACATTTTAATTCCAAATTATGAAAAAGCTATTTATATATATTGGTCTTGTCGTTTTTCTGTTTTCTTCTTGTAAAGAAATAGACCTAGACCTTAGTCCCGAGGATTACTTTGCCAGTGGGAGTTTCTGGAAAAACAATGAGCAGGTCGCTGGAGCCATGCTAGGACTTCACACCCAATTGCGCGGACAACAGCAAAACCTGTGGAATCTGGGTGAATTACGTGGGGGAACTTTAAGAGATGGTACCAGCTTTACAGGGACAGCGTCATTGAATTCGGCAGGGATAATTACTCAGGATATTCGTGAAAGTTCTCCTGGAATATCGGGTTGGGCAGGATTATACGCTCCAATTTTTCAGGTTAATAATTTTATTTTTCAGGTGGAGAAAGCTGATTATTTGACAGATGTCCAAAAGGGCTATTATTTGGGCCAAGCCTACGGACTGCGCGCTTTTTATTATTTCTATTTGTTTAGAACTTATGGTCGGGTGCCTTTGGTGACTGCGCCGCAAGCAGCAATTAATACCCCTACTTCGGCGGAAGAAGCATATAAAGCTCGAACTGAAACGGAAAAGGAAATGTTGGACTTTATCAAATCAGAAGTTGATAAATCCGAAAAATCATTTTCAGGGAATTTTGAAACTAAAAACCAAAAAGCGCAATGGTCCTTGGCGGCAACAAAAATGTTGAAAACGGAGGTCTATCTATGGTCGGCCAAAGTTGATATGGATGGAAAGGCCCCAGCGAGCAGCCTTGCGGATTTAAAACTCGCAAAAGCCGCTATAGAGGAAGTAATTCCTAAATACACACTCATTAGTAATTTTGGAGATGCATTTAAATCTGCAAGTGTACCGGCTATGAAAGGTAATTCCGAGATGATTTTTGTACTGCGTTATTTAAATGGAGAAGCGACTTCATTTTTCAATAATTTCATTTATGCCGCAAGCGACGATATTACAGGCTATGTAGATGATAATGGACAAGCTATCTCAAAAGATCCCCTACAGACCGGATCTACGGGTTTGATCCGTTATGAGTATAAAATTGATCTGTACAGATTATATGAAAAGACTGACACTAGAGCAAATGCAACTTTCCTGAATTTTAATAAAGGGAATACATCGGCAGTAGTATTTAGAAAATTCTTGGGAACTTTGATAGACGGGGTTCGCAACTATTCGGATGATTATCCTGTTTATCGCTTATCTGAAGCTTATCTATTATTAGCAGAAATTAAAAATAAATTAGGAGAGGACCCAACCAGCGAAATCATGGCTGTACGTAACCGGGCCTATGCTGGAAAAGCGCCTTTGTTTACAAATGGCAGTTTCGAGACAAATGAATTAGCGATCTTTTATGAACGTACGAAAGAGTTTGTATCCGAGGGCAAGCGATGGTTCGATTTGAGACGTATGCAGGATGCATCCGGAAAGCCTTTGGTCTTTCGTAAAGATTTAGCCTTGGTCGGCGTATTGAATAACATTGATGGTCAGAAGCATAAAATATTGTGGCCAATCGATTTGGGTACACTTACTGTCGATCCTAAATTAAATGATCAGCAAAATCCAGGTTATAAAGGAACCTAAAAACTGATACCCTGTCTCAACTTGATTTGAAGATTGAGACAGGATGTTTATTACTATTTATATAAATATCATATGCTAAATCAAAAAATTTCTGGATTAATTGCAGCGCCATTTACTCCTTTCGATGAAAACCGAGAATTGAATCTTGAGCTGATTCCGCAATACTATGCGATGTTAAAGCGCAACCGGGTAACGGGTGCCTTTATCTGTGGCTCTACTGGAGAAGGTGTATCGTTGACTTTTGAGGAAAAAGTTGCGGTGATGACAGCTTGGGCCAGCTTAACAAAAGACGACGATGCGTTTATACTCATGATGCTTCTGGGCGGGACGAATATCAAAGAATGTCAACAATTGGCTAGGCTGGCCGAGCAAGCGGGAGTAGATGTCTTATCATTTACGTCACCATCTTATTTTAAACCCGCCAACGTAGATCAGCTGGCAAAATGTTGTGTCGAAATTGCAAGCGCAGCTCCGAATACGGCTTTCTATTATTATCATATCCCAGTATTGACCGGCGGAAATTTCCAGATGATCGACATGTTGAAGAAGATTGATGGAGTGATACCTAATTTTAAAGGAATCAAATATACGCATGAAGATTTTATGGATTTTCTAAGCTGTATGAATTATGCAGATCGCAAGTATGATATGTTATGGGGAAGAGATGAGAATATGTTGTCTGCCTTAGTATTGGGCAACAAAGGTGCTGTTGGAAGTACCTATAACTACGCTGCACCTTTATATCTTGAGCTTATCGAGGCTTATGACAAAGGGGATGTTGAAAAGGCAAACGCTTTGCAGCAGCAATCCATCGATATGATCGCATTGCTTGGGAAATATGGTGGTATCTCAGTAGGAAAAGCTTATATGAAATTGATTGGTCTAGATTGCGGTGAATTTAGGCTACCCGTGAAAAACATGTCGGCAGAGCAATTTGAGCTCTTTAAGAACGATGTGAACAAACTTGGTTTTCAGACGTTTTGTGCACAGTAATATGGATCTCCATCTCGGTATAAACATCGTATGTTCCTATGACAGGATGGAGATTACAGAATAGACCGTATGTTCAAGAATAAATAGATATGACAAAACAACATTGGATGGGAATTATTGTGGGAATACTGTTTACAGGTGCTGTTCATGCACAGGTTGGTCGATTGGAATGGCATAAAGGCATTACATTGCCAGCTATGCAAGATGGAAAGATGCATATTGGTCTGGCAGGACCAATAGCTGGTGTCACGAGTGATTGTCTCCTGATTGCCGGTGGAGCGAATTTCCCACATTTACCACCCTGGGAAGGCGGAACGAAAGAGATCCAAAAAGAAGTATTTATTTATAGAAAAGAGGGAGCGGGACTACGCTTAGCAGCGCAGGATAGTCTTTCTGTGGCGGTTGCTTATGCTGCTAGCCTGAGCTTACCCGATGGATTGCTGGTTATAGGAGGAGAGACTCCTGATGGTAAAACAGCTGCCTGTAGATTGATTAAATATGATAGCTCAACCAAGAAAATTACAGTGTCCGACTATCCGAATCTCCCAGTTCCACTTGCCAATATGGGAGCGGTAGTTCATGGGAATAAACTCCTAGTTGCTGGAGGTGAAATGCAAGATGCGGTATCGGACCAAGTGTTTCAATTAGATTTAGCACATCTTGAAAAAGGATGGGGCTGTGTGGGAAAATTACCCTATGCGGTCTCCCATTTGCAATTGTTGTCTGATAGTCAGAATGGCCTTTATCTGCTTGGCGGAAGAAAGGCTCATCCAGAGAGCCCTTCAACATTATACCATGAATTATGGTGCTCAACCGATAATGGAATTACTTGGTCCAAACGGACTGACATTCCTTTTTCCGCGGCAGCAGGAACTGCCTGTGTATTACCAGACCTAGGGATATGGTTATTGAGTGCTGATCGGGGCAATACCTTCCATCAGGTAGAAGTGCTGATCTTTGATGCTAAAAAGGAAACAAACCCATTGCAGCGACAGAAACTCATTGATGCTAAAAATAAATTGCAAATCAATCATCCTGGCTTCGGTAGAGCAATATGGCGTTACGATCTACATTCGAATAAATGGAGCCGGATGGGGGATTTGCCATCGAATGGACCTGTAACCACGACAGCTGTTTTCTGGGACGACATGATCATTTTGCCTAGCGGTGAAATTAAGGCGGGCGTTCGTACTCCTGAGATTTTAGTAGCAACATTTTCTAACAAATAGGATTGAAAAAATAAGATATAAAAACTCATATAAACCTGATAAAGCTTGAAATGATCTCTTCTTTACGACATAAATCTTTTTACCCGTGGCTGGTTGTAGCGCTCCTTTGGGGAGTAGCCCTGCTGAATTACATGGATCGGCAGATGCTGTCGACTATGCGTGATGCGATGCAGGTCGATATTCCGCAATTGCAAAGTGCCGAAACTTTTGGTGTATTGATGGCTGTTTTTCTCTACATATATGGCATTATGAGTCCCATCGCTGGTATTGTCGCCGATAGAAGCAATAGAAAATGGCTGATCGTGGGTAGTCTATTTGTGTGGTCAGCAGTTACTTATGGTATGGGGATGGCGCATGATTATTCAACACTATTGGTATTGCGGGCAATTATGGGATTTAGTGAAGCACTGTATATCCCGACTGCCCTTTCCTTGATCGCCGATTACCATACCGGAAAAAATCGATCGCTGGCTATTGGACTACATATGACGGGGCTCTATACAGGTCAAGCCTTAGGTGGCTTTGGTGCAACATTGGCGGCATCAGAAGGATGGCATACCGCTTTTCATTGGTTTGGAATTGTCGGAATATGTTATGCATTGCTGCTCGCGATCTTATTGATGGAGAAAAAACATACGTCTTCAGATGAAGAAAGCACTTCGGAAAGCCAATTACCTCTTTCCAAAAGCTTATTGCTGTTATTTTCCAATGTTGCATTCTGGATTCTATTGTTTTATTTCGCGGCTCCAAGCTTACCGGGCTGGGCCATTAAAAATTGGCTTCCAACCTTGTTCGCTGACAGCCTGAATATCCCAATGGCCAACGCAGGCCCATTGTCAACGATTACAATCGCTATCTCATCTTTTATTGGGGTTATAGCCGGCGGAATACTGAGTGACCGTTGGGCACAGAAGCATATCCGTGGACGTATTTATACCAGCGCCATTGGCCTTGGACTGACCATACCTGCTTTATTGTTTTTGGGATTAGGCCAGACCTTACTTGCAGTTGTGGGAGCGGCAGTCTGTTTTGGAATTGGCTTTGGTATTTTCGATGCCAACAATATGCCTATTCTTTGTCAGGTTGTTCCCAAAAATTTGCGGGCAACCGCTTATGGCTTTATGAATATGGTTGGTGTATTTGCAGGAGCTGTCATTACACAATGGTTGGGGAAATTTAAGGATGAAGGCCATTTTGGGTTAGGTTTTGCATTGTTGGGAGCAGCGGTACTGCTAGCACTGTTGTTGCAACTCCTATTTCTTAAACCGAAAACAATGGAAAAGTAATCGCAGCTATATCCTGAATTAATAGATCATGAATATGAAATCCTTAATCGACATGATGCCTATCTATATTTCAAAAAAAGGAGCTTTGCTTTTATGTTTGATTATCTCGATCTCTGTCTCCCTGGGACAGGGGCGAATTAAAATAGCTTGCATAGGTAACTCAGTAACCTTTGGTTATGGGCTTGGCAATCCTGCGGAGGATTCTTATCCGAGCCAGCTTCAAGCATTGCTGGGCCAACGGTTTGAAGTGAGGAATTTTGGCCATTCAGGGACTACGCTTTTACGTGAGGGGCATAGACCTTATTATAAAACGGAAGAATATCGGAAAGCATTGGATTTTAAACCTGATGTTGCCATTATACATCTGGGGCTCAATGATACCGATCCGAGAAACTGGCCGAATTATAAGAACTCCTTTGCATCAGATTACGCGACGCTGATTGATTCCATACGATCTGTTAATCCCAGCGTAAAAATTTACATCTGTCGGTTGACTCCTATTTTTAGCGGCCATCCCCGGTTTCTATCTGGTACGCGAGATTGGTATGACCAGATTCAGATGTTGATTCCTCAGATTGCAAAGAATAATCAGGTCGGACTGATTGACCTCAATAGCCCGCTCTGTGCTCGAATAGATCTTTTTGACGACTATTTACATCCAAATAAGCAAGGAGCTGCATTGATTGCAGCACAAATAGCTCATGTATTGACCCCAAGTAAGCAGGATTTGCAGCTGGCCGAAACGATTGGTTCAAATATGGTGCTTCAGCGTAACTGGGAAAATCGTATCTATGGTAAGGGGACTGCAGCTGCCGAGATCAAAGTTATATTTAATCGGAAGAGCTATAAAACCCATGTAAATCAGAATGGCTTTTGGGAGATAAAGCTTCCTAAAATGGGGGCAGGAGGACCTTATGAAATAAAGGTGAGCTCGGGTGGAAAGAACATCGAATTGAAAAATATTCTTTTTGGCGATGTTTACCTGGCTTCCGGCCAATCGAATATGGCTTTTCCGCTTCTTCGTGCTTTAAAAAGTGAGTCGCTGATCAAAAATGCATCTTTGCGAAAGAATCTACGGCTTTTTAAAAGTGGAAATCTAGTGGAAACCGATGCCGTGGCTTGGGATTCTACTACATTAAAAAAGGTGAATGACCTTACGTATTTCCATGGCAACTGGAGTCAAGCAACAGCGGATGAAGCAGCACAGTTCTCAGCGGTAGCCTATTCATTTGCGGAAAAACTCACCGAAGAACAACATATTCCTATCGGTATTATTGATCTGTCCGTTGGAGGATCCAATACGGAATCCTGGATCGACCGGAAATCCCTGGAAAACGATGATTTGCTGGCTTCGTATATCCATAGCTGGCAAAAATCAGATTTCCTGCAGGATTTCTGCCGAGAGCGCGCCAGTCAAAATTTGGTCCATTCTAACGTGAAAAATCAGCGCCATCCTTATCAACCTGCCTATAATTTTGAAGCGGGGGTCAGCAAGTGGTTGGGCACAGGGTTGAAAGGCATACTCTGGTATCAAGGTGAAAGCAATACGCATAATATTGAACTTCACGAGCGTCTTTTCAAAACATTGGTTTCTTCCTGGCGCAAAAGTTTTCATCAGGATCTGCCCTTCTTCTTTGTTCAGTTAACAAGTCTAGATAGACCATCCTGGGGGAATTTTAGAAACTCTCAACGTTTACTGGAGAAACAGATCTCAGGTACCTATATGGCAGTGACACTCGATGCGGGCGATTCTTTGGATGTGCATCCCCGAGAAAAGATCTTGGTAGGACAGCGTTTGGCAAATCTAGCAAGTCAGCATCTGTATGGGGCGGTATTAAATGCGGATCATCCAAACCCTATTCAATATCGGGTTTACGATGATCGGCTGCTATTGACATTTGATCATTGTACAAAATTAAAAACCAATGAGAATACAACTGTGAAAGGCTTTCAGCAGGTGGACAATAAGGGAAGGATTTTTAATGTACGGGCAAATATCCTTTCTGACAATACTGTCGAAATAAATAAGCCAAATGGCGAAGTAACGAGAATTCTGTATGGATATGAGCCTTTTAGCAGGGCAAATCTTCAAAATGAAATCGGAACACCGGTGTCCACTTTCGATTTGACGATTAAATAAACACAAAATGAATTGCTATAAAAATTAGAAAAGATGAAACAGATAAGCATAAAAGATACTGCAAAAATAATAGACACTGATTACTTGAAGGAGATGGAAGTTTTTTATCGCGATCAGCTTTTAAAAGATACTGTACCGTTTTGGTTTCCAAGATCGATTGACCATGAATGTGGTGGGTACCTATTCATGCGTGACCACGATGGTACTTTAATTGATACAGATAAAGCCGTATGGATTCAGGGACGTGCTTGCTGGCTGCTGTCTACCCTTTACACAACTGTAGAACAGAAAGAAGAATGGTTAGAAGGTGCCCGGATAGGTTATGAATTTTTGAAAAAACATTGCTTTGACGAAAATGGGAAAATGTATTTTCACGTCGATCGTCTGGGGAATCCTATTCGCATGCGCCGCTATTTCTTTTCGGAAACATTTGCCGCCATCGCTTTCGCAGCTTATGCTAAAGCTACTGGAGACGAAGATATTGCAGATGAAGCTCGTCATCTTTTTGGAATTTGTCTCGCATATGCAAATGGAGAAAGGCTGATTGAACCAAAGTATGAAGCGACGAGACCCATGAAGGGAATCGGTGTACCGATGATCATGATCAATACCGCGCAACAGATTCGCGAAACGATTGGCGATCCGCGCTGTGATATCGTTATCAGCGATTGTATTGCACAGATTGAACGTGACTTTGTTAAAGATGATATCCGTTGTGTGATGGAACAAGTAGGGCCTAATGGTGAAATTGTCGATCATATTGACGGTCGTACTCTCAATCCCGGGCATGCCATCGAAGGAGCTTGGTTTATCCTCCATGAAGCTAGATACCGAGACCATGATCCGCATTTGATTGGTCTAGGCTGCCGTATGCTGGATTATATGTGGGAACGTGGCTGGGACAAAGAATATGGTGGTATTCTATACTTTAGAGATGTATACGGAAAACCTGTACAAGAATACTGGCAAGATATGAAATTCTGGTGGCCACAAAATGAAACAATTATAGCAACATTGCTCGCTTATATGGTGACCGGCAATGAAAAATATAAAAGCTGGCATCAACAGATCAATCAATATGCCTATGACCATTTCCACGATAAACTCAATGGTGAATGGTATGGTTACCTCCATCGTGACGGAAAGATTGCGCAAACGGCTAAGGGAAATTTATTTAAAGGTCCTTTTCACCTCCCTCGCCAAGAGTGGTATTGTATGCAAATATTGAAGGAATTTAACTCGATTAAGTAAAAGATCATGAGACGACAAGAAGCTGCGCGAAATATCTTCCTCTCCACGCTGATTATTATTCTTTTTTTTATCAGTCCTTTACGTTGTCTGCCGGATTCAATCAGGCCACTGCTTCCTATGCCGCGTTCTGTGAAATGGAAAACAGGGAACTATGCTATTCAGCATCTTGTTCGTGTTCATATCAAAGGCGAGGTGTCAGATTTTGATAGACAGACACTAAGTGTCTTGCTAAAAGATTGGAATGTAACTAAGATTGATTTTGAGAGTTTCAAGAATAGTGATATCGCTATCTTTTGTGATAAACAATTGGATCTGCCATCTGCATCTTTAGAGGCTTACCGTATTGCTGTGGATCAACAGGGAATACGCATTGAGGCCAGAGCGAGTGCCGGTATTTTCTACGCCTTACAAACGTTGCGGCAACTGGGCGGTCAGGACGGGCAGTTACCCTATTGCTCCATTACAGATTATCCTTCTTTTCGCTGGCGCGGATATCTGGTTGACGTAGGACGAAATTTTCAGTCTCTGGATGTACTCAAAGAGCAAGTCGACATCATGGCACGGTATAAACTTAATATTTTCCATTTCCATTTCACGGAGGATATTGCCTGGCGACTTGCCAGCAAGAACTACCCAGGTCTGACCGATTCTTCCAACATGGACCGGTGGCGCGGAAAGTATTACACGATTGACGAGATGCGGGAGCTGATCCGATATTGTCGGGACAGACATATTCAGCTCTTACCCGAAATTGATATGCCGGGGCACTCGGCTGCCTTTCGACGGTATTTTAAAACTGATATGCAGAGCGATAGTGGTCTAGCCATTCTCAAGGAATTAGTGAAGGAATTTGCTGTCACTTATCCAGGATTACCTTATTTGCATATCGGAGGAGATGAAGTAAAAATTCACAATCCGCAGTTTTTACCGTTTATGACAAAATGGACAGAAAGCTTGGGGATGAAGACTATTGGTTGGGAACCCGGTGGCAACCTACAACCACAGACAATTCGTCAGCTTTGGATGGGGGGACCACAAGCGATGACGAAAGATTCTCCTGTCGAGGTAATTGATTCAAAACACTTGTATATAAACCATATGGATCCATTGGAAGCTGTGACGACGTTATTTTACAGGCAATTGGGGGGGCAGACATCGGAAAATGAAAAGTTAATGGGGGCAACACTCTGTTCATGGCCTGATCGTGCGGTCAATCATGAACAGGATATATTTCATCAGAATGCAGTTTATCCTGCTTTGTTGACTTTTGCAGAACGTAGCTGGTGCGGTGGCGGAGATTTTGAATGGCGCAGCAATATCAAAACGGATCGGGAAGGGCTCGCTGAATTTACAGCATTTGAGGAGCGCCTGATCCAGCATAAGCATTTGTATTTTAGAGATCTTATTTTTCCTTATTATCAGCAAAGTAAACAGAAATGGGTATTGTATGGACCTCTGCAAAATAAAGGCAACCTAAGTATGAGTTTAAAGGAGGAAGCGAAAGGAAATTTTACTTCTTTAAAAAAGATCGGTGAGTTTTATGGTGGCACAATCGTATTACGCCATTGGTGGTCTGATGTCGTAAAAGGGGCCATAGATGATCCTGCTGAAAATAGCACACTGTATGCTGTGAGTCGGATCTGGAGTGACGTGCACGGCAATAAGGAGTTTTGGATCGGTTTTAATGATCTTTCCCGTTCGTATGCCAGTGATTCACCAAATTTGGGGACATGGGACGACAGGATGAGTAGACTTTGGGTAAACGAACATGAAGTGCTCCCTCCGGATTGGCAGCATGCGGGTCAGAAGGGAGATCTGGAAATCCCATTGATTGATGAGGGGTATAGTTATCGAAGTCCTGCCATAGTTAAATTGCGTAAAGGGTGGAATACAATTGTGGTCAAGTTGCCTGTTGGAAAATTAAAAGGGAAAGACTGGCAAAATCCATTGAAATGGATGTTTACTTGTCTCCCTATTGATAAGGAGTAAAAGTAGCATGTTTCATTCCATTGATGGAGCGGATGAATTTTAAAATAAGTAACAATAAACATAAATAGATATGAAGAGACTATGTATAATGGGGGCATTTGCGCTGTTAGCAGGGATTTGTCAGGCACAAGAAGTAAATGTATTTGTTTCAGGCGAAGAAGGCTATAAGAGCTACCGCATCCCTGCTATTGTAAAGGATAAAACGGGACAGCTAATCGCCTTTGCAGAAGGCAGGGTAGATCATGCCGGAGATTTTGGTAATGTGGATATTGTTTATAAAATAAGTCAGGATAATGGGAAAACATGGGGTCCGCTGCATGTTGCCGTTGACAACGATAATTTGCAAGTCGGCAACCCAGCACCCGTAGTTGATCTGCTAGACCCGGCATATCCCAAAGGACGCCTGTTACTTTTTTATAATACGGGCAATAATCACGAAGGCGAAGTACGCAAAGGCAATGGCTTGAGAGAATGTTGGTCCATTAGCTCGGCCGACGGCGGAAAAACCTGGTCCAATCCACAGAATATTACGCTTGAGACGCATCGCCCCAATCAGCCTTCGGTAAATGCGCAGTATAACTTTCAGGAGGATTGGCGAACTTATGCGAATACACCAGGACATGCATTACAATTTGATTCCGGTAAATATAAAGGACGTATATACATTCCAGCTAATCACTCCGAAGGAAATCCGAAGTCAGATGGCAAAGATTATTTTGCGCATTCTTATTATTCGGACGACCATGGAAAAACATTCAAAATCGGTGCGAGTGTAAAATTTGAAGGATCAAATGAAACAATGGCCGCACAAATATCGGGGACAGGATTATACATGAATTCCCGGAATCAGCAAGGTAATGTAAAATCAAGGATTGTGTCTTATTCAAACGACGGTGGTGTTACTTGGGATACTACATATTATGATAAAAACTTGCCCGATCCAGTCAACCAGGGTGCCGTGCTTTCCTGGCAAAAGAAGGGAAGATACCTATTAGCCGTCTGTAATGCTGCATCGACCAATAGAAGAGACAATCTAACCGTTCGGTTAAGTAAAGATCAGGGTAAAACCTGGTATTTCAATCAGATCATTGCAAAAGCACCTGAGGGTGTAAAAGGGGATTATGCCGCTTATTCCGATTTAGTGCTTTTAAATAAAAATAAACTCGGTGTTTTATTTGAAAAAGAAAATTATAGCAAAATTGTCTTTTTGCCAGTGAATTTTAAATAATCAGACACATTGTGTTGCCGATATAATATACATTTTCTTCCACTCCTTCCTTTCCGTTTTAATCGAAAGGAAGGAGTGAAAGAATGCTCAAGTGCCGTTTCTTAAGCAGCTTGCTCCACAGGCTGTCAAATAACGCTTTAAACTTAAATAAACCAATAATCAAAAACTAAATGAGAAAAACTAAATTTTGGCTAGCGTTGGGCCTAATCGCAACAAGCCTGTCTATTTTTGCTTGCAAAAAAGACACTACTTCAATAGCACCTGTATCGCAAATTGGTGATAAAAAGGCCCTGTCTAATTTGTCGGCATTGACTTCGGCTGCTACCACCGATTATGAGCTCATCTGGTCGGATGAGTTTAATAGTAGCGGGAATTTCGATTCCACCAAGTGGTCTTATGCCGAAAGGGGGACAGTTGCATGGAATAAGTATATGACCTCCCTGCCGGCTTATGCATCACAGGATGGGAGCAATCTTGTCTTGCGGATGGATAATGCTGCTGTTTCAGGTGACCCTGTTGCCTATCATGCTGGTGGTGTTAAGTCGATGGGAAAGTTTAGCCTAACTTACGGAAAGGTGGAAGTACGTGCTAAATTTACACAGGGAAGAGGTTCTTGGCCGGCGATCTGGATGATGCCCGAACCGGCTACAGCTTATGGGGGCTGGCCAGCTTGTGGAGAAATAGATATTATGGAGCATGTTAACAATGAAAGCGTGATGTACCATACGATCCATAATAGTTCGGTTACCAATGCAAATGGCGGGAGTACAGCTTCAAAATCTGCAACTTATAACACAACGGGTTATAATCTGTATACAATGATCTGGAGTCCCAATGATATTCGATTTTATGTCAACAATGTATTGCAGTATACCTATACAAGAATGGCTGGCGGGGGAACGCAACAATGGCCGTTTGATGTCCCATTTTATTTAATTTTAAATCAAGCAGGCGGTGCGGGATGGCCGGGGGCGATCACAAACGCCGATTTGCCATTTAGTATGCAGGTTGATTATGTGCGGGTGTATAAATTGCCGCTGTTCAGTAATGGCGATTTTGAAAGTGGTACTCTTTATCCTTGGACAACTTGGGGTGGTGGCTCTTCCGTTGTGTCAACAGATGCACGTTCGGGAACGAAATGTGTTCGGGAAACTGGAGGAGAGACCTCGATAGAACAATATTTAACAGGTTTATCGCCGAATACAACTTATCGATTTGGCGGGTATGCCAAAGTTTCTGCCACTGGCCAATCGGTCAGTATTGGCGTCAAAAATTATGGCGGAGCTGCAGTCAACACTGCGATAGGTACTACAGCATATTCCAATGGGTCGGTTACTTTTACAACCGGCGCTAATAACACGACGGCTACCGTCTATTTTTACAAACCATTGAATGGAACGGTATATGGCGATGATTTCTATTTAGAAAAACTGTAAAACACAGTTGTTGAAAAGAGCAGGATTGGATTTCAATTCCTGCTCTTTTAGTTATACTGCGCGATGGCACGCGATATCGACCCTGATAGAGAACGTCGCTATCGCTCTATCTACCGATCGTTTCGCTTTATTTTTTCAAGATGAGGGTGTGTCCATTCTGATAGAGTGTTATTTTGTTTTCGTCACGCTCGAAAACAATTTTTACACCAAATTGTGGCTGGACTAGCGTGTTTTTATCTTTCGCTTTCAGTTGAAATGCGGGCTGACCGACAACTTGCCCCAATACCTTGCTACCTTCCCTGGTAATATTGATCTGAATAGGAGGCTGTTCGCTTTTATATTCGCCAACGATGCTTGAAATTTCTTCCTCTGTTAATTGTACCTCCGTAAGATCAGGCAGTGGAAAAGGCTTTTTATAAAGCTCGCCAAGGCTGAACTTTAATATTTCATTATTATTATAATTGTTGGCATTACTAATAAGTGCGACGTTATAACTGCTGTCATCAAAATGACCAGCAACAGAAGAGAAACCATCTATACCGCCCGTATGACCAAAACCTAGGTGTTCATAGAATGGCAATTGAAACAGGCCCTTCCCATAACCTTGATCTATTTTTTTCATCTCTTCCAAACTCGCGGAATTGATTATTTTGAGGCTAAATAAACCATTAAAAAATTTGACCAAATCTGTTGGAGTTGACCAAAGGGCGCCTGCTCCAAGGGGAACAGAATTATCCGTGTGTGGTTCTAACGTCCATTCCTGGGTGAACTTATACGATTCGCTGATCTCTTGACTATTATTTTTAGGACGGCCAAAGGTTGTCTCTTCTAAATTTAATGGTTTACAGATATACTCTTTCAATAAAAAAGCATAGTCCTTTTTCCAAACTTTTTCTAAGATATAGGTAAGCAGGATATAGTTTGAATTACTATATTCATGTTTACTGCCAGGTGTAAATTCAGCACCTCCTTTTATAATGCGATCAACAAGTTCTTTCTCAGTCTGTGGTTTAGTATTCCAGCTCAAATAATCCTTGTCGTTAGTAATGCTGTGGACTCCACTGCTATGGTTAAGCAATTGCTGGACAGTGATTTTCCCAGCGTTTGGAATATCTTTAAAAAATGTGGATATCGGCTCATCTAGCTTCAGTTTTCTGAGCTCGATTGATTTCAGTACAAGCGCTGCGGTGAAAGTTTTGGAGATGGAGCCTATCCCATAACGAGTATTTATGGTCGCTTTCTTTTTTTGAGCAAGATCTGTATATCCGATCGCTTTTTGATAGAGTAAGTGGTCTCCTTTGGCAATTGCAATACTCCCCATCCAAGCATGATTTTTATCCATGACAGAAAAGAGGCTATCTATACGGTTAAGGTTAAATTCTTGTGCTTTGAGAATGGGGCTGGATAATGTTCCTAATAGGAATAAGATGGTTGCGGTTCTTTTCATAATTTATGCTGAATAGATTTTTTTAGTTTTAAAAGCAAAGCTGATGAATAATATAGTAGAGTGATGATCAATAGAAAAGCGGGAATAAAATAATGGCCCAATTGTTCATAACGTATAGGATCTTCGTGCTGCAGTAGAAGTTTCCCGAATATGAAAAACTTGTTGGGCGAATAGAACAAACCGACTCCCTGAGGATCAATAAATTTGGCAACTACTAGAAATATCGCGATAAGCATGAGCGTATAGATTACGTAATAGATCAGGTTGATCACGCCCTGTGTGAATATGATGGGTATGCGCAATAAGGTTGTGAAATTAGGTAAAGATTTTATTGGCAATGCTATGGATGTTGAATGAATCATTTCCTGAATAAAAGTTTCCGGTAACCCGAGCTTATCTAAGATATCTTCGAGCTGATTTGGCTTGATATCACGTATTGACTGAGCGGGAATCTGATATTGCAATGCTTCGAATATATGGCTATTGATTTCACATAAAATATCTTGTTGTTGTTCTAACGGTAATTTTTTGACAAGAGCCGCTGCAGCGGACATATAACTCTGATAAAGTTGAGCCGCATATTTATTTGTAAAGTTTATTTGGTTATAATGCATGAGTCAGGGTGGTTAAGTGCTGATTTAGGCTGGTCCAATAATTTTTCATTTCTAAAAAAGTACTTTGGCCTTCAGCTGTTATTTTGTAATATTTTCGTGGAATTCCTGTAGCCTGTGGTACCCAGTTTGATTCTACTAATCCTTCATTTTTCAAGCGGATCAATAGCGGATACAAAGTTCCTTCAGCAATATCGATCGCTGTTTTTCTCTTGACTTCTTGGATAAGGTCGTAGCCGTAGTATTCCTGTTCAGAGATCAAAATACCGAGCACAACAAAAGAAAGACTTCCTTTTTTTAACTGTGAGACCCATTTATCAATAAATTCTCCATTCATATACGTAAATATATAACAAAATACATAGTAATACAATGTATTTGTTTTTTAATTTTCCCTTTTGATATAACGTGTTGTTGGGAAGGAAGAATATTAAGAAGTAGTACGGACAGCTGGTTTTGTCAGGTTTCAAGTGACATTAATAAAAAAAACACTTGAAGCGGGGAACTTCAAGTGTTTAACCTAACCAATTATTAACCTAAATTTATGAAAAGTATACTTTCTCAAGTATAGTATACTATAATCAATATCTGTGCCATTCTATTTGTTGGTTTTATAATATTTTTCTTTGTGATATGTTTGTTACGTAAAATAGATTATTTTCTTTTGGTTTTCTCTCCTAATTGGTAATATTTTATAAATATGACAGGCTTTTAAGTAGTATTCAGTTAATTTTATATAGCTTCTTGATGTGATCGGTTGCTGCGTTACTTGCTCTGTATGAAAAAACAAACAGTTCGTATCACAAAACAGGACTATCCATGTTATTCAACATAACGTTTGAATAAATCTTTCCACTCTTCATCCAAATCACCTTTGTATACATCCTGTCGGGCACGGCGATACCAGTATTCAGCATTCCATTGATCTCCTTCTTTACGGTGTAAATAGGCATGCACATGTGCTGCTGCAGTTCCTTCCAGCTGATCAATTAGGTCGTGTGCGCTTTTCCAATTTCCTTTTAGATCGTACCAGAGTGACTTTTGTACTGCTGTCCAGTGTTGATGTGGACTTTCAATGGATTGAAATTCTTCGATTGTCATATATTATTTTGTTATTTCTTTACTCCAGATTTCATAAATATCGTCTCCTTTGGAACTTTTTCCTTTATGGTGCCATACGCCATCCACAATTGCACCTTCAAAGTTGAGTACTTGTCCCACACGATTATTGTCTCTTGAAAAAAACTGTATCTTTTCCATATATCGATTGTTATCATATTGATAATATCCGCCACCTGTACCGTAGAATCCTTTTTGTGCAGGATTGATCGCTATCCATTGAAAATATCCATCCACTAGTATTTTAATTGTTTTGCGATTAGTTTTGGGTATATCATTCATTTTTCCCTCCTGTTGACGACTTGTTATTCTCCATAAGGCATCTAACTCTTGAGGTCGGCTTTTTTGTTTGACATATAAATGATAAGTATCTGCTGTTTTTAATTGAAGGGAGTCTTTTTGGATCCGATAGGGTAAAAGAACGTTTTTACCAATAGCGGTTGAATCCTGTGAATTGTATTCTACCAAGACATTGACGGTCTGATTTTGCCCTTCAATCGGTCCGCCCCAGGTGTAGTGAAAACGTTTATTGCTATCATCAAAACATATAAATGAGATATATTGACCTTTGATCAGAATCAAATTTTTACATAAACCATCATGATACATATATGCGCCGTCAGGGAGCTGTGCATAAACTTTGGAAAAAATCGTTCCTAAAAAAAGGAAGAGGATTAGAATATAATTTCTCATGATAAATTAAAACTTGTTCTCCCCTAAAGATACGAAATAATTAAGTTAACAATAAGCTCGTTAAGTTCGGTTTAATAGTCAAAAAAAATCCTGATTTCATGAGCAACAATAGCTTTGAAATCAGGAAGTTTTTATCGTGAAGTAACCAGAAACTATTTGAACTTACTGGCTAATGCAGCCAGCTTGCTTGCCATATCAGTTTCAGGTTCCGCCTGTCTTTTAGGATCATTTTTCCTGCTTTTGGGTAGCGCAGATTTTTCATCTGTTTTCATTGACAGAGCGATACGACTACGTTTTTCATCAACTTCTGTTACTGTCACCATGACGTGTTGCTGAACTTTGACGATTTCATGGGGATCTGATATAAAGCGATTAGATAACTGACTTAAATGTACCAATCCATCTTGATGTACACCAATATCAACAAAGGCTCCAAAATTTGTAATGTTGGTCACTATGCCCGGTAGCTTCATGCCGACCCGTAAATCACCAATACTATTGACGCCCTCCGTGAAGGAGAAAGCTTCAAATTTTTCCCTTGGGTCTAATCCCGGTTTCGCCAATTCATTCAAAATATCATTTAGCGTCGGTAGTCCAACTTCATCTGAAATATAATTTTTCAAGGGGATAGATTTTCTCAGGTCCGCGTCGGTCAATAGGTCTTCGACTTTTTTTCCGAGATCTTTAGCCATTTGTTCAACTAACGCATATCGCTCGGGATGCACAGCGGATGAATCTAGTGGATTGGCTGCATGTCGGATACGGAGAAAGCCCGCAGCCTGTTCAAATGCCTTGTCGCCAAGACGAGGGACTTTTTTTAGTTCACGTCTGGAAGCGAATGGACCATTCTCATTTCTATACTTTATAATCTGTTGTGCTAGGGAAGGGCCTAAACCAGATACATAGGCTAAAATTTGTTTGGAAGCTGTATTCAGTTCAACACCTACAGCATTCACACAGCTGATGACAGTATCATCCAAAGAGGTCTGAAGTTTGTTTTGATCCACATCATGCTGATATTGTCCAACACCGATCGATTTTGGATCAATTTTAACGAGTTCAGCTAACGGGTCCATTAATCTTCTACCAATGGAAACAGCTCCCCGGACCGTAATATCGTAGTCTGGAAATTCTTCCCGTGCAGTCTCTGAAGCGGAATAAATAGAGGCACCACTTTCATTGACCATGACGATGGTAACATTATTTAACCCCAGTTTTCTAACAAATTCTTCGGTTTCACGTCCAGCAGTCCCGTTTCCAATGGCTATCGCCTGAATATCATATTTTGATACGAGATACCGGACCGTTTTCTGTGCTTCCGCTAATCCATTTGCGCCATTGTGCGGAAAGATAGCTGTATTTTCTTTGAGCTGTCCTTGTTCATCCAATACAACTGTTTTACAACCCGTACGAAATCCAGGATCGATTGCGAGCAATCTTTTTTGTCCCAGAGGAGCTGCTAAAAGCAACTGGCGAACATTGTCGGCAAAAACTTTGATGGCTTCTTCATCTGCTTTTTGACGTGTCAGGACACGGATTTCCGTTTCCATAGAAGGTTTTAACAGACGTTTGTAGCTATCTGTCAAAGCGAGTTTTACCTGAGCAGCGGCAGCATTGGCGCCCTTAATATAAATGGATTCAATACGAGGTAGAATTTCTTCTTCATTGATATCTATATCTAAAAAGAGCAATTCTTCTTTTTCTCCACGGCGCATTGCTAGCACTCGGTGGGAAGGCGCATCTTTCAATGATTCCGACCATTCGTAATAATCTTTATACTTTATTGCAGCTTCTTCTTTTCCGGGAACTACCCTTGAAACAAATGAACCTTTTTCCAGGAATATTGCTCTCGACTTGGCTCTCACAGCTGCATCTTCTGCTATGACTTCGGCAATTATATCCCGGGCACCCGCTAGTGCTTCCTCTGTATTTTTTACACCTTTTTCTTCATCGACCAAACTGTCGGCAAGGGCAAGGAAATCTCCTGATTCTTGTGCCAAAATCAGATCAGCCAAGGGTTGTAGACCCTTTTCACGTGCGACACTGGCACGGGTTTTACGCTTCGGTTTGTATGGCAAGTAGATATCTTCCAGGCTGGCCATGGTTTCGGCCCCCTGTATCTGCTGCTCGAGCTCTTGCGTTAATTTTCCTTGATCATTGATGGATTTCAGAACAGTTTCCTTACGTTTATCTAAATCCCGCAACTGCTGGGAGCGATCTCTAATATTGGTGATTTGAACTTCGTCCAGACTGCCGGTCATTTCCTTACGGTAACGTGAGATAAATGGAACCGTCGCGCCTTCATCTAATAATGCTATAGTCGTGCGAACCTGTTTTTCGCTAATAGAAAGCTCATTAGCAATAATAATTTCGTGTGTTGATAAGCTCATTGGTGGTTTAATCTTAAAAAGTAGAGCTGTTGAATGGTGATTCAACAGCTCTAAGTATATCTAATTATAAACTAAAGTAGTAAAATTAAGCGGGTTTATTGGTGTTGTCCTGCTCAGGAACTTTTTTTTCTTCTACTTCGTTGTTTTTAGTTTCGGCAAAATGATCGTTATACCCATAGGAGATGTGAGATGGTTCTTCTCCATAATCCAATTGTTTGTGTGGATTATGTTCAACGACACCTGCTGGTGTTGAGAACTCATATTTTTTCTTTGGCTGTTCTGTTTCAGAACCTTCCGCTGTCTCCTGTGGTTTTGTTTCCTCTTCGTGTGCTGCTTGAGCTTTTTCTTCAGCTAAACGTACATCACTAGGAACAGCTTCTTCTTTTACTTCCGGTTTAACGTCTACGTCTTTCTCGAAATTATTAATTTGATCTGAAATTTCACGTTTGATACCTTCTGACGCATCTTTAAATTCACGTATTCCTCTTCCTAAACCTCTCGCCAATTCAGGAAGTTTTTTGCCTCCAAAAAGTAACAAGATAGCAAACACAATTAGGATCATCTCCTGTGTTCCGATGTTTAGAAATGCTATTACTGGATTGTACATACTCTTTTTCCTCTTCTTTTGATTACTAACTAGATGCTAAGTTACATTTATATTTCTATAGTTCTTAGCCTCAAAAGTAAATTTAAGATAATTTTAAGGTATTTGAAACATAAAAATTACTTAACAAAGTGCGGTTATTTGGCAAGTGTAATTTGTTATATTTTTGCTAAATATTTTATAATATGACGATAGGGCAGAAATATCTTTGTATTTTTGTGGCTATTTTTTTGGAGAAATCGATTATGTTGGGAAAATTTAAAACATTCAAGCCGTATTACAAAAGTACGATGGTATTGGCAGGGCCGGTAGTGATCTCACAATTGGGACATACATTGGTGCATACCGCAGATAGTGTGATTGTTGGGCATTTTGCAGGAACTATTCCATTGGCGGCAGTTTCGTTGGTACATGCTGTTTTTATGATTGTGATGGTCGTAGGACTGGGAATAGCTTATGGTATAACGCCATTGATTGCGCAGGAGAATGGCCGTGATAATAAGAAAGAATGTGCCATTCTGTTGTCCAATAGTTTTTGGTTAAATATTATAGCCGGACTATTGTTGTTCTGTTTGGTTTACTTTGGTTCTATGTTGGCTATCGATCATCTCAACCAAGATCCGGCTGTGGTAAAGGAGGCAAAACCATATTTGCTTATTTTAAGTTTATCGATGTTGCCACTGATGGTCTTTAGCACATTCAAGCAGTTTGCAGAAGGTCTGGGATTTACAAAGCAAGCCATGAACGTGACGATTTGGGGGAATGTGCTGAATATTATATTGGCGATCGTCTTTGTTAAAGGGATGTTTGGCATAAGTCCCATGGGGGTAAAAGGGGTCGGATACAGTACGCTGATCGACCGTGTGTTAATGATGTCCGTGATGATGACTTATGTATTGCGATCCCAGAAATTTAGGGGATATATCCAGTATTTTAAAGTGACGCTGATTGACCGGGAACGATTGCTCAAAATATTGCGGATAGGGGCGCCAGTGGCTATGCAATATGTATTTGAAATTGGAGCCTTTGCCGGAGCATCACTGTTAGCAGGTACCATAAGTGCTACAGCACAAGCTTCCCATCAAGTTGCGATTCAGCTGGCCGCAATGACCTATATGATGGCAAGCGGTATAGCTGCTGCTGCAACGATCAAGGTGGGCAACAGTTATGGAAATAGAAATCTCTTCCGTCTCGAAAGATTTGCGATAACTTCTTATCAGTTGGTGCTGATCTTCATGTTGATTACGGCGTCTTTGTTCGCGTTGCTGAACAATTATTTGCCCTATATTTTTACATCAGATCATGCTGTGGTGATTATCGCTTCGCAACTCTTGATCATCGCGGGACTGTTTCAATTGTTTGACGGCACGCAAGTGGTCGGTTTGGGTGTATTGCGTGGGATGGGAGATGTCAATATTCCAACTATTATTACATTTATCGCTTATTGGATTATTGGTTTGCCAAGTGGATATCTTATGGGAGTCGTGTTTAACTGGGGGATCAAGGGAATTTGGTATGGGCTAACATTAGGCTTGCTGACTTCTTCGCTTTTACTTTATCTGCGGTTCCAATTGGTGATCAAGAAGAAGAAAATACAGTTCGAACAAAGTATGTTTAAGTAACAAAAGTATACCCAAAACAACAACAAAGGCTCTGTTAAGAGCCTTTGTTGTTGAAAGTGTCTAATGTTACTGGCCAGAAAGATCTTCAGTTCGTTTGCATTGCTGTCCTTATCCGCGAAGTCATGAAGGTTCTGTTTGGCAATGAAAGGCAATTTATATGACGCGATTGCTATCCCAATTTTCGAGATAATCTGCAACGCGTTTTAAGAAAGTACCTCCAAGTGCTCCATCAATTGCACGGTGGTCGTAAGAAAGTGATAGATACATCATATGTCTAATACCAATCATATCGCCATACTCCGTTTCTATCACCGCCGGCTTTTTCGTTATCGTACCTACAGCCAAGATTGCCGCTTGTGGTTGGTTAATGATAGGAGTGCCCATAATATTGCCAAAAGCGCCAATATTGGTGAATGTAAAGGTCCCATCTTGTGTATCGTCGGGTTTCAATTTATTGGCTCGCGATCGCTGTGCAAGATCATTGACGCTTTTACTTAATCCTACCAAGCTTAGCTGATCTGCGTTTTTGATTACCGGGACGATAAGATTGCCGTTAGGCAATGCCGCCGCCATACCAATATTAATATTTTTCTTCTTTATGATATTGTAACCGTCGATGGAGATATTGACCAATGGAAAATCTTTAAGCGCCTTGCTGATAGCTTCAATAAACAAGGGGGTGAAGGTGATATTTTCTCCCTCGCGTTTTTTATAGGCATCCTTAACCTTATTGCGCCATAAAACTAAGTTGGTTACATCTGCCTCAACAAAGGAACATACATGGGGAGAGGTTTGGACACTTTTAACCATATGATCTGCGATCAATCTGCGCATGCGGTCCATTTCAATGATTTCATCACTGCCATTGGCAACGGTGTGTACCTGAGACGGAGCAGCAGGAGTTATTTTTGGAGCCTCTGTGCCTGTGCTTGCCTGAATTGACTTGTGAGGCATTGATGATGAATCTCTTTGCGCTACATAAGCTAAAATATCTTCTTTGGTTACTCTTCCCTCGGCACCAGTGCCTTGGATACGGTCAAGTTCATCTTGCGATAAGCCTTCATGACGTGCGATATTCTTTACCAAAGGAGAATAGAAACGTAGTGCATTTTCGTATGGTGAGGATGCAGTTTCAGCCGCTGTGTTGGGCAGCTGGTCTACACCCGGTATGTTCAAATCTATATGCTCTTCGGCAACGGTCACTTCAGGGGCTGTATTTTCTTCCTGTTGAATCACAGGTTCTTCATTTTGACCTTCAATTTCTATAATTGCAACAACTTCTCCTACTTGGACGGTTTGGTCTACGGTATAGCGCTGCTCTTTTAAAATACCTTTTACAGGAGAAGGTACCTCTGAATCAACTTTGTCAGTTGCGATTTCCAATAAGGTGTCATCTTCATCAATCAGGTCACCAGGTTGTTTTAACCATTTTGTGATTGTTGCCTCGGATACACTTTCTCCCATTTTTGGGAGCAAGAGTTTATATAAAGCCATATTTTTTAGCAATCTCGTTATAGAAAAACGAAGTTAATTAAATTGTGGTTTACTTTCAACAATTTAAAATATTATTCCTTAAAAAACGTTTTTTTAGAAATATTATTTTACATTATTGTGTATCTTGTTCTTTTTCTTTTACCAGCAACTTCCATAGAAGCAATAAAGCATTCATACGAGTACGCTCGATGTTAATCAGCCTGTCATTGTCAAATTTAAACTTTTTGGTAATCACTTCTTTTTTTCCCGCTACAGCTACCCAAATCGTTCCAACCGGCTTTTCAGCTGTTCCACCTCCTGGACCTGCTATTCCCGTAGTTGCAATGGCATAATCTGAAGAAAATATCTTCTTTGAACCCGCAGCCATTTCCACGGCCGTTTGTTCGCTCACTGCCCCATATTGGATCAATGTCTCTTCATTGACCTGCAGCAATTGTTGTTTTAACGTATTGGAGTAGGGGACGGTACCGCCAAGAAATACAGCGCTGCTTCCAGCTACCGCGGTTATTGAGGCGGCAACATTACCTCCAGTACAACTTTCTGCAGTCGTCAATGTAGCACCTTTACGGCTAAGCTCTTTAATCAAGAAGGGCTCGATACTCGTATCGTAATCTGCAATGACGTATTGCCGTAAACGATGAAGAAGTTTTGTTTTAAAAAGGGCAACCTGGAGCATAATGTCGGATTTGTTTCTGCTCTTTCCGGAGAGTCTTAAGCGAATAAATGCCAATGTTGGCAAATAGGCCAATTTTATGCTTGGGGGAAGTTCTGCCTCGATATCTTTTATCTCTTCTGCTAGATAAGATTCTCCGATACCGCCGACCAAGATTGTTTCGTGACAGATAAATAGGTCCGGATCTTGTTTAGCTAGTAAAGGTAGCACATGTTTTTCCATGAGGAATTTCATCTCAAAAGGCACTCCGGGCATAAAAATAAACTGTTTTTGATCCTGGTTGACCAGCATGCCGGGGGCGGTGCCATAATCGTTAAATAAGACTTCACAATTTGCCAGGACATCGGCCTGCTGAAGATTGATGTCGAGCATCTTCAGATTGCGCGATTCAAAAATATTGGTCACATGACGGAGTACGTTTTCATCGCGGGTCAATGTGGTACCAAAATATTTTGCTGCCGTTTTTTTTGTTACATCATCTTTCGTTGGGCCTAGGCCTCCTGTGATTAAAATAAGATCTGCACGAGCAGACGCATCCTTGAGTGTCGTTAAAATAGCTTCTTCCGTATCTGGGATCGATGTCATCTGAACGATATCGATTTCAAACCGGAGAAGCTGTTTAGCAATCCATCCCGAATTGGTATCAATAATCTGACCGATGAGGATCTCATCGCCTATGGTAATAATCTCTGCTTTCATCTGAAAAATAATTATGTTAGTCCCTTGAAGTTATTAAAGTTTCAGCGCAATTAGCTGTAAACATAAATTCCTAGTGTTGGACGATTCAGGATATAAACTTACGTAAAATTACGGCGCAACAAAATGTTTAACATGCATTTGATATGGGGAGTTGTGTGCTACCGCAAAGGTAAAAGCTAGGGAATAAAATACGACCTTCATGATATTGAAAGCATCGCAGCTGAGAAAGCGAGAAAGTTTTTTCTGGCGAATAGGGTTATATTATTTTCAAAAAAAGCAGTTATTTTAAAAATAACTGCCTCCTGAACTTGCTCTTTTTGTAAGCTTAAGATCTTGTAAGATCGATGCCTTGGCACGAATGGTGACATTATAGCTTCGATATTGGCCAAAGGGCAACCAGCCGAATGACATATCCCAGCAATGCAGATCTCTATAAATATTGAAGGAAGTCATGACAACTTGTTTCTGTTTGAAATCATATCCCGATTGAAAGGTTACTTTCCATTTTGGTGTCACACTGAAATCACCGTGTAAATTCAATGTACTCGTAATTTGATTATCCATTCTCCGAGTACTGGAATTAAAGAACTTTGACATGTTGAAACTAAACGATGCTGCTAGGTTCCAAGGAATATTAAAGTCCACAAAAGCATTCGGATCTGAGCTGATTCTCGCTAAAGCCTGTGCCTGCTCTGGAGTCAATCCCCCGCCAGACATTTCTTTTCTTAAAGAATCGATATTGTTATTGCGTGATTTCGCAGCCTTAGGATTTAAACTATAGTCAAAGGACAGACCAAAGTTTGTCAGGCGGGCCAGACTACCATCTTTTATGGCATAACGATTGACTCGGACCCCATTTTCATTGACCGAATAGGGATCAAATGTACCGTTGAAGTTTACATTCATCTTTTGATCGAAGAAAGCAGTACGGCCAGAGAAGGTAATTGGGGATAACTTTAAGGAATCGGCAACAAAGTTGTAATTTCCGCTGAAGGTCAGGCCCTGAAGGATAGGAATTTTCTTAAAACCACCATCTGTGGTGTCAGATTTACTTTTGACTTTCGCTTCGATATTATTGTCGATGGAAAAACCTATACCTGCAGATTTTCCTGCAGAAGGAGAACCATAAACACCCTGACTAAAGATTGAGTATACATTTCGGTTTCCATATTGATCGTTATAATGCTGATAGAAACCATATTTAGGATCCGAAAAGTCAGGTCTATAGTTCAGGTTGATCGATGGTGTAACCACGTGTCTGATCGCCTGAATTTTACCGATTTTAGGATACATACCGTAGATTTTAGTCGAAAGTCCTGTTGATACCGAGTAATCGTAAGCGCGGTTGAAACCTTGAACGGTATCAATGCGTTGTTTGTAACCTGCCGCTGTGTTATCGATGCTTTGTCTGGTGCTTTGTAGGTACCAACGTTCCGTGTAATTTACACTGGTATTGAACTGAAAATATTTAAAAGCGTTAAGGGATAAACTGATTGGAATATTGTGCTGGAAACCATTTTGGAATTTTTTAAATCCCCCCGGTTTAAATAATAGTGTATCAATGGTACTTACCGAGTTCTGTGCTTGGAAGCTATAACCGACATTGATGCGTTGATACCATTTTTGTTCACCAACACGGTCTTTGCTGTCAAATGGGTTGAAAGAAGATACGTTCAAGCTGACATTTGGTAAGCTCATCTGTATACTCCTTGTTGCCATATCCTGATTGTGTGTTAAGCTGGCGGTTAGATTTACTTTACCATCAGCGAATACTTTCCCGTAACTGATGGACGATCCCATACGGTTACGCGCAAGATTTTCATAAGTGTTTTGTGTACTTCCTGTACCTGTATTCTGGAAGAATGATGTCGTACCAAAATTAACACTAGCAGAGAAAGAAGTCCCCGGATTGGCTTCCTGTCGCTGGGTATGGTTCCAGGTCACATTGAAATCTTTGTTGGAGCCATAATTGGATGTCCCTTCTATACCTGTCTTTGTATTGGCATAACGGATATTAAAACCACCGTTAAATTTATAATTGACGGTATAGCGTGTATTGATGGAAGCTTCCCATGAACCTTTAGAATATAGTGAACCGCGGATCTCGCTGTCCCAATAATCATTAAAGGCTAAATACCAACCTATATCCCGCATCGAGAAGCCACGTGTATAGTCTTCTCCGAAAGAAGGGAAAAGAAATCCGGATGCTCTTTTATCTGGTTTTGGAAAGAAAGCAAAAGGAAAAGCTACTGGCATAGGTACGCCCATCACGACAAGATAGGCCGGACCCGAAATAATCTGGTTTTTGGTGACAATCCCCTTGGTGATATGGATACCAAAGTGGGTATGCGGGTAGGGGAGATTACAAGTACTGTAAAGCCCTTTGTAAATTGACATTTCGTCGTAGATATTCTTTCGTACGATATTGGCTTGAATGTATCCACCGTCGACCTCGGTCATAATACCATAGGTATTTCCCTCCTGTTTCTCGTAATCATAGTAGAGGGAATCGACCGTTTTAGGCGACTCACCATTTCCCATAATAACGATAGGACGACCTACATATTTACCCGTTTTGTCGTAGATTCCCGAAGCAAAAATCTTTTTCTTGTTTCGGTCAAGACGGATATAATCGGCAGAGAGTTCAAAATCCTGATATTTTACTTTTGCTCCGCGATAAAGGTGACTGATATTTTTTGCAACTTCAGATTTCTGCGAGTCGACAGCAATGATACTCACTTCTGCCTGCAAGCCACTTCCCTTTTTCTTGGTGGTGTCTGTAACAGATTTGACCGTATCCGCAGTTTTGGTTTTACTGGTATCTTGCGATTTATTGGTCGCCGAAATAGGATCCTTACCTTGAAGTCCGTTCTGTTTTAATGGAATATTGCTTTGAGCAACGCTAGAATTGCTCATTGCAAGAATGATAAATAGTGTTAAAATGTTGATTAACGACTTCAAAATTAAAGACAAATGTTATTTTTGTGAAATAATGTTAAACTTCGAGAGACAAAATTAGTCAAAAAAGCAATAGAAAATATGTTAAATATCGTTATCTATTAAAGAAATAATAATGACTCATTTTGATTCGTTTATAGTAGAGCAAATAATTATTCAATGAAATCAGATTTAAGAATTAGAAAATGGTGTAGCATCGTGTTTGCTACTTTGGGATTTTTTTTGTTGAATTCTTTCAAATTAAACAATGGGCAACCAGCGCCTCCTGACTACCAAATTAAAACAATTGTTATTGACGCTGGTCACGGCGGTAAAGATACCGGAGCACAGGGAAGACGATCTTTGGAAAAAAATGTAGCACTGGATGTCGCTTTAAAATTAGGAAAGCAGATTCAGAAAGATATTCCCGGTATTAAAATCATCTATACGCGAACAACCGATGAATTTGTGGAGCTTTATAAGCGTATCCGTTTAGCAAATGCCAATAAAGCGGATCTTTTTATTTCGATACACTGTAATTCAAGTGGTGCTAGTGCGCATGGGACCGAAACCTTGGTTTCCGGTTCGCATCGTTTGGGGCAGCAGGATGCCGCTGTTCGTGAAAATGCATCTTTGTTACTTGAGTCAAATTATAAAGAAAATTACCAGGGATTTGATCCAAAAGATCCCGAAAGCGCCATTATCTTCTCCTTGATGAAAAACCGATTCCGTGAAAAAAGTATCCGTCTGGCACAGATGATCGAAGGGGAGTATGTAAAAGCAGGGCGATACAGCCGGGGTTTCTGGGAAAAAGGATTAGCTGTACTAGCGGAAGCGGGGATGCCTGCTGTACTGACAGAAATTGGTTTTATCAGTAATCGAGAAGAAGAAAGTTATTTATTGTCCGACGAAGGACAGCAGGAGATCGTTGATAATTTGGTTTCCGCTCTGAAAATTTATAAAAATTCTGTAGAACGTTAAACAGATTTGCTTTTATGCTGTTTTAAAGTTATATTAATGATCATTACTAAATAGATTATTTGTGAAAATATCAAACGAGACAAAAGTCGGCATATTAGCAACAGTTGCAATAGTTTTATTATTTATTGGTTATAGCTTTCTAAAAGGAAATGATGTTTTTAGCAGCGATAATACCTTTTATACAACTTATGAGACTGTAGATGGCCTAACACCATCCAAACCTGTTTTAGTGAATGGCTATCAAATCGGGCGGGTATCAAAAATGATTCTGCAGCCGGATGGTAAAATTAAGACCGAGTTTAAGATACACTCCCATTATGATATACCCAAAAATACAATAGCAAGAATTTCAAGTACGGATTTATTGGGGAGTAAAGCGATTGTCTTTGAAATGGGCAGCAGTAAGGAGCTGGCTAAGGATGGCGATTTTTTAGCTTCCGGTGTTCAGCCGAATATTATGGATAAGGTTGAACCTATTCAAAAACGGATCGAAACAATTACCATTAAACTGGATTCAACCTTGTCAGTTGTCAACAATGTATTGGACAAACAGTTTCAGGATGACTTTAAAAAGAGTATCCATAGTATCTCCACGTCATTAAAAAATGTAGAGGGGATTACCAAGGATGTCGAAGGTCTGGTTGGAAATGAAAAAGGAAGATTAAATAGAATCATGGCCAATATGGAATCGATTACTTCTAATTTTTCACAAAATGGCGAGAAGATCAATGCGATTATGTCCAATTTAAATAATGTAACAGATAAGGCCGCCCGACTGGATTTTGAAAAAACGATGAACAAAGTGAATGCTGCAGTCAATGACTTTCAGGAAATTACTGGAAAAATCAATAGCGGTAAAGGTTCTATCGGCTTATTGTTAAATGATGAAGCCTTATATAATAATCTTAATAACGCTTCAAAGGAAATGGATAATCTGATGAAAGACGTCAAAGAGAAACCTGGGAAATATATCAAGCTTTCTATCTTCGGAAAAAAGGGAGAAAAATAAATTTTAGAATTTAGATCCAATAATTTATAAAAGAAGCCTGCAACCTGCAGGCTTCTTTTGTCAAATCCCCACGCCTGGCTTTCTTTCTGTAGCCTATAGCTTCCGTTTGCATTATTACCAATTATATATCATCTTTTAAATTAAAACCGTTACAAGACTCTTTTTACAGGGTGTTTACAAGGGGTTAACAGGGATATACCCCTGATGTCCCCCTGTAATACCCCTGTTAACCCCCTGTAATACCGCTATTAATTGAGGCGCTGATGTTGATCAGTAGTTAATATAATATGAAAGGTTCAGCCAATGGGATAAATAGAAACGCCACTTCAAGAGTGGCGTTTCTATTTGGAAATCTAAAAACTTTACAAACGATTTTATCAACAGTGAAAGTAGATAATTTTATAATCCAATTTTACAGGAGAATTTATAAGGTTTCTTTAAGCCAGGTAAAGAATTCTCTTTGCCAGACCTGCGCATTTTGTCCAGACAGAACCCAGTGATTCTCATCTGGGAGGTAGACAAGGCGGCTTTTAATCTTTTTAAGCTGAGCCAATTGGAATGCCGCAAGGCCTTGCCCTATTGGGACGCGGTAATCTTTTCCACCTTGGAAGATTAAAATCGGGGTACGCCAATTATTTGCCTTTTCAATCGGATTGAAGTCTGTATAGGATTTTTGATTATTGCTATCCCAGTATGCACCACCCAATTCATGGTTGGCAAAAAAGAGCTCTTCGGTAGTACCATACCAGCTTCTCATATCGAATAAACCGTTATGTGCAATGAACGTTTTGAAACGGTTTTCGTGCACGCCTGCTAATTGGTAAACGGAGTATCCGCCATAACTTGCTCCAATCGCTGCGCGACGGGTTGTGTCCACATAAGATTCTTTGGAGATATCGTCAATCGCTGCTAAATAATCCCGGATTGGCTGTCCGCCCCAGTCTTGAGAAATAGCCTCGTTCCACTTTACTCCCCAACCAGGCATCCCTCTGCGATTTGGCGCGATCACAATATAACCTTGCGATGCAATTAATTGTAGGTTCCAGCGGAAAGAATAAAACTGAGTAAGGGCAGATTGAGGTCCGCCTTCGCAATAGAGTATAGTGGGATATTTCTTTGCGGGATCAAAATTTGGTGGATAGATAACCCAGGAGAAAAGATCTGCGCCATCAGATGCCTTTGTGATACGCTTCTCAATTTTATTTTCGCTGATAGCTGCGTATTTTGCGTCATTAACGCGGGTAACCGGAGTCAAAGATTTGCTTTTTAGGTCAAAACTAAATATTTCGGTTGCGCGGGTAAATTTTGTTGAACTGACGATCAATTTATCATTTACCTGACCAATAATGCCCGTAATATCAAAGTCGCCTTCCGAAATTTGACGGATTTTAGGGAGACTTTTCAATTTGGTGTTTGCCGGGACTTCTAGTTCAAATAGTTGAACGGTACCTTTGACCGCTGCTGTAAAGTAAATTTTTCGATTGTCACTGCTCCAGATAAAGCTATTGACAGTACCATCCCAATGTGCTGTTAGGTTGAGACGGATTGAACTATTTTTGTCAAATAAGATGATGTCATTTTTGTCCGATTCATACCCATCGGTCTTCATGCTGAGCCAAGTGAGGTTTTTACCATCCGGAGAATAAGCTGGTGCAGTATCATATCCGTTCATTCCCTCTGTCAGATTGGATGTTGTTTTGGTAGCCAGATCATAACGATAAATATCAGTATTAGTACTGACCGCATAATCGGTTCCGAATTTCTTTTTACAGACATAGAGTACCGCTTTGCTGTCTGGAGACCAAGCGAAATCTTCAGCACCACCAAAAGGAGCCTGTGGGCTATAGTAAGGTTGGTCTTTCAATAGATCGATCGGTTCACCCATTTTCCCGTCGATGAAACTTGCTACAAAAGGATGATTGAACTTCCCATCATTGAAGGTATCCCAATGCCTGTAGTCTAAGTTATCATAGATATAAGCGTCTGATTTAGGTAATTCGGGATATTTGTCAGTACTGTGATATTTTTTTACGAGGACGGATTGGCTGAAGAGTATTTGTTTTCCATCGGGAGAAAATTTGACGTTTTCTAAGGAGATATCGCTATTGGTCAATTGGACGGTTTCACCTTTTGCTAGATTTTTCTTCCATAACTGTCCCTTTAACAGATAAATCACATCGCCATTCTGCTGGATCTGAACGACCGTCTCACCACCTTTTTGATCGGTGAACTGTTGGTTAGCTCCATTAGCCAATGAAACAGTATACAAATTTTTTTCACTCGAATTGGTTTCTAGATTATAATTAGAAACGCCATATATCAATGTTGTGCCATCAGCAGAGAGCCCCTCCGCCGAGACTCGACCAAGATCCCAAAGTGTACTTGGGTTAATCGGCTGCGGGGATTCTGTCACTAATTTAAAATTGCTTTTTCCACTCTTGATTTCTTGAGCATTGCTTAGGTTGCATGCCATAATCGCTAATGTAAGTATTGTAAGTTTTTTCATCTGTTTAACTTATTTACACGTGTGTTATCTCATCGGTATAAATGAGCTCGTTTCACTCGGTTTGTTTTTTCATTGCCGATGAAGCTGTCATCTTTATTCATGCGTGTTTGAATAAAGATGACTGTTGCATCGCTATTCCGTTGAAAAAAATCTTTGGCAAGTTACAGAATTTGGCAGTAAATGCGACGAGAAGAAAAAAAAACGTTATTTTTTGAGTAATATTTGAATCAATACCCAATAAATGCTAAGATGTTGTCTATTGATCTGCATGGCTATTATCAAATTGATACCAATTTATTTTTGTTGAAACGCGCATCAAAATTGCAAGGATGATGAAAATTCCAATTGTTCCTGCGATAAGTGAATAATCTCGAAGTTGCATCAGGATATAGATAAATAAATAAAATAAACCAAGAATGGAACTAAGCAAGACAGCAGATTTTTGATCTTTGGTAATTGATTTAATAAAACTGCCAATCAGCATCACCGTTGCTATGGAAGCTGTCAGGTAGGCTAGATTGAACCCAATATGCTCGGATAATGCAAGCAGGAGTGTGTAAAAAAGAACCATTGCAGCTCCAATCAGGATATATTGAATGATATGGATCCGTTTCTTCTTGATCACCTCGGTGAATAGGAGGGAAGTAAAGGTCAGGATGATAACTAAAATACCATATTTGGCAACTCTTGTCGTTTTCTGATAGTTGTTGATTTCTGGTAGGAAGTTAATGGTGATCATATCGGTATTATCCAACAGACTATTTACTGTGGTGACGGTTGAACCGGAATTTTGGGCCGTCTTCTGCTCATTGCTATCGCTGGTGTTTTCGAGGTTGGTATCAAATTGATAGAGGGGGCGGGCGTCGCCTGTCCATTGCTGCGACAGTTTTCGGTTGAAAGAAGGTATTTCCCAAGATGCTGAGAAATTTGATGTTTCGGTGTTCCTTTTACTGGGCAGAAATGCCCCGCTGAAGCTTGGGTTAGCCCAGTTGCCCCTAGCCTGGATATTTGTCTGATCACCAAGCGGAAGAAAGTTCAATGATTTGGACCCTTTGAGGTTTAGTTTTATTTTGTAAATATTGTTCGTTTTCTGCGGATCCAGCGGGACAGTACAGACTAAATTTTGATTAAATAATTTGAGATTATTGAAGTCTGGATCGAAAGTCAGCTCTTCTCCATCCCAATTCAATGAAGGCCTTTTACCCAGGCCTTTAAAATCCTGAATGCCAAAAATAAGCTTGCTGCCTTTCCAGTCAATATCCTCCTTTGGGATCTCAAGTTTTTCGAGTGAGATTCGATCGAAGGAACCTTCCAGTGTCATGTTGCTATTGTAAACAACAGAAGTGTATATGCCCCTTGAAAGATGTTGTGGAGTTATATCTGTTGCGATATTGGATGTTTTAGGTAAGACAAATATCCATTTCATCTCTTCTCTAAGATTGGAGTTTTGAGTCTTTTCGGCAGATAAAGAGATTGTCTCGCGGTAGGGGATGGCCAGCACGGGACTGGAGACGACCTGATCTTTGCCCCAGTTTAAAGCAATTCCTGTAGATACTTCCTGTTCCCTATTTTTCCGTTCTGCGATTAAGTCACTTATTAGCGAAAGCGGAATGAGTAATATCAGGGAAAGAAAGAAGATGACAAATAGCTTTAAGACAGTAGAATTGCTGATTTTCTCAAATAGCGTTGATTGTTCTATTGGTGATGAATTGTTGTTGTCCATGATTTTAGCTGTTTAAGTTTATTTGAATATTTTTACTGTATAATGCAATTTGAAGCTCTGTTAGCTGCCAATGCAAGATGTCTTTAAATTCTAACTGGTGAAAACTTTGAAGCGATCGGCCTTTCTGAAAATGCTTTTTGTAATAGCCGATGTGTTCCGGAAATAAGATGCTACCAATAAAAATCATGGCCATGAGATAGAGACTGATCTTTCCATTGCCTAACAACAGAAACTGCATAGCGATTTCATCCTGTATCTCCGTTCCTGTTTCAGTCAGGATATGAAAAACATCATGGTTTTCCAATTTTGGCATCACATCAAAACCTTTACTTTCATAAAAAAGTCCCAGGTTGTGGCCAATGCTTCCAATGGGGTAGGTCATAAAATCTATTTTGGAGATACCCCATGCTTTTTTGTTCCATTTAAAGATGTCTGCATACACTTTGGAAGACCAATTATAGAGGTGCAGCATCAGTCTCAGTCTAATTTCTTTCATTTAATTGTGTTTTAAAAGTACTTTGATTTTCAAAGTAAATGAGTAAAAAAATTATTTGTATTGCTGTTTTATTAAATTTTCAAGTGCAATAAGATGGTTTTCAAATGCTTTTAGCCCTTTTGTTGTCCTCTTGTACCTAGTGTTCGGCTTGCGATCGACAAAGCTTTTTTCGACTATAATATATTCTTCCTTTTCCAGCGTTTTTAGATTGGAAGCAAGATTGCCATCAGTTACATCCAACAATTCTTTCAATGAATTGAAATCATATTCTTCATTTGCGGCGAGAACACTCATAATCTGGAGCCGTACTCTGTTTTCAAATATCTTGTCATATAAAGAAAGATCTAATTTCACGATTCGTACTTTTTGTAAACGATAAAACCATAAATGATGTGTAGCACACCAAATCCTAATCCCCATAATAATAACCCGTTGTCCGGGAAACATAGAGCAATCAAACCCAGGCAGATTTCCAGTATACCCAGGCCTTTTGCTTCGGCAAAGGTATAGATACTACCCGCAGTCAGTGCCAGTCCATAAAAGATCAGCAGCATAGCAGCAACCAGCTGGTAGTAGCCTTGGACAAAAAACAACAAGGATATCATGCCACCCGTTAGTAAGGGGATTGAAACTGCAAATAAAAGAGATTTGCTGGTAATGTTCCAAATTGACTGCTTATTTTTTCTCGCCTTTTTACGTGCCATTAGCCAGCCGGTTACTAGGGATGATAAGAGGACCATGAGCGCAATCATTAAAAACAGTAGGGGCCTATTCAGATTTTGGCCCAATAGTAGAGCGGTACTTTCGGGTTGGTGTATAATATAGTATCCCAATAGCGTTCCTACTAAAGCGTAGCAGCCCATGAGTACACCCGATAATCCGCTTATAGAAACAAATTTGGACGATTTCTCCATTAATGATCTGATCTGCCCAAGTTCTCTAAATAAATCTTTCTGTTCCATAAAAGTACTTTGATATTCAAAGTAAATGAATAATAATGAATTATACAAGAGCAAAAAAAAATATTGAAAAAAAGTAAAAAAAAGAGTAAAAAATACTTGCAGGATATAGGTTTGGTTTCTATCTTTGTGGCATCAAAAGAAATCCTAATGCGGAAGTGGCGTAATTGGTAGCCGCACCAGACTTAGGATCTGGCGCCGCAAGGCGTGGGGGTTCGAGTCCCTTCTTCCGCACTTGATGTCCTCCCGAACTTAAAACCTCGGGAGGATTTTTTTATGAATGCGATATAGCTAAAAAGAGTATGAATATTTCACACGAGAATGTAGATGCAATCAATGCGGTAGTTAACGTCGCATTAGCACCTGAAGATTATAATCCTCAAGTCGACAAAGAGATTAAAGCGCAAGCTAAAAAAGCAAAATTGCCAGGTTTCCGTCCAGGTCAAGTTCCTGTAGGGCATATCAGACGTACTTATGGTAAATCTATTTTATTTGATGAGATCAATAAATTAGTGAATGAAAAAATCACCAATTATATTGCTGAAAATAAATTAGAAGTTTTGGGCCAACCACTTCCTTTGGAAGATGATGCACAATACAGCTGGGATTTTAAAGACAATTTCAACTTCAAATATGAAATTGGTCTTGCACCGGCTTTTGAATTACCTTTTACTGCTGAGACAGAATTTACTTCTTACGAAATCAAAGCTGATGAAGAGACATTAGCAGATCGTATCAAAAACTTGCGTCGTAGCTATGGAAAAATGACTAATCCAGAAGTATCTGAAGAGGGTGATGTATTGTACGCAACGTTGAAACAAGATAAAGAAGAAGGTCTTGAGAAAACAACTTCTATTCGTACAGATATCGTAGAAGATGCAAAGATCAAAAAATCATTGGTTGGTCTTAAAAAGGATGATGTTGTTAAGATTGATGTTAAGAAAGCTTTCAAAACTGAAGATTTAGCACGTATCTTAGGTATCACTGAAGAAGAAGCGACAGCGTTAGACGTAACTAAATTTGAATTGACTGTTAAGAACATCAACCGTTTAGAGGAAGCTGATCTTAATCAAGAATTTTTCGATAAATTATTCACAGAAGGTGAAGTAACAGAAGAAGCTCAATTCACAGAAAAAGTGAAGGAAGAAGTGGAGAACTTATTCAAACAAAATTCAGATCAAAGATTACGTAATGATATGTATACTTTTGGTATGGAGAAGGTTGATGTATCTTTCCCGGAAGAATTCTTGAAAAGATGGTTGAAAGCAACTAACCCAAGTATTTCTGAAGAAGAATTGAACGAAGGTTTTGCTGATTTCTTGAACAACTTGAAATGGACGATCATCGAAAACCGCGTTGTTACTGAAAATGGTCTTGAAGTTAAATATGATGAAGTTATCAATTTAGCAAAAGAACGTATCTACGCTCAAATCAAAATGTACAACATTAACGAAGAACCTTCTGATGAGCAATTGAATCAATTTGCAATTCAATTGTTACAAGACAGAGAACAAGGTAATCGTTTGTTCGAAGAAGCTAAAGCTTTAAAAGTATTTGATCACTTGAAAGGTTTGGTGAAATTGAACGCTAGCGATATTGAATACAAAGAATTCGAGAAATTAGCATAAGCTATTTTTGGATAAAAAGAGAGTCCCTTCAATCTATTTGGAGGGACTTTTTTTTCGATGGTATTTTGTCTTACTGAAAAGACCTTTTTGTTCACATTTGCTCCTGTTGATGCTGATGATTTCAAGAGGGGTTTCTCCTTAAGTTTTTGATAAGTGCACCTTAAATCTTCATTCTTACCGTTCTTTTGTTACTTGATTTAGGCGTAAATCGAATATAGCTTGGTCTATGAGCTGTAAAAATAGCAAAGGAGGAGTGAGTGAGCTTTTATTACTAACGCATACAAAATGCGAATCGAATATAGGGATTAGTTCGCCTTAATTTTCTTTGTATCGGTGGGGGTAGTAGGGAAACTTTTCTTACCAAATGGGAATAATCTTTTTAAGAACTCCGAGAACGTATTGAATTCCTGCCGATAGAGTAATCCAAAAGCGCTGATATATTCGCCATCGTTGGGGCTGAGTAGAAAGTTACGGGTATTGAGTCGATTGGAAGCCCGTAAGACTAAGCGACCATCCTTTCGTAAATAAAACATGGCCTCGGCATCCGTTGAGACCCGATCTGAAAACACATTTAAATCCGTTAGGGCCTGACTTCTTCGGTCGGAAATACCTCCAGTCAAAACAAGTCTGTCGTTAAACAAACGAAGCGAGGCTGATGCGTCGTTTAAAGATTTGATATTAATATCAAAGAAGTTGATGTTGAGCGACTGCGCGATGATGTTGTTGATCTGGTTGAAAGCTATCTCAGTTCCTGCAGATAACAAGGTATTATTTACTTCTTTACCGAAGTCTGTCTGTGTACCAGGGGTAAAACTTCGCCTTACGATCAAGCTAAGCGCTTGTTGATTCACATTGTTAGCATCCGAAAAGTATCCTTGCAATTCATCTTTAACTCCGGGGTTCTGTGGAAAGTTGATATCGAATGTAATTTCAGGTTGACCTAATTGTCCTTTTAGAATCATGTCGGCCTGCGCCAATACACGCTCTGGATTCTCTTCCCGCCCAGCTGCATTATACAAAGGGGCCAAGCTTGTTCGCTGTTGGTAGATGGCGTTGATATTGATATTTGCTTCAGTTGGATTTCCAGCCCAGCGTACTGTTCCACCTTCTTTGAGGTCAAAAATTTTGTTGATATAATCCTGTGCTGTGAAATTGAATTTTCCGCTGTTGATGATAAAATCCCCAAACATTTCAAAATCACCTAAAGAAGATATGCGCATGTTGAGATTACTATTTCCCCTTCCCGATAACTCGCCCATACTGGAAAATAGATTTATTTCTGCATTTGGATTGATCAAGAGGTCCATATTCATCGTCAGGCCATTGAAATCCCGTTTTTTCGTGTTTTTCTTTGTTTTAGTAGAGTCTTTCTCGATAAAATAGATGAAGTCTGTGTCTGAAATTGTACTGGCGCTATTGAAAGGGATATTGATAACCGTATTTTCTTCAGATTTAGCACGGATATTAATGTTCATGGCAGAAGTTAATCCTTTGAATTGGAAGGTTCCCGAAGCGTAGGCAGTTCCATAATATACATTATTGTCTTTTATCGTGGTATTCAATACCAGGAAATTCTTTGTTTCTGCAGTTACATCGATATCGGGATCACTCAATTTGTTGAGATCTACAACGCCATCAATGGTTGCTACATTGTTTTTGGGATCGTATACTTTTAGCCCTGTGAGAAAAATTCGGTTATTGGTAACCGCAATCTCGTCAGAAAGCCGGTAGGGCGTCTTTAGATAATTGATCACCATTGAGGCATTATCCAGTTTACCGGAGCCAGTAATTTTGGGATTTAAGATATCGCCTTCAATATCGAGATCTGCATTGACCTTCCCTTGGATATTCGACACTAAACTTCGTAAAAATGGCTGGAAGACGAATACATCCGTGTTTGCGAGTTTAGCTTTTAGATTAAGCTTATTGGTTTCGCTCAGATGGTTATAGGAGCCCTGCAATTGAATCAATTTGTTGCCTTCCTCTATCTTGCTATCCAGTTTGACCAATTGATTTTCGGGGTCATAATTAGCATTCAGCGCTAATGATCCGATTGGAATATTGTTGTATAGGATAGGTGAAGTTTTTATGTTGGCAACTATAAAAGGGGATTTAAAGACTGAGTTAACTTCAATGTTTCCGTTTAAATTTCCAGAAAGGTTGATGCCATGAGGTTTGGTAATGCCGTTTAAGGATGTCAGATTAAAGTCTTGGAATTTGAGATTGATCTGATCACTGACTTCATTGGACAAGATCCCGTCGATATGAACTTTTTGTTCGTCGTGACTCAGTGTCAGTTTTTCAAAGTACCATTTTCCTTTCGATATTTTCAACTGTGCTTCGTTATTGACGAGCCATCGCTCTTTATTAATTAAAATATTCGACGGATAAAAATTGATATAAGCAGGTTGGGCATGAGCAAAGCGTATGACGCCATTAAGATCCAGGCTGTTACTTGCTTCCAGTTCCGACATTTTGATATTGAATTGTAAACTGTCGTTTGCTAAAGTGTTTGAAATATTGACATTTTTAATATAGGTGCTGTCGGTAAAATTAATCCGGTCTATGGAGGTTTGTAATTCCATATTCTTCAAATTGGCATTTTGATCGACAATAAGATGAGTCAGTCTGATGCCATTGTATTTGAATTCTGGTGCGTAAAAATTAAAGCTAGCTGTTTGCTTTTCACTTTCAAATTTTGCATTCAAAGTTGCGCCACTGTCTAAAGCAATGTCCTTTCTAAAGAATGTGGCAATAGGTTTGAAGGAAGTTATATTAACATTCAGATCAAAGTCCTGACGGTTAAAGCTGTTGTTTTCAAACCCTATCGCTGGAGCGTAGCGCATGGCGAGCGCTTTAAAATAAGGAACTATCGTATTGAGATCTATCCTACCTTTAAGATCAATATGTCCGATAGCGGATTGTAAGCTTAGGGAACGTGCATTTTCATCTCCTTCGGCTAGGAAATTAATGTTTCGGATAACAAATTGTCCCTTAGAGGAAGTGAAATTGAGGCTGTCTGATTTAAATTCGCCGGTAATATTATTAATATTGTCTCCAATTAAACTGGTGTGAAATTTTGTGTCAATAATATTGATAGAATCACCCTTGAAGAAGTTGAGTTTTTTTAGATTGGCTTGCTTGATATCTGCATCCAGATGATAGTTGGGCTTAACGGACCAATCGATATCTGTCGTAAACTGTAATTTTAAATTTGGATCGTATATTTTCCCCGAGCCAAGAAATAGCTGTTTGTCCGTATTTCCTTCGATTTGTATCTGCTGATAGCTGTAATTTTTAAAGGTGAAATTTATAAGGTTTCCATTTACTTCTAAAGTCATTTTTTTGGGATCAGTACCTTTCCCGTCAACCTGTAGATTAAAACCTGTAGGCCCTAGATCTTTTATTTTGGTAAGTGTACCTACATCAAATCTTTTTGACTGAAAATTGCCCCCATATTTAATTTCCTTCTGGATATCCAACAAGGCATCAGCTTCGACGTTGCCGATAGCAGTTGTAAAGGATCCCTTTGTTTTAAATTTATTGTATAGGCCATTTAGGCTACCCTTGAATGAAAATTTGTCAAAGACCTGAATAATTTCAGGGAGTTTAAAACTCTTTAGATTTCCAAGGTCGCTAATAACCGCATTTAAATCTTTGTGCTCGGATGAAATTTCTACCTTGGGAACAATAAATTTAGTTTTATCAATATTCGGTAGACCGATAATCTGCAGATCACCCGCTAAACTTGTTTCCTTTCCAATAGTTAAATCGACCTGTGATGCGTTTATCGAAGATACCGTGCCCTCCAAATTTGCTCTCTTTATACTGACATCGAATTTGACCTGATGCATAGGTGAGGAGAAGAAAGCAATATCTTCGGAGTGAATGCGTGAATCCCGTGCACGGAGTTTGACATGGACTTTATTGATGAAGTCTGAAAAGTCATCAAAGCTTTTGTAGCTTAGTTTAATGTAATTTTTGAATGTAGAACGATTGGTGGCCAGCATAAGTTCACTAAGTTCGATACCTGTATTGCTTATCGTTGTGCGGGCAAGTAGACCTTTGATCACCAAACCTTTTTTTTCATGCAGGTTGAATGTCTTGATATCTGCTGAAATTTGATTAGAGTCAATTTTTATTTTATCAAAATGGGCGTTGAGTTTTGATATCCCCAAATCCCCAAAATCGACCACTTTATTGTAATGCTTGCGTTTATGATTTACGTAATTGAACGCATTATTTTTGATAACAAGTTCCTTTATATCAAAAATGATTTTTTTTGAACTTTTCTTTTTTTCTTTCTTAGGTGGGTTAAAATAACGAATCAAGAATGAGATGTTTGAGCTGTCTTGAAATTGTTCAAAGGAGGCTTCGGTATCTTCGATTGTTAGTTTGTTGATCACAATTTTGTTCAGCTCAAAGAACTGAGATAGATTGACATTGGCTTCTAGTTTTCCTGATTTTAATATTTCTTTTCCCTGTGGGCTGTAAAGCTGAAAATCTTCTACGACAATTGATCTAAAGGGTTTGAAATAGATGCTTTTGAGGCTTATTTTCGTGTTTAGTTCGTTGGATAGATAGTCGACAACTTTTTGAGCAACATAGTTTTGTACCGGTTTCAACTGTAGAGATAACGTCAATGCAAGCAGTATAACGAATATACTACCCAGGACTATTAACACTATTTTAATTATTTTTTTGATACTTTTGTATTAAAATTTATTACCTCCAGCTATGGCTATTATTTTAGGAATTGAATCCTCTTGTGATGAAACCTCCGCTTCTATCTGTATTAACGGTGAAATTCGTTCAAATGTTATTGCAACTCAGGCAATCCACGCAAAATATGGTGGAGTGATTCCCGAGCTCGCTTCACGTGCTCATCAACAAAATATTATTCCAACGGTGGAAGAAGCCATTCGCCAAGCAAAAGTAAGCAAAAATCAAATAGATGCAGTGAGTTTTACGCGAGGACCGGGATTATTAGGTGCACTTTTGGTAGGAACATCCTTCGCTAAATCATTTGCACTTGCGCAGAATATCCCTTTAATTGATATAAACCACATGCAGGCGCATATTTTGGCGCATTTTATTGACGATCCGAAGCCTAGTTTTCCATTTTTATGTCTTACGGTTTCTGGTGGGCACACACAGATTGTATTGGTTAAAGATTATTTTGAAATGGAACTTTTAGGAGAGACATTGGATGACGCCGCGGGAGAGGCTTTTGACAAAACAGCTAAAATTTTAAATCTTCCTTATCCTGGTGGACCACTTATCGATAAATTTTCAAAAGAAGGTAACGCGGCTGCTTATAAGTTACCTGAACCTCAAATCCCAGGCCTTAACTTTAGTTTTTCAGGATTGAAAACGGCGATACTGTATTTAGTTCAAGATCAATTGAAGCAGAATCCGGATTTTTTGACTGAGAATATGGCTGATCTATGTGCAAGTGTACAATCCCGTATTGTTTCGATCTTGCTGAATAAACTAAAAAAAGCGGCGAAGGAAACAGGCGTAAAAGATATTGCAATAGCGGGTGGAGTTTCGGCCAATTCGGGGTTGAGACAAAGCTTAATCGAGATGGGGGAGAAATACAATTGGCGGGTTTTCATTCCTAAATTTGAATATTGCACCGACAACGCAGCTATGATCGCTATCGCCGGCTATCATAAATTTTTAAAGAAAGATTTTGTAGGGCAAGATGTTGCTCCTATGGCTAGAATGCAGATCTAATTAAGTAGGCATTTTAAGTTTCCCTTGGCAATTTCAATGTGCAGGGGAAACTTAAAATACATATGCTTTATAAGGGGGAACTATACCCATAGGCTTGTGCTGCCGAGGTAAAAACGTTTTTCTTTGGCTGGTAGAAATTCAGTTCATAGCCTTCGGCTCCCCAAAAGATGCTGATAAAACTAATCCCTTGCTCAGAACGCAATACAGTTAATATTTGAAAAGCTTCATTTTCAAATTGACCACCATCATCAACACGCCAGGTACTGATGTCATCATACAAAGCCGGAAAATCCAAATTGATCAATTGTTCATCCTTCGCGTAAGAAAATACAGCTAAGGCAGAATCTTGCTGGTTTTCAAACACGGTAAGATTAAACTCGGATTGATCATCGAGGACTGCCACAGTGGTACTTTTGTTAATCTTCCTGTTGTATTTTTTTTCAAGTTGCTCCTTAATTTCGGGTGAGGTTTCTTTTTGAACTTTTGTAAACTTCTCTACTTTATATTGATCTATAAAGCTTTTATTGACAAGCATTCCAAACTCACCTGATTTGATTACATTTCTAATTTTAAATAGGGAACCTTCACTATTTGCAAAGTTTTGGGCGGTCTGTCTACCGTTATTCTCTTTGTTATCTGCTTTATTCTGTACAAACTCAAGTGGACTGATTTGATTCTCCACAATGACGTAATTGTATTTCTCAGGACTTTCCATCGCTTGATCCATAGGAAGTGCGATGAGTGAATCCTTTTGTTGGTTTAGAAAACCAAAATATGGCGAAATTGTCTTTTCCTTATTTTCATTCTTAATTGCAGTTTTGGATTGAGTTTGATTGTTTCCGCAAGCGTATAATGTAAGTAGAAAAATAGCTGAAAAAAGTGATTTCATAAGCATCTTTAAATTTTTTGTGAAATATAAGGCTTTCGCGCATCATAATGAAAAGATTTAAACTTTAAATGTTATGATGAACTCTAAATTGAATATCTACCGCAAAGAATGGCTGGATGTTATTTTTGCTGGTCGCAACAAAATGTATGGCGCCTATGAATTGCGCAATCTATCTAATAAAGCAACAAATATAGGTTTGGGAATTGTTGTTTCTTTTGCAGTTTTACTGATCGCCGGTTCCTATGGGTATAATAAATATTTTAGGAAAACTGTTCCTGTTGTGACATACACAGTACGCGATCTAGGACCTGAGGTATTGGAAGAAATTCAAAAGAAGGTGGAGGAGAAAGAAGAGGTTCCTGAGGAGCCAGTTAGAATGCAAGAGAAAGCTCCCCAACAGGTCGCACAAGATGTATCCAAATTTGATCTGGTGAGAATGCCTGATATAAAAGTGGCCAAAGCAAATCAAGTTACGGAAGAACTTGTGAGCCAGGATGAATTGAAAAATCCCAATACAATGACCTCAAGGATCACATTAAAAGCAAGTCCATCAGGTACATATATTGCGCGCGGTGAATTTGGTTCTTCAAAAAGAGATGGTGATATTACGGGCAAAGGGGTGGGATCTATATCCGGAGGTGGAACTGATGATAATTCAAACAATCCATTTACATCTGTAGAAATTATGCCAACACCTGTAGGCGGACTCCCTGCCTTTATGAAATGGATTGCTGAGAACTATAACTTTCCACAACAGGCATTGGAACAAGGAGTATCTGGTGTTATTGAAGTTTCTTTTGTCGTTGAAAAAGATGGATCACTAACCGATATTGCTGTTAAACGTGATATGAAATTTGGTACCGGAGATGCTGCTATAAACTTATTGAAGAAAGCGAAAAAATGGAAACCTGGCGTACAAAATGGGCTTAAAGTACGTGTTGCTTATACTTTGCCTATCCGTTTAAGTGCTGTCTCTCAATAAATGCTTATTAACTTTATTTAACAGATCATCAATTAAACTTTTGATAGCCGAGACTACTCTTACTGATAAATAAGTTGAAAAAGAGTACTTATAAAAAGAATGGTTGTTGGTTTTATAAAAAATAAAGAAATGAAAAAGTTGATGTTAAGTTTGGCGTTATCTGGATTGATGTTCGCCGGTTTCGCTCAAGAAAAAAAAGATGTTAAACCAGAAATGAAAGAAATGCAAACTTCTATGCACAAACACAAAGGCGGAAGAATGCATGATGGTTTTAAAAATAAAACTCCAGAGGAAGTTGCTAAAATCAAAACAGATCGCATGGATCAAAAGCTAAAATTTACTGATAAACAGCGTAAAGATATCTATGCCTTTAATTTGAAGCAAGCAAAAGACCATCAAAAAATGGCTGCTGAACGCAAAGAATATCGTGCAAAAATAAAAAAACAACGTGTGGCAGAACATGAAACAATGATGAGCATGTTAACTCCAGAGCAACAAAAAACGCTAAAAGATTCTTATGCTGAAAACCGTAAAATGCATAAAGAACATTGGAAAAAAGACAGACAGCTAAAAAGAAGAGACTTTAAAAAAGGAGAAATGAATAAAACAAATGAGGCTGAAGTAAAAGCATCATAAAAATTAAACAAGGATAGTTTTCATATTAAATATTGGTGAGTGTTAGTAGAGGAGGGAACCATTGGTTCCCTCTTTCTTATTATGTAAGCTCATCATTTGTTCGAAGTGTTTTTTCTGGCTCAAGGATACACGATTGCAAAATGCTTCGGTATTTCCATCAAGATACGCTTACTTGATAAACCTTCGTGTTATCGAGTTGCTATCCATTAGTTTAGTGATCAGATAGCTAAGACTAAAGCCAATTACCGCTATAGAGAGGATTTTCAATGTTGCTGGAAGATTAGGGATGTTTAAAAAGGTATCCGTCAGCGCCTGAACAATAATAAAATGCGATAAATAGATGCCGAACGTGGCAGAAGATATACGTTTTATCCATTTAGATTCAGGTATATTTAGTTTTTGTGCAACAAGGAAAATAGCGATGGTCATCAGCGTGACGTTGATATTACAGAAATACCAAATCACCTCGAGGTTGGCATAATTTCCGGGATAGTATTTTTGGGTAGCCAGAAATCCAAAAAATGTGGCCAAAAATCCAACAATAAATAAAGGCAAGGTAATGGCTATTGTTTTGGTTATAGACCACTGGAATGGGTATTTAACAAGGTAGTACGCGAGAACAATATAACCTAGAAAACCTGAAAAATAATAGAAGGTGCCAAACTCATTCCAATTACAGACACCCCATATCCCCATCTGATCATAATTGCCCGCATAGCCTAAAATTGGAGCGATCATTTTTATATATGGAATGAGGAGGGTAACTATCCAGAACGAAAGAAAATATTGAATATCTTTTTTTGTAGCCTGATTCAGCCAGCTGCCAATAATGGGTATAATGAGATAAAGACCAATCAGCATATACATATACCAAAGTGGGGTAGTATCGTAGTTAAAATTGAATATTGCTGTATAAATTTTTGTGACTGTCGCCTGAATCGTAAAATTATTCATATCGATAAGGGCGCTAGAACTGCTTTTGATAAAGTTTAGGTATACAAAAAAAGCTAGTGGCAATACAATTGACCAAAAGATAAGTGGGACAATTATTCTTCCGATTCTCTTTTTATAAAAGGTAGCCAGATCGGTCTTGACGGGAAACAGCAAAATGCCGGACATCATGGCAAATAGGGGTACACAGGCGCGAACAATACTTCCCCAGAACACACCTTGGTGAAAGGTGCTGCTGTTGTCAAATGTTCCAACAAAGGCGTCGCAGCTATGGGATATGAGTACCATGAAGCAGGCGAGAATGCGCAAGAAATCAATCCAAGGAAGATAAGTTTTTGTGTTTTCGGAAGTCATTTGTAATGAGGTTTAGGAGCGAAGCTAACAAAAAAAGTGGCATTAGCTTGATCGTCTAATGCCACTTTTTTGTTATTCTTTATTTTTTTGATGTTCTTTCCATTGTTTGGAGAAGGATTTGTCGGCCAATTTGGGTAGTTCCCGTTGATCTCCCCAGGTTTTCTGAAAGAGTTTTTTGAGAAAGAAATTTTTAAATTTCCCGCCGAAGAAATCGATCAGTTTTCTGCGCATTATCCCGTAGGTAAACCACTGCCATACTTTTTGTTCCGTTTTTGTTGCCAGCCCCTGATCAACTGAATCTTTTCTGTTGACGAGAAGCATGCGCTGTATGTCAATACCAACGGGACAGACCTCTGTACATTTTCCACAGAGTGTGGAAGCGTAGCTTAGGTGTTTGAATTCTTTCATGCCATTTAAATGTGGCGATATGAGCGATCCAATTGGACCCTGATAAGTCGTTTCATAAGTATGCCCACCGATATTCTGATAGATTGGACATACATTTAGACAAGCACCACAACGGATGCAATATAAGCCTTGGCGTTGTTCCTTTTGAGCTAAGAGTTTGCTGCGACCGTTGTCCAGCAGGATAACGTACATTTCTTCGGGACCGTCCGATTCATAGGGCTGTTTAGGGCCAGTGATTAATGTATTATATACTGTTAGATTTTGCCCTGTGCCGTGTGTTGAAAGCAGTGGCCAAAATACTTCTAAGTCCTGTAAGTTGGGAATGATTTTTTCTATTCCAACGACAGCAATATGGGTCTTGGGAAAGGTCGATGTCAATCGGGCGTTTCCTTCATTTTCGGTAATTGCTATACTTCCAGTTTCTGCAATTAAGAAATTGGCTCCTGTAATCCCAATTTCTGCCGATAGGTAACGATCTCGAAGTAATTCTCGGGCCTTCATTGTAAGTTGTTCCGCAGATGCATCTAGCGGTGTGTCAAATTTCTCGTGAAAAAGCTTGGCAATATCTTCCAGGCTCAGATGCATGGCCGGCGTAACAAAATGATAGGGTTTTTGGTCCAGTAGCTGAATGATATACTCGCCAAGATCAGTTTCTATGGCTTCAATATTTTTGGAGGCCAGAAAATGATTAAGCTCGATCTCTTCTGTCGCCATCGATTTTGACTTTACGACAGATTTTGCTTTTTTACGTGCAATGATCGAATAGATTTCGTCCAAGGCTTCCGTAGCATCGTTGGCCCAGATTACTTTTCCGCCTCGAGCCGTGAAGTTTGCTTCAAATTGCAACAAATAACGATCGAGATTTTCCATGACCTTCCATTTGATCAGGTTCGCTTTTATCTTGCTATTTTCAAGGTCCGCAAATTTGCTCTTGCCTTTTTCGAAAGCCATGCTGTATTTGTCGATATTGTAATTGATAATATCGCGGTGTTTGGTGTCAAATGCTTTTTGCGCACTTTCCTTAATAAACGTATTAGCGGTACTCTCTGCCATCTAATCTGCTAATTTTTCACAAAAAAAGTTGGTAAAAATTACCAACTTTTAAATATACTGTTAATAAATTGTTTCTCGAAAATCGAGTTAAATAATTTATGCTTTTATCGCAATATTTAAGCTTAGCTCGTCCAGCTGCTCCTGGTGAATGGTTGACGGTGCGTCAATCATGACATCTCTTCCTGAATTGTTTTTTGGGAAGGCAATAACGTCGCGTATGCTGTCCAAACCAGCCAATAAAGATACCAGGCGGTCAAAACCAAAAGCTAGTCCACCATGTGGAGGGGCTCCATAGGTGAAAGCTTCCATCAGGAATCCAAATTGTTTTTTTGCTTCTTCAGGGCTGAATCCTAAATGTTTAAACATGAGCGATTGGAGATCTCTGTCATGGATACGGATTGATCCACCACCTACTTCTACACCGTTCAAAACAAAGTCATAGGCATTGGCTCTCACTTCTCCAGGATTGGTATCTAAAAGCGGGATATCTTCTGGTTTTGGCGAAGTGAATGGATGGTGCATGGCGTGATAACGGCCACTTTCTTCGTCCCATTCCAAAAGAGGGAAGTCTACCACCCAAAGCGGTGCGAAGGTTTCTTTGTTTCGGAAACCAAGTTGTGCTGCTACTTCTAGACGTAGTTCATTAAGTTGTTTACGAACTTTATCTGTTCCACCAGCCATAATTAATAATAGATCGCCAGGTTTCGCGTGGAACGCTGCGGCAATTGCTGTCAGTTGTTCCGGCGTGAAGAATTTATCTACGGATGATTTGACAGAACCATCTTCATTCACACGAGCGTACACCAATCCTGTTGCACCAATTTGTGGACGTTTAATGAAATCAGTCAATGCATCCAGTTGTTTTCTGGTGTAATGCGCACAATTTTCCGCATTGATACCAACCACTAACTCCGCTGAATCAAATACAGGGAAACCTTTTCCTTTGGCAACCTCGTTTAGTTCAACAAACTGCATTCCGAAACGGATATCCGGTTTGTCTGATCCGTAAAGGCGCATGGCATCTGCGTAAGTCATACGCGGAACATTGCCTAAGTCGATACCTTTGATTGTTTTGAAGATATGTTTTGCAAGTCCTTCAAAGATATTTAATACATCTTCCTGTTCTACAAAAGACATTTCACAGTCTATTTGCGTGAATTCTGGTTGGCGGTCTGCACGCAAATCTTCATCACGAAAACATTTGACAATTTGAAAATAGCGATCAAATCCTGAAACCATCAATAATTGTTTGAAGGTCTGTGGGGATTGAGGTAACGCATAAAATTCTCCAGGATTCATACGGGAAGGTACGACAAAGTCGCGTGCTCCCTCTGGAGTTGATTTAATCAGGTATGGGGTTTCTACTTCCAGGAAGTTTTGGGAGTCAAGATAACGGCGTACCTCTTGTGAGGTCTTATGACGTAAAATAAGATTTTCACGTACGGGATTACGACGCAAATCTAGGTATCTGAACTTCATTCTGATGTCATCACCGCCATCTGTTTCATCTTCTATTGTAAAAGGCGGTAATTTAGCGGCATTTAATATTTCAAGATTTGAAACCTTTATTTCAATATCTCCTGTAGAGATTTTAGCATTTTTATTGGAACGTTCGATAACTTCTCCGGTTACCTTAATGACATATTCTCTTCCGAGTTCGCGGGCACTAGCGCGCAACGACGCGTCATCATCTGCATTGAACGTTAATTGTGTGATACCATATCGGTCTCTAACATCGATGAAAGTCATACCGCCCAAATCGCGGGATTTCTGAACCCATCCACTTAGGGTAACCGTCTTCCCTAAGTCAGCTAGTGTTAATTCTCCACAAGTGTGTGTTCTGTGCATATTGTTATTAAAATTATATTTTACGCAAAATTATTGGTTTTACTCGACAATAACGAATTCTGTTAAGCTTATTTGAGCAGCCTCCTCCCACTTTCTTCCACATATTTTGTTTCTGTTTTTGATGTCTCCCACTTTGCTCCCTTTTTAGGAAGAATTGCTTAAAATTAAATTTCTAAAGAGGAAATTTTTACAATTCATTTCCGGTTTTTGACAAAAAAAGTGCGATAAATCATGTTTTGTGCAATAGCTTTTTTTTTGGATAAATAGGTGTTTAACTGTTTGTAAATAAGGTTTTATACATGTTTCTTCTTAAGTCGACTTCTGTTTATTGTAGCTATTTTTCGATGTGGAAAACTTTTTTATGTGATAAAGTGGGGGAAAGTGGGAGAAAGTGTATACTTTTACATTTAAATTAGAATAGGATAATTGACGATATGACTCAGTTGATCGGAGAATTCGAATGCAAGTTAGACGCCAAAGGAAGAATGGTGTTGCCAGCTGCGCTCAAGAGGCAAATGCCTCATGTAGAGCGGGATGGCCTTGTAGTGAATCGCGGTTTTGAGAAACATCTCGTGTTTTATCCGCGGGAGGAGTGGGATTTGATGACGGCTAAGCTGGCGAAATTGAATCAATTCGACCCTAAAGTTCGTGCGTTTGTCCGTGCTTTTACACGTGGCGCTACAGAATTGACATTGGATGCTGCGGGTCGTGTTTTATTGCCGAAAAGTTTGTTGGAATTCGCAGGTATAAACACAGAGTTGGTGTTGGCGTGTCAATTTAATAAAATTGAGGTTTGGTCAAAAGAAGGTTATGAGGATTTGATGGGTGATGGTGGTGTGGAAGATATATCATCTTTGGCGGCAGAGGTAATGGGAGATATTAATTTTGGAATATAAGCGTATGGAGAATGTATATCATGTTCCGGTAATGTTACAAGAATGCATGGATGCTTTGGCTATAAAGCCGGATGGCATCTACGTGGATGTGACTTTTGGTGGTGGTGGTCATTCTCGGGAGATTCTGAAGAGATTAGGGCCGAAGGGCAAGCTGTTTGCTTTTGATCAAGATCCGGATGCATTGGAAAATGCAATTGATGATCCTCGTTTTACATTGATCCATCAAAACTTTAGATTTTTAAAAAATAGCCTTCGTTTGGAAGGTGTGCGTTCTGTAGATGGTATTTTGGCAGATCTAGGTGTTTCTTCGCATCAATTTGATGCGGCTGATCGTGGATTTTCTATTCGCTTTGATGCAGATCTGGATATGCGTATGGATCAGGTAGGTGATTTGGATGCGAAATCGCTTTTGGCGACCTATTCGGAGGAAGATCTTCATCGTATTTTTGGTATGTATGGTGAAATCATGAATGCGAAATCGCTTGCAAAAACTATTGTTACGGCGCGTTTGGCGCAGCCAATCCAAACTGTTGCTGAATTGAAGGAGGTGATTCAGCGTATGGTACCCAAAGGTAAAGAGCATAAATATCATGCGCAGGTATTTCAGGCGCTTCGTATAGAAGTGAACCGTGAGTTGGAAGCCTTACAGGAATTTTTATTGCAGACAGTTGACGTGTTAGGTGCTGAAGGTCGATTGGCTGTTATGTCTTACCACTCTTTGGAGGACCGTTTGGTCAAAAATTTTATGGCCAAAGGTAAGTTTAAAGGTGAGGTTGAGAAGGATTTTTTTGGAAATGAAATTAAGCCATTTCATGTGTTGAGCCGTAAAGCGATTACGGCATCTGCGCAGGAATTGTCGGTAAATAATAGATCGCGCAGTGCGAAACTGCGTATTGCTGAAAAGTTGGATTTGTCTTAAAAATGGAGCGAGAGGATGAGCAGAAATACAATAAGACAGAAAGAGCTGAGTGAAGAAGTTCAGGAGGAACTACAAGAAACTGTCGAGGAAAAGGCGGAACAAACAGAAGCGTTTATTAAAACGCTTTTTACCGTTGGAGACCTTTCGTTAAATAAAATATTGCAGTACTTGCCTTTTGGAGCTTTCATTGCCTTTTTGATGTTGTTGTATATTTCCAATCGTCATTTTGCAGAGCGAACTATTCGGAGTATCGATAAAGTAAGTAAAGAGGTGAAGGAATTAGGTTGGGATCATAAGTCTCTTTCTGCTGAACTGATGAAGATGTCTACACAGACAGAAATTGCAAAACGTGTGGATTCTTTGGGGTTGAAAGAGCGTGTGGAACCGCCAATCAAGGTTGAAGTTATAGAGAATAAAGAAGATAAATAGGAAGAGTTATGAGTATCAGAAATACGATTCTTGTTCGCGTCTACTTTGCTTTCGGGCTTATTGTACTGCTTGCGTTTTTGGTATTTGGAAAAATGACCAAATTGCAATATGTCGATGGGCAGCATTGGAAAGCTTTGGCAGATAGCCTTTCTATTCAGGAACGGGAGGTGGAAGCTGCCCGTGGTAATATCTATTCAAATGACGGGAGTTTATTGGCTACTTCGGTCCCTGAATATGAGCTTCGTTTTGATGCAATGGCGATTCCGGAGGAAGGTGAAGAGTATTTCAATTTGAAAGTTGACTCTTTGGCTATTAAACTTGCTGATTTTTTCAAGGATAAATCGTCTCGGCAATATTTGACATTATTAAAACAGGCACGGAATAAAAAACAGCGTTACTTGTTGCTGAAACGCAATGTGTCGCATCAGGATTTAAAAAGGATCAAGCAATTTCCTTTACTTAAATCTGCCCGTGTCAACAAGGAACGTTATCCGAGTTGTTTGATTACAGATCGGCAGAATAAGCGTATTTTACCTTTTGTTAATCTCGCTGCGAGAACCATTGGTTATAAAAATGTGAAAGAGAATATTCATGTTGGACTGGAGGGTGCGTATGGTGAATATATCGATGGAAAAAGCGGGAAGAGGTTGATGCAGCGGATTGCTGGTGGAGTTTGGATTCCTGTTAACAAAGATATCGAGGTTGCTCCAGTTGATGGGTCTGACATTATCTCTACCATTGATGTGAATATGCAGGATATGGCGCAAAGGGCTTTGGAAAAGCAGATGATTACGAGTAATGCGGACGAGGGCTGTGTTGTGATGATGGAGGTGAAAACAGGCGAGGTGCGTGCGGTAGCTAACTTTATGCGTGATAAAGACGGAGTCTACCGTGAAAAGTTCAATCTTGCCATTGCGCAAAGTGCGGATCCGGGGTCAACGTTTAAATTGGCTTCTTATTTAGCCTTGATTGATGATAAAAAAATAGACTCGAGTACAACCGTAAATATTGGTAATGGTAATTGGCCAATTTACAAGCATACTATTCGTGATTCACATGCACCTAAGAAGTCGATAATTTCGGCTAAACGGGCTTTTGAGGAATCATCGAATGTGGGGGTTACTAAGTTTGTTTACCAAGCATATAAAGATAATCCAGACCAGTTTACATCGAAACTGCATTCTTTCGGTTTTGGTAAGACTTTGGGACTGCAGATTCCAGGTGAAGGCATACCCTTGGTGAAAACATCAAAAAGTAAGAGCTGGAGTGGCTTGTCGCTCGTGCAAATGGCTTACGGTTATGAAATGAAAATTACGCCGTTGCAAACCTTGACGTTTTATAACGCTGTAGCGAATAACGGTAAACTGATCGCGCCACTATTTGTCAAAGAAATTCGGCATTTAGGTAATACGATTCAAACGTTTCAGGCGAAAGTGATTAACGAAAAGATTGCTTCGGATCATGCTTTGGCGGAAGTAAGGGGAATGATGGAAGGTGTTATGATCGAAGGGACAGGCAGAAGTGTTGCCAGTCCGTTATACAGCTCTGGAGGGAAAACGGGTACAGCTCAGATGGCGGATGGTTCAAAAGGGTATGGTGCAAGAAGGTATCAATCTTCATTCGCAGGATATTTTCCAGCTGAGGATCCAAAATATTCCATTATTGTCGTGATCCGTAATCCGAGAAATGGATATTATGGAGGATCAGTGGCTGGACCTGTATTTAAAGAGCTTGCCGATATGGTATATGCCAACGATATGGAGATGGAAGGGAAAAAGACGTTTAAGGCGGTCAATGTGGGAGGAAGAATGCCATTGACTTTACAAGGGTCGAAGGAAGCTAGTAAAAAGGTATACGATAGGTTGGGAATTAATACAGTGAATTGGGATACAATTGCACGGGGAGAGGTGGATACCTCGACACGAGGCGTACCATTCATAGATTTAAAATATAAAGAAGGAATCGTTCCGAATGTTGTCGGAATGGGATTGATGGATGCTTTATATGTTGTGGAGAATGCAGGATTTAAAGCGCACGTGACAGGAAAAGGAAGAGTGGGAATGCAGTCGTTAGCTGCAGGACAGAAACTGGCTTTTGGAACGGCGATAAATTTAGAACTTAAGTAATGATGGATTTAAAAAAAGTATTGCATGCTATTCCTGTACAGCAGGTTGTAGGGAACCTTGAAGAGGTTGATGTGCACTCTTTGTGCTTTGATTCCAGAAAAGTGGAGTTGGGAAGTTTGTTTATCGCAGTGCGGGGTGTTCAAACAGATGGTCACTTGTTTGTCGATAAAGCGATTACTTCTGGAGCTAGAGCAGTTATAGTGGAGGAACTGCCAGAAGAAACACTGGATTCTGTGGTCTATATTTTAGTGGCTGATTCTGCTTATGCTTTGGGTGTCGCTGCTGCTAATTTCTACGGAAATCCTGCTGAGCAGCTGAAACTTATAGGCGTGACCGGCACAAATGGTAAAACGACAGTAGCTACCTTGTTGTTTCAATTGTTTACCGAATTGGGCTACCATGTAGGTTTATTATCTACCGTACAGAACCAGATTGGAACGAAGATTATACCGGCTACTCATACAACGCCAGACCCTATTCAATTGAATAAATTGTTGCGGGATATGGTTGATGATGGCTGTGACTATGCTTTTATGGAGGTTAGTTCACATGCTGTGGTTCAGGAGCGTATCGCGGGACTGGTATTTGCGGGGGCGATATTCACGAATATTACACATGATCACCTGGATTTTCATAAAACCTTTGATAACTATATCAAAGCGAAAAAGAAGTTTTTTGATGATTTGGATGCGAATGCTTTTGCTTTGACGAATGCTGACGATAGAAATGGTCAGGTCATGCTCCAAAATACAGTGTCACATCGGAAAAGCTATGGCTTGCGTTCTGGTGCAGATTTTAAAGCAAAGGTTATCGAAAGTCATTTCGATGGCATGCTGATGAGTGTTGACGGACAAGAGGTGTGGGTGAAATTAATCGGTGACTTCAATGCCTATAACCTTTTGGCGGTTTATGCTGCGGCGATATTGCTTGAGCAGGAAACGGTAAAAGTGTTGACTGCACTAAGCACACTAAAGGGTGCTGAAGGAAGATTTGAAACGATGAAGTCGGCTTCGGGTGTTTTTGGAATCGTAGATTATGCCCATACGCCTGATGCCGTGGAAAATGTGTTGAAGACCATTAGTTCATTGAGACGTCCAGAACAAAAAATCATTACTGTATTGGGATGTGGAGGCGATCGGGATAAGACCAAACGGCCTGAAATGGCTGAAGCTGCCTTGCGTTATAGCGATCGTTTTTTGATTACCTCCGACAATCCACGTACAGAAGATCCCTATCAGATTATTAGAGATATCGAAGCTGGTGTGGCAGTAGACCAGAAGGCAAAGACGCTTTCCATCGCTGATCGGAAGGAAGCCATACGGGTGGCCTATCAATTGGCCAGTCCAGGTGATATTATCCTTGTGGCAGGAAAAGGACATGAAAAGTATCAGGATATAAATGGTGTGAAACATCATTTTGATGACAAAGAAGTTTTAGAGAATACATTTAACGAAAAATAGAAATATGTTATACCATCTTTTTACGTGGCTCAGTGAATACATTCATATACCAGGGGGAGGCTTGTTTCAATACATCTCCTTCCGGACATCTATGGCTGTAATTGCTTCATTGATTATTACCACGGTTTTTGGGGGAAAATTGATTCAATTCTTGCACAATAAGCAAGTCGGAGAGACAATTCGTGATTTGGGGCTTGAGGGAGAAAAGAAGAAAGCTGGTACACCGACAATGGGTGGAATTATCATTATTGCTGGTATCCTTATTCCGACGTTATTGTTCGCCAAATTGACGAATATCTATGTGATTATCATGATTGTGACAACGCTGTGGATGGGTGCAATTGGATTTTTGGACGATTATATTAAGGTTTTTAGACATAATAAAGAAGGTTTAGCAGGTAAGTTTAAAGTTGTTGGACAAGTTGGATTGGGAGCAATCATTGCTTGTACAATGTATTTTCATCCTGATATCGTTGTTCGAAAAGGAGTAGATAAACCGACGTCTACCAAGCCTGTTGAAGTGGTTATCAATGAAGGTACAGGTGAGAAGACCTATGCTGAAAACGTGAAATCATCTAAGACAAATATTCCGTTTTATAAAAATAACGAGTTTGATTATGCTAAGGTGTTTAAAATATTCGGACTACAGAGCGATTATCTGACTTTCGTCGTCTTCTTAGTTGTCGTTATTTTTATCGTTACGGCAGTTTCAAACGGCGCAAATATTACAGATGGTATTGATGGTTTAGCCACGAGTACATCCGCTATCATTGGTATTACTTTAGCCATTTTAGCGTACGTGTCGGGTAACGTAATCTTTTCAGATTACCTCAATATTATGTATATCCCCAATTCCGGAGAACTCGTGATTTTCGCCGGCGCATTTGTTGGGGCGTGTGTTGGATTCTTGTGGTATAATACGTACCCGGCTCAGGTTTTTATGGGTGACACAGGAAGTTTGGCGATCGGTGGTATTATTGCTGCTTTTGCTATCCTGATCCGGAAAGAATTGCTGATTCCGATTTTATGTGGGGTATTTCTTTTGGAGAACCTTTCGGTTATTCTTCAGGTGTCGTATTTCAAATACACAAAAAAGAAATACGGTGAGGGTAGAAGAATCTTCCTGATGTCGCCATTACATCACCACTTTCAGAAGAAGGGCTATCACGAAGCGAAGATTGTAACACGTTTTGTCATTGTAGGAATCATATTGGCTATTCTTACTATTGTAACATTGAAAATTAGATAATGATGTCAAATATCGCAACAACATATTATCCTCAATCTGGAAGTTTGGTCATTTTAGGCGCAGGCGAAAGTGGCGTTGGAACGGCGATCCTTGGGAAAGAAAAGGGATTCGATGTATTTGTATCAGATAAAGGGCTTATAGCGGATCATTATAAGGAGCGGTTGAAAGCAGAAGGAATACCTTTTGAGGAAGGTCAACATGATGAGGGGCGCATCTTGAATGCGGCGCTGGTTGTGAAAAGTCCCGGTATTCCAGAGACTGTGCCATTAGTGGTCGCGTTAAAAGCAAAAAATATACCCGTGATTGCGGAAATTGAATTTGCAGCGCAGTATACGGATGCAAAATTAATCTGTATCACAGGGTCAAACGGGAAGTCTACGACAACCATGCTGACCTACGAGATGCTCAAACACGGAGGCTTAAATGTCGGACTGGCAGGCAATATCGGAAAGAGCTTTGCGCTTCAGGTAGCTAAAGAACAGTTTGATTGCTATGTCTTGGAAATATCAAGCTTTATGCTGGATGATATGTACCATTTTAGAGCAGATGTTGCTGTTATATTGAATATTACGCCTGATCATTTGGATCGCTATGACCATAAAATGGAAAATTATGTGGATTCAAAATTCAGGATGATTCAGAATCAAACGGAGAACGATTATTTTATATACTGCCTCGACGATCCAGAAACAATTAAAGGATTGGAAAGACATCATAGTAAAGGGACCTATTTGCCTTTTACACAGGAACAACTTGTTGAATTGGGCGCTTATTTAAATGCCAATAAAACAATAATTATTAATACACCAAATAACGATACATTCACTATGAGAGCTGAGGAATTGTCATTGCAGGGGAAGCATAATATTTATAATAGCATGGCTTCTGGGTTAATTGCGAAAGTGCAGGAATTGAGAAATCAAGTGATGAAAGAGAGCATGGGTTCGTATGTGAATATTCCACATCGCCTTGAACATGTAGCCTGTATCGGCGGTGTAAATTACATTAACGATTCAAAGGCAACGAATGTAAATTCGGTATGGTATGCTTTGGAAAGTTTCTCTACGCCAATTGTATTGTTATTAGGTGGTGTAGATAAGGGAAATGATTACAGTATGCTCGCTGATTTGGTCAAAGACAAAGTGCGTGCTATCGTTTGTTTGGGAAAGGATACAGCTGCAATTCATAAAGCATTTGAACAAGATGTGGAGATTATTGTCAACAGTACCTCCATGCAAGATGCCGTAGTATTGTCTTCGCATTTGGCGCAAAAAGGGGATACGGTATTGCTATCGCCAGCATGTGCTAGTTTTGATTGGTTCAAGAACTATGAAGATCGTGGCGACAAATTTAAAGCTGCAGTCATGGAATTATAAATGGTGTAACCCAATAAGAGGAGGAAGGATATGCTACAGAATATAATGTCTAAATTGAAGGGTGATCGATGGATATGGATCATTGTGATTATCTTATCGGGATGGTCGCTTTTGGCTGTATACAGTTCGGTAGGTACGTTGGCTTATAAAGAGGGGAAAGGGACTGAAATGTATCTGTTAAAGCACTTTTCTATTATTGCCATAGGGTTTATCCTGATGTATCTCTCCCATAAGCTGGATTATCGGTATTATGCGGGCATATCTAAAATAATGATGGGTATTACAATCCCTTTATTGTTGTTTACTCTCTTATTTGGTAGTAAAGTGAATGAGGCTAGTCGTTGGTTGACTATCCCCGGTATAGGTTTGACCTTTCAAACGTCAGATTTAGCCAAGTTGTCACTTATCGTCTTTCTTGCGCGGATGTTATCCCGGAAACAGGAAGAGATTAAAGATGTGAAAAAGTCGTTCCTACCCATTATGGGGTCGGTATGTGGTGTATTTATCCTAATTGCCTTGGCCAATCTATCTACAGCATTGATGCTGTTTGGTGTGAGTGTTTTATTGCTCTTGATCGGTCGGATCAGTTTTAAGCAGATTGCCATTGTTTGTTGTGGCGGTGGAGTGCTGCTAATGATGGTTATTTTCTTCGGTCCGCGTAGGGCGACCTATATCAGTCGGGTAAAATCTTTTTTTCATACTGAAAAAGTAGATAAAACCGTGTCCTTCCAGGATGATAAAAACTATCAGGCAAATAATGCGAAAATTGCCATAGCGACCGGAGGGCTTTTTGGAAAAGGACCAGGAAACAGTGTGCAGCGTAACGTGTTGCCGCATCCCTATTCCGATTTTATTTATGCGATCATCATAGAGGAGTATGGAACAGTCGGCGGGGTAATTCTGTTATTTCTGTATCTGGCATTTATGTATCGATGTATACGTATTGTCACGATGAGTCCCAAAGCTTTTGGTACTTTTTTGGCTGCGGGTCTGGGATTTAGTTTAACGATTCAGGCATTAGCAAATATGGCTGTTGCTGTAGGCTTAGGTCCAGTTACGGGGGTTCCGTTGCCTTTGGTAAGTATGGGAGGAACCTCGATTTTATTTACGAGTGTCGCCTTGGGAATTATCCTGAGCGTGAGTAGAAATATAGAAGAATTAAAAGGTAAAGAGGAATTAGATGAAAAGCCTAAACCCAAAAAAGTGGTGATAGGATCTATTCCGGCATAATAATAAATTAAGCATGGCAATTCGCGTAATTATCAGTGGTGGTGGGACCGGAGGACATATCTTTCCGGCGATTTCAATTGCAAATGCGTTGAAGGCAATGGATCCTGCAAATGAAATTCTATTTGTTGGTGCCAATGGCCGGATGGAAATGGATAAAGTGCCTGCTGCGGGATATAAGATTGTGGGACTTGATATACAAGGAATCAATCGTAAACAGCTGTGGAAAAATATCTTCTTGCCGTTTAAGCTTATGAAAAGTTTGAATAAGGCAAAGAGTGTAATTAAGGATTTTAGACCGGATGTGGCTGTTGGTGTAGGTGGTTTTGCCTCTGGACCTTTGTTAATGATGGCTAATAAATTGGGGGTGCCAACCGTTGTGCAGGAACAAAATTCCTATGCAGGGGTGACCAATAAAAAAGTTGGGGCAAAGGCAGCAAAAATATGTGTAGCCTATGAAGGGATGGAGCAATTTTTTCCTGCTGAGAAAGTATTGCTCACGGGCAATCCAATAAGACGAGAGTCCATTGCGATAGCGGGAAAAAGAGAAGAGGCTCTAGCGTTCTTTGAGTTAGATCCACACAAAAAAACAATTTTGGTACTCGGAGGTAGTCTGGGGGCTAAAACATTGAATGAAAGCGTGGTTGCTTACCTGAATGAATTAAGGGGTGAGGAAGTGCAGCTGATCTGGCAATGCGGTAGTTTCTACGTTGAAAAGTTACGCGAGGAGTTAACTGGGGAGCTTCCGGAAAATGTGAAGATGATGGCCTTTTTGCTGCATATGGATTATGCATACGCCGCTGCTGATTTAATTATTAGTAGGGCGGGAGCAGGGACAATTTCTGAGCTGTGTGTTGTTGGGAAACCAGTAATTCTTGTGCCTTCACCCAACGTTGCTGAAGATCATCAGACAAAGAATGCGATGGCATTGGTCAATAAAGAAGCTGCACTCCTGGTTAAAGACAGTGAGGCAAAAAAGGACTTGATACCTGCTGCTTTAAATTTATTAAATAAAGCCGATCATGTCGCGCAATTAAGTGAAAATATTAAAAAACTCGGTAGGTTGAATGCTGATGTGCAGATTGCTGAAGAGGTATATAAATTGGTAAATAAAAAATAGACGAAGCGTATGAATCTAGATGCAATAAAACAAGTTTACTTGATCGGAATAGGGGGAATAGGCATGAGCGGTCTTGCGCGCTATTTTAAGCATTTGGGCTGTGAGGTGAATGGATATGATCGTACAGAAACTGAATTGACTAAAACCTTAGTCAATGAAGGTATTGCTATTTCGTATCAAGATGATGTCAATACGATTGATGCTATTTTCCATGCTCCTACAGCCGAGACATTAGTCATTTTTACTCCGGCAATTCCTAAAGATTCAAAGATTAAAGCTTTTTTTGAATCTGAGGGACACATACTTTATAAGAGATCTCAGGTTTTAGGGATCATTAGTGAGAGTAGATTTACAGTGGCGGTTGCCGGTACACACGGTAAAACGACAACTTCTACAATGGTGGCACATGTATTGAAAGATTCGGGTTATGACTGCTCGGCCTTTTTAGGTGGAATCAGCTCTAATTACGGTACCAATGTGCTTTATGGTAATAATAATACAGTTGTGGTCGAGGCAGATGAATTTGACCGTTCATTTTTGACGCTTCACCCCAATATTGCAATAGTAACTTCTTCTGATGCCGATCATTTGGACATTTATGGCGATCGGAGCCATCTGCTCGAATCGTTCCAATTGTTCTTGGATAAAGTAGTTGAAGGAGGTACACGTATTATAAAAAAAGGCCTCGAGTTTGCTGGGCAAATAAGTTATTCAGGCCATGAAATCGCTGATGCATATGCTTCCAATGTGCATGTACGCGACGGAGAGTTCTTTTTTGACTACGAAGATACCAATGGACGGATAGAAGATATCCATCTGGGGATTCCTGGTATTCACAATGTTGAAAACGCGGTAGCAGCGATTGCGGTAGCACGCTTACTTGGAATTGCAGACGAAGCTATCAAGAAAGCATTGACGACATTTAAAGGCGTGAAAAGAAGGTTTGAATATATTGTCCGTCGGCCTGGAGCGGTGTATATTGATGACTATGCACACCATCCAGAAGAGCTGCGCGCGTTTTTGACTTCCATGCGGAAATTGTATCCTACGAAAAAGTTAAATGTGGTCTTTCAACCACACTTATTCACGCGTACGCGGGATTTTGTAGACGGTTTTGCAGAGGTGTTGTCCATGGCAGACAATCTGCTGTTAATGGAAATCTATCCGGCTCGGGAGCTTCCAATTGACGGGATAAATTCGAGTTGGTTATTGGATAAAATTACAGCAGCGGAAAAGCAGATTGTAACACCAGAAGAGGTCTTGGAATTTGCACGCAATGATAAGCCAGAGCTGATCGTAACAGTTGGGGCAGGTGATATTGATAAATTGGTTAAACCGTTACAGGCAATTTTAGAGCATGCTTAAAAAATTACGTAACATACAATGGAATCGTGTCCTCTACTTTACACTATTTTTTATCGGTGTAATTGTTGTCGTCGTGATTATGACTATTGTGGGAAAACGTGATGAGCAGCAGCTTTGTAAAGATATTAAGATTGTCATAGAAGGTACAGAAGCCTTTATTGATCAGGCGGATATCTCTAAGTTAATAGAACAAAACTATGGTAGTTTCGTGGGAAAGAAAGTCAATGGAATCCCCTTTCAGAAGGTTGAAAAGACCTTGCGTAAATTACCCTATGTTGCGGATGCCAGTATACATGCAGATATGGATGGTACGATCAGAATTAACATTAGTCAGCGCGAGGCTGTCATGCGAGTCATCAACAAAAATGGAAAGGAATTTTATGTGGATCCCAAAGGATTGAAAATACCGACAACATTGAAGTATATACCTCACATTATGATTGCCACAGGTAACATTGCTGAAGGATATAACGAAGCACTGGATACCATATCAACACCTTTGGTTAAGGATTTGGTGAAGGTCGTGGACTTTATCAAAAACGATGAATTGTGGAGTAATCAGGTGGTGCAGATATATGTGAATTCGGATAAGGATATTGAGCTTGTGCCCCGTATCGGGACACAGCAATTGATTGTTGGATCTGCAGATTCATTGGAACAAAAATTTGAATTATTAAAGACCTTTTATACGCAGATCATGCCAAAGGTAGGTATAAATGCTTATGGTGTCGTCAATGTGAAATACGGAGGTCAGATCATCTGCGAAAAACGTGGAAACTGGAGTTTTTCAGATGATCAAACAAAAAAAGTAGCAAATAATACATTATAGTAATACAGCAACAATACAGGAAATTATGAACTCAAAGGCAGCAGAAATTGAAAGAGAAAACCCAATTATCGTGGGACTCGATATTGGTACTACCAAAATTTGTGTTACGGTTGGGAGACGTAGCTCAGGAAACAAAATTGAATTATTAGGTGTGGGGAAAGCTGACTCTGCCGGTGTAAGCCGTGGAGTAGTTGCTAATATCCAGAAAACTGTGGGAAGTATTTTAGAGGCTGTCGAGATAGCCGAAGCACAGTCCAATGTGGATATTAAAGTGGTGAATGTGGGAATTGCTGGCCAACACATCAAAAGTATTCAACACCGTGGAATATTTACCAAAACCGATGGTGATGATGAAATCATTCGACGTGATATCGAACGATTGATTTCGGATATGTATAAACTGGTACTGCCTCCAGGAGAAGAAATTATACATGTTTTACCACAGGAATTTACGGTAGATAACGAACCGGGTATTCGCGAACCAATCGGTATGGCAGGGCGTCGTATTGAAGCAAATTTCCACATTATATCGGGACGTGTAACAGATATTAAAAACATCAAAAAATGTATTGATAATTCCAATTTGGAAGTTGCTGAATTGATTCTCGAACCTTTAGCGTCTTCCGAAGCTGTATTGGATGAAGACGAAAAAAATGCTGGTGTTGTATTAGTCGATATCGGTGGTGGAACCACTGATGTTGCCATCTTCCATGAAGGAATTATTCGTCACACGGCTGTGATTCCTTTAGGCGGTAATATCGTAACAGAAGATATCCGCCAAGGCTGTTCTGTTTTGCGTTCCCAGGCCGAATTGTTGAAAACTCGCTTTGGATCAGCGTTAGCTGATGAAAACAAAGAAAATGAGGTGATTTGTGTGCCAGGATTAAAAGGTCGCGAGCCAAAAGAAATTTCCGTTAAAAACTTAGCTTATATTATTCAAGCTAGAATGGAAGAAATTATTGAGCATGTGTATTATGAAATCAAATCTTCTGGATATGAAAATAAACTGATCGGTGGTATTGTTATTACCGGCGGTGGCGCTCAATTGAAACATCTGGTACAACTTGTTGAATATATTACTGGAATTGATTGTCGTATCGGATTTCCGAACGAATACCTTTCTAAGAATGAGGTTTTACCAAAGCCGTTATTTGAAGAATTGAAAAGTCCATTGTACGCAACAAGTATTGGTTTGTTGATTAAAGGAATTCAATCCCATGAGGAAGAGGAGGATAGCCGTAGAGAAATGCACGCCCCTTCTAAAAAAGTGCAGGCAACTACGGTAACGACAAAAGAAGTTTCCGAACAACAACAGAAAGAGCAAGGATTGTTGTCATGGTTCAAGCGTTTTATTAAAGACGGTAATGAAATCGATGATGCAAGTTTTTTAGATAAGAAGTAAGTTTTCCACAATAGTTGAAGTTTTCCACAATTTCACAAATGTGGAAAACTTTTGTTGAAATTATATTATTATTACATTACATATGGTGGGTTTGATTCGTTTTGATATCATCTTCATTGTAAGTTAAATAGGGATAAGTTATGTCAATACAGTTTGAAATGTTAAAAGAACAATCTTCAATAATCAAGGTTATTGGGGTTGGTGGTGGTGGCGGCAATGCCGTAAACCACATGTATAAACAAGGAATTAGTGGGGTAGATTTTATCGTGTGTAATACTGATGCGCAGGCATTGGAATTGAGCCCGATCCCAAATAAAGTTCAATTGGGGATAAGTCTGACCGAAGGTATGGGAGCAGGAGCAGATCCTGATGTAGGTGAAAATTCAGCTATCGAAAGTATTGAAGATATTAAACGTATGTTGGGTACCAATACTAAGATGTTGTTTATTACAGCTGGTATGGGCGGTGGTACCGGTACTGGGGCTAGTCCAGTATTGGCGAAAGCTGCCAAAGAATTGGGTATTTTAACTGTTGCGATTATTACTACACCATTTACGTTTGAAGGTAAACGCCGTCGTTCACAGGCGGAAGAAGGTTTATCTGAATTGCGTAAATATGTAGATTCTTATCTTGTGATTTCAAACGACCGCCTTCGCGAAATCTTTGGTAATTTGACGATGACTGCGGCTTTTGCAAAAGCAGATGATATATTGACCACTGCGGCAAAAGGTATCGCCGAAATTATAACTATCCCTGGTTATGTAAACGTCGATTTTAAAGATGTTCGCACGGTTATGAACGATAGTGGTGTGGCCATTATGGGGAATGCAATTGCAGAAGGTGAGGATCGTGCACTACGTGCGGTGGAAGGAGCTTTAGCTTCGCCATTGTTGAAAGACAACGAGATTGAAGGTGCTCGCTATATTTTATTAAATATTACTTCTGGAACGAAAGAGGTAACTATGGATGAGGTTGCGATCATTACGGATTACATTCAGGAAAAAGCTGGTTTGTCAGCTGATTTAATCTGGGGTAACTGTATTGATGAAAACTTTGAAGACGAATTGTCGGTAACAATTATTGCCACTGGTTTTCAAACATCTGAAGAACGTGATAAAGAACGTGAAAATACAAAGGTGTCTATGCCCTTAACCGCTGAACCGGCTAATTCTTTTATCAAACCTGTTTCTCAGGTAGCACCAAGAGAAGTTCCAGCTACGAATAGTTTCGTAACTCCGGTTCAACGTGTGGATACACCAGCACCTTCTACAAATACTTCTACTCCAAAAAATTTGCAATCTGACTTGTTCACTTCACCAAGAAATGCGGTACAACAACAATTAGCTGTTGAGGAACCTCAAGTGATACGTCATGATTTAGGTTTTGATGGTGGTTATGAAGAAGAAACTTCATTTGGAGATAGTGATTTTCAATTGAAAACTTCACCATCAGTGTTTCAATTCCAGATGCCAACAGTTTTTGATTCTTACACAGCTCCTTCTGCATCGGCATATGAAGAGAAACCTACCTTTTCGTCAAGTACAACAAATGAACAGGTAGAGGTTCCGCAGGTGGAAGAAGAACAGGTTTCGTTTGAAGATCAGCTGGTCCGTACTAAAGAACGCATCTTACGTCTTAAGGAATTGAGCATGAAGCTAAAATCCTCTAATGGTCTACATGAGTTAGAAAATGAGCCTGCTTATAAAAGAAAGCAAATGTCGCTGGAAGATACACCACATTCTTCGCAGTCTCAGGTATCGCGTTTTACACTTTCTTTTGAAGATGGAAATACTGAAATCAGACCGAACAATTCTTTTCTACATGATAATGTAGATTAGTAGATTCGCTATAAAATAACAAAAAGCCATCCGATCGGATGGCTTTTTTAGTATCTTTAAATACCGATATAAGACAACTATATAAGCTATGACTACAAAATTAAATAACCCTGTATGGGTGATGAGTTCTGCATTTGATAAATTATCCTTACCAGAGTTGATTCAGACAACCAAGAGAATTGGAGCCGGTGGTATAGACCTCTGTGTCTTTAGAAAAGATGGTACCCGTGAAGATCACACCGCAACACATTTGGATTATGATGATTTTACTCCTGCAAAAGCAACCGAAATAATTGAGCTATTCAATCAGGCTGACTTAAAACTTTCGCTTGGTGCTTTTGAAAATATGATTGGTGGAGATCCCGAACAACGCGTAAAGAATCAAAATCATTTATTAAAACTGATCCGTATAGCACATTTGCTTGGTGGTGATGCAAATAACGTTAAGGTAGGGACATTTGTGGGGTACAACCATGAATTGGGCAATCAAATTGATGGATTTCAGAAAAATCTTGAAGAATACAAACGTGTATTTGCCCCTATCGTGAATTATGCAGAGAGTTTAGGTGTAACTATCCTTTACGAGAACTGCCCAATGGAAGGCTGGCGTTCATCACGTTATAGCTCTACGTATAACAATCTTCCTGCCGTGCTAGCTGCTCGTAAATTAATGTATGCGATGATACCAAGCAAAGCTCATGGCGAAATCTATGATCCTTCACATGATGTCTGGCAAAATACAAATCCTATTGAGGTAATCCGCAATACGGATATTGCACGACTACAACGTATACATGTGAAGACTACGCGTAATCTACAGACTACTGCACGTATTGATTGGGGCGGGATGTATCCAATGCAGCATGTTGATGCCCAATTGGCTGAAAAAGCCAATGTAAGTATACCAGGCCACGACTGGGATAGACATCATTACGAAGCCATGTTGCCGGGTTTTGGTGGATCTGACAGTATGGATTGGCGAGGCTTTGTTGACTTATTGCAAGAACGTGGTTTCAGCGGGCCTTTTGAAATTGAAAATGAAGCTAAGAATTCGAAAGATACAGGCGATTTTTCTGCAACGGTTCAAGGCTTTACTACCTGTCTCAACTTTTTAGCACCAATGCTATGGGATCTAGAAGCAGAAGTGGGCTACTCTTATAAGAAATCTCAACCTTTAAAAGACTTGAATGTAAAAGATATTCCGGTCGTTACGATGGCTGACTTAAGTTAATCGTATAAAAAAACACTCCAACAAAATTGTTAATTGTTGGAGTGTATTCTGAAAAGTTCGATCAGTTCAGGAATATTAGAAACATTGAGCTTTTCGAAGATTCTACTTTTATAGGTACTCACTGTTGAAGGGCTTAATTCCAATAAGCTAGATACTTCAATAATGCCAAGTCCCTTTATCAATTGCTTCGCAACATCCACCTCTCTATTTGACAAACGTGCCAAGGGGTTCAGTTTCGTCAGTTCAGACTTGCTCTGCGTCAATTTCTGAATATATAGATCCTGTACGTTGCTGGACATATACTTTCCTCTATCCTGAATAGCCAAAATAGCATTGGAAAGTTCAGCCATTGCTGTTGTTTTGTTTAGATAGCCAACTGCTCCGGCTTCGATATAACGTAAAGCATAGAGGGACTCGTCGTAAGACGAGAAAATCAAAATTTTGATGCTTGGTCGAATTTGGAGGATTTCCTCAACAACGCGTATATTATTTCCTCCCGGCATGTTAATGTCCAATAATAATAGGTCGAAATCCTCTACCTTTATTTTTTCAAGAACCTCGTCGAAGGTTTCAGCTTGGAATATTTCTGCTTTTTGAAGAGTTTCTTTAATAATAACGGAGGCTCCTAGTCGTACAATGCCGTGGTCGTCTGCTATAAGAATCTTTTTCATAGATATGCTATCTGATGCTGGGCTTTAATTACCGTATGAAATAAAGTACTAACAATATACAATATATCTTGATATTTTACTAGTTAACGCGCAAATATAAGAAATTAAGTTAATAAAAATTAGCTGACTGCAGGCTACACGACTTTTTTATAACTAGGACATAAACTAAAAAATATAGGACAATATGAGTTTAACGATAAAAAATTAGCATATTTTAATTAGATTTATGTGACAATTACTAGTTTTGTCATAATTTATGGACTAAAAAATTTAAATATGGGATTTTTAAAAGAGTTTAAAGAGTTTGCAATGCGCGGCAGCGTGGTAGATCTGGCTGTCGGTGTTGTTATCGGTGGTGCTTTTGGTAAAATTGTTACCTCTTTGGTGGACGATATTATCATGCCTCCTATTGGTTATTTAACAGGTGGAGTTGATTTTTCATCCAAAAAATTAATCTTGAAAGCAGCCGATGAAGCAGCAAAGCAGGCTGAGGTATCTATTAATTATGGTAACTTTATCAATGTAGTTATCCAATTTCTAATTGTGGCATTCTGTATTTTTTGTGTTATCAAAGCTTTAAATTCATTAAAACGTAAGGAGGAAGCAGCTCCGGCAGCACCTCCGGCACCAACAAAAGAAGAAACGCTGTTGACTGAAATCAGAGATATTCTGAAAAATAAATAGTGTAAAGTATATCCTTCATTTATAAAAAACAGAGTAGCCAAACTGCTCTGTTTTTTATTTTGTAGTCAATAGAAAATTGTTTTTTAAAGCTATAGCTGAATAAATTAGCTTGCTCGTTTCACATTAACTTTAAATGTTCGTAATATTGTTTGTTTTTGTCTAAAATAAACTTTACTTTTGCATTCCTCTTGGGGAGTTTTGTATTAATTGAAGTAAGAACAAATTAGCATAATAGCGTCATGAAAAGAACATTTCAGCCATCGCAAAGAAAAAGAAGAAACAAACACGGTTTTAGAGAGCGTATGAGCTCTGCAAACGGTAGAAGAGTATTAGCTTCACGTAGAGCTAAAGGTAGAAAACGTCTTACAGTGTCTGACGAATACCGTCACAAAGGTTAATCTTTGACAAGGATCGGTGGCCGCTTATAAGAACTTTTTCTAATAAGATAAAGTCATCGTATGAAAAATACATTTACAAAAGAAGAACGGTTATGTGCGAAAAGGCGTATTGATGCGCTCTTTAAAAGCGGTTCTTCTTTTGTTTTGTATCCGTTTAGAGTTGTTTTTATTTTCGAGAACAACCATATAGCTGACGATATTCCCGCCAGTCAGTCTATCATTTCCGTATCCAAACGTAGGTTTAAAAGAGCAGTTGACCGCAATTCAATTAAGCGAATGATGCGCGAGAGTTACCGTACGCAAAAATCGAATGATTTGATTCCATTTTTGTTGAAACATAATGTAACTTTGTATTTGGCTATTCAATATGTAGGTAAGCAGATCTTAACGTATGATGTGTTTAATGCCGCAATGAATAAAATGCTGAAAAAATTGCAGGATGAATGTGCTGAAGCTTATTTGGAAAAAGGGGATTCAACCCCTGTTTAGTTTTATTTTCTTGGCTATTATTCGGTTTTACCAAGTTTTCATTTCACCATTTTTGGGTGCTAATTGTAGATACACGCCGACCTGTTCTCAATATGGGAGGGAGGCTATTCTGAAATATGGACCTTTTAAAGGTGGCTGGATGGCTTTAAAACGAATTGCACGCTGCAACCCCTGGGGTGGGCATGGACATGATCCTGTGCCATGATTTCAATAATGACGATGAATAATTTAATTTTACAAATTGATACTTCAACCACGATTTGCTCGGTTGCCCTAAGTGAAAATGGTGAAACGCTAGCGGTTATCGATTTCGATGAACCCAATGCCCATGCCGCTAAATTGACCATTTTGATTGCGGAAATCCTTAAACAGACAAATCGGGCGATGCAGGATTTAAGTGCGGTGGCGGTGAGTATGGGGCCGGGCTCTTATACAGGTTTACGTATAGGGGTGTCGACGGCTAAAGGTCTTTGTTATGCGTTGGATATACCTTTGATTGCTATCAACACGTTGGAAGCGTTATTTTTAGGGTATAAAGAGCAGTTTGGTTTAAATGAGCAGGAAGCTTATTTACCCATGCTTGACGCCCGTCGTATGGAGGTATATACGGCTGTTTATGACCATAATGCTGCCCTAGTGAAAGCAACCTCAGCAGAAATAATCGATGTGGATTATTTCAATGAATTGTTGTCAAGCTATAACCGTGTTCATCTATTTGGTTCGGGAGCCGATAAATTTGAAGATTTGTTTAGCTCAACAGATCGTGTGGATATCCTGAGGAGCTTTCAGGTTTCCGCTGCCTTTTTGTCGCAGCTGGCATTTGATAAATTTCAGAAAAAACAGTTTGAGGATGTTGCTTATTTCGAGCCATTCTATCTCAAGGATTTTGTGGTTACCACAGCAAAGAAAAAGGTTGGCTTATTATAGCCAACCTTTTCTTTTGAACCACAAATAAATGGCCAGGGATATCGCTACCATGATCCCCATGGCAACCGGATATCCATAATACCATTCGAGTTCGGGCATATTCTTAAAGTTCATGCCATAAATTCCCGCAACAAAAGTGATTGGCATAAAAAATACCGAGAAAATTGTGAGGATGCGCATGATCTCATTCGTGTGATTAGACGAAATATTAAAGTATACATTGAGCAGTTGCGCTACATTCTCTGATAAGTTTTCGTATAAGGTCGATGTACGGACCTGAAGATCTTTTAAATCCCGTGTGTATACATCCTTTTTCGACGATGAATGAAAATGCTCGACAACCTCTCTGTAGAGAAAGATCACCTTTCGTGCAACATCAATCTGTCTTTTGATAAAATAGAGGTTTTTCAATACTGGCTGCTGCTTCATCCGTTTCAGAAATATCAATTCCTCGTATGCATCGATCCGTGTTGAAAGTTGTTCCAAGGTTTGACTGAAGGTGAATACTGCCGCTGTCGTGATAAATACAGCTAGTTTACGGCTATTTTTTGTTTTGATGGATGTGAATTCAATGTTCTTAAGCTTTTCTAAGAATTCGATTCTACGTTTGTGCACTGTAATGACAAAATCGTTTCCATAGAAGATGGTCAAGCGGTCAGTAATCTCGCCGATGCTATCTGAATTTTCTTTGAAATTGTCTGACATGACACGAAGGATAACGAATGTATAGTTCTCAAATTCTTCGATTTTAGGTAGATGCTCAGGTTCTTTGGAGTCCTTGATAGAAGCTTCATTTAAATTGTAGCGCTCTTTGATGAAGGTGAAATCTTCTGAGGTCGGTTCAGAGATATCTATCCATTCGTAGTTTGCGATTTCTTTTTCAACAATCGTTCTGACCATAAATCTAATTTTTCCAAGGACAAGATAAGAAAGAAAATAAAAAAAGCCATCAACGGAGTTGATGGCTTTTCTGAATTTTTATGATCTTCTATTTGTTTGAAGTTTTATATTCTTCATTTAGTTGTTTGATTACCTCGTTGGTAATTTCCAAAGAAGGATCAGCATATAATACGGTAGGGTTGGTTTTTGAATAAGTCAATACCAACTTGTAACCATTTTCTGCGGCATGTTTTTTCAGGAATTCAGTAATTTTATTATAAACATTGTTGAATTCTTCGGACTCATCTTTTGCAATTGAGGAAGAAGCTGTCTGGTCTAAACGCGCAAGCTCATCTTGTTTACGTGCTAGCTTCTGTTCAGTAGCTTGTCTATCTGCAGCAGACATAGTGGCTGCATTTTTTTGATATTCGGCAACTTCACGTTGGAAAGCCGTGCTTTTTGATTGCAGATCTGCTTGTGCTTTTTTAACCTTGTTTTCAAGCTTTGATTTAATATCCTTAAAATATTGGTATTTTTCTGATAGTGAATCCGAGTTTAAATAGACGATTTTATCTTTGCTACTTCCCTGACTCTCTTTGCTTACCGCATTGGAATCATTTTTAGCAGGTTCGCTTGATGTTTTCGCACCTTGGTTACATGATGCAATTGTTCCAACCAATAAAAGGCCAAAGGAAACTTTCGATACAATTGAAAATATAGTGTTCATTTTTTTGTTATTTGCAAATTATTACTGAAAACAAACCTAACATAAAAAAATCGAAATTCTAGTTTTTAGTAATAAAAAAGTAAAATTACAGGACCAGTTGTCAATTCAGAATATCGGTTCAATACTTGTTCACGGACTTGATAAATCGGCCAAAATTTCGTATTTTTGAATATTACATTTAAGAGGTTTTCAATGAGCGAAGAAAATAAAAATGCATCCACCTATTCGGCCGATAATATTCAGGTATTAGAGGGTTTAGAGGCGGTTCGTAAGCGTCCATCCATGTATATCGGTGACACCGGTGTAAAAGGATTACACCACTTGGTATACGAGGTAGTTGACAATTCAATCGATGAAGCTGTAGCAGGATATTGTACAGATATCTTTGTTACTATCCATAAAGATAATTCGATTTCTGTCCGCGATAACGGTCGGGGTATTCCTACAGGAATCAACAAAAAGGAGAATAAATCAGCCTTGGAACTTGTAATGACTGTATTGCATGCCGGGGGTAAATTTGATAAAGATACCTATAAGGTTTCTGGCGGTCTGCATGGTGTTGGGGTTTCCTGTGTGAACGCCTTGTCTACCCTTTTGAAAGCTGAAGTTCATCGCGATGGAAAGATATTTCAACAAGAGTACCAGATTGGTAAGCCCTTGTATGATGTGAAAGAAGTTGGTGTTTCGGATAAGACTGGTACTATTGTAACATTCCATCCGGATGCAACGATTTTTACGCAGACTACTGTCTATAATTACGATACCTTAGCAAATCGTCTTCGTGAGCTTGCGTTTTTAAATAAAGGTGTGAGCTTGACTTTGTATGATGAGCGCGAAACCAATGAAGATGGCTCTGAAAAGAAAGAAACGTTCTATTCTGAAGGTGGTCTTAAAGAGTTTGTGAAATTTTTAGATGGTAACCGTCAGTCGTTGATTCCTGAGCCTATTTATGTTGAAGGTGTAAAACAGGGTATTCCTGTCGAACTGGCTTTACAATATAACGATACTTATTCAGAAAATGTTCATTCGTATGTGAACAACATCAATACGATTGAAGGTGGTTCACATGTGGCGGGTTTCCGTCGTGGTTTGACTCGTACATTGAAAGCTTATGCGGATAAGTCAGGTTTGCTTAAAAACTTAAAAGTAGAAATTACGGGTGATGACTTCCGTGAGGGATTGACTGCTGTTATTTCGGTAAAAGTCGCAGAACCTCAGTTTGAAGGTCAAACGAAAACAAAATTAGGAAACTCTGAGGTAATGGGTGCAGTGGATGTTGCCGTAGGCGAGATCTTGGGCGTTTATCTGGAAGAGAATCCTCGCGAAGCAAAATCTATCGTTCAAAAGGTTGTAATCGCAGCTCAGGCGCGTGCTGCTGCACGTAAAGCCCGTGATTTGGTGCAGCGTAAAACCGTCATGGGCGGTTCCGGACTTCCAGGTAAATTGGCCGATTGTCAAGATAATGATCCTACAAAATGTGAAATCTATTTTGTCGAGGGAGATTCTGCGGGTGGTACTGCTAAGTCTGGTCGTGATAGAAAGCATCAGGCGATCATGCCTTTACGTGGTAAGATCCTTAACGTTGAGAAAGCGATGGAACATAAGATCTACGAAAATGAAGAGATCAAAAACATGTTTACAGCTTTGGGGGTGAGTGTAGGTACGGCCGAAGATGCTAAAGCATTGAATCTTGAGAAATTGCGCTATCACCGTATCATCATCATGACCGATGCCGATGTGGATGGTTCCCACATTACAACATTGATCTTGACATTCTATTTCAGATATATGAAAGAATTGATTGAAAGAGGATATGTATATATTGCTACACCCCCGCTATACCTGGTGAAAAAAGGAAAAGAACATGAGTATGCTTGGAATGAAGACCAACGTATCAATGCTATTCAGCGTTTGAAAGGATCCGGTAAAGAGGACAGTGTGCACGTACAACGTTACAAAGGACTTGGAGAAATGAACGCAGAACAGTTATGGGATACAACCATGAATCCTGAAACGCGTACATTAAGACAAGTAACGATCGAAAACGCTGCAGAATGTGACCGTATTTTCTCTATGCTAATGGGAGACGAAGTTGCTCCACGTCGTGAATTTATTGAGAAAAATGCACGTTATGCTAAAATTGATATTTAATTGATATTATCATAAAGGAATAAAAAAAGCCTGATGAAATTTTTCATCAGGCTTTTTTTATTCCTTTATATTTTCTAATTTCATAGGAGTGAATCGTTTTTCTGCCGGGATAAAGGATTCATGGCCTAGCATTTAGCCAATATTAATTAAAACCTATTATGAAATATTGTAGCAAGATTTTGCTCTTTATAGGTTGTTTTATTGGCATAACCTGTATGGCGCAAACAAAAGAAAAAGTCGATCTCCAAGATTTATTTGAAAGCTTATCGGAAGAACTTCCAGAGGATGCCGATTTGAGCGAGCTGACAGAAAAGTGGTACTACTATCTCGAGCATCCAATTGATCTCAACAAGACCGATGGAAGAGAACTCACTGAATTACAATTTCTAGATCCTTTATTAATTGAGCAGCTTTTGGAACATAAGACCATTTCAGGGAATTTTATCAATGTGCTTGAATTACAATCTATTGATGGTTTCAATGAACGGATTGTCAACTTACTGTTACCTTTTGTAAGGATAGGTGCTGAATCTCCCCTTGAAACCCTTAAAGTGAAAAATTTTAAGCAGGAATTTACCCTAAGATACGCTCGGATATTTGAAAAAGCAAAGGGGTATCGTATCCTTGATACAACGAGATCCCGTTATTTAGGCGATGCCAATCGCTATGCGTTAAGATACAGAGCCCAATTAAACGATAGAATTCACCTAGCTGTCAATATGGAGAAAGATGCAGGGGAGCCCTTTTTTAAGGATAAGCAAAAGAAGGGGTTTGATTTCTATGGCATGAGTTTGTCGGTAAAAAACTTTAGCCGATTCAAGAATATTGTGATCGGCGACTATGCATTGCAATTTGGTCAGGGACTTAGCATGTGGAATGGTCTGAATTTCGGCAAAGGTGGATTAGTACAGAATACGGCAAGGCAAGGTATTGGTGTAAAACCCTATACTTCGTTAAATGAAGTAAATTTTATGCGTGGTATAGCCGGGACATTACAGATGAAGCACGTTGAAATTACACCCTATTTTTCTTATCTATCCATTGATGGAAAAGTTGACCGTACAATTTCTCCAGCAACGATTTCAACAATAGCAAGTACGGGTCTGCATCGCACTCCAACCGAACAGCGGTACCGTCATGCGGCATCACAAATGGCTTATGGATTGAATGTATTATGGCGCTATAAAAGGCTCAAAGTAGGTGTTCACTTTAATCAAACACAGCTGGATGTCCTGAAAACGAAAGGGAAGGGGATAAGGCAAGAAGCTGACTTTGAAGGCGATGTTTTGCAAAATATAAGCCTGTATGCCAACTATACCATTCGAAATACCTATTTATTTGGTGAGTTTGCGAACAGTATGGACGGAGGCTCAGCATGGTTAGCGGGATCTATCATAAGTTTACATCCACGTTTATCATCGGTTATATTGCTTCGGGACTACAAAAGGAATTTTCATACTTTTTACGGGCAGGGATTTGGTGAATCTGATAATACCTCTAATGAACAAGGTGTTTATTTGGGATTAACTTATCAACTGGGAAGAAAATTGGTTTGGTCCAATTATGCGGATCTATTCCGTTTTCCGGGGGCAAGATATCAGGCCGATACGCTCTCTACAGGAGCCGATTTCTTTAGCCAGTTGAGCTACATTTGGTATAAAAGAGGACAGCTTTCGTTTCGTTATCGCTACCGACTGAAAGAGGTTAACTACATGGGAGATGGACATACCGAAACAGGGCTTGTAAGTACGGGGAAACAGCAATTGAGGATGGAGCTAAATTATCGCTTAAGTTCCACATGGACTATTCGCTCTCGTATAGAAGCGAATATTTTCCAAAAAGAGTATCAGGAAAACAGCTTAGGATATATGGTTTACCAGGATGTATTCTGGAAATCTAAAGCTGGAAAATTCAGGTCAAATATGCGGATTGCGTATTTCAATGCAGCAAGCTATGACAATCGGATCTATGCCTACGAACAGGATGTACTGTATGCCTCCGGTTTCGGAATGTACAATACGAAGGGATGGAGAACCTATCTTAATCTACAATATCACTTAAGTCGCCATCTTCAGATATGGGCCAAATATGCGCTCTATTATTATCCGGGGAGAGAGACTGTTGGGACTGGATTGGATCAGATCGAGGGTAACAGAAAATCAGAAATAAAGGTACAGTTGAGGTGGCAAGTATGAAAGAGTTCAGTTTTCTACAAAGATTAGAGCGAGTTCCTATTCTTAAACTTGCTGCTCCATATGTTGTGATGCTTCTTTTATCTTCTGTATTGCCAATGTCGGTTCGGGCATATCAATATGTACAACTGGCTTTGATTGTGATGACTTTGCTAACGATTTGTTGTTATTTCTTAAAAGGATCAATTCGCAAATACGGTTATACCTGCGCGTATTATGTATCTGTTGTATTATTTGGAATTTGCCAATTTTGGCGCAATGATCCGTTGGTCTTAAGTAACCATTTCGCCCTTTTGAAAGCGGATAGCTACGTGGTCAAAATTATAGAGGAACCCAGGGCGAGACAGGGGATAGTCCGTTTTTCAGTAGAAGTAGCCGGGGCTTATAGAAAAGGTGAATTTGTAGAAACTGCAGGTGTGCTCATGTTATCCCTAAAATCCAGCGGGAAAAATAACCTTCATTTTGGTGACTTACTATGGCTAAAAGGTTCAGTAAGGGAAATAGCCCCACCACTTAACCCAATGGAATTTGATTATCGGAAATACTTGAGGAGACACCATATTCAGCATGAGGTTTTTGTAGCCGAAGGTCGATTTAAGTTGATCAGTCGGAAAGGAATAAGAACTTTTTCGTTGATAGGACTCGCTTTGCAAGCGAGACGATATTTTATGATTAAGCTTCGGAATCATCTCAAAGAGGATGAAAATTTTGCTATAGCGTCAGCTTTATTATATGGTTCTCGAAGCGATATCAGCGCCGAAAACATCCAGGCCTTCACCAATACGGGGACGATACATGTGCTGAGTGTATCGGGAATGCATGTCGCTGTTTTATTCGGTTTTTTGTCCCTTATCTTTAAGCGAATTGCTTGGCCTCCCTATTTTGGATGGCTGCCCTTAATTTTGTTATGGAGTATCATCTGGATGTATGCTTTTATTGCAGGGCTTGATCCGCCCATTACGAGAGCAGCTATCATGATTAGTTTTGTCTTATGTGCACAGCATTTTAAACGAAGTTTCTCAAGCTTGAATTCGTTGGTTATTGCGGCAGTATTGATTTTGCTTGTGGAGCCTCGGGCCATTACTGATGTGGGATTTCAACTATCTTTTCTAGCCGTTTTAGGTATGATTGTATGTTCGCCGCTTGTCGAGGAACTTCTTCCCGTTAAAAAGCCTGTATTACGGCTTTTGAGAGATACACTGGCGGTGTCTATTGCTGCGCAGATCCTAACAACGCCACTGAGCCTGTATTATTTTGGACAGTTTCCAACCTATTTTTTAATAGCCAATCTGCTTGTTGATTTTCCTTCAACCCTAGTCATGTACCTGGGCTTTGTTATGACAATTAATCCGGTACAGTGGCTTAATGATTTCATGGGTTTTTTACTGGAACATCTCATTCGTTTTATGGTATATTGTTTGAAGTTTATTGATCATTTGGCTTTTTCGACAATAAAAATTGCCCCCATGGGACTGGGGCTTTTATTGTTGGCTTACGGTTCAGTCTTTTCTTTTTTGTACGCTTTCCAGTGGAAAGATAAAAGATACGTCTGGTTAGGGGGATGTTGTGTGCTTGGAATGTTGTTGATATCAGGGCAAAGGTGGCTGGAAAATAATTATGCAGAACGATTTCGGGTTTATAATACGAAACGTGAGCTGACGATGGGGTATTTCAAAGATGGCCGAGGTATCGTTTACAGCACATTTGATTCTTTACAAGCCGGAGGCTTGCAATATGCATGTGGAAGAGAAATCCAATTATTGGCTAAAGAAGACGTGAAGTTTGTGGCTTTGAATGGCCGGGAGTGGGAGAACTATCTTGTAACGCTCCCATTGGGTAAAATAGCTATTCTGTCACATTCGAAAGGGACAATGCCACATGCTGATCTCGTGATTGTCAGAAAAAATTTATGCTATGGTTTACCAAGGTTATTGAAGCAAATCAGGCCAAAACTTGTTATACTGGATGGGTCCAATTCAATGGAACAGTCGCTGCAAACACAACGCATGTTAGATAGTTTGGGGGTACAGAATTATCTCATGAAAGATAATTTTGCGTATGTTTGGGATAAGGAGAACTTATGACGCAAGATAGTATATCAATCTTAAGGCAATATTGGGGATTCGATTCATTTAGACCCCTGCAGGAGGAAATTATTCAATCGGTCATTTCAGGTAAAGATACGTTAGCTTTATTGCCGACAGGCGGAGGGAAATCGATTTGTTTTCAAGTACCAGCGTTGATGCAAGAAGGGATTTGTATTGTCGTAACACCACTTATTGCATTGATGAAAGATCAGGTTGAACATTTGAGAAAAAATGGAATTCAGGCGGTCGCAATTTATTCAGGAATGAAGAAGAGAGAGGTGGATATTACATTGGATAACTGCGTCTATGGGCAAATTAAATTTCTCTACCTTTCTCCTGAACGTTTGTACAATGATATGGTGAAAGAGCGCATTCGATTTATGAATGTCAATTTGTTCGCTATAGATGAAGCACACTGTATTTCGCAGTGGGGATACGATTTTAGACCGCCCTATTTGGAGCTTGCGAAGCTACGGGAACTACATCCTAAGGTGCCTTTTTTGGCACTTACAGCAACTGCTACCGAACGTGTCATTGCAGATATACAACAAAAACTGAACTTTCCGGAGGAAAATGTATTTGTAAAAAGTTTTCTTCGGGATAATTTAGCCTATATGGCCATTGAAGAAGAGGATAAGATGGGGCGTATGGTGCGCATTATACATAAGTTGGGTGGATCTGGTATTGTCTACGTCAGAAACCGTCGGGAGACGCAGGAAATAGCTCGTATTTTGGTTAATAATGGTATATCGGCAGAGTATTATCATGCTGGGCTTTCGGGGCACGAACGGGATCAGAAACAAAAAGGATGGATGGCGAACACTGTTCGCGTCATTGTCGCTACCAATGCGTTTGGGATGGGGATTGACAAGCCGGATGTGCGGTTTGTGATCCATCTCGATTTACCAGATTCCCTGGAGGCTTACTATCAGGAAGCAGGTAGAGCTGGAAGAGATGGAAAAAAAGCCTATCCTGTTATTCTTTATCAGAAGACCGATGAGCGGAAACTTATGGATAATCTGGAAGCAAGTTTTCCTGATATTCCGTTTATCCAGCAGACTTATCATTACCTGTGTAATCATTTTCAAATACCCTACGGTTCTGGAGAAGGAGTGACGGTGGATTTTGATGTTGTTACCTTTGCCAAAAAATATCAGCTGCCCTTAATCCCGGTTATGAATGCACTGAAGTTTCTGGAGCGGGACACCTGGTTGGTATTGTCTGAAGCTGTAACAATACCTTCCCGCTTTAAGTTTGAAATTGATAGTGCAGAATTGTATAAAATACAAGTTCAGTATGCAAAATATGATAAGCTTATTAAGGCTATTTTGCGCAGCTATGGCGGTGTATTTGAAAACTATATCCTGATCAATGAATACGAATTTGCACGTAAGCTAGGTTTGTCTTATGATCGTATCGTAGCACTATTGAAGTCGTTAGAGACGTTGGAAATCGCGAGCTATTTACCTTCGACCGATGCGCCACAACTGACCTTTTTACAGAACCGTGTCGATTACAAACATTTACATATCGATCATATTTTTATTCGCGATCGCCATCAGGTGAAGGAAGCAGAAGTCAATGGCATGATCGGTTATATTGAACACAGCAATTGCCGCAGCCAGTCGCTGTTGTTATATTTTGGTGAGAAAAATGCTGGTTTCTGCCAAGTATGCGATTTGTGCCTGATCCGAACTCATCAGGAAAACCAACGGACAAGTATAAAAGCGGAAATCAAAAGCAGTTTGCTTGCCGCACCGAAAAATATTCATGATTTGGTTGCGAGCTTAACGATAGGTACGGAAAAGAAAAGAATAGAGATTATCCGCGATCTTCTGGATGCAGAAAAAATTCGTCTGGAGGATAATCTCTATTCCTGGAATACCTTGTTTTAACTTATTTTTCAACGGGAAGATTTAACTCTTCGCGCCCCCATTCCGACCAGGAACCGTCATATACGCGGATATTCTCCTGTCCTGTAAGATGACAGGCAAATGCTAAAATGGATGCTGTGATACCAGAACCACAGGAGAAAACGTATTCAGCGCCGGTAGAATTAAAATGATCAAATTGTTGTTTCAGTTCCTCTAGAGGTTTGTAAACTATTCCATCGAATAATTCTTCAAAAGGTAAATTCTTCGAATGAGGGATATGTCCACCATGGAGACCTTTCCGTGGCTCGGGCACTAAACCACTAAACCGCCCTTTACTTCTTGCATCAAAAATATTGACTTCAGGATTTCGATAGTGGGTTAAAATATAGGCTTTATCTGCATAACGATTTGCTTGAAAATGTGCTTTAAAGTTACCGGTCTTTAGCGGTTTTGTATAGTGATCTACGAGAGGAAATTTGTTTTTTTTCCAAGCAGGTACGCCGCCATTTAAAATAAATACCTGTTCAAAGCCCATTACTTTAAACATCCACCAGGCCCTTGGGCTTGAGTATATTCCCCATCTATCGTATAAAACGACTGTACTGTTGTGATTGATTCCCAAGTTTTGCATCTCTTGCTCAAATATCGCTGTTGCTACGAGGGTATGTGGCAATTTGGAACTCGCATCTGAGAGCTTTCCTTCGATGTCAAAAAATTGAGAATTAGGAAGCACTTCGAATTTGGCATCCTTGATGGATTGGCCAACCTTATCGATGGTACAGTCGAGGAGGATGATATCTGTAGATTGTTCCAAAGATTCATGAAGTTCGGCAGGGCTAATTAAGGTTGATTTGAATGACATAACAATAAAGTTTATTGGTACAAAATTACAAAGCATCCTTATAAAAACAAAGCGGCTGTCCTTTTGGAACAGCCGCTTTTTATGGATTGAAATTGCTAATTACTTAGCGTTTTTATCATTTTCCATTTGCTCTTTCAATTGAGCTAACACGTCTAAGTCGCCTAAAGTAGATTTTTCAACAGAATCTTTTACTTTTTTCACAGCTGAAGACTCAGCTTTAGCGTCTTTTTTACGGTTGCTAGACTCTTCTTTGCGAGCTTCTTCTTTCTCTTCTTCCCAGATGCGAGAGTGAGAAATTACTAAACGTTTGTTTTCTTTGTTGAACTCGATGATTTTGAATGAAGTAACTTCATCAACTTTCAATGAAGAACCGTCTTCTTTAACAGAGTGTTTAGAAGGACAGAAACCTTCAACACCATATTGTAAAGCTACGATATCACCTTTGTCACCAACTTTGATCACAGTACCTTCGTGGATAGAACCTTCAGTAAAGATCGTTTCGAAAGTATCCCAAGGGTTTTCTTCCAATTGTTTGTGACCTAAAGATAATTTACGGTTTTCTTCATCTAATTCTAAAACAACTACTTCTAATGTTTCACCAACTTTAGTGAATTCGTTAGGGTGGTTGATTTTTTTAGACCAAGATAAATCAGAGATGTGGATCAAACCGTCGATACCTTCTTCCAATTCAACAAATACACCGAAGTTAGTCATGTTTTTAACAACAGCTGTTTGTTTAGAACCTACAGGGTAACGCTCAGTGATATTTTTCCAAGGATCTGGAGTCAATTGTTTGATACCTAAGCTCATTTTACGCTCATCGCGGTCTAATGTTAAGATTTGTGCTTCGATCTCATCACCAACTTTTAAGAACTCTTGTGGAGAACGTAAGTTTTGTGACCAAGACATTTCTGAAACGTGAATCAAACCTTCAACACCTGGGATGATTTCTAAGAAAGCACCGTAATCAGCAACTGTTACGATTTTACCTTTAACTTTAGAACCAACTTCTAATGCAGTATCTAAAGATTCCCAAGGATGCTCAGATAATTGTTTCAAGCCTAAAGCAATACGTTTTTTCTCATCATCAAAGTCTAATACAACAACGTTGATTGTTTGATCTAGCGCTAAAACTTCTTTTGGATGCTCGATACGACCCCAAGAGATATCTGTGATATGCAATAAACCGTCAACACCACCTAAATCGATGAACACACCGAAATCAGTGATATTTTTAACTGTTCCTTCTAATACTTGACCTTTTTCTAATTTAGCAACGATTTCAGATTTTTGGTTTTCTAAGTCGTTTTCAATTAATACTTTGTGTGATACAACAACGTTTTTGAACTCGTGGTTGATTTTCACAACTTTGAATTCCATTGTTTTACCTACGTATACATCGTAGTCACGGATAGGTTTGATATCGATTTGAGATCCAGGTAAGAATGCTTCAACACCTTTGATATCAACGATAAGACCACCTTTAGTACGGCTCTTAACGAAACCAGTAATGATTGCATCATTTTCCAATGCCTCATTGATAGCTTCCCAAGATTTTTGAGTTTTAGCACGTTTGCGAGAAAGTACTAATTGACCGTTAGCATCTTCTTGAGATTCAACGAATACGTCAACTTTGTCACCAACTTTTAATTCTGGTAAGTCACGGAATTCTGATAAAGAAACTAAACCGTCAGATTTGAAACCAACATTTAAGACTACGTCTTTGTTGTTGATAGAAACTACAGTACCTTCAATAATTTCACCTTGGTTTACTTGGTTGAAAGTATCCGCGTATTGTGCTTCAAGTTTAGCGCGTTCAGCTTCGCTATAATTTCCGAAACCTTTATCATTTGCATCCCAGTCAAATTCACCTTCTGGTGTGATCCAAGTGTTTGATTTGATTTCGTCGATTAAGTTTGAATCAGCTTCTGATTCAATTTTTTCAGTGTCTTTCACTACTTTAGTGTCAGCACCTTGTAGCTCTGCGTTTTTCGCTGCTAATTCTTTTTCTGCTTCTTGTTTTTTTGCCATTAATTAATTTTCTCCTTTTTCCTACTTTGTAGGAGTTGCAAAGGTACAAAAAAACTTTAAATGCAAAATTTTATTTTTCTTATTTTATTGAAAGACTTTCAGTTATAAAGGACTTTTTATTCGTATTTGCCGAAAGTAGATGTTTGTCCTGTTGCTTAACGTGTTCGCTACTCTTTTTTCTGAAAATGTCTGATATTATCGGACAGAAAGAATCTTCAGTTTGCCTATATTGCTGTTGCTGTCTGCGAAGTCTATGAAGGCTTTGTTGTTAACCGTGTTGTGTAAAGCAGGGGAAATCTTTATTCCTCTTTTTTAAAAGAGTTGAAAATGCGTGGTTTGGCAATAACGATGGTTTGTTTAGACAGGGCGATCGCCGCATTAAGCTCATAACCCAATAATAAAATAAGCGTATTTAAGTAAATCCAGAGCATAATGACGATTAAGGTACCTATAGATCCATACAGTTTGTTATATGCACCGAAATGATTGATATAAAATGTAAATATGGAAAAAGTCAATATCGCTAAAATGGTTGCCATAGATGCTCCGGGACTGAAAAGTTTCCATTTATTGGAGTTGGAAGGACCAAATTTGTAAATACAGCTTACGGTAAAAAAGTAAATGGCGAATATGATCAACCATCGGGCAATCTTGAGTAGAATAGCCCAGAAACTCGACTTTATACCCGTTGTTTCCTTGAGGTAATCTATCGTAATTCCTGCAATGGTAAATATTGTCATCCCCACGGTTAAAGCAAATATAATGAGGAAAGCCAGTGCTAAGGCCAGTAAACGCTTTCTGATCCATGGTCTTTTTTCCGTCATGAGTGATGCCTTATTGAACGCATTCATTAGGGAGGCCATGCCATTAGTTGCAAAATAGGCCGCAAATACAAAACCGAATGACAATAGTCCCCCATTTTGGTTTTTAATGATATCTTCCAAAGTCGTTTCAACTACAAGAAACGCATTCTTAGGAATAACCACAGCAAGAAAGTCCAACAATTGTTCCTGAAAATTATTAATGGGAATATAGGGGATTAACGTAAAGAGAAAGATAATCCCTGGGAAAATGGCCAATAAAAAACTATAGGATAGGGAAGAAGCCTTACTGACAATGGAATCTCTAGAAAGTTCCTGGAAGAAAAACACGGACACTGTATAAAGTGGTAGTGAGCCAAAGCCCGGCAATACGACACGTTTACTCCATTCGATTAATCTAAAATAAGGTTCAAAATTTAATAGCCATTGGTGGATTTTCCCCATATCAATTAAAATATTTACTCATCTTATCCAGGAAAACCTGTGGCGGCATACAAGGTCTGTTTTTCTCCATATTGACAAAGACCAATGTTGTCTCTCCCTGGTTGAGTAATTCTCCTCCCTCATTGAATAGCTCGTATTCAAAAATAATACGAACGGCAGGTTTCTGGCGGATAGTTACCCGTATGGTGATCAAATCATCATATTTGCCCGGTTTCAGATATTTGGTTTTCATTTCGGCAACGGGGAGCATGACTCCCATTTCTTCCAGTTCCTTATACGATATCCCCGTGCTCCGAAGCATTTCGGTCCTTGCTATTTCATAAAATGCAGCATAATTTCCATAATAAACATAACCCATTTGGTCTGTTTCTGCATAGCGGACACGAATCTGATGGTCAAATACAAACATTATTTTTTAATATTTCTTGCGTCCAATGCCTGTTGGAATTTACGGGCATTAATCAAATGCTCAGCCTCTGTTTTTGCAAAATTATGATAACCCGAAAAATCATCTTTAGCACACATGTAAATATAATCATGTTGCTTAAAGTTTAAGACCGCATCAATTGCAGCAATACTTGGAATTGAAATAGGACCTGGAGGCAAGCCTCTATAGATGTAAGTATTGTAAGGATTGTCTGTTCTCAGGTGCTTATTCAATACCCTTCTAATGGTAAAGTCATTATTAGCGAAGATCACTGTAGGGTCTGCCTGCAATAACATCCCTTTTTTGAGACGGTTTAAATAAAGCCCAGCGATCATGGGCATTTCATCTTGGTGCAGGGCTTCACCTTTGACAATGGAAGCTAACGCACTGACTTGTTGTGGTGTCAAATTCAGCGCTTTTGCTTTCGCCGTGCGTTCCGCATTCCAGAATTTTTTCCATTCATCATCAAAACGAGCAATTACCTTTTCTGGACTGGTGTTCCAGTAAATTTCGTAAGTATTAGGAATAAACATAGAAATCAGATTTTCCTTTGTAAATCCGTACTTCTGCGCGGTAGCTTCATCATTCAGTACTGCGATAAATTGTGCAGAATCAGCTTCAAAACTTTTTCCAAGAAGTGCTGCCATATTCTCTTTTAGTCGAACATTGGCGAATCTGAATTTTACGGGTTCTTGATAGCCTCCAATTAAATTGCCAATTAAGCGTCTATTGTTCATTCCAGGTGTCAGCAGGTAACGTCCCGGTTTTACACTTTGTTCATATTTTTTGTATTGTGCTGCACGCTCAAATGAAGCAATATCATCCAATAGATTGGAATCTTTGATTGATTTCAGTACATCTTCATACTTTTGACCCTCGTGTATGTACAGGTACTTTTTCTCTCCCGATACATTCGAAGCATAAAATGCTTTATAAAATGTCCAAGCAAAATAAGCTCCAACAACAATAACGATCAGCGCAATGATTTTTAACCAACTTGGTATTCCTTTTTTATTTTCCATTCTAAAATTTTTTATTCATCTGTTGTTCGCTGTTCATGGCATTTACACAGCCTTTAGCGGTCACTGGTTGATGAAATCGCACACATATAGACCGGTTTCATCTTTATATTTTATACTATTCCTGAATCTGCCAAGGACGCTAATCCCTTATTGTGGAGATCATTCCATGCAGCTTCATTTTTGAGTCAATACATTTAAAAGCCTAGACTATTGCCTTTGTTTTCTTTTTCTTTTTTCTGTCCAGCTGGGGGTGTCGTCGTTGTCGGTTTGGCAGCAGGCGTATTTGTTGTTGTACTTTTTGCTGGAGCAACAGGTTTCGACTGGACCGGAGGTTTCGCCGCAGGTGGATTAACTTGAGTTTGGTTTGCCTGTGGTTTAGGCGTTGTCGTGCCAGAAGGAGTTCCTGTTGTTGGCGCTGGTGCGGTCAACGAAAGCGTAACATCAATTTTGGCACCTAAGCTCGTCAGTCCTTTTTCTATTCCTGGCGATTGTACACTGATGACTGCGGTGGCTGTATCTGTGACATTTGGATCATAGGTCACGGTACCTAGACCAAGGCCAGCGCCAGACAGGGCAAACTTCGCTTCGTTTAATGGAAGACCGACTAAGTTGGGTATTTCTACTTCATTTGCTCCAAGCCCATTTCCCAAAACTAGGTCTATACGTGATCCTTTCGGAATCATACGTCCATTGCGGATCGATTGCCCCGCAAATTGAGCGTCTAGTACAATATCTCTTGCGATATCCGCAACATAAGAAGTATCGCCAATTCTGAGGTTATGGTTTTTCAGAATCGCAGTTGCTTCGATCAGTGTTTTGTCTTTTATATTTGGAAATGCAACTTCAGGGGCTACCTGAGTAATAATAGTCAAATAAATCGTGCGGCCCGATTTTACATGGAACCCTTGTTCAGGATCCTGTTCTATGACCAGACCTGGTTTGGCATCCATTTGATAAACGGAATCAATTTGATATTCCAGTCCAGCATCCTCAAGTGCTTGAATGGCTGCACTGATATGCAAGCCTTTCACTTTTGGAACGGCAATAGATTCATCATGTTTGGTATATATTTTCAGTCCTACATATACGAAAAGGAATAGACATACTATCGCAATGAGAGCGGCAATAAGATTTTTCCTAAAAGTGGGGGTCTGAAGATATTGTACGACTTTGGACATTTCTCTGTTTGCTAAAAATTAATTCTGCATAGAACCGCAATATTAAAGCCAAGTTTGCAGAATGATTAAATAAAATTATTCCTCACAAAATTATTCGTTTTTCCGTGTATAGCAAATTATATTTGCTATTCGAATCGCTAAAATTTATGAAAGCAAAAATAGCATTAATAACTGGAGGTTATACAGGGGAGGCAGAAGTTTCTTTTAAAAGTTCTGCCTTTGTGAATTCTCAGCTTGATCACGACAAATATGATGTGTATCTAATTACAGTGAGCAAAGAAGCATGGTACTATGAAGATTTAGATGGTAAGCGTCACCCGATTTCAAAAGCAGATTTTACGCTTCCATTGAACGGGGATACTTTGACCTTTGACTTGGCATTTATTATGGTGCATGGCGTACCAGGAGAAGATGGAAGACTTCAGAGCTATTTTGATTTACTAAATATTCCTTATACCTCATGTGATGCCCTGACTTCTGCCCTGACGATGAATAAAGGGTATACAAAAGCGATATTAACGGATATCCCAGAACTGCATTTAGCAAAATCCGTCTTATTATTTGAATCGCAGCGTTCTGAGGCGATCAAAATCGTCGAAAGTAATCTTTCCCTGCCTTACTTTGTGAAACCTAATGCAGGTGGAAGTAGTATCGGAATGACCAAAGTAAAGGAATCGGCACAACTGCAAGAAGCGATCGATAAAGCGTTCGATGCAGAAAATACAGGGAAACAGGTGATTGTCGAAGAGTTTGTGACCGGACGTGAGTTTTCGGAAGGAATTTTTCGCAATTCGAAAGGGGAGCTGGTTGTTTTACCTGCTACGGAAGTACGGACTACACGTGAGTTTTTTGATTACGAAGCGAAATATGTACCCGGATTGACCGAAGAGATTACACCGGCGGAACTAACTATTGAACAGCAGGAGCGTGCAGCACGTATTTTGAGAGAGATCTATGTCAGATTGAATTGCAAAGGGATGGTCCGTGTAGATTTCTTTTTGGAAAACGATACCGATAAATTTTATTTTATCGAAATCAATACTATTCCGGGACAGACTGCGCAAAGTTTTATTCCGCAGCAAGTAAGGGCTTTTGGAATGAAGGAAGGTGATTTCTACGGCGAATTGATCGACACAGCCCTGCAATCGAAATAGTATTGTCCTTTTTTAATGGGCCTGAAACGAGCGTTTGTGGGATTGCAGCAGATAAAAATATGCAGCGGTGAGTAAAAATACAAAAAGAAGGCTTTCAATTTTTGAAAGCCTTCTTTTTGTATTTTATTTTCTGAAATCAAACTTAGATAGGTCAGGTTTAAACTTTTTCACCCTTTTTAGCTCTTCCTGATAGATTACCTGCCCGATATTTTTTAAAAATGGGTAGGTTACCGTTTCGTATTCGTATAGTCCATCGTTGTAGATGCCATTTTCATTGGACTGCACAACAACGGCGAGCATAAATTCTAACCCATGTTCGAAATCAACAATATAGGCATTGTCAATATTATAGCCATAAGAATCGCCATACTTGTTGAAGATCCGGATGTTGGGATTTAAGGTTGCATTTTTTTCGCGACCATATAAAAGGAGCTTGCTATACGTTGGCCAGAATTCTGTTGAGTCATATTTCGGGAAATCCGATTCAAAGGGGTAGCGTGACATATAATCATAGAGTAGGTCATAATCCTCTTTTTTCAGATTAAATCTATCTTTAGGCTGAAACACTTCGGGAAATAACAATTTCTTCAGGATGAGCTGTTGATCTTGAAGCGCGTAGACATTTAACCCTTCAAAACTCCAGGGTTCATGGACTAGTTCATCTTTGTCGTTCAAATAGCCCTTTCCTTGAAGCGTATTCGACAGCTCTATAGCATAGTCTTTGGGATCGAACTGTGCTTCTTGTTTATAAATAATATCCTTCCCATTGTAAAAGGTGAATGGATTGGTATGTTTGGCCCAGATCCCCTTGTCACCTATAGCGAGACGATTGACGATGCGGCTGTATTTGGTGCCGTATTTTTTAAGTTTTGCATTGAGCTCAGCACGGCCAATAAATTCAAAGAGCCTGTTCTGGGCATCGTTGTCGCTGGTCAATAGGATTTTTTTTACATATTGCGCCACGGAAGGAAGACCATTGGCAGCAGATTCGTCCACGGATACCCTTGTCTGTTTCTCGAAGGCAGAATCAATGCGTAGCGGACTGTCTTTGCTGAGACCGGCAATCTGTAGGTCATTGATTTTTTCCAGTGCTAGAATTGCTGTCGGAAGTTTTACGGTGCTTGCAGGATAAAAATACCAATGTGGATTAAGGCGGTAGCTATAAGTTTTAAAATGCGGTATGTTGGATTTATCACGATCAATCTGTGTGTAAAGGATTTGTACCTCGTTTTTAGTCGGATGACTTAATATCTTCTGAAATAAATCCGGATGGCTTTGGAGCAGCTTTTCCAAGTATATGGTGTCTACTTTTTGAGCGTATGCATCTGACATGAATAAGATAAAAATGAGGGTTAGAAATTTGTGTATGTGCCTAATCATTTCGTGTTTTAAATTTTCAAGACAGGTAAATCAAAAGAAAGCTTAATTAAATTTAAGTCTCAGGCTTGTGTAGCCTTATCGGTTAAATTCTTCTATGGCTTTTAAGAGCTGGTCTTTCAATAGCAGCTTCTTTGCTTTTTCATTTTCCTGAACATAAGGCTCTAGGGTCTCTTTTTTTAGTGGTAAAATTTCATTCGCCTTTTCCATCTTGAAATGCGATATCGCGGGCTGATTGATATCAGCGGTCATGCTATACCGACGGATCCGTTTTTCATAGCTGACGGTGTCCACCAAAAATAACCAGCAGCTATCTTGTGGAATGCCTTTAATTTTCTTATTCCAATAATCTATCCGATAAATTTCTTTTGTTTGATCTGGTGTTACGGTGTATTTTTTGCGTTTTTCCCGCCAAGATATCTCACTGGGTTTGGTTGCCGTTCTCAATTTTATTTTGGTTTTTGAAACGACAGTGCTGTCATTTTTTAAAACGATATAAAATTTGTACCTACTGCTGATCGGTTCGCGTTCGAAAGAATAGAGCATCGGAGCATACGACCCTGGTATCGTAATATTTCCTCCAGGTGTACGCATGGTGTAGGGGTGACGGAATTGCGCAGAAACTTGCGATAGATTACCTAGCATAACAAGCCCGAAACATAACATAGACAATACATAACTGGACGTACCGGAGCATGTATGCAACTTGTTTTTAATACACATGGATCTATTTTCTTGTATAAACCTCAAAGGTATATGCAAATGCATGTTTTTCATCGGCCTGATGTGAATCTGAAGAAGCTAATTCCCATTCTTCGGCGGGTAATTCAGGAAAGAAAGCATCACCTTTGATGGTTGTATGCACCCGTGTTAAAAGCACTTTGTTTGCCAGCGAAAGGGCCTGTTGATAGATGTTTGCGCCGCCAATAATAAATACCTCACGTTCGTCACGGCAATATAAAAGTGCCTCTTGGATACTATTGGCGACATCAATATCTTCGCCCTGAAAATTCGCGTTGCGTGTGATGACAATATTCCTTCTGTCCGGCAATGCTTTGCCTATGGCTTCAAAGGTTTTTCTACCCATCAGAACCGAGTGTTCAATGGTATTTTTTTTGAAATATTTAAAATCGTTGGGTAAATGCCAGGGCATCTGGTTTTCGATGCCAATCGCATTGTTTTCCGAAGCAGCTACGATTAACGTGATTGTTGGATTACTCATTTATGATAGGGTGATTAGTCGTTCTCTGAAATAATGTGATTGCAAAATTGTCAGCCTTGATTACTAAACGGCAACCGGCGCTTTGATATGCGGGTGTGATTCGTAATTTAACAATTCAAAATCTTCGAATTTGAAATCAAAAATATCGTTCACGTCAGGATTAATTTTTAGTTGTGGTAGGGGTTTTGGATCCCGGCTCAACTGTAGCTCTGTTTGCTCAAAATGATTGCTATAAATATGTGCGTCGCCCAGGGTATGAATAAATTCTGCCGCTTCCATATCACACACTTGGGCAACCATCATGGTCAGAAGAGCGTATGAAGCAATGTTGAAAGGTACCCCCAAGAATATATCTGCGCTACGCTGATAGAGTTGACAGGACAATTGTGGCTTTAAAATTCCTTTTTCAGGTTGTGCCGGAGCGACATAAAATTGAAAAAAAGCATGGCAGGGCGGTAATGCCATATGCTCTATTTCGGCGACATTCCATGCTGATACAATAATACGACGGGAATCCGGAGAATTTTTGAGCTGGTTGATAACCTGTGCAATCTGATCAATATGACGGCCGTCAGGTGTCGGCCAAGAGCGCCATTGTGATCCATATACAGGACCTAAATTTCCTTGTTCGTCAGCCCACTCGTCCCAAATGCTTACACCATTTTCTTTGAGATACTGAATATTGGTTTCACCTTTAAGAAACCAGATCAACTCATGGATAATGGATCGAAGGTGTAACTTCTTCGTCGTTACCAAAGGGAAACCTTCCTGAAGGTTGAAACGCATCTGATATCCAAAGACACTTTTGGTGCCCGTGCCTGTACGATCTGTCTTAACAACACCATTCGTATATACATGTCTGAGTAAATCTAAATATTGTTTCATCTGTAAAAAAGTAATTATTAAATACTAAATATCAATGCTATCATCGAACTGTAATGGATCGAATAGCGCTATTTTATATGTTTGATTCTCAATCGGAGGGTATTTGAATACATGATGTTCGAATTGATTTCTTCAGCCATTAATAAGCTACTGATGCATTCAACCTTTCAAGATATTCAAAACTAAGGAAAATCCTTATAACGAGAAAGTCAAAACTTAAAATGATAAGAGGGGTTACTGAAAAAAAATGTAATTTTGCAAAATATTATGGAGAATAAAAAAGTAGCTTTTTATACACTTGGATGTAAACTGAATTATTCGGAGACATCATCCATTGGACGTTTATTTAAAGATGCGGGCTATGATACTACTGCGTTCAATAGCCGTGCAGACGTTTATGTAATCAATACATGTTCGGTAACGGATAATGCAGACAAGAAGTGTAGAAAAGTAGTGAAGGAAGCTTTAAAGCACTCTCCCAATGCTTATATTACGATTGTTGGCTGTTATGCGCAGCTAAAACCAAAAGAGATTGCAGAGATTCCCGGAGTGGATATGGTCTTAGGTGCAGCTGAAAAGTTTAATATTATTGAGCATATCAATGATTTGACGAAACAGGAAAAAACGATTGTTTATAATGGTCCAATCGATGAGACCAATCAATTTGTCTCGGCCTATTCGATTGGTGATCGTACGCGTACCTTCCTAAAAGTACAGGACGGATGTGATTATTCATGTACATTTTGTACGATTCCTTTGGCACGTGGTGGAAGCCGCTCGGGTAAGATCGAAGATATTGTGCGTCAAGCGGAAGAAATTGCAGCATCAGGCGTCAAAGAAATTGTTTTGACAGGCGTAAACATTGGCGATTTTGGTATTCGGGATGGCAAGCGTGAAGACCGATTCTTGGATTTGGTACGGGCATTGGATGAAGTCGAAGGAATTGATAGAATTCGTATCTCCTCGATAGAACCTAATCTTCTTTCCAATGATATTATAGAGTTTGTGGCACAATCAAAACGTTTTGTTCCGCATTTCCATATGCCATTGCAGTCTGGAAGCAATAAAATTCTAAGTTTAATGCGCAGAAGGTACAAAAGAGAGCTTTACACCGAGCGCGTTGCATTTATCAAATCTTTAATGCCTAATTGTTGTATTGGTGTTGACGTTATTGTAGGGTTTCCGGGAGAGACTCGTGAGGACTTTATCGATACCTATAATTTCTTGAATGATATGGATATTTCTTACCTGCATGTCTTTACCTATTCAGAAAGAGAGAATACCATTGCTGCTCAAATGGAAGGTGCTGTACCGGGAGCGCAACGTAGTGACCGTAGCAAAATGTTGCATATCCTTTCGGAGAAGAAGCGCCGTGCTTTTTATGAGTCACAGCTTGGTGAGACTGGTGATGTTTTGTTTGAGGCTGACGAGAAAGACGGTTATATGCATGGTTTTTCTAAAAACTATGTCAAAGTACGGACCTTATACGATCCATTATTGGTGAATGAGGTGGTACCGGTAAAATTTATGGAAGTAACGGACTCTTGTGAAGTGGAGGTGGAAGAAATTCCAGAGACATTGGCACATTAGTCCACTAAAGATTTATAACATAAAAAAAGGCAATCTTCTCTAATAGGATTGCCTTTTTTCGTTAAAGGGAATTCCATAATTCCCCCATTGATTGCAGTGTATCTCTGCTCAGGTTGACGGCCGAAATCTGACCGGAAGTTGCTCGGTCCTCCTAATGCGTACTGCTCTTTGCAGCGTTCAACCAGATAACTGTACCCAAGATCAAAAGTACCCCGAGCCATTGTATCGTGGATACATTTTCATGAAGTATAAAAAATGACATACAGGTGGCTACTGGTAGCTCCGCCGAACTCAATATTCCGCCTAAGGAGAAGCCCGTTTTAGGTAAGCCATAGGCAAACAATAAAGGCGGGATGACTGTGCCAAATAGAGAAAGGATCAAGCCGAAATAGAGGAAGTTACCATCAAATTGACCATTCCATAAATAAGCAGGCGGAAATAAGGTAAAGACCATGATACAGGCCCCCGTTACCATAATAGCGCTTTTTTGAATGGGGTGATAGTCATTGCCGACACGGCCATTCACGATCATGAAGACCGAATAGGCGGTCGCCGCTAAAAGACCAAATAAGACACCTGTTAAGTTGAGGTGTTGTAAGCCTTTTTCAATAAGCCCAGTCGCTAATAATGTTGCAATGAGTACAATGCCGATGCCAATCAGGTTGTTTTTTGAAGGCTTTGCCTTGAAAAAGATAAATTCAATCAGCACACCGATCCAGATATACTGCATCAACAGTACAATGGCCAACGAAGCCGGAACAAGTTGTACACATTTGTAATAGAGGATACTCACCAAACCAGTCGAAGTACCACTGATTAATATTCTGATCCATGAAGACTTCTTGCTTGAAGATTGAAACGACTTTGCGGAAAAAAGTTTGATGACAATATAGATAAGCCACAGTATAAGCATGCCAAACAATACCTGAATTCCCGTTACCTCTCCTAAAGTCAACCCTTTGCCATAGGCTTTTTTAACAAACGTTGACAGTATCCCAAAACTACTCGCACCTAAAAAGACAGCTAATGCACCTTTTAATTTTTCCATTCTCAAACAAATTAGGCGTCAAAGTTACGATTTCTGAACAATTCTTTTTCTTATCTGACGTTCTTATCAAGAAAAAGCAATTCTTGTGTGGCAAGCTTAATCGCAGGTGTAAAATGAGCCTGAGAGCTAAAAGTTCTCATTGTCGGGAGGTTTAGTGTTACCCGTAGAATGTTGCTAGAGGCGGTTTCTTACCTAAGGTCATCGGAGTAAATTGTTTTTTAGCAGCAGGCAAATTTATTGCATATCAACAGCAATTTAATTAAGTTTGTTATGCAAGTAAGTTTGTTAAGCAAGAACGTAAATCGAACAGCATGGGTGTCAGATCTTATTTTATCTTCTTTTTAGGTGCAGTTCTATTTTTGAGCAGTTGTTCAACGAAGAAAAAGGTACTCAGCTCCAAGGCACATTCCTCCAATGGTTCTGTTTTGACCGACGCGAGTTCAGCGCGCGGAAAAACCTTTTCCGGATCACGGCTTGACAATTATGCCGATTTACTCAATGTGAGTACCAAAAAGCTAAATCCGCACCTTTATTCATTTATCGACGATTGGATGGGCATACCGCATCGTATGGGGGGACAGACCAAATCGGGAGTCGATTGTTCGGGATTTGTTAATTTGCTCTATATCGAAGTATACAAAGGGAATTTGCCGCGGACTTCACGTGACATGGAAGGGATAGTAAAAAGAAAAAAGGTCGATAAACTGGAAGAGGGAGATCTCGTTTTCTTTTCTTTCGGTCGAAATGGGATAGATCATGTGGGGGTATATCTTCATAATAATAAGTTTGTTCATGTTTCAACTCGCAAAGGCGTTATTATCTCTGATCTTTCCGATAGCTGGTATGCTAAGACCTTCGTCGACGCAGGCTCTCCAAATATCTAAATACGTGAATTTCATGTAGGTTTTATGTCATATCTTGATATAAACTTTTATACCCTATATAAATCCTTATTTTTGTCAAAATTTTATAGAAATGACAATAAAGAGTAAGAAGATTTTTTTGGGCCTTTGTATTATTGTGCCGTTTTTGATGTATTGTGTTTATTACTATAGTAATATGATCAAAAATGCCCCTTTTCGTTTTGCTGATTTTGAATCCATAGAATTCAAATACGGTGAGCCGAACCACATGGTCAACGAATATAATTCTAAAACGCGTATCTATAAATATTTAGACAAAAAAGATTCTTTAATTACCGATACTGTAAAATTTACCAAAGACGATCTATTGTACCTTCATCGCAAAGCAATGGAGCTAGGCTTTTGGAACTTGGATACAGATATGACAGGCCCCGAATGGCAGCAGGATTCGACAAATTCTAAAGTTCCACGTTTTTATCTAGAGTTCAACTATAAAGATAAATCTAAACATTTAACTTTAGATGCCGATTTCGCAGGTAATCCTCGTATGCATGACGCCGCAAAATCGATGATTGATGAAATTAACCGCATGCTAGCAACTGCACAAGCACGATAATTAAAAAATAAACCTAACGGTAAAGGAGAAACCAAGCAATTGGTTTCTCTTTTTTTATATCTACTCTTTTTCCTCGAAGCATTTATTCAAGACTGCAGGGGAAGAACAAAGATCATTTTACTAATACCTTCCGCTATAATAGGTACTTTATAGGCGGCTAATAGGGACCTGATAGGGACCTCATTCGGATGAAAGCGTATAAAATACGAATAATATCCCTATTATTTTAGTATTAAATGTGTGTTAATTAGTAAGTTGGTTTGGTGATATACCCTTTATTTCTTGATGAATTCTTGATATTCTCTTTATACTCGATTAACCTGAATCGAATATTTTAGCGCCAAAACAAAATTTCATTATGAAAACATTTTTGGCATTAGCAATTTCCTTGGCATGTGTAAACGTCGTGCAGGCGCAAGATTTTGCAAAAGGAAAAGTTTATCTGGACGTAAACAAAAACGGAAAATTAGATAAAAATGAAAAAGGTATTGAGTCTGTTTCTGTTAGTAACGGACGTGAGGTGACAAGCACAGATAAGGATGGTAATTATCAATTGCCCATTGGGAATGACAATATCATTTTCGTCGTTAAACCGGCAGGTTATGCCTTGCCTTTGGATGAAAACAATCATCCAAAATTCTATTATATCCATAAATTGAACGGCAGTCCAGTTTCAAAATACCCTGCCGTCGCTGCCACAGGGAAGATTCCCGCTGCGGTAAATTTTGCTTTGTATCAGCAAGAAGAGGATCCAAACTTTTCAGCCTTTGTTTTCGGTGATCCACAGGCTTACACGGAGGAAGAACTCAACTATTTCAAAAACGGGGTGATCAATGAAATTTCGGATAAGACAGTTGCAAAATTTGGCATCAGCTTAGGCGACTTGGTGGGCGACGATCTTTCACTTCAGCCAAAATATAAGTCAGTGATTTCTACCATGGGCTTACCATGGTATAATGTCATGGGAAACCACGATATGAATTATGATGCAAAAGTGGATAGTCTTTCCGATGAATCGTTCGAGAAGACATTTGGCCCCAATAATTATGCGTTCAATTATGGAAATACGCATTTTATCATTCTTGATAATATCATTTATCCCAATCCGCGGACAGGAAAAGGTTATTTAGGCGGGTTCCGTAAAGATCAGCTTGATTTTGTGGAAAATGACTTAAAAAACGTTGCTAAAGATAAATTGATTGTGTTGGCATTCCATATTCCTTTATATCATCAAAACTCGGATGTCTTTCGTAACGAAGATAGACAACGTCTTTTCGATATTTTGGCTCCATTTAACCATACCTTGTCTTTATCCGCGCATACCCACTTTCAGCGCCAGTATTTTTATGGACAAAAGGACGGATGGAAACAGGAAAAGCCACATCATGAATACAATGTAGGAACGACATCGGGAGATTGGTATTCGGGAGAGCTGAATGATAAAGGTATTCCCGTTTCTACGATGCGCGACGGTACTCCAAAAGGATACGCCATTTTAAAGATAGCAGGTAACCAATACAGTTTTGATTATAAAGTCGTAGGAAAGCCTGCTACTTATCAGATAGATCTGTATGGTGCTTCAGTTGTGCCAGAAAAGTACACAAAGAGATATCCAATCTACGCTAATTTTTTTATTGGAAAGGAAGGTGATAAGGTAACTTATAGAATCAATCAGGGCGAATGGAAAGAAATGGACTTTGTCAATGAAAACGATCCAGCATTTCTAAATTCTTTGGCGAAGTACGATACAGCAACCGAATTAAAGAATACCCGTAGACCTTCAAACCCTGAAAAATCCAGTCACTTGTGGACGGCTAATTTGCCAAAACTCAAAGCTGGTAAATATCAGATTGAGGTTCAGGCGGTTGATCTTTTCAATAGAGTGCACCTAGCAACGAAGACTATTGAGGTGAGATAAATAACCATTTGTAGAGTTGTTTTAAGTTTAAAGATAGCTTAAGATGCACTTAACATAACCATCCTATATTTGTGTAGAGTAATTTTTGATTCATAAAGAGTTAGGGTTAATGTGTAGATCTGTTGTGAAACACGTCTGAAAATTTAGTTTGTTTTTAAAGTGAAGGTAATCTCCCCAGATTACCTTTCACTGTTTTTAGCCCTATTCTGTTCATGAAATAATCCAATTTAAATGCTTTCCAAAGGGAACTTTTCTTTTTTTATCCAATTTGTGTCTACAGGGATTTGTCAGACAACCAAGTTAGTGTATCAACCTTAGCTCGGTAGTGGTATTATTTTCTGAAAGTGTCTGGTGCTATTGGTCAGAAAGAACCTTTAGTTTGCTTTTATTGCCGTTGGTGTCTGCGAAGTCATGACGGTTTGTTGCCGGATAACCTGTCGGAAATCATCTGATGCCGGATTTTCAAAGATCTCCAGATCGAAGTATTTTGTGGCGGCAAATAGGTGGTCGAATACGTCTGAAACGATTCCTTCATAATATTCCCAGCGGATATCGTTTACAAAGAAATAGAGTTCAATTGGAACACCATGTTCGGTAGAGGCAAGCTGACGCACCATCAAGGGCATGGTCTTGTGAATATGGAGATTCTGCCGTAGATAGGTGAGGGTATAAGCTCTGAATAGCCCTAGATTAGTCATTTTGCGTCCGTTTATGGGACTCGAATGATCAATCTGCCGCTCCGTATTGAATTCGTCAATTGTTTTGGTACGCTCTTCGATATATGGCCTGAGGATCTGTATATTTTTGAGCCTTTCAATTTCTTCATTTTCCAAAAAACGAATGGTTGAAATTTTGATATTTATTGCCCGCTTTAAACGCCTCCCGCCCGATTGTTGCATGCCCCTGTAATTTTTGAAAGAATCTGAAAGCAAGGTATGTGTCGGTATTGTGGTGATGGTCTTATCAAAGTTCTGTACTTTCACATTATTGAGGTTAATCTCTTTGACCGTTCCATCAGCACCATATTTGGGCATTTCTATCCAGTCTCCCACACGGATGGAATCATTGGCCGAAACCTGTATACTGGCAACAAATCCCAATATAGTATCTTTGAATACCAACATGAGGATTGCGGATGCGGCGCCCAAGGATAATAAGAAGGACCAGGGAGATTTCCCTGTCAGTATAGAGAAACAGATCGTTCCTCCGATAAATAATAGGATAATCTGACAGACCTGTAAATAACTCTCCAGGGGTTTGTCTGCAAAAGATTTTTTCATACGCAGCATATCCCTTAAACTTTTCAGAAGCGAGTGGATAATCAGTAAACTGACGACAGTAGTGGCTATGTCAAGTATTTTATTGCTGTTTTCTTTCCAGGTTGGAAACCCCATAAAGATAATGGGCATGATATATTGTGCCACTAAGATCGGGACAAAATGAGCAATAAGTTTCAGTGTTTTATTGCGGATCAACAGATCATCAAAACGATTTGTGCTACGTCTGATCGCTTTGATCGTTAACAGTAATAATGTTCTTTTGGTGAAATAGTCAATAATGATCAAAAACAAGACAACCAGTAAGAGCAAAACAATGGAGTTAACAAAATGACTGCCCTGATTATCAAGGCCAAGTTGTTTAATCCATTGAAATGTCCAATTATAGATGTGGGATTGGGAATCTTTGAATAATTCCGTTGCTGTACTTTGCATGCTACAAATATACAAAAAGCCGCAATTAGCGGCTTTTTGTTATTTTGAATTTAGCGGTTCACGCTCGTGTTTATGTCTAAAGAATACAGCAAAGAAGATCGCGATAACTAACGTATAGATGGCAAATGCAAGCCAGATATCATGCCAGTCTTTCAGCATGAGGTTGCCGCTTAACATGCCGTCAGGTAAGATTGAAATACTCTTTTCCTGTAGAAAATTAAGGAAATGGGTGTTATCAATTGTTGTGTCCAGGTATTGCGCAAGATCTTTGCTATTTTGAAAGCTTTTGGTAAAGTAGTGGTCAATGATCCAACCTGATGCAAAACTGCCTACAACGGCGCCAAAACCATTTGTCATCATCATAAATAAGCCTTGTGCCGAGCTGCGTATACTTGAAGTAGTCGAAGTTTCGACAAACAAGGATCCTGAAATATTAAAGAAATCAAATGCCATACCATAGACGATGCAGGATAATACAATCATCCAAAGTCCACCGGCAGGATCACCAAATGAGAATAAACCAAAGCGCAATACCCAGGCAAACATGGAAATAAGCATGACTTTCTTTATACCAAATCTCTTCAAGAAAAATGGAATAGCAAGAATAAATAAGGTTTCTGATATCTGCGAAATGGACATAATGATCGTCGAGTATTTCACAACGAAAGATTCAGCAAATTTAGGATAGAATTTAAACTCGTCCAAAAATACATCACCGTAGGCATTGGTCAATTGGAGTGCGGCACCTAAGAACATGGAAAAAATAAAGAATAAAGCCATTTTATAATTTCCAAAAAGTTTAAATGCTTCCAAGCCTAATAGTTGTGTCCAGGAAGCATCTTCCTGCTGTAATTTCTTCGGTGGACATTTAGGTAAGGTAAACGCATAGAGGCTTAAAGCCAATGCTGCGGTTCCTGCAATATAAAATTGATAAGCTGTTGCCTTGTTGCCGGTTAAATTGGTGATCCACATGGCGACGATAAAGCCTATCGTTCCGAAAACCCGGATAGGGGGAAATGCCTTTACAAGATCGTAGTTATTTTCATTCAACGCCGTATACGCAATGGAGTTGGACAGGGCCAAAGTCGGCATATAAAAACACATCGCCGCGAGCATCGCATAAAAAAAGGTGTTTGGATCATTTACCTGCGGTAAATAGAATAAAACACCAGCATAACATAAGTGAAGTATAAAGTACAATCTTTCGGCATTTATCCAACGATCGGCGATAATCCCCATTAAGGTAGGCATAAATAAGGAAGCGATTCCCATGGTCGCAAAAATGGCCCCGAATTGCGTGCCATCCCATTGTTTTGTGCCAAACCAATAGTTTGCTATTGTAATCAACCATGCTCCCCAGACAAAAAACTGGAAGAAGCTCATAATGGTCAACCTTAATTTAATAGACATAAATTGATGTTATTTAAAATTTTTATTTCGCTTTATTGAAAGGAGTTATTTTCTTTTGGAAATCTCATCCCTAATCAGCGCTGCCTGTTCGTAGTTTTCTTCGGTCAATGCTTGATTAAGCGCCTGCTCCAGCTGCTCATCCGTCAGTGAGGAGAACGGATTTTTTGGTGATGATTTTGAAGGCGTTTTTTCTTCGACCTCAACGACACTTGGATCCTGAACTTTGTTGGATTTGTCCAGGTTTTCCAAAAATGCAAACTCATGTCCTTCAATGATAATTCCAGCAGAGGACATAATAAATTCGTAGGCATAGATGGGAGCTTCAAACCGTACAGCCAGGGCCACAGCATCGGATGTGCGGGCATCAATCTCTACAATCTTATTGCCGTCGGAACAGATGATTTTAGCATAAAATATACCTTCAATCAAATTGTAGATCAGTACTTCAATGAGTTTAATACCAAAAGAATCTGCAAAAGATTGAAATAGGTCGTGTGTGAGCGGACGACTAGGAACCATTTTTTCTATCCGGATAGCAATAGCCTGAGCCTCATGACTGCCGATGATGATGGGCAATCTCCTGTTGCCCTCCACTTCTCCCAATACAAGGGCATAAGCCCCAGATTGTGTTTGACTATAGGATAAACCAACGATATCTAATCTGATTTTCTTCATTTTAATTCCAAAGCGGTCTACAAACTTAGATAAATTTGCTTTTATATGCAATTATAACAAATAAAAACTCCCCATTCATTTTGGATAAATGGGGAGAATATATCGGATGAAAGCTTTAAATACCTTTGTAAGCCTTCAATGCCTGAGTTAATTTCGGAACGACGTCGAAGGCATCGCCTACAATTCCATAATCGGCCACCTTGAAAAACGGCGCTTCTGGATCTTTGTTGATGACAACGATCGTTTTCGAAGAGCTTACTCCGGCCAAATGCTGGATGGCTCCGGAGATACCAATCGCAATATAGAGATTGGGACTCACCACAATACCTGTCTGGCCTACGTGCTCCGAATGTGGGCGCCAGCCTGCATCAGATACGGGTTTTGAACAGGCTGTAGCTGCACCAAGGACATCCGCGAGTTCTTCAACGATTCCCCAGTTTTCAGGTCCTTTTAGACCACGGCCTGCAGAGACGACAATTTCGGCTTCCGGTAGGGAGACTTTGTCTGTAGCACGAACGATTTCTTTGACCAAAGTCGTAAAATCATGCTGATCAATATTCGGCGCAAAAGCCTCGACGGAAGCTGTACCGCCAACTTCCTTGGTTTCGTAAGCATTTGGATTTAAAGCAATGACTTTGATGGCAGAGGTAAGCTCTAATGTAGCAAAAGCTTTATTAGAGAATGCCGTTTTCCTAACCGTCAATTTGTCACCGTTGATCGACGGGAGCTCAAGCGCTCCGTCAGCAAGACCCGCTTCTAATTTGGCGGCAATACGCGGAGCGAGTCCTTTGCCCGAGAATGAGTTGGACAGCACCAATAATTTTGAGCCGGTACTTTTGACGGCTTCAGCAATAATGCTTGCATAGGCCTGGTTAACAAAAGAGGCCAGTTGTTCATTATTGACATTTAATATTTTGGAAGCACCGTATTTGCCCAAATCAGCAAGTTCGTCATCAGCAACGTTCCCGATTGAAATGGCAACAAGATCAGTCTGGATGGTGTCAGCGACGGATTTTGCGTAAGAAACAACTTCAAAAGCGGATTTTTTGAATTTCCCATCCGTATTTTCTACATATACAAGTATAGACATCGTGTTTTAGCGTTTAGAGATTAAATAACTTTAGCTTCATCATGAAGAAGAGAAACCAATTTTTCTACATCGGCAGCGTCAACCAGTTTGACCGTACCCCGCGGGGCAGGCGTCTCATAACCAACAATGTGCGCAAGAAGTTGGACAGAGGAGGGTTCCAATACATCCAATGGTTTGGTCCGTGCACTCATAATGCCACGCATATTTGGTATTTTGGGTTCGGCAACACCTTCGGCTGTGCCAATGACAATGGGTAACTTGGCAGTCAATACTTCTTTTCCACCTTCGATCTCGCGCTCAACAGTGACCGCATCACCTGCAAGGTCAACTTTCTTGGCGATGGAAACAGAAGGGATATGAAGCAATTCACCAACGATTGCTCCTACTTGGGCGCCATTATAATCGATGGATTCGCGGCCCGTTAGAATGAGATCAAATGCATTGTCTTTGGCATAGTTCGCTATTTGATTTGCAACAAACCAAGCATCGCGCGGAACGGCATTGATCCGTACAGCATTGTCTGCGCCGATTGCCAATGCTTTTCGAATGGTTGCATCGGTAGATGCATCGCCCACATTAATGACAGTTACGGTTCCTTTTCCACCTTCGGCCAACTCAACTGCTTTGGATAAAGCAATTTCATCATACGGATTTATAATGAATTGTACACCAGCTGTATTAAATGCAGTGTTGTCATTTGTAAAAGTGATTTTGGATGTAGTGTCAGGGACATTACTTATACAAACTAATATTTTCATATACGATTGGTTTTACTCAAACTTACCATATTTTCTTTCAATTAAAAAGCTCCTGGACGTTTTAAATTCTGTTAGATAGCTGTCAATAAGTTTTAATGAATTTTTAATTTTACTAGCTTAATTCTTTTATTTTTTTTGATGTGACATGAGATAAGGGTATTTTTTTATCTTTTTTATAATTTTTTATTTTAAATACCCGGTTTTTGATAATGGAACTATTGCGTCAGTAAATTGTCATTTTATATGCTAGCATAGTAATTTAGATGTGTACACAATTTATCCAAGACTGCGATTAGTAAAAGCTGTTGGTCGCTCCGGAAAGAAAGATGATTATTTTAGGAGATACACAATTAAATTGCATATAAAACGCAATTTGTCTAAGTTTGAAATAAAAAAGATATGTCGACACGATTGGATCAACTGAATGAATTTTTGAAAGAGAGCCCCGAAGATCCTTTTTTAAAATACGCGATTGCAGCGGAATACCTCAAGCAGGAGAATGAGCACGAGGCTATGTCAAGATTCGAGGATTTAGTACAGACGAATCCAGATTATGTAGGAACCTATTACCATTTGGGTAAGCTATATGAAAAACTGAATAAACAGGAACTAGCGATTCCTATTTATAGAGCCGGAATTGAGATCGCTCGAAAGACCCGCAATTTCCATGCTTTGGGTGAGTTACAGGGAGCATTATCATTTTTAACAGACGAAGATGAAGATGATTTTTAATCTTTTCTAAATTTTTGGTATTTAATTTGTTATGAATTTATTGGTGTAACTGTTAGATGCTGTTTTTTTTGAATTTGGAATGAGATGAAAAGGTATATTTGGATTGTGGGTTTGTTGTTGACAATTGGAATGGTGGGATGTGATAATCCCAAACAAAGTGTGGCTGCTTATAAGGATAATTTACAGGACCTTAAAGGCAGAGATAAGGCGGAAGTCGTGATTGGTGAATACAAAGGTGTAATGCCTTGTGCGGATTGTGATGGGATTGAAACACTTATTTCACTGCATGCTGACAACACCTACCAATACTCATCCAAATATCTAAATAAGAGTGATGATGTCTTTGTGCGTGAAGGGAAGTGGAAATTAGATGACAACATTATTACACTGGATGGTGTCGACTATAAGTTCAAATTAGGAAATCGGATTCTCAGTCAGCTGGATCTTTCAGGGAATGACATTACGGGTGATATTTCTAAATATTATGTCTTGACAAAAAATTGAATCTAGCATAAACGATCTATTAAAACATAAAAAAGCCGGAAGTATACTTCCGGCTTTTTTATGTTTTTGGATTTATAGCTGTTTTACCAGTTTTGAAGTTTTGAATTGCACTACTAAGGCCATGGTGCTATGCTACGCCTACTGGTCGGCATTGAAATCTTATTTGTTTTTAGTACAAAGTTCTTTTAATGTCGCTACCACAAAATCAACTTCTTCCTTAGTATTATGCTTGCAGAATGAAAAACGAACCGAAGGACGTTCCGAGCTAGATCTGATCGCGCCCAATACATGCGATCCTATATCTGTTCCTGAACTGCAGGCGCTACCACCGGAGCAGGATATACCCGCAATATCCAGATTGAATAAGAGCATGTCGGCAAGGTCACTGCAAGGGAATGAGACATTCAGCACGGTGTACAATGATTTTTCGGGTTCAATAACACCATTAAAATCAATCTCTGGGATCGCTTTCTGCAACTCGTCAATCATATAAGATTTTAGGTTTTGAATATAAGCGTGGTGTTCGTCCATGTGCTCATAGGCAAGTTCGAGAGCTTTGGCAAGTCCTGCTATACCATAGACATTTTCTGTTCCACCGCGCATGTTACGTTCTTGCGCTCCACCATAGATCAATGGTTTAATCTTGTTGTTGGCATTGATATAGAGAAAACCAACTCCTTTTGGACCATGAAATTTATGGGCGGCCCCTGTTATAAAATCTATTTTAAGACTGCCAAGATCATGGGGATAATGACCCATAGTCTGTACAGTATCCGAATGGAATATCGCATTATTCTTTTGGCATAACTCGGAGATACGTTGAATATCGTTGAGATTTCCGATCTCATTGTTAGCATGCATAATGGAAACAAAAGTACGTGGATTGGTACTTAAAAGTTCTTCCAGTTGGTTCAGGTTTAAATTACCTTTTTCGTCAACTTCCAATAAGTCGAGGTGTACCTTACCTGCCTTCTCAAGCTCCTCTAAGGTATGTAATACGGCATGGTGTTCGATAGGAGAGGTGATGGCATGAGTTATTCCAAAGTCGGCGATTGACCTGACGATGGCCATATTATCAGCCTCGGTTCCACCCGATGTAAAGAATATCTCTGCTGGAGAAACATGAAGTAGATTGGCAATCGTTTTACGTGCTTTTTCTACAATTGTTTTAACTTGTCGTCCGTGACTATGGATAGAAGATGGATTTCCAAAGTTATTGTCCATCACATCGACCATTACTTTTATTACTTCAGGATCTAAGGCTGTAGTCGCTGCATTATCAAAATATACTTGCATGCTGCAAAATTACAAATCTCCAAAGTAAATTAAAGGTATTAAATGACTTATTTTTATCATTTTATTTTCCTAATTATAGCTGATAAGTGTTGGATTGTCGGGGCTCATTAAAATTAGGCTTTTTACCGAGGAAGGTATAGGATTGGTGCTTTCCCATTCTGATACAGAAAAAATAGCGCCAAAATACTATTTCAGTTTGGCGCTACTTTTCAATTTAGATAAGTTCTTTTTTTCGTCTGACCACGATGAGTATCACAAGTCCTCCCATTGCGAGCACCAACCCCAAGTAGGCTGCAATATCACCCGTTTTGGTGTAAAAAGTAATTTCTTCATTTAAATTGATTTCCTGGTTTAAGGCCGCAGGCTGCCACCATTTGGTCTGCTGTACAATATCGCCACGCTGATTGATAAAGCCAGAAATCCCTGTGTTGGCTGAGCGGGCAATCCAGCGGCGGTTTTCAATCGCTCTGAGTTTCGCATATTGTAAATGCTGGTCCTTACCAGAAGTATTTCCCCACCAGCCATCATTGGTGATAATGGCAATAAATTGCGCTCCTTTTTTGACGTACTTGGAGACATAATTGCCCCAAATGGACTCGTAACAGATTACCGGTGCAGCACCGATACCACTCTGGGCATAGAATACCGAAGGTTCAGCCTGTTTCCCATAGCCCCCCGTAGTACCGCCGAATGCTTTAAATAGAGGTTTCAAGAAGTTCATCGCTGCCCCAAAAGGCATTTGCTCTACGCCCGGCACGAGTTTGGACTTATGGTAAAACTGAAGTTTGGAAGAATAATCGATCAATGTTGCGGCATTGAAATTATCCTGGTATATATTAGGCGCTATTTCGCGTGCAGTCGGTGTTTTAGCATCGTTGTACAACTGGTAACTTTCAATACCTGAAAGTACGTTGCCATTTTTATATTGATCTAAAAATTTTAAAATCCGCTGGTATGAATAGGTTTCTCTAAAGTTTTCCTCGTCAAAATCGCCGTTCTGCGAAAGTGCAGTTTCAGGCCAGATAAAAAACTCTGTATTGGGTTTGGCGACCGAATTTGATAAGGAGAATAAGATATTTAATTGCTCTTCGGGACTTAAATTGAATTTAATATAAGGATCAATGTTCGGCTGTACAACAACAATCTGTGCCGGATTCTGATGTTCTTCGTAGTTGAAATACCGTATTAACGAGTAGGCGCTGGGAATTAGCAATACTGCGGCCAAAGAAGCAATCGGAATTATCTTACGCTTGATCGGATAAAGTCCCTTTCGATTGAGGTAAAGTGTAAAGACCAAGATATTCACCAGCCAGATCCAAATTGTACCGCCATAAACCCCTGTGATATCGTACCATTGGATCAATTGGTGGAAACTTGCAAACCCGTTGCCTAAAGTCATCCATGGGAAAGCTAAATCCCAAGATTCATGCAGAAATTCGTAGCTTATCCAGAATCCCATTAATCCGAAAAGGGATAAAAGGATGTTTGTTTTGCGTCGTAATTGCCCATATAGTCTGAAAGCAAGTGCCATTAAAGCAGCTCCGAGACCAAAAGGGATCAGACTGATAACAACTGAGGCAAATGGCGGCATAACTGCCGAAATGGAGTTATATACCCAGTAAATGGAGGCCGTGTTCCAGACAACTGCGGTGAGTCCTGCAGTAAGAAATACTTTGCGGCCTTTCTTTTTGAATGTTTCACTGCGGATAATGTTTTCTACGGCAATCAGCAAAGGCACAAAGCCAATAAATAACAAGGGACTGGAATAGGGTACGGGAGGCCAGCCCAACCACAATAAAAAGGCACTTAAAAGTGCCAGTAGATAGTTATTTTTCACTATATATTTACTCCCATTTATGATTATAAACTGGATAAAACTTCTTTCTTTTTACTCTCGTATTCCTCTTGGGTAATCAATTGTTTGTCGAAGAGTGTCTTTAATTTTTTGAGCTTTAGAGTAATTTCATCATCTTCCTCTTCTTTTGCGGCGGCTGGTGGGACGATGGGAGCTGCCGAAACTGGAGGGACAGTAGGGGTAGATCCGATCGGTTGCTGTGCCTGAATAGGCGCCGGCGGAGTTGGCTGAGCCGAACCATAAGATTGTGGTGCCGATGGGGCAGGCGAAGTAACCGCTGGCTGAACCGGTATATTACTTTCTGGCCGTTCGATAACCACTTCTTTTGCCATAGTTGGAGCAATAACTATTTTCTCCTTTTCAGCGGCCAATTCTGCTTTTTTATAGTTTTCAAGCGCGGCTTTAATATATTGATACAATTTTCTGGCCTGAACTTTAGGGATATAGTCTATGCTTAAATTTTCGCCAGTAAATGGTATAACTGTCACTTTCGAACCAAATATTTCCTCTTTGAAAGCAATATCCTTAATATCTTGCCAACCAAAGATTTCAAAATCAGTAGCCAAGCCAAGTTTAGTAAATTCACACATAAAAATGCGTTTATTACTGATGGTGATACTGTCTGGTAAAATGGTTACTGCAGGTTTCTTTTGAACTGCTATATAATCTATTTTTTCCCCTGGAGTAAGCATATCCTGGACTTTAGTAACCAATTTTTCAATGATTTTTATGTCCTGCCCGTCCTGTGCAAATTGTTCCATGTTCATGTCAAATACTTTTTAATACATAAAGATTGTCAAAATTTATTCCAATCCCGCTACACAAAATACAAATTCTCCTTTAATCGGATTGTTTTCAAAGTGTAATTTTAAATCAGTTAATGTTCCGCGAACATTTTCTTCATAGAGTTTGCTCAATTCCCGTGATATCGAGGCTTGTCTTTCAGCTCCAAAAACTGTGATAAATTCTTCTATGGTTTTGAGAATACGATGCGGTGACTCATAAAAGATCATTGTTCGTTTTTCTTCTGCCAAAGCTTTTAAGCGTGTTTGCCTTCCTTTTTTTACGGGTAGGAAACCTTCAAAGCAAAAACGGTCGTTGGGAAGCCCCGAATTAACAAGCGCCGGCACGAAAGCTGTTGCTCCCGGTAAGCACTGTACCTCCAGTCCTTCTTTAATGGCTTCGCGTACCAGCAAAAATCCCGGATCCGAGATTGCTGGTGTTCCTGCGTCCGAAATTAAAGCAATGTTTTGTCCTTCTTTCAGGAATTTAATGATTTCCGAGACCGCTTTATGCTCATTGTGCTGATGATGCGCAAATACTTTTTTGTCGATTCCAAAATGTTTTAAAAGCGGAGCACTGGTCCTAGTATCCTCTGCTAAGATGAGGTCCACTTCTTTCAGGACATTGATCGCACGGAACGTCATGTCTTCCAGATTGCCAATAGGTGTTGGAACTAAATATAACATGGTCAAAGTTAAGTTTTTTTTACTATATAATATGCGCTAAAACATTCTGTGCTTTTTGGAGTTTTATTTTAAAGATTATGGTAAACTCCATCACCTTATTTTAAATAAATTATGCAATACATCGAAAAAATACAGGCACATCTAGGTGCAGAAGCGAGTTATTTGTTAGAATTTGATCAACCCGCAGTTTCCAAAACAATGCTTCATCTTCCGCAGGCAGCATTTATTGACCAAGTATATAGTTCCAGTGATCGTAGTCCTCAGGTGTTGCGGAGCTTGGGCCAACTTTTTGGAACGGGTCGTTTAGCCAATACCGGGTATCTTTCGATATTGCCTGTGGATCAGGGAATCGAACACAGTGCCGGAGCCTCTTTCGCTCCAAACCCACAGTATTTTGATCCAGAAAATATTGTCAAGCTAGCCTTGGAAGGAAATTGTAATGCTGTGGCTTCTACCTTTGGTGTTCTAGGAGCTGTTGCCCGAAAGTACGCACATAAGATTCCATTTTTGGTTAAGATTAATCATAATGAACTGTTGACCTATCCCAATCGTGCCGATCAAATCTTATACGGAACAATTCGCGAAGCTTGGAATATGGGAGCTGTTGCGGTAGGGGCGACCATATATTTTGGATCTGAGGAATCAGATCGGCAGATTATTGAAGTCGCTAAAGCATTTGAGGAAGCACATTCTTTGGGAATGGCGACGGTATTATGGTGTTATTTGCGTAATTCGGCTTTTAAGGTGGGAGATAAAGATTACCACTTAGCTGCAGATCTAACCGGACAGGCTAATCATTTGGGCGTAACAATTAAAGCAGATATTATTAAGCAGAAACTCCCCGAGTTGAACGGCGGTTTCAAAGCGCTGAATATGGGTAAAAGCAGTTATGGAAAGTTGGACGAACGTATGTATACACAGCTTTCTTCAGACCATCCTATTGACCTATGTCGCTACCAAGTACTCAATTGCTTTGCCGGTAGGGCAGGGTTGATCAATTCTGGCGGGGCTTCGGGACAGAATGATATACAAGAGGCTGTAAAAACAGCGGTTATCAATAAGCGCGCTGGCGGAACTGGTCTGATATCCGGTCGTAAAGCCTTTCAAAAACCGATGCAAGAAGGTGTAGAGCTGTTGCATGCCATTCAGGATGTATATTTATGTGATGAGGTAAGTATTGCTTAGTGAAGTACATAAAGTGAGTTCTTTTGGTTGGTCTCATGGTAGGGGTTGCAGAATATGTCGAATTGTAGAGCGTATCGATTAGCAGTCTAATGGATACGCTCTTTCTGTTGATGATTGACTTAAAACATGGGGCTAATATAAGGTAGACGTTCAATAGAATGACGGGTATTAATTTGGCGCGGCGAGGTGGAAATGGAGAAGCTTAAAGCAGTCAGAAAGCCTTTTTGATGGTGGTTTAGGAATAAAATTGCTTGTAAATGAAGGCAAATTTATCTAAGTTTGTTCACTATTTTAAATAACACATTTATATTATGTTGCAATTGAATTATATCCGTGAGAACAGGGATACGGTAATCGAAAGGTTAGCTGTCAAGCATTTCAAGGAAATTGGATTGGTCGACGAAATCATCAGTTTAGATGAAGAGCGCCGTAAGATCCAATCGGAATCAGACGCACTTTCGGCAGAGGCTAATGCGGCAGCAAAGCAGATTGGAGATCTGATGCGCCAAGGTAAAAAAGAAGAAGCTGAAACCGTTAAATCCAAATCCTCGGGATATAAGGAGCAAGTGAAGCAGCTTTTGGATCAATTGGGTGTAATTGAGGGCGAATTGAACGAGAAGATTGTACAATTGCCTAACTTGCCGCATCAGTCCGTTCCGGCTGGTGTAAGTGCGGATGACAACGAAGTTGTTTTGACCCATGGCGAAATTCCTGCTTTGTCGGAGGATGCATTGCCGCATTGGGAATTGTTGAATAAATATGATATTGTTGATTTAGAGCTCGGCGTAAAAGTTGCTGGAGCAGGTTTTCCCATCTATAAAGGCAAAGGCGCTAAATTGCAGCGCGCACTGATCAATTTCTTTTTAGATCAGGCTGCAGAAGAAGGATACGAAGAAGTACAGGTACCAATTTTAGTCAATGAAGATTCTGCATTCGCTACGGGACAATTACCAGATAAAGAAGGACAGATGTACTATGTGGGCAACGATAACCTCTATTTAATCCCTACAGCTGAGGTTCCGGTCACCAATATTTATAGAGACGAGATTGTGAAAGAGGGACAGTTTCCAATCAAACATTGCGCTTATACACCCTGTTTCCGTCGTGAAGCAGGTTCTTATGGGGCACATGTACGCGGATTAAACCGCTTACATCAATTTGATAAAGTGGAGACGGTGCAGATTGTACATCCTGAAAAATCCTATGAAGTACTGGAAGAGATGAGTTTATATGTACGGGGCTTGCTTCAGAAGTTAGGGTTGCCATACCGAGTATTGCGTCTCTGTGGTGGAGATATGAGTTTCACTTCGGCGTTGACTTACGATATGGAAGTTTACAGCTCTGCGCAGAAACGTTGGCTGGAGGTATCTTCCGTTTCCAATTTTGAAACTTACCAAGCGAATCGTTTGAAAGTACGTTTTAAAAATGCCGATGGTAAGATGCAGCTGGCGCATACCTTGAATGGTTCGGCATTGGCTTTGCCACGTATTGTTGCAGCTATATTAGAGAATAACCAAACGGAAAAAGGAATTAAGATTCCTGAAGTTTTGGTGCCTTATACTAAATTTGAATATATCGATTAAATATCAATAAATAAGTCAGTTTTAACTTATTTAATATCCACATGAAAGACGCTCAGCCTGAGAAGGTAGAGCGTCTTTTTTTGTTATTATTCGATTTTTAAAAGTTTAGAATCATTATAAATTAAACTTCTTTTTGATACAAAAATTTAATAGACTAATGTGTTAACAGTTTCTTATAGCATTGTTAATGTTTTGTTAAATATAGTTGATTCCGTATAAAATTCTGTTTGAAAATAGTTTGATGAGTTTTTATTCTAAAATGATTCTTTTGTAACAATTTGTAAAATTGTGAACTTATTATTGCGGTATTTCTTGTTTTCCTGAGATAATGTTAAAAAACTTGTAAAAACAACTTTGGCTTTCTATATTTGACACCGCTAATAAAAATCGCACTAACTATTATTTACTGTAAATGCTGAAAAGAGCAAATTTTGCAGCTGGATATTTATCTAAGGACTGACCCTGCATCTACCTAGGGCCCGCTTCTCCAATAATATTTTCAACTGTTACCAAATGAACTGCAATAGCGTGTTATGCTTTTTTGCTGTTTATTGTCTAGGCAATATATGTTTGGACGGTTATGATAACGGATATAATGTATATCAATATATAGGATTAGAAAAATAATAAAATTAACTAACTAAAACATGAAACAAACATTACTAAGTTTTCTTGTTGGCGGTATGATTCTGACTTCGGTTGCATTCGCTCAAGAAAAAAAGATTAGTGGTCGTGTTACATCTGCTGACGGTAAAGCAATACCAGGGGTGACAGTGGTTGTACAAGGTACTAATCAGGCTACTCAGACTGATACTGATGGTAATTATTCATTGAATGTGCCTGCAGGCAAAGTTGTGGTATTCCGTTCAGTTGGTTTTGATGATAAAACCATTATTGTTAATAACAATAGTTCAGTATTCAATGTCTCTTTAGTAAATCATGACAATGCTTTGGAAGAGGTGGTTGTCACTGCAAATGCAATTAAAAGAGAGAAACGTTCTTTGGGATATTCTGCTCCGACGATTAAGAGTGATGAATTGACTGAAGGCCGTAATTCGAGTGCGATCAACTCCTTAGCTGGTAAGGTAGCGGGTGTTAATATTACTTCTACATCAAATTCTCCGGGTAGTTCTTCTCGTGTTGTCTTACGTGGTGGTTCTTCTATTTCAGGAAATAACCAAGCATTGATCGTTGTTGATGGTACACCGATTGATAATACAAGTAAAATGGGGGGAGCCAGTGATTTATCAAGTGTGGATTTTGGTAACCGCGGTAATGATATCAATCCCGATGATATTGCTTCCGTAACTGTATTGAAAGGCCCTGCTGCTGCTGCATTGTATGGTTCAAGAGCATCCAATGGTGCATTGATTATTACAACAAAGAGCGGTAAAAAAGGAGCAAAAAATGAAATCACTTTTAGCTCGACGAATACATTGTCATCAATTTTGAAATTACCTGAATTTCAAAATCAATATGGACAAGGCGCATCGGGTTATAACAAAGCAGGGGATTTGATTTATACAAATGACCCGAAAGAAAACTGGTCTTGGGGAGCACCGTTCACCGGCGAAGTTCAGGAATGGGGACAAGCTGTAAATGGTGTACGTCAGAAAAAAGCATATTCTGCTGTGAAGGATAATGTACGTGATTTTTTTGACCTAGGTATTGCCTCTGATAACAATTTAAGCTTTTCTGGTGGTTCGGATAAATCAACTTTTTATCTTGGATTGAATGCTTTGAATTCAAATGGCGTTTATCCTGGTAAAAAAGACAACTACAACAAATACGGTGTTCGATTTAATGGAACGACGGAGTTTTCAAATAAATTTAGTGCAGGTATTGCTGTAAACTACAGCAGAATCAATAGTAACAATGTTGGTGGTGGTCAAGGCGGTGGTTCTGTTTATAACAACTTATTACAAACGCCGAGAGATATTGATGTTGTTGGTTTAAAAGACTTGTCTAATCCCTATAATGGATATGGTTATACGGATGAAAATGGTGTAGCTCATAATGACGTATATGGTTATTACGGTGCTTATACCATGAACCCATATTGGGTATTGGCTAACTATAACAATTATAATGATGTGAACCGTATCATGGGGAACTTCAATGTAAATTATAAGCCAACTGAATGGTTAACATTCCAAGAACGTATAGGATTAGATAACTATAGCGACCGTAGACGTTCGGAATCTCCGAAATATAGCTATTTGCCGATAGATAATACTTCGGGTAATTATTCTGAAGGAAATATTCAAACTGATCCAGGACAATACCGTATTGATCAATTTAACGTGAATGAAATTGTCCATGATTTCATGGCAACCGCTACTCATAAGTTTAATGACGATTGGGATGCTTCATTCATGATTGGTAATAATATCCGCCAACGCAAAACTACTTCCAATAGTACTGCAACAAATTCAAGTGGTGGACTTGTTGTTCCGGGATGGTATAATCTTGCAAACTCGAATGGTCCTTTGGATCTGATTGAAGATACTTGGTCAAACCGTCGTTTAGTAGGTGTTTATGGTGATTTGAACGTTTCATATAAGAATATTGCTTATTTACAAGCTACAGCACGTAACGATTGGTCATCTACTTTGCCAAAGAAAAATAATTCATTTTTCTATCCAAGTGTAAGTGGATCATTTGTTGCATCGGAATTGTTCTCTCCTGAATTGAAGAGTAAGTTCAGTTACGCGAAAATCCGCGCTAACTGGGCGCAAGTAGGTTCGGATACAGATCCATACCAATTGATTTCGACGTTCTCTAGAAGTACTATTGCTGGCGGTTTTGGTTCAACAACTTTTCCATTTGGTAACGTATCTGCTTTAATGTCAGGTAATACCATAGGAAATCTAAACTTAAAACCTGAAATTACAACTTCTTTCGAGGTGGGTACAGAGTTAGGTTTCTTTAACAATCGCTTGTCAGCTGATTTTACCTATTACAAAAACAATTCAAAAAATCAAATTTTAAGTATTCCTATTCCACTTTCAACAGGTTATGGACTTAGCTTGGTAAATGCAGGTAAAGTGCAGAATAACGGTGTTGAATTAACCTTGAGAGGAACTCCTGTGAAGACAGAAAACTTAACATGGGAATTGTTTGGAACATTTACAAAAAATAACAGTAAAGTTGTTGAGTTGATGGATGGTGTACAACAAGTGTCAGTAGGTGGGTTCTCTGGAATGAGTATTGTTGCTGCGGTAGGTCGTCCATATGGTGAGTTTTATGGGGTTACCAATGCTACCGATGCGCAAGGTCGTACGATTGTTGATCAGAAAACAGGATTACCAATAGCCTCTTCTAAGCCTGAGTATTTAGGTACATATAATCCAGATTTCCAAGCTTCTTTGGGTACAAGTTTGAGCTATAAAAATTGGTCAATGAGTGCATTATTCGATACGAAACAAGGAGGTGTATTCTATTCTAGAACGAAAGATATCATGGGATTTGTTGGTACGTCTGCTGAATCAGGTGGTGATCGTATCGGTCAGATTTTCCCGAATTCAGTTTATTTGGATGCATCAGGAAATTCTGTTGTTAATACAACTGCAACATACGATAAGATCGATTACTATCCGAACATGGAAGCAGGAGTTAATGTTGTGGATGCGACTTATATCAAATTGCGTAACCTTACATTCACGTATAAATTCTCTAAAGACATGTTGAAAAACACACCATTTGGAGCCGCTTCTATCGGAGTGTTTGGAAATAATCTATTTATCTGGACGCCAAGCGAAAACAAATACGCTGATCCAGAGGTGAATTCATCTGGTGCTGGTAATGCGCAAGGATTTGACTTTACTGCTCAACCTTCATTACGTAATTATGGTATCAATGTTAAAGTTTCATTTTAAGAGCAAGTAAAGTATGAAAACTATAAATTTTAAAAATGCTAAGAAGCTTTTAGTTTTAGCTTTAGTTGGCACACTAGGATTGACTGGTTGTAATAAATTTTTGGATGTGAATGAAAATCCGAACAATCCAGAAACAGCGACTCCTAGTTTATTATTACCTACAGTGGAAGCTGCAATCAGTCAAGTAGTAGGTAACAGTTTTCAGGTATATGGTAATATCTGGGGACAATATTGGACACAAAATCCTACATCTTCTCAATATCGTTCTATCGATAGATATCAAGTTCTGAATACAGCAATGGATAGATCGTGGTTGATTTTGTATCGTAGTGCGTTAAATAATGCTGAATTGATCATCAATTCAAATGAGGCAGCTAATGACAATTATAAAGGTATAGCTTATTTATTGAAGGCTTATACATTTCAAGTAGCAACTGATGCTTTTGGGGATATTCCATTGTCTGAAGCATTGAAAGCAAACGGAAATCTTAATCCAAAATACGAGGCTCAGGAAGTTGTTTATGATTCTATTTTCAACTATATTGATAAGGGATTGGCTTTGCTGGCAACCCAACAGACTATACCTGTCTCCAGTCAAGATATGATCTTCAATGGCGATTTGGATAAATGGAAGGCATTTGCAAATACATTGAAATTGAGAGCGTATTTACGTATTTCAAATGTAGATGCAAACAAAGCAGCTGCAGGTATTAAGGCTCTTTACGCGAAAAATGCCGTATTCTTGGATGAAGATGTTTCAATAACTTACACAACAACTGGGGGTAACGAAAATCCATTTTATAATGAGATGGTAGGATTGGGTAAGACTCAAAATGTTGTGGCAAGTGGAACTGTAGTTCAAGCATTTGTTAAGAATAACGATCCAAGAAGATTTTCTTTTTACAATAAGTTGAGCGGACAAGATACAATCGCATTTATTCTTCAAGGTGACTTTAACGATAATTCAGCGAAATTAGTTTCTTCTCCTTCAGCACTTGTAGGTGGTCGCGCTGTAGACCCGACATCGGCAACAGCACCTGTTAAATTATTCTCAGCTGCGGAAAGCAAATTCTTGCAAGCCGAAGCGGTAGTAAAAGGTTGGGGAACAGGTGATGCGAAAGCATTGTTTGAATCTGGTATCACAACAAGTTTTACAGCAACTGGAAACGCAAGTGATGTTGCTAAATATATAGCTGAAGCCCCTGACGCGAAATTCACAGGTGATGCTGAAGCTAAAGTAAAAGCTATTATCACACAAAAATATTTTGCAATGTGTGGGTTCCAAGGGTTTGAATCATGGACTGAATGGAGAAGAACAGGTTATCCTACTTTCTTTACCACTTCCATCGCTTCAACATTAGGCCAAGGAAGAATGCCATTGCGTATGCCTTATGCAAATAGCGAAGCTACTTCAAACACAAATTACCCAGGTAATATTGTTATTTATACACCTGTTTGGTGGGACGTTAAGTAGTCTCTTAGATTATATGTTTATGAGAGCGGCAATTTCGAAAGAAATTGCCGCTTTTATTTTGGTATTAAATTATGGAAAAAGCTGTATTTTCGTCCTTATTAACGTTGCCATATTTTATTTATGAAAGGATCGATTTTAGTTTTAATTGTGCTTGTTCTGATAGGAGCTACTACGGAGGCTTTTTCTTCTAAAGTAACGGGGGAAGTATTTATTAAGGATACTATAGTGAATTACTTTGATAAATCGGGAAATTCAGTTGGTTCAAAACTAGCATCTCACTCTTATCAATGTATTGTTCCTGTTGGAGATGATTCGAGTAGATTGTTTAATATTGTTAGCTATTATACAGATACTGATTCCATGAAATCTTTCGCTTATAGCCTTGATAGCACAGTTGGGGTTTTCGGCTGGAAGTATGTTGGGGAGTCGACGGTATATTATCCAAATGGACAGTTGAAAAGCCTGGAAAAATTCGATACAGATGGTGTGCCTGTTGATTCTTCTTACTATTATTATCCGACAGGGAAACTGAAAATGCTTGTGCTGCATATAGACACTGCACAAAATCCGTTTACGGGTTCGAGAATGACAAAACCATATCACTTGCTGTACATGGATTCTTTGGGAAATTATCTATTGAAGCGCGGAAATGGATTCCTTCGACTGGATAATTCGGATGGTACCTATTTTGAAGGTGAACTAAAAGATAATGAAAAAGAAGGCCGATGGGAAGGTTTTAATATGGAAAGCCGTTATGAAGAGCAATATCTAGGTGGTGTTCTTCAGAGCGGAAAAAGATTTCGTGCAAATGGAGAGGTGATTTCATACGATGCTGAGACGAAGGAATCAGCACCGATTCTTCCTCTTAAATTGAAGCAGTTTATGGAAGCAGTTTATCGGAAGATCGATATACCGGACCATTTAATCCCTCAATTGAAGTCTAGTCTTATTAACGTGACATTTGTCGTCAATAAAGATGGTAGGCTCAGTAATTTTAAATATAATGGTGATATTCCTATTGAGATTAAAGAAAAAATAACAACTGCTATTCAAAGTGTTGGGGCTTGGAAGCCAGGAAGACTGCAAGGGGAGCCTGTGGCAATAAATTATACCATTCCGATACGATTGTAATACACCGACACATGATGCAATCTGTTTGCTAAGAAAATTTTTGCTTCTGTAGTTGGCAAATAAGTTGCCAACTACAAATTAGACTTTACGAGCAGGGTTGATCTGTCGCCAGTATAGCTGTAGCATGGTTGAAGTATAGATACTGTATAGCTACAGTATTCATAGTTTAAATAATTGGATACTTTGTCCGTGCAGAAGTGGTCGATTATGCCCTTATAAAGGAGATTGAGGCATTCTGGAATCACTACGAACTGGAGGCTTTATCTGCTAATACTTTGGAGCTATTGATTGCTTATGGTGATGGTAACGTGAAAAAAAATAGCCTTCTGAAAGATGAGGTAATGCAAGGTTTTGTAACCGCACTGTGTCGTGCGCTGATCGCTTATTGTATCGCCAATCATCGCCATATAGACCTCAGTGAAATTCAGCTGTCAGCAGAAGCAAAAGAGCGTATTGGAAAAGGGCTGGAATTGAGTAAAAAAATCGTTAATTTTTTCGGTCGGTTATCGGAATAACCACTAACAAACAAAATTATAAATACGCTAAAATTACTAGTCTTTTTATGGGGCAATATAACCTATATATTCAAGCAGTTGCTCAGCACTGTTAAGCACAAAACCTGTGAAATTAAGCAAATGCTAAGGCTACTTTCTTCGGACTTTTGTATGACCAACTTCTGCCTATTATACTATTGGCTCCGAGTTTTCATCGGGATTTCATCGGGCCATACCGATCAAAACTCGATGCCAACCCGATGAAAATCCGATGAAATGTAGAAATTCGGTAAGTATTGGCCAGTTAAAGGTTGACTATACGTTCCCACAAGTAACACACAAGCTTGACTATTGTGCGACCCTAGCTTCACCCTTCCTAAGCCCTTGCTATACTCATGGACGACTAAAGCATTGCACAAGTATTGGAGTTTCGTAAATCCGCGATCAGAACAGCTTCTCGTCAGCGATGTGTTGTAGAAATCCCTTACGGTATGCGGGTCCGGCTGAATGTCCAATCTATTCTTCGTTATCCTTTTTGCCTAGAGGATCATAAGGAAAGTCGTACGGCGATGAAATAAGGAAGTTTAACTTAACTTTTAATACAGCTGGGTATGATTAAAATGAATTTTCTAAGATTTTAGTTATTACACGTGTACCGATTCTATGATAGCAGAGTTGGACTTTAAGAACAAGTTTGATCTCTCAGTCACCATAGCAATAGTATGGCTGAAGTATAGTATACATACTATAATTGATGGGAGATACTTTGTCTGTGCGGCAATAGGAACTGAAAGGATAGTAAAGATAGTGTTCTTTGTTGGTTCATCGGATATAAGTATTAAGTATTAATGATATATTTATTTGTCATTTATAAAAGCCAATTTAAACTATGAAAACTTTTGTCTTTCTTTTATTTACGTTATGTTTTAATCGAGTTTTTGCACAAAAAATAAGGATAAATCCTAGCGGTCAGCTTATTCATATTGGCACCTCTAAGGATACAATTATTCGTTTTTTTGACTTAGAAGGTGATTTCTTGACAACAAAAGACAAATCTTATTATTATAGACAAGTTTATCCTGTTTCAAATGAGCCTAGAAGACTTTATCGTGTACAATCCTTTTATACCGATACTAATCTTCCAAAGTTTTCTGGACATAGTTTAAATTATGATGGAAAAACATTAAAGTACTTTGGCGAGACGGTGTCTTATTTTCCTACTGGAAAGGTCGAATCTGTGGAGCTTTATGATGAGTTATCCTATTTGATTGATACCGCATATTATTATCACCCAAATGGAAAATTAAAAGCTCTGGTTTATTATGAACCTAATAAAACAGAAGCTCAGGCAAATTTTCCTCATTATTTGTTGTATTTGGATTCGTTAGGAAATATACTTCTTCGAAACGGAAATGGATTTTTTAGATTTGATTATAAAAACGGTCAATATATCGAAGGTGAATTAGTTAATGATAAGCGTGAGGGAATTTGGACTGGTTGGGATCAGTCAAAATATGAGGAGTTTTATAAAGAAGATATATTGATAAATGGAAAGCGCTATTTGCCCGATGGAAAAATTAATACATATTCTGCTGAGACAATGGAGCAAGCGCCCAAATATCATGGTGATTTAATGGCCGATGTTGAATTGGTGATGCGTGGAGTTCAGTTTCCCTTAGAATTTTTTGAAAAATATAAAAAGAAAACCATACTTGTCAGTTTCGTCATTAATAAGTCTGGTGCAACTGAAGATTATGAGATCGAAGAGGATTATGACTTAGAGATCAAAAGGATGATGATTGAGGCAATGCAAAGATTAGGTAAATGGACTCCCGCCTACCTAAAGGGAATACCAGTGCGAGTACGTTTTACAGTTCCTGTGAGATTTAATTTCGAATTAATCATGCATTAAATTTACTCTCAGTAAATTTTTTATTTTGTTATAGTAGTTGTCTTTGTGTTTGTTTCTGTATTAAGGAAACTTACAATTTCCATCATCGGCTGATTGTTTAAGGTTATTAAGATAGTTTTAAATGAATAGTCATTCCCAATTACCTTTTGTTACGTTTAAAAGTGAAAATAATAGTCTGATTGTCAGTTGTTTGTGTTTTATTGTGAAATAAATGTTATCACAAAGTTATGCTTGCATTGCAAAAGTTAAAAAAAGTTATAAATTTGTATTTAACATTTTTTAACAGCTCACAGCTGGGAAATGTATGACTAACTAAAACAGCTTATAATAATAATTGAAAAGTAATATTTGCTAGCCAAGGTATTTTAATTACCGAGAATTTAAATAAACATACTTAATTAAACATAAACATATGAAACACAAACTACTCAGTTTTTTATTGGGTGGTGCTATCCTCACTTCGGTAGCATTCGCCCAAGAAAAGAAGGTTAGTGGTCGAGTAACAGGTACAAATGGCGAGGGGTTGCCAGGAGTTACTATTGTTATTCAAGGTACTAATCAAGCCACACAAACCGATGCAAACGGTAACTATTCAATCAATGTTCCTACTGGAAAAATTTTAGTTTTTCGTTCTGTAGGCTATTCCGACAAAACGATCACAGTTGCACAAGGTTCAAGTTTGTATAACATACAACTTAGTGGCAACGAATCTGTTTTAGATGAAGTCGTTGTAACTGGTGCGGGATTAACTGCTAGTCGCCGTTCGATTGGAGCGGCACAAACAACAATCAAAGCAGAGGATTTACAACAAGCGAAACCAACGAATATCGTAACAGGCTTAACAGGTAAAGTTGCAGGTCTAACTGTACAGGGGGTCGGTTCGGGTGTCAATCCTAATTACCGTGTAATGTTAAGGGGTATGCGTTCATTAACAGGTAATAACCAAGCACTGATTGTTATTGATAATGTTATTTCTCCATCTTCCATGTTGGGGAATTTAAATCCAGATGATGTTGAAGATATTACAGTCCTAAATGGATCTTCCGCAGCAGCATTGTATGGTTCGCAAGCATCTAATGGTGCTTTGATTATTAAAACGAAAAGAGGTGCAGCTAGTAACGGATTAGAAGTAACTATCGATAATACGACAACATTTGAGAATGTTAACTTTTTGCCTGAAGTTCAAAAACGTTTTGGTTCCGGTTATTCAGCGCATGATATCTTTTATGTGCCTTACGAAAACCAACAATACGGCCCCGCTTTCGATGGATCTATAGTTCAAATTGGTGATCCTTTAGAAGACGGGTCAATTCAAACTGGCCCTTATTCTTGGAATGGTGGAAAGGATAAATTCTGGGAAACTGGAGTGACAAACATGACGAATTTGGCTGTAGCATCTAAACATGAAAATAGTTCTTTCCGTTTTTCAGGTCAATATTTAAAATCAACTGGTACCGTTCCTTTTGATAAATATAATAGAGCTTCTGCTCGTGTTAATGGAAGTAGAAAATTAAACGATATTCTAAATATCAATTATACTTCTTATTACGCACAAAATAGATATGATCAAACTTCTGCAAACGCGAATATCTATGATGCGGTTTTGCAATCTCCAGGTCAGGTCCCGCTAACGAGTTATAAAGATTGGCAAAATAATCCTTTTGCAAATCCAAATGGTTATTATAATGCCTATTATAATAACCCTTATTTCATTGCCGCAAATAATCGTCAAAATATCAGAAATGATTATTTTATGGGAAATGTGGAGTTAAATTTCAAACCTTTAACATGGTTAGACTTCATGGGACGTGTGGGGATGACGACCTCTAATCAATCTTATAAATATACAACTGGTAAATTTAGCTTTACACCTTATGCAGCAGGCTTGCACGGAGCATATAAAGGGACTAATATTACTGGTAGCGTCTCTGATGCTGCAAGTTATGCAACAAGTATCGTGTCTGATTTTAATGCACATGCGACACATACTAACGGAGATTTCAAATTCGACTATACGGCGTTATTCCAGTATGTTCAGAACCAATCTTCGAATTTGTCAGCTACCGTTAATGGTTTGGTCGTAGATGGAATTTACAATCAGGGAAATAGTTTGAATCCTCCTTCTACTGGTCAGGCCGACTATTTAGCGAGAACTTTTGGATTGGCTGGTAAAATTGATGTAGCTTATAAAAACTATTTGTTTCTAACATTAACTGGACGTAATGACTGGGTATCAATTTTGGACCCTGATAACCGTTCATTCTTCTATCCAGGAGCAACTGTTTCCTTTGTCGCGACTGATGCGATAGAGGGATTGAAAGATTTTCAACCACTAAACTTCTTGAAATTCAGAGGAAGTTTATCAAAAGTTGGACAAGTAAACGTCGGCAATACCTCTAATTTTGGTGCATATTCTACAGTACCTACTTTTGGTCAAGGATCAGGTTATCCTTATAATGGGGTTGGAGGTCATACTGTAGGTAATCAGATAGTTCAACCTGGTTTGAAACCAGAAATGACGCGATCTATAGAGTTTGGTTTTGAATCTGCTTGGTGGAATAATAGAATTTCGGCTGATGTGACTTATTTTAACAATAAAACAACTGATAATACCGTTCCAACTGGTATTTCATGGGCTTCAGGATATAGTAGTTATTTGTTAAATGCTGGAACGACCACAGGTAAAGGTATCGAATCGAGATTAAGTGTATCACCGATCCGTACGGCAGATTGGGACTTAACTTTAGGCGGAAATTTCACTTATATTCAGAATAAGGTTGTCGAAATTGCAGAAGGTTTAGATCAGCTGGCTTTGGCTACTTATACAGGTGGTACGGGTTCCTACGCAGTAAAAGGCGAGGCTTTCCCAGTAATTATGGGTTCTACTTATAACAGAGATCCAGAAGGACGGATTATTGTAGACCGCATTACAGGATATCCGACTACAGATGGTACACTGAAGGTTTTGGGAGCAGCGCTTCCGACTCATACGCTAGGTTTGAATTTGTCATTATCCTATAAAGACTTGACATTTTATACAAGTGCTGAGTATCGTACAGGGAACTATATATTTAATAATGGAGCAGACTTATTTGATTTCTCCGGTTCAGGAATTAATACCGTTGCTTACGATCGTGAACGATTTGTTATTCCAAATTCTTCCTATTGGGATGAAGCAACAAAATCTTATGTAAAAAATACAAATATTACTGTTTATGATGGTGGAGCTGATTATTGGACAATGGCTACCGGAAGACGAAATATTGATGAAACATATGTTACTTCAGCAGCATTTTGGAAAATTCGTGAAATGTCCTTGTCTTATAACTTACCTAAATCTTTTCTTGCGGGCCAAAATGTAATTAAGAAGGCTAGAGTGAGTGTACAAGGTCGTAACTTATTTCTATGGACACCTGCGACAAATGTTTATACCGATCCAGAATATTCTGATGGAAACGGATCATCAAATGGAAATGCAATTGGTTTGACAGGTTTGAGTCAAACACCTCCATCTCGTTACGTCGGTTTTTCTGTTAGTTTAACTTTTTAATATCGAATCTTATGAACAATAAAATAAAATATTTATCGATAGCAATGTCTACTTTATTGGTGGCTTCCTCTTGTAAAAAGGCATTGGATATTAATGATAATCCAAATTCACCGACACAATCCACTCCAGAGCTTGTTTTACCTCAGGCTATGGTTGCAACAGCACTTTCTGTTCCTACATATAATACCTATGGCGGACGGTTAGTAGGTTATTACGCGACCTCAGGTGGTGTATCTGGTTGGGGGGATATGATCACTTACGATTTTTCCACAGGATTTATGACTGGTCTATGGAGTACTCCGTATAACACATTGACAGATCTTCAATATGTAGTAGATAAAGCTGGTACAGAAAAACCTTCTTTTACCCAAGCAGCGGAGGTATTAAAGGCATACAATTATGCCAATTTAGTGGATACTTACAATGATGTACCTTATTCAGAAGCATTAAAAGGCGCTGCTATTCTTACTCCTAAATACGATAAAGCGACAGATATTTATGTTGATCTTGCAAAGAAATTGGATGTAGCAATAGCATTTTTTAAAAGTGCGCCAGAAGATTTAGCATTTGAAAATGCAGATGTTATTTTTGGAGGAAACACGACTTCTTGGGCTCAATTTGCAAATACGTTAAAATTACGGTTAGTATTGAGAGCGGGAAGTAAAGCCGCATTCGCTAATAAGACAATAGATAATATTGGAGTTATCGAAAGCGATGTCATTGTACAACCTGTATTTACCAAAATTGCAGGTAAGCAAAATCCAATGTGGAACACTTGGGCTTATGGAGCTGATAATGCTGCAGTGGGAACTTGGGGAACCCAATTTATTCCAACAAACTATGTTATGGCCTTCTATGATGGTTTTAAAATAGAAGATACCGAGCGAGCGTCTTTGGTTTTTGCAAATGGTATTTCAACCAATAAAAATCAACTTGGAAATGTGGATAATCCTCCAACAGGTGTTGCTCCATCGGCTTGGGTTATGCGTCCAGTCTCTGGTGCAATTAGCGGAACCAATTATAGAGGTTTAGGAGTTATAAAAGGACCCGCCGCTGGTCAGCCATTAATGCTGGCAGCAGAAAGTCAATTTTTAGCTGCGGAAGGGGCATTAGAGGGAATAATAACCGGAGGAGAAAAAGTCGCGGAAGGTTATTTTGAAAAAGGTATCAAATCTTCGTATAATTATTTATATATGAATGAGGCAGATACGCCTACAAAATCGGCTGCCGATGCTGAAGCTTATTTGGTTGATTATAAGGCAACCAATGTAAATTCCTATTTGGTGAACTTTTTAAAATTTATAGATGACACAGGAAATGCACCTGTAGAAAGAACTACGACTAAAGTTGAGCGGACAGAGGCAATTATCACTCAGAAATATATTGCTTTGAACTTTTTGTTTGGTCATGAAGCTTGGAATGAATATCGCCGTACTGGATATCCTAAAATCGTAGGATTAAATACTACCGCGAACGCTAGAACCACATTTGTCTCAATAGCTTCACGTGCTACATCGGCAGATAAATTGCCAACCAGAATATTATATCCAAATACTGAGTTTAGTTACAATGCTGCAAACGTACCATCTGTAGATAAATATTCTTCTAAAATATTTTGGGCTAAATAAATTTAGATTAACATGAAAAAAATAATAAAATATATTTTCTTAGCGTTAGCTTCTCCATTAGTGCTAACGTCTTGTTTAAAGGATAAAGACTTAATAGGGCCGGATGCTGATGGAGCTGTTGCGAATATTATAGAATTCGGAGATGTATCTGTCCCAATATCTAATGAATCAAGTTCTATACCTTTATACTCTTTAGCATTTGATATTGCTCCTACAGGAGTAGTGAATTTGAAATTGAAATGTGTTGGAGCTAAAACGGCAGAAAGTGATATAAAAGTAACAATAGCTGTTGACAACTCATTACTAGAAAAATATAATGAGGAAAACGAAACCGAATATGAGGCTATGCCTGCTTCACAATATAGTTTAAGTGCAACTGAAGCGGTAATTAAAAAGGGCGAAAGAGAAGTCGCTGTTCCTATTAATTTGAAACCGGATCAGTTTACTTTTGATGCTGATTATGCTGTTGGTTTAGCTATAAAAACAGTATCTTCTGGAGAAATTTCAGGAAATTTTGGGAAGATTATATTGAATTTGGGAGCTAAAAACTTCTTTGACGGCGTATATAAATATACAACATCTGCTTCTACTGCTTTAGTCCCTAATGCAAATAAAACCGTCAGATTAGTAACGATTGGAAGTAATAAATGTATGTTAGACCCCGGTTTACTAGGAACTTATTCTAATCAGGTAAATTATACAATTGATCAAGCTACTAATAAAATTACGGTAGAAATGTTTTCTCTTTTACCGATAGCAACTAAGTCTACAAGTGTTTATGATCCGGCAACGAAGACATTAACCGTTAACTGGACTTCTAATGGAGGAGCGAGAACTTTTGAAGAAAAGTTTGTTTACACAGGATCAAGATAAATTAAGAGAAGGGAGACGTTAAATCTCCCTTTTTAACGGTTCTAAATATTCTGATACAATAAGATATGAAACCAATAATTTTTAGTTTAATTGGAATGTTTAGCTGTTTTCTTTCCTTTGGACAGGAAAATGCAGCAAAGCCCAAAATAGGATACGACAGTTTTATCAAACAGGTAAACCATTCTTTCAAATTGACTGATAGCGAAATCTCTAAAGATGTTTCTGGAGAAATCATTTTGGATATTCGTGTAAACGAATTTGGAAAAATTGATTCCGCTGATATTGCGAAAGATATTGAAAATGGAATGGGACTCCGTTTGTTAAAGGCAGTAAAGATGTCAGGGGACTGGGAACCTGCAAATAAAAATGGAACTCCAGTGGCATCTTGGGTGCGTTTCCCTTATAAAGTGTTAAGCTTTAAAGAGTCAGAGAATTCAGCAACAATTATTAAAGCTGAACCAATTGAAGGAATGTCTACTTTCATTGAAAAATTCTATAAAAATTTTCAATATCCACCAGAAGCACTGAAGGCAGGATTGTCCGGTGAGTATGAATTAAATTTTGTAGTTAAAGAAGATGGAAAAGTAACGGCTGTGAAATTGAAAAACGATCCCGGTTATGGCGTATTGACAAGTGCACAGCGAGCACTAAACAAAGCCGGTAAGTGGAAACCTGCAACCCAAAATGGTGAAGCTGTGAAATCATCCGTCATTGTTCCATTTAAGTTAAGCTTGAAAGAGTTTAGATCTCATATTTAATTAGTAAAGTGTTTTTATCAATTCCTAAATAGAGGTAGTATTTGCTACCTCTATTTCTTTTCGCCAAACTGGAGTACATATCCATTATTATCATAAATAGCAAACTCACGCATTCCCCATTCGAAAGTTTCTATTTCATAACATATTTTGACATTATCTTTCAAACTTTCCCATAAATGATCAACATCATCCAAGGTGAGATAAAGAGAACCAGTAAATTGTGCTGTTTCAAAAGCTATGCTTTCAACAGGATGTGAGAACATGATTTCTATTGTTCCATTTTGTAATAAACTCCAGTTTAATCCTTTGTTTTTTTCAATACATGTAAACCCGAGTTTTTCAGTATAGAACTGAATAGTTTGATCTAAGTTTTTTGTATATAATATTGGATTTAAGCTTTTGTAGTTCATCTTTATTTGCCTTTGATTGTTTTGAGCTATTGTTTTGTCTTTTTGATAGTAGTTAGGTGTTTTTTTTTATTGTTATCGATTGTAATGATGGTTTTATGATGAAAAATACAAAATATTGCAGTATTTATTGTTACTTCCTGAAAAAAATATTTACTTTTTTAGATTAAGGTGTGTTGTTTGTATAATTGTTTGGTATTTAGTGTTTTTGTGTTGTGTTTTTTGTGTGAAGTACTATGATTTATATCGTTTGTTTTACAGTTTTTTAATTCTATTTCTAACTTCTTGTTGCAACTTTAAAAGTTTGTTTTATCTTTGCTTTTAACAAAACCTTAACATTTCATGTCCGGTTTTGTACACTAACTGTATTAGTCTAATAGACTCATCATTTTTAGAAAAACATATATTAAAAGATCCTTTTGGCGCTTTTATCTTTTTTAGTTAGATAAACTACTTACTATTAAACAAACATAAACATATGAAACACAAACTACTCAGTTTTTTCGTGGGGAGTATGATCCTTTCTTCTGTTGCTTTTGCGCAAGAGAAGAAAGTAAGCGGTCGTGTAACTGGCGCTGATGGTAAACCATTAGTCGGTGTGACAATTGCTGTTCAAGGGTCAAACATTGCTACTCAAACAGATGCAAATGGAAAATATTCTTTATCAGTTCCTGTTGGTAAAGTGATGGTTTTCAGGTATGTTGGTCATTCTGATAAGACTATAATCGTTAAAGATGGACAGTCATTATTTAATGTGTCATTAGAGGATCAGAATACAGCATTAGATGAGGTTGTCGTAGTCGCTTATGGTACTGCTAAGAAAGAGTCTGTAACAGGATCCGTAACCTCAGTCTCAGCGAAAGATATCGAAAAGAGACCGGTTACCAATGCATTTGCAGCTTTAGAAGGCTCTGCTGCTGGTATTCAACTGAACAATACTTCTGGTATGCCAGGTGCAGAACCTAGTATAAGGATTCGGGGATTTTCATCACTAAATGGTTCTAACAACCCACTTTATGTCGTGGATGGTGTACCTTTTGGTGGGAATATTTCTGATATTAACCCCAACGATGTGGAAAGTATTTCAGTGTTAAAAGATGCTTCATCTTCTGCGCTCTATGGAAGTAGGGCTAGTAATGGGGTGATTATTATTACCACCAAGAAAGGAAAGGCTGGCCGCTCTCAGGTTAATATCTCAACAGATCAAGGTTTCTACTCGAGAGGTATTGCTGAATACGATCGCGTGAATGATAGACAATTTATGGAAGCCATGTGGTTGGGTTATAGAAATAGCTTATTGACTAACAATTCGGCATCCTATCCAACAGTTGCATCTGCAAATGATGAAGCAACCAAATCTTTGGTGAGCAATTATTTGAAATTAAATATCTATGATAAGGCTGATGATAAACTATTTGATTCCAATGGAAAGCTTGTTTCTGATGCTCAAATAAAAAGTGGATATGCAGACGATTTGGACTGGTTTAAAGAGGTAGATCGCGTGGGACACCGTCAAAATTATAATATTGATGGTACAACAGCAACCGATAAGGCCAAAGTTTTTTATTCCACAGGTTACTTGGACGAGAAAGGATATATTAAAAATTCTGGTCTAAAAAGATTTACTGGACGATTAAATGCCGAACTTCAAGCCAAAGATTGGTTCAAATATGGCTTCAATTTAGCAGGTTCACATCAGATCTCAAATCAAATTAGTGGTTCTACTGACGATGCAGGTTCATTTGTTAATCCGTATAACTATGCCAGATCGATAGCGCCAATCTATCCAATTCATTTGCATAACGCAGACGGATCTTATGCATTGGACGAGGCCGGAAAAATACAGTATGATAACGGCGAATCTACAAGATTGCAATATGTCGGAAGACATACTATTTGGGAAAATGAATTAAACAGAGACCAAACAGTTCGTAATACAGTAAATGGTAGAGGCTTTCTTGAATTCAAGTTTCTGAAAGATTTTACATTGACTTTAAACGGTGATTTAAATCTTCGCAATTCAGAACGTCGTACGTATAATAACGCAATAATAGGTGATGGTGCCGGCCAGGGTAGAGCGGCTAGGAATATCTATCGCTATAAAAACTATACGGTTCAACAGTTATTGACTTGGAACAAAGATTTTGGCTTACACCATCTGGACTTATTGGCAGGACATGAGAATTATTCTGACAACTGGAGTTATCTATATGGCTATAAAACAGATGAAATTTTTGAAGGCCAAACTGATATGGTAAATTTTACCAAAATTACATCGCTGTATGACTATCAGGAAGATTATCGTGTAGAAAGTTTCTTGTCTCGTGCTCGTTATAATTACGCTGGTAAATATTTTGCGGAGGCGTCGTTTAGAAGAGATGGTTCATCTCGATTCAGCCCGGCAAACCGTTGGGGTAATTTCTGGTCTTTAGGCGGTAGCTGGAGCGTATCTAAAGAAGATTTCTTTAAAGATATGCTGAATACCGTTAATGATTTGAAGGTGCGAGCATCTTACGGTGAAGTAGGTAATGATGAAAGTGCAAGTAAGTATTCTTATTTATCGTTATATGAGTTAAGCCAAAATGCGAATGCAGGGGCGGTCTTTAAAAACCAAAACCCTTCACCTGATTTAATTTGGGAAACCTCGAGTTCATTCTCTGCGGCAGTAGAAGCCCGATTATTTAAACGAGCAAATTTAAGCTTTGAATACTTTAACAAGCAGTCTCAAAACTTGATTTTTGATTTTAATCTACCATTGTCTGCTGGAGCAACTTCATCTTCGAGTGCAGTTTCAACAGTAACAAGGAATATTGGTTCAATGTCAAATAGGGGCTTCGAGTTAACTTTTGATGTAGACGTTTTGAAAGGTGACGGATGGAAATGGAATGTTGGTGCGAATGCAACCTGGTTGACGAATAAAATATTATCATTACCTGAGGAGAATAGGGAGAACGGAATTGTAACTGGTAATTTCAAATGGGTTGAAGGCGGTAGCCGTTATGATTTTTGGTTGTTTAAGTATGCGGGTGTAGATCAGATGACTGGTCGTTCGCTTTACCTGGCAGATACAGAACGTTTTAATGTGAATGGTTCTGCACCAGGAAAAGCGGAAATCCCTACAGCGGAACTTGTTGAAATTAATGGAAAATATTACGTAACTAATGCTTCTAGCTATGGTCTAAGGGACTGGTCCGGATCGGTTATTCCTAAAATGAATGGAAGCTTCAACACCAGCTTTGAGTATAAAAACTTTAGCTTCTCTGCTTTGTTTACCTATGCGATCGGTGGTAAAGTATACGATTCTTCATATGCTGGTTTGATGGCCATGTCCGGTACACCAAGTGCGTTGCATGCGGATATTATGAACTCATGGAATGGTATACCTGATGGAATGACAGCGTCCTCGGCAGATAGATTGGATGTCAATGGCATTCCTGCGATTAACTTTTCTCAAAGTAGTATGAATAATTATGCTACTAGCGACCGTTTCTTAGTTGACGGATCATATTTGGTTATCAAGAATATAGCGGTGGGTTATAGTTTGCCAAAAACGTTGGTTAGTAAAATAGATTTGTCTTCCGTGAGAGTTGTTGCTGGAATTGAAAACTTGTCGACAATGACAAAACGTAAAGGAATGAACCCACAACAACAATGGAATGGTACCAGCACAAATGCTTGGGTTACTCCACGTACAATTTCTTTTGGTGTAAAAATTGGATTATAAGAAATCAAACAATGAAAAATAATAAATATATAAAAGTATTGTTAGCAGGAATGATTCTTGTTTCTTCTTGCAAAAAAGACTATTTAAATACAAGCCCTACAGATTCCGTTGAGCTTTCTAAAGTATTTGAAACGACAAAAAATGCTGAAGTAGCCGTTAATGGTTTGGCAAAAATGATGACCCAACAGTATTTAGGTAGCCAAGGATTTAATGGAGAGGGAACAATTAAAATGTATTACGGAAATTATCCTGGAAACAATTTTTTTGTGAACTTAAGCGGCTGGGCAGACATTATTAATGCAAATTATAATCAAAACTTAACAAGTATTTATTTGTATTATCCTTGGTTTTATTACTACAAGATCATTGGTAACGCAAATCAAATTGTCGAAAATATTGATGCTGCGGAAGGAAACTTGGCCGACAAACAATTTATAAAAGCGCAAGCATTGACTTACCGTGCTTACAGTTATATGATGCTGGCTCAGATCTATGGCAATAGATGGAGTGATTCAAATAATGGGCAGACAAATGGATTGGTTTTAAGAAAAGATGTGTCAACTGGAGATATGCCTTTATCTACCTTGGGCCAGACCTATGATTTGATCTATACGGATTTAAACGATGCCATTTCATTGTATGAATCTTCAAAATTAGTTCGTAATGCAAATAAAAATTACGAAGTAAACAAAGATGTTGCTTATGCGGTTTATGCCCGAGCAGCTTTGAATAAACAGGATTATGTCAATGCTGAAAAATATGCTGTTTTGGCGCGGGCTAATTATGAACTGATGAATAATGCAGAGTATAAAAGTGGCTTTGCAAATCCAAATAGAGAGTGGATTTGGAGTAGCTACGGTGCGTCTGATGAAACGTTATACTTCTATTCATTTCAATCGTATATTGCTTATAATTCGTCGGCAAGTGCTGTTAGAACGACGCCTAAATGTATCAGTAGAGAATTGTTCGATAAAATTCCTTCAACAGATATTAGAAGAGATCTTTTCTTAGATCCAAAAGGCGAAGCGTACACCGCAGCTACGGGATTGGCCGGAGCGACGATGAAGGCTAGGGCTTTTGCTACCTTTCCAGATTTACAGTCTAATGCAGTGCCTTACGCTTACATGAACTTTAAGTTTAAAGCGAATGATCTACCGGGTGTTGGAAACTTAAATCACTTTAGGGCTTCTGAGATGTATCTTATTGAAGCTGAAGCTAAATTTTTCCAAAATAAAGCGGCAAGCGAAGTTCAAGGTGTTCTTAACGCATTAAACGCAACTTCAGGAAGAGATGTGAAATATGTTTGTACAAAAACAGGGACAGATCTACTTAATGAAATTAAACTTTATCGCGCGGTTGAACTATGGGGCGAAGGATTCGATTGGTTTGATATGAAACGTTGGGGAGATACTATTGTGAGAAGAAATAACGCAAACGGCGGTAATTTCCTTACATCTTTAGCTGTTACAATTAATCCTCAAGATAAAAACAAGTGGACTTGGTCTATCCCGCTTCGCGAAAGCGATTATAATAAGGGATTGGAATAATTCTAAGTATAAAATCAATAGGATAAAATGGCCGGTACAATCTGTATCGGCCATTTTGTTTTTGTGATATTTCCATTGCAAATCATGTGGAGTGTGTTTGTTTAATCTATAGCCTTTAAGATATATTACCAAATCATTAATTTTATGTATATAAATTAATAGACTAACAATTTATTAATATTAACTTAATATTGAGAATCTATTTTTACGCCATTGAAAAGATGATGAGATAGAAGAAGGAAAAATGATTCTACTAATATCGTGTCATCACAAGCGAAAAAGATAATTTATTCAAAATTCTCATGAAAAAAGCACTTTTACTCTTAGCTCTGATAAGTCCTGTTGCAGCGATTGCGCAAAATAATAATGCGCCTTCCAGCTACGATCCACATGATATCAAAATTACGGGGTACCTTCAGACACAGTTTCAAAAAGCACAGTCGCCAGGAATTACTTCTTTTTCGGGCGGTGATTTTTCAAAGAATTCGGATAACAGATTTATGATCCGTAGGGGGCGCCTTAAGATTGACCGTGTAGATACCTATTCCAGTATTGTCTTTCAACTGGATGCAACGCAGGACGGAGTACAACTTATGGATGCGTTTATTCAATTACGTCATCCAAGCCAAAAGGGGCTCAGTTTAACGGCCGGGCTCTTTAATAGGCCTTTTGGATATTCTATTGTGTATTCATCAGGCTATCGTGATTTCCCGGAAAGAGCACGTGTATTCCAAACACTGATGCCACGCGAACGTGATCTGGGAGGGATGGTAAGTTACCACCCTGGAGGTAAAGTGAAGTTCTTAAACTTAGACTTGGCGTTTGTGAATGGTAGTGGGCATTCCGCTAAAGACTATGATTCAAAAAAAGATCTAATCGGTAATCTCGCTTTTAAATTTGATAGCCTCGCCGATAAAAAACTTCATTTGGGATTTGGTGGCTCATTTTATAAAGGTTCGGTACGTAATGATACGAAAACCTTTTATACACCCAATAGTAATGGGTATATAGCACATACCAGTGATGAGAATGAAGGTAAGGCAATTGGCCGAAATTATTATGGAGCAAACTTACAGGTCGAGTTTGATAATAGCTTCGGGACATCCAGTTTCAAAACAGAATATGTCGCAGGAGACCAGCCTGGGGTTGCCGGCGGTGTCGATATTAAAGGACCATATGCCAGTAGAAGTTTCACAACGCAACCTACCACAGATCTCTATCAGCGGAAATTTAACGGATATTATCTTTGGTTTACGCAAGAGATTGCGAAGACTGGTATAACTGCACTGTTAGCGTATGATGTCTATGATCCCAATACGAAAGCAAGTGGCATGACGATCGGCATGTCTGATAATTTTACGGCCGATGGTGATGTTAAGTTCAGTACATTGGGTTATGGTCTTGCATATCAGGTTAATAATAGGATAAAACTGACCGTATATAATGAACATGTAACGAACGAAAAAACAAGTTTACCAAACTTTTCGGCGGATCTGAAAGATAATGTTTTCACAACAAGACTGCTTTATCGTTGGTAAATCGGATTAGAACCATTATTTTTTCAGAATGGACAGAGTTGAGTGGAAGAACAGGCATTTAGTTTGACTAATGCATAAGTTTTTTGCGATTTGATTTAGATAACGCTCAACACTTAGATGTTTTTTCGAATACGGCTCAGTGAAGATGCGGTGATACCTAAATAGGAGGCTAACATCGCTAAAGGAACGCGATTGGCCAAGCCGGGATAGAGTTTCAAGAAGAGCAGATACCGTTCTTTGGCGTCGAGGTTCAACATGGTATTCGCGGTTTTTAGTTTGCTTTCAACAACAAAACCATAAAGTTTGGCCATCAACAGTGGCCAAACTTTAATTTCTTTTTCCAGCAGGGCGAAGTTATCAAAGTCCAAACTCCAGATTTCAGTGTCTGTCAGGGACTCTATATAGTCATTCGAAGGTGTTCGATCCAAGAAGCTCTGAAGATCGCCAATAAAACGACCTTCATAGATAAAATAACGTGTAAAATCGTCGCCTTTACTATTGTAATAAAGCGAACGGAATACCCCCGATTCCACAAAAGCAATGCTATTGTTTACTTTACCGCAGGCGACAAAATAGCTTGCCTTTGGAATGCTTTTTTTTTCAAATGCCTGTCGGATGAGATTCTCTTCCCGCAGATCGAGCTGTCCAAATTTTCGGATGTATTCCAGCAATTGCTCCATTTTACTTTTATATTATATAGCTAAGTTAATCAATTCTTCCCGTTGAGGACCTGTTGAAAGGTACTTTATGGGTACCTCTAGTTCTGCTTCGAGAAAAGAGATGAATGTTGCTAAGCCTTCTGGAAGATTTTTTGCCTGACTCACATTCGTCAGCACTGTATTCCATCCGCTCAAATATTTCCAGACAGGCTTAATTTCTTGATCCCTGGATGCAGGCAATGCTAAAGCAATCTTCTCACCCTTTGTTTCGTAATGGGTACAAATAGGAATCTCGGTCATTGCATTTAGAATGTCCGCTTTAGTCAATACAAGATGAGTAACCCCATTCAACATGATGGCATATTTCAATGCAGGCAGATCGAGCCAGCCTATGCGACGAGGACGTTTGGTATTGGAACCAAATTCGCCTCCTTTTTCACGCAAATCGCTAGCAGTTTGGCCTGTTATCTCTGTTGGGAAGACGCCGTGACCCACGCGGGTGCAATAGGCTTTTGTCACGCCGTATATTTTATCCACAAGCTTCGGTGATATGCCTAGACTCACGCAGGCTGCGGAGGCAAGGGTGTTGGAAGAGGTAACATAGGGATAACTACCATGATCGATGTCGAGTAATGTTGCCTGAGCTCCTTCCGCCAATACTTTTTGCCCATTTCGAAGCGCTTTATTCAGAAAGATTTCAGTGTCTGTAATCTGTATTTTTTTGAGGAAAATACATCCTAGTATAAAATTGTGATAAAGCTCTTCTAAGGCTGGCATTTCCTGTCCCAAATGCTGCAGTTCATTGTATTGACGATTTAAAATTTGATATACGTCATCCTTAAAATTGTCGGAATATATATCCTCCACGCGTAGATTCTGTCGTCTTATTTTATCGGAATAACTCGGGGCAATGCCATTCTTGGTCGTTCCTATCGTCCGATATAGTGCAGACTCTTCCATATAGATATCCCAATACCGGTGAGTGGGTAATACAAGATGTGCTTTTTGGGATATCAAAATTCTATTTACGAGATCTTGTTCCGGGATAATTTGCGCTAGTTCTTCAATTTCTGTTTTCAGGGACAGGGGATCAATGACTACGCCGGTACCAATGATGTTTTTGATGTGGGGAGAAAAAATCCCCGAAGGAAGCAGTTTTAGGGTAATCTTTTTGTCTTGATAATAGATACTATGTCCGGCATTTGCTCCACCGTTGAATCGCGCGATAATGTCATAGTCGCGCCCGATCAGATCGATAAATTTTCCTTTGCCCTCATCTCCCCATTGGAGCCCAATTAAAATGTCCATATTGCTTTTGTCTTGAATTTATATCCAAAGCTAGGGTTTGAGAAGTTGGGGGCAATTGTCATTTGGCAAAAAGTGAAGCTTGATATTTTTGTGAAGTACCCTTGAGGCATATCGATTGAGTTTAAGCTTGTTTGTGTCCCAGCTGTTTTACTTTTTGTAGCCACTTATCTCGTTTAATAGGATCTGAGGTTTTGATAATGCCGATATAAGTAACTTTCACTGGCGATATTCCACAAAATAGCAGTGTCGATCTCTTTAGTTGGTTAACGCTGGGTTTACCGTAAACCAGTGTATAATACCAACTGGGTTGATCGAGTGTTGTAATGATCCGGGCAGATTTTCCCTTCAGTAATTTATCCCAAAGAAGAGAATTTTCCCGATATTGAAAAGCAAACCCCGGTAAAAAAAGTCTATCGATAAAGCCTTTCATGAGTGCAGGAAGACCACCCCACCAAACAGGATGTACCCAAACTAAATGATCGGCCCATTTTATGTCTTCCCAGGCAAGAAGTAGATCGGGTTCGAGTTCTGTCCTTTTACGATAACCAAATTGAAGGTTAGGGTTGAACTTGAGATCGATGATATGAATTGTCCGCACCTCAGCTCCCGAGGCTATTGCGCCTTCTTGATAAGCATTTGCAACCCCAAAATTGAAGGATTCCCGATTCGGGTGGCCGTTGATGATAAGTATTTTTTTCTGCATGATGTTGTTTTACATCACAAAAATAGAATAGGCCAACCTCCTTTTACAGGACAAATGTCTAAAAAGAAATTTCGCTGCGGATACGGCTTAGGTGACGTTGGGTAATGCCCAAATAGGAGGCGAGGTATTGTAATGGAAGCTGTTGGATAAACTCGGGATGATTTTTGAGCAAATTTGCATACCGCTGGGAAGCGGTTTCTTTTTGCAATTGGAATACACGTTTTTCGAGTTCAAGATATTGTTCCTCAGCAACCATTTTAAGATACTTTGTCCATTTTAAACTGTCTGTTGCAAGTTTGTCAATTGAGTGCTTTTTGATGGTCCAAAGCTCAGCGGAAGTAATGGCCTGCATAGTCTCGGTGCTTGGTCCTCCTGTGATAAAAGAAGAGTACGCTGCTATCCAGGTATTGGGAAAGCGGAAACAATAGGTGATATCTTCCTTGTCTGCACTGCTATAATAGGAGCGAAAGATACCCGATTGTATAAAGGCTACTTCATGACAAGGTTGATTTTCTTTGACAAAAAAATCGTTTTTATTCAGCTTCTTGTATTCAAAAAGCTGAATAATTTCATTGATCTCTTCTTCCTCGAATAGACGCAAAGACCGAAAATATGCTGCTATCATGTCTTCCAAACTTAACTAAATTGCGGTATTAATGCAAGATAAATCCAATAGGGCCAGCTTCAAAAGGTCAATATCTTATACCGGCTAATGATTAAAAATGAGCACTTCTATTGCGCATCTATTTATTCCGATTGAATGATCAATCGCCTCAAGGGAATTTAATGATTTCCTACGTCCAATTTACATACAATTCCCTATTCTCACTTTAAGAATAGGAACCTGATGTTATCTGAGCGATCCTGATCATCGATCGACTTATGCGTTTTTTATCTATTTGATTAGAAAATCACCATAAAAATCAGGAATATCGCTGCTGTAAATAGCCTTAGCAACCTCAGTTATTGGATAATCTACCTTAACGATTTGGGCTTCCATCCCCTCTTTAGAAAGTGTTATGATGGAATAGGTCGCTTTTCTATCTTTTTCCTTGCTGCGTCCGACAGATCCACAATTGACAAACAAAATATCTTCCGATTGCTGGATATAGGAATAATGGGTATGTCCCATCACGAGAATGTCTATTGTTTTTTTCTTTAAGTGAGCGGATAAATCGGCCTTAGGAGTAGATTGATGAATATATTCATCGTTACTTTGAAGACTCGCGTGTACGAGCAGTATTTTTCTTAAGCTCTTTCCTGTTTTAAACGTCAGTTCAATATTATAGGGTAAAGTGGCCAACCATTTTTTATGAGGAGCCGAGATTTCCTCTTTACTGAGGTTGATCGCTATTTCACGATTTAAGGTCTCCTGCACATCATGGTGCGGCAAAGGGATAATCGCTTCATCAAAAGCAATTCTTTGGTCGTGGTTGCCCAAAAGGCATAGGATGTTTTTTTCCTGTATGCGGGCTATTACTTCATTGCCCCAAGGGGCAAAATCAACGAGATCACCTAAACAGTAGATCTGTGTTATCCCTCTTTTACTGATATCTGCTAAAACCGCATCCAATGCAATTATATTGGCATGGATATCACTTATTATGGCGAGTTGTATCTTCATTTTACCCTACAAACTTAATAATTCACTATGCGAATTAATCGTGTCGTTTGTTGTTTTAATGAGAAAATGAGACTGCTATTATATTCAATTGTTATTATGAACATAAGCTGACGGGAACCATCGACATCGTATTTTATTATGGGCTCATGTTTTCTTGCTTCGGCCTTATACATGAGCCCATTCAATTCATCTGTTATTTAAAGGTTCATTCCTCCGGATACTTCGATGCGTTGCCCATTGATCCATCTGGCTTCTTCTGTACATAGGAAAGCTACGACACCGCCGATATCGTCAGGTACTCCAGCACGTCCTAAAGCTGTTACACTCGCGATATGCGCATTCGTTTCTTTGTTATCCCGTACATGACCACCTCCAAAGTCTGTCTCTATCGCGCCTGGAGCAACTACATTTGCTCCAATGCCACGTGGGCCCAGTTCTTTGGCTAGATACCTTGTTAAGACCTCAATTGCTCCTTTCATAGAGCCGTAGGCCGATGATCCCAGAAAGGCAAAGCGAGCTAGGCCGGAGGAAATATTAATAATGCGTCCTCCATCATTTAAATGAGGAAGTGTTTTTTGTGTGAGAAAAAATACTCCTTTATAGTGAATGTTATAAGCAGTATCAAATTGTTCTTCGGTCGTTTCCACAAAAGGAGCATATAATGCTGTTCCAGCATTATTGATTAGGAAATCGAAATTGGACTGCCCTGTCTGTTCTCTCAAATGATGGGTAACTCGTTCTAAGAAGTTATCAAAGGACGATACATTACCTGCATCCAATTGAAAGGCTGCAGCATGTTGTCCTAAAGACTTTATATGAGCAACAACCTGATCTGCTTCTCTCTGATTACTATTGTACGTGAGCATGACGTCAATCCCTTTTTTTGCGAGGCTAATTGCCATGTTTCTACCCAACCCGCGACTTCCTCCAGTCACCAACGCTATTTTATTTGTAGCCATTTCTGATTTGTTTTAAATTTAACATGACAAAGATCCATTGAAAAAATAAATCTTTCCTTGCGAAAAGCAAATGAATAATTGCAAAATTCAAATTATAACGTTTGGGAACGAAAATTGTTTGGTGCGAGACTTGTCTGTTTTTTGAAAAAATTGGAGAAATGTGCTATTTCTTCAAAACCAAGTGAATAGGCGATTTCGGATATATTCCAGTCGGTTTGCCGTAATAAAATCTTAGCTTCCTGTGTTACCCTTGCAGCGATAATGTGACTTGTCGTTTTACCTGTATTTTCTTTCAGGGTTTTATTTAAGTGGTTGACATGGATGGCAAGCCGGTCAGCAAAATCATTTGCTGTACGCAACTGTACCCGCTGCATCGGTGATTCAATTGGAAATTGTCTTTCTAGTAGCTCTACAAATAGTGACGTAATTCTGTTGGAAGCATTGTGCGCTGGGTTTGTGATACTTTTCGGTTGTAATTTTTGTCCATAGTGGATGATTTCCAATACATAATTGCGCAAAAGATCGTATTTAAACGCATACTCAGAAGATAGCTCCTTGTTCATTTTCAGGAAGATATCTTCAATTTCCATTCGTTGTTCTATCGATAGTTGAAAAATCGGAAGTCCTCCAGGTTGAAAGATAGGGAGATCGTCTATCACAGCTCCACTTTTATTTCGAGTAAGGAATTCATCGGTGAAAACACAAAAATAACCTTTTTGATGCTCATCCTTCGGTATCCAGTGATAAGGAACTTTTGGGGTAGCAAATACAAGCGCAGATTCATCTATTTCGATTACTTTGTCAGCATACTCGGCTGTGTTTTTTCCTGTGATTAGGCTGATTTTGTAGTAAGTACGCTTGTTATAAGGCATGACCGGCTTATCTTTCATTTTTTTTGCTAGTTCCTCATAACTGAAAACATTAAAATGACCAATTTCTTGGGCTATTTGCTTTGGAATACTTGCATTAATCTGCTGATAGAACTGTTCGATTGAAGTTGTATTCATAAAATAACGATTTGCGATAATCAAACTTATGGAAAATATTTTGCATCCTGGCAATTTTCATTTTAATGTAAATTGTCATATTATATTTTGCACAATATAATTTTCAGCTATACATTTGTACAATCAAAAACAAATTAAATATGAAAACGTTATATAATATCGGTGCTACGGCTAAAGGAGGACGAAATGGTCAAGTAAAAAGTGAAAATGGTGTATTGGATCTGGCGGTCCGCATGCCGAAAGGTCTTGGTGGAGCGAATGACGATTATGCCAATCCAGAGATGCTTTTTGCTGCGGGATATGCAGCTTGTTTTGATAGCGCCCTGAATTTAGTGATTAGAACCGAGAAGGTGAAAACTGGAGAGACTTCGGTGACGGCAAGAGTGAGCATAGGTCAGCTGGAGAATGGCGGATTTGGGCTTGCGGCAGAATTACATGCAAATATTCCTGGGGTAAGTTTGGAATTAGCGCAGCAATTAATCGAGAAAGCACACCAAGTTTGCCCTTACTCAAATGCAACAAGAGGAAATATGGAAGTCAAACTGACTGTATCAACAAACGAATAATATATGAATTATGTTGCCAACGTGCTTACGGCACTTGTACTTTTAGAACATCTATACATCGTATGGATGGAAATGTTTGCTTGGGAAACTGCTGGAAAACGTAGTTTTGGAAAGGCCCTTTCCGCTGAGCTATTTAAACCGACAAAGGCGCTTGCCGCAAATCAAGGGCTTTATAATGGCTTTTTGGTCGCAGGTTTAGCTTGGTCTTTTTTTATTAGCGATCCAGTCTGGAGTGATAACGTTCGTTTGTTCTTTCTAGGCTGCGTGCTTGTTGCCGGTATTTTTGGCGGAATTACTGCAAGTAAAAAAATATTTTTTGTACAAGGGGTTCCAGCATTGCTGGCATTATTATCTGTTATTTTTTTTAAATAAATTTATTATCAAAATGTCATTAATAGAAGATTTAAAATGGCGTCATGCTGTAAAAGCATATGATCCAACAAAAAAAGTTAGTCAGGAAAATATAGATAAAATCGTTGAGGCGGCGCGCTTTGCACCCACTTCTTCAGGCTTGCAACCATTTAAAATATTGGTTGTAGAAAACCAAAAATTAAAAGAGGAATTGGCAAAGGGAGCGCTGAATCCCGAATGTATGCGTGAATGTTCGCATGTATTGGTTTTTGCGGCATGGGATCGTTATACGGAAGAGCGTATTGATAAAGTTTATGATTTCACAACAGATGAACGCGATCTACCCCGGGGACGTTTTGGATCCTATACCGAGAAGTTGAAATCGATTTACCTGAACGAGGCTGCTGAACGAAACTTTGCACATACCGCAAGACAGACCTACATTGCTTTAGGTCTGGCCCTGGCTCAGGCCGCAGAGCTTCGCGTCGATTCTACTCCTGCTGAGGGCTTCGATAACAGTGTGGTAGATGAGGTATTACAATTAGAAAAGCATGGATTGAAAAGTGTTTCGTTGATGTATGTCGGTGTGGCAGATGCTTCTCGTGACTGGATTTCCACAATGAAGAAAGTTCGAGTTCCCAAGGAAGAATTTGTTGTGGAGTATAAATAAACAGTATACAGCTTTTCAATCCCTAATAAAACTCAATATATTTGCGAAATGGATGATTTATTAAAATTAGACAAACAGCTCTGTTTTTCCGTGTATGTATTGCATCGGGAAATTATGCAGCGCTATCGTGCTATTCTTGAAGAGATTGATTTGACCTATCCGCAGTATATCACGATGATGGCTTTATGGGAAAACGATGAGCAAACGGTAAATCAACTTGGTGGGAAACTATATTTGGATAATGGAACACTTACACCGCTGTTGAAGCGCTTGGAGAGCAAATCTTTGCTTACTAGGACACGGAGCAAAGAAGATGAAAGGGTTGTGAAAATAAAGTTAACCGAACAGGGAACTGCATTGAAAGAAAAGGCGAGCTGTATCCCGATGCAGATTTTTGAGGCATTAAAGCTCGACTATGCGGATATGGCTCAGCTTAAGGCTTTGGCAGAGAAGATCGTCAAAAATGCTGGAGAAAGTTAGCTGTTTGTATTATATGAAAATAAAAAAGGATCGAATGCAGATGAACTGTATTCGATCCTTTTTTTGAAAGTTCGCCTCTAGCTGTTCATATTACATTAGCATGTTTCGGATTTTTTTGCAGCACTGTAATGCGGAGATTCGCTGAATGGAAAATATCATTCAAAAAATAAGAGACCTGGACTGGGCTGCGATTACAGAAACAATGCATACCCAAGGTTATGCGATCATTCCAAAGTTACTTACAGATTCGCAATGTGATTTATTAAAAAAGGGATATGGTGATTCAGGTGGCTATCGTAAAACTGTTATTATGGCGAAACATCGATTTGGATTAGGAGAGTATAAATATTTTGATTACCCCTTGCCCGACTTGATCCAAACCATTCGATCGGAATTTTATCCTTATTTGGCAATTATTGCGAACGCCTGGTTTCGGGCATTGGGAATAAAACTATCGTTTCCTCCAAAACATGAAGAGTTTTTGACGCATTGTCGGCGCCACGGTCAAGAGCAGGCAACGGTATTAATTTTGAAATATACACAAGGGGGCTTCAATACGTTGCATCAGGACTTATATGGAGAAGTCTATTTTCCGATGCAGGTTGTTCTGATGTTGGATGAACCCGAATTCGATTTCACCGGCGGAGAATTTGTATTAACGCAACAAATTCCAAGAGCACAATCAAAAGCAATTGTTCTCAAGCCTAAAAAGGGAGAGCTCGTTCTTTTTGCGACAAATTTTAGACCGGAGAAGGGGCGTATGGGATATTTCAGGGTTAATATGAAGCATGGAGTGAGTGAGGTCACATCAGGGGAGCGACATGCTTTGGGTATAATTTTTCATGACGCTGAGAAATAGATAAAACAATGGAATGGCACAAAAATATAACAGATGCTTTATTGCATGCTAAGATTCGCAATGGAGAAATTTGCTTTGGCGGAAATGAAAAGTTGAGAATTTATGGATTGCTTCATTGCACATCAGGCAAGCGGATGAAGCGGAATAACAGAGTCTTTTTTACTTCGGAACAAGATGCGATAAAACATCACTACCGTCCTTGTGGGCATTGCTTGAAAGCCGATTATGTGAAATGGAAAGTAGCAAATAAGGGAGTAAATCGAATTCAATAAAAGAGGCTTATCGCAATTTCGTTGTGCTTTGTTGATTTTTGTGTTTATCTTGGTCAAAGTTAATTTTCGGATCAAAAGAGAAATGCGTTTACTTTCGATTGCTGTTTATTTTATTTTGTCTGTTTTGCTATTGATCAGCTGTGAAGAGCGGAGGCAGGATACAACGGCTTTGACTTATGTTGCTCAGAGTAAACGTGATAGTGCCCGTTTGGACCTTAGTCTTTTCGAGAGCCGTTTTCACGGAAAATTGTGGTTCTATAGACCTGGAGGTGAGGTTGATTCTGGCGATATTCGGGGCAATATCCAAAAAGATACGCTAATTGGGGATTATTATTATACGCCATTCGGCTGGGGGCAGAAAAAAAGAAGACCCTTGGTTTTATTAAAAAAAGGGTCTCAATATATTTTGGGTACGGGTACAGAGCAAGTGTATATGGGGATTCCCCATTTTATACCGTCTACTATCAATTTCCGGGATCCGAAGTTTATTTTTGCAGAGATTGATCGTTAAAGACAAGTCTATTGCTCCGATTTACATAATATTTTTCAATCTAATATATTGTAATAGCATAATAGTCTTTCCATCTTTGATTTCACCTGTATCAATCATCTGTAAAGCGTCCTGGATATTGAGTTCAAGAATTTCAATATGCTCTTCCTCTTCTTCTAATCCTCCGCCATCGCTCACTTTCATATTGTTGGTGTATTCTGCGATAAAAAAATGTAGGATTTCAGTCACCGACCCTGGAGACATGTAGGCTTCAAATATTTTTTTTGCTTCCTTGATTTGGTAACCCGTTTCTTCTTCTGTCTCTCTACGGATACAGTCCTGTGGTGAATCCTGATCTAACAAACCGGCACAAGCTTCTATTAGCATGCCGGATTCATTACCGTTTATGTAAGTGGGGATCCGAAATTGCCTAGTTAATATTACTGTCTGGGATGTTGTGTTATAAAGCAGGATGGCAGCTCCATTACCGCGGTCATAGGCTTCCCGGCTTTGTTGCTGAATTGTTCCATCTGGTTTGGTATATTGATAGGTTAATTTTTTTAATGTGTACCAATTATCTGATAGAATTTCTGTTTTTACAATTTCAATATTTTTTATTGCCATTTTGTGGATGTTTAAGGTCAAAAGATAAAAATAAGTATTGCGATCCAGACTATACATGAAAAAGTAAAAGAAACCTTAATATACGTTGCTATTTTCCATGGCGCTATCCAGTGAAGACGGAGAGGTATGAAAAATAGAATAAACCCCGTGGGCAAGCAGAGTAGGGCTATCCAGATAAAGTAATTCATCGGCATTCGATCAAAATAAGTCAAAGTGATGATAAAAGCGATAATGAGGGCCAAATAGAAACACCAGTTTGAAATTATTTTTTCTTTCTCTGGACGTTCCTTACCAGAACCTCGTCCAAGAATGAAAAAAGTGCCTTCAACTATGATGTCAATTAGGTCGGAAATCATAATACATAGTGCTTTAAAATAAAAAATGTAATTTCTGGCTTCACTGTTGGGCTTTACGTTTATTTTAAACCATCCTCCAGTACCTGTTTGCTGATAGTGAATTCCCTATAACCAAAGGCTCCTGATTTATACCCAATTACTGCCCCAAATTCGATGTTTTTTGAAGTAGAGGTCTTCGGAAATACAGAAGAACGGTATACATTGGATGAAGCTAAAGGTTTTTCAAAGACGCGAAAATGTAAGCCGTCTTTTGAATAGGCCAAATAATTCATATCTGAGGTAAATCGATCTACATTCCCAATAGCCAGACATAGAAAATAGTACCCGTCAATGTAATATCCCTGCAAGTGCCAGGTTGAATATCCCTTGTTAAATTCAAGCCAGGGTTTATTGATAAATTCAATTTTTTTACTATTTCGATAAGGTGTGAAATCTAGTCCATTAGTAGAGCTACGGGATAAAATATTAGTCATTATGGGAGCCTTGTATGTTGGGGTAAAATCCACTTCATAGCTCGTTACATGTGTAGAATTTCTAACAAAGGTAGGAGAGAGGATATGATTGTCCTGGAATGAAGCTGGCTCATTACTATTATATACGAGTTCGAGAGGTGTCCAGTTAATCCCATTTTTCGACGTTTGTCTTACAACGACCCGTTCAGCTTCTTCGTTTAATTTTCTACTGTTGTTTTCGCTTTTGGCGCCCCATTTTTTCAAAATTTTGCTTGAGAAAAAACAACCTCTGTAGTATAATTCGAATTCTTGGCCATTGAAATTCCAGTCTACATCAGACCAGTAACCTTGATTGGGGCTGCCATCTTTTTGGACGAATGAATCCTCCAATGCTGGGCGCCGTTGAATTGGGTTTATTAATCCCGCCGGAGTAATCCATTCTTTTCCATTGTTAGATACTACTACAGTCGGGTTTTCATACAGGGAAGCTGTTCTATCGGAGCCTATTATTCCAAAATAAGGGGTAAATACCATCCAATATTTGTATCCATTGAATCCGGCAGGAAAATATTCTACATCAGGATGGCAATAACTTGCACTATTGCCAGAAATGTCTCGTATCAAAGCAGGCAGTTCTTCCCCTGGCTGATTTGCATTGGCAATCGTATTGATTTTTATAGAACCAAGGTCATTGGTAAAACCTGCTGGAATAGGTAATTTTTCCTTTTCGATAATTTCTGGATCTGAAGGTACAATGCCCGGATGTATGTCTCTTTTACAACCAATAAACAATAATATTCCCAAAAAGAAATAGGTAATTCTTTGAAACGACATATGGAATCAATAAAAATAAAATGCGAATGGTAATTCGTTACGGCCTTACTTTTTCTGTTAATCTTAGCTAATGACAGCAAAAATGATCTATTTTTTTTGTTTCTCAAAATCGATTTAAAAAAATATGTTAATTACTATAATATTTGTTTTTGTGGAATTTGGAAAGAGGTTCGCATGAATTTGCGTGTTAAAGATAATCTTAAGATTTAATTGTTAATTTTACGGTATTGAATGTAAATGTTCAATAAAATAAGCATGTTAGCAGTAGCTGCGAATGGAAGATGGTCTACATTATGCATTGGTTAAACCTGATAAAGCACTTACAGATTTTGTGGACAGCTTTTGGTATCTACGCAATGAATCAGGAAAGATAAAGGACACTGTCGGTTTACCAGACGGGCGTGTCGATTTGTTTCTTTTTAAGTCGTCGGTTGATGATTTCCGGGTTATTCTACTTGGCTTAGGGACATTGCCTCATGAAGAGGCTTCTATTCCTATTGATGGCCAGATATTTTGTATCAGTTTTAAATTGCTTGCTGTAGAATACCTTTTAAAGGAAGATATAGCCGGTATTATCAATACGGGAAAATTTCTATCAAAGGATTTTTGGGGTTTTTGCGAGCAGGATTTAGTGGACTTTGATCAGTTTATTGTTAAATCTGAAAGAAAAATCAAATCACTTCTTCCAGTTGCGGTCGATGAACGTAAGCGAAAATTATTTGAGCTTATCTACAAGAGTAATGGAACTGTTTCCGTCGCAGAACTTTCCGAAAAGGTTTTTTGGAACAGCAGGCAGGTCAATCGATATTTTAATCAACGATTTGGACTTTCCTTAAAGTCATATTGTAGCATTCTACGTTTTAGATCTTCATTGGATCATATTGCTCAAGGAAAGCTTTTCCCCGAGGAGCATTTTTTTGATCAGACTCATTTTATTAAAGAGATCAAAAGATTTTCAGGAGTTGTTCCCAAAGAACTGTTTAAAAACAAAAACGACCGATTTATACTATTATCCTCCTTAACATCATCATAATTTTGTTTTATAAGTTTTTAAGATAAAAATGATGTTAATACAAAATAAGAAAATAGCCATAGTTGGAGGGGGTATTGGAGGATTGACTTTAGCTCGTTTGCTACAGTTAAATGGTGCCGAGGTTTCTGTTTACGAGCGGGATCTAAATCGAAACGTTCGTGTTCAGGGCTCAACTTTGGATCTCCACGAAGGGACTGGACTTGAGACAATGAAACGTGCTGGTCTTTTAGAAGAATTTTATAAACATTATCGGCCCAATGCCAGCAAGCTGCGTATCGTTGACAAGCAACTTGTCGTAAAATTTGATGATCACGATGAACATGCATCAGTTGCCGAAAATCGACCGGAAATAGATCGGGCTCCATTGCGAGCTATCCTGTTAAATTCCCTGAAAGAGGAGACTGTCGTTTGGGACAGTCAATTTGTTGCGATGGAAAAATCTGGAGAGGGCTGGCTGTTGCATTTTAAGCATACACCGGATGCTTATGCAGATCTTGTTATTGCGGCGGATGGTGCTAATTCACGGGTCCGTCCTTATCTAAGCGATATAAAACCTTTATATTCTGGAATAACATTGATTGAAGGGAATATCTATGAGGCTCAAAAAAATGTGCTAAATCTTTTCGAATTGACGAAGGGAGGGAAGATTATGGCTTTTGGCGGAGAACAGTTTATCGGATACGGTACCAAGGAGGATGGTTCGATCATGTTTGTTGCAAGTACAAAAATGCTAGAAAATCAACTTAGCGAATCTATTCGTGATTTTCAGGATAGAAAACAGGTCTTACATTGGTTCAGGAAGTACTTTTCAGGTTGGGGCCTGGGTTGGGAGGAATTTTTTACCAATGATAGTGTTCAATTTATACCCCGGCCACAGTATTATTTTCCGCTCGACCAAAACTGGGAAACACAAGCTAGTCTTACGATGATAGGAGATGCAGCTCATCGTATGCCGCCATTTGCCGGTGAGGGTGCCAATGTAGCGATGCAAGATGCATTTGAGCTAGCTGAATGCCTGACAAATGGAAAATATGGAACGCTACTGGAAGCCATATCTTATTTTGAAAAAGATATGATAGAACGTGGTGCTAAAGCAACAAAAGATACATTGGAAAACGGCGATCGGATGCATTCGACAACAGCTTTATCAGAGATGTTGAATTTCTTTAGCCAACCGGCAGAAGGTTAGTGGGCCTGAAAAGTTGTTGCTTTAAATATGATAAAGAGACAGTTTTGCTTTCTGTTAAAGGCATGTTGTTAAAAAGTATAATAAGGATTTATGATAAGCCAGTCGTTTAATTTATGCTTCATTGGATAATCGGTACCTCTTCTTTATTGCAGTAAGTACTTTTTTGTAGTATTTAGTTTTATCGGCTTCATCAATAACAACGATTTCAACATCATTTGCCTGAAGCAGTTGCATCTTGTCCTTGGAAAGTTCATGCCATTTTTTGGTTGTGTAATAAAATAATTGATTGACAATAAAGCTACTTCGTTTGTAATATTTATTTCTTGCACGATAAGTAAGGAGCCACCAAAGGTCTATCTCTACGAAATCAAGCGAAAGGCCAAATATGTGGATATCCTGCGTGAAAAATAGATCAATCCATGATTGAAGCTTGGTGTCCTTTTGCTGGCTTAACCTTTTCATCAATGGGGCTCTATAAACAGTTTCCGAACTGTAATTTGTACCATTAACGACATAGTCTCTCATTTTTTGCAGCTGACCACAATAATGTTCATAGCCAAGGTTAATGGACGATGGGTTTAGACAGTCTCCATGTATATGCCAGTAGGCTTTGTTGTCGCTTTCGTGTCTTCGAAATACACTATAGGTAGTTTCTCGGATTAGACCGGTATTTGTAGTCGCTGCTTTCCCTTCCAAACTAAATTCATAATTTGTGGTAATGATATTTTCGGTCGGAACATCCCGAATTAACTGGTGTATTTCATTTTGGTTGATCTGTGAAACACAATCCGATATATAACTTTTTAGTTCTCTCTCATTGATATGCTTTTCTTTAATTGCATTAAGAAATATTTCTTCATACAGCATGGGGAAAGGTTTCTGCCCATTTTCTAATGAACTGACGTTATATTTCGATTTGATATTGTGGAGCAAATCGCTCCAGCTTATTCCCGGTGAAATATTATTTATATCGTTTCCAACGAATAAAGTAAACTTGGTCATTTTTCTATAAATCAAGAGTCCTGCCTAAAAATTTTCTGGCAATGTTGAACAATCACAATCTATCCCACACTAATTTAATAAAAAATCTTGTAGGACTTATATGGCTTAATTTTGGCGTTTTTTAGATAGCGTAGACTTTAGCTTATTATTTTTTTTAGGAAAATGAATCGTAAAGGTTGTTCCTTCATTTAGTATACTTTCCACGGTTATTGTTGCATTAAGCCGCTCCAGAATTCTTTTGACGATGGATAATCCTACTCCTGAACCATCAAATTCAACAGCATTGGGTAGGCGATGGAAAATTTCAAAAATCCGTTCTGTTTCCTCTGCCGAAATTCCGATACCATTGTCGTAGATCTTGTAGACGATGGCAAGACCATTATCTTCGCTCTCCAATCCTATTATTGGTATTCCCTTGTTGCTGCTATATTTTATTGCGTTACCCAAAAGGTTTAAAAACAGTTGATAAATCAATGTTTTTTCACCATCGATAGGCAGGATTTTGCCTTTTTCAAATTCCAGGCTCTCGATATTATATCTGACTTTACAATCATCAATAATATGTTGAATGAAGCGTTCAGGATACACCAGCTCGTATTCGAAATCATAACTCTTTGTACGGGCAAAATCAACGGTTTTATCCAGCATATTATTCATCAATGAAATTGCCTCCATCATATTTTTCCCTGCTTTTGTTAAGAATTCCTGACTTAATCCAGCTCGGTCCCGGATCATTTGCGCGGTCATCTGTAAAGCGGCCAGCGGGTTTTTCAAATCATGACTTAATGTATAGCTAAAAGTTTCAAGTACATTATTGATTTCCACTAATTTTTCATTCAACGCCTGGATCTCCGTGAATTTCTTCAAACAGGCTTCCTGTATAATAAAACTTAGGTTTTTTAAAAAATCAATTTCCCATTCTTTCCATTTTGGCGCGGTCCCACTTACAGTCTTCTTCCAAGCTTCAAATGATGTACGGGGAGATGGAAAATTGACCGATTTGTTGGGATCATAAATAAGCTGTTTCTCAGGTTGTCCTGCCCAAACTTCTTCAATTTTCACTTCTTCCCTAAAAAAGTAAATCTTAAAATCCAGTTTAAACTCCAGGTCTATACTTGCGATGCCTGGAAAATTGCACAACTGTTCTTTGTCATTCTGAGGCCATTTAAAATCAGATTGCCAAAACAATTCCTCTTTGCTGTGGTTGACCATATTTTTTTCCAGCTGTTGAATGCAATCTTTAGTGGGCGTTTTGCCTATCATATGCCATTTGCCGCGGTATTTGAATGCTATTCCATCCGCTTTTAGGATGTCCATTAGACTGGAAGTAAGATTTCCGAAGACCTTATGGAGATCTTGCTTTGAGAATAGACTTTGTCTGATCTCAAATTCTATACTTTTTGTCTTCAGTTTGAAGTTGTTTTCTACAATTTGTTTGTTGGCCAAAAAACTGTTTACGGCATATTGGACAATAAATACGGAGAGATGTCTTTGTGCTAAATCTATGGTCTTGGGCATTCTATTCTGGCAGGCCACTAAGCCCCACAATTGACCGTTAATGATAATAGAGAAACTCCCACTTGCACGAACTTGCGCATTACGAAGATATTGAAGATGGATCGGAGACATGGCCCGTATCCCAGTCATGGAAAGATCTAGTTCCTCTGGATTAATGCCAAGTACAGGAATTGGCTTAGCCTCCACATCAGGAGTTACCCGGGCAAAAATTTTTGTATAAAGCCTGCGTGCTTGTTGAGGAATATCGAATTCGGGATAATGGTATCCCAAAAGAGGTTCTAACTCCTCAGACACATGCTCGGCAATAACTTTGCCGTCCCCATTTTTTGAAAATTTGTAGATCATCACACGGTCGTATCCCGTTACGGTATAGATATTTTCTGCGAGCGCTTTCCAGATGTCTTTATTGTTATTGATATGTTGGGCATAGTGGTAGATATTTTTGAATTGATGAGAACGCGATTGGTGTCTTTCTATTTCAATAAATATCTTATCGTCAAAAGGATAAATACTTAGGTAGTGTGTTTCATCTTGCAGTTGAATATCGGCTACATATCGGTGCTTGAAAGTCTCTATGTTGTCCCGTAGTACATGATCAAGATTGACAGGGTGAGATAGCTTAAGGTTACTGATGAACGTTGATAGGAGCATCCCTGTGTATATGCTGTGTTCTGGTAAGCCGATTTCTTGCCAGTTTTCACTCCAGCCAATACAATGATGAAATTTATCAAAGACGATCAGGCAACCAAAGTTCTGTACGTGACCACAGAGATGGATAGCTTCCTGATCGCAATTTAAAAAGTGGGGGATGTCCATAAAGACTAACTTACAAAAAAAAATTTTATTATAACCAAATTCTGGATGGAGACATCCAAAGTATCTCCAGATAGAGGGGGAAAGACTTTTATATCCAACAAATGGATATATAAAAATTTATTAGATTTATCTACTATATTCGATAATGAGGTTAAAACTCCTGTCCATTGACAATATCATTTCTATCCTTGAAGTATATCTAAAGCATCTCTCTAAGCGGCAAAATCTCTATGCGACAGAAAAGGCTAGGCGAACCAACTTCCTAGCCTTCATGGTATAACTCATCCTATGCTATAACATACAGATAACAAAGGAGTAAAAGAAATGTTTTATTCAGGGTTAAAATACAAAATCTTCTACTTGTTGTTTTGCTTTGGAAAAGACATCATCTTTGGCATCCGATAGGTTAACTCCTTCAACTCTAAAAACCTCAATATCTGTAATACCCAAAAATCCTAAAACATGTCGAAGATACTGCTCAGTATGATCGAAATCTTTCATGAAACCTTCCGAATAGATCCCACCAGTAGAAATCGCCAGGTAGGCCTTTTTGTTCGTTACGAGTCCTTGTACACCATTCTCTCCGTATTTAAATGTCACCCCCGCTCTGGCTATCTGATCGATCCATGCTTTTATCGTAGAAGGTATAGTGAAATTGTACATAGGTACATCGATCACCAAGGTATCTGCTTCCATAAGTTCGGCAATAGCTTCATCTGAAGGACGTATTGTTTCAAGTTGATCTTTAGTTCTTTCGTCTGCCGGAGTAAAGAAAGCTGCAACATGCCTGTCAGATAAGTGAGGCAGTGGGGTAGACGCCAGGTTGCGCTCCTGTACTTCAACGGGATGTTTGGCTTTTATTTGTTCAATAATAGAATTCCCTAATTTATTACTGAAGGATGCTTGGCCTCTTAAGCTCGAGATGAGATGTAATATTTTCATTGTTTTATTTTATTTTTGTTTTGACAAATTTCCAGATAAATACTATAATTTTGTTATCTGTTACAAAAAGGATAGTACTTACAAAAAGAATAGTATATGGAACATACTGCAGAACGTTGTGCTAAAGCAAATTTGGCTATTCGGGATACGCTGGATGTCGTTGGTGGTAAATGGAAACTCGTACTGCTTTCAGTCTTGAGAAATGGAAAGCGTGGTTTTAATGAGCTTTCACGTGAGGCGAGCATTTCCCCGAGAATCTTGTCGAAGGAACTTCAGGAATTGGAAATGAATGGACTTGTGAAACGTATGGTCTGTGATACTAAACCTGTAACGGTACAATATGAGCTGACAGAATATAGTAAGACACTAGAGCAGGTTTTGATTGAAATGGAGCAATGGGGGCAGCAACATCGTCGCAAAATAATAGCTGGCCTTTAACTTCTTTATAATTACCGATAAGGGACGAACCTTTTCATGGCTTTTGGGTTAGTTCAAATTGAAATCGAAAAGGGATGATGGTTTTTGTGTCAATTGAAGATAATTTTCTTCTAGAAGTTTGTACTCCTCCAAAGCTATTTCCAGTGTGCTATCTAAGATAATCGTAACCAATTTGGTGTCTGGATCAATCCGATAAAAATAAATTTTACCACATATACTTGATTCATAATTGTTCGTCTTGTGGAAACCGATCTTGTAATCTTTTGCTTCAAATGATGTAAGCTCTGATAGTTTTATGCCGTTGTTAATCTGATAACTCATGTTATCTTTTGCTAGTATGAAAAATTCTTCGCCGGCATGGTGCCATCTATAAATTTTAAAAAAACCAAATGAAATAAGCAGACCTAGGCTCAATACGAATAGAGAGGAAGGTCCTAGTTCAGCAAAAATATTGAATACGACGATGAGGGACAGTGTACCTAGGAATGACAGCATACATAGACTGGCAAAGATGAATAGGTATAACTTAGGATGTACCATTTTGATAACAAACCTAATATATTCCTCATTTTTGTCAAAATATATGGCATTTTTGGTCATTGGCATAGTAAAATGTCTTTTACGCTAAATTAATATATACTTTTAGAATATTTATTTTTTTTAATTTATTGTGTTTTTGGCTTCGAGATGTTCATATTTTAAGTTATCAAATGCTATTTAAATAACCAGCTAAAATGGGAAATTCTTTCAGGTATTCAACGTAAACAGTCAATTCTCAACGTGTATCGGCTAAGCCGTTCTTTCTTTGCTATTATCAAGCAAAAAGCCTTATCTACGAGATAGGGCTTTTTTTTTGAAATGGAGGTGTTGACGATATATTCGGTAGCTGCAATGTACCGCCTACTTAGGTTTGATATTCCATTTTCTGGCAAGGTGCTGTATTTAACTTTGTATTGAAATAGGAGCTGAATAGACATTGATGAAGTGGTGCCCCTTCTTCTATGCCCAGCCCCCTCCTTTTTCTTAGAAAACGAAGGTTATAATTGAATGAATACATAAACATATAGCGCTATGGAAATTAAAGAAAACAAACTAGTGGGTGTTCCTTATAGAGAAACTCCAAATAAAGGTGGAATTATCAAGCCTGTTTATATTATAATGCATTACGATGGTGCGACCAATGGAACAAGTGCGATCGATTGGATGACAGATGCCCGGAGTAAGGTCTCCGCACATCTTCATATAAGCCGTGATGGTGTCATTACGCAATTGGCCCCATTTAACATTAAATGCTGGCATGCAGGAATCAGTAATTGGGCTGGGCAGAAAGATCTCAATAACTATAGTATCGGGATTGAACTGCAAAATAAAGGTCAGGAGACCTATACTGAAAAACAGATTGACGCGGCGATTTCCGTATGTAAAGCGATTTGTGTTACATACCCAATTAGAGAGATTTTGGGGCATTCGGATGTCGCACCAGGAAGAAAGGAGGATCCAGGGATGCAGTTTCCTTGGGAGAAATTTAAACTGTTAACGAAAGGAACTTATAATGGAATTACTTGAGATTTTAGAGAAATTAATCATCCCAGTGGTCACAGCCGTAGGGGGCTACTTGGTTGGAAAACCTAAACAGCAAGCCGAAGTGGAAGCGACAAATGTCGAAAATGCAGGAAAGGTAATTGAAAAATGGGAGGGATATGCGAATAGGTTAGAGAAAGATATTGAACAATTGCGAGCTATCATTGAAGATCTTAATGAAGGTTTACGTTTGGCAAATGATGAACGTATTGCTTGTACGAAGACCTTGGGAGATTTACAAGCAAAATATGATGATCTAATGAAGCTCTATAACAGGCTACAAATTGAATTAAAACAGATAAAAAATGAAAAATACACTACAGATGATCTCAATACTGCTACTGGTTAGCAGTTGCGGTCTATTTAAGAAGACTTTAAAATCCACTGCATCCGAACAAATGGCTATCACAGAAAAAATAGATAAAAATTTGCAGTTTGAGCGGGATACGGGGGAAATAAAGGTTGTTCAATCATATACTGGAGCTTTGAAGAAGAGCGAGGGCGTTATTCAAATTGAAGGAGAGGGAATTCAGATCACGCGAGATGGTGTCGTACGGCTTCGAAGCGGGAAAATCTATCAGAAACAGAGCGTGCTAGGTAAGAGGTTGGAGACTGAGGAACGATTTGACGCAGGTTGGAAAGGTCAGAAAATGAAGAGCAGTCAGCAAAGCGTTCAGAAAATAGAACTTCATGATACGGAGTCAAAATCGGTAGTAAAACCCGCTACGACAAGTATGCTTTATTTTTCAATTGGCTTGGGAGTTTTAATCACATTAGTTATCTGGTTGATAAGAAAAGGTCGAGCTTTTGTGCACTGGTAATAGTTCTGCAGGTTAATTCAACCTGACCACGGCCAGCGGGAATGTAGTACAAAAAAAGTCCTTGAGTATTCAATATTCAAGGACTAGTTTTTTACCAAGGAAAAGTGGAAGGTATTGATAATGACGGTGGTATTTTTATGCATGTAATTAGACATTGTTGAAACGGGCCTCAATAAGGTAATAATTTGCAATTTGTTTAATCTCCTTTTTGAAATCACGGTAAAGGTCGAATTGATTGCAGGCACAGATGATAGATTTCTGTAATGTGTCATTATTTATTTGTAAATAAGGACCTAATTCTTTGTATATGCTACTTTTTACTTTGGTTTTCAGATTATCCAATTTTTCCGGCTGAAAAATACGAAGCACAACTGCTATTGCTTTGTAGCGATGCTGTATATCCTTGTAATTGATATATTCTCCCATAATCTGCTTGGTAGGTATATTTACAAATTGGCAATAGCAATCGATAACTTTACTGATTTTAGAAAGATCAGACTCGTATATTTTATCGATGGACTTTAATATTTCGGGGTGATTTTCTTTTAAGAAATTCATAATGAATGAATAATATAATGTGTTCATACGCTGTGAACTATTTTTTTCTGTTAATCTGATTGTTTCTTTTTTTCTTAAAATATTGTTTTGTCCGTGTGACTGATTGTGATCCAGTGTGTAAATTATCTGCTGTTTTGGACTGTGTGTAAGAAGCTGTTCCATTTTCTTTTTCTGTTTAAGTATGAACTGATTTTTCGTTTCTTGAGATGGTGATCCTACAATAATTCAATCCGGCCGCAGGCGCTTGATTGTGCTGTGGATCTACAGTTTATTTTAATTTGTTACTTGTTAAACAAAGTTAAACAAATTTGTTAATCTTTCAATTTATTTTAAGCTTATTTTTTGCTATTATTCTGCGTTTATAAACTTATTTGTTTAACTTTAATCCATTGGTAATGAGTGATTTAATTTTTAAATATAGTGGTCTATTTGTTTAGGTTTAATAAGTTGTGTAACTTAGTGTCAGAATGTTATGTATTTGTGTAACATTTGTTAAATATCCTATGGACTATGGAAACTTATCCAAATAATAATTTTGAAGTTTTACGCTTGGAGATGCGTGTTACCAACCGCGAATTTGCATCGCTGTTAGGTGTGCGTGAACAAGTGTACTCGCGTATAAAAAAGGGGGAGTATCCTATTGGGCTTACCATGAAAACACGCATTCAACAAGCCTTTCCCCATATCCAGTATGATTGGTTAGTGTATGGAAAAGGGGAAAGGATAGAGGCTGGTGCTTTGATTCAGCCTGACTCCATATCGATGGTTAGTATCGGTAATGGGAAATCAATTGGGTACTTTGCGGATGATGTCAAGTTTATCGACGAAAACAAGAACAATATATTTTTTGAAGTCTCTCCCGGGCGATACCTGATGCAGACTAAACTTGTTACCGAGAAGGCTAAAGCAGGATATTTGTCTGGTTTTGGAGACGCTGAATATATGGATGATTTACCGGCCCATTTTATTACGGTTAATGAGTTCCATAAAGGTGCTTATCGCTCTTTTGAAGTTAGTGGGGATAGTATGACAGACGGGACTGATGCCAGTGTGTTAGACGGTGATATTGTAACTGGTCGTCTGATAAAAAGAGAGCTATGGCAATCAAAATTTCATACCCATAAATATCGTTATTGGGTTGTTGTCCACAAATATGAAGGCGTTATTATTAAAGAGATTGCCCATCATGATGTAAACAATGGAATTCTTACGCTTCGCTCTCTTAATACTGATAAAACAAGATACCCTGACTTTGAGGTAAGCCTGGACGATGTAGACCAGATTTTTAATGTTGTAGATATTAGCCGTTCGCTTTAGGAAACGCGTGTCCTCAATTTTTCCTTTTTTGACGGTTCATCTTTTAACACCAAAGTTTAGGCGATAGATCTCTTTATGTCACCTATAGTTGCTCGGTAAATTGATCCAGTTGTACTCTTTTAAACCGAAAAATACTTATTCTTAGCGATTTCATATTTTTGCTAAAAAATATAGGAATAAAAACTAATTTAGTTAGTTTTTATTCCTATATTTGACCATCAATTGAACGTATACGAACATGTTGTTACGTGCTATTTTAGCGTTCCTAGTATATATAGCGTTAAGACAGCTGATAGCGTGATAAGAATATTGGTTGCTCATTATTCAAGCATGTTCGTATCGTTCAAAAGAAATAATAGGATATATAAACATTATTTTTAGCGCTGCATACGTCCTTACCGCTGTTAATCTTTTACAAAACTTACATCAGTTATTGTATAAGAGAAGTTATCTTTTTCCCGCTCATTCTCAGGTTTCTCCAATTCACTGTAATGCACTGTTCCGGTCATCTTGAATGTTGTATGAGAATCTAGGTTGATTTTCTCACCATTATTGTCAAATACGTAAAAATTTTTGAGTGTATAATTTTTTTGATCCGCAGGAAGTTCAAATAACACATTATTTTTTTCTGTTCCAACTGGTAAGATCACGCTGAAAGCAGTGAATTTTTCTGAGCTGAAGGCATGGGATTTGACCACAAAATTCATAGCCATGGTTTTTGATTTGCCTGATGAGAAGGTAAAAGAAGGTGCGTCAAACTCACCTGTTAATTCAATGGTTTTATTTTGATTGTCATAGTTTGATTCGATAGCTTTTACCGTATCAACAGAACCGCCATTGCAAGATGCTAACAGTGTCAAACCCGATGACGCTAACAATAATGCTGAAATTAAGTGTTTTGTTTTCATGTCAAAAATTATTAATTGAGAGATATTTAAAGCTTCTTTTGTAGCTCAATAGATCCGCATCCAAAATGATGCTGACTTACACGATCTACTTGTTATCTTTATATAAAGGTAATATATTGGGAAATAGATATTAGCGTATGATTTAAATTCGTTGGGTACAAATTTAAATTCGCTTAGGCAACAAATGTTTTCGTTTTGTGAAAAGGGAAGTTTGGTTATATTGCTCTTAATAAAGCGCTAAGGGGATTGATTTTTTGTAACTGCGCCGTTTTCTAACTAGGTTTTTGACTTAAAGAAGACGAGGTTAATAATCAAGAAGACTAAGGTTAGAACCGAACAGAATGTTCGGATATTGTTCCAGAATACCCAAGGCCTTTCGAAGGCCTCACGCATAAGTTTTATAGATTTTTCTGAAGCAATCGATAGGTCTATTGATGCTAACTGATTATTTAAGGGAACATTTTGTATTCCCGTAATTATAAATACTCCAATGATATAGCTCAAACTCGCTGCCAGTATTAAATAGAACTTTGGTGAATGGATATCAAACAATAATACGGTAGAAATTGCTAATAGAATTGGTGCTCCCAGGAAGCAACAATAAAAAGCAGGATTCAGTATTTCTCTATTGATATTTTGCATGGCCATCAGATAAGCCCTGTCATTAAGTTTATGCAGACCCAAGTTGACCGAAAATGTATAAGAAAAGAATAAGCCAGAAATGATGGCCGAAAAAATTGTTGCCAGCGCCAAAATGATGTCCTGTAATTTCATATTTCTATTTGTTTTAATTGTGAAATTCGTTTGCTAAACTTACTTCAGTTGATATGCAGGCGTATCAAAATATTATTTTAAAGTCTATTTCGTAAAGAGTATAGACTTTGAAAAAACGCCAATACCGATGTTGATCTACCCGGTATCTGTACAAAGTTTGGAATAAGCGCCGAAGTAAAATAGAATAAAAACGACACAGTTTATCATTTGTTAAATGAAGCGGGAGTTGAACCTGTAAAGGATTTAAATACACGGATGAAATGAGACTGATCCGAGAAGCCATTTTCGTAAACAATATCTGTTAGTCTGTGAAAGTCTTTACTGGTCAATTGTTTCAGAGAGGTCTGAAATTGTACTATTTTAGCAAATTGTTTAGCTGTTAATCCCGTCTCTTTAAGAAATCTGCGTTCAAAGGTTCGGATGTTCAGTCGCGCTTCCTTGGCAATTTCTCCAATAGCAACCTGACCATTGTTTTCGATGATATTTAGGATAGCCTGTTTAATTGAAAAGTCGAGATGATCCTTCTTGGTATTAAAAAGGTTGAGAAGGAAAGCGGATAATACGCGGATGTTGTTGTGACAGTTTGTGGAGGAAGATAATTCAGTAATTAATTGACGTATGTTTGTGTGTGGAGTGGCTTCTAAATAATAACAGCTGTCATTTATACTTTCTGGGTGTATATCCCAAAACGCACGTAACACAAAAGGATAAAATTTGAAAACTATAATTTGAAAGGGGCCAGCTATATTGATCGTAATAGGTGTTATCGTTTGACCATATAAGAAAATATGGGGCATTTTTTTATTATGGGGGCTAATGAGAAAGTCTCCTTTTGATCGTTGGAATAACAAGCCCGGGTATCCGTCAGCATAAAAAGGTAAGTTACAGCGATATTCATCGGTACTTTCAAATACCAATATTTCTTTTACAAATAATGCAATGGATTTGTCGGGGTGGATAATCTTGGGATTCATCAATTAGCTTTGTTGCTTCTCGTATAGGAGTTTGCGCTCAGGTCGGCCATTGAGAGCGTTTTTAGAAGTTCTCTCGCCGCTGCGCCTCCAGCACGGTTTGCACCGATAGTTGATGCGGATGGCCCATAACCGACGAGGTGAATTCTAGGTTCTTTAGCGACCATGGTAGCCAGCCTGCCGGCCATTTGAATACCACCTTGCTCTTCTTTTGGTAGCACGGCATCCAAATGGCTTAAAGAACTTTTAAAGCCTGTGTTCCACAATATAACATCGGCCCTTTCTTCTCGTCCGTCCTCCCATTTGATTCCTGTTTTGGTTATTTCTTTAAACATGGGAAAACGTTTAAGTACACCGCGTTTTTCCATTTCCTGGATTTCAGCGGAGTAGGGGAGGCCTGTAACGGATACCACTGACAAGGGGGGAAGTCCTTGCCTAACGCGTTCCTCTACCATGGCAACAGCATTGTGTCCCGCCATGTCATCAAATGGCCCTTCTCTGAATAAAGGTTGCCGTCGTGTAACCCATGTTGTGGTTGTTATTTGTGAGATTTGATTGAGTAGCTGGATGGCAGAGATGCCACCACCTACAACAATTACATGTTTGCCTCGAAAATAATCCGCAGTTTTGAAGTCTTTTGTATGGAGCTGTTCTCCCTGAAATAATTCTGCTCCTGGATATACTGGAATGTAAGGGCTTCCCCAGGTCCCGGTTGCATTAATGATACCAAGAGCAGAGAAAAGTGTTTCTGAGGTATCAATGTGAAATCGATCGCCATTCTCGTATACCTTTTCTACTTTAACAGGTCGATATACCTGAAGTCCAAATTTCCTTTCATAAAGTTCAAAATAATGGGGAACGGCAGTGTTGGCCTGCACTTCGGTATCCTTTGTCGTTAAAGTTTCCTCAAACGACATGCCCGGCAAATCGTGTATTTTATTGACAGTGCTTAAGGTGAGTGAGTTCCAGCGAAATTGCCAGGCACCGCCAGCGTTGGGGGCTTCATCTAAAATGATGAAATCCTGCCCGATTTTAAGCCCCAGTTTTTTTAAATGATAAGCAACGGAAAGCCCGGCCTGACCAGCGCCTATGACTGCAATCTTTGTTTTATAACGAATGTTTTTTAGCATAAATACTGCAGAATTAGCGCCAACCAAGTTCAGGAGCCACATGCTCCAGGATAGCGGAGAGAATATGAACGTTGTAATCTACTCCTAAAGTATTCGGAATGGTCAAAAGCAGTGTGTCCGCTTCCTGTATGGCTTCGTCCTGGGCTAATTCTTTAACGAGTTGATCTGGCTCAGCAGCATAGCTTCGACCAAAAATGGCTCTTTTATCTGACTCAATAAGGCCAATTTTATCCGATTTGTCCGCTTCTTGCCCAAAGTAATAGCGATCTAAATCGTCTACCAAAGCAAAAATGGATCGGCTGACTGAAACTCTAGGCTCTCCCGGGTGTCCGGCTTCCTTCCAGGCTTCTTTGTATAACCGAATCTGTTCTGCCTGCTGAATATGAAAGGGTTTGCCATTTTCATCATACTTCAAGGTAGAACTTTGAAGATTCATTCTATTGTGAGCAGCCCATACAGCAGTGGCATTGGATGCTGCTCCCCACCATATGCGATCTCGTAATCCTTCCGAATGAGGTTCTAGCCTCAATAAGCCCGGGGGATTTGGGAACATTGGGTAAGGATTTGGCTCGGCGAAACCAATACCATTTAGTTTTTCTAAAAACTCCAATGCTTTCTTCCTGCCCATCTCGGCATCTGTCTCTCCTCCCGCTAGATTGTATCCAAAATAACGCCAGCCATCTATTACCTGTTCGGGTGAGCCACGACTGATCCCCAATTGCAATCTGCCACCTGAAATTAAGTCGGCAGCTCCCGCGTCCTCCACCATATAAAGCGGGTTTTCATAACGCATGTCGATTACACCGGTTCCAATCTCGATTTTAGAGGTTTTGGCTCCAATGGCCGATAATAATGGGAAAGGGGAGGCTAACTGATTGGCAAAATGGTGTACACGGAAATAAGCGCCGTCCAATCCGATTTCTTCGGCTGCTACCGCTAAATCTATTGATTGCAGCAAGGTGTCACTTGCTGTCTGCGTACTGTATGCAGGGTGTTTGGACCAATGTCCAAAAGATAAAAATCCTAGTTTTTTCATAAATCACAATGCGATTTGATGTCAATCAAATTTAACAAATGTTGCGGTAATCTCAGTAATATAGATTGTCCGGTGGGTGTAAATAATATCGGATTTGAACTAATTTGCCAAATGACAAGTAAGCTGTATTTCAAAAAAGGTAAATTTGTGTATTACGTAATTAAATAAGTGATTGAGGATGGATTTTTCGGATAAATTATTAAAACAGATTGAGTTCATTAAGGAGATTCTGCCAGATGAGCAGGCTGAAGAACTTATCGCCTTATGGGAAGAATTCGAAGCTGGGCAGACTCACGATGCGCAGTTTGCACGCGCCATGGATCGGTTGGAGCCGCTCTTGCAGAATAGTTCTAATAACGGTGGAACCTGGAATGAACCTGGTGTAAATTATGAAAAGGTTTATGCAAAGAAATCTGTCATTAAAGACGGTTCGGCCGTACTCTGGGGATATGCTGAAAAATTGATCGATACGGGAGTGATGCGGGGGATTCTGAAAAAGGATTAAGAGGTAATCCCGTATTCTGTAATAAGCCTGTCGAATGTGTATGCGATAAAAATAGCAGCACGGAGGCTTATTGTTTCAACAGTAGATGCGGAGATTATTCTTCTCGCTTACCTGGAAGAAGGCCGCTCTAACTATTTTTCGCATCGTCAAGATATTAAAACATGTTTTAAATATATGGTTGATCGGAAATTTAAATGAATCCTTGTACGTAAGCATTAATAGTCATAAGATATCGGTTAATGGATAAAAGTGTGTTGTTTACCGGTTGAAATTGTTCTTTCGCCGAAAAACTGTGGTGTTTTAAAATTTGTTTCTTGAAATTGGATTGATAAACTATTCAATTTTTATTTATGATACACTTCTTTAATTCATTAGCAATTTTAACTGTAGTAGGAGTGAGTGCTTTCTTGAGCGGATTAAAACTCGAAGAAGAGGCGGCTACTACCGTGAATACAAAAATCCAATATAAGTTACAGGTTAATAGCGCGACGAACACCAGTACTCCGCTAGAAAGAATGCCGCAGGATGAAATCCAAGGATATGGGGATTCGAAAAATTCAGCTTTGTAACAGGGTTTTCTTTATTGAAGCTTCCATGAGTGATTTTGAAAAATATATTTTCTAAAATTATTTTATTGTTATATAGATTAATTTTCATATATTGAACTATATAGGGAAATTAAGTGGATATGCTATGTTGTCTATCTGTTTCTTTTTCCTATGGCATCCTAGATTGTGTAGCCTATATCTTTAAACTTAAAATAGTTTGTTATGAAAAAGAAAAGTTCATCGTGGTTTTTTTATGCCATTCTTGCTATTGTCATTTGTGTATTTCTATTGCTCAATCTACCTGAGCTTATTCAGGGATTTATGAACAGTTACAATTTGGTCGTTAAATAGCAAGCGGGTATTTACCGCTTAATCCCATATATTCACCGATTTTTTTATTGTGTTTATCTAAACTTTGTAGTTGTTGTTCGAATCGTATTGTAGTTTAGGATCAGTAAATGGAATTGGACAAGCACAATATATCTTGAACAGAATTTAATCAGATCTAATGAAACGAGTCGAAATATTTAAAACCAATGTTTATCGAATGAAAGACGCACAGCGGATCATTGCAACTCTTGTCAGCTTGTTTTCTTCTTATAAAATTAACTTCGATCTTGACGATGAGGAGTGTATTCTCCGAGTGGAATCTTCGCAATTGGAAATCGAGACCAACAGCATCATTAGAAAGATGTTTGAGTGGGGCTATCGATGTGAAAGAATCGTCTAACCACTCCCTAAAAATAAAAACCTATCGATTATATTTATTTTCATTGTAAATTCACGGCTGTGATTTGCTAAACGTTGCTATCTATCAACTTTAAAGTTGGTATGTCAGATAGCTGACGATTCCAAAAGATTAATCACATGTCCATTATGAAAGCAAAAAATATCAATATGATAGGTAATAGAATGCTCCTTTTTTTTATACTCCTTATTTTTAACGCAGCTTGTTTTGCACAAAAAGGAGTGCCATTATCAATAGGTATTTCAGAAATATTGCATTCAAATGTTTTGGGGGAAGATCGAACGATCAATATTTGTCTGCCGGATAATTATAATCCAGATGATTCTATTCGCTATCCAATTGTATATGTTCTCGATGGCGGAGTTGATGAAGATTTCTTCCATATTGCAGGTATTGTACGTTTTAGTACACAACCCTGGATCGACAGATTTCCTCAAAGCATTGTTGTTGGAATAGGAGGAAATACACGAAGAAGAGATTTTACCTTTCCTGTTGAAAATACAGAATTTATAGAAAAGGAAGGCTTTCAAAAAGCTAGTTTTCCTTCTTATGGCGGTTCCGAAAAATATAGGGCATTCTTAAAAAATGAATTGATTCCTTACCTAAGTGGCAATTATAAATCGAACGGAAGACAGACGTTAATCGGAGAATCACTAGCTGGACTTTTTTCCGTAGAAATATTACTGAAACAACCTGAACTATTTGATGATTATATTATTATCAGTCCAAGTTTGTGGTGGGGAGAAGAGTCTTTATCGAAGAATGCGGAGAAGTTTCTGCAAACTAATTTGAAAAAAAATATAAAGGTTTACCTCGGTATCCCCAACAAGGAAGAAGACATAAGAATGTATGATGAGGCTATAGCGTTATCTGAGGTTCTTAAACGAAATAATAAGACTCATTTTGTATTTGATTACATACCTGATGAATTGCATTCAACAGTAATACATCAAGCTGTCTACAATGCTTTTAAAAAGCTGTATCCAAAAACTGTCTATTCAAAGGAGTAGTCTGGCTATACGGTGTTTAATTTCATTTTACACTTAGCTGTACTTCGTTGTTCCACTCTTCTTCCAAAACTGACATGAATAGTTTATCGTGAAATTGATTGTCTCTAAAACAGGCTTCACGCATTCTCCCTTCGAGTTTAAAGCCTGCATTTTGATAGGCTTTTATTGCAGCATAATTTGGTTCCGATACAGTGAGCATAATCCTGTGGAGTCCTAGTTCCTCAAATCCCATACCGAGGATTAATCTAGTGACTTCTGAACCTATCCCTTTTCCCCACTCTTGACGATCTCCTATAAAGATAAAATACTCGCCCGATCTATTTGCTTTGGAAATATTGCAAATGCCGGCATAGCCTATCAATCTATTTGAGTCGTTGAGGAAAATTCCCCGGTTAAAATTAGTTAAGTCATTGATAACCGAATGAAACCAATGGTCGATTTGATCCTTTGTGTGCAATGATTGAAAAAGTGAAAGCGAATATTTAATAGACATATCATCATTGATCCATTCATAAAATGGTGAGACATCGTTAAGAGAGAGTGGTTTTAAGTTGATCATTATTTAATACTTTGTGTATCTGAAATTGTTATATCAATCCTCTAATTAATGATTAGGTTTCCTGCATTATACCACAATTAATAGAATTTTAATAAAATAAATAAAGGATATAGTGCCCTAATTTCGTTTCACCAGCTATGAATTTGTCTGCTGTTCTCATTAGCGATAAGCAATATCGCTTATTTTAACGGTTTGATGACCACCTGATCGACCATTTTTCCTTGCTGGTCGAGAATTCTAAAAATTCCTTTTTCATCATTTAAATCCACGCGTAGCACATTATTGTTGGAGTTCACAATAATTGGAAATTGTACGCTATTTGTTGCTTCCTGATAATGTGTTTGTGTAAATGACCCGAGAGCATGATCTGTGCCCCTGCCTTATTGAGGATGGGAACAAATTTCTCCAAAATTTCTTGTTCCCCATGCCAACCGCCAAAAGGGGGCATATGACAGATTACGATCTTATATTTGGCATCTTTAAATGAGGGGTCTTCAACAGCTTGGGCCAACCAGCTTGCCTGTTCGCTTCTATAATTATCCATATCCACAATACCACTATATTCTATATCGTTGTCGGGTTTATCTTCGCCGCAATCTAATACGATAAAACTGGTATTCCCATGTTTAAATTGATAATATAGTTTACCTGTTGGTGTTGGAAAATATTTGGGATAATCAATGGCAAAAGGCCCCCGTGTTTCATGATTTCCTCTTGAATAAAACATCGGTTTTTCGCTGGCAAACCTTTTAATGGCGGTATCCATAAACCCTTCATACATTTGTGTTTCACTTAATAGATTGCTAACCATATCACCGTTGAATACCACAAAGTCACTTGTCTTAAGGTCGCCGATATCCAATAGCTTATCGAGAACCTCATTGCGTTCGTGAATATCATTAACTACCGTAAAATGGGTCGATTTGGCCTTGCCAAAGGTTTGGAAAGAAAGAGGTGCCTTTTGATAGACATCACTGGCCACGACCCTTCCATATTGGACATTCACTCCAACATGTTTGAGAACTTCTTGACTATACACACGATATCTATAGCGTGTTCCAGGATTTAAATTGGTCAATGTAACTTGATGCAGCGTACCTACTTTTTTAAAACCATAAGCAGCCGCGTAATATTTGGGTCTTTCCTTAAAGTAAAAGTGACTGGAGTCATCTGGAGCCAGTTCGACCCAACCCGTCGCGGGCCTGTCTGTCGTCCAAATAATGGAAACAGATTGCTCCGTCAAACCTTGAATAAAGGGGAGATGGTTTATTTTTATTGCATCCTGTCCAATTGCGATAAAACAATTGAAACAGCACAATAAAATGAAGAACAGTATTTTTTTCATCTTAATACCTTGATCAGTGACGGATTTTGCAATGTGCATAGGTTTTTTCTCGGTCTAAAGAAACAAAATTGATATTAAAATTAGATAAAAATGCTATTAATTCAAAATGAAGCCTCCTCAAAATCATAAGTTGTATCGTTTTTGTTTTTTTTGCTAAAAAAGTGCTGTAAACTGGTAATTATTAAGAAAATGGGACCTGTGTTTGACACTTATATTTGGGATAACCTAAGTAAGAGCACCTAATCAAACACAAATGAAAAAGATAGTTTTATTTTTATCTGTGTTTCTAACTTCACTAATTGCATTAGGCCAACAGATCACGGGCACCGTACGTGATAAGAATGGTAAGCAATTAGCTGGAGTAACTGTGAGAAACACGAGTACTTCCAACAGTACACAGACCGATGATCAGGGGAATTTTAAGATTTCAGGTAAATCTGGAGAAGTCTTAGAGACGAGTTTTGTCGGTTATGAACGAGCACGTCAAACTATTCCTGCAACAGGTAAGATGTCCTTTGCACTGGTCGAAACATTAAGTATTCTTGACGAAGCCGTGGTAATCGGCTATCAAAGTACTTCGCGCAAAAAAGCTACAGCTGCGATATCAAGTATATCGGGCAAAGATCTGGAAAATCTTCCCGCTGCCAGCTTTGATATGCTGCTTCAGGGGCGATTGGCGGGCGTAAATGTTCAGAACTTTTCCGGTGCTCCGGGTGCATCACCCACACTCGCTGTTCGAGGGACATCGGCAGTTAGTCTAAATTATTCCAATGATGATTATTACAATGTTATTAGTAATCCGCTCTATGTAATTGACGGAGTTCCTCAGCCTACGGAGCAATTTGTCGGCCCGAATACGGGGACAGGAACCAACTACCTTGCCGGGCTGAATCCAAATGACATAGAATCCGTAGATGTGCTTAGGGATGCTTCCGCGGCTGCTATTTATGGTTCAAGAGCAGCAAATGGGGTCATCATGATTACGACGAAAAAAGGCCGCAATGGTGATCCGCGTTTTATGCTGACCGGATATGGAGGTTTAACGCAACGGCCCGAACTGCGCGAAGTAACACTCGGAAGGACTGAGCGAGAACAAAAGATGACGATCCTCAAAAATCAGCTTTCTTCCAATGATTTTAGGAATCTGCCCTTTATGCTTACCGATTCATTGAATCCGGCATTTAATGGAAATACCGATTGGCAGGATCTTTTCTACCAAAAAGGAAAGATAAAGAGTGCGGATCTTTCCGTAAGCGGAGGGTCGGCGATTAGTTCTTATCGTTTTAGCGGTAATTATTACGATGAGGAAGGGATCATTAAAGCAACCGGATTTAAACGCTATACGGGAAGATTAAATCTATCAAGTAAGGCTATCAATGAGCGTTTAACGATCAATCCTATCGTTGCTTATTCGTATAATAAGAGAGCCCGGGGGAGTGGGAGTGATGTGAGTCCAATAGCTTTGAGTGCGGGGAGTATGCCTTCATCACTGTTTAATCTTTCCGATGCGAAAAAGGCTTATCTTTTGGGTACATATGACAGTAGCCTCGATAATAATGAATCTTCTAATCTGAATACCAATCTAAATCTGATATTCAATATTGCGCCCGGATTGACTTTTACTTCGCAGTCCGCCTATATTAAAGACATGGCCAATAGGGCTTATAATAGACCGTCGGCCTTGATGAGTGGTGCTGGTAATTATTCTTCAGCTTATTCTTATGAAAATAGCCAAGTCCGGATATCAAACTTCTTAACCTATGTCAAACAGTTTGGAAAGCATTCCTTAAATGTATTGCTGGGTCAGGAAGCCGAAAAAAATAAAATGCAAAATGTATCGGCGTGGGGAAGCCAAGGGGTGTCGGATCAAATTCAGGTGGTTACAGGCTTTCTGCAAAATAATATCGGTGCCAACTCTGATTTGCAAAAATGGTCACAGCTGTCTTATCTCGGTCGTTTTTCTTATGATTTTGATAGTAAATACCTGTTTTCGGGAGCTATTCGTGCAGATGGATCATCCCGCTTTGGAGAGAACAACAAATGGGGATATTTTCCGTCAGCTTCTGTTGGCTGGATTTTAACCGAAGAAGATTTTCTCAAAAATAACCCTACGCTAACCTTGCTTAAAATCAGAGGAAGCTATGGGTTGACCGGATCGCTACCATCAAGCAACTATCTGCAGTACAATCTTTATAATGTCAATAACGGAGGGTATCAGGGTAATTCCGGAGCTACTTCTTATAATGGTCAGGTGGCTATAACACCAAACTTTGCGAATGGTGTTGCCCAAAAGAATCTTAGCTGGGAACGCAACAGGCAATGGAATCTAGGTGTAGATATGGAATTGTATAGAGGGAGATTTACAGCAATGGTGGATATATTTAATAAGGAAAATTATGACGGGCTATTTGATGTAATGCTCCCAGTGACTTCAGGCTATGATTATGCTAAAACAAATTCTGTCGGGATCCGCAATTCAGGTGTCGATATTCAATTATCAGCAGATGTTCTTCCGCGTAGCTCCGCATTAACCTGGCGGTCCAATTTAAATATTTCTTATGTCAGAAACCGGATCATGAACCTTCCAAACGGTGGTCGCGATATGGTTATGGATGGTGATCGATTTGATAAATCCCATATCCTTTCAGTAGGTAGCCCAATCAACGCATTCTATCTCTATAAGACACTAGGTGTTTTCTCCACAATTGATGATATCCCTGTTAACCCTTATACTGGTGAACGTTATCGCAATTCCAATGGGACATTCAATCCGGGAGATTTTTATTTTGAAGATGTTGATGGGGATTATTTTGTAGACGTATTTAACAGCGGTATAAATCCTGACAAAAGGGCAATTGGAGATCCCAATTTTAAGTGGACAGGAGGTTGGAATAATGTCTTTAATTATAAAGACTTCTCGCTTACTTTATTTTTTACCTATGGTTTTGGAAGAGATGTGCTAAATCTTTTTGAATCAGATCAATTTAATAACTCCGCTTCTGGAGATGCGGTGTCAAATTTCACTTACTTCTCGATACGGGATTTAGATAAGCTGAATATTTGGAGGCAGCCAGGTGATAAAGCCGAATATGCTAAATATGATATAGGTACCTATCGTTACTACTATACCTCTGCACAGACTTTCTTTTTAGAAAATGGTTCTTATATGCGTTTCAAGAACCTTATTTTTTCTTACAACCTTCCTGAGCGCATCAGCAAGAAATGGAGTATTTCAAAAGTGAGATTCTTTGGTATAGTTGACAATGTAGCCCGTTGGCAAAAATCAAAAAAATTGCCTGATGCGGAGGCTGTAAACCCATACGGAGAGTATAACGGTGGTGGTTATCCTATTCCAAGAAAATATACATTAGGATTTGAACTAACTTTTTAAGACGATGAAAAGATTTATTTTAAACTATAAACTAGCCGTGCTATTGATACTGGTTTTCTTGCTTGGATCCTGTAAAAAGTTTTTGGTAGAGGAACCTGTCAATTCAACCTTTTCTGGTGCATATTGGAAGAGCTCCGGTGATTTGAGAAGCGCTATGGCGGGTAACTATGCCTTGGTGCGGGATGTGATGAATTCGGGTAACTGGAATCCCAGTCCGCGGTATTTTATGTATGGAGATGCTATAGCCAAGAATTATTTTACAATCCAATATAACGGTGACGGTCTTGAGGGAATTCAAGATGGAGATTTTACATTTCAATATAATGTCGAGAATTTTGGAGACTGGACCAAGTATTATAAAGCGATTACGATGAGTAATATCATTATTAATAGGGTTCCCAAAGTAACAGATGATCTTTTGACCGATGTGACCAATCCGACGAAATTCAAAAATGAGATGCTTGGGGAGGCCTATTTTTTACGGGCATTCACTTATTTTATGATGCTACGAGTGTGGGGAGATGTACCCTTGGTAACAGAAGAATATGACGACCCTATTTCCGCTCCAGAATTAGCACGAAGTCCCCGGAAAGAGGTTATGGCACAGATCGAAAAGGATGCACTACAGGCGCATGAACTATTGCCTTGGCAATATTCACTTATGGGGAACGCGAAAGTTACGGCCAATAAAGGGGCAGTGAATGCACTATTGGCTCATTTCTACCTATGGAAGGCAACAATGAGCGATGTGAATTCAAATCAACCTGATCTTGAAATGGTAGACAAAGCAGATAAAGCTATTGATGAAATTCTAAGTAATGGTATGTATTCATTGACGGATACATCTAATTATTATAAGACTTTTGAAGGACTTTCGGGTGAAGGGATTTTTGAAATTGCAATGAGTGAAAATACGCGCGAGGGAACCAACCAACATATCGCCAATATGTTTTTGAGAACAGCACAACTAGCAACAACGGGAACAAATTCGAGGTGTTATGTCAATGCAGACTATCTTACGAATCATTTTTACAAGATAGACCAGGTTTGGGATTGGTATTGGAATGCGAGTTTGCAACAATGGGAGTGGAAAGCGATGCCTTCGCAAGTCTTTGATGATAGTGATATTCGCTGTCGACGTAATTTTACCGATTTGAATAGTGATAAACCCACTTGTATAAAATATCAAAGTGTAGTCTATCGCAATCCCTCACAAAAGCAAGATCCCTATATAAGCAATAATTTGATTGTCTTTCGGTTAGCTGATATGCGGTTGTTGAAAGCTGAAATCGCGCTCTACAAAAATCAAGTATCCAAGGCTATAGATATCATCAATGAATTTAGAAAGAGGAATGGTGCAGATGAGTCCGCATTGGTAGATAATACTTCGAGTAAAGACGATGTGATGTACGAGTATATCATTGAACGGGGAAAAGAGCTTTACCTCGAAGGGCATATTTTTTATGATCTATTGCGAACAAGACAATACAGCAATTTTGTTCCATGGCTTTCAGAATCCCGTTTTCGCCAGGAAGGATTCTACTGGCCAATTAATCCAGCCCTATTCAAAAATAATAACAAGCTGACACAGACCTCTTATTGGAGAGGAAAGGTGTAGGCACTAACTAATAGAATTATGAAAAAGATAACAGGATTGTTTGCATCGCTATTGATCTTTCTTTTTGCTTGTAAGAAAGATAATTACAAAGTAGATGGAGGAAAGAGCGATGCACAGGTGAATCAGACAACCTATGATTTTTTAAAGCAGCACGGTAGCTTTGATTCACTGGTTAAGATTATAGATCGTGCTGGTATTAAAGATATTGTCAATTCGGATGTCACTTTTTTTGCTACTAGCGATTATGGGGTTCGGGATTATGTAGCCGCAAAAAAACAACAAAAGATTATTGAAGTAGGAAACGAAAACATCCAGTTCGGGATCAACAATATTCCTGTCAAGGAATTACGTGATTCGATGATGATTTATCTATTCGATGGAAAGATTACTCGAGAGAATCTCAGTCCGGACAATAAATATTTTGTGAGCAAGCTTGGCGCGATCCCAAATGTCAGGTTCAATATTAAGTTGCGCAGAACACGTGATTACAGCGATTATTTGGATTATGTAGACTATCTCAATTTTACAAAGGTCATAGGGACTCTTGATGCTGAGGAACCGGATTATAATGCGATTCCCAAAGATCAGCTCGATAAATCCTACGACTGTCAAACCTCGGGAATTATTACGACGACCGGTGTATTGCATGTATTGCAAAACACGCATCGTTTATTTTTTAACGCCGGAAAAATGGCTGACTAAAAACAGATATGAAAACGAATTTAAAAATTTTATATAGCCTGGTGTTTGTTTTTGCATTGACTTCTGGATGCAAAAAAATTGAAAACGGCTTTTTGAGTGAAGGTATCCGCTATAAAGACAATACCATCTTTTGTAAACGTGGAATGTCGCTTACGATGTCTGACCGTATCAATACAGATGGTTCCACTCCACCATATACGTTTGAATTATTAAATTTACAGGACGAAGCAACGGGTCAGCCTGCACCGGATGTTTTTTTTAAAGAATTTGACATCCTAACTTTTAAACCTGGTTTAGTTTTCAATGCCGAGACTGATACAACGGTTGAACTGTTAAATAAAAAGAGAGAAACGGTAAAGAAAACGCCCATGGAATTCAATACCGTAAGTGGACAGCTGGTTTTTAATCGGGCGTCCGCCAATCTGCCTTTAGGCCGTTTCAATTTCGATGTCAAAATGACGAATCCAAGAGGAGAGCGGATATTTCCTAAATTGGCTACTATTGAAATTGTAGAACCTACGATTGATGATATGTTTAAAGTAACCTATCAAGCAGCTTCCGGATCAACTGCTGCCGAGGTTTTTACGGGAATCACCGCTCCGAAAGTTACCTGTACAAAGATCTCGAATGATGGCGCACGTGTTATTTTAAAGATTGTAGATAAAAATGGGAATGCTTTTAATCCTAAAAATGGGGAGGTAATCAAAAGAGGCGACCGTCCAATGTTTGAATCACATGTGAAGTTTAACCCTGTACAGGTTACAGACAATTCAATGATCTGTGATTTTGAAGTTGCGCCATTTCCATTGGCCAAATTAATCGGAAAAGATGGAACAGATTGGGGATTTCTCAATTATTACCGTATTCCAATGAAGTATGCCCAAATAGACGGATTGACCGCTAGTAACGTAAACCCTGTTTTTGGATTCCAAATTTTGATGGAAGGTACTTATGAAGTTAGTGTACAATTGCCAAGTGTAACGCGTATTACGCAATAAAAATAAGGGGAGTCCAATATACTCCCCTTATTTCTACTAAACCCTTGCGTGTTGTAATGCAAAAATTAACCAATAATGGGCAAATTTTGATATTTTAATTGATGTTTGATTGACATGTATCAATATGTTGTGCCGGTTGTTTATATTTAGTAAACCAATGTTGAGTAACCTAGATACTAACATACTATGAAAACGTTACAGTTTAACATTCCTGTGATACAGGGGCAGAGCATAACTGTTCAGGAGGATATATCGGAATCTTTTTACCCGCATCTACATCGGCATCAAGAAGCTCAATTGATGTGGATTACAAAAGGAAAAGGAGTATTGCTTGTGGATGAAACCCTGCATCCTTTTAAGGAAAACGATATCTTTTTTATCGGTGCACATCAAGCGCATGTTTTTAAATCTATTTCCGAAGATAAGGCTGGTGATGCCGCTAGTTCGATTTCTATCTTTTTTGATCCGGGAGGGAGACTGAAACAGCTTTTTATGTTGGGTGAATTCCAATCATTGGAGCAATTTCTTCGGCAGGATTCTAAGGGCTTTAAGATTCCTGAGGTGGATTTTGAAGTAGTGTCCAAGCGAGTTATGTTACTAAAACAATCGGAAAAAATAGAAAAAATGATGCATTTTTTCTATTTGCTCAGGACACTGTCTCAAATTTCAAAAAAGACAGATCCACTTTGTCCCGAATATATGGAGTCTGCTGTTTGCACAATTGGAAAAAATAAACGTATTGAAGAGGTTTGTCATTATATCAATACACATTTTAGACATGGACTTACATTAGAAAGCGTAGCAGAGAGAGCACATCTGTCTCCACAGGCATTTTGCCGTTATTTTAAAAAACATTGCGGGATGACCTTAGTTGGTTATCTTAACCGAATACGGATTAATGAGGTTTGCCATCAATTTGGAAGAGATCACCTACACCTGGAAAATATCTCATTTATTGCTTATAACTGCGGTTTCAATAGTATTACCAATTTTAACCGCGTATTTAAACAGATTATTGGTTGCACACCGAAAGAATATATTTTACGCTATGATCAGCGTTATACTGAAAATTCAATTGTTTCATATGTTTAGTTTAAGGCCACGTCATATGACGTGGCTTTTATGATTACTTGATGCTGCTTTCAAAATGATAGGTTCCGGAACCTATCTCATAGCTGGAACCGGCAAGCACAATTTTTGCCCTTGTATTGGCAGGGATGGTGACATCCAACTTCAGTAGGTTATTTTCTAGCGCCCAAGCCGATTTCACGGTGCCATATAGCGTCTCCAGTTCTGCCGAGGCTCTCGTTAATTTACCTCCTGGTTTTGGGGCTATAACGATAGTTCTGTAACCTGGATCGGCAGCTACGGAGTTAATTCCTGCTATTGTTCGGTACATCCAATCACCAATGGCACCATACGCGTAATGATTATAGGAGTTCATGTCTGGAGTTTGAAACGAACCATCGGGTTTAATACCGTCCCACCGTTCCCAGATGGTGGTAGCACCCATTTTTACAGGATAGAGCCATGACGGGTAACTCTCCTGCATCAACAGGTCGTATGCAACGTCGTTATATCCAAATCGTGTCAGGACATGGCATATATAGGGAGTGCCTAAGAATCCGGTGGTAAGGTGGTTGCCATAGTCACGGATGTTGGCAACAAGGCGATCAGCACATGCAGCCCGGAGTTCTTCGGGAAGCATATCAAATTGTAGCGCTAATACATAAGCTGTCTGTGTACTGGATACCAATCGGCCGGTTGCGGTCATATACTCCTTTGCAAAAGCTGCTTTGATGTCAGCGAGTAATGCCCTGTACTTCGCAGCGTCCTCTTTTTTGCCTAGAACCTCTGCTGCGTTAATCAGTAGTTGTGTCGAGTGGGCATAAAAGGTCTGTGCGATGAGATATTTATCTGTCACAGCAGCTCTTCCATCATTATCGTCATTCGGACGGTAGAAAAGCCAGTCCCCAAAATGAAAACCTGAATTCCAAAGATTGTTTTTCGCTACAGAACGAATATAATTCACCCATTTTTGCATACTTTCATATTGTGTTTCCAGTACACTGCGATCTCCGTAAGCGACATACATATCCCAAGGAATGATTGTGGATACGTCGGCCCAACCGGCTGATGCACCGTCGTTGGCCCCGAGAACATTCGGTATGACGTGAGGAATGAGTCCGCTGGGCTGTTGATCCGCCTTCACATCTCTTAGCCATTTACTAAAGAACCCTGCGACATCCATATTGTAAGCCGCCGTATTGGCAAAAGCTTGCGCATCGCCTGTCCAGCCTAAACGCTCATCGCGTTGTGGACAGTCGGTAGGAACATCCAAAAAATTTCCTTTTTGTCCCCATAGAATATTGTGCTGCAATTGGTTGATCAGGGTATTGGAAGTTGCAAATTTGCCCGTTGTCTGCATATCTGAATAGAGGGCAACAGCCGTTATGTTATCGACGTTTAATTCTCCTGGATAGCCCTCGACTTTCACATATCTAAAGCCCTGAAAAGTAAAATGCGGTTCAAATATTTGTTCGGCTCCTCCTTTTAAAATATAACTGTTTTGGGCCTTGGCTGACCGCAGGTTTTCTGTATAGAAATTGCCTTCCTTTGTAAGTACTTCAGCATGACTTAGTGTAATCTTTGTCCCGGCAGGACCTTGCGATTTCAACGTAGCCCAGCCTACCAAATTTTGGCCAAAATCGACAACAGTATCTCCATTTGGTGTTTTGAAAACCCGAAGGGCTTTAAACTGCTCGTGTTTCTTTACAGGAGGACCGCTCATAGCGATAAGTTTTTCTGTTCCTTTGTTCATTAAACCCACCGACGTCCATTTGTTGTCTTCTTTAAATCCAGCAGTATCCCAACCAGCGATTTCCATTCTTGCGTCATAGTGCTCCCCATCGTAAACGTCCGAAGCCATAATCGGCCCATAGGTGTATTTCCAGCTTTCATCCGTCTTTATCGTTTCCTTTGTACCATCTGTATACTCGACTTCAAGTTGCAAAAGCAGTGCACGTGTATCGCCATAAAAATTATGTTGGTTTCCAAATCCAATACGACCTTTATACCAACCATTGCCAAGACTAGCACCAATTACATTGGAACCAACTGTCAGAAATGAGGTAACATCGTAAACTTGGTATTGCAGCTGGTTTTTGTAACTGGTCCATCCCGGAGCAAAGTAGGTGTCACTTATACGGAGCCCATTGAGTTTGGCTTCATATAGCCCTTTTGCCGTAATATAAGCCATGGCAGACTTTATCTTTTTTTTCAGTGTAAATTCTTTTCTGAAAATTGGACTACGGGCCGAAGTATCCTTTCCGGAAACGGTGATCCATTGTGCGTGCCAGTCAGCCGCAGCCATTCCCATTTGGAAGAATCCAATCGTCGACCACGCTGATCTGTTCCCATGATTATCTTTCACCCGGACTTGCCAGAAATATTTTTTCTTTGACTGCAAAGGAGATCCGGCGTAATTAATCCATATAGATTGGTCGGTGACAGTGTGGTTTTTCCAAACTAGATCTTTTCCCTTATTTAATGAGGTTTTATCGGTTCCGACCCGGATTTCATATTCAGATTGTTGTGTGTTTTTTTCGGTAGAAGTTATTTTCCAGCTCAATCTCGGAGTTGCGGTTTCAATGGCTAATGGATCTTTTAAATGTTCTACCTTAAGGTCAATTACGCCGAGTTTCTGGGCGAAGGCTGAGAGATTCAGTATGATCAGAAATCCTAATATTCCTGATTTTTGGAGCACAGTTTTCATGGATGGTTTAAGATTTGATTAGTAATCTGTTGTTTGGAATATAAGAGTTAATATAGCTATTATCTGTAATAAATCCGAAGTATCCGTCATGTACTGTCCTGATCAAAAGCTAAAAACTTGTCTTATGCTAAGATCAAATGGAAAATGTATCTATAAATTCGTGAATCATAAGGGGAAGCGAGGCCATTATGTCATATTCAAAGAAAATAGATGATGACAATAGAAAATTATAACCAAATAATTCAACTGAGCAGATCTCCAGATCAGGTGTTTAAGGCATTGACAGAGGAAATACCATTTTGGTGGACAGCACTGTTTGAAGGGGCTTCAAATAGCAAAAACGATCGATTTACCGTGCGTTTTGGTGATCAAATTTATAAAACAATACAGGTCGAAGAATTACAGAAAAATGAAAAGGTTGTTTGGTATGTTGAAGATTCATTGATCGCGGTTCCTGGATTGAAAAATCAAAAGGAATGGATTGGCACAACGATCGTTTGGAGCATCCTTGAAAAAGAGAAAGGGACTATACTGCAACTCGAACATATTGGCTTACAGCCTGAAATTGAGTGTTATGCAATTTGCATAGACGGATGGAGACAATTTGTGAAAAGTTTGGAGCTCTATGTCGAAACAGGAAAAGGGCAGCCTTTTTGAATCAATGTACTGTTAGCTAGCTAACAGTACATTGATTAAGTTGTTAATGTCTTCGTAACAGGCTAAATTTAATAACCAATCTCTAGGAATGGATTTCCATTTCTCAACATAATATAGACCTGCAAGTCCTCCAGCGATGGCTGCTCCGGTAATACCATAGGCTTGATTCTAAACTTTCGATTACGTATCCACTGGATTTCAGCTCAACATCAGCTTTATTCCTAATATCATGAAGAATGACATGGTCAAAATGGCATCTTTCTGCTTTGGGAAAGTCGATTTCACCCCAGAAATGGATAACTTGATTTCTGCTAACTTAATGTAGATAAAATATGCTATTGCCGAACGAATATGCTTATGTGAAATTTGATTTTCAAGAATATACAGGAACTATTCGTTATATTATTTGACGGATTGTTGCTCCAAATAGATTAGTTGTAAATTTTGTTGTAAAGAATATTAAAATAAGTATTTAGCGTTATGCTTTTGATTTATAGTTTCTTGTGTTTTTGAGTGGAAAAGGTCGTTAATCGTTTATTTAATTTATGAAAATAAAACTTAAATTAATAATCTGTTTGGTGAAATATTTAAAATAATTTACGATATTTGAATGAATTATAAAACTGAGAGAAAATAAAATTTAACGTGCTTTCTGAATGATAGCTGTCTTAATAGACTTGTATTGGCATGTAAAGCATATATTTCTAGAATTGAATAAAAAATGGAATATTTTTCCCAACTCGGATACCATTCTAATGAAATCATAAAGTTCGCTGCCTCTTGCGGAATATTTTCCCTACTTTTAAAATCCGGTGATGTGATTCACTTTACACCGCAGGATCCAGAACATTTTAAGGCTTGGCTGATCGAAAAAAATATTGAAGATATCAAGAGCGAAAGACAACATCAGGAATTTTTTGGGACAAGCATTTAATTCTTTAAACAAGGATAATAATTTTTTTAAGAAAAGGCATTCGTTGCTTTTTTAACAGATAAAATCAATTTATACGATCCTATGAAAAAAATATCAACTCTATTAATACTGCTTCTCTTCGTTGTTGTTTGCAGCTTCGCCCAGGGCAATTCTATGTTGTGGAAAATTTCCGGTAATGGTCTGAAGCAAGATTCTTATCTGTTCGGTACAATCCATATGTTATGTCCAGATGATTTTGTCATCAAACAAAAGAATTTGGATGCGTTCAATTCGAGTAAAAAAATAATTTTTGAAGTTGACCTTTCTAAACCGGAAAATGCAAAATCTCTGCAAGCATTTGCTGTTTCGGATCCAAATTTTATAAAGGGATTTTCTGAGGATGAGATCAAAAAAATGGATAGTGTACTGGTTGCACAGCAACTCTCCATCAAATTGTTGGATTATGTATCGCCTGTTGCGGTGATTTCATTATTCTCGATGAAAGGGTTTAATTGCCCAGATCCAACGAAGATGAAGTCTTATGAGGTAGAATTAGCAGCGCTTGCAAACAGCCATGGAAAGACAATTGGAGAATTTGAAACGCCTGATTTTCAGTTTAATTTATTAAAAGATCTCATTACGCCCAAATTATTTATGGAATCTGTTTTTCAATTGGATAAATATCCGGCATTGACTGCAAAAATGGTTGAAGCCTATAAGAGCGAAAATTTGGAAGAATTAACAAAATTATTGGAAGATTCGGCATGGATGACAGCAGAGCAAAAAGATAAATTGTTAATTGGCCGAAATTTAAATTGGAGCAACTTGATACCAGAAGTTATTAAGGATCAATCCTGTTTTATTGCTGTTGGTGCAGGTCACTTAGCTGGCAATAAGGGCTTGATCACCCTGCTGCGTGATAAAGGATTTACAGTCGAGGCCGTGAAATAAATCTTTTTTAATCCTATTTTGGGGAGTATTCATTTTTGGGGGGTATTAATTCTAGAAAGAGAAATGATGTTCGGACTTAACTTAACCTCATTTTGTTTTTGACATCGCGATAAATTTGCATTTGGTCAACGTCTATACGCACTATATCAAAAAAATTGGTGCTTGAGCAAGCCAAAAGCTTCCTTTGTTGAAAAAACATGAAGAAACAAGTATTATGTGCTGTTATACTCAGCGGATTGACGACGCTGGCTGCACATGCTCAAAATGCCGTGTCCGGGCAAGTTGCCGTAGATTATGTTCCGCTTTCAAACTATATTCGACCTGAAGATAGCGTTAAGACGGGGTCAAAAAGTGATTTCAAGAGGATACAATTTAATCTGGAAGTTCCGCTATCCACTAAAATAGATTCTTTGGGTAATATAAAACGTTGGTCATGGAAAATAGGTGCAGCTTATGCAAGGATGGAAAATCGGGGGTACGAAGAACCTTTATTTCCGAGTGAAATGTTAAATGCGGAAATTGGACTTCAATACCTGACCTCATTAAAGAAAAATTGGTCTCTATTAACTTTTGCCTCTGTAGGGATTTATTCAGATCTCGTTAAGGTCGATGGCAAGGATGTGCTGGGACAGGGAGGCGTGCTTTTTATCAAAAAATTTAGACCGAATTTAGCTTTTGGTTTTGGACCTGTACTGAGCAATAGTTTTGGCGTACCAATGATTCTGCCAGGTTTGTATTTCGACTGGAAAACAAACGGAAAAGTGAAGTTTAATATAAATTTCCCGCAAGGTCTTTCCGCATCCTACCATGTCAACAAATTGATGGATCTACGCGCTGTCCTTAATTTGGACGGAATGACTGCAGAGCGCGAGAAGAATGGGAAATCTACTTTAGCTGGTTTTATGTTATTAACAGCCGGGCTTCAGCCGCAGTTCAATTTAGGCGAGAGCCTCAAGCTCCAGCTGACAGGAGGGAGTACACTGGCCAGATTGTATGTCGAAAACGATCGATCCTTAAAAAGTTTATTCAAGAATAAAACACAAGAAGACCCCCGGTTTTCACCGACCTTTTATAGTTCGATAGCAATTAAATGGAATATGCCATAATTATCGGCTGAGGAGCTTCTTAAAAACAACATTCTGAAGAAGCTCCTCTCTTTTTGTACGCGATATAGGCAATTCTCGTTCCTGTATATACACTCTCCCTCCAGTAATGATATCAATATGGTTTACATTGACTAGATAGGATTTGTGAATGCGAAAAAAATGGTTGTTGGGCAATGCCTCTTCCAAAGCTAGCATGGTCTGATGGATAGTAATTGTGCGCTCTTTAAAATGAAGTTTTGTATAATTCTGCATACTTTCAGCGTATAGGATATCTGTCCAGGAGATTTTAACAAAAGAATCTCCCTGTCTTACAAATAACATGTGATCATTAGGGTTGCTCTCCTGTGAAGGTTTATTGCGCTGCAAAAAGAGCTGAAAAGCCTTGGTGCTGGCCTGGTAAAAACGCTGGAAAACTATAGGTTTGAGTAGGTAATCAACAGCTTGTAGCCTGAATCCTTCCAAGGCATATTCTGAATAAGCTGTAATGAAGATACATAACGGTGGGTTTTCAAGCGAGTCTAAAAAGTCTATGCCAGTAAGATAGGGCATATTGATATCTAAAAAAATAAGATCTATATCGCCCTGCTGTAACCTTGAGGTTGCAGCTAGCGCTGACGGAAATGTTTCTACTAAATCCAAAAAATCGATCTGTTCGGTCATTTCAGCAATATGTTGACGCAACATAGGTTCATCGTCAACGATAATACATTTCATTTTCATTTCTTCCATTGTCGAAAGTTAGCTATTAAGATCAATTGTCAGTTGGACAGCAAAACTGCTATCAAGTTTGTGGATTGTTAACGAGTAATTGTTTTCATATTGCAGTTCCAGCCTCTTTTTTACGTTTTCCAACCCTATGCCAGAGTGTCCTGTTGAAGCTAAATGAGGATATTCCTGATAACTATTGCTAATGTTAAATTGAAGTTGTCCTCCTTCCTCAACACAAGATAGGAGGATGCTTCCTTTTTGATTTGGAAGCCGGTTCACATGTTTGAATGCATTTTCGACAAAGCAGATGAGCATCAATGGCGCAATATATAAATCCTTTGAAGATTGTGTCCATGAGCAATTTACATCCAACTCGTCTCCCCAACGCATTTTTTCTATGGCTATAAAGTCTTGTAAATACTGCAGTTCACGTGTTAAAAGAACGAGCGGCTGGTTACATTCATAGAGTTGATATCTTAAAATATCCGAAAATTTAAGAAGCAAATAATCGGCCATTTCCACGTTCTTTTTCATCAGAATATGAATGTGGTTCAAAACATTAAACATAAAGTGAGGATTAACCTGATCCTGTAGAAATTTTACCTGACTTTCTAAAAAATTTTGTTGCAACTGGCTGTGAACACGTTGTATATCGGCATGTTCCTGATAAAACCTAATTCCACAAGCTGTGCCATTAATAAGGAGTGAAGATGGAATTGATTGATAGAAATGAGTGAATATGAGATCTGTCTTTTGTTGAATAGATATACCCTCCTTAGAAAGGATAAAATAGTAATCTATACCGCCAATTAAAATTGCTAAAATGATGACAAACACGATCGCTTTCAGGACAAAAGGTTTCATTTGTCGGGTCTTGATCGCCTGAGGCAGAACCCGGTCACTAAGCCATTGTGAAACAATAATGGAAGAAACCATAATCAAAGAAGTATGGAATAGCGCCTGTAGTGCATTGAATTCATCTTTTATTTGAATCCATACTGTAAACCCGAGTACAAGCCAAAATAAGGTAAGGAAAAGATGTTTAGTTAGATAGTTTTTTTTGAACATACAGCGATTTTATAAAAATACCTTTGGAGCCTGATCCCTAGATAGCTCCAAAGGTAAAACATATTCATTGTTTTAAAAGATAAAGTAACCCAATCCAATAGAAAATGCCTGTGGTTTGGATTTAAAAGATTTGTTGAGGTCAGAAAATCCTCGTTCATAGCGAAGGTCGAGCGTAAATCGCTGAATATCCACTCCAAGACCGCCTGTAAGTTGAAAGTTTGATTTGTCAAAATGTTTGATTCCCTGTTGTATTGCTTTTAAAGGCGGCAGGTTGTCATTTAGGGTGTAGCTGTAAATGACACCGCCCAATATCCGGAAATTGAGCTCCTGATTTTGATATATTTTGTAGCCTGCAACCACGGGAATATCGATTGCATTCCATTTTAGTTTGCTTTCTGTTTGTCCTTGCGGTTTAAGCGCTGCTTTCCGCTTATTGAAAAGAGCCTCACCCTGAATATAAGCTCTTCCAAAATTAATCCTTGCCATACCACCTACGTGTAATCCTATTGCATATTTGTCATCCAAATCAGCTAATTCTGTATTGAGTTTGTTGAGACTGCTTCCTCCCTTAATACCCAGTTGAATGAAAGGTTGTTCCTGAGCAAATAGCTTTTTGCTAAACATCATAGCAAATAATACGATGCATGATAAAATTGCGTTTTTATTCATTTTATATTGTTTTAATTTGCCCAAAAGAACGAAGGATCAATTCCTTGGCAAAAAGTCTTTGACGAACTGCATTTCTGTAGTGACGAAGGTTTATATAAGCGGGATTAGTAAATAGCATCTTTCTATTTATTTGTCAAAATTTATGGTTTATGTGCATTTCTGTTGGCAACAGTAGGAAAAGTTTGATTATTTTTTTAACTTACAGTATAGATGCTGTCTAATCAATTGCGTGGTACAAATAATCGATTTGCATGAAAAATCCGTTGAAGCCTACATCCCCTTTCCCTCATCTGGTATGTTTTTTTTATCTTTTTGTGTTCATTTCCTGTTCGAAAGAGGGTCTGAATTCCCGCGGCGGTTTAATAGATCCTGATTACAAAACTGTCACTTTGAAAACCGGAATCATTGGGAATATCATCCCGATCAAAGCAGACCTTTGGTATGTTTCGTATGTAAAAGACGCGCTTACTGGTGAAATGCTGAGAGATGCTACTGGAAAAAAACTAAAATTGGAACATACTGGTTCTGTTGAAGTCGAAGATGGTTGGTTACAGTTGGAAAAAACAGCTAATAATAAGCTCCGATTGACTTTATTGGAGAATTTTAGTGACCAGCCGCGTAATTTTGTCATTGGCATATTGTCGGCGGATAAACAAGATGAAGTGAACTTTATCCAAACAAGAGCTGAGAGATATGAGTTGGTCAAAAAAGAAATTACAGAAGTGAAAGGAAGTCGAAAAATCTATGTCAGTGCCGAAGGTTGTACTGCTATGACACTGACAAATAGTTCAAACCAGGAGCGGAAAGCCGATATCACTGCTATCTTTAAAGACGTAAAATATAGTTCGGAGTTTATAAGTGAAAACTATGGTGCTTTCGAATGGCTCAAAACTGCAGATTCTTCGCTATTTATGGATGAACTTTTGATAAATGGCGCTGTGCGCTGGCAAGGAAAGGTGCCTTATACCAAGGGCAAAACTTTTGAAAATTATATTAAATCGGGAGATAAACAAGAACTGCTACTCAAACCTTATGCGCATATCGTCGTAAGGGGAGAGTTTAAATATCTAGAAAGAACTTGCAATTATATCTTCACCATTAAGAATAGAGGATCGGGGCATGAGTTTACAATAAAAGGGATCTGGAAACAAAAGGTTCCGCTAACTCCACATACCATTATGGAATAACTCTTTGATGAATTATCTGTTTTAGATTGCAAGTCGCGATAGACTTTTTTCTCGATTTATACTGAGCTTCTGGTTGAATTGAGAAAAAATTAGGATAACATGGAGAACTTTTCCTATACTTGCATTAAATTAGATTTATTCTAAATAACTGTGAGAAGCGGAAGTAATATAAGTATTGATTTTAAAACTCCTAACGATTTTGAGGCTCTTTACAAGAGTACTTCGGAGCAACTATTCAATATTATTTTCAAACAGATAAGAGATCGGTCAATCACGGAGGGACTTGTACAGGATATTTACTTAAGATTATGGGAAAGAAGATTTGAAATCCAGCTCACGGTTCCCATCCAGCATTATCTGAATCGTGCGGCTAAACTTGCCGCATTAAATTACCTTAAAACAAACCATCGGAGAAATATATACCTTAATCAGCTGCGTCTTGACCAAGCCAGAGGTGATAATGTCACCGAAAAAACTATTTTTTTTAGGGATTTAAAGAAACGAATTCATGCAATAACAGATCAGCTTCCTCCAAAGTGCAGGACAGTATTTGTCATGAGCAGAGATGAAGGTCTCAATACCCGGACAATTTCGCAGCGATTATCCATTGCTGAAAAGACTGTAGAGGCACATTTAACCAAAGCGTTGAAAGCCATAAGAAGTAGTATAGAAAGAAAAGTATAAAAAAAATAAAATCTAACTAAGGGTATTATGCACTTTGACCAACTATACTCATAAAGGAGGCTAAAATTAGCTTTTGGCTTTCTCTATAAAAAGTAGGTTTCATACAATTGCTATATTTTGGAAATTAACCCAGAAATTTTAAAACGATATAATGAGCATACCGCGAACGAAGCTGAATGTAAAGCTGTGGAGGATTGGCTCAATGATTATTCAGAGGATCGGAATGTTCTTTCTTCGAATGAATTGAATAGCATGAAACATTCCGTTTGGCGGCAGATCCAACAGAAGACAACTGGGGCAAATGTAGTCCAGTTTACCAAGCCTAGGAAAAAGAACTACGCTCTGCCGCTTACAGCTGCTTTAGCGATTTTTTTATTCTTACCAGCGCTGGACTGGATCTTATCTGAATGATTCAGATGCGATCGTCATTACTTCCGCGCAAGGTGATATTGAGATCTTGGAGGATCATTGCAAATTGCAATTTTCGGGATATCTACAAGTTTTCAATCGCTCTTCGAAGATTAAGTCCATTGAATGTACCAATGGAGAAAAATACACATTAGCGCCTGGGGAGACTTATTATCTCGAAACAATTGATGGTAAGCATTCAATTGTACCAGAAAGCCATCTTTCACCAAACGACAATTACTCACGTTTCATTCGCGGGGATGTGAAAATATATCCAGAAAAAGCCAAAAATAATGTATAATATATCCAGCTTGAGATTAACAACCTATGCTATTGTGCTCCTTTGGCTATTCGTTTTCCTTTTTGTGGCCTGTCGAAGTTCCTCAAATGGTCATGGAGATAAAGATCATGGACTGATTCTGATCGGAACGCGTGTAAAGACCCCTCAGGGACGTATGTTCTATTTGGGGGCCTATCAAGATATGCCTACACGGGTTGATCCCAAGGAAATGGTGTTATTGGGACGCGAAAATGCGATATATGCGTACGGAAAGCATCCCTATGTTTGGGACGGCAGCTCAGCTATTTTGAGAAAATATGCTGTAGATAACGCGATGAAGGTTAAGGTGGTTGATTCAATGCAATTCAAAAATATAGTCAGAGCTGAATCTTTTGGCTCCCTAGCTTTTATTTCCAATGAAGAAGCCTATGCATTCTTTCTTGCTGAAGGAAAGGTCATTCAGTTCAACCCCAGTACAATGCGTATGACAGCATCTCTAACGGTGCCTGCTCTACCAATGGGGAAAACGGCAGAAGTAAATACCAATACCTATTATTCTTTTGTAACCGATGATCATACGATACTGTTGCCTATAGGGATAAACCCCAATAACTTTGATAAATTTCCGACGGTGGCCCAGGTGGCAGTTTTCAATTCTCGTGAAAGGTCAATCCGCTATAGCAGTGATTCTCGGATGTCTTTGGGATATAACAATTTCGCTGTAGATATCTTGAATGGTGACCTCTATTATAGACCCTCGAAGTACATCGCGCGAGCACAGGATTATGCTCCTGTTTCCGATTCTCCGCCAACGGGAGGCCTGTTGAAGGTTAAAAAAGATGGAAACTTTGCTTCGGATTTCTTTGTCGACCTCCAGAAAGTATTGGACGCGCATCGCATCGTATCTGTCATCTATATCAAGGGGAAAGATGTATTGGTACAATATATTGAAAAAGGATGGCAGATCCCTAAGGATCCGGGAGAATGGTTTGATTGTCCTACAAAACTGGCTGTGGTCGACCTCCACCAGATGACTTATAAAAATACCCCACTTTTGGATCACTATGGTACGATCTATCCAGTGGGAGAGTTAGATGGTAAACAATATTTTGCAAATTTCGGTGCAAAAGATGGGACTTATCATTTTTTTGAACAGGACGATGACCAGGTTTTCAAAGCAACAACAGAAGCCCTTGGCGGAAGTGGTATCTATATAGGCCGTATCAGATAGTCGTAAAATAATTATCGAATACTTAAGGTGCTGTTTTTTGACAGTATGGGGAATCTTATTGTCCTGTGTTTTCGTTTCGTGTAAATATTTATTGTTGTACATATATTATTAATGTTTTTTATTTTTTTGATATGAAGTCAATTTTATCAATTTTCTTATGTTGCCTTTTATCCTTTGTCGCCATGGCGCAAAAACCGGATAGGGTTAAAGGAAAGATTATGATGTCTGAAAGCATTCCTGCAAAAGATGCGTTATTAAGGCTCTTAAATACCGCCTTTCAGACGAGGACCAATGCATCGGGAGAGTTTTATTTTAGCGATGTGCCTCCCGGACAGTACATTCTTCAAGCCGCTGTTAATGATGTAGAAATCATTCGGGAAAACATCCAAATTAACGAAGAGATGGCAAGCCTTCCTGTTATTTATGTTATCAAGAAAATGAATAATTTGGATGGGGTGACCGTATATGGGTATAAGAGAAACAAATTTCTGGATCAGGATACCAGTATGATTGCTAAGATGCCTTTGTCTTATATGGAAAATCCACAAGCCTATACCAGTATCAACCAGACGATTCTGAAGGAACAATTGACGACGGATCTTTCGGATGCTTTGCGCAACGTACCGGGTATGATCAAAATGCAAGGCAGTCCGGGGCGTGGTAGTGGTGACGGTAGTTTTTATTACAGTTTGCGGGGATTTCCAACTAAAGTTTCCATGGTGGACGGTGTGCCGGCTACGACCAATGGAGAAATTGATCCGGCTGATATCGAACGGTTAGAGGTTATTAAAGGTCCTGCGGGAACTTTGTATGGTGGTGCTGTGACATCCTTTGGGGGATTAATCAATGTGACGACTAAGAAACCGCGCGATTACTTTGGCGGTGAAGTAGCCTATACATTTGGCAGTTTTAATTTAAATAGACTTACAGCCGACGTTTATGGTCCTGTGGATCGGAATAGAAAGACGCTTTTTCGATTGAATAGTGCCTATCAGTACCAGAATGGATTCAGAGACTCCGAATTCAGAAAATCATTTTTTGTTGCACCAACTTTTAGCTATCAGGTCAGTGACCGTCTTACATTTAATCTTGGTGCACAAATCTATAATTACGAAGGTACCAATACCCCGATTATCTTTTTGAGCAGAAATCGTCAGTTTTTTGCGAGAACACCTAAAGAATTAGGTTTTGACTGGACAAGGTCTTACTCCAATAATGACATGACACTGAAAGCTCCGGCAATTAATATTAAAGGTGAGATAAATTACCGCATATCTGACTCCTGGTCTTCACAAACTATTATTTCTAGAAATTTTCGAAAAACTGAAGGACTTTATCAATATCAGTTTATCAGAGGGAATTCCAGCGATGCATTGCTTGAACGTAATATACAATGGAACAATTCTGAGGCCGCTTCTACAAGCATACAGCATAATCTCAATGGCACATTTCAATTGGGAAGTATCAAAAATAAACTGCTTATTGGGATTGATTATCTAAATCAATCATTACGCAACAACCATTCACCTATTGTGAAATACGATACTGTAAATGCCCAGAATCTGACAAGCGGTTATGGTTTTATTTCCAGAGAATTGGCAACAGCCAGTATTCAGAAATCAAAAGGCAGTATGATTCGAACTTATGCATCCAATAATGTATATGGTGCATATATTTCAGATGTAGTCTACTTGACCGATCGCTGGACAACGCTATTAAGTCTACGCGTAGACCATTTTGATTCAAGAGGACAATTAAATCTGAACACCAACGTACGTGACGGTGAATATAAACAAACCGCATTATCACCTAAATTCGGTATGGTTTATCAGTTCGTCAAAGAGCAGCTTTCGGCTTATGCCAATTATATGAATGGATTTAGCAATGTTGCTCCTGTAGACAACAAAGGCATCGTAGGTTATAGTAATGTTTTAAAGCCTCAAATGGCTGGACAATGGGAAGCTGGGATAAAAGCCAATCTATGGAAAAATCGCTTCAACATGACAGCTTCTTATTATGATATAACCGTGAACAATATGAGTAGAGATATCGAGGTTACCCAGGATGGGCAATCTGCTCTTGTCACTATCCAGGATGGTGAGCAGCATAGTAAAGGTGTCGAATTCGAGTTGATCGCCAATCCTGTCAGAGGGCTTAATGTTATGGCCGGATATACGTACAATGATAGTAAATTCCAGAAAGCGGATGCTTCTGTAGAAGGACGAAGACCCGCATCGGCTGGACCGGGAAATGTCTTTAACTCATGGCTTAGTTATGTATTTCAAAATAGAGTACTTCATGGATTGGGGATAGGAGTGGGAGTTAACCGCGTCGGTGAGCAGATTACCGTAGATCAGGAAGCGACAGGTCGATTCACCTTCCCGGCATATACGCTCGTCAATACATCTGTTTTTCTAGAAAGAGACAAATATCGATTCGCTGTGCGGATGAATAATCTGACCAATAGCGAATATTTTGCAGGACAAGGGGTCATCGTGGCTCAGATGCCGCGCAATTTTGCCGTACAGCTCAGTCTGCGGTTTTAACGAAATATGTTTAAAGCCACATCGTTCGATGTGGCTTTTTTAGCAATACCCATTCTTTTAGGAGACAGGCAGTAGACAGGTTGTGCCCACCTACACGTTTTAAGCTTATTTGAACCGTAGATTATTCGTACTTTATACGCTTTCATCCGAATGAGGTCCCTATTAGTTCCCTATTAAGTTCGTATGAAGTCCCTTTAAGTTAACTCCTTTATCATACCTTAGGTACTGTTTGAACTGTAGACTTTTTTATAAATACCAACGTCTAATAATTGATCAAATTTGGAATAAAGAAATTGGCCATCGTCCTCAGAAAATAAGCGGATGAAATAGTTGGTTGAAACAAATCCATTGAAGAATTGACCGTATAGGGATCAGATGGGACGTGGCATGCTCGGAATAAATAAGCTCTAAAGCTAAGGGAAAGTCTTATTCTGACAAAAGGACCTGAAATTAATCAGGTCCTTTTGAGATTATTTAATTCATTGAAAATGCCTTATTTGACTTGTGTAATGGTTCCGTTGCTTACACTACCCCAGTTGGTAAGACTTCCATAGACAATTAATTTCGACTTATTGTTGGCAAATTCTACTTTTCCGCTACCGTTGATCGTCAGGTTGCCATAGACGACTACTTCACCGTCAATGATCATCTTACCATTGATAAACGAGGTTGCCTTAGACCCGACCGTTCCCTGAGAAAGTGACCCCATTATACTGAAGATACCATTTCCATTAACAGTAAAGGTTCCGCCGATAACACCCGAACCAACTAAGTTCATTGTAGTATTAACGTTGATGTTCTGCTTCAAAGCAATGGAACCATACATATTGAATACACCACTGTTTATGTTGACAGAATTTCCGTTGATATTAAGGGTTCCACACCAGTTAAAATTACGGTTGATATTGACATTTGAGGCAAATGTTTTTGTATCCGAGTAGCTCGCTTCATTGTTTACATTAAGATCTCCCTGGGTGCTGCCCGTGAAAGCTGGATAAGTACCATTACAGGTTGGAGTAGTGGGTTTCAGCTCGATAAGCTTTAAAATTTTTAGGCCACCTTTTCCAGTTGCAACAAATACATAGTTATCCCTACTGATAACAAAATTGCTTGAACTGGCGTCAATGGCATTGAAGCTTGCGCTTCCAATATAGGAAAAGTTGTTTTGAGTATCGAATTGATAAGCTGCGATACCCGCACCACCATTGGCAACAAATACACGCTTGTCGTTTGCTGATACGGCATTGGTGACAACATCTTCCGGATCTATGCTGCTATCATCTGGGCTTATTGGAATACTTACACGTTTATCCAATGCTCCTGTGTTAATATTATATATCCCCAATCCTTGTGCGCCCTCAGAAGCTAAAAGATAGTTGCTATAAAAATCGATTGTGCGCTTTGCCGAAGTTGGATTTTGACTTACATTGATTGTTTTAACTGGATCAAGGTTGTTGGACACAACTTTTATCCCCTGTGTTCCCGAAAGTACATAAACCTGATTTTGGTAGGTTCTAACGGATAATAGATCAGCAATGTTTACCGATTTTTCAATTGCTCCAGAAGACTTGTTGATCTTAGAAACTGAACCTGAGTTACCCGAAACAGCATAATGACTTTCGCTATTAACTGCTACATCGGTTGCCACATAACTAGGTAAACCTGTATAGCGATAAGCGTCCGTAGGAAGACCGTTCTGAAGAGGTAAAACAATAAGCACCGCAGGAGATTTCATATTTGCCAATACACCTTCATCTGCCGCACCTGCCAACACTAAATTATTCCCATCAACCGCCAAAGAACTAATATCGATATTCGGTAATTTAGCATTCACGATAAGGCGAGGATTATTGATGTCGGCAATGTCGATGACATCTACGCCTCCAAGATAACGATCCCCTTCGGTATTGTAGCTTACATAAGCGTAATTGCCGGAAACAGCTACATGGGTCGCCCGTAGTTTATTTCCTTCATAATCAGGAGGGGCAACCTGTGCGACAAGAGCAAGAGAAAAGTCTGGATTTTGAGTTGCGGTGACTGTTGCGTTATTGGCCGCCCGTTTACCCGTCGCCATCAGATTAGCTAATGGTAATAAGCCCGCATTTTGGTGATCTAAACGTGCATTTAATTGACTTGAATTATTGTCGATGACCACAGACTGGTTCTTGGGATTGTCGATATCATCCTTATTCTTATTACAGCTGATAAAAGCAGTCAAAGTCAATGCTAGAAGTGGCAGGTAAAATTTCATTTTCATAATATTATATATCTGTCTCAAAAGTAAACCAAAAATCTTGTAGTTAAGTTTTTTCAAAATTAAATTTTATTAGATTGTAGTTATTTTTCTACTACACTAGATCGGTTTTTGCGTTTTGTTTGAAAAAAAATATTCTACAAATCGCTAGAACGGAATTTATTATAGCGAAAAAATGGCCTGATGTACATCAGACCATTTTGCATTTGGAGATTCATAGGATATCTATTGGGTGTTCGCTCGCTTTTAAATATTATAAACTGCAAAGCTTTTAATTAGTGGGGTGCCTGTTGATTCAATGATATTTAACCTAATTTTAGATGTTTTAATCTCTTTAAACTTATGTGTCCTTTTATTCCCTACGGATTCACCTGCCGCTATTTCTATCCAATGATTGTCGATCCAGGCATCTATTCGGTATTTTCGAATACGTTCTCCTTTCTGTATCATTTCGGCAAAAATAACTTGATTAACTGCCTGAGTTTTCAGCTCTAGGGTAAATTCCTTTTCTGCTTTATTTTTAATAGATGCGATCGGATGTGATGTAGCTTTAGACAATTCCTTACCAAACTCTGCCAATCTATCAGCATCTTCTTTTGGTACCAAACCGCTCGTATCGACTACAATGCCGAGCAGCATGTTGGAGTTTCTACCTACACTGGTATAGTATGCATCTACCAGCTGATCCACCGAAAGAAGTCTCTGTTCATTTTCCTTCCAAAACCAACCACCTTGCCAGCCTGTACGCATTGGGAAATCTGCTTCTCCAGGACACCATATTGAACCATTGGGATCGCCATTCAAGCCGTCAATAACAATAGTCCCTGTAGCCGAAGTTGTGAAATCTGAACGGCTCCAATTGGTATATGGGGCCCTGCCTTCTTCGTTTCCTATCCATCGGATTAGATTTTTGGCATCACTTGGACCTTGGAAAACCACTGCATCAGGCTGTAATTTTTTTAGCAGCGGAGCAATATCTGGCCCGCCATCTTTTATCGGTAATACGCCGCCATCAAACCAGATTTCAAAAAGCTTACCATAATTCGGCCATAATTCGGATAGCTGCGTTGTCACAACTTCATTGTATTGCTGCTGTGTAAGGGGGCCTCCAGGTTGAACCTTGCCCGGATTGTTTACATGTAAATATCCATTGGCTGAAGCGCTGGCATAGATACCCGGTTTGATGCCATATTTTTGGCAAGACTGGATAAAGTCCTTTACGATATCGCCTTTTCCGTCTTTCCAGGGTGATTTGCTGATGTTGTAGTCGTGTGCTTTAGTTGGCCATAAGCTGAAGCCCGAACAATGCTTTGCAACGAGAACCGCATATTTTGCGCCAGCAGCTTTGGCTGCCCGGATCCATTGATCTGTGTCTAATTTGCTAGGATTAAAGACCGAAGCTGAAGGGTGAGAGCCCCATTGCTGCCATTTGTAGTTAGGTACATAATTCACGACATCAAAGTGAAAAATCACACCGATCTCTGCTTCTGCCCATGCTACATGGGCTGGAGAAGGAACAACTTCTTTTTGTTGAGCTTCACAAAGGAAGCCCAACAAAAAGAAGTTGATCATTAATATATATTTCTGCATTTTCATCATAATTATTGCCATCCAGTATTTTGTCCTAAGGCCGGATTTAAACTTATTTCCTCTAAAGGAATCGGGAATAAATACATTTTATCATTCCATATTCTTTTTTCCAGGGCGGTATAGATCCGAATATAGAGATCGCTATTGACAGTTATACCACTTACTTGAGTTGCTGGATATTTGGCTCTCAAGGTTGGTGTAAGTTTCATGCCCAATATTGTTTCGGGCCGTTCGATTCTCTTTCCAGCTTTCCAGCGTAATAGATCGTCAAACCTAAACCCTTCATCGGCGAGTTCGACCCTTCGTTCTCTTCTAATTTCGTCGATCAGGATCGGTACTTCCGGAAATGCTGAATTTGGGTCTCTTTTTAGGGACGCAATGACCATATCCGGCATACCCACTCGTCTTCTTAGCAGATTGATACTCTTGTCAATATCGGCCTGTTGGATATCACCCAATTCCGCTTTCGCTTCGGCATAGATCAACAGTATTTCAGCATAGCGGAAGATGAAGAAGTCTAATGTCGATTGATTGGCTTGCCACATCGCTGGGTCTGCACTTCTGCCTTTGATTAATTGATATCCAGTATTGGCGGTATTTGTTCCAATTCTCGGTAGATCAATAATATCTTTGGAGCCGTCGCTATTTTGTAGTAAGACAAAGCCCTTGGTTGCGATGGTCTGTTTAGCCCGTGGGTCTCGGTCGGCAAATTCATCCTCAGGACTGTTGTCGCCTTTATATTTGGTACTAAGCGCTGTAGGTAACCCATCCGAACACAGGTAGTTCTGGACGAAATCCTTACTGTATCCTGTTCCAGCTTCACCTAAAGTTCTGCTGATACCATTCATTAGGATGCTTTGGAGGTAGCGTCTTCCGAGAATAGATTCGGTATTTCCATTGAGTTCCTGTTGGATAAAGAGGTTGTAGTAATCCGTTGCTGGATTACCGGTGGAGTATAACGAATATTTATTTGAGCCCATAATAAGTTCGGACGCACTGAGTGCTTCGCGAAGATATTTTTCGCTTCCTTCAACACCAAAATATTTTCTTCGGGTTCCTTCCCACAAGCATATTCTAGCTTTTAGGGCGGCAGCAGCGTATTTGTGGAGGCGTCCAGTGGCTACGTTATCGGCAGGAATATTTTCAAGAGCGAAATTTAGGTCCGCGAGGACAGAATCCATGACGATATTACGCGGTGTTCTCGGAGCATAAAGTTCTTCACTTTTTTCCGTAAGATCTTTGCTATACCAGGCAACGTCTCCATAACGTTTGGAAAGACCCCAATAAAAGAGTGCACGGAAAAATCGGACCTCTCCCGCATATTGATTTTTAATAGCAGGACTTGCCTCTGCATTATTGTACCGCTGTAAGAAATAATTTACGTTGCGGATGTTTGTCCAATTATAATTGGCATCGGTATTGGGAACTACATATTGTCCTGCCAAAAAGGTGTTAATACTGCTGGGGACTTTATCATCAGACTGATTGTCTTGGATAAAGTTTTGGGCAGGGAGGGAGGTATAAAACTGATTGGCATAGAGCATCAGGTCATTTTCGTTCTTAAAGAATGTTGGTTCGGTGATAGAGGACAAAGGTAATCTGTCCAGATAGCTGTCTTTTTTACAAGAAGCAATAAAAGCCAGTGAACCAAGTATGAGTAGTGTTTTTAAAATTTTCATAATCTAAAATCTTATCAATTAAAATCCAAGTTGTAATCCAAATGCTAGCGATTTACTTTGTGGAGCGTCTTGAAAATTGAGCACTTCGGGATCGAAGGCATCAAATAAGCTCGTAAATGTGAGCAGATTCTGTCCTGAGACATAGATACGAGCACGTCCGAGTTTGGCTTTCTCTGTCCAATTTTTTGGTAATGAATAACCGAGGGTAAGCTGTTTTACCCGCAGATAAGCTGCATTTTGGATGTATTTTGTCTGCTGTTGCGAGTTTCCTCCATTGCCAAAGCGTAATCTCGGAAAATATGCATCTCTGTTTTGTGGTGTCCAATAATCTGTTGCATAAACAAAAGGAACGTTCCATTCGCTGGTGAATCCCCAGAAAGCACTATTACTGATCCAGGTATCCCGCTTGCCAATACCTTGTAAGAAAGCCGAAAAATCAAAGTTCTTATAATTTAAGCCCATATTAAGTCCAAAGGAATAGCGAGGCGTAGAGTTACCGATGATTTTTCGATCTCCTGGATTATCTACCGTATTGTTGCCAAAGTCTATTTTACCATCATTATTCAGATCTGCATAACGTATATCTCCGGGTCTCCAGGTTCCACCCCAGACTTGGGTCTGTTTTGGTGCCGAATCGATTTCCTCTTGGCTTTGGAAATATCCTTGTGTTTCAAATCCCCAGATTTCACCATCCAATTTACCTTCATACCAATTGTTGAATATTTTGGTCGTATTGAGCGGGTATTTGGTTAACTTGGCATGGTTATCTGCTAGTGAAAGCATTACGTCATAGGAAAGATCATCTCCTATGCGGTCATTCCAGCCTACGCTAAGTTCCCAACCTTTAGTCACCAATGTACCTGCATTTTGGCTTGGTGCAGCAGTTCCCAATACTGCAGGGAGTGGAACGCCTGCAACAAGCATATCTCTTGTTCGTCTTTCATAAATATCAAAACTACCTGTCAGACGATTTTTAAGTAAGGCGAAATCAAGTCCGAAGTTTGTTGTAGCGGATTTTTCCCAAGTAAAATTGGTGCTGACAAGTCCAGGGGCACCTACACTCACCCCAGTCTGATTGCCAAAAATATAACCGACACTATTATTCACTGGCATCGTCGGCAAGTAAGGATAGAAATTAGATGCGGAATATAAATCATCGCTATTAAAGCCCTGATTAGGCAATTCACCGTAGGATCCTCTAAATTTTAAATCGTTGATAACATTCTTGATTCCCGCCATAAAATTTTCTTCGGAAATTCTCCAGCCAGCTGAAACAGAAGGCGTGAAGACATATCTTTTATCTGCGGAAAAACGGGAAGATCCGTCATAGCGTCCGTTGATTTCCAATAGATATTTCTTGTCAAAAATGTAATTCAGTCTGAATACTGTTCCAAAGAGCGCCCACTCATTCTCTGCTCCAGTCACACTTGGCCGGGGATCGTTGTTTAGATTTATTGCGGGTTTGGTGGGGTCTACGAGATTGTTTGCAAATATGCCTAATCGTTTATATCGACTGCTTTCGCGATTAATACCGACCATTGCTTTAAAATAATGCTTTTTGGCAAAGGTGTTTTCGTAGGTTGCAAAAGCATTTAAGGCAAAATAATTATGGTTGTCAGTAGTTTCTGATACGGAGGAAGGATTCGTCCAAGGAAACGTACCCAGCAAAATTCCATTTACGCCATATTCCTTAAACGGAATCTGATGGCTTTGCAGAAAGTTGTTATAAGCATTCCAGGTATAATCAGCGACGACCGAAACATGTTCGATAGGTTTGATTTTCACTCCTCCGGTTAGCCATAAGTCATTGGAATATCTTTTTCGTTTTCCGTTGTTAGCGGCTACAGCAAAAGGATTGGTAAAGCTTCCCTGTCCTGAAAAGTTTCCGTCGGGATGTCGAATAGGCATGGTAGGCATTAAGTCGCCGGAGATCCATCCGGATGATGTCCCGCCTGTGACTACACCTGCTGTTTCTTTATCGTCGATATGTGTGAGCGCAAAGTTTCCTGTTAAGGTTAGCCAATCTGTAATTTCGGAATTGACTTTCATGGATGGATTCAGGCGTTGATATTTTTGACCGGCCTCTTTAAATAATCCTTTTTGCTGGAGATAACCTAGGGAGGTGATTACTGATGTTGCACCACGACCACCCTGTAACGAGAGATTGTGTCGCTGCATAGGGGCCCAGCCTGGATATTGCTCTTTGATCCAGTCTGTATTTCCCACATAACGATACTTTGCAGGATTGGCCGGATCTACATAAACAGGTAGGTTGTTGGCAGGATCGTTGAAATAGGCATTTGCGAGAATGGAATCTTGCTCTGTAAAGGATTCCGTTGCTGTAGTTCCACCGTCTTGTCCGTTGCGATTTGCTTCGCGATGCATTCTGATGTAATCAATCGAATTGATGTATTTCGCCATTTTGGTCGGTCTGGATATGGTATATTCACCGGAGTAATTGATTTGAGGATTTTGGCTTTTGGGGTTCTTTGTCTGAATCAGGATAACACCATAAGCCGCTCTACCGCCATAAATAGCTGCTGCTGCGGCATCTTTTAGCACCGTTACATTTTCCACATCCGAAGGATCAATAGAATTCGGATCACGTTGTACACCGTCCACCAAGATCAGTGGACCCGCTGTGCCGCCATTAATTGATCCGGTGCCGCGTATGTTGAATTGGGATCCCGTTCCCGGTTTACCATTTGCAGAAGTAATGTTTAAATTCGGTACTAACCCTTGTAAGCCTTGCCCTAGATTTGCAATTGGGCGGTCTGCAAGGCGTTTAGCACTCACTGTTGAGACCGCTCCCGTTAGATTCTCCTTCTTTTGTGTACCAAATCCGACAACAACGACTTCTTCGAGGTTACTGTTTGCTGCTTTTAGGACAACATTGACTTCATTTTTTCCTTGTGTGGGTATTTCTGCTGTTGCATATCCAACAGAACTGATAACTAATAAGCTATTCGCTTCTGGAACGAGAAGAGAAAATTCTCCCTTTGCGTTGGTGCTTGTACCGACCGTACTTCCTTTGATAAGGATATTGATCCCGGGAAGAGCCTGTCCATTTTCATTTGTCACACGACCGGTTATTGTTCTTTTTTGAATTCTGTCATCGGTATTTTTAATAACAGCCTGTGCAGTGGTTTTACGCTCAATGGCAATCGACCGGCCTTTTATCTGATAACCTAAAGATTCTTCGGAGAGGAGCTCATCCAATAAAGTCGTTATTGTTTTGTTATTTGCATTGATTGTAATTGGTTTTATATTTTTTAGGTCATTCTCGTCGTAAATAAACGTGTAGCCAGACTGTCTGCTGATCTCAATCAGTATATTTTTCAACTGGGCCTTATTCTGATTGAGATTGATGCGTTGTGCACGAACGTTTCCCATAGCAACCATAATGGAAGCTAACAGTAGAACAAAGGTTAGTTTCATAGACAGATGTTTCTTGTAAGATTTCAGGTATCGGTAATAATGCCTTGGATTATCTTTTTTCATATTCTTTTAAGTTTAATAAACAGTGCATGTTGGCGCATAAATAGCTTTTGGAAGAAGAAGCTATGTATGTCAATTTTGCATTGGCGGTTATAGGTTTTTATCCCAGGTATTGATGGGACAAACTCATTATAATTGGTTCTGAAGTCCTTCTCGAATTTTCGAAGAATGAGCTATTTTTTTTGCATATTATCGCATCGCTACAATCCTCCTTCCTTCTCTTGAGAATTTTACATTTGACTTTAATTCAATAGCTTGTAATACTTCTGATAATTTGGCATCTCTGGGAATAATCGCTGAGAACCTCCGATTGCCATAAGGTCCCATGTCGACTTCAACATCATACCAACGTTCGATTTTTAACGCATATTGACTTAAAGTCTCTTCATGCAATACATAAAGACCATCTTTCCAGGTGTAGTTATCTTCGATACCATTGGTGGCAACTTCGATAGCGTCCTTTCCATTGACAATTGCCTGTTGGCCCGGACTTAAGAGGACTTGATGTTTTGTCTTTGTGTCCGTCACACGTAGACTCCCATTTACTAATGTCGTATAGGTGCGACCATTGTCGTTATAGGTATTAACATTAAAACTTGTACCCAGAACTTCAATCTGTTGTTGTGCTGTATGGATGACGAATGGTTTCTGTGCATTTTTAGCGACCTCTAGGTAAACTTCGCCGGTCAGTTGAATCTGTCTTTCGTGACCGGTAAAAGTCGCTGGATAAGTGATGGACGATAGTGCATTTAACCATGCTTTGGTTCCATCTGAAAGTACCACCTCAAATTGTCCCGCTGCTGGTGTCGAAAGTGTAATTGTTTTAACATGTTCTGTTTTAATGATTGCAGTTCCGTTGTTATAGCCCAGCGAATTATCTTTTGAAACAATTCCACCATTTTTTCCATCTAGTGCAACTGCTGGTTGGCCATCGATTGATAATAATGCTTTGTTGCTGCCTGGTTTGATATCGTCCACAAAGAGCTCATGTTTGTTTTGCTGATCATTATTCCGTCGTGAATATATAATTACTCCAATTGTAAAAAAGGCAAGGATAGTTGCTACAAGGGCTATGATATAACCCTTGGCATAAGGTTGATTAGTAGTTATTCGTTTTAATCTCTTTTGCAGTTCCGCTAAATCAGCAATCACCTCATTGTCCGCTGGAACTTTATGATCACCGAGGTTGAGGTACCATTCTTCAACCAGTGCTTTTTCTTGTGCTGTACATTTTCCTTCCAGGTATTTCTTTAGCAAAGAAGATCCATCTGAATTCCTGTGGTTCGTCATGATGCAATAATTTGGTTACTTCTATATGACGGACGAACGGAGGGGGGAGGGGGGGAAGAATTAAAAATTTTTGCAAAAAAATAGGAAGCCTATCCATAGTAAGCTTCCTAATTTACTGCGAAGAAGGCGTAAAGCTTCTTTCATATAACTGCGGACGCTATGTTCTGATAGATTGAGCCTTTTGGCGATATCTTTGTGACTGAGATAGTGCTTTCTACTAAGTTCGAAAACCTCCCTCACACGTGGAGATAGCTTGTGAAGTACGTTTTCTATTTGTTCCCGGAGTAATTTCTCCCGTAATGAATGGTCAGTATCTCCGGTGTGATGTGCAGTGACTGGAGGTAAGGACGCCAGATAGCTGGTTCTCGACTGTTCTTTGGCCATATAGTCGATTACACGATATCGTATGGCACTATAAAGATAGGCGGATATTTCTCCATGGATTGAGAGCGTATACCTGTTTTGCCAAATTGAAGTAAATAAGTCATGTACTATATCTTTAGCAGCCTCGCGATCTTGTAGTTTACGGGTTGCATGAAGGTATAATAGTGCAAAATAATTGTTATAGAGTTTCTGAAAAGCTATGGCGTTTCCCTCCTGTAGCTCTTGCAGCAGTTCTCTCTCCTCTATTGTTTGCGTTTTGTACATGATTAATGGACAATATTAGTAAACAATGGATAGTTGAGCAAATCTATTCCCTTTTTGTTTAAGCGCACACGATTGCGCAATATTTGTTATTTGTCCAGGTCCTTAACTTATACGCCTATATGCTTCTTTAAACATTTTTGTGCATAGGGCAGATTGGAAGCCCGCATCGTTTTCTCTTGCCTTAGTTGTATCTAAATTATAATTTTTTGTTTTTTCTATTGTGCAAAAGTTATTCTTATTTAACTACAGTTGCTTCGAGTTCAACCTTTAGTGTTTCAAATAATGCTTTGACTTCCAATACTGTGGAGGACTGTTTGATTCTATTTTTGGTAATCCAGTTTTGAAGGATATCAAAATTTTCAAAGAGTTCGGCTGTCGAGGTGGTATAAATATTTAAGCGTACGATATTTTCCAGTTCATAACCAGCTTGTTGAATTACTTTTTCGGTATTCTGTATTGCATCAGTTAATTGTGAACGCATATTAGCTATGCTCGATACGCCAAGTTTGTCTATTGCGGTTTGACCGGAGACATATAAGGTTCCGGTTACGTCTTTTACTTCAACTGCCTGGGCATAATTTCGGGCTTCTTGCCAAGTCCAGGGATTAATTGTCTGTTTTTCCATCTTTTAATTATTTAAAACTATTGCCTGAATGTTTCTGATACAAAAGTCTCATTCCCGTTTGAATGATTGCTGTGATTCAAATCACTTTTTATCTATATTGTTATATAATCTGCTTAACGTCTCGCGTGAGACGCCCAGATAGGAGGACAATATAGATTTGGGAATTCTTTGTACTAATTGTGGGTAGGCGCTTATAAACTGTTCATATTTAATCCTCGGAGATAGTTCAAGCAGTGATAATATTCTTTTTTGATTGGCAATGTGGCCATTTATAGATTTGTTATGAAAGTACCTAATTAATTGCGGGCAGCTATCCAGCATCTGTAAATAATCAGCATAATGTAAACCGTATACTGTGGTACTTTCAATACACTGAAGATTTAAAACAGCTTTAGATTGATTGTAAAATGCTGAAAAGTCGGTTTCCCACCAGTTTTCGAAGGCAAATGATATTATAAATTCTTTCGCCTGCCTGTCGGAGTAAAATAATTTGACGAGCCCAGATACAATAAAATATACTTCGGTAACAAGCTCATCTTGCTTGATGATAAAATCTCCTTTCTTATATTTTTTATAATGAAAGAAGTTTTTTAAATACTCAAACTCGCTATTCGTTACATCATTGAAGATATCAATACTGTTTTTTGAAAAAATATCCATCGTACTTTGGCGCATTTTGATTAAAGATGCAGCTAAAATAAGGTTTTTCGATACTGATTTAATTGATACGGAATTAATCTTTAGAATCTGTGCATAAGGAATGACTTTACAGTAAATAGGAATCGCGATTAAACAAGAGTATGATTAAGCTATCCCTGCAATGTTCAGAGTGACAGATTAAATTATTAGTTTTCGGTAATATGAGATATTATTAAGAGTGTAATTGTCTATTTTTAGAAATTGAACATCAGTGTAACCTTTATCGATATGAAAAGAATACTGTTTTTTATAGTAGGAAGCCTAACTTTTAGTTTTACGGGGTTTCAAGGTTGCATGGAGCGCACCGATTCTGCAAATGGAAGTAAAGACGACAATCGAATCTCCAAATTGGCTGCTTTTGATTCACTAGAACATTATTCAATCGATATTGATCTGTTTAAAATAGGTGAATTGGAAGACAAAAATAATAAATCTGAAAAAGAACAACTTTTGTTATCTGTATTATCGGATAATCAGGTCAATATTTCATTGTTGTCCCATTTGAAAGAAATTGGATATGCGAGCAATTTAGTTGATAAGTCCCTTTATAGACCTATAGACTCTTTATTTTTTTTAAAGGTTCGAAAGGACAATGTTGAAAGTTCATGTATACATGAGTTTAGGGATATCCTCGTTTTTTATAAAAATAAACAATGCATTGGAGTTGCTAAGATTTGTTTTGACTGCAAAACGATGGTTTCATGGAGTGAAAAACTTAATTTTGCAGGTTTCGGTGATTGGGGTGATTACGATAAATTGCATCCTTTGCTAAGGAAAAATTGAAATACGAGCTTTTTCAACTAAATATATAAATAGGAGCCTCATTGAAAGATGTGGCTTTTTACATGAATAGCATTTAGGAGCCAATTTTGAAGTTATTGAGATGATACGAAGAACGAACTATATAGAGGGGGTTATATAAAATAGGACAAAGTAAAAAAAACATTGTACTACTGTTTCCTTAGCCAGATAAGGTGATTGGGTTTTTATGAGGCACATAATTGATTTCCATAGTGTAGGCTTGGAATAAATGAATATAGCGATAAAGCCTGTGCAGTCCAAGTGAGGAAAATTTTGATAGTATCTTATTTAATCTGATCTGTTTTCTGAATGATTTTGGAGCTATGATTAAATACCCTTAATTGAATTTTAGCTAGTTGGTCTGATTGATTGATGATATTTATACTTTCTTTTTCAGCAATATTCAAGCTATATTTTTTATTCTTTTCCATCTTGATATTCTGAGTTTCGGTTTGGAACTTTAGACTGCTGTTCGATTTCTCTGTCGCCTCAATGGAATATTGACTTGCATCTTCGGTTGATATAGCCAGCGAAGTCCGAGCTGGAATAGATGTATTGATATAGAGGGAATTTTTTTCTTTCGTTCCTATATTTTGTATAGTACAGGACTGTAAGATGAGTAAAAATAGAAATACGGAAAACAATTTCATAATCAATAAAGAAGTAATGGTTGTATTGCCCAAAACTACTAAAATTCATCGTTATTCGTGATAAGATTAAAAAAGCAACTATTTTTTGTATAAATACCCTCGTTGTGTATTTATACCCTTTATTGAAGGGCGGATACCTATGTGTTCATCGTTATGTATGAAATGGCATAAAGTTTGAATTTTACTCAGCTTTATAAAAATGTTTATTCACATTAACACATCAACGTATGAGAAAATTAATTCAAACATTAGGATTAGGTATGCTAATTTTAACCGTAGTCATCGGTTTTACTTCTTGTAGTAAAGATGACGATCCTTCGGACAATGATCTTTTTATCGGGAAATATGAGGGCAATATTGCCTTTGACGATTTAAGTAACAATGAGAATGATGTTGCCGCTGCCGAAGGAACAGTTACAGTTACGAAAGTAGGGGATACTTATAATTTCGCTTTTGGAAATGGGATTCCTAATCTGAACGGTGTAGATTTCGAAAAGAAAGATAATGTTTTGGTCAACATTGGTTCCGCTGGTACAGGCGTTATACGAATTGATGCTGGTAAATTGACAATCGGATATACCAAAGATGGTAAGGCATGGACAGCTAATTGTCAACGTAAATAATCATATGCAAATCCTTCGCCATGCAGAATGCAATCATGCTGGAAAATTAACATTTTATAACATTATTTTTTAAACGATTGTTAAAGTGACAGTGTTCTAATATTAAACAAAGAAAGGAAAAATATTATGAGTGAATTGACATGGAAAGGCCGTTGGAATGAAATCAAAGGTAAAGTAAAACAACAATACGCAGATCTAACTGACGATGATCTCTTATATGCCGAAGGTAAAGAAGACGAACTGGTCGGTAAACTTCAAAAGAAAACTGGTAAAACTCAGGATGAGGTCAACAAATGGTTGAATGATTTGTAATTGGGGTAGACTCATAACCGTGAGTATTTGTGATAAAGCGGATAGCAATTATGTTATCCGCTTTTTTGTTTGATATTTTATACTCTATTTTCGATCATTCACCGAGTTTTCTTTATACTATGGTTTGATGCTCATCATCTATCAAATAACCTGTCAGTCTAAACCGAAATATACGCTCATGCTGTCAAAGAGCCTAATTTGACGAATTTACCCCTTAAAAAAAGAAGATTTTACCCCCTTTTCTATGTAACGTTTTTGATAATATTGCAAGTGTCAATACGACATTTTATTGTATTGACTATGTTTTTAATAACCAAGAGCGTTTGCCTGATTACAATAATAGTTTCTGTTAAGTGCATTAAATAATATGTGCGGGAAAAGTAAGCCGGTAAAGCTCAAAAGAGCTAAATAACCAAGTTTAATTATGATGAATTTACCAGTGAAATGTGGATTATTTGATCCTTGAATTCCCTATGAAACGCAATATTTCCATCTGAAATTGCAATGATACTCTTCATCAAAATATTATTTAATTACTAAACAGTTTTTACTTATGAAAAGGAAAACATTATTACACCAGTGCTGGCTATGTTGTATTTGCTTTTTACTATTAGGCTTACAGCAGGCTTATGCACAGTCAATAATTATACGGGGGCAGGTCACCGAAAATAGCAAGCCATTGGCAGGGGTAACCATTAAAAGTATCGGCTCTACAATACAAACCCAAACCGATAAGCAGGGAAAATATATCCTAAGCGCTACCACAGTTACGGCTTTAGAATTTACCTTCATTGGTTATGCCAAGCAGCGTTTTGAATTCAACCAGCTAAAAGAGACCAGCAAGGGAAACTATGAACTCAATGTACAGCTAAATATTTCGGATGGGGATGTTTTAGATGAAGTGGTCGTGGTTGGTTTTGGGTCCCAGAAAAAAACAAACCTGACCGGTTCTGTTGCAGTTGTGGATGCCAAACAATTGGAAAATAGGCCTGTAAGGAATGCTATTCAAGCACTACAAGGATTGGCACCTGGTCTAAATATTTCCCAAAATTCGGGAACTATGGAAACTAATCCATCAATCAATATTAGAGGAACAGGTACAATTGGAACTTCATCGTCGTCGCCATTAATTCTAATTGATGGCTCAGAAGGATCATTGGCCGCACTAAATCCTCAAGATATCGAAAGTGTGTCTGTATTAAAAGATGCGGGGGCTGCATCAATTTATGGCTCTAGAGCTGCTTTTGGCGTTATTTTGGTCACCACAAAATCTGGGAAGGCAGGACGTACCTCGGTAAATTATAACAATAGCTTTCGAATGAATGCTCCCACATTGATGCCTAAGATGATGGATTCTTATACCTTTGCTCAATACTTCAATCAGGCAGAAGTCAATGCAGGGGGATCGCCGCATTTCTCAGCTGAGCATCTCCAACGTATCTTGGATTATCAAAATGGAACACTGAAAAATTCGACCATTGTCGATCCTAATAATAAGTTGTATTGGGCTGAAGGATATGCCTATGGCAACGACAATAACGATTGGTTTGATGTGATGTATCGTGATCAGGCTTTTGCCCATGAACATAACCTTAGCCTTAATGGAGGGACTGAAAAAACAACCTATTACCTCTCTGGTAATTTAATGAAACAGCAGGGGTTAATGGCCTTTAATACGGATCATTATGATCGTTATTCGGTTGCCGCCAAAATCAATTCTAAAGTATCTGAGATCTTTCAGGTTAATTACAACGCGCGATTGGTGCGTGAAGACTACGATCGTCCTGCGGCATTGACTAGTAGCTTTTATGACGATCTGGGTAGACAGGGATGGCCGACCTTACCACTTTATGATCCGAATGGATACCTGTTCAGTTCTCCCTCACCTGCACTTGCCATGAAAGAAGGGGGCCAGGACAAATCAAGTAAGGACTATATCTACCAACAATTACAACTGATACTAGAACCAATTAAAGGATGGCGCACGACGGGTAATTTTAACTATAGAACCACGACACAATTCCGTCATTGGGACTCGCAGCGCCTTTACAACCATGACGTGAATGGCGATCCCTATCTGTATAAAAACTCGTCAAATGTGTACGAATTTGGTTTAAAAGAAAACTACTATAACATCAATATTTTTTCAGATTACGATAAGAGCTGGGGTGACCATCATTTCAAGGTTATGGTCGGTGGACAGATTGAACATACAGCTTATCGCAATCTTGGTGTACAACGTGATGGGATAATTATCCCAGATCAACCGGTATTGAACTTGACCTCCGGAACAGATATCAATGGAAAACCTGTTGTACCTTCTGTGTCCGGTGAATATCAAGAATGGGCTACAGCAGGTTTCTTTGGTCGATTGAATTACAATTATGCTGAAAAATATCTGCTAGAAGCAAATTTACGCTATGATGGCTCATCACGTTTCCGCAGCGATAGCCGCTGGGGTTGGTTTCCTTCCGTTTCTGCGGGATGGAACATCGCCAAGGAAAACTTCCTTAAAGAGTCGGCTCCATTTATCAACCTGTTAAAACTGAGAGCTTCTTATGGAGAGTTGGGAAATCAAAATACAGATGTCTGGTATCCGACCTATGTTACGCAACCAACGGGAACCGCCAACGGTGCTTGGCTGATTAATAACGCGCGACCAAATTCGGCTTCGGCTCCAGGTCTGGTAAGTGCTTTGTTGACCTGGGAATCCATCAATACCAAGAACTTAGGAGTCGATTTTGCCTTTTTAAATAATCGACTTACTGGATCTTTTGAGGTCTTCGAACGAAAAACATTTGATATGGTAGGGCCCGCTCCGCAGTTGCCAATTACGTTGGGCACTACTGTTCCCCAAACCAATAATACGGATTTGAAAACAAGAGGATTTGAAGCTACCTTAGGCTGGAACGATCGTACAGCGAGTGGTTTTGCATATGGAGCAAAGTTCCTTCTGTCAGATTATTCTACAACAGTAACAAGATATCCCAATGCAATAGGTTCATTGTCAACTTATCGAGAAGGTCAAAAATTGGGTGAGATATGGGGCTATCAAACAATAGGAATAGCACAGTCCGAAGAACAGATGAGTCAACATTTGGCAACATTGCCTAATGGAGGGCAAAATGCCTTAGGGACGCAATGGAGTGGTGGAGATATCATGTATGCGGATCTTAATGGCGATGGGAAAATAGATGGTGGAAGCAACACCGTGGCTGACCCAGGAGATCGTCGTGTGATTGGAAACAGTACACCGCGTTATTCCTTTGGATTGAATCTCAATGCGGATTACAAAAATTTTGACTTTAGTATTTTCATGCAAGGTGTCATGAAACGTGACTACTGGCAAGGGGGCTACTATTTTTGGGGAGCGACTTCAAAGTGGTGGTCTACGGGCTTAGTGGATCATCTTGATTATTTCCGTACGGCAGACAATCCGTTGGGTGAAAATCTTGATGCTTACTATGCTCGTCCTGTTTTTGGTACCTCCAAAAACCAACAGCCACAGACACGATTTTTGCAGAACGCGGCCTATATCCGTATAAAAAATATTCAATTGGGGTATACTTTACCAAAAACGACAACCAAACGTTTTGGTGTGGAGCGTTTACGTGTGTATGTGTCAGGAGAAAATATCTGGACAGGTTCTAGCGTAGCAGGTATGTTTGATCCCGAAACTATCGATGGTGGAAGCAATGGAACTGTCTATCCATTGACTAAGGTTTGGTCTGCAGGTTTAAGTGTTACATTTTAAGTCGATTAATTATGAAATTCAACAATAATATTTTTAGATTGATGCAACTGGGGGTTGTTGCTCTGATAAGTCTAGTTTCCTGCAATAAATACTTGGATATTGCTCCTCCATCGTCCATTATACCCGAAGCTTATCTGGATGAGGAGTCACAATTGGCTGCCTATACGGTAAATCAATATGCGGGGCTATTTCCTTCACATGGAAACTGGTCATTCGGTACTTTCGGCATTGATGGAAACACAGACAATATGGCCATTCCTAACCTGGATAACAAATTTATTCCAGGCCAATGGCGCGTTGGGTCAAGTGGCGGCGACTGGGATTTTTCAAGTATTTATCAAATGAATTATTTTATAAATACTGTTGTCCCAAAATGGAAGGAAAATCGCATTTTGGGAAATTCAAGTAATATCTCGCATTATATCGGTGAAGCTTATTTTTTAAGAGCCTACGTGTATTTTGGAAAATTGCAAGCTTTGGGCGATTTTCCGATTGTCCGCAATGTGATGTCGGATAAGGACAAAAGTATTTTAGTAGAAGCCAGCAAGCGATCGCCAAGAAACGAAGTTGCACGTTTCATTCTTTCAGACCTGGACTCAGCCATCACATTGCTGAACCAAAATTCTCCTGACGGTAAAAAACAGCGGATATCAAAAAATGTTGCTCAGCTATTCAAATCACGGGTTGCTTTGTATGAAGGTACTTGGCTCAAATATTTTAGTGGGACGGCATTTGTTCCGAAAGGACCAGACTGGCCGGGTGCAGCAAAATCATATAATAGCAACTACGCATTTCCGACAGGAAGTCTTGCTGGAGAAATCGATTATTTTTTGACCCAGGCGATGCAATCGGCTTCTGCTGTTGCTGACAATGTTCAATTGGAAAATAATACAGGAATTATAGAATCTGCCAACAATGAAAATCCTTATTTCAGTATGTTCGGTGCTGTGGATATGTCCAGTTATGGTGAGGTATTGCTGTGGCGCCAATATAATCAAAGTCTGGTAACTCACAATGTACCCGTTTATGCACAGCGTGGAAATTATGCAGTCGGATTGACCCGTGGACTCGTAGAAAGTTTTCTTATGTCTAATGGACTGCCTATTTACGCTTCGGGCAGTGGCTATGCAGGAGATAATTATATTGCGGATGTTCGAAAAAATCGTGATGGTCGCTTGCAATTATTTTTAAAAGAACCTGGTCAAAAGAATGTATTGGTCAATATTGGTCAAGGTACACATTATACACTTATAGAGCCCACACCGACTGTATACGATACCGATTGGGAACGGCGTTACACAACAGGTTATACGATTCGTAAAGGTATTTCTTACGATGGTCTGCAAACCCTCAACGGACAGGGATTTACCGGTAGCATTACTTTCAGAGCGACGGAAGCTTACCTGAATTATATGGAAGCCTGCTATGAAAAGAATCAGAATTTAGATACGAAGGCACAAGCCTATTGGCGCTCTTTGCGTACACGGGCAAAGGTCAATCCAGATTTCAATGCGACCATTGCAGCAACACAGATGGATAAGGAGAAGAAAGATTGGGGGGCTTATTCTGCCGGACAGTTCATATCGCCTACGTTGTATAATATACGTCGCGAACGCAGAAGCGAACTCATGGCAGAAGGTTTACGTTGGATGGATCTCAAGCGCTGGCGCGCGATGGACCAGCTGATAACAACAGCGGATCATTTTGAAGGCTTTAAACTCTGGGGACCGATGAAAGATTGGTATACATCGGGTCAGTTAATTTATGGCGCGACCAACGATAAGTCTGTCGTTTCAGATCCTGCAAGGAGTGAATACCTCAGACCGTTGGAAATCCGAAGCAATGCATTGTCTTATGCAGGCGTGAAATTCGCCATGGCACATTACCTTTCGCCGATTGCCACAGAACATTTTCAGTTGGCTTCGGATGATGGAACGGCAGAAAATTCCGTTATTTATCAAAATCCCGGATGGTCACTCGTCAGTGGAACTGCTCCAACTGGTCTTTAGGAAAGATTAAATAGGATATGTGTCATCTCATTATTACACAAATACGAATATATCCCTCTTTTTTACTCAATATCCCCCTCGATTTCTATAAAAAAGGGGGATATTTTTGTTAAGATATTAGCTCAAAGAAACTAAAATGAATAATGAAAAAACTTTTATTTATCTGTCTTAGTTTGCTGTCAAGTTATTTTGCTGCAAGCGGTCAACAGCCCATCCCATCGAAATATGAATTAGTCTGGTCGGATGAATTTAATTATACTGGTGCTCTCGATACCAATAAATGGAGCTACGAACTGGGTTTTAAACGTAACCGCGAGGAACAATGGTACCAGAGGGATAATGCATATTGTCGAAATGGATTGTTGATTATTGAAGCCAAAAAGGAACAGCGTGATCATCCTGGATTTCTAAAGGGTAGTAAGGATTGGATTACCAGCCGTAAAAACATAAAATATACGTCGGCTTCTATCAACACGTTGGGAAAGCAAAGCTGGCAATATGGGATTTTTGAGATCCGGGCGCGTATACCTGTAGGTGAAGGCCTATGGCCTGCATTCTGGACCTTAGGTACAAGCAAAGAATGGCCATCCAATGGTGAGATTGATATCATGGAGTATTACCGCGGTAACATATTGGCTAATATTGCGACCGGCACGGACCAGCGTTGGAAAGCCCATTGGTTTGGTAAGACAAAAGCGGTCAAAGATCTCGGTGGGAAAGCTTGGGCCGAACAGTTCCACATTTGGCGAATGGTTTGGGATGAAGAGGCAGTTGCGCTTTATGTAGATGATATAGAAATGATCCGCGTTTCCATGGACCAGTTGGTCAATCGGGATGGTACTGGATTCAATCCTTTTACCCAACCCCATTATCTGCTTTTAAATTTGGCACTCGGCGGTATCAATGGTGGCAAAATAGATCCCAACCTACTTCCTGCAAAATATGAAATTGATTATGTAAGGGTTTACCAAAAAAAGAAATCCGAAGTGATTGGAAGTTTTAAACCAGGAGAAATATGGAAGGATCAATCCGGTAATTTGATCAATGCACATGGAGGAGGCGTTCTTTATCAAAATGGGAAATACTATTGGTACGGTGAAAAACGAGGCGGAACGACATCGCAAGGTGTGAATGTTTATTCATCTAATGATCTGTATAATTGGAAGTTTGAAGGGCTGGCGTTGACACCGAGTGTGGATTCTACAAGTGATATTGCTTGGGGCTGTATCATGGAACGACCCAAGGTTATCTACCATGAGCAACTGAAGAAATATGTGATGTGGTTTCATCTGGAGTTGAAAGGACAGGGGTATGCAGCAGCAAGGGCAGCCGTCGCCATAAGTGAGTCTCCTATTGGTCCATTTCAATTTGTCCATAGTTTTAGGCCCAACACCAATATGTCAAGGGACATGGGCTTATTTGTAGACACTGATGGTAAGGCCTATCAAATCTATTCATCCGACGAAAACTATGCCTTACGCATGGTTCAATTGACTGATGATTATCTCCATGTGACAGCGAAAGATTCCTTACTCTTTCGGAATCATAGGGAAGCACCAGCATTGTTCAAACATAGAGATAAGTATTACCTGATCACCAGCGGATGTACCGGATGGGCACCAAATCGTGCGGAGATCCATGTCGCTGATGACCTTTTTGGCCCTTGGAAATCTCTTGGGGATCCGATGAAGGGACCAAATTCGGCTTTAACTTTTGGAGGCCAGTCCACATATGTACTTCCTATTGCTGGGAAAAAGGATTCTTTTATTTTCATGGCGGACCGCTGGAACCCCAAAGATCTCAAGGATAGTCGGTATATCTGGCTACCTATTGATCTTGAGAATGGAAAAGTACAGATAAATTGGAAGGATCAATGGGATTTGGATGCTTTTTCGAATTGATTATCTATTCATAAAAAATATAAAAAATGCAAATAGTGACTAAATCTGTGTTGCTGCTGTTGTCTAGTTTTGTCTTCGCATTGCTGCATGCGCAGTCCAGTGTTACATTAACACATGAGGAAAGTAAAAAGTATCAGCAGGATACTGTCGTCCGAAAAGGCATTCCCTGGTTGGATGAAACGATTACCGAAGAAAATAGGCTTCCCATGCATACGGATTTTGTCACTTTTCCAAATGCAACTGAAATCAGTAACAGTGATTGGCGCGAATCTTCGGCCTATATGAGTTTGAATGGTTCTTGGAAATTTAAATGGGCAAATAGTCCTTCAGAGTTGCCTGCTAACTTTGAAGTATTGACTTATGATGATCGAAACTGGGACAATTTTCAGGTGCCTGCAAACTGGGAGCTCAATGGCTATGGTTTTCCGATGTATACAACCTCAGGATTTGAATTTACTTATTTGATCGGAAAACCAAATCCCCCGGTAGTCCCGATGAATTTCAATCCGACAGCTGTTTACCGTCGACAAGTGGCCATACCTGAGAATTGGAATGGAAGGCCTGTTATTCTCCATATTGGTGCGGCCAAATCGAATTTATCTGTTTGGGTAAATGGTCAGTATGTCGGCTACGGAGAAGATAGCAAACTACCTTCCGAGTTTGAAGTGACAAAGTACTTGAGAAAAGGAAAAAATTTGATTACCATGCGTGTGATGCGCTGGGGAGTAGCGAATTATTTGGAAGATCAAGATATGTGGCGTTTAAGCGGGATAACACGCGACTGTTATCTGACGGTAAGAGAGCCGATACATGTAAGCGATATTCAATTGTCGCCCACAGTCAACGATTCATTTAATCAAGGGATTTTAAAGACAAGGCTGATCTTAAATCAAGTTAGTAAGAGCGATCTCACTGCAGAGATTGCGCTGTATAGAGATGACAGGCTTATCACAAGGGAATCTACACAACTGAGAGGGCAGGAAATGAATATGGCGATGCACATTGATAGACCTGCTTTATGGTCTGCCGAGCAGCCAAATTTGTATCAGGTAATTGTTACCTTAAAAGATTATAAGGGGAAAATAATTGAGGTTATTCCGCAACGTGTGGGCTTCCGTAGAGTTGAGATCAAAGATGGACAGCTGCTCGTTAATGGAAAAGCTATACTTATTAAGGGAATAAACAGACATGAAACGGACCCGGTAACTGGACATGTGATTTCGAAGGAAGCGATGTTGCGTGATGTGCAGTTAATGAAAAAATTCAATATTAATTCGGTACGTACCAGTCATTATCCCAATACAGAATATTGGTTGCAGCTCTGTGATCAATATGGTCTTTACGTTGTTGATGAGGCCAATATTGAGTCTCATGGTATGGGCTATGATCTGTCTTATACGATGGCGAATAGACCGACATGGGAAAAGGCACATGTTGCACGTGCCGAACGTCTTATACAGCGCGACCGAAACCATCCTAGTGTCATTATTTGGAGTATGGGTAATGAAGCGGGGAATGGTTACAACTTCTATCGGACTTATCTCCGTATGAAAGAGCTGGATCAAAGTAGGCCCGTACAATATGAAAGAGCGGTAAACAATTACGGTGAATTAAGGTTTGACTGGAATACAGATCTTATTGTGCCGATGTATGCAAGTCCATCAGCGATGAAAAATTATGCGGCACGAAATCCTAAACCTCAGCGCCCTTTTATTCAATGTGAGTATGCACATGCTATGGGAAACTCGCTGGGCAACTTTAAGGATTATTGGGATATCATTCGGGCAAATAAAGGAATATTTCAAGGCGGATATATCTGGGATTTTGTCGATCAATGTTTTATTAAGATCAATGCTAAAGGCGATACGGTTTATACCTATGGCGGTGATTATGAACCTAAAGAGGCTATTACGGATTGGAACTATGCTTCCAAGGGAATTTTTTATGCGAATAGAACACCTTATCCTCATGCTTGGGAGATGAAGAAAGTCTACCAGGACATTCATAGCGTTCTCTTGAGCGACAAAACAGTACAGATTTACAACGAACGTTTTTTCACTGGACTTGAGAATGTTGAACTTCAATGGGAGCTTGTTGTTGATGGAAAGAATGTGCAATCTGGTTTGATCAATAATTTGAAAGTATTGCCACAAGAGTCAGTTAAAATATCTATTCCCTATGAAACAGATTTGCCGGGAGAAAAATTTTTGAATCTGACTTATCGGTTGAAAAAGGCCGATGCCTTACTTCCCATACGACATATTGTTGCAACTGAGCAGCTGTCTCTGGGAGGAGTTTTCCAGCCCAACACGACTATTTTAGCGAATGGGAAAATAAATACGGAACGAAAAAAAGGAAATCTTATAGTCGCTGCAAAGCAGCTACTGATTGAGTTTGACCTTAAATCAGGGTGGCTGACAAAATACAACTACAAGGGACAGGATTTTATCGATGAACAATCTTTGTTTAAGGCTAATTTCTGGCGGGCACCAAATGATAATGATTTTGGTGCAAATACACCTGAAAAGCTCAAATCTTGGAAGCAGGTTACCGATTCAATTGACCTATTGGAAATTAAATCAGAATTTGTCGATAATCTGGCCTACATACATGCGACGTATAAAATGCCTCAAGTATATGGGCAGTTAGAAATGGTATATTGTATTAATCAATCGGGTGAAATGCGCATTTCCCAGGTATTCAAAGCCGATACCTCAAAAAACGTCGCGGTCTTGCCTCGTTTCGGTATGCAATGGATCACGCCACCGGGCTTTGATGAAATCAATTACTACGGCAGGGGACCAGTGGAGAACTATATAGACCGTAATTTTTCGTCACATATCGGAATCTATCAGCAAACGGTCGATCAACAGTATTTTCCTTATGTGATGCCTCAGGAGACAGGTAATAAGACCGATGTCAGGTGGATGGAATTGAAAAATAAACATGGCCGAGGCTTGCTGTTCACAGCGGATTCCACATTTAGTATGAGTGCTCTGCACTATTTTGACCGGGATTTGGATGATGGCCCTAAACGGCGGCAGCGTCATGCTGCCGATCTGGTCAAAAGAAAGCAAACACAGATCAATATCGACTTCCGGCAAATGGGGGTTGGCGGTATAAACAGCTGGGGAGCATGGCCGCTTAAGGAATATACGCTGCCCTATAAAGATTATTCATTTTCATTTGTTATAAAACCTATCGAATAATCAGAAGCTCCTAGCAGTTATTGCTTTTATTTCTATTATTTTGGCGAAAGGACTTGTGGCATTAAAATTCCTGTAATTCCAACTATGGACGATCGACATGGAATTCATTCTGAAATGCTTTTCGGTACTTTTTGACATATTCGGATGGCGTATGTCCAAATAATTTGCTGAACTGCTGTCTAAAGTAACGCTGGTCATAAAATCCTGTTAAGTTGGCAACTTCATTAATTTTTGAGTCTGTCAGTATAAGCATTTCTGCTGCTTTTTTGAGCCGCACCGACCTGATGAATTCATTGATCGATTTTCCTGAAATCGATTTAATTTTTTTATAGAGCGTTGAATGGCTCATTCCTGCCTTTTCGGCAAGGCTTATTACAGTCAGTTCTTCCAGTAGATTTTCTTCAATAAGTTCTATACACCGTTCTATCAATAGTTTATCTGTAATTGAAATCTTTAGTTCGTTGGACTGCAAAGTGATCGCATTAAAGAAGAAATCCTGTAAGTTCTTTTTGTTCTGTAGTAATGTTCTGACGCGGAGCAGCAGTATTTCAGAATCAAAAGGTTTATGAATATAGTCATCGGCACCATATTGTATTCCGGTCAATTTGGTGCTATCAGAGGTGCTTGAAGTGAGTAGGATCACTTGGATATGATTCAGCAAAGCATTGGACTTTATCGCTTTGCAAAGTGACAGTCCATCCATTTCTTCCATTATAATATCACTTATCACCAGGTCGGGCTGTTTTTCTTGGATCATATCAAGTGCTTGAGCACCGTCGTGAGCACTATAAACCGTATATTCTACCTTAAAAATGTCGGCAAGATAGCTTCGTATGGCGTCGTCGTCGTCAACTAATAAAATACTGAATTGTTTGCTGGATATGGAGGTTGGGAATTGGGGAATAGTTGGCTCCAATATTTGTGAATCGTATAGTATTTGAATCCCCGATTCGCCGCTGTGATTGAGATCGGCCAATGGTTCTTCAGCTAAGGTTTGTTGCGCCAAAATAGGCAAAGCGAGGTCGAATGTTGTTCCCGCGATTGCTGAACTGCTATAACGTATTGTTCCAGCGTGCATTTCAACAAAAGTTTTAGCAAGGTACATACCAATACCGAATCCTGTTTGTTTTTTTGGACCATTAAGTGGGTCGGAAAAATATTTGTCAAATATCCTATCTCCAAGATGATTGGGAATACCTTTTCCCGAATCCTTGATCTGGATGATTATTTCTTTTCCTTGTTGCGATAGGGAAATATGGATAGCTCCATTTGTGGGTGTAAATTTAAAAGCGTTTGATATGAGATTGCATAAGATGATTTCAATTTTTTCTTTATCGGCATTAACAAAGATCGGATCTGTATTTTGGTAGAACTGGTAGTCTATCTTTTGCAATTTTGCCTGTGCAGAAAAATATAAAAATATTTCCTTGATAAAGCCTTGAATATCAAAAATGCTAGCTTTGAGGTGTTCAGCACCGTCTTCGGTTTTTCTGAATACGAGTAGTTGATCCACCAAACTCAATAGTCTTTTGGCATTTCTATGGACCACCTGAAGGGAAGATCTGTCTTCTGCTTCCTTATTGGCCTTTAAAATATCTTTAATCGGATTAATAATTAAAGTGAGCGGAGTTCTAAATTCATGTGATATATTTGTGAAAAATGCATGCCTTTTCTCATTAAGCTCTCTTTCTTTTTGAATCGTAAATTTTGAAAGCTGTATCTCGTAATTTAGTGCGATTTGCTTTTTCCGATAGCTTAGATACCATAGTCCAAGATAGGCAATAGCGGAGATATAGAACAAATAGGCCCACCAGCTTCTATACCAAGGTGGAAGAATCTCAACTTCTAGTTTGATCTGTTTATTTGTCCAATTGCCCTCGGAGTTGGTAGATTGAACGTGTAGGATATAGTTTCCCTCATGGAGACCATTATAGTTTATTGATCGGGTAGCCCCAGCATCATTCCATACTTTGTCTAAACCTTCTAATCGATATCTGTATTTTATCTTTTGTGGAGAATCAAACTCTAGGGCTACAAATTCCAGGGAGAATGTTGATTGATTGTAGGGAAGGGTTAGTTTCTGAATGGTATTCTCTTTTCCAATCGTGACCAGCTCGCTTAAATCAGCAACCTTTCTATTGTTAATTTTCAGGTTCGTAATCGCTAAAGCCGGTTCATAAATTTTCAGGTTGATGCTATCTGGATTGAAAATATTAAAGCCATTGTTTCCTCCAAAAATAAGATGCCCGTCTTTGAGCTTAAAAGCGGCTCCATAGGAAAACTCGTTGCTTTGGAGACCGTCGGTCTCTTCGTACCTTACAAATTTTCTATTAGAGGGATCGAACTTCGAAAGGCCATTAAAGGTACTTAACCACAATCTTCCTTTGTTATCTTCGAGAATATTAAGTATAGCATTGTTGCTCAATCCCTCATTGGTGGAGTAGTTCTCGACAATTTTTTTTGAACGTATATCAAATGACAACAGTCCTTTGCCTTCTGTTCCCAACCAGAGGTTGTTATTTTTTCCAATGTGAATGGCACGAACAGGTTTTCCAATGATATATCTGGCGCTTTTTTTTGTCCGTTTGTTAACCTGTATGATTTCATTGTAATTCCCCATCCAGATATTACCTTTTGAATCGTCAATCATACAATTGATATCATAGATATCTTCGCTGAAGACTTCAAATCGGTCGACTGTCGAATTATAGGTATATACTCTTCCTTCGGAAAATGTCGCTGCCCAGATTTTTTTATCCTGATCCTTAAAAAGTACTTGTACACTGTTGTTTAGATATCCACTAGAGCTACTGCAAGCATAGTATTTAAAACCTGATTCCTTGGTGTATCGTGCGATCCCCCCTTCGGTAGCTATCCACAGATCATTATTATTTCCAGTCAATATATTGTTGACAGTGTTGTCTGGTAATTGCTGTGGTTGTTTTTGAAAAGATTGAACCTGACTGGTCTTAGCATCCCATATATAGAGACCATTTCCTTCGGTACCTATCCAGATCTTGCCATCATATTCTCCGAAAGAACGTATAAATTTTTGATGCAAATTAAATCCCCCATAACGCTTCTGTTGTAAATAATTGAATTTATAGCCATTGTAATCAATAGTTTCTACACCACCCTTTCCGCTACCGATCCATATCTTACGTTGGTAGTCAATGTAGACTGCATAAATGATATTGCTGTTTAGTGAAGACTGAACGGCCTGGATATCTCTATTATTTTCCACTTTTCCATCAGAAAGGTTAATGATAAAAACACCATTGTTTTGTGTAGCTAACCAAAGTTTATGTTGTCCTTCCAGCGTCAGTTTATTGATCTGGCTTGATTTAAGCACCTGTTGATGTAAGGATGAAAGTAGGCGGTCTTTAATCTTCCAAACATATAATCCCTGATAGTTGCTGATAAAAAGATCACCGTTATTTGTGCTGACCATACTTGTTGCGCTTGTCATTGCTTTTGATACAAGATAGAGCTGTAATGTTTTTTTATTGAAGGTATAAAGCCCACTACCCTCTATAAAAACCCATAACTGGCCTGTTGCATCGATATGCGTAGCGGATACATGGTAGTATAAGGTAGAAAGGTTAGATTTATAATCTTTAAAAGAGATCTGTCTGGCGTATGCTTCTTTATTGCTTTTGTAAAATAGCCCCCAGCCGTTTGTACCTATATAAATATTATTATCGATATCTATTTGAATAGATTTCGTATCTGCATTGAGGTGGTATGTTTTTTTTGATTTTTGATCTATGTAATCTAAGCGGGAGAAGGTGTCAAAATTTCGGTCGTAAATTCCAATACCTTGCCCAGTTCCTATCCATAATTTTTTGTTGTGGTCTTCTGCTATACAATAGATATAATTATGCGGAATGCTGTTGTCGTTATTTAACTGATTTCTATATGTTTTTATGTTATAACCGTCGAATCTGTTTAATCCGTCGAAGGTACCAAACCACATAAAGCCCTGACTATCCTGAAAGATAGATTTCACAGAGCTGTTGGACAAACCTTTGTTTATATCCTTGCGGAATTGTGCAAAAGTTAGCATACTATTGTGGACAAAAATAAGAATCAATCCCAGGAAAAAGGCCTGACGAGAATATAGGAGTCTGGTGAAACTAGGCATGTTAGTAGCTATATTTATATAGTATTTCCGATATCAGATAAAGTTATCGATTCCTCATCCATCATAGGTTATTATCTTAAAAACGACTTTTTGCGAAGGTAACAGTCAATCTAAAGATTTATAGAAATAAAGATACGATTGTTTTTTAATATAAATGTATATTGTACGTTTATTTAAAGAGACTTGCTTTACAATTAATATCCTGCTTTATACCCACCTTATTCATGCCACAGCCCGATTTTAAGACTTAAGGGTTAATATCTTACTTTTTTAATTGTCCTTCACTGTTTTATGGGAAACGGCGAGCAATCCCAGCACTTTAAGTCTATTCCACTTTTAAACTTTCGACAGGATTAGCTCGAGCGGCGGCTATTGCTCTTGTACATAGTGTGAGAATAGCGATTAGGAGAGCGATGACTCCTGCGCCGGCAAGTATCCACCAGCTTATTGTAATGCGATAGGCGAATTCTTGTAACCATATTGTTCGCTTGCGGACGGAGAATGTTCGTGCCCAAAATATGGAAATATCTAATTGGTTGATCAATTTATAGTTAAGCAAAAAATGAAAACTCCTTAGTTAGTCATCTTCGCCAGGAGGCGGTTTGTCAGTATATACAGAATGGAATACAATAGGAACTCCACATATTATTGGTCTCCATAATATCTTGAACTATCATAATTGCCTACTAGAGCATGTTAAGTAGAATGTAGTTTTAAAAAATGGATTTTGTTCTATCGTCCATACTACCCATCGATAATGTATTAAACATCTGCAAGACTATCTAGTAGTTTTCTGGATGGTATTAAAAGCAAGAAACTGTGTGAAGTTTTTATTTAATAAGGTGTACGCATGTGAACAATATCACTATAAACTGTTCGCATCCGTACATTCCCTTCTTTTGAAAAATAAACCAGCTGGGCTTTATGGTGCCATAAAGGGCATAATTAAACTCTATGGATAACTGGTATAGTATTTGGCACGCTGCTAATAAAATGGATAAGTTCTTTATGTATGCTGACTTTCACCTTTCGATTTCTGCCATCCACCGAGTTTTGTTGGGTGTTGATCTAAATCCGTGAGCCTAGAGGCATAGAGAATCCTAGTTTTGAGTCAACAAATAAGAAGATAAAACGATAATATAAAAAAAAGACATTATGAAAACGCTAGTAAAAACAATCGCAGCAGCAGCCCTAATCGCAGTATCCACATTTGCTATGGCAGCTGAGGGACCCGGCTCAAAAGCAGCAAAAACAAATGTTAACCTGTCGACAGCAGATTTCGCCTTAACCCATTATGTTGCAGTAACGACTGAAGGAGAATCAGCAGGTGTAGAGCAGCTATTTGCTGAAGATTTCAGCCAAAAGATCCAGACTTCCAATTTAAAAAGCAATAGCCGTGGGGACGTGGTTAAATCTTTGAAAAAACAAAGGGGCGAGAAGCTAAACTGTACAGTAAGTACTGACATCCTTGAAGAGTCTGCCGATTATATGGTTGCCAGGGTGACTTTGAAATTTGAAGATTTTACGAAGACTGACCTGGTGACTTTGATCCGCGACGGTAAAGAATGGAAAGTTTCCAAATCTATCAATTCGTATAAATAAGAGCCATTTCAAACAAGTATATATATATGTTGTAGAGCCACATCGAGAGATGTGGCTTTTTTTTGCCTTTTGTCAAATTTTTGATCTTAAAAGAGGGGTAGCTTTGAATATTAACATATACACTTATGGAGATCTACAATTATTTAGAGAGAAAACTCATACAATATCGGGGTCTAATTAATATCATTACGATAATACTACTTTTGCTTTTGCCCTTACCGAATGAAAAGGTTACGTTGCTTTTTTTTATGTTAATATTTATCGCTTCATTTCAACTTGTTTTTTGCATAGATCCTAATAATTTTTCATCGATTTGGCCCTTAGCATTTACAGCACTATTAGCTGTTTTTTATATCATAATTAGCGTGTACGTAGTGTTAAATTCCTTTTATATAATCAAAAGGAGATTGAGTCTCAAAATGGATATTATCTTTTCAATATTTATCAGCATTGCCGGTCTTTATAGCTTAGATGCTACTATAAATCACCCCGATACGTTCTCAGTTGTTATGGTAGCATTATTTTTTGTTTTCAATACGTTAAGGTGTTTTCTTCAGTTTAGAAAGTCTAGATGAAATGCCGATAAAGAAAACCAAATAGGTCAACAATCAACGAATAATTAATCTTTTGTATGGCTATCTATGCGGTGTGCTCATGCGGACAATCTATTTCGAAACTGTTCGTATGCGCACATTTCATTTTTTAGAAGAAGATCTAAAAAATGCCCTTATGGGAGCTGGTAGGCGTAAATATGCTTATTATACCCACTGGTATAGTATTTGGCATGCAGCTGCTAAAATAGTTCTTGCATTCTTTATTTACGCCTTAGTATAGAAACTGTTCGGGATAGCAAATGAAAACTTACCTTTTCATTTCCGCTATTCACCGAGTTCCGACGATCGTTGGTCTAAAGTCCATAGGCTAGTGACCTATTGAAGCGTAGTTTTGAATCGAAAAGTAAGGATATATAAACTAACACAATAGAACAAAAGACATTATGAACGTATTCGTAAAATCATTCACAGCAGCAGCTTTAATTGCTTTATCGTCATTTTCTATAGCAATTGAAAGACCGGTATTAAAACCAGAAAAAGTTAGCATTAATCTCTCCACTGCAGACTTTGCTTTGCAGCATTATGTTGCGGTAACGACAGCCGGAGGATCTGCAGGCCTAGAGCAGTTATTTTCCCAAGATTTCAATCAAAAGATTCAGGCTTCCAATTTGCATACTTACGGACGCCGGGCAGTAATTGAATCTTTAAGAAAACAGCGGGGAGAAATTATGAACTGTAAAACCAATATCAGGATAGTCGAAAAATCTGCAGATTATATGATTGCAAAAATTGTATTGAAATTTGACAGCTTTAGCATGACTGACCTGGTGACCTTGGTTTACGAGAACGGCATCTGGCAGGTGTCCAAGTCTATCCATTCTTATCAATAGGAGCAATTCCTCTCTTATCGATAGGAGCAATTCCTCAAAATATATAAGTTGAAAAGCCATATTCCTCGATGTGGCTTTTTTAAGCACTATTCTTCAATAGCGTACTTTTCGATGAAACTAATGGAACAAGGAGCCCATTTCTAATTTATCCCCTATTCTCTTCTTGGCTCCATTATTGTATTAAGTCAGTTTTTTATAGGGAGCAGGACAATAGGGTATCCTTTATTTTAATCGCGGAAATGAGATGGATAAGTTTTTTCTTTGCGATTTACCTAATGTGGTTGGAATTCTTTAGTTTTGGCTATACTGATTAGGTTAAGATTACACTATTGCTTCCTCGGCAAAAAAACGTTTGGAAAACTCAAAAAATACGGACGAACAATGATATTGAAAGAAAGAATCGGCCACAACTACCTGAAATACCTGTTTACGGGGACGCTTTCGGCTTTGCTGGCTACAGGGTATGGGCAGGAAGTTCAGAAACAGCAGAAGGATAAAAAAGAACAGCAAGATAAGAAAGAGCAGCAACATATCGAGCAGGGAAGTAGGGGACAGGTTCAAACCATGGATTCCATCGATGTTGTACGTGACTACCGGCCTATGCTAGCCGATGCCGTCAAGGTGCGCCGGAGCCCGGATATGCAACGTATCAACCGCGATGCTATCGAGACGGAGCTACGTCAGATCGCAACCACTACTTTTTTAGCACAGCAAAAATATAAGCAGGCTTACTACCATGAACTGATGAAACGCCATCCGGACGCTTCGCAAAGTAATATCGATAATTACCGAATCGGCTATCTGGCTTATGGAGCCGGTGAGTACAAAAGAGCGAGTGGTATGTTGGAGTCGATTAAACCTTCGGACGCCTTTTATCAGGGAGCGGTCATGACGTTGGCACACATCGCCCTGGAAAGCGGTGATAAGCAAGCCGCACGCAATGCCTTTGTCAAAGCGACAAAACTGGATCTCGACCGGCAAGTGAAAGCCGACGCGCTATTTAATTATGCTAAAGTCCTGCTCGCCATGGACTCTACTCAAGCTGCACAAAAAGTCCTAGAGAAATATATCGCCCAGGAAGTAAAACCTATCGATCCGGGTGTAAAAAGACAGGAAAGTCCGGAAACACTATCGGCTGAAATCCTGCGGGGGACAACCAACTTCCATGCTGGGGTCAGCATGCTGGAATCGTTAAAGGAGCGTGGCCGGGAAGTCGATGCGATCTATCAAAAGGTAACTTACTACCGCGGACTTGAGTTTTACAACGAGCGCGCTTTCGAAAATAGCATATCTATGTTTATGCGATCGGAAAAGTTTCCGATCAATGCCGAAATGGCAGCTCTCGCCACCTACTGGAAAGCGGAGGCAATGTATGAAGTCCGCAAATTCGGAGAAGCGGTAGAAAACTTCTCCCGGTTCCTGGGTTTGCCTGCCGCAAGGAACAGCGACGTATATAATTATGCCAATTATGGCTTAGCTTATGCGGCTTATCGAAATAACCGTTTTGAACTGGCAGCCGATTATTTTGAACGCTTTCTAGCTGCTGGGGGAAATACGGTGGATCAAAATATACGGTATGACGTCATTGCACGTCTGGGCGATTCGTACCTGTGCTTGCGCAACTACAGTCGGGCAAACAAATACTATGATCAGCTGATCAATGGCAAGGCTCCTAATCAGGATTATGCCTTCTTCCAGCGCGGTGTGATCTTTGGTTTGCAGGGTGATAATGAAACCAAGCTCAGTACCCTACGGTCCGTTCTGAAACAATTTCCATCTTCGAACTATGCCGACGATGCAGCCTTTGAAATCCCCTATACCTATTTCACAATGGGGGATTATGATAATGCACTTAAAGGTCTGCAAGGGATGATCGAAAAGTACCCCCGTAGCAGTTATATTCCCCGTGCTTTAATGACCATAGGGCTTGTGCAGTACAACAACGATGAGCCCGAAGCAGCGAGGGCCACTTTCCAGACGGTAGTGGAGAAATATGCTAGAACCGCTGAGGCCGAGCAGGCAATGCGTTTTATCGAAAACATCTACCTCGATCAGGGGGATGCTTCGAGCTATATTCGTTACGCTGTCGAAACCAATGTTGGCAATCTGAGTCCTGCGGAGCAGGATGACATGGCTTTCCAGGCAGCTCATTCCCTGTTTGCCCGGGGAGAATACGGAGCAGCTGTGGAAGCGATCAACGCCTATTTTGACAAATTTCCGAAGCCCAAACAAGAAAAATTCGCTCGTTACATCCGTGGGGTGAGTTCGTACCGTACAGGGCATCCGCAGGAAGCACTGCATGATCTGAATATCATCCTAAATGACTGGACAAGTAAGTATTCCGAGAATACCCTGCTCACAGTGGCTGCGCTGTACCTGGACCTCAAAGAATATAATGAGGCTATTGTACACCTCAAAAAATTAGAGCTCAATGAAGAATATAAAAAGAACTATGGCTACGCAGTGACAAACCTGATGATTTGTTATTTCGAACTCGGTGATATGGAACAGATGGCCAAGTACGCGAGCCTGATCAAGAATTATAGCGGAGCAACCGAAGAAGAAATTGCTAAGGCACATTTGTACAGTGGAAAAGCTTTATTGAAAGAAAAGAATATAGCATCCGCTATGAAGGAGTTCAACCTGGCTGCGCTGAAGAGCCAATCGGCGGTAGGTGCAGAGGCACGGTACCGCGTGGCGTTATTGCAGTATGAGAACAAAGAATATGATAAAACGCTGGAAACAGCCTTTGATGTGATCAACAACAGGCAGGCACAAGAATACTGGGTGGCCAAGAGTTTCATTTTACTAGCAGATGCCTATGCGCGCAAAGGCAATACTTTCCAGGCGAAGAGTACATTGAAAAGTGTGATTGATAATTATGACAAAAACGATGATATCGTTCCATCGGCAAAGGAGCGCTTACAGAAATTAAAGTAACAGTTTGGAAGATCCGTACGAAAAATAGTGATGGAACTTTTCAATGCTATCAAATAAAAAAATAATAGAATCTATATTTTAAAAGCCCGAGAATTCGGGCTTTTTACGTTTCCCTGCATTTAACCCTTAGTCTCCTCAAGGGATGGATTTCTCTGATCCCAGCTAGTTTAGAGTCATTACACCTAATTCTGTACAAAAACGAACCATTTCTGAACAAATCAATACCATAGCGGAGACCTGCTGCGGCTATTTTTGTGTCGTATTCCAGTAAATCAATTTGATTTAATTAAGACCAATAATTTATAAACTATAAAGCCGCTGATGAAACGTGAATACAGTAACCAAAGGGCAATAGACTTAAGAATATGTTCAGATACCAAATGATAAACAAACAGCTAATATCAAATAGGATAATCAAAAATGTTTTTATCCTCTTATTTTGTACCTCTCCGTTACTTGGCTTTACTCAAAAAAATAAAGGCCGAGGCGGTTCCAGCAACTTAGGGTATGTCTTATTGAAGCCAAAATACGATGATCATTCGGTCTTGCGCAACCCTTTAAATGGCTGGGTAATGTATGCACCCCGCAACGCAGACGATACATATTGGGATATCGAATACTTTGTTCCAGCATTGGGCAAAAAGGTAAAGGTTATCGATTATGCTTCGGCTTGTTATGTACGCACCAGCTGGTCTTCTCTGAATCCCAGTGATGGTGTTTACGCCTGGGATGATCCAAACTCTAAAATAGGGAAGCTCATTAAAGGTGCGGAAAAGAGAGGACTGCCCATTGCACTGCGTATTGTGGTTGACGGTCGCGACCAAGGTCAAAATACCCCCAAATTTGTATTTGACCATGGTGCCAAATATTATTTGGAAAATGAAAAACATCCCGATAGGCAAACACCCTATCCGCAGGATACCGTATTTAGAAAATACTACAGCAAATTTATCACAGCCTTGGCCAAAGAATTTAATGATCCTGAAAAGATCTCTTTTATTGACGCCTATGGATTGGGAAAATGGGGTGAAGCGCATTACGTAGTCTATGAAGACCCCAATAAAGCAACTCCAGAAAGCACTGAGAAAATAAAAGAAGAGACTTTGGATTGGGTAACCAGTTTGTATGCTAACACATTTACCAAGGTACCTCTGGTTATTAACTACCATCGTTTGGTGGGGCATCCCGAAAGTTGGGGGCCTGTGAACCCAAACAGTGAACGCTTATTGGACAAAGCTATTGATAAAGGATATAGTCTGCGCCAAGATGCTTTTGGTATGACCGGCTATTACCAGGACTGGGAAAAGAATTTTGCCAAAAAATGGAATTTTAAACGTCCGATCATTATGGAGGGCGGTTGGATTATCGCTCCAGGTAAACACCGTTATTGGACAGACCCGAGTGGGAAATACAGAGAAGGGCACGATGAGGATGTAAGGAAAGGAGAGTTCGACCTGTCGGCCGAGGCCCATGTCAATATGATGGATTTTAGAGCAGGTGGAGAAACGGAATCCTGGTTTAAGTCCTTTGATCTGGTTCAACGGTTTAATACGGAAGGGGGCTACCGTGTATATCCGGACCAAATCAATTTGCCTCTGGATATCAAGTCCGGTTCGGTAGCGCTAATTTCTCATCGTTGGCAAAATAGGGGTTGGGGCTATTTACCCAACAATATTCCGCAATGGAATTTCAAATATAAAGTCGCTTTTGCGCTTTTAGATGCCGAAGGGAATGTGAAGAAGGTTTTTGTAGATCATCAGAGCGAACCGTCTAAATGGTTGAAGGATGCTGCTGCAAGTTATGAACTTAATGCCAGAATAGATTTACCTACCGGAAATTACAGCTGGGCAGTCGCCATTGTTGATACGGCAAAGGAAAATAAACCGGCAATTCAGCTTGCACTGGAAGAAGATTTAACAGCTCAGGGCTGGACAAAGTTGTCAGCCTTGCAGGTAAAATAGCAAATTTTATTAAGAAGTACACCAATTATGATAAAACTGATCAATCTCTCTTTGGTATTGTTTATATTCTTTAATCTGATAGCCTTTGACCTGATTGCACAGCCAAATATGACCAATGTGTATGGTAGGCGCGTGCAATCATTAAATGGAAAATGGGATGCGATTATAGATTTATATGACCAGGGCAGAAAAAACAAAATCTATCTAAATAAAAAGCCGGAAAACAAGACCGATTTTTACGAATATTCCTTCGAGAATGGACTCCGTTTAAATGTGCCTTCGGATTGGAATAGTCAGCTGCCCGAACTTAAATACTATGAAGGTACCATCTGGTATGGGCGCAAGTTTAATCTCGTGAAGGAAAGTAAGGAAAGGCTGTTTTTGTATTTTGCTGCTGTAAGCTACCGCTGTCGTATATACCTCAATGGTAAAGAGATTGCACAGCATGAGGGTGGTTTCACCCCATTTCAGGTTGAAATAACGGATGTTGCCAAAGAAAATGATAATTTTTTGGCCGTTGAGGTCAATAATACCCGTCGGGCAGATGCTATTCCGGCCATGGCCTTCGATTGGTGGAACTATGGCGGCATCACCCGCGATGTCTTTCTAGTCAGCACGCCAAAAGTTTTTATCGACGATTATTTTATTCAATTGGACAAAACCAAAGCCGATAAAATCAACGCTAACGTAAAACTTTCGGAAAAGTTAGCTTATTCTCCTGTAACCATTGAGATACCCGAACTACAACTCAAACAAACCCTTAAAACAGATGCTCAGGGAGAAGTAAAAACTTCATTTATAGCAAAGGAAATTAAACATTGGTCGCCTGCCGCACCTAAGCTGTATAGTGTGAAGATTTCAACGCAAGAAGACCAAATCAAGGAGGAGATAGGCTTTCGTAATATTTGGGTTAAGGGAGAAGATATCTTTCTGAATGGCCAGCCTATTTTCCTTAAGTCCATTTCATTTCACGAGGAGATACCCCAACGGAAAGGCCGTGCTTTTTCACAAGCAGATGCGGTGGTACTGCTTTCGGAAGCGAAAGCCTTGGGTTGTAATATGATTCGCCTGGCGCATTATCCGCAAAATGAATATATCGTGCGAATGGCCGAAAAAATGGGTTTCCTGTTGTGGGAAGAGATTCCCATATGGCAAGGCATCGACTTTGAAAATGAATCGACCAAAGAGAAAGCAGGCAAAATGATGCGTGAAATGGTCGATCGTGACAAAAATCGTTGCGCGCTCGCCTTTTGGGGGGTAGCCAACGAAACCCAGCCGTCCGAACCCCGAAATGCTTTTATCAGGCATTTGATTGCAACATGTAGAGCCATTGACACTAGCCGGCTTATAATCGCTGCTTTTGATCTGGTTCGTTTTAATAAGGAGAAACAGACCTTTGTCATGGACGATCCTTTTACTAAAGAATTGGACGTCGTAGCTGTCAACAAATATTTAGGCTGGTACCACTTCTGGCCAGTTTCTCCTGATAAAGCCATATGGGATGTGGCAAAAGGCCAGCCTTTAATTATTTCTGAATTTGGAGGCGAGGCTTTGTATGGCAAAACGGGCGAAAAGGATGTTGTCAGTTCATGGAGTGAAGATTACCAAGAGACTTTGTATAAAAATAACCTGGAAATGTTTAAGCATATCCCAAACCTGCGCGGAACTTCACCCTGGGTACTATTTGATTTCCGTTCGCCATTCCGTTTTCATCCGACCAACCAAGATGGCTGGAACCGCAAAGGATTGGTCTCTGATCAAGGTTACCGAAAAAAAGCCTGGTTTTTGATGAAGGAATATTATGAGAATAAGTAAAAACTTCAATCCTGACACTTCGAAAACAGTCCTTAAAGACGATTTCACAAAGCAATAACTATTCGGCCTGGCGCGCAAGAATAGGTTACTGAAGAGAATGAAAGTAATAAATAATCGAAATACAAAATGAACGAATACAAGATAAGTATATACAAATATGTTAAAATAATATGCGTACTGGGACTCTTCGTGCAAGCAACCTTGTTAAAAGCACAAGATGCCATCGATTTATCGGGGACCTGGGGCTTTCAGACCGATGTGATGGATTTTCGCAGAGGGTCGCTTTCCCCACGCTATAATCACATTTTACAAGAGACAATTAAACTTCCGGGAATTACCGATGATTATCAGATAGGATATCAAAATCCCTATAAATATATCGATCGTCTGACCCGAAAATACGAATACATGGGGCCGGCATGGTACCAGCGTGATATCGAAATCCCTGCTAACTGGAAGGGCAAAAAAATATTTCTATATTTTGAACGTACCCACTGGTTAAGTTCAATTTTTGTGGATACCAAAGAAGTCAGCAGCATCGATTATGTGAGCGTACCCCACAACCACGACCTGAGCTCATTTGTAAAGCCAGGAAAAACACACCGTATTACCATATGTATCGATAATCGGTTTCAGTATAACACGCACAAATGGAACCATGCACATACCGAATTTACGCAGATTAACTGGAACGGTATCTTGGGCGACATGAAACTGATGGCCATCGATCCAGTTTATGTAGAAGATCTTCAGGTATACCCAAATATCACTGATCAGTCCATAAAAGTAAAATTACGTGTAAACAATGCGACTAAAAAACAGGTAAAGGGCAAGGTTTCTTTTGCTATCGCCGGGACAAAATACAGCCTTAAACATGAAGTTGCATTGGTAAGTAGCGATTCGGTAACTTTTGTAGAGGCTGATATCTCTTTAGGTAAACACATTAAACTGTGGGATGAGTTTAACCCCAATCTTTATCGGATTAGCTGCCAACTGAATACTTCCGACGGTAAAAATAGCTATCAGCATGAAAAATCGACCACCTTTGGTATGCGTGAAGTAAAACAGGGAAAAAATCATGTACTGCTGAATAACCACCCTATCCATTTAAGGGGCAATGTCGAAAATGCGGTATTTCCAAAAACGGGACATGCTCCGCTTGATGATGCCTCATGGGAACGAATTATGATGCTGATGAAGGACCACGGCATGAACCATTTACGTTTCCATTCCTGGTGTCCGCCTGCGGCGGCCTTTCGTATGGCAGACAAACACGGAATATATTTTGAGGTGGAAATGCCTATGTGGGGCAGAGATGCCGAACCCGACGAAGCCAGATATAACTTCTTCCGCCGGGAAATAAAAGCTATTTTAAAAGAATACGGCAACCATCCTTCCTTTGTATTGTACTGCAACGGCAATGAAATTACTGGCAACTTCGACTTTATCGAGGAATTGACCGCCGAAGGTAGAAAAACTGATCCTCGCCATTTGTATAGCGGTTCTACGGCACGAACCCGGGTTAAATCCGATCAATATTACGTGTCCCAGCAGACCAATAAAGGGGCTGTAAAGGTTTACGAAGGCCAACCGGGTACCGACTGGGACAAGAATGTGGAATCTGATGTAGATGTGCCCGTTATATCGCACGAGTCGGGACAACGTTGTATCTACCCAAATTTTGATGAGATAAAGAAATATGCCAACAGCCCCGTAGAAGCACGCAATTTTGAGGTATTTCGGGACCTGTTGCAAAAAAATGGCATGCTGGATCAGGCAAAAGACTTCTTTAGGGCTTCTGGAGCACTTACTGTGCTGGAATACAAAGCCGTGATCGAAGCCCTATTGCGCTCGGGTAAATCGGCAGGTTTTCAGCTGTTGTCGATGAACGATTTTCCGGGACAAGGCTATGCTCCCGTAGGAATTTTCGACCCTTTTTGGGATTCGAAAGGATTGGTGACCGCCGAAAAATTCAGGGAGTTTTGCGCTCCAACTGTCGCCTTATTGCGTTACGACAAAAGTAGTTACTTCAATACCGAAACATTTAAGGGGAAAGCCGAAGTGTATAACTTTAGCAATTCCGCACTTGAAAACGCAAAAATTAAATGGTGGCTGACCGATACCGCTGGCAACGTATTGAAAAAGGGAATGCTGAAAAAGCAAACCATTGCCAACGAAAATGTATCGTCGGTCGGTGAATTCGCAATTCCGCTAAAAAATATCAGTAGCCAAAAGGTTACGGTTCATCTCGCAGTAAATGACACGATTAAAAATAGCTGGGACATCTGGGTATATCCCAAACATCAAGATCTGATGCAGTCTACAGATAACGTGTTGTATACTGAAGTTTACGATGATGTTGCAAAAACGCAGTTAGCTCAGGGGAAAACAGTGGTGCTTTATCTTTCACCTGACAAGGTAAAAGGACGGAAATCACTGTTTCACAATCATTTTTGGAACCCCATTATGTTTGCTTGGGCACCGATGACGATCGGCAATCTGGTCCATCATGAACAGGCCATGTTTAATGATTTCCTCACTTCATACCATACAGATTGGCAATGGTGGGATATCCTGAACCATGCAAAAGTAATCGAAATGCAACATGCACCACAACAACTGCGTCCCTTTATACAGGTCATTGACAGTTATGATAACAACCAAAAGCTAGGTATAGGTTTCGAAGCCAAACTGAACGGTGGAAAACTGCTAGTACTAGCATTGGATACCAAAACCGATATGGATAACCGTCCGGCCACGCAACAATTGTTGTACAGTATGGATAACTATGTGAAAAGCGCGCAATTTTCGCCGCAAGTGGCCGTGGATGAGAATTTTATTCAATCATTTTTAACAAAATAAGAAAGGTTTAAACGATGTTAAAAACAGTTGTATTTCCGATGATGGCGTTTCTTTTAGGTCAAACGCTGATGGCACAGGAAATTAGTGTAGAAAGCAAAGCCTCCGTATCACAGGTTTATAAAAAAACTGTCGAGGCAGAAAGGGCATTATCTTTTAACGATTTGGACATCGAATTTGGCTATGTACTTTATCAGACTGAGATAAATACGGATGCTGAAAGCGAAGATCTGGAATTGGAAAATGTGCGTGATTATGCTGTGGCCTATTTGGACGGTAAGTTACAGGGTACCCTAACTGATCAGGGGAAGACGTTAACGATCAAGGCAAATCCCGGCAAACACATACTCCGACTTTATGTGGAGAACATTGGGCGGATTACCTATGGGCCAGAAATTACAGACAATTCAAAAGGATTGTTTGGTTCTGTCAGTCTAGGGGGAAACGAACTTCAAAACTGGAAAATGATCCCCTTAGATGTACGCAATTATCCACTGAAGAATCTAGTTTTTGAACAAAGTAAATCGAATGGAGGTCCCGGTTTTTACCAAGGTTGTTTTGATCTCAATTCATCAGGAAACGAATATCTCAATATGACAGGTTGGGGAATGGGTGAAGTCTGGTTAAATCAAAAATATTTGGGGTCTTACTGGGAAGAAGAAAAACAACAGTCGATTTTAATCCCTTCGGAATATATAATTTCTGGTCAGAATGAGTTCGTGATCTTTGAACTCAAAAACAATCAGCAAAAGAAGATAAGTTTGTCCCCAACACCTGTTTTTAAATAAATTGACTCCCGGGCTTCAAATGGATCTGAGCGGCGGAAAAGGAGCTTATGCCGAAATTTTAACGCAGCTCTTTGCGTAATAAAAAGAGAATCGTAGCTTAAAAGAAATATTGTCAAAAAAAATAGCTCGGCGTTGACAACAGCATGGCATGGCAAAAATCTTGGATTAATCTAAACAGCTTTAGTAGCATCGGTAAATGAAAAAATACAGTCTGATCATTTGTTTTATCGTTTTTTTGGGGCAATCTGTTCTCGGTATTGATCTTTCGAGATACAGGTTTCATCTGATGCCCGAAACTTCGTATTACGGCGGTATACAAAGCATTGCAAAAGACAGTTTAGGACGTGTCTGGTACACTGGGCCCGATGCACTTTTCATGTACGATGGTAATAGCTTCTATCAGTTAAACGATATCGTTTCTGCAAAAAGACCAAAACAGAAATGGGGCTATGGTTCTTTAATCCGGGATAAAAAAGGAAATTTATTTTTAGCTTCGGGACAGGGCTTATTAAAATTTGATTACGAACGGTTTTCTTTTCATGTGGTGGTTTCCGGAATGATCCGTTCGGTTTGTGTACATAGCGATGGTCAGGTTTATATGCTGTCGGACAATAGTGTACTTCGCTATAATCCACAAAATGGACATATTGAAAGCTTTTTGTTACCCAAAAATAAGCCTTTTCAAAATATATTGACAGCCAAAGATGATGTGTTTTTAACCCAAGGCGCGATCGTGCACAAGGTAGAAATGGCTAAGAAAAGCTTGGTCCGGTTTGCAGATCTTGGTGGCACGGCAAACCAAGTGAACGATGTAGTGGCCTACCGGAACTTATATTACTTTCTAACACCGCGGGGAGGAATCCATGTGACGGATTGGGCAGGTGCGTTTAAGCAGAACATCCCAGTAAGCGTAGCGGGAAATTCATCTGTTTTAACCAAAAAACTTTATCTGGACCAAACCGGCGTAATCTGGGTGGCTACACAGGCCGGATTATTTTTTTATGATCCCGCGACTGAAAGCAGCAGTGCCTTACGGATGAACCTGAACGATGCCTATTCATTACCTAATAACTCAATATGGACAATTTATCCTGATCCCGACCAGGGAGCCTGGATAGGCACTTACGGTGGTAAGATAGCCTATTGCTCGCTTTACGATTCCAGAGTGCGTTACTTTAAGCCCAGTCCAGGAGGTCTAAATCACCCCATTGTCAGTAGTTTTCAGGAAGATCATCTGGGAAATATATGGATCGGAACCGAAGGGGGAAGCCTGAATTACTGGAATAGAAAAAAAGATCAGTTTATTCGGCCCGAACAATCTGCGGGTAATTCGTCAACTCCCCAAATGATTAAACGTCTGAAATTTGACGGAGCGAGCAAAAGTTTATTGATTTCTGCCTATAACGGTGGTATTGGCGATTATGATTTGAATAATCAGCGTTTCAGCAGTTTTAATTTCCGGTCGCCGGAAAGCCAACAACCGTTGACCGTTTATGATTTTGTAAATGATAAAGAAGGTACCTGGTGGATGACAGACCCCGATAAATCATTTTTATATCGCAAGAAGCCACTGGGTTCTATAGAGATGGTGAACGTCCTTGATGCGCAGGGCAAAAAAATCAATCTGGAAGTCGAAGCACTATATGTGAATAACCAAAATCAGCTCTGTTTAGTTAGTCATCAAGGATTTTTTGTCGCCGATCCTCATACGTTAAAGGTATTGAAGCAATATATGGTCAAAGATGTCTCCTATTCTGCAAATTACCTGTGCAGCTATACCGTGACTGCAACTGGCGAAGTATGGCTGGGCACCTTAGGAAAAGGAGTAAACGTGCTCAAAAAAGACGGAACGTATATCAATTTTAGTGCAAATAACGGGTTTCCGGCAAAAATGGTATTTGGTATATTAGAAGATGATGCCACGAAAAATGTCTGGTTAAGCACCAGTGAAGGTCTTTTTTGTTTCAATAGGAAATCCCGAAAATTTGAAAAATCCCGATTCTATCAGGAAAACAACATTGGCTCATTTTATATTCATGCCGCTTACAAAACTTCCAAGGGTGAAATGCTATTTGGTGGTACCAATGGGTTTTTACTTTTCGATCCTGCATACCTCAATAAAAATCCGCAAAAACCAAAGGTTTTTTTTACAGGATTTCTGGTCAACAATAAACTCGTGAAACCAGATGACGGTTCATCAATTTTAGCAAAAGACATTGGTAGCCTTTCCAATAAAAAAGGAGATAAGATAAGGCTTTCCAGTAGCCAGTCTAATGTCGAAATTAAGTTTTCGGCAAATAGTTATCTATCAGCAGATAAGAACCAGTTTGCTTATCGGATGTTGGGACTTGGCGAAGACTGGCAAATTAGTCATGCCAACCAGAAATCCGTACAGTTTCTTAATCTTCCGGGTGGCGATTACACCTTCGAAATCAAGGCTTCCAACAATGACGGACAGTGGGGCGATCAAATATCGCGATTGTACATTCACGTAGATCCACCATTTTTCTTGTCTTGGTGGGCCTATTGTTTCTATGCAGCAATTGTGTTTGCCTTGCTCTTTTTTATTATGCGATATTATAGCGATAAAAGAGTGTTTAAGGAGCGGCTGGCTCTCGAGCGCTTAAAAGAACAGAATATGCAAGCGCTGAACCAGGCGCGCACCGACTTTTTTACCAATATCTCACACGATTTAAAAACACCGCTAACCTTGGTATTACAGCCGCTAAAGCAACTCAAAGAAACGATTGCGGCCAATGACACAGCTTTGGTTTACATGGATTTAATAGAGCGGAATGTATTCAGAATACAACGGATGATTAGCCAATTGCTGCGCTTTCGCGAAATCGAAAGCCAAAAAATTACGCTCAATCCGCAAATTGGCGATTTTATCAATTTTGTAAGAGATATATTTAGCCTATTTGAGCTCTATGCCAATAAAAAAGGCGTTGAAACCAATATTTCCGCGTATAGGGACAATTTATATGTCGCTTTTGATTACGATATCATCGAAAAAATATTGACTAATCTGTTTTCTAATGCTTTAAAATATACACCTGATAATGGATATGTGGGTGTACGTATATATCCTGCTACGGGGGAAGAAAAGGAACGCTTTTCATCCTTAAACCCGACGGAAATCGAATATATCTCCATCGAAGTTATAAATACAGGTGATTGTTTTTCGGAAGAGCAGATCGCGACGCTTTATACTTCTTTCAACCGCTTATCATCTCACCGGCCAACTTTTGAAGAAAGTTCAGGACTTGGGCTTGCCATTGTAAAAGAACTGGTGGATGTGTTGGATGGCAAAATATGGATGGTCAATAAGGCCGATAAAATTTCTTTTACCATTTCCTTACCTTTAAAAAAGCAGGCCAGTTCAGGAGATATGCAGTCTAACGTATATGATTATACCGTTTCTGAAATTGACGAGATTATCACACAGGATATTGCAGCGCCTGAAAGAGGGACTATCTCCCTAAAAAAAACAGATAATATCCTGCTGATTGAAGATGACCAACAGCTTCGGGTCTATCTAGAGCAGCGTCTGGCCGAAAAATATAATGTATACACTGCAAGTGACGGAGAAGAAGGCTTAATTAAGGCTGAAAAAATATATCCGCAACTCATTATTACCGATCTGATCATGCCAAATCGCAGTGGTTTGGAAGTCTGCCGCAGCCTTAGACAAAATTTTAAGACTAGCCATATTCCTATTATCATGATTTCAGGTACGGGAGATGATAATCAGAATAAAATAAAAGCATTGGAATATGGCGCAAATGTGTTTATTGATAAACCCTTTCATGTCGACTATCTCCTGCAGCAAATAGAAACCATTTTAAGGAATCAGCAGGAACTGAAAGAAAAATACAGCAAACATATTCAGGTAGATCCCTCCAATGTTACAGTCACCTCCATGGACGAGGAGCTACTGGTCAAAGCCATTCAGGTCATTGAAGAAAACATTGACAATGCCAGTTATTCTGTAGAAGATTTTGTGGCTGATATGAATGTGGGCAGAACCATTCTCTATCAAAAAATACATGATATTGTGGGGATGTCGATCAAAGAATTTATTCTAAATATGCGCCTGAAGAGAAGTGCTTATCTGTTGGAGAAATCTGATTTGACGGTAGCAGAGGTTGCTTACCAAACCGGGTTTAACAACGCCAAATATTTTAGTGTCTGTTTTAAAAAACAGTTTGAACTAAGCCCTTCGGAGTTTAAGAAAAGGGTTTACAGTGGAAAGAAATAAGAAAAATAGCCAATAATTGACCGATGACGCCTTTCAAATAAGGTAAAAGGAGATATTATTGAAATCCTAACAATGATGAAAATAACAATTTTTAGAAAAGCGCTTCTACTCACCTATTTTATTTGTTTGTGTAACGTAATTTATCTGGATGCGGCAGTCACCCAGAAAGTCGATGAGACTTCTATCAGTCCCAATAATTACAGCACTGGTTCCCAGTCAGAGCGGATACAAAAAGCCATAAACGAGGCGAAAAATACGACTGGAAAAGTGGTCATCCCTAAATATGATGCGGTAGCGAAAAAAAGTGTCTGGCTCATTGATCAGGCCATTTTGCTTCCCAGTGATTTTGAACTCGAATTGAACAACTGTACCATTAAGTTATCGGATAAATGCCGAGATAATTTTATCCGTTCGGCAAATGCCGGACTGGCAATCAAAGACATCATGCCCTCAAAAAACATCCGGATTATTGGAAAAGGAAATGTCCTTTTGGAAGGAGCTGATCATCCTAGGGCTACCGGTGACCATAATAAAACCTTGTCCCTTAACCCCAGTGGATTTGGGCAATCTTATGGTACCGATGCTGGCAAAGCCGGAGAGAACCAAAAAGGCGGATGGCGAAACCACGCCATCATATTGGCGCATACCGATGTATTTGAGGTGAGCGGCATTACATTAAAAGATTATCATGGGCATGGACTGGTATTGGAACGCTGTACAAACGGTAAGGTAAGCGATATTACTTTTAACGTGAGGCAGGCCGTCACTGTTGATGGAGCAGACAAACAGATCTTAAACCAGGACGGCATGGGCGTACGTTTTGGCTGTAAAAATATTCTTATTGCAAATTGCAAAGGTAAAAGTGGTGACGACTTTATTAATATAGGATTAACAGACACCGGGGTGGGAGCAGGCGAAGAAAATGTCAATGTGGTCAGTGGTTCGATATATCGGGGCGAAATCGACAACATTTCAACTATTTATCTTCAGAACTGGCAGGACTTCTATTCAATTTCACACCGATCCATACGGATTATGCCTGTAGGTAAACTTCGTATAAGTAATGTTTTTATCGAGAATATGGTTATCAGTCCGCTAGCACAACAGGGTTTAGTGGTCGAATATGCCGAGCATGTGAAAGGCTTATTTGTACGAAATTTAATCAGTCATCACCCTATAAAAGCGAAAGGTATCTCGCAGGCCAGTTTCAGAGATATTATTTACAGAGGTCGGGGTGAAGCTATCGATGTGCAACTAAGCGATACGGTTATTTTAGATCATGTAATACGTTTAAAAAACGAATAATAAAGCGCTCTTAATCTCCGTTGTAGCGCGAAAAACACCTGTTTTTGCCTTTTGTACAAAATCAAACCATTTTCGTACAAAAACGAACCCTATGAATTGGTGATGATTATAGTTTTGTCTTAACCAATTTTAAAAAAGCAAAATATGTGTATGAAAATTCCTCCCGACCACGTGATTAGGCTCACGCAGGGTAATCCGAACTTTACAAAAAACATTGGCATTGTACGGCTGAGTTTTATGCTTCGTTAATAAGTCCGAAAACGAAGTCTTGCCATCAGCATTGTAAATGCATTAGCAGCAATGCGATGTTATTTATCACAAGAAGTTAAATTTAATATCCAAGCCTATTGAAGCAGACTTATTTCAAACTCATATTCTTTACGAGAAAGGGAACGTAAAGAACTAAAGTAAATTTTAACTAACCAATATAAATCAATGATACAAAAGATACATATCTGGCTCAGGAGCTGGATAATGAGTGCTACCCTATTGTCGGTGGCATCAAATTACGCTTATTCGCAGGCCACAGATCAGATGCAGGTCAAAGGTCAGGTGACCAATGATGCGGGACAGGGACTTAAGGGTGTTTCCGTCATGATTAAAGGAGCGAAAAAGGGGGTGCAGACAGATGCAAATGGTTACTATACCATCCAGGCAGCACCTACGGCTACGCTACTATTTACCTACATTGGTTTTGATAGTCAGGAAATAAAAGTCAATCCATCAGGAGTCATCCATGTGAAAATGTCCGGAAATAATGTTCTGGATCAGGTTGTTGTTGTCGGTTATGGTACAGCCAAGAAAAAAGATTTAACAGGTGGCTTGGCTGTCGTCGGAAAAGAGCAGCTAAGCATGGTATCGACCTCCAACCTAATGGATCGTTTGGTGGGACAGGTGGCGGGCTTCTCCATTACTACCGGTGAAGCTGCTCCGGGAGCATCACAAACGCTGTTGATAAGGGGAGAAAATTCAATATCGGCCAACAATAGTCCTTTGATTATTCTGGACGGTATTCCCTACAGCGGATCCTTGGCAGATATTGATCCAAACAATGTCGAAAACCTTTCTATCTTAAAAGATGCCTCCGCTTCGGCTATCTACGGTTCGCGTGCGGCCAATGGGGTTATTCTGATACAAACAAAACGCGGTGCGCTGGGTAGAGCACAGGTAAACTATAAAGGTTTGATCGGTATGGCCGAACCTATGCAGCGCATCAACGTCATGGGGCCAAATGAATATATCCGCTTCCAGCAAGATATTGCACGTATTAGGCAAGGTTACACAGGCGCTTTGTTGGATCCTATTGCAGGTGATATTATCAGCGTAACGGAGCGTGGCAATTACGCGAAAGACATTACGCACAACTGGCAGGATTATGTCTTTCGGAAAGCGTTGACCATGGATCATCAACTGAGCATCTCGGGAGGTACTGAAAATACAAAATATATGGCTGCCCTAGCCGCTTTGGATCAAGAAGGTGTGGTGTACAATTCCAAGTTGTCACGTTTAAATATAACCACCAATGTGGATCAGACTTTTAATAAATGGCTAACAACTGGTGTAGGCCTGCAATATACCCGGAAAAGCGACGGCGGTATTACGCCAAATTTGGAACATGCTATTAAACAAAGTCCTTATGGTAGCTATAAAGACGAATCGGGAAAGTATGTGGCCGAGCCCATGGAGTATTCATTGATCGTTAATCCGATGCGCAACGTCAATGCGATTCAGGATAGGTATAATAACAACTTCTTTCTTTCGGGCTATGCCAATATTTTGTTACCTGTAGAAGGTCTCTCCTTACGATCAAATTTTGGTTATAATTATCGGAATGGATTTACAGGAACCTATTACGGACGCAACACTTTTGAAGGTCGAGATCAAGGTACGCAGGCCGGAGGGAGTGCTTCTATCAACAATTCCAATTATAACGATTATACCTGGGAGAACCTGCTCAAATACGAGCGGCAGATCGGCGATCATCGTTTTGATGTGACGGGTTTATTCAGCATGCAAAAAACGAAAAGCTGGTCGACGGCGCAGAGCGGAGCCGGTTTTGTAACCGATGATACCGAATATTTTATGATAGGTTCGGCCAGCCGCCTTGTTTCCAACAGTGCTTCTTTATCGGAATCAGCCATGCTGTCGTATATGGGGCGGATAAATTATGCCTATAAAGGTAAGTATCTATTGACCTTAACTGGACGTACAGATGGAGCCTCGGTATTTGGTGTCAACAATAAATACGCATTTTTTCCAGTTGCGGCGGCGGCATGGCAAATCGGAGAAGAGCGTTTTCTGAAAGATAACGTCAAATGGCTGGATATGCTGAAAATCCGTCTTTCTTACGGTGCCAACGGTAATCAGGCGATTACTCCCTACCGCACTTTAGACCGCCTATATTCCAACGTCAAATATATTTGGGGAGATGATGGTGCTGCAGTTACTACGGCATATTTAGCCGGAGATGGTGTGGGTAACCCTAATTTGAAATGGGAGACCACCTATTCGACCAACCTGGGGCTGGACTTTCAGTTGTTTAATAATAGATTGGGCGGTACTATTGATGCTTATCTCTCTAAGACGAAAGATTTGCTGATGACTCGTACTGTACCGATCATGAACGGGTATAACCGAATTTGGGACAATATTGGTGCGACTCAAAATAAAGGGATTGAGGTCACCTTAAATTCAGCGAATGTTAAAGGAGAAAATTTCCAGTGGAATACCACGGCTGTATTTTCCTTAAACAGAGACAAAATTGTCGAGTTGAGAGGGGATGGGATCGATGATATTGCCAATAACTGGTTTATTGGTCAGCCATTGAGAGTATTCTACGATTATAAAATGATCGGTGTATGGCAGAATGGTGAAACCATTACTGTTGATGGTGCAGCTCCCGGAGCCGCCAAACTGTACGATCGCGATGACAACGGCAAGATAGAAGCCAGCGATAGGGTAGTCATCGGGTCTAAAAATCCACGCTACACAGCTTCTTTAGCCAACCGGTTTGCTTACAAGAATTTTTATGCATCAGCTTTGGTTACCGGTGTTTTTGATGTATGGCGCGATGATCACATGGCCAATCTAGGTGCCTGGACTTTTGGAATTACCAACTATGTACACGATGCCAATTATTGGACGCCGGAGAATCCCAATGCGACGATCGTTTCGCCGGGCTATCTCAATCCATTAGGACACGGCTATTATAAAAAGGTGAGCTACGTACAGGTAAAGAACCTCACCTTTGGCTATAAGTTGCCACACAAAATTGCTAAAAAGGTAGGTGTAAATGGTATTGATGTAAACGTCAGCGTCAACAATCTCAATACTATTTCTAATATCAGGGAGGTACTCAATTACGACAACACCTGGATGGCCTCTTATCCAACGGCACGATCGTATATGTTTGGCTTAAATGTAAACTTCTAATCGAATAGGACATGAAAATGAAAAATATTATCACAACAAGTTTGGGGCTTATCGTATTGTTCTCCTTAGGAGGCTGTAAGAAGTTTCTGGAGGAAGAACTGAAAACTGAACTGGCGCCATCCAATACCTATACCAGCACCTATGGTTTCGAGGTGGGGAGCGCTGGTCTATATACCCTCACCCGTTCAGAATACAATACCTATGGCGAAGGTGGTGCCTTTATTCACAATGGTGCCTGTCCATACGAAGCCTTACAAGTTTCTACAGATATCGCCGATGCCATCAATAGTGACGGCTCGCTGACGGCTTTTGCCAACCTTACATTGACTGCCTCCGAACGTTTTGTAGGAACTTACTGGAACTGGGCTTATAATCTTATTTCATCGGCAAACCTCATGTTGGTTTATTCCGAAAAAAACACCAATTGGGATACACCGGAAGATAAAGCCCGCTTCCAGGCTGAAGCCCGCTTCTTTCGGGCTTATGCTTACCGTACCTTGGTTTATCTCTACGGCGATGTACCTTATGTGGAAACCATTCTGTATGATTTTCAGCTTAATTTTACACGCACACCAAAAGCCGAAGTTATCGGGCACATGGTCGACGATCTGAAGTTTGCCGTGGATAACCTACCTACCAATCCGGACGGCGTCAAAGAAGGGAAGCTGACCAAATGGGCCGCGAGCCATTTACTGAGCGAAATATATCTGTTGCAGGGCAATCATGCCGAAGCCGAAAAGGCCGCATTGGCGGTCATTAACAGCGGTTATTATAACCTAATGAAAAGCCGGTACGGTGTCAATGGCAGCAAACCGGGCGATGTATTCAGCGATTTATTTCTAGAAAATAATCAAAATAGAAAAAGTGGTAATAAAGAAAGTATCTGGGTATTACAATTCCAGTTTAACACGATCGGCGGTGGTACCAATTCGGATGACTGGACCCGGAGGGCGTGGATACCCAATTACTCGACCATTACGGGATTTGTACTGGCTGACACCCTGGGTGGTCGCGGAATCGCACAGTTAGTACCGATGAAATGGTGGGTAGGTACCACAGGTACCAATGCGACAGGCAATGTGGCCGGCATTTTCGAAGCAAATGATATCCGTAATTCAGGCTATAATATTAAGCGTGACTGGTATTATAACAACGCAAACGAGGCCTCGCTATATGGCAAAAAAGCCAATATTACCGAACAGACCTGGTTTACGACAAAGAGCCTGTTTCCAGCAATTACAAAATTCTTTTATGGCCGTACTGAAAATCTAAGCCTGACCGGCAGTTATAAAGACCGCATGAAATTCCGTTTAGCCGAAACCTATCTGTTGCTTGCCGAAGCCTATTTGGGGCAAAATATGCCTGATAAAGCTGCGCAAGCCGTTAATGAGGTACGGAAAAGAGCGGGAGCATCCGAAATTACGGGCGCACAGATGACTATGGATTTCTTGCTCGATGAGCGTATCCGCGAATTAGTTGGCGAAGAAAGCAGAAGGTTCACCTTGGTGCGTACCAATACGTTGGTGGAGCGTGTCAAAAAGTATAATAATGCAATAAAGGATAAAATCACGGACAATAATATCCTGTGGCCGATTCCGCAGGTGATCAGGGATGCAAATACAGGAGCACCATTCCCTCAGAATCCGGGGTATAATTAATGGTAGCGGGAAGCTGTATGAATTACATTTGAATTTTCTCCAGCTTCCCGATCTGATGACAAACAGCGACTGCGCCAGTCAGGCGCATGAAACTATCCAAATGTTAGTAAAAACATAAATCAATGAAAATAATCAATTATTTATACAAAGCTTTATTTTTCTTATGCATGGTAATGTGCCAGTTGTCGTGCAAACAGGAAATTCAAGATATACCCAAAGTCAATGAGACGATGGAACTTCAGCCTTCGTCAGAAAACATTACGCTGGACGAGGTCAATATGACCAAAGATATTGTCACATTTAACTGGAAGCCCGCCAGGGCACAGTCAGATGATCACTTGGTCGGCTACAGCACCATGTTGGATGTCGTGGGTAATAATTTTGGTACGGGTACAGCCATATTCAACTATGAGGATGATGATGTATTCAGTAGAAGCTTTACCTCCGAACAGCTGCAAAATTGGGCAAACGAAAAATGGGGAATACCGGCAAATAAGAGTTTTACGCTGGAGTTTAGGGTGGTTGCCCAATGGGAGGGGGGCGCTACTTTTGAGGCACCTGAAGTACGAACCGTAAGAATTTCAGTAACCCCAATGAAGACGGTTGTTTTTGATGCCGATAAGGTGTTCTTAAGCGGAAGTGCGGTTAGCGGAAGTAAGGTGGAGATGCCTAAAACATTGGAAAACCTAGATCAGTATGCCTATGTATTGAATTTACAGCCGGGCGAACTAGAAATTCCGGTCGAATTTAACGGGGAGACCAATTATGTGGTTACTGCCGATGGAAGCGCTGCATTAAACGATGGTAACGCAGTGGGTATAAAGATGAGAGAACCTGTATTCTCCTGGAAGATAGAAACTGCTGGAGAGTACCGTGTCGTGGTCAACATGCAGAAAGCCACGGCAACAATCTATTCACCTGCAAAAGCCCTCGCAGCAAAGACCGTGACATGGACGGGGGATCAACCCTATACAACCACTGTGACGGATTTATGGATGCACGGAAGTATTAATGGCTGGGGAACTCCGGTTAAAATGGATTGCCAGGTCAGTTTGGCCGATCCGCAAGTTTTGGTCTATACTGGTGGTAAGGTAGGGACTACCAAGTTTATCGTGACTGGAGATAACAGCAATAACAAAAACTTGGCTTACGCATTTAGCGCTCCGCCCACATCTGATGGTGTAGCCCAGACTCTGACCCTCACTTTGGGAAAAGTAGCTGAATTGGGCGGCGGCACCGCGAGTGCAAATCGCAATTCTTATTTCACTATTCCGGCGACGACCAATGTGCTGATTTTTGATTTAAGAAACATGACAATGCTGGCGTTAAAACGGTAAATGACCGTATAAAAGCGCATAAATTAACTTTAACATTTTTGAAAGTGAAAAATATAAATTATAAAAAAGCCTGTCTCAAAGCATTTACTGTTATGCTTTGCTTTCTAGCAGTTTCATGTAAGAAAGATAGCGCTGATAGTGAAAGTGCTATGTCGGGTACCTTGGTAAAACCCAGTTACAACCGGAGTTCCATGTTTCGTAACCCTTTAAACGGCTGGGTCATGTATGCATCAGCTTCGGGCAATCCATCTTATTGGGATACCCAATTCTATGTACCTGACCTAGGTAAAACGGTCAAAGCAATTGACTATGCATCTGCCTGTTATATCCGTACCAGCTGGCGAACTTTTAATCCTAGCGACGGTGTTTATGCCTGGAGAGATCCTGGTACGGCAATCTATAAGATGATTAAAGGGGCACAGGATAAAGGACTGCCAATTGCCTTTCGTATCGTCGTCGACGGCCGAGACCAGGGGGCAAATACGCCACAATTTGTATTCGATGCAGGGGCCAAGTATTATGTGGCCAATGCGTCTTTCCCCGATAGAAAAACACCAGTGCTACAAGACCCTATTTTTAGAAAATATTATAGCAAGCTGATCGAAGAATTGGCTAAGGATTTTAATGATTTAAATAAAACCTCTTTTGTAGATGCCTATGGACTTGGTTTATGGGGCGAGGGACATAGCGTCATTTATGAAGATCCTAATAACCCTTCCGGTCAAAATATTGAAGTCATCAAAGAAGAAGTCATCGATTGGATTTCGGACGTATATACAAAGAACTTTACAAAAGTACCTTTGCTAATCAATTATCATCGCGTAGTTGGCGATCCAGCTGGCAATGGCGCTCCCAATCCTAATTCGGAGAAGCTATTGAATAAGATGATTAACAAAGGATATAGTCTGCGTCAGGATGCCTTTGGAATGACCGATTATTATCAAAGCTGGGAAAAGAACTTTGCTAAGATCTGGAATTTTAAACGTCCGATTATTATGGAAGGCGGCTGGATTACCACGGGCACGCACCGTTACTGGACAGATCCAAGTGGTAAATATAGACAAGACCACCCCGAAGATGTTCGACAGGGTGAATTTGACAGCTCCTTGGAAGCGGCAGTAAACATGATGGATTTCCGTATCGGTGAAATCGAAAGCTGGTTTACCAAGTCCTTTACCTTATGCCAGCGTTTTATTTCTGAGGGGGGGTATCGTTTATATCCCGATCGGGTCTATTTACCGGAGAAAGTCAAGGCTGGTACCGAAACGACAATTAATCATCGTTGGCGGAATATGGGCTGGGGGTATTTTCCGAACAATATTCCCCAATGGAACTATAAATATAAGGTAGCCTTTGCGCTTCTGGATGAAGAAAATAAGGTGAAAAAAGTTTTTGTAGATGATAAAGGAGAACCTTCCACCTGGCTTAAGAATAATCCAGTCGCATACGAGTTGAAAGCTAATGTCGATGTAGCTGCTGGAAACTATACCTGGGCCGTCGCCATTGTAGATACAACAAATGAAAATCAGCCGGGAATAAGGCTTGCCGTAAATGGCGATATAACTGATTCCGGATGGTTAAAACTATTGGAGGTGCAGGTACAATAAAATTGAACAGATATCAATAGAAACAGCTATCAAACGATTGATTGGTAGCTGTTTTTCGTACCAATAAGCTCCTTAAAATTAGCAATGTTTCAAACTAATTATTTTTTAACCTATTGCCTGTAGACATCAATACATAGCGAGGCCTAAGCCCCGCTTATGTTTCAGCTTTTATAATTCGGGTGAAATATAATTTGCAGACTATATTCCTAATTCACCATGGGCAAGCATATGTCTGTAAATTGTTCTGCAGTTGTCGAAGAATCCTGAACAGGAATTTTCAACATAAGTTTGCGAAGTGAAGGTGTCAATTACTTGGCCACTACCATTGTAGACTGTCAGCGTGTAAACACACTTTGTAAGAAACTCTGCATTGTTTTCCTTTGTTGATTCGGCAACTTCAACTTTGCTGGTGTTTTCAGTTGTTGCGGAAGTACTTGTTTTTACTTCTGCATTTTCCTTCGGTGCTTTTGTGTCCGTGCCTGCAAAAGCCGCTGTCGATAGCGCAGCTACGGCTATCAGACTCATCAATAACTTTTTCATTGTTTTTAAGTTTTTTGTTAAACCATATATGCCTTTTGGGCATGTTTTAATTATCTACTAATAAAAATAAGGACAAGAAAATTGACTGAGATGAGCGATTAGTATTCGCGAGCGCTGATCTATTATTCGCGCTAACTTATTCGATATTTAGTTTATCCAGTAAAGTGAAAGCCGCCAAAAATATACTTGGTCAATTTCGATAAAAAACGCTAGTAAAAACTTCCAGCAGCCGCTTTAATCGCCGTGTCAACTTTAGCTATTGCAGTTGTGGGCAATGACTGGAAACTTCTCTGCCGAAGTGGAGACGGGAATAGTTTAGAAAAATTACGTATTATTGCCCTATGACAGATTATGCACAATAGTTTTAAAATGAGACTAAAATTCCTCCTTGTCATTTTGGGCCTAAGTTTATTTCTTTGCTCCTGTAAAAACAAGAGTTTAGTAAATTCCATTTGGAAAAATTGTGGAGATAATACTGGCCTACAGGATATCCTTGTATTTGACGATACGCATAATTTTGAACGCAATGATACTATCTATAGTAGGCTGATTATTGACTCCCCGATTGCAGTAATTAACCAGATTGATACCTACTATGGCGAAAGAAGATTATATCTAAAAAGGCTTTCTGATCAAAAAACTTATAGATTCTGTGAGCAATAAACGACAATAATAACATGTTTTAATTTATGCAATTCAATATTATTGACCACCAGCCATCGATCAAATCGATTCAAATGGTTAAGAATTTTCTCTTGCATACTGATTTTCCTATATTTGGTAGTATCATGTTTCACAATGCCTAAATATCAATTTTGTAATGAAATACCTTTTTGCAAGTCTATCAGTTTTATTTTTAAACCTGGTACAAGCTCAGACCTCGACTAAGACAGAACTCTATATCATTGGCACGGTGCATGATTCCTCTGCCATTTTGAATCCAGATATGCTATTTGAAATTATAGATAAGATCAGGCCAGATATACTCTTACAAGAAAATGATAGCGAACAGATTAAAGATTACGCAAAGGAAATTCGTCTAACCTCCAACGAGCAGACTGCGACATTACGATATCTTAAAAAATATCCTGAAACACGCAATTTACCATTCGAATTTGAGGGCAGAAATCAGTATCGAAAAGATAGGGGGATGGTGCCGGCTGATTACCTTACCGTACAGCTTATCGATAGCTTGTATCAAGTCGGAAAGTTAAGTGACACCAATAAAGCCATCTATGAGAAATATAAAGAAGCGAATAAAGCGCTGTTTAACTTTTCAAAAACTGATATAAAGACATTGAATTCCGTCGCTTTTGAAACTTTGAATAGATATAGACAAACTCTTCAGCATCATGAGATCCCCAAAATTGCTAATTCCGAAGTAATTTTTGGAGAGAAAGATATAGTGAAACCCAATGGTCAAAAGATTTCTTACCGAGACGGTTATCAGCTTTGGTGTAATTTTTGGGATCTAAGAAATAATACAATGGCTATTAATATCATCAAACACGCTAATAAGTATCGTGGGAAAAAGATAGTTATCCTGACCGGGGTACAGCACAAGTATTATTTAAAGGAGCTGCTCGAAAAATATCAAGATGGCACTTATCACGTTATTGAATATTTTCAATAACATGATATATATGTTGTAGAGCCACATCGTGAGATGTGACGTTTATTTGTACAGTAATTTTTTATATTTTCCTCTTTTTTGTTTCTCATCCAATGTTTTTAAAGACAATTGGATTTTCACTGTACGACGCCAATTTCTATGTTGAACCTTTCTTTCAAAAGGTAGCTTGTAGCCGTTTTGTAAGAACAACAGTCAATTTGAGATAATTTTATAAAATCCTTACCAACTTCAGTGTTAAATGCAAAAAAATGTGCCCTTGGGGAAATACAGGTTGGTACATGATGGCTATTGGGAATTATTGCTTTATCTTGGATCTTTCCATTGGACCAAAACTATGATCACCTTATCTAAACACATATTATTTTCTTTTATCCTTTGTCTGTTATTTTCGCAGTCTCAAGGTCAGTCAGGTCCTAATAAAGGATTTTTGAAGATTAAAAATGATATTTTTTGGGACACCCAAGAGGGGGATCCTCTATATAGCCAAGGAGGAGGTATTTTTTCATTTAAAGACCCTAAAGATGGACAGACTAAATATTTTTGGTATGGAGCAAAATATCAGGAATCTGAGAAATACCGAAATGACCCTAGTGTTACTCCTGAACGTGATAATTTTGTTTCTGTAACGTGTTATGTGTCTACGGATCTAGTAAACTGGACCTCTCATGGAGATGTACTGACTCTTGATGAACTTAATAAAAATTCTATCCAGACACGCTGGGCAGGACGTTTAGGTGTCGCATATATCAAGGAAATAGACAAGTATGCGCTGCTCATCCAACATAATGATCAATTATTAGTTACCTTATCAGAGCGTCCCAATGGCCCATTTAAATGGCACCAGCGCATCGATATGACTGGTATGATAGGCACAAGCAATACCGGAGATCAAACGGTATTCACCGATGAGGATACCGGAAAGTCTTATCTGGTGTATTCCTATGGAAGAGGAAGAAACAGGATTTACATTTCAGAGATTGGGGTAAAAGACGGCAAGGTAGGATTATTGGATTGCAATATGGTATTTAAAGGCGAGGGACGGGAGGGTAACTGTATGTTCAAACATAATGGAAAATACTATTTATTTGCCTCCAACTTATATGGCTGGGACTCCTCTTTTGCTTATTACTTAGTTTCAGATCATATTTACGGTCCATATACGCCAACCAATGAAATGCTGATCTTGGAGGGCTCAGAGGCAGATTATGCCCATGTCACGCAAACAGGTTTTTTTGTCACGCTAAAAGGGACTAAAAAACAGACAGTGATATATTGTGGCGACAGATGGGCTAATTTTGCGGGTAATGGTCTAGGGTATAACCAGTGGTGTCCCCTTTCCTTTGATGGCTCAAAGCCTATTTTTAATTCCTTAAGTTCATGGAGTCTTCATCCGGCGACAGGAGAATGGCTGGTGAACAGTGACAATAATTACGTGAAGAACGGGAGTTTCGAGGCCGATAGAAGACATATACCAAGTCCAGTAAAACCTGTTCAGGAACAGTTATTAGGATGGCAAACCACTATCATCAAGGGAAATCTGCTGTCTGTTATTGATTCTTTATCTCCCGTGCTTAATTATTTCAATACTACTGAGGATAGAAAGCAGGTAATTGGAGAAAAGAGTCTGCAGATAAGTGATAAAATAGATTTTAAACGGAAGGTTTCACAAATTATTCAGTCAAGCCAGGATGTGAAACTAGCGGATGGGAAATATACGCTATCTGCAAAATTTAAACGTGGTAGCGGATTTGAGGATATCTATATGTATGCCTTAAGTGATGGTAAAGCGTATAAACAAAAACTGAGCAAAGCGGATCAGAATTGGAGTAATATTACCTTAAATAATATATCCATAAAAAATGGGCGAGTTGAAACAGGTTTTATTGCCAGTGGAAAGGCGAATGCTTATTGCTATATAGATGATGTAACACTTATTAGATCTAAATAACACGCAAGCTGGAATAAAAACTTAAGGTTCTTAAATAAAGAATTCAGCCATCCCTTACAAATCTATAAGTTGTGAAGCCATATCAAGAGATGTGGCTTTAATTTTTTCCGTATCATTGTATGTCGATGAATATTAGACGATGATAAAATACGCCAGCAGTATTCTATGTTTTTTAAAATAACTGTCAAATCGTTTCGAATTAATTGATTTTGAATTTAGAAAATGACACACTATAATATCAAATGGCTAACAGATAGATTTGAAAATGGAGATAAGTTTAAATTTCTCTTTTTTTGGGGGCATACGGATAAGCAAAATCAGGAAGTTGGAAAATTTGTTTTCAGCCAATGGTATGAGAGTCCGTTTATAGTAGATAATATTACCTACAGGACTGCTGAGCATTGGATGATGGCCCAAAAAGCATTGCTTTTTGATGATAAAAAGAATTTTGAGAAAATCATAAACTGTATTAAACCAGGTGAGGCCAAAGAGTTGGGACGGCAGGTTGTGGGCTATGATGATCAGATTTGGAATGAACGAAAATTTGAGATCGTCAGGAATGGAAACATCCATAAGTTTAATCAACATTGGGCGATGGCCGAATATTTGTTAAAAACAGAAAATAGAGTTCTTGTTGAGGCAAGCCCTGTTGATGCCATATGGGGTATTGGACTTGCACAAGATGACGTCGATATTGAAAACATCTATTGTTGGCGTGGTCAAAATTTATTGGGCTTTGCGTTGATGGAAGTACGAGATTTTCTAAGTCAATTTGGACAATTTCATGCACTTCAAAACGCTATGCAAGCACCTTGGTCGAAGTTTTCCGATAAGGATAGTGGCGATATGTTTTGGAGAATGGGATCTGGGGAGGAATATTTAAGTGAATTCGGTGCTTATTATAATAATCTATCTAAAAGGGAACAAAAGATATATCAACTGACCTATCCTCATCCTTATTCATGGATAGATTTTTATTAAGCAAATCGATTAATTCGTATAAACAGTATCTAATATAATAAGTGGTTTGCCAAACTACGTCATAGGCAGACCACTAGTGAACATATGGTTATCGAGGTCATGTCGTGAGATTTGGCTTCTGAAAATGAGAATTATTGTTGAAGATATCGGCTATAACGTTATGTTTTTATTTACTTTTGTCTTTAGATATATAATATTGTCCCTCCATAATTGGTTAAATTCAATTTCTAACCTAATTTATAGAAGCTTCTAATTGATTGGTTTTTCGGATTTGAACAAGTGTGCCGTTGGGACAAGGAGTTGATGAAAAAATATAGCGTAGGAATTTCAAAGCAATTAAAATGAGTTTAAATGAATTAACATTTTATCTAGCTGTAGCAACATTGGGTATTAGTTTACTTTTTTTACATCGTTATATTGCAGTTAGAAGAGCTCTTAGAACAGATATCGAGATTTATCTTTGGGAAAATGATTATACCTTATTAAGATATGATTATAAATTAAGAGGAAGAAAAGATGTTTTGAAATATAAGCCCTATCTCGAGCACGGGTATAAAAGTGGCCGTATTTTTCTAGATTTGCATGTAAAGGATTCAAAAGGCTATAACAAGGTGATAGAAGCTAAAATTTCTATTGATTTTATTAATATTCAGTCTGTAGAATTTCGTCAAGTATAAGGCCTTAGATAGTAAATGAGCATGTAGCATAATTGTTAATTTGGAGCGTAGCAGTTTTGGCACTAATATATACAGTTCGCTCCAAAGTATGCTATAAAACCCGCTCTATATAGTGATTCCGAATTCACCTAAAGATTAAAAATTCATCCGGACATTCCCTCCATTCACCGAGTTTTCCGGTCTATTTGTCTAAAGCCGATAGGCGAAGAGCGTATTGTGTTGTAGTTTTGAGTCAATAAATAAGAACTAAAAACTAACACAATAAAATAAAGACATTATGAACCATCTTGAGTGTATTTAAAAAGCACTCATGACAGCTTTATCATCAAATAAAAAAACAAATAATTTCGATAAAAAACTCTAGTAAAAACATTCGCAGCAGCAGCTTTAATAGCAGTATCCACTTTCGCTACGGTAGCTGAAGGACCTGGAGCAAAATCAGCAAAAGCAAACGTTAACCTTTCTACAGCAGAATTGGCTTTGGATCATTATGTAGCGGTAACCACTGCGGGCGAATCAGCAGGTGTAGAGCAGTTATTCGCTGAAGATTTCAATCAAAAAATCCAAGCTTCCAATGCACAAGCCCATGGCCGTGAAGCTGTGGTTAAATCGTTAAAAAAACAAAAAGGAGAGAAGTTGAACTGTGAAGTAAGTACTGATATCATCGAGGAGTCTGCAGACTATATGGTAGCAAAAGTGACTTTGAAATTTGAATACTTCACCAAGACTGATCTCGTGACTTTGGAGCGTGTGGGCAATGACTGGAAGGTTTCCAAATCAATCAATTCGTATAAATAGGATCTAAATACTAGTGAGCTGCCCAGATTAGTATTGGATCAGGTCACTAGTGAATCATATGTTTAAGTTTAGTTTAAAAGCCAGATCGTGAGATCTGGCTTTTTTCCTAGTCAAAAAAGTATTTCAATTCGGCTCTTTTAACGTGGTATTTTTTTAAGTGCATTACTGCGCGCAGCTTTACCATTCCTATTTAAAGCTTTCTTGATTTTTTGACCTCATTTGCTATTTCCATTGCTTTCTTCATATCAGGAATACCATAACCATAAGGGATAACCGGGTTAGTGATTCGATCTCCTGATTTGCGTATTACATCCATTAGCTCCTTATTGCTCAATTGCGGATAGGCCTGCCATAAACAGGCGGCTAAACCACAAAGTATAGGACTCGAATAGGAGGTTCCGCTACGTGTTTCACCGGCGCCTGATTGTCCGATTACCCATGCTCCTCCACCTAGAGCCATAACATCCGGTTTCATTCTGCCATCTACTGTCACTCCCCCAGATGTAAAATCTGCTACCCCACGATCATCGTATACCGCACCTACAGTAAGTACAAGAGGAGAGTCGGCCGGACTTCCAACCCAGCTTCTGTCATTGCCAGCACAATTCACAATCAAGATACCTTTACTGGCTGCTATGTTAGCTGCTCTTGTGGTAAATGTGGTCTTTCCATCCATCTCTTCAAATTTATAAGCAGGATCGTAGAAACTTTCTGGACCATAATAAAGTGACGAATTAATGATATCTACACCAACACTGTCCGCAAATTCAGCAGCGCTGGCCCAGTAGTCCTCCTCCACATGGTGTTCAGATGATTGATCTTCTGAGCGCAGCAGCCAGTAATTTGCCTCCGGTGCGGTACCCACATATGTTCCTGGTTGGTTGACAGCCATGCAGGAACTTACCCAAACTCCGTGCATATCGACCGCATATGGATCATCGTTTTCATAGACAAAAGATTTAGCACCTTTGATATTCACATTTTTAAAAGCTGGATTATTTTTAAGATCCAAAAAACCGGCATCGATGATCGCGATATCGATACCTGCTCCTTTATAACCATTCTCATGAAGCACCTGGCCATTATTTATGTTTATATTTGAGGCAGCTCCGCCATAGTCCAATTGATTATTTGGGGTATGGTTGGACACTTTTTGAGGAATATCTTTATACTTTCCTTTCTCGGTTAAGTTTTCCCTTGGCCCTTCCCATACTTTTTCTGCCGAGTGCACAAAAGGGAGATTTTTATATTTGTCAATAAGGAAATAATCTACACAATGTACCGTGACGGTATTTAGCCATTTACTTTTGGAAACAATTTTACATCCTACCTTTTCAATTTGTTTTAAATAGTCCTCCGAAATCGGAAGATCGGAATTGTCGATTGCGATGTTTCGTTTCTGTCGCCGCTGGATAGCCTTCTCTGATAAGAATGTTTCAGGCTTATTCAACGTATGAGAAGATGTCCCTTTGTCTTTTAGTACTAATCTAAATTTGTAGTCATTGGCATCTGTTACAATGATTTTTACTTTTGCTGTTGCTTTGCCATTCGCAAGGGTTGCTATTGCATATGTTTCACCAGCACCTTCAGGCCATACTGAAGCTTCTTTTGTTTCTGTATTTTGTGTTAAACGTGCAATTCTTGTGTTTTCCACCGTCCAGTTTATTTCATCTGACTCACCTACCGGTAGATTCTGTATTTCAGTCGATAGCCTGGCTCCTAGAAATTGCATTTCACGTTTTAAGTAAACTTCATCTGGTTTAATGACAATTTTTATAGGTTCGGGAATGACAGTCTCTTCATTTTTCTTACATGAATTAAATAAAAAGCACAGTAAAAGGAAATACAAGGAGATTTTGAATGAATGAAGCATTTAGTATGTTTTTTGGATTACCAAATAAGTTTTTGTATTTGTAGTGAAATCGACTGCAAAATAAATAAATATTGACTATTAATTCTCTTTATTTGTTATCTAATTTTAGTTTTCCTGTCGGTTTTGCTTATGTTTCTTTAATTATGAATATAATTAGCTGTAATCAGCAATTCGTAAACTTTCACCTCCCCATTCCCGCCATTCACCGAGTTTTCCCGGTCATTGGTCTAAAGCCCGTAGGCTGGGGGGCTAATGTGTTGTAGTTTTGAGTCAACAAATAAGAACAAATACTAACACAATAAAATAAAGACATTATGAAAACTCTAGTAAAAACATTCGCAGCGGCAGCTTTAATCGCCGTATCCACTTTCACTATGGCAGCTGAAGGACCGGGTTCAAAAACAGCAAAAGCAAACGTTAATCTTTCCACAGCAGACTTGGCTTTGGATCATTATGTGGCTGTAACCACCGGGGGAGAATCTGCAGGTGTAGAACAATTGTTCGCAGAAGACTTCAGTCAAAAAATCCAAGCTTCCAATGCACAAAATCATAGCCGTAATGCCGTAGTTAAACTATTGAAAAAGCAAAAAGGCGAGAAGCTGAACTGTACAATAAGCACAGATATCTTAGAAGAATCAGCAGACTATATAGTCGCTAAAGTGACTTTGAAATTTGAAAACTTCACCAAGACTGACTTAGTTACCCTGGAGCGTGTGGGCAATGACTGGAAAGTATCCAAATCGATCAATTCGTATAAATAGATTTTTATGACTAGCGGCTTGCTTGAGTGAAAACGGTGGGCCACTAGTGAATCATATGTTTAAATTTAGTTCAGAAGCCATGTCGAGAGATGTGGCTTTTTTACGTCAAAAGGGCCTGATTCTCATCAGACCCTTTCTCTTAGCGTTTACTTGTACAGCAAATATTGAACAGACCCAATGGTTTTCAAAAGTCAATGTTGCTACCTTGGCGGGATACCTTATTGACCTAATGCCTTGACGATGGCTATGCCCACAGCTTTGGCCGATTGCGGATTTTGGCCAGTGATCAATCTTCCGTCAATAGTAACATGCGACTGCCATGGTTCGGATTTTTCATAAATCCCACCTATTGCCTTTAGTCTATCTTCCAATAAAAAGGGAACGACATTGCTGAGCTTTACAAGCTCTTCCTCTTCATTGCTAAAGCCATTGACTTTTTTTCCTTTTATCAGATATTCACCGGTGCTCAGTTTGATGTTGATCAAGCCAGCAGGGCCATGACATACAGCTGCGACAACGCCATTTGCCTCATATATCTTGCTGGCAATCTTTGCGATTGATGGGTCGAAAGGCAGATCCCACATCGCACCATGTCCTCCGGCGTAAAAGATGGCTTTGTATTCTTCAGGTTTTACCTGAGAAGGTTTGAGTGAATGGGTGATTTTATTGTGGTAGTATTTATCCTCCCAGAATTTTTTGTTAACGGGATCATTTAGGTCAAATCCATCCACAGGTGGATTTCCGCCCTGAGGGCTAACGAAATCAATCTCATATCCAGCAGCTGTTAAAACTTCCCATGGATGTGAGACTTCGCCAAGATAATAACCTGTTTTTTCGCCTGTATTACCTTTGGTATCGTGACTAGTTACTACAAATAAAATTTTCGGTTTTCGATTTATTGCATAGCAATGCGTTACTATTAGGATGAATAAAGCCGAAAATATTCCTATTTGCCTAAAGAGTTGTTTTGCTTTCATACTGACTTGATTTTCTTTTTGTTGAAACAAATTTCTTGATTTTGTATGGTAATTTATCGTGACCTATATCACAAAATTAAAACTCACCTCTCTATATTCCCACCATGCACTGAGTTTTCCTACTCATTAGTCTAATGCCAATAGTCTAGCGCTGTATTGTGTCGTAATTTTGAGTCAACAAATAAGTACAAGACCATCATGAGCATCGATGGAAGTGAGTGTATTCAAACTAGCGAATCATATGCTTATTTAATGCCAGGGCGTGAGATGTGTCTTTTTACGTCAAAAGGGCCTGATGAAAATCAGACCCTTTCTCTTAGCGTTTACTTGTACAATAATTTTTATGTTTCCTATCGTTTCCTCTTTTTGTTTCGTCATCCAATGTTTTTAAAGACTATTGGATTTTCACTGTACGACGCCAATTTTTATGTTGAACCTTTCTTTCGAAAGGCAGCTTGTAGCTGCTTTGTATAGTAAGAACAGTTGTCGATTTGAAATAGTTTTATTGGAGTGACTTTTTTTATAAATTGAATTAAAATGGAAAAACCTGTTAAAATTCACTTACTAGAATTTTATGTTTTGCTCCCCATTTACTCAATTTTGCCCATATAGGAACCAGTTCTTTGGCAATTTCTGTCAACTCATAATCCACTCTTGGAGGTACCTCTGCATAAACGGTACGTTTTACCAAGCCATCCTTTTCCATTTCACGTAATTGGAGCGTAAGCATTCGTTCAGTAATTCCATTAATCTGATTGCGTAATTCACCGAAACGTAATTTTCCATTTGCTAATTTGCAAAGAATAAGCAATTTCCAACGACCACCAATTTTGCAAATAGCATAAGTCAAATCACAGCTTTCCATGATATAACTCTCATTCAACAAATTAGTCGAATTTTCTTTTCTTTTTCCCATTACTTACAAATTTGTTAGTACCATACAATTAGCTGTATACTATGCAAATTTATTGTTTCAAATTAATTTTGTTCCATCAAAATCAATAAACATGAGAAAAATTTTATTATCGATGAAAATTCTGGGAACTATTTCATGTAAGACCACTAGCACAATCAAAAATGAAAAGACTATGCAACTGACACCAAAAATTAAAGAAATCTTAAGTCATTTAGAAACAATACAGGTATTTCAAGGCAAAAACCCTTTAGATATAAGCCGGAAAAATTATGATGCGATGGCTCAACAATTAAGTGGAAGCAAAGAAGCTGTTTTCAGCATAGAGGAATTTAATATTCCTTCAAAAAATCATCAAATTCCTGTAAGATTATACCGCCCTAAAGGCAAAACATCAAATTCATCTGCCATTATCTACATTCATGGAGGATGGTTTATTTCTGGTGGTTATGAAACTCATGATGCAATCGCTCGAAAACTGAGTAACGAAACGGAAGCTGTCCTCCTTTTTGTCGATTACCGTCTCGCTCCTGAAAATCCTTTTCCTGCCGGACTTAATGATTGTAAAGATGCTACAGCATGGTTAATCAATCATGCAAAAAAGCTTGGAATTGATGTTCAAAAAATCGGAGTCATTGGCGACAGTGCGGGCGGAGCTTTGGCAACAGCCTTATCTCTTGAATTAGGAAGTCAATTAAAATTTCAGGTTTTAATTTATCCTGCTTCTGATAACTCATTAAGTACAGCATCCTGGGAAAATTATAAAAATGGTCCAATCTTAAATAAAGAGTGGGGATTACAAGCCTGGAATTGGTATTTGAGATCCAAAGAAGACATGACAAATCCTTTAGCTGTTCCAGTTTTAATCAAAGATTTCAAAAAAACTCCAGAAACTTTGTTCATTATAGCACAACATGATCCATTAAAAGATGAAGGAGAGAAATTAGCCCAAAACATGAAAAATTCAGGAGTATCCATTAAAAAAAGTTTATATAAAGACATGGTTCATGGCTTTATGCATATGGGAGTTCTTTTACCAGAAACACAATTAGCAGCTAAAGAAATTGCTGCATTTATAACCAAAAGCTTAGAAAAATAGAATTTTAAGATGAAGAAGTACGCATACATAGGAGCATTAGGCTTTTTAGCTATTATTACAACTGAATTTGGGATCATTGGTATTTTGCCGCAAATAGCGGAACATTACCAAATCGGCATTGATAAGGCAGGCTATCTGTTAGGAGCATTTGCATTAGCGATTGCGCTTACTGGACCTTTTATGACCTTGTTGTTATCAGGATTTGACCGTAAGAAAGTGATGTTGATAGCTATTTTTATTTTTCTGTTAACGGGAATTATATCGTCATTTTTACCACCATTTTGGCTATTAATGCTTGTAAGGATATTACCAGCATTTTTACAACCTGTTTATATCGCTACAGCTTTATCCGTAGCGGTTTCACAGGGTAATAAACAGAACGAAAATGAATTGATGAGTATCGTGTTCAGCGGTGTTGCCATTGCAATGGTAACAACTGTTCCGTTCGCTACTTATATTGCCAGCATTTTTTCTTGGGAATATTCGTTTATAGTACAGGCTATCATCAGCTTTGTGGCATTATTGGCTATTTACTTTTTGTTGCCGGCAATGCCTGTGAGAGAAAAAAAATCTTACGGAAGTCAATTAAAAATATTGAAAAAACCGATGTTCATTGTAAGTACAGCAATGAATTTCTTTATGATTGCGGCTTGGTTTTCCACTTATAGTTACTTTGCCGATTATCTAAATAAAGCCAAAGATATGGACGGAACCATGGTCAGCTATATGCTGTTTATATTCGGAATCATCGGCGTGTTTGCTAATTGGGTAGCTGGTAAACTATTAAACAAGAACATAACCTACACAACTGTTTTTTTTCTTTCGGGGACTATAATAGTTCCTATACTCCTGCATTTTTCGGGAGGCAATACTCTGGCTACCATTATGGTAATCGCTTTATGGGGTTTTCTATATTCTCCAAGTTTCTTAAATGCCTCTACCTATATGATTTCATCTGCACCAGAGGCGATGGAATTTGCCAATAGTTTGGCTACATCATTTGGAAACTTAGGCGTCACGCTAGGAACCACCGTAGGAGGTTTGATCATTGTGTCGAAGGGCGTACAGTTTACTCCTTGGATAACCGTTTTATTTGGTGTGTTGGCTTTTTTAATGATCGGCCTAAGATCCCGATTGGAAAAGAATCCAACTTAATCCAGACCTCAAAGGTCTTCGATACTGTTGATGCTGAAGTATAGTACAATCGGAACTGTTCTATATTCGTGAACTTTCGCCTCCCTATTCCCGCCACTCACCGAGTTTTCCTGATCGTTGGTCTAAAGCCCGTAGGCTAGGGGCATATTGTGTTGTAGTTTTGAGTCAACAAATAAGAACAACAGAACTTACACAATAAAATAAAGACATTATGAACTCATTAGTAAAAACATTCGCAGCAGCAGCCTTAATCGCAGTATCTACATTTGCTATGGCAGCTGAAGGACCAGGAGCAAAAGCAACAAAAGTAAACGTTAATCTATCTACAGCAGACTTGGCACTTGATCACTATGTTGCAGTGACCACTGCGGGAGAATCAGCAGGAGTAGAGCAGTTATTCGCCGAAGATTTCAATCAAAAAATACAATCTTCCAATGTACAATCTAACAGCCGAAGCGGAGTGGTCAAACTATTGAAAAAACAAAAAGGCGAAAAGCTGAACTGTACAGTAAGCACTGATATCATCGAGGAATCGGCAGACTATATGGTGGCTAAAGTGACTTTGAAATTTGAGAATTTTACCAAGACTGACTTGGTTACCCTAGAGCGTGTGGGCAATGATTGGAAAGTATCCAAATCCATTAATTCGTATAAGTAAGAGCCATCTCAAACAAATATATATGTTGTAGAGCCACATTGGGAGATGTGGCTTTATTACGTCAAAAGGGCCTGATTTTCATCAGACCCTTTCCCTTAGCATTTAGTTGTACAGCAATTTTTATGTTTCCTATCGTTTATTTTTTTGTGCTTTGTGCTTACAATTGCACGTTATCGCGATCTCCATATTTTTTTAATAATAAATTCATTAAAGTCTATTACCAGAAAATATTATCACATTCACTAATAAATTTTCCTTTTAGAAGCTAGTTGATGAACCGAGATTGCCAGTTTTTTCATACTAAAAGTGTTTTTTGAGCCTCCAGGAACTAACTTTGTAAGTTTCATTTTCCAGTCTACAGTTCCAACTCTCATGTTAATTGCTTGTGTTTCTATAAATGTTTATAGGTTTTTTAAGTTAACTTATTGTTAGTGAGTGTTTTTAATTTACTTATTGATTTATTCTTAAATGATGTTCAACTATTTTTTCTTATTAACTTTGTTTAGCGAAAAAATTAGGTTAATTTTTGCGATTTTTCATTTGGAAAAATGTAATTTTGAGCATTAAATCGAATGTCTTGAGAAAAAAAATAATTGAACTAACTATTAACTTGTATTATTATTAATTGTTGACAATTTGCACTAAAGCCTCTATTAACTTGTATAAAACGATCGGTGCTGATCGAATTTTGAGCTATTCGGAACGGTCGGTTATCACGGTTTAGAAGTAAATTTTGGAAATATATTTCTGCTAATACTTTGTTGTTTTTGAATACATAAAATAGGGCTAGACCAAAAATTTGTGATGTATGATAAGCGATTCTTTCGTTGTAAGATTTATGCATTAATATTCACGAAGACTATTTTCCATTTTTTGTGTCTATAGCACAGATAAATCCAAGGATAACTTCGGTTCAGTAACGCGGTCCAAGAAATTTTGTGTTAAATGATGAGATATTTTAAAGATAGTACATGAAGTTTTTAAAAGGTATTTGACCTTGGTTTAAATATTGTTTTTTATGTTATTTTTTTTAGTAAATTATTAGTTTTAACTATTTTTTTGTGTTTTTATGAATAGAATTTGTGCCATTGTTTTAATATTTCTTTCAATTCTTTCGTCTGTAAAAGGCCAGTATGCCGTTAATACAATTAACGAATATACAACGGTCAATTCGAAGTATACCAACTTTCCGGTGCTTCAACAAGATGGAGTAGATTTGTATTCTGGTCGTCTAAAATTATCTTATAATCTTTTAAATTCATTCGGAAATGATCCTCTATTAAAAGTTATACTTTCCTATAATGGCGGAGGAATCCGTGTGATGGAAGAATCAGGGAAGGTCGGTTTAGGATGGAATATTTATAGCCATCCCACTATTTCACGTGAAGTAAGAGGACTTAGTGACATTGATCCAATAGTTGGTTCAATTTATAATGGTTACCCAAATACTAATATTTCCGTACCTACATACAGTTCTTCTTTTACGGATTCTCTACAGCAAGCATTTAGATCAAATGGTTTTGATCTATATACAGATCTGAAAAGTTTAGGTATATCAAATTGGGATACTGAACCGGATATTTTTACACTTAATTTGGGCGATAAAACTATACGATTTGTTCTTCCACAAAGATGGGGTAGACAAGTGTTTGAAGCGAAATTAATCAACAAGGAAGATAAGGTTAAAGTGCTTTTTAATTGGAGTGATAAAACGTTTAAGGTTCTTGATGAATTCGGTAATGAATATGTATTTGATGTTAAAGATTATGGTATAAGCGCGTCTACAAGTTCAGGCGGGGGGGCACGTTATGGTGCTAATGATTTTAGAATTAATACGATGTATGAAAACCCAATTTTGACAGTATGGCATGCTAGTATAATTCGGAAATCTAATAATGAGGAAATTAAGTATTATTATCGGCTAACAAATTCCAGCGAGACCCCATTTATAAGTGAGAGCTTTTCGATGAATGCATGTTTCGCTGGGAATACAAACCAAAGTTTTCAAATGTACTCCAAGAGTTTTGGGGCATTTTTGACAGAGAGAGAAGTTCATCAAATAGAAAAAATTGAATTTCCGTTAGGAGTGATTCAATTTCAATATTCCGATAGAGCAGATTTGCCTCTGGGTAAGGGGAATGCACCTTACATGACAAATTTTTGGGAAAGATATCATTATGGTACCGCAACTTTAAATGATCAGAAACTCGATAAGATTGTACTCAAAGATATTAGTAACAACGCCATTCATGAAGTTAGTTTAAGTTATACGTATTTTAATAAAGAAAAAGCTAATTCTACAGATAAAACTGAATATATAAGATTAAAATTAGATAAGCTTAAAATAGATGAGGATGTATTTGCTTTCAGTTATTATAAACAAGACTCGTTGCCAAGAAAATTATCTCACTCTATTGATTATTATGGATTTAACAACGGTAAACAAAATTACGGTAGAATACCAATAAACTCTTTAAAGTATTATTGTACTTTAGATGTTTTCTGCAACAATTGTTATAAAGATATAAATTTCATTAATTCGAGTACTACAAGCGATGTTTTTGGAGATAGACGTCCATCATTTGATGAGGGGAAGATAGGATCTCTTATTGAAGTGTCTAATAACAAAGGTCAGAGAACAGTTATTGATTATGAGCTTAATAATATTCAATATAATAGTAGTGATTCCATCAATTCTGGCTATAATTTTAATTTTAGAGACACAAAGGAATATGTCGCTCTATATGAATCCAAACCTATACAAACTCCAGTTTTTTTCATAGAGCCGGGTTCCTCGAATAATCCTGTTTTTGTATATAAAAGAATTTGCGGAGGGGATTTTAATAAACCTGAGGGTGAATCGCATTACAAGTGTCAAATAAGTTTTGAAGACCTTCAAAAAGTTGCCATTGAGGTAGTAAATGCGACTACAGGTGCAGTAGTTAAGTCGTTTTATCATTATGATACGCAGATTACTGGTGTTGATCTTTTACCCAAAGGGAATTACTTTATAAGGTTTAATTCCTTACACGAACCTTGGAATGTGATTTCATCTCCAGGTTCTCCTGACGATAACAAGATCTATTATTTTGCTGCGAAATTAACTGTTCGTGAAAGTGCTCCCAGTTTTACAAATGTCGATATCGGTGGTTTGCGAGTTAAGTCATTAAAATACTTTGACCAATCTTCTCAAAAGATAGCGAAATATTATAACTATAACTTTTTTGATACCGATCAGTCTTCAGGAAAGTTATCTCACCCTTATATAAATTACAAAGATGAAATAATAGAAAGAGTGGAGCTTGGAGGGACAGGTACTTGCCTGCCTACAAGTTCATTGATTAAAAATGTTGTCTTCAATTCTGATCCAACTATTTATGTTCCAAACGAACAACCCATAGTGAGTTATTCAAATGTTAGAGAAACAGTTTATGATGGCAGTTCAAGTAATGGATATACCAACAATGTATTTTACAATCTAAAAAATGAATATGAAAAAGTCACTTCCGGAAGTTATAACCATCGGTTTGATGATGTTGTAGAGGATCCTTTCTTGCTATGGTATAATTATTTCCCAATTAAAAGCTACTTCCATATAAATGGGAAACTTAAATCTAGTACCGTATTTGATAACCAGAATAAGAAGGTTAGTCAGGTTAATTACATTTATGAAAGTACAAATTATAGTCTATCGAAAGTCATAGTAAATGGAGGCAAAGTAAGAGCAAGTAATTTTGAGCAATACAATTGCGGTCCCATTCCAATAATTTCAAAATTAAAACTTACAACCTATCAACCATATGTCGTTTATGATATGACCAACCCCATGTTGAAAAAAACAAGCATCGACTTTACTTCATCTAATATTCAAAAGGAAGAAACATGGAAATATAGGGGAGTAAATTATAATCTCGAAAGTTATACGTTGAAAGGCTCTGATGGAAAAGACCAAACTACGAAATATATTTTTCCAGGTGACCCCGAATCTGTTGGTATGAGCTATGTGAATTCGATGATTGAAAAAAATATGATTCAAACTCCTTTGGTAACGACAATTTATAATTCGGGTAAAGAGATCTCAAAAACTACTTTTGACTATGGTCTATTCCATACTAAATTCATCTTACCTCTTACTGAAACTAATTATAAGGGAGCCAATATTGTGAATCAATTTACATATGATTATAATATTAAGAATGCTAAAGTTGTACATATTCAAAAATTGAACTCCATTCCATCAACTTTCATATGGGGCTACAATGGGCAATATCCTATTGCCGAAATCAAAAATGCAACTTACGCAGAAGTGGCTACTGTCCTCACCCAAGCGACAATCGATAATCTGAACAGCATTCAGACAGAGGCCAGTATGGAGACCCTGATCAAGGCCGCATCAGATAAGCTCCGTAATGATTCAAGATTAGCTAAGGCGATGGTAACAACGTATACCTATAAGCCACTGGTTGGTATGACGAGTAAGACGGATGCCCGTGGGATTACCGAATATTATAAATACGATGGTATGCAGCGTCTGCAGGCGATCCTGGATCATCTGAATTATGTAAACAGGTCCTTTGATTACCATTACCGTTCCAATTAAGCCTATTTAATTATGAAAAAGAACTTTTTAACACTATTATCCTTATTGGGGTTTGGGGCGGTACATGGGCAGGCGCTAGTGGATCATCTTCCCCTGAGTTCCTATAGCAATCAGACCAATATTCAGGCCCTCAAGAGCATTACACTCCAGAATGGCTTTCATATCCCTGCACCCGCTGCTGGCAAAACTGTTACCATTAGTATTGCCGGTTTTCAGAATATAGTAAGTAACCCGACAGCAGGTCAGAATTATATATTGACCAAGATCTTCCGCAGTCCCGGGGTTACCCTGGCGACACTGAATGCCCAGCGTACGATCGGTGATGAGAACCAGAGTATCCAGTACTTTGACGGACTTGGCAGGCCGAGCCAGAACGTCCAGCTGATGGCCAGCCCAACATATAAAGATATTGTACAGCATATCGAGTATGATGGCTTTGGCAGGGAGAGTATCAAATATCTTCCCCACGTGAAGAATGTGGCGGGAGACGGCAGTTTCAAGCCAACAGCCAAGACAGACCAGCAGGCTTATTATGCGACGGCGAATACCTGGGATGCTGCCGTGGTAAAGACAGCGAACCCCTACGCAGTTACCATTTTTGAGAACAGTCCGCTGAACCGTGTGCAGCAGCAGGGTGCCCCGGGTGTACCTTGGCAACCAGCAGCCAATCGTGATAATGTAACAGCGAGTACTAATGGGGGGCGTACGGTGGTGACCGATTATGGTACCAATGGGACCAACGATGTTCGGCTGTGGACCATCAACAGTACGGATAATGGGGCCACGGCAGGTTATTATACTGCCGGGAAACTCTACAAAACGGTAATCAAGGATGAGAACTGGGTATCTGCAAGCGGTAAGGGCGGTACTGTGGAGGAATTTAAAGATTTCGAGGGGCATGTTGTACTCAAGCGGGTCTGGGAAACAGACAGCAAGAAATTGGAAACCCATTATGTGTATGATGACTTTGGGGACCTGAGGTATGTGATCCCGCCGGGCTTCCCGGCTGCGACCACAACACTGACCGAGGCCACCAGCGGTGATTTCCATGAACTGGTGTATGCCTACCGGTATGATGGAAAGCGAAGACTGATCGAGAAGAAGATTCCCGGAAGGGGCTGGGATCACCTTGTTTATAACAAAAATGATCAGCTGCTACAGGAACAGGATGCCGAGCTCCGAAAGACCAACAAATGGCGAGTGACAAAATACGATGCTTTTGGACGTGTGGTGGTGACGGGTATCCATCAGGGCAGCAACCCGAGGCAGGTAGAGCAGGATTACATCAACAACGAGACAGCGCTCTGGGAAACACGCTTAGCAGGTCAGGCCAGCTACAGCAATGTGTCTTATCCACGGGAGAACTTTACGGCCCGTACGGTGAACTACTATGATGACTACAGCTTTGAGAATGCAGGGCAGCTTCCATCAAAGAATATCACGGTGAGTACAAAGACCAAATCGTTGCTGACGGGCATGCTTGTTTACAAAGAAGACGGTACGGCACCTCTGCTCACAGTGAATTATTACGATGATTATGGGCGTGTGATCCAGTCTGCCTCCAAGAACCACCTTGGCGGAACGGATTATGTGACCAATGAATACAATTTTCCCGGTCAGGTGGTTAGGAGCACGCATGTGCATACACCATCCACGGGATCAGTGGTGACTATTATTACAACCAATGAGTATGACCATGTGGGTAGACTGGTTCAGACCAAAAAGAAGGTCAATGGACAGGATGAGGTGATCCAGAGCAAATTGGCCTACAATGAGATCGGGCAACTGAAAACCAAGTCACTGCACAGTGAGAACGGTGGTGGCAACTTTATGACGAGCATCGGCTATACCTATAATGAACGGGGCTGGCAGACCAAAGCAAGCTCGGCACAGTTCACCTCGCAGCTGAACTATAATGTCAATGGTACCACGGTGTTGGGCAGTGCCCAGTACAATGGCAATATCGCACAGCAGCTGTGGGGTTACGCCGCCACTACCAATAGCACATTTACGTATGCTTACGATGCGCTAAATAGGTTGAAGAGCGGTGCGAGTACCGGTACAGTGATGAGCGAGGTATTGACCTATGATGATATGGGCAATATCAAAACCCTTGTCCGTGACAATGGTACTGCAATTACCTACAACTATAACAATACAAATAAGAGCAACAGGCTGGCCAGTCTATCGGGAGGTCTAACGGGGACATTTAGCTATGACCTGAACGGAAATGCGACGAAGGACCGTACAGGGATGACCCTGAGCTACAATTACCTGAACTTGCCTAAAACAGTGACCGGTACAGGTAAGAGTATTACCTACACCTACGATGCTTCGGGTGCTAAGCTGAACCGCAAGTCTACTGTCGGAGGAATTATTACCGAGCAGGATTATATCGGTGGGATTGAATACAGCAAAGCTAGTGGAGCAAATCCGGTGATCCAACGAATCGCTACGGAAGATGGCTTTCTGCTGAATAGTTCGGGGACTTACAGCTATTATTATAATCTAACAGATCATCTGGGCAATGTGCGGGTTGTCCTGAAGAAGGATGGTACGGCCACAGCTCCTGTTGCCACAGTGATGCAGAAGCAGGATTATTATTCATTTGGAAAGACAAAATCTATTGCAACAAGTATCAATAATAAGTATCTTTATAATGGCAAGGAGATGCAGACTGACCTGAATGGTGGTGCGCATACCTTGGGAAGTTCTTATGTACTGGAAGGACAGCTGGATTACGGGGCTAGGTTTTATGACGCAGAGATAGGGCGGTGGAATGTGGTGGACCCGCTGGCGGAGCAGTATAGAAGGTGGACTCCCTATAATTATGCTGTTAATAATCCGATTCGTTTTATAGATCCGGATGGTAGAGAAATTATCAATATAAACGGAGGGGTAAGGTTTACTGAAGAACATGCTAGAATTGCTTTTGAAGCCTTTAAGAGTATTAGTGAAAATGGTAGTAAGTATAAAATCCATTTTGTCTATGAATCAATAACAAAAAATATTTACGAGCATACACTAAATGCTTTTGAAAGGGGGAAACCTACTGTTCTTCATTATGATTCAGATAAAGATGAACAATACCGAAGAAGACAGGAGGTGTTTGAAGATTATGATTGGGTTAGAGGTTTGTCTAGGGATGAATACCCATATGCGTCTACGAAGGAAGGAGGCAGAGGTGCATTAGTAGCTTATGTTCCAAAAAGAGAGAATAGCATTCAGGGAGGTCAATTACGTGGATTGTATTCGCAAATGGAAGATGGTGAAGCATTTGTTGTTGTTCCTATTCCTGCGAATCAAGAAGAAAGTCCCAAACCCAAACCGGTTCCTGTAAATAGTCCTATTAGCTCTCCTAAACCATTTTTTCCTTACCTTAACCTTACTCCTGTAAGGCAGTTGGTTCCTGTTTTAAATAGAGCTTTTAATAGTATAATTCCACCTTTGTTTATCCCACCGGGCTATCTTTATGATATTAATAGTTTTAATAATGAAGGTTAGTAGATTGTGTATAGTTTGCATATTAATGTTAAATTCGTGTTTTATGAATAAGTTGTATAGAAGTTATGAGCTAAATCTTGATACAGATTATTCTCAATTTTATTTAGTTGATGGAGATAATTTATACTTATCTCAAAATTTTTGGTTAGATGATGAAGATTATTTTTCGAGAATTGATTCATCAAAGGGTATTATTTCAATTCGGACAGAAAGAAGCGGGGTGTTGAAAATTACTGTTGAGATTGTTGACAAAAAACCAGAGCTCGAAAATCAAGATATTTACGATCATATCGTGGAATGTAGTATTGAAATCACAACTGGAAATTTGAAGATAAAAGACTGTCCCCATTTTCAAACTGTAAAGGATATAAAATTAACACCGGGCTGTTATAGAGTTAGAGTCTATTCAGCCAATCTTTCAACAGTAACGTCAGATTATTCAGGGAATGATTATTATAGGATATTGTTATGGAAAGAGGATAATATGTCTGCAAAGACAGTTGTGAAGCAGTATTTAGAATAATAGTATATTATAAGTATGTATAGCCCAATCTTGTGAGATTGGGCATTTCGGTATCTACAATGTTTTTTAGCTTGATGGCCTTGATAAACGCATCTTTTGTAACGAATGTGCGCCCTGTTCTCTTCGTCAAGCCCCTGAACCTATTTCAATCGCTTTGACTTCTCGTTGTCGATCTGCTTATAGATTATTAAATTTTCAGGTTCTGTTTGTCAATGTTGTAGAATATAAAATTATGATTTTAGCAATTATAAAAATCTGTTATTCGGGGATGTCCATTCCTGAAAAAGGTTTACAAAAGGCTAATACGGTTCTTACTTTACAGTTTTGGTAGGTGATTCGAACAAGGTACGAAACCGTTACGAAGCTGACTATCTCCCCATTCCTGTCGTTCACCGAGTTTTCCCGATCGTTGGTCTAAAGCCCGTAGGCTAGGGACCTATTGTGTTGTAGTTTTGAGTCAACAAATAAGAACAACAGAACTAACACAATAAAATAAAGACATTATGAAAACGCTAGTAAAAACATTCGCAGCAGCCTTAATCGCCGTATCAACTTTCGCTATGGCAGCTGAAGGACCAGGAGCAGAAGCTACAAAAGCAAACGTTAACCTCTCTACAGCAGACTTGGCACTTGATCACTATGTTGCAGTGACCACTGCGGGAGAATCAGCAGGCGTAGAGCAATTGTTCGCTGAAGATTTCAATCAAAAAATCCAAGCTTCCAATGCGCAGTCTAACAACCGTAGCGAAGTGGTTAAATCTTTGAAAAAGCAAAAAAGGCGAGAAGCTGAACTTTACAGTAAGCACCGACATCCTTGAAGAATCGGCAGACTATATGGTCGCTAAAGAGACTTTGAAATTTGAAAACTTCACCAAGACCGATCTGGTTACTTTGGAGCGCGTGGGCAATGACTGGAAATTATCCAAATCGATCAATTCTTATAAATAGGAGCCATCCCTTACAAATATATATGTTGTAGAGCCATATCGGGAGATGTGGCTTTATTACGTCAAAAGGGCCTGATTTTCATCAGACCCTTTCTCTTAGCGTTTATTTGTACAGTAATTTTATGTTTCCTATCGTTTCCTCTTTTTTGTTTCGTCATCCAATGTTTTTAACGACTATTGGATTTTCACTGTACGACACCAATTTTTATGTTAATCCTTCCTTTCGAAAGGCAGCTTGTAGCTGCTTTGTATAGTAAGAACAGTTGTCGATTTGAAATAGTTTTATTGGAGTAAATTCAAAGTTTAAAAAAAATGAATAAATTAGATTTGAAAAGTTTTAATGCTCAAGACTTGAGTGTTAATGAAATGCCGACAATCGATGGTGGAAGATTTATTGGCGACTTTTTTTTAGGTAAAGTTGCAGATCTTATTGTAGACTCTATTGGTATAGTATGAATAATCCTGAGCCAGGCTGGAATTCCACACCTTTTGGTCACTACGGAGGAGCTAGACCCTAGTAAATCATTAGATAAGGAGACGCCGTTCTCCTTATCAAAAAAATATTATAGATGCCGAAATATATAAATCGATTATTGAAGTTACCTGTACCTTATTTATATGTTGTGATGATAATTGCTTATGTGATTATTGATGTTTTGTGTAATTTAGTTCTAATTGACATGCTCAAGTTAGCTTCTGTGTCAAACGAAGTGGTTCGTGGCCAAGGGATCTTAAAAACCTTCCTATATGCAATAATTTTAGGTCCTTTTTTTGAGACGTTATTATTCCAATTTATTCCCATAAAACTCCTGTCTACATATACTTTTTTTAAACAAAGGAAATTATTGATGGCTTTAATTTCTGCCCTTATTTTTGCTTTGACTCATATGTATAGTTTATATTATTTTATTTTAAGTTTCCTTATGGGGACAGTTTTTGTTTTTTTCTTTTTCATCATGGAGTTTAAGAAGAAAGGGACTGGTCTTTGGCATACTATATTTTTACATGCTATTATTAATTTAATGGTATTCTTAAATAAGTATTTTATATAGTTTTTTCAGGCTTTCTATCTTGTGCTTTATCCTTCTGTAATGGTTCGAGCACTTAATAGAGACTTTAATATTGTTAAAAATATACAATTCAAAGCATCAGACAGTACATCGATTTTCATAAGATTGATTCCATGATCTTTTGAATTGGCAACTTTTTTCGATAATTATTTCATCTACAAATAAATACTTTGTTGCAAAATTTAAAAAGGGAATAACATAGCCATAAGTTATCCATTAACCTCCCCATTTTCGCCATTCACCGAGTTTTCCCGATCCTTGGTCTAAAGCTGATAGGCTAGAGGACTATTGTGTTGTAGTTTTGAGTCAACAAATAAGAACAACAGAACTAACAATATAAAATAAAGACATTATGAAAACGCTAGTAAAAACATTCGTTGCAGCAGCTTTAATCGCCGTATCAACTTTCACTATGGCAGCTGAGGGACCTGGAACAAAAGCAACAAAAGCAAACGTTAACCTTTCCACAGCAGACTTTGCTTTAGAACACTATGTGGCGGTAACTACGGAGGGCGAATCGGCAGGTGTAGAACAATTATTCGCCGAAGATTTTAATCAAAAGATTCAAGCTTCCAATGCACAGTCTAACAGCCGTAGCGAAGTGGTTAAATCCTTGAAAAAACAAAAAGGTGAAAAGCTGAACTGTACAGTAAGCACTGACATCTTAGAAGAATCAGCTGATTATATGGTCGCTAAAGTAACTTTGAAATTTGAAAACTTTACTAAAACCGATTTGATTACTTTGGAGCGCGTGGGGAACGAATGGAAAGTATTCAAGTCAATCAATTCGTATAAATAGTATTTAATAACTAGTTGTCTGCTCAGTCATATCGGTAGCTGACAACTAGTGAATCATATGTTTATTAAGGCCACGTCGGGAGATGTGGCTTTTTTAGTTTTGTCTACTTGTTACTAATTGTCAATTATTTTTTTAAATATTTCTATAATTTTCTACAACGATAAGATCAATATCATCATAATCTTTGGCAACCCTGTTAATAGTAGCTTTTACATCGTCCCAAACTAAACCACCCAACCCAGCCCCAATTTTGGGGAGGGCTATTTTCTCAATGCCATTTTGGCGGGCATATACAAGCATTTTGAGAAGAGAATCTTCAATTGCTTTAAGCTCTGCCTTGGTTTTCCAGGTCTTTTGAGTGCCAAGATTGAAAACAGTGCCTTCAACATAATCGTAAGAAAAAACATCCGCAAGAGAGAAGTCACCATCTTTACAACGCTTTTTATATTCCAAATACATTTGATTATATTTTTCTTTGAATTGTAAAGCGATTCCTTTCCCCATTGCTCCAGCGCAATTACAACCATGAGCATAATTTTTTACATCAGGTAAATTGAATATGTTTCCAGAATCTAGATATGTAACCATTTTCTTTTTTTTTAATGCGTAATAAAGTCCAATCATTCAGCTTCGAAGTCGAATTGTTGGGAGGATGAAGATGAACAAAATTATTCTGAAATGCAACTCAGTTTACCTCTCCATTCCCACCATTCACCGAGTTTTCCTGATCGTTAGTCTAAAGCCGGTAGGCTAGGGGCCTATTATGTTGTAGTTTTGAATTAACAAATAAGAACAGATAAAAAAACTAACACAATAAAATAAAGACATTATGAAAACGCTAGTAAAAACATTCGCAGCAGCAGCCCTAATCGCAGTATCCACCTTCGCTATGGCAGCTGAAGGACCTGGAGCCAAAGCAACAAAAACAAACGTTAACCTTTCCACAGCTGACTTGGCACTGGATCACTATGTTGCGGTAACGACTGAAGGAGAATCAGCAGGAGTAGAGCAGTTATTCGCCGAAGATTTTAATCAAAAGATCCAAGCTACTAATGCACAATCTAACAGCCGTAGCGCCGTAGTTAAACTATTGAAAAAACAAAAAGGTGAGCACTTGAATTGTACAGTGAGCACAGACATTTTAGAAGAATCCGCAGACTATATGGTGGCCAAAGTGACGTTGAAATTTGAGAACTTCACCAAGACTGATCTAGTTACTTTGGAGCGTGTAGGCAATGACTGGAAAGTATCCAAATCGATCAATTCGTATAAATAGTATCCAATAACTAGTGGTTTGCCGTTAACAAAAGACAAACCACTAGTGAATCATATGTTTATTTAAGGCCACGTCGGGAGATGTGGCTTTTTTACGTTTGGGAATTTGGATTTAAATAACGAAAGTTTATTGTTTTTGCATAATTCCATATTTCTTGTTTTGATCACCTTTGGCGTTTGCTCCTGCATAGCTATCTAAAATCCGCATGGTGGCCGCTTTTAGGGAACGTCCGAATTCCGTGGGATGATAACCCGGTCCAGTAAAAAATTCCACCTCATGATTGATTTTTGAATACCATACTCTTCCTACATCCTTAGGACCTAGGGTATCTGGTCTCGTTATTTTCACAAACCCCTCGAGTTTGTTTTTATCTAAGCCTATCACTTGATAGGACTGTGTCTTACTCTGACAATCTACCTCAATATATTTTTCTCCATTCCAGCACATGCAATCTTCAGGCGTCAGAAAATGCACGGTAGTCAATATGGCCAATACCAAAAGTGCTACACCTGAAAACCTCAATACAAGTTTGTTTTTTTTGAAAAATGATTGCGGATATTTAAATCTGTCAATATCTTCCTTGTTTTGCCTCCACTCATTTGAGTCGTTTTGAACGTCTAGATCGTCTATTAATTCTTCCGCCTTTTCTTCTTCCGGTTTATCCCTAAGTTCTTTTTTTTCATCCGTCAATGTGGAACTCATTGGTGAACCCTCCGATGTTGGCTCTTTATCGTCGGTAGGAATTAAAGGTGCATCTAGTTTATCAGTCAGTGATGAGCTTTTTCCTTCATCTATTGGTGATGGAGCCTTCGCCCCATCTGATGTTGAGGTATCATAGCTGTATCGAAATGGCCTCGGCTGGTAGTCCACGAGTATTGCGAGTAGTTTCACAACTCGGTCTTCAGGATCTTGCGTAATGTTAAGGGCAAATTTCTGCAATGCCTTTAATGATCCAGTATTGTATTTCGCTATTGCTTCTTCCAAGTTCTTTTCTTTTTTATATGGATCAAAGAACTTTTGTAAAATTTCGATATCCTCGGGAGGCAAACCTTCGGATAATCTAACTAAGCAATAATCTCTTAGCTTGGCGGGAGAAGGATTAACTAATAAATCATCCAGCTCATGGTTGTTTTTCTTTGCCTCATATAGGGCAAGAACCTCTTCTTTAAATTTGGCAAATGTCGTTGGCATGGCATCAAAATTAAGCTAATTCTACAACGGAATTTACGGAATCCCGTAAGTCAATCCATTCTTTATACATCGGAATTCATAGAATCTTTAGCATGTTATCGGACCTTTCAGACTTACCGGAATGATGTGATAAAAAGGGGGTTAACGGCTATAACTTTGTTCTCGAAGTCAGATGATAAATCGATTAAAATATAAACTAAGATACTAATCTGATTTCACAATGAGAAGATATCGCGGTAGTCATTAGCCGGTTTGGGAAGCAGCTTCTGCCTCCCGCGATTGACACTCTTACTTCCCAAAAAATTCAGAAGGCCTTCTGAAAACATCTGTAGCAATCCCGTGCATGGTGCACGGGGCCTACTCATTTTTTCAACTTTTTAAATTTTTTGAATCATGTGGAGTTTAATATTATATTTTCTATTTGGAATCGGTCAACCGTCTAACTCACAACCTGGCGCAGGAACACCAACAGTACAAACGGCAGATGCACCTCCTGTGGATCCGGGGGATAACGGGGGGGAAACGAGCACGCCAATTCCACCACGGCCACCGAAACCATAACAAATACACAAACGAGGGGTAGCATCTAGTTACCTCCCGTTTTATATTTATATGTTGCTTTGATGGCTAATTTTAATTATTTTCGAGAAAAATGAACCATCTTGAAGCCTCTTTATATATTCCTCTCCCTGTTATTTTTCTCCTCTTGTTACAAGAAAGAAATAGATAAACAACCTTCAGTGGAAAATCCATTTTATGATATTGCATACAATTATCTCGAACAAGGAGTTTCCGATAGTGCTTTTTTAAATTTTAGTCGGGCCAAAGATATTTTCTTTGAATCTAAAGACAGTATAAACACAGGTAATTGTTTAATTATCATGGCAATTTTGCAAAAGGATCAAGGAGATTATTTTGGAGCACAGGAGACAGCCTTACAGGCCTTGAATTTTTTGAATCTCGAAAACCCCAAACATCGAATATATTTAAGCTCAGATTATAATAATTTGGGAGCCAGCACTAATAAGCTTGGTGACTATAAGAAAGCAATTCTATTCTATAAAAAAGCTATTCACTTTTCGGACGACTCATTGACAACATCAGTTTATAAAAATAATTTAGCAATGAGCTATATGAATGTTAAAGAATATGATAAAGCAATTGATATTTTAGATAGTGTATTAAATGAAGTGCATGCTTTGCCAACTGAGTATGCAAGAGCCTTATCGAATATAAGCTACGTCCGATGGCGTAAAAATTCAAATTATTCAGCAGTTTCAGGTTTTTTAAGAGCCCTAAAGATTAGAGAGGAAAAAAAAGATTTATGGGGCCTGAATGCAAGTCTAGCTCATTTAGCAGACTATTATGAAAGGATTAATCCAGACTCTTCCTTATTCTATGCTCGAAAACAGCTAGCCATAGCGAGACGACTTAAGAGTGGAGATGATCAGATGAAAGGCCTCTCGCGAATGATAAAGGTAGGCTCGTCAGACTCAATTACCTTTTATTTTAATCAATTTGAGACAATAAGCGACAGCATCCAACAGGCCCGAGCAGCCGCTAAAAACCAATTCGCCCTGATCCGCTACGAAGTCGAAAAAAATAAAGCCGATAACCTGCGGCTGGAAAAAGAAAATGCCGAAAAGCAGAACCGTCTTATACGACAACGCGCGATCACCGGTGCGAGTATTTTTCTACTTGTTTTAGTTGCCGGTGGAGGAACCCTTTGGTACAAGCGGCGCAAGCAACGTCTTGAACTCGAAGCACAGAACCGCGTCAAAGAGACGCAGCTTCATCTTTCCAAGAAGATCCACGATGTCGTGGCCAATGGTATCTACCGGGTGATGTCGGAAATCGAACATGGTGATGAAGTGGATCGCGATGGTGTACTCGATAAACTGGAAAATATGTACCATCAGTCGCGCGATATCTCCCACGATGTCGAACAGCAAACTATCACCGAGAAACCTTACAATGAACAGTTAGCCAGCCTGCTTAAATCCTTTGCCGCTGACCATCGTCGGGTCTTAATTGCTGGTAATGATGCCGAACAATGGACCGATATCAGCAAACGTATTAAAGATGAAGTGAAGCATGTACTTCAGGAGCTGATGGTCAATATGAAGAAACATAGTCAGGCCGATCAGGTCGTCATACGTTTTGAAAAATCGGAGGAAAAACTCAGCATATTCTATAAGGATAATGGTGTAGGAATCTCCGAAGAAAAATCGAAAGGAAAAGGTCTAGCCAATACGGTTTCCCGTATTGAAAGTCTCGGTGGTAAAATTACCTTTGACAATGAACCGGGAAAAGGGCTCAATATCACGACCATTATCCCATTATAAAAAGACAATAATGTATGTTTAAGAAAGTACTCATTGCCGAAGACCACGAGATAGCTAACATTTCAGTGCAGAAAACCCTGCATGACCTCGGTATTCATAATACCAAATACGTTTATTATTGCGACCATGCACTGACCTGGATCAAAAATGCGATCCGAGACTGTGAACCTTATGACCTGTTGATTACGGATATCGAATTTGAAGATGATGATAGTCCGCAGGAAATAAAAGATGGGCTCTCACTGATCAAAGCTGTCAAGACTGTACAGCCAGATATCAAGGTTATTGTCCTGACGGCCAAGGATCGCTCATCTTTGATCAATGATATGTTCAAAAACAACGAGATCGATGGCCTTGTTCGTAAAGCACGCCGCGATGGTCAGCATTTGCGTGAGGCGCTGCAAGCCGTTGATCAGAATCGTACGTACCAATCGCCTGACAGTAAAAAATTCATTCAGGAGCAGAACTCCCATGAGTTTACGCAGTTTGACCTACATATCATTAAACTCCTGTACGAAGGTGTCTCCCAAAAAGAGATGCCAGATTATCTCCAGCAGCGTGATATCCGCCCGTCGAGCCTAAGCAGTATTGAAAAACGACTCAATCTGATGAAAGATGTACTCGGTTTTACCAAAAATGAACAGCTTGTTGCACACTGCAAGGAGTTAGGTTTTATATAAATAATCTTTGCTATCGGATTACGGTTTTCCGTAAAGACTTTTGGGGAGATCGTGCTACTTTTGTGAAAGCAAAGTAAATAACGAGGTAGGGTTACTTGCCGAAAATAAGATATCTAATGCTTCAAGATATTTAATGCCATATTTTAACCAATTAAATGAAGAGAAAGGGCTATCCACAGATAGCCCTTATTTGTTTTTATAATCATTTGTAATGGTCAGACTTAGGATGGATCCAGAGCTGAATGCCCTATTTTTAATCAGCCTGATTTGAAAATGTGTTTATAGAATTTAGCGCATAGTAAGCTATTCCATTTTCCGGGTATTCTTCCAAGATCTCTTCGTAGAGCGCCTTTGCTTTTTCAGCTTGCCCAGTCTGCGAGTAACAGAATGCTATATTGCAAAGTCCCATTTCCCGGTAGCACATTTTTGATGCACTTAATATCGTTATTACACGATATCGGTCGACCCATTCGTTTCTTGTGAAATAATCTACACTTTCCTTGAAATAGGTGATGGCTGTTGAATAATCATTTTCTTTGATTGCCTGTATTCCTTTTCGATGGCTTCTAGGGATAGTCACACGTAATATAATTGCTAATGCTGAAATGACCATTATGGGATAGAAAATATCATTTGTTTGAAAGATATAGTCAAAACCAAATGTAAAACCTGCACTTAGGGCAAATATAACGAAGTAAGCTGGCCAAGATATGGATCGATTTATTGGAACATTTGAATTCATATGGATAAGAAATACGTTTTGGCTGTAATTTATCCAAAACTACACAAAAGAATTATAATGGCTCCAGGAACTCGATTGTATTTTTGTTAAATCTTATAATATTCCCTAATTCATTCGAATTTTAATGACAGCTTTACGGCTTCCCGTAAAATCATGCGAACTCTGTCAGCTACTTTTGTATTAACCATTACGAGTTAGCTATTATTAATTGGATGTTCAAATGAAAAGATATTTTTACATACTTGACGGTAAAAGGATCGGCCCGCTATCCTTTGAGGAAATTAAAGCCACCGATATTTCTGAAGAGACATTGGTTTGGTACGAGGGATTGAAAAATTGGCAACCTGCCGGTGAGCTGGAGGAATTTTTATATCTTTCCTTTCCGCCGGAAGAAACAAAACCTATTGTTGAATACTCTTTAGACTCAATCGAAATCATTGAGCCATCGATCCAAGGCGAACCTGTTTCGACGCAAGAAGCCATTTCCGAAAATGCTGTTATTGCAGTAGACAATGCACCTGCAGTTTATCAAAATAGTGTTGAGAGCCAACTGAAAGCCTACACCTCTTCCATGAATCAATATCATGGGATTGACGATCCATTCGGCAGCGCGCAACATCAATTGATTTATCCGAAGCAAGCTATGTTCTCAAATCCATTTGGTTTTAAAGGAAGAATCAGAAGGACTGAATACTGGCTCAGTTATGTAATCGCCTATATCTATTTTTTGCTTCTTGCCGCAGTATCGGCCAGGATCGAGCGAGTATCGGGTGGGGGCGGTGCATTCTTTTTATTTATACTACCTTTTTACTGGTTCCTCATTGCCCAAAATACCAAGCGCTGTCACGATCGTGGAAACTCCGGGTGGTTCCAGATTATTCCTTTTTACGGTCTTTGGATGGCATTTGGTGAAAGCGATAGATTCGTGAATGACTATGGGCCCAACCCCAAAGGCGATAATTTCCAGACAAGATTTTAACAAAACCATATTAGATAGATGAAAAGGATTTCTTTGATTGCTAATTCGAGCATTCAATATTACAAGTATGAGGTAAATATTGATCTCGAGTTTGGTAAAGAAAATAGATTTTATTACCACCAACCGTTCGATACCAATTTTTTCGATTTTATTCTCGATCCCCTATTTAAAGTTACAAAGGAAGGTATTGAGAATTATTATCGTTTACAGGAGCTGATCGATAAGGGATTTGTTATCAATAAGCGTCTTAAAGATGAAGCTGATTTGAGTACCTGTACAGGTACCGTCACTGAAGTTTACGAAGAAAGTAATCTGAAGCAGACACTAAAACAGTATCAAAATAAATGGATACCATTGCCATTTTTTAAGGAAAACGCTATTAACCGAGATTTACTGTATCCTACAGATTGGGTCCGCGTGTTTTTTACTTGTGATGAAGAGTTTTCACTGGCGAAAATTGTCATTGCCGTAGATACGTCTTTAGCCAGAAGTGAAAATGATAAAACTGGTCCTCAGTTGAGCAATAATCCGGATGAGAATGTTTTCAGACTCCAGTCTGATGAAATCAATCTGAGTAATTTCTTATTTACGCAGGACAATTCGATCGCATGGATTGACCGGTATTTGGCCGACTTATTTTACGATAGAAATGAAGAAGATAGGTACACACATCCGATAAAAAAATACATCGCCAAATATGTTCTTTTGCTAAAGTGGCTGGCTGCTCAAACTGAGTCACCCGAAATTCAGCTCTTTACGGATAATATCAGAAAAAAAACAGTGGATCTCGTCATAGATATCGGCAATTCGGCTACCTGTGCGCTATTATTTGAGAATAAAGATGACGATAGCTTTGACTTTGATAGCGTCAAGAAACTTATCATTCAAGACTATACCAATCCGCATTTGGAGTATAATAATTCGTTTCCGATGAACATGATTTTTAGTGAATCTAGTTTTGGAAACATTGATAAAGATAATTATCACAACAATAAATTTATTGTTCCCAGTCTGACCCGTATTGGTTTTGAAGCAGAAAAATTGATCCATTCAGCAAGTACAAATCTAGATCTTGGTTACGAACTAAAGACTTACAACTCGAGCCCGAAACGCTATTTATGGGATGATCAGATAAGTGATCGCGAATGGGAGTTTCAACCTCTTAAGACTAATCGGGTAAAGAAAGTATATCTGAATGGAATATCAGAGCAACTTAGCTTAGACGGGAGCTTAAAGCGTTCGCGTGAGGTATTTGGCGCGAAATCGATGTTTTCTAGAGCTTCGCTGATGAAGTTTGTTTTTCTGGAAGTATTGATGCATGCCCATGTACAGATCAATTCTTTTAAGTTTAGGGAAGAACATGGTGAAATGACCATGCCAAGGACAATCAAAAGGATTACGATATCATGCCCTACTGGTATGATCCAGCATGAGCAGATCGCACTAAGACAAGCGGCGGCAGAGGCGTGTGAATTACTGGATGGATACCAACGATTCTACTTTGATCAGGATGAAAATACAAACTGGTTTAAAAAACCGGAGATTATTCCATCTATTCAAGATATATCCAAGACCCTCAGCCAGCTGGAAGATAAAAAAGATTGGATGTATGATGAGGCAACCTGTAGCCAGCTTGTTTTCGTTTACAGTCTCTTTTCGAAAAAATTGCGAAGCAACAATTATGTGATTGATCATTTTTTATTCAATAATAAGAATACATTAAAGATTGCTTCGATTGATATCGGCGCGGGGACAACTGATATAATCATCAATCAATATCAGCTTAAGACCTCAAATAAGATTCAGGAATTGATTCCCCAACCGCTATTCTGGGATAGTTTTAAATTGGCAGGAGATGATCTGATGAAGGAGTTGATTCAAAAGCTGATTATTCGCAGTCCCCTAAAAATGGATGATTTGGCCATTGAAGGATTAGAAAATTATGGAAGATCAAAGGGAATTATAGACATCCAAAGTCGGATCAACGGATTTTTTGGGGAGAACTCCAATAATATGGGGTATCTCGCAAAGATGATGCGCAAATCATTTGTCCATCAGGTAGCACAGCCTATTGTACTTAAGTACCTACAACAGGCCAATCAGCAAGAATCTTTGGATATGTCTTTCGAAGAAATCATAGGGCACAAATTTGAAAATAGTGCACTTGTCAACTATTTTGAGCGGATCATCGGATTCAATTTTTTGGAAATCCGATGGACAATATCGGCTAAGGTCGTCAATGAGATCGTTGCGAGTGTATTTGAGGGACTGGTTCGTCAAATGTGTCTGGTGATTAACCAGTTTGAGTGTGATTTTGTGGTCTTGTCCGGAAAGCCTGCATCCTTGCTTAGCTATGAGGAACTGTTCAAAAAATTTCTGTTTGTTTCGCCGACCAATGTGATCAATCTCAATAATTATTGGATCGGAAAATGGTATCCGTTTGCAGACAATTTGGGGAATGTTGAAGATCCTAAGACGATTGTTGCCGTGGGGGCAATTATCGCTTTGATGGCAGCCAAATTGAAGAAGATACAGGACTTCAATTTAAATACAACGGAGCTGATCAAAAACCTGAGTTCAACGGCCGATTATATTATTTCCAAAGTGGAGAATAGAAAAGAAGTCATATTGACCCCACAAAAACATGAGCAGACTTTTCTGCTAAAATCACTTCCTTTTGAGTTTGGCTATGCGAAATATCTATCGCGAAACTACACCTATTCAGGTCTCTATAGATTAAGTATTGATCACAGGCAGATGGAAGAGGTTATCAAGAACCGTTTTGTCGGTCGCGATGCGTCATTTTATGAAGAACAGGTCGATAAAGAACGGGGTGAAATATTACGCCATCTACCGTTGAAGGTGACCATCGCCCGAGATTGGGATGAAAGTAAGGAAATATTGAAGATTGAACATATCGAAGATAATGAAGGGAATGAAAGGCCAGCACGTTTCTTCCAGCTCCATTATCAGACTTTGGATAGTGTTCAGGGATATTGGTTAGATACTTGTGAATTCGTTTTATAGAAAAGAAATGTCGAATAATTATTCTGAATTAGAAATCAAGCTTATCGAGGAATTTATTTCCAGTAAGATCGATCTCATACAGGGATCGATTCAATGGGCTGACAAAAATCTAAAGTATGAAGAACGCAATAAAGCGCTCCTCAGCTTGAAGAACAGCCTGAATACTATAAAAAAGGTTCAGGGCAATATCGGTAATAAACCGGTCATCGCTGTATTTGGGGCAAGTCAGGTGGGAAAATCCTATCTGATCAAAAACCTGTTGAGCGATACAAGCAGGCCCTTTGAGATTGAAAATGACGGTAAACAATATGATTTCCTAAAGCAAATAAATCCGCCGGGAACTGGTGCCGAAAGTACGGGGTTGGTGACTCGATTTACGATTGATCAAGATCCCTCGTTCCCAGATTTTCCAATAAAGGTGAACTTGCTGGCAGCAAAAGATATACTATTGGTGTTGCTTGATGCTTTTTTTCTGGATCTCAAGAAAATCACTTCCTTTCCCTCAAAAGGGGATTTTGAAGCACATCTTAAAAAACTGGAGCTTGAGGAAAAAGGATCTCAGCAGGATTTTTTAACCGAATTTGATGTGCTTGAAATTAAGGAGTACTTTGAAAAAAATCTTTCACAGCATACCATCTTGTTTGAAGGTCTTTACGAAACAAGGTTCTTCGAACGTATAGGCCGTATTATCCATCATTATGGGGCTAGTGATTGGTCGCGCATATTTGATATCCTCTGGAATAAGGAAATCTTATTGACAGATCTTTTTATCAACTTAATCAATAAGCTGAAATTGGTACAGTTTGCACGCCATGGGTATATCAAGTTTGAAAATGTACTGCGTGAGGGGGGAGCTATTCTTGATGTCAAACGCTTGGGCGAACTCAGTGCCGATTCCGGAAAAGGCAGCACAATTTTCAAGTTGACGAATGGTGCTGAGGTTCAGATTGAGGTCCCTGCATTGTCAGCACTGATTGCCGAACTTGTTTTTTCGATTCCCGAAGGACTTGTCGAATCCAAAGAGTTTTTAAAATACAATGATTTATTGGACTTTCCGGGAGCCCGTAGCCGTTTGGCATTGGATCAATCGGATATCTCGACAAAGAATATTGATGCCATGTTATTGCGGGGTAAGGTCTCTTATCTTTTTAATAAATACTCTCTTGATTTCAATATCAATAATCTCTTGTTCTGTACCAATGATAAGCAGCTGGAAGTCAACGAAATTTCATCTCTCTTATACAACTGGATCGAGAACAATGTAGGCGGGAGTGTCGAAGAGCGATCAACATCACTTCAGGAAGCAAGCTTGCCGCCACTGTTTGTCATCTTTACCTTTTTCAATAATCAGATCAAGTTTGACATCACTAACGATGGTGAATACCTGGAATCTGCTGAAAAATTAAACTATAAATGGCACACGCGTTTTGAGCGTTTCTTTGAACAGGAGATCGTTACGCAATCGCGTAACTGGCATACAAAATGGACAAGCCAGGAAAATCTGTTCAAGAATTTCTATCTGTTGCGCGATTACAAGTATTCAAACGATACGTTTATCGGATTTGAACAGGAAGGAGAGGAGCTCGCAATCCATCCCGATAGGGAGAATTTTTTGAAAGTCATGAAGCAATCCTTTACACGCTATGGTTTTGTCCAAAATCATTTCCAGGATGCTGAAAGAACATGGCAACACGTTGCTACCATCAATCATGATGGCTCGGCGTTGATTATTGAGTCCCTAGCGAAGGTGTCGGGTAATAAAACCAAGATCAATCATAATCTTCAAAAGTTAAACACAATCCTGACCAAGATACAGCGAGATCTCGAACGTTTTATTCACAAGGACGACGTCACTGTGATGCGCGAAACGCAGATGCGCCAGGTAAATCAGTTTCAGTTGGGGTTTAATAGTGCCTTAGTAAAAGATCTTGGCTTGTTTAACGACTTTATAGACTGTCTTTCGATTAATCCCAATGATGTTTTTCAGTTGCTGAATGAACATATGGTGGTTGATACCAGTCGTCGTATATTGGATGAAACCACACAGGAGTCCATTCTATTGGTTCAATATCCTGAGCTCAAACAGGCGAGGTCGAAAGCAGAAATGCTGACCATTCTGCAAAAGCATCTTTGGCTTTCATCGCATGAAGCTGTAGAAGACTTTTTAAAAGACAGTGGTATCGAAATCGCCGAATTATTCCAGCAGGAAGAGACCAATTCATCAAAATCTGAGTATTACGTTCAATTAATTCTCGAATCTTGGCTAACGAAGATCAACAACTTGGATCAGTACAGAGATTTCATCGCACATGGTTTGAATAGAAACAGTTTGATTTTCGTTGTGAGCTACTTTAAGGAACTGCTTAAAAAGCGAAATGTCGCCAGCAAAATAGTCAGATTGTTAAATGATATTATTTCTGAGATAGATGTCAACCATGGTTATGAAATATTTTTGACCGAAACCTTCTCCCTGGTGATCAATGAACTGATTTTTAATTTTGATGTCAGCTACTTTACGGAAGAAGAGAAAGAGGAAGCCAGAAACATCTTGGTTTCTAATCCCAATCGATTTTTTGAACGAAAACTTGATACATCTGCCAGTGCGATATCAGCTTTATTTGATGCGGAACATATAGATGTACGCGCAATAGCACTGCAGAAGTACAACAAATGGATTGAATATTTACGCCTTTCACTTCTTGTCAATGCAGGATATATCGATTACGATGAGCAGGCTAATCAGGAATTAAAATTATTGGTCGAACAGTATTCACCCTTTCAATTGGTTTAAAAATGCAAAAATTTCATTCAATAGAAACAGATAGGTACATTCCATTATCGTTTGACAATGCTTACCTGTTTAGTCAATACGATAGAATCAGTAATTTTTTGGTCTTCAACCTAGATAAAAAGTACCGGAATTTTTTGGCCAAACCCGTTAAAAACAACTATGATATTGACTGGTATAGTTTGCATATGGACCTTCAGCCGGTAGAGCATTCATCTTATCGGGAATATGGTCTCAAACAATATTGGCTGGTCATGGAGGAACTTCAAAAACGTATAGAAGATCTTATGCGGAATAGAGACTCCAATGTACAGTATTGGGGGGCAATTCTTCAGACAGTTTTTAATCCAGAGGACAATCTTATTTTCACCAATGGACAGGATATCTGCATCATCTGGGGCTGGAAGTTTGAGAATAATCAAAATCGGAAACCGCAGCTGCTTGGCGATAACTTTCAGGAGACAATCAGTCCGCAGGATACCCCATTACCACCGCAGATACCAACCCCGGATCGCTTAGTAGCTGATATCATTGCGCCAAAACAAGCCGAAAGCCTGGAGTATATACCTGCAATTGAAAACCCTATTCCCTCTCCGGCTGTCCCCGAAGAGTATTTTATGGCTGATGTCAAAGAAGAAAATATTGATGTAGAAACAGGTAAGAAAGAAAGTTTTCTGGCCTTTTTAAAATATATAGCGGTGACTTATTGGTGGGTGTTGATTGTACTACTGGTATTGATCTGTTTGGTCTTCTTTTTTAAATCTCTAATCCACAGACCGTAATGGAACATGTAAAAAACAAATCTTTCGCCAACAACTGGTGGCTTTTTTATCCCTTATTGTTTTTGCTTGTCGGTTTGCTTGTGTATGCCTTGCTATGGAATCCTGAGAATACGATAGAGGTGCTAAGACAGGAACTGAACGATTGCAGGGATAGCCATGCCGCTTCTTCTACAAGACCGGTTGATGGGGGAGACAATACCTTGCCTGGCAATATTGATTCGCTTCAAATAGGGGAACTTGATAAAAATCGGGCGCTGCCAGGGGAAGACAAAAAAGCTGAAAATACGATCGTTAACTGTGATGCAAAGGTAGAGTCTGGTGGTCAGGGAGTCACCAAGACCAAGCATATCCTGGGCGATCAATCGGGACGCGTCATTTTGCAGTATGATACGAAAACAATTCCAGATGAGATCAAAGTCTATTACGATGGTAAACCTATCGCTCATACAGATGGACTTGTTTCTGGAGCCGGCCAGTTGGAATGGATTTATGAAGTTGCTCCTGGCAAACCCAAATATTGCTATGTTGAAGTTTCGGCACCAACACCCCGTACCGTTTGGGAATATATTGTTAATTGTCCACTTTAATAAAGACCGATGAAACAGTCAAAATACCCCTTTTATTACTACATGGTCCTGGTCTCTTTTTTATTGCTGAGCGTACTTTTTTGGATCTTTTGCCTTACTGCTGGCACCGCGGTAAGACGAGGCAAGGTCCAGGCGACGCCTACAGTACATAGACATACTACTGCTTCCATGGAGCAGACAACCTCCATCGCGCACTTAGATCCGCCGCCGGTGGGCCAGCCTAATCTTTAATATTTGAATCTAGAAGTAAAGAAAATTTAGCCGATATGAAACAAGAGAATTTTTTGTTTGTGGATGTGGTTTCGTCCATTTTCCTGCTCATCCTGTTATTGTGTAATTTCTTTGGAATGCTCTATATGACAGAGGGTACCATGCTACTGAGCCTAGCTGTTAGCCTAATTATTGTAGTCTGTTATTATTTTGTTTTGCAGCTGCTGAAACGGAATAAAGAACGTATGCTCAATCAAGGGTATCTGAAGAGTACCGCCAGTCTATTTTTTATTGTATTCGTTGTTTTTGGCCTGATCAGCTATGTCTTTATGATCCATTTGGTCAATATTGAGAAAAACAGCAAAAAGGCAATTCAGAAAGAAGCAGATGAAAAAGTGTTGCTTGTGAAAGATTTAGCCACACAATACGATAAACGCGCAAATGAATCGATGCAGACTTTTGAGGCGCAGTTTAAAGGTAAGTTACAGGCCTATAAAAATCAGCGAACAAATGTACTGCGCAATGAATTGGGAAATCCACCTTTTAACCTGCCCGAAGCCATATTGAACAGTCCGTCAGCAAGTATTGACGTGTCGGCGAGTACCAATGCCATATTGAATGCCTATCAAGTTAAATATAACACCAACCATAAGTTGTTGGACAGTTTGGTATTCAAAAAAGCAGATAGTTATAATCAGATCTTTCAGCAATGGGATAGGCTTAGTTTGGCAACAAACTACGTTGCCCTGAACGATTTTGTTAAAAGTAGCGCAACGCTTGTGAATGAAAAAATCAAGGAGCTACCCGTTGACAATGATCCGATCAAAGTCACGATCAGTGAAGGGAATCTGCCCTTGGATAGCCCGATTGCATTAGCGAAGGTCTATTCGCCCGATTATCTCCTTCCACTGATTATTATACTGATTATGCATGCCTTTATTTTGATCCCTTACTTCACGTATCGGGTGCGCAAGTATAACAGTCCCCGCTTAAAGGACGCTGAAGCAGAAATTATTAATCGTGGTGGAACAATAGAAATTTAATACCTAAAAAGATGGATAAGCATAAAAAACAAAATATTTTATCGAACTGCAATATGGTTCCATTGCCGGCCTTGGATCAAGCTATAGTGGGCGGATTTATCGCATTTGATGAATTGGAACAGCACGGTCTGACCAGGGACAAATTGAAAGAGTTGCAGCTTTTGGATGATAGTCGAAATGGCAAAATTGTTTTGCCACCTCCGATCCCAGGTTTGCCACCTATTGATGTCGAGCTGCCGCCAATGCCAGGAATGCCTCCGTTACCTACGATGACCAGTCCAATTGCTCCGATTCAGACCAGTGAAACATTGCTGGAACAAATCAAGAACAATGAAATTTCTGCCGACGATATCAAAAAGCTTATCGGGGAGAAGAAACTGACGTTTGACTATCTTGAAAGTATTGGTGTCGAAAAGAGAGTGGTTCAGGCATTGAAATTCTATAGCAGTGCCTCTGCTATTACGATCTTTAAGCGAATTGAGGACCTGCCACCCATGGAAAGTGGACGGACCGATCTTTATATGGTGGGTATGCCATTTTCAGGTAAATCAACGATCTTGGCAAGTCTCATCAAACATTCCAATAAGCAGGGGATATTAATGCACGATAGCTATAATCCCGATGGGAATAAATATTTGGAAACCCTGAAGAGAAATTTAGATTATGGTGTATTGCCGATACGTACTGATAGTGCAAGTTACAACTATATCGCAACTTCATTTAAAGATCAAAAAGGTACGACCCATCCCTTCAATATTGTCGAGGTTCCGGGTGAAAATTATGTGAAGATCTTTAATCAGGGCTTTGACAATTCGGAGATCCCCCAATTTATCAATTACGTCAAAAGTAACAACAAAAAAATCCTGGTATTTATTATTGATGCATTATCTCACGATAAGCGTTTTGAAGATGAAAAGTTCTTCTCGGCATTAGATCAAAGCATCGCTTATACCAATATCATTTCCATTTTTAAGGACTCTAAGGTATTAGAGAATACCGATGCGGTATATTTTGTGGTCAATAAGTTTGATTATATCAAACAAACCAGATATCGCGATGACGATAGGGCAGAAAGTGAATTGGCCCTCGATTACATGAATCAGGAGTTTCTGTCCCTTATCGAAAACTGCAAGACTGCACGTGAAAATTCCAGAAACCAGTTTAAGATCAAAATACTGCCCTTTTCCATTGGTGATCTTGTTTACGAAAAGATTGTGACTACGATCAAAGATAAATATCCGCAAGAACTGGTGAAGAATATGTTGGAGGATAGTTTTGTCGTAAAAGGCGGCGCATTTTGGAAAAGATTTTTTTAAGAAATATTTATGGAAAGTACACATTATAGAAATAGAGTGCATCTTATTATCGAACGTACTCTGAATGGTCTGGATTATGAGTATGTCTCGGCCGGACTGAATAAAAATGAATTAGAAAAGTTACAGCTTTCATTTGATGAAACCAGTCAAGTAGGTCAGTTTAATGAGGGGTACTGTTATTCTGTCAAGCGAACCGCCCAGCATTTGATTTATTCGGTTATTAATACGAGTATGAAGGATAATGCAAAGCGTAATGGATTTTTTGCAGTGCGTTTGATTGTTAAGCACAATGAGCTGCTGTCACGTGTCATGCAATATCTATTGCAGATCACCACACAGTTTATAAATCATATGAAGGACGGGAGTTTAAATAATCAAAACTACGATCTTATTCTAGAAGAGGCTGCAAAAGACATCAAACGAGCCAATTGCATTAAACCGGTGATTGATCTGGATAAAACAATATATTATCAGTTTTTGAATCTCACTTTGGATCAGAGTGATGCTTTCAACAACCCCAAATTGGTATATGCGAGCAAAGTCTATTTCCTGGACGAACAGTCAATACAAAATGAGGGCGTCGCTCAACAGTTCGGTTTTCAGTCGGCGCAAAACTTCTTTGGAAAGGTTCGTAAGATTACATTTAACAATACCACTACAAATGGTTTGCGTGTAAAGATCAACGAGCAAGAGGTTAGTTTGGCGAAGGATCAATTTATCATCTGCAAAGATGGCGACCGTGTGCAATACAAGCTTATTTTTGATTCACGTTATAAGGACGTCAATATTTTCGAAGGAGAAGTGGAGGTGCGCCCCGAGGAACCCAGACCGCCGAAACCTTCAAACCGAGAGCCTGAACGAAGTTCGAATGGATTGGTATGGGCGTGGATTATTGGCCCAATCCTTGGAATTGCCATCGGTTATTGGGGAATTGGCCTCGTTATGAATTTTTTTGGAACGGGACAAAAAGCTACCGATACTGTTGTTGTAAAAGAGGAAATACCCGCCGAGAATTTTAACTTCAAAATCGATACTGCCAAGAGTAAGGCACTGTACCTCGAATTTAGCGATTCCACCTTGCAAGGTTACGTTTTTAATTACAAAGGAAAAGCTGAAGGCTGGAAGTTGTATAAAAAAGGAGAGGAGAAGAATACGAAAACTTTAACTAAAGCCGAGTTACGCTCTATTTTTCAGGATGAGGATCGTGTTCTTAATTTTTGTGATCAGCTTACCGCACAGATTCCAAGCGATATTCCGGAAGATAAGCCCGCCGCGACCAATTCAAGACCGATAGATAGCGAAGAGATCACCAGCAAAAAAAATAATAAAGTACAGCCGGAGAAGCCTGAAAAACAATCTAGCCAGCCAGCGAAAGGAGGGACCAAAGGCCATGAATCAAAAGTATAGGGGACTTTATTTTTTGGGAGCTACCCTAGGGGTTGGTTTACTGATTGTTGGTTCGATGAAGCTGATGAGTTCATCTCCAGCCCAGCATGGCGCTAGGAAGCAATCGGCTATCACAATGGCAAGTGGGCATAAAGTGTTGGAAAATAAGATCCAAGAGCTTTCCGAAGACAATGTAAGTCCGGCCCAGTACAACAACTTGCTGATCGAGATCAATAATGCAGCTTCACAGAATCTGTTTAATAAAGCGATTCAGGACATGCTGCTTCAGCAGCTCAATGGCAGATATACTCAACTGAGCATCGAGCGCAGTAATAAATTGCTTCGTTCGGACCCTGTTAAACAGGCAGAACTTAATATTCTTGTCGCTCATCTCGAAAGTACTTTTGGTCCTACCGCCGAGGTTGCAACGATCAAAAATAAAGTTAAAGCTTTGAATCACTATACGGAAGTCCTGCCACAACGTGTAAACTCATTGATCAATCAAGGTTTCGCGGAATTTGATGAGAGTGGGTATAGGGCTTTAATGAATGAACTGGAGCGAATGCCAAACCTAGATGCAAATCTCAAAAGAAAGAAATCTGTTCTTGCCGTTAGAAATACTGGCGTAAGCAAACTGCAACAATTTCATCGGAATTACGAAAACTGGAATTTGAACATGAATTTATAAAATAGGATCCTTCCGCTAAAAAGTGGCTGTATCAGATAAAACCTACATAGATTAATCTATAAATATGAAATATTTATTAACCCTTTTTTTAATGGGCCTGGTCTCTTTTTGCTTTGCGCAGGCGACCAACGATGAATTATTGGCACAGGCCAAAGCACAAATGGATAACGGCTTGTATGAAGAGTCCATAAATACCCTAAATAAAATTCACGGCAAGACGAAGACAAAAGAATTCGTCGATTACTTTATGACCGTAAATTATTTCAAATTACTGGATAATGGCGATTACCCATCTTTTGAGCTCATCAATAAGGTACGTAGCCAAAGCGCTCTGTTTTTGAAAAATTATTCAAAATCGCGCAACCAAGGTGATGTCAAAAGAATACTCGACAAAATGGACGAGTACCCAAAGACACAGCAAAGTTATGACGATACCAAAAATCGAATCTTACAGGAAAAAAAGACCGAAAGGCAACAGATTTTACTTACAGCGATCAGGAAATCCTATGAGGTGCAAGATTATGCCCAAAGTTTAGCCACCATTAAGGTTGCCAAAGAATCGGGATATGATGAGAGCCCTGTTCGGTATTATGATTTTATGGTGAAGTACAAACTATATGATCAGAGCCCCTCGCAGACATACCATGAAGTAGAATCTATCGTTGCACTTGGAAATGCTATTTTAAGCAGTGACAATAATTCACTGGCTAAGCTGAGTACAGCGGAAGTAGAAAAGATCAAAAATATTGTAGCCGGATTACCAAAATCGCTGGACGAGTTCAGAAAAAAAGAAGAGGATAAACGTGCTGCTGCGTATGCCTTAGCGATGCAACGTAAATTTGATGCGGTATCAGACAGTTACAATGCGCAGGATTATCATAAAGTCATTTCAGCTACAAATGATTTTCCGGACAGATCCCGTGATAATCAAAAAGTGAGCTACTTTCAGGCTATGAGCCGTTACCAGCTGTTTAAACAAGAGGGAAACTACAGTTTTTCGGATCTATTGACGGTAAAGTCTGCTCTTGAAGAGTATATAACGAAGTTTAATGAGGAAGATTTGACCTCTAAGAATGAGGTATCTGCAGCCTTAGGAGATCTGAATAAAAATTATCCGACTTCGCAATATGCTTACGATGCGATGGTTAAACGGGAGGAGAAAAAGGAGCTGGCGGCACTGCGTCGTGCTAGGAGAAAGCTATTTACCAATATCGGCTACGAGTATGGAAAATTGGCACCAATTGGTCTACGATTTGAAACTGGTGGTGCATTTGTTGGATTCTTTGCGACGGTGCGTTACGGGCTGAAGTCAGATAACCAACTCGATTCTTATTACTTAAGCACGCGGTCGTCCCAACCCAATAAAACAGAGCTTATCGTAGGGCCAAATTTTAAGGTAGTCGATTGGTTGTTGTTGAACATTGGAGCTGGCTATGGAGTTTATTCCCATTTATTTCGTGATGATTACGCAGACCGAGAGGGTCATGGAAAAACCGGTTATATTGGCGGTTACGGCGGAGTGACTTTACGACTTAGTCGGCACGTAAATATCATAGGTGGTGCTTCCATGATGGCGATTGACAAACAGTTCTCTTCTAAAAAATTTACCCAGCCCGAATTTACGGGTGGTATTACTTTTAATATTCGATAAAAATGAATTCCAAAAACTTTAATATACGATATCTCTATTCCCTGTTTATGCTGATCCTCCCCTGGACATCTTGCGACGATAAAGACAAGTTTGATTTTAATCAGCATAATAAAGTTGCGGTAACGACCTTACAGATGACCGGTGTAACCAAAAACGATGCTACGCTGAACGGACGTGTAAATACCAACAATGGAGAGACATTGACACAGGTTGGCATCTGCTATGCTACCCACCAAAAGCCAACAGTGAACAATGAAAAAGTACTCAAGACAGGCGATCTGGATACTGGGGCGTTTACGCTATATGCTCAAAATTTAAAGCCGGCTACAACCTATTATTTTAGGGCTTTTGCAACCAATAAAAATGGTACTGCCTATGGCGATCCTTTGAGCTTTACCACGCAGAGTGGTTATGTTGCTAAACTAGAAACACAATCTGCAAGCAGTATCACGCGTATTACCGCCGAACTAGGCGGAAAGATTTCAGATGATGGCGGATACCCGGTGATCAGCAAAGGGGTTTGCTATAGCAATGTGTCATCGTTCCCGACGATTTCAAATGACAAGGTAAGTGTTGATACACAGAGTACTTCATTTAAAGTTAATCTAACCAAATTAAAGGCAGGTACAATCTATTATGCGCGGGCTTATGCTACTTCATCTGTTGGAACAGGTTATGGGCAGGTGGTCAGTTTTACGACACTTCCGCCAATTGTCGCATCAGGAATATCGACCGCCGCGGTCAGTTCGGTTACTTATTCTTCAGCTTCTGTTGGAGGTACTGTTTTGGATGATAATGGATCGACTGTAACAGCCCGGGGTATATGCTACAGCAATTCCAATACTACGCCAAGTGTCAGTAGTGGGACAATTTTGAATATAGGCAGCGGAACCGGTAGCTTCTCTGGTCAATTGACGGGCTTGGTCGTAAATACAAGCTATTATATACGCGCTTTTGCTACCAATAGCGCAGGTACGGCTTATGGGCCTGTGGTCAGTTTTAAAACCTCTATGCCAGACCTGCCAAGCAGCGTTTCGACAACTACCCCTTATAATGTGACTATGACTTCGGCATACACAGGGGGATATATTGGCTCCGCTGGCGGTGGAACTATTTCTGCCAAAGGGGTCGTTTATAGCAGCAGCAACTCATTGCCTTCTTTAACCAATGGTACAAGGGTATCTGGTGGTTCAGGAACTGGTAATTTTTTACTTATACTTTCCGGATTGCAATACAATACAATCTATTACGTCCGATCTTACGCAACGAATGAGGCCGGCACGACTTATGGAAATGTGTACACGTTCAAAACATTGTTGCCAAGCCTACCATCAAGCCTGAGTACTTATGGAGCTGTCAGTATCACACCAGGCTCAGCTTATGTGTCGGGTTATATTGGCTCGGCTGGTGGAGGGAATATTTCTGCTAGTGGCTTTGTCTTCAGTAGCAGTACATCAAATCCCACTATTGGGAACAGCACATCAGTTACTTTGGGGAGTAGTATCGGAAGTATCGCAACTACATTGACCGGGTTATCCGCAGGTACCAGTTATTATGCCAGGGTATATGCGACCAATGAAGCAGGAACTACCTATGGCAATCTCATAAGCTTTACCACAACAAGATATACGGTACCAACCGGGGTGACAACCTATCAAGTCGGTAATACTGGGAGCACTTATGTTACCTTTAGCGGAGATATCGCTACAGACGGTGGTAGTACATTAACGGAGCGCGGTTTTGTATATTCCACGTCCAGTAATCCAACATTGTCTAGTGGAACAAAGACGACCGTATCGGGCAGTAGTGTCGGATATTTTAGTAAATCGGTCACAGGATTTAATAAGTATACGACTTATTACGTACGGGCTTATGCTACAAATACCTATGGTACAACCTATGGCTCGAGCGCTGCTTTTTATACCTATTAAAAATAAAAGGGTAATCTGTTTGGAAGATTACCCTTTTATAGACTAATTGTTAATTAACCGTATTGCATCACTTTTAATAAATCCGATCAAGCCTTTGTCTGTTTTTACTTTGGCCCAATTTCCTATATTGGAAAGACATGTCAATTTTTGATTTCTATAGATCGTTGCCAATATGGGAAAATCAGCTGCCGGTCCCTTGCGTAAATCCATCTTTTCGACATTCAATACGACGGTTTTTAAGTAATAATCCTGATTTCCTGATGTGCCGTTGTCGGAGGTTTTTGGTGGTGTTTTTACAGACTTGTTTTTTTTCTCAATCTTAGGAGCCGATTTTTTGTGCATATCGAGATCACATACGCCGCAGGTACCACCACTGTTGCAGTGCGCACATTTGCTGCAATTGCGACAGGCAGTGCAGTTGGCCGATCCTGTACAGCGGCCGACTTCATGTCCTGCAAAAGCAAGCGTGTTATTTGTGGTCTGTGCAGATGCAAAATGCGAAGTTAATGTTGCGGTCAATATCAGTGTAATAGCTTTTATCATAATTATAAGCGGTTTTTCCAAAGTCCAAGTAGGTGATTTCGCGCATATTTTTGGGCCTCTACCAAACGTTGTTCATATTTAACATTGGGCGGAATGGTCATCAGTACGGCGTAGCCATCCTTCATAATCTTTTCGTTGACAAAGGTGCCATCAGTCAAATAGGCGTAAGCGAGTGTACGTCCATATTGATCTAATGGATTGACATCAAATTCCAAGCGTACAGTTTGGTCCATAAGCAGTTGTTCTGCATATTTCGAGGCCTCCTTTCCATAAGGTTGTTCCTTTTTATGAAAATAATTGCGGGGCTCAGGAGCATCAATTCCGATCAATCTTACCTTGATCTTTTTGCTTTCCCTGTTTACACACCAGAAAGTGTCTCCATCGGAAACCTTGGTGATCTGATATTCGCCTTCGGTTATACCCTTGTCATTTCTCAGAGTTCCACTTGTAAAGGCCGCGAACGGCTGCGTTTGTTTTTCCTTTTTGGGTTTACAAGCGAGAAAAAGAGTTGAAAAGAGAAAGACGTATAAGATGTTTTTGTTCATGATTGTACTATTTTATTTTCTTTTCCCTTTTCTTCTTTCGGCTGAGTTTCGGCACCTTTCACAACAATAAGATTTGCCGAACATTAGGGTGAGTACTTTCATTGTGAAACCTTTGCCTTTATAACTTTTTTTTCCTTTACCAGGTTGGATCTCTTTGTTGCACCATGCGCATTGATCATACATGTTTAAGCTGTTTAATTGTGAATAAATAGGATGAATAATATGTTTCAAAATTAAAACTATGATTTTCGGGTATTTATGGTTTCCCGTAAAGAGTCCTCTTACCGAGTACCTACTTTTGACTATCAACAATAAAGAAACGTATTGCTGTTTTAGCAAGATCAATTAAGCCATTTATTAAAAATTAAAAACCATGGATTTTAAAGATGAGATTCGTCAGTTCGCAAAACGAGTTGACAGACTTTTACCACAGATCAAAACAGAGGAAGCCACAAAGACATCGTTAGTGATGCCGTTTTTGAAAATATTGGGATACGATGTGTTTGACCCCTTTGAGGTACAACCAGAGTTTATTGCCGATATCGGTATCAAGAAAGGGGAGAAGGTTGACTATGCGATATTACGTGAAGACAAACCTGTTATCTTAATCGAATGCAAACATTATGCGGACGGGCTTGATCCACACAATTCACAATTGTTCCGTTATTTTCATACCACAGAAGCTAAATTTGGTTTGCTGACGAACGGCGTAGAATACCGCTTTTACACCGATCTGGTTACTCCGAATAAGATGGACGAAAAGCCATTTTTTGAGTTCAAGATTATGGATATCAAAGACAATGAAGTATCCGAATTACGCAAATTCCACAAAACAGAATTTGATCTCGACAGCATTTCCAGCGTTGCGAGCGAATTAAAGTACTTTAACGAGTTGACTATTTTAGCAATGGGCGAGATGCAAAACCCAAGCGACGATTTCGTTCGTTTTTTTGCGAAGCAAGCCTATCCAAGTGTTGTTACAGCAAAGGTTTTGGAACAGTTTACGCCATTGGTAAAACGGGTGTTTACACAGATTGTGAACGACCAGATCGCCGAAAGACTAAAAAGCGCACTGAAAAAAGAAACCGAAGCCGAAGAAAAGAATACTACTATAGCTCCAGCAGAACCGGAGGCACTGATTGTCACAACTGAAGAAGAGATTGAAGGTTACTTGATTATTAAATCTATTTTACGCAAGGAGATCGAGGTAGGTCGCATATTTATGCGTGATAATCAGTCCTACTGCGGCATCTTACTAGATGATAACAATCGCAAACCGATCTGTCGATTCTATTTTACGCCCAATCGCCTGCGTATCGGGTTGTTTGACAAAGACAAAAAGGAGGCTAAATATGATCTAGATTCATTGGATGATATCTACAAATATTCAGAGCAGATCGTGGAAACTGTCATTAACTATTAATCAGCTGTGTTATGAAAAAGTATCTATTGTTATTTCTTATTTCATTTTTATCTATGGCCTGTAAAAAAGCTGAATCGGAATACGATACATATGGTTATGAAACAGAATGTGATGAATGTGACATTAACTATGTTGATGATCTAGGGACTACGGTGTATGTGAATGGTCATAAAGGAACATGGAAGAAAGATTTTCCACGCTCTGTATTCACAGAGATGAAAATGACCGTCACTGCGCGACAATCGAATTCGAATACTGTGTCTGCTCATATTATAAAAGACGGTAAGCGGCTGGTTTCGAAGTCAGGCAATTCCAGTGTTACTGTTAGACATATCGTAAAAAGTTCGGGATCAACTAAACCTGTTTCGAGCATCTGTGGTGCTCCAACCCAAAAAGGAGGACCGTGTCAGCGAAAAGTGTCAGGTGGGGGAAGGTGCTGGCAACACAAATAATTGAATTATTATTAACTTTTAAATTTATAAATATGGCAACAAGACATGAAATTAAGTGTATCAAAAAGACAAATCGTCAAAGTGCACATGAAAGAATTGAAGAAATTGGTGGAAAAAATGCAGACGGAACTTCATGGAGATTAACACAACAACGAGCGATATCTGGAATTGAGGATGGGAAATGGAGCTTTTATGTAAATCAAGGGGGGAACGTTATCGACGTAATTGTGGCAACGAGTGCCTTAGGTAACAAGTACATTAAGACTAGAAATGATGGCGAACAACCTAATAATCTTTTAAGTTTACCAGAGTGTTTATAAATCTATTTTAAAATACTTGAGATTACAGATCAAGCGTTAGCCAAATTGTCGAGAGATCAATTTGGCTTTTTAATTCAATTTTCTTTTGTAGGATGTTTTATTAGAAACAATGAGCTTGAGTATACTTGAGAACAATATGTCTATAAAATATTCACCTCCCTATTCCCGCCATTCACCGAGTTTTCCCGATCGTTAGTCTAAAGCCCGTAGGCTAGGGGCGTATTGTGTTGTAGTTTTGAGTCAACAAATAAGAACTAAAAACTAACAATATAAAATAAAGACATTATGAAAACGCTAGTAAAAACCTTCGCAGCAGCAGCTTTAATCGCAGTATCCACTTTCGCTATGGCAGCTGAAGGACCTGGAGCAAAAGCAACAAAAGCAAACGTTAACCTTTCCACAGCAGACTTTGCTTTAGAACACTATGTGGCGGTAACTACGGAGGGCGAATCGGCAGGTGTAGAACAATTATTCGCCGAAGATTTCAACCAAAAAATCCAAGCTACCAATGCGCAGTCTAACAGCCGTAGCGAAGTGGTTAAATCTTTGAAAAAACAAAAAGGCGAAAAGCTAAACTGTACAGTAAGCACCGACATCATCGAGGAATCGGCGGACTATATGATCGCTAAAGTAACCTTGAAATTTGAAAACTTCACCAAAACAGATCTAGTTACTTTGGAGCGTGTGGGCCATGATTGGAAAGTTTCCAAATCGATTAATTCGTATAAATAAGTATTTAAAGAACTAGTGATCTGCCGAGATCAGTTTAAGGTCAGATCACTAGTGAATCAAATGTTTAAATTTAGTTTAGAAGCCAGGTCGTGAGATCTGGCTTTTTGTTTTGTCATGCAATGTGCGTAACTCGTTGATTGCCGATCATCAAACTTTAAATTCTGGTGCAATCATCACTTTTTCCTCTTTTACGTTATTCAGGAAATCGCTGTATTTTATAGGTAATTTTTTACGATGAAAATAAAAGTAGAAGTCAAATGAGCCACCCACGATCCCTTTTCCTGGTACGTATATAAATCTGTCAATACCTCTATCTACTTCCAGCTCATGATCATGCGTATGCCAGTCTGTATAAGTCCAAAATTGATAACCCATTTTACCATTTTTAAACTTGACGACCTTAGATAAATATTCTCTTCGGTCTCTTAGATAATCGAAAGTAGGATAGTCGTATGGGGTATTGCCGATAGTGTAAGCAGGAAATTCTTCATGCGGATATCTCTTTTTAAAAATAGCTTCCATTTCAGTAATTTTAAGAGGCTCTTGCTCAATATTTATTGTTCCAAACATATTCTGAAAAATGGAAGGCCTATTTCTTATCGCAAAAAATTGTATTAGACAATGTTTGGACGAATAGTATTTGTTGCCAATTTTCCGGATAATTTGATATTCGTCGAAATATTTAGTTTTTGCACCGTATGTTTTATCAAAATCAGCATATGTATTGGCTCTTAATAGCCTTTTAAGGTATTGGTGGGGTATCGTATCATTTTTGATACTATCCAGATGAATCTCAGTCCAATCCCGGTTCCCTTCCAAATCTGGAAGAACGGCAATAAGAATTAGATTAAGGTCTTTGTGGTGGACCAATTTATTTCGATCTATATCTATACCATCAATGAACGTTAGTGAAAATAGCTCAACGCTCTTCTTGATACCATACAAGTTATCTGCAGATAATTTGTAATTATCTAATATACAGCCCTGTGGTTGATCAGGTAATAAGATATATTTGACGTTGGCTGATAAACTGAGCGAAACAATTAATAGTGGCATCAAAAGCCACAATCTGAACCGTTTAATTACATGTTGTTCCATCATTTCCTTCTCTATGTTTAATAACTTTGTTTTTCTCCGCTTCGCTAAAATCATTTACCACGCCGACTTTAGATAATGCCATGGCATCAGAATCACTTATATTAGGATTAAATGAACTAAGTGCAGCAGCTAAATCGTTCAAAAGTGATCCATATTTGTTATGTCCTTTTACAAACCTTGGTTGGCCGTTAATATTGATTTTTGTAAATCCTGGATATAAAATTCCGAATTCTTCTTTTAGCTATCGAAAAATCCTATTCTCTAAGTTAGGAATTTTTGCTAGCAGTTATGAAAATCTGTTATTCGGATGAGTTTAAATAACTTTTATAGGAGTCTTGTTCGTACTTGCTTCGTACAGCCTTCGGATTAGGTCGGGGAGGGTTCTATTGTTGACCAGTCTCTGAACAGTTTTTCCCTGTTCAGAGACTGGTCAAGGTCTGTTGGGCGTCTGTACATTATCTATTGATGATCCGAACGTGGTACGAATCTGATACGAAGCAGACTTACCTCCCTATTCCCGTCATTCACCGAGTTTTCCTGAGCGTTGGTCTAAAGTCAATAGGCTAGGGGCCTATAGTGTTGTAGTTTTGAGTCAACAATAAGAACTAAAAACTAATACAATAAAATAAAGACATTATGAAAACGCTAGTAAAAACATTCGCAGCAGCAGCCCTAATCACAGTATCAACTTTCGCTATAGCAGCTGAAGGACCTGGAGCAAAAGCAACAAAAGCAAACGTTAACCTTTCCACAGCAGACTTGGCACTGGATCACTATGTGGCGGTGACTACTGAGGGCGAATCGGCAGGTGTAGAGCAATTATTCGCTGAAGATTTCAATCAAAAGATCCAAGCTTCCAATGCACAAAGTAACAGCCGTAGTGCCATAGTTAAACTATTGAAAAAACAAAAAGGAGAAAAGCTGAACTGTTCTGTAAACACCGATATCCTCGAGGAGTCAGCAGACTATATGGTCGCTAAAGTAACTTTGAAATTTGAGAATTTTACCAAGACTGACTTGGTTACCCTGGAGCGAGTGGGCAATGACTGGAAAGTTTCCAAATCGATCAATTCGTATAAATAAGAACCATCCCTTACAAATATATAAGTTGTAGAGCCATGTCGAGAGATGTGGCTTTTTTCAGATTAGGCGTTTTTATGCTTATATCTACAAATAATTATTTAATTTACGGGCTAACAAAGCCGGTTAGTTAGAATGATTATTTACCATAGTACCAAAGAGAAGTTCTCCTGCGATATTCTCACCAACGATATTGATAATATTATCCAGCATGCCCTTGTAGAACGTACAGGAAAAAAAGTGGGTGAAGCTGAACTTAACTCCTTCCGTAACTCGCTCAGCTATATGGATAAAATTCTTCATGATGGTGAGATACCTGCTGACTGTGGTATTTCTATCGAGTATCATATTCCGCAGACCTCGAAGCGGGTAGACTTTATAATCAGTGGTTCCGATGGGAATACAGATAATGTTGTTATTGTTGAACTTAAACAATGGCAAACTGCTGAAATAACCGATAGAGATGGTGTTGTGCGAACCAGATTTAAGCAAGGGATGAAAGATACTGCCCATCCCTCTTATCAGGCTTGGTCTTATGCTGCACTATTAAATGGATTTAACGAAGCTATTGCTGAGGAGAAAATAAATTTACATCCCTGTGCCTATCTTCATAATTATGCTGAAGATGGTTGTATCCGAAATGACTTCTACCAAGGTTATATTGATAAAGCGCCGCTCTTTTTAAAACATGATGCTTTAAAACTACGAGAGTTCATCAAAAAATATATTAAGACTGGTGATCAGTCGGATATCCTTTTTAGAATTGATAACGGTAAGATCCGACCAAGTAAATCTCTTGCCGATGCCCTTTCTAATATGATCAAAGGCAATACGGAGTTCTATATGATCGATGATCAGAAAGTTGTTTTCGAGACAGCAAAAAAACTGGCGTTGAATTCATCCGAAAAAAACAAGAATGTACTTATTGTAGAAGGAGGCCCGGGTACGGGGAAATCAGTCGTTGCTATAAATCTATTGGTACAACTGATCAAAACTGGTCAGTTTGCACAATATGTGACTAAGACTTCTGCACCGCGTGATGTTTATTTTGAAAAATTATCGCGTGATAAAAAGAAAATAGAACTCAAACAGCTGTTTGTCGGTTCAGGATCTTTTATGCAGACTCCGGCTAATAGTTTTAATACCCTTATTGTTGACGAGGCACATCGTCTAACCGAAAAAACTGGTTTCTACAGGATGGGAAACAATCAGGTTGAAGAAATCCTGGATGCCGCTCACTGCGCCATCTTTTTTATCGATGAAAACCAGCGCGTAAGTCTTGAAGACTATGGTGAAATTGCCGTGATCGAAGAGTTTGCAAATAAAAAAGGTATTACTGTTCATCGATTATCCTTAGAATCCCAATTTAGGTGCAACGGTTCCGATGGTTACTTGGCATGGTTAGATAATACTTTGCAAATCCGAGAAACGGCTAATACCACTTTGGACGGATTAGATTATGATTTCCGTGTGATGGATTCGCCAGATCAATTGCGGGATCTGATTTACGAGAGAAATAAAATTAATAACAAAGCTCGTATCGTTGCAGGCTATTGTTGGCCTTGGGCAAGTAAAAAGAAGAGTGAGGCCTTTGATATTATTTTTGATGAATACGACTTTAAGATGCGCTGGAATATGACCGCTTATGGCGGGGCATGGATTATTGATCCCAATTCAGTTACCGAAATAGGATGTATCCATACAGCTCAAGGGCTTGAGGCTGATTATATCGGTGTGATAATCGGCAATGATTTATTGGTGAGAGATGGCGAAGTACTCGTTCAACCTACCGCAAGAGATAAAGATGATAGAACGATATTGGGCTATAAGAAGCTACTTAAGGAAAATCCTATCGAGGGCAAGGAACTGATTAAAGCAATTATAAAAAATACCTATCGTACTCTTATGACTCGTGGTATGAGAGGGTGCTATATCTATTGCACTGATGCGGAGACGAATGCATTTTTCAAAAAACAGCTGGAAGCTAATTCATAAAGAGATAATAATTTGGTTTATGAAGAAATCTCTGGAATATAAAATATCCTTAATGATATTTTTCGGATATTTGGGCATAAGCAAGTTTGTCGTTTAATATATTACTATGTCGGATTTTCAAGAGTTAATAGCAAAGATCAGAGCATTTAGAGATGCCAGGGATTGGGAGCAGTTTCATAATTCCAAAGATCTTGCAGTGGCATTGAGTATTGAGGCCTCAGAGCTTCTGGAGTTGTTTCTTTGGAAAGGCAATGAGGATGCTAATCCTGATAAGTTAAAGAATGAGCTTGCCGATGTGCTGATGTATGCGCTATTGCTTGCTGATAAGCATGGACTTGATGTCAAACAGATCGTTGAGGATAAGATGAAACTCAATAACGAAAAATATCCGGTAGAGAAGGCTAAGGGAACTGCCAAGAAGTATGATGAACTTTAGCCTCAATAGGGCTTCAAATTATTCTCTACGCTTCTAATTCCCATTTAGAATGTACCCTGCCCCAGTAGTAGCTCGACTATTTGTCTTGGTTTATCCTCTATTTTTTTAGAATAAAAAGAACCCTACCTCGATGAAACTAATGATGTGGTTAGGAAATTGAAGACGGACCATAAAACTGAGGAAAAACAGGCTTTTAAATCTGTACTCTTGTTGAATCTTGTAATTTTGAAGATTGAGATTTTAGAACGATTCTTACAATCCCAATGTATTTGTGAGATGAGGAGATAATAGATCTTCAGGTGAGCGGCATATTTATAATCGTGATGATTTAAAGTTAATTGACCAATTAAGTCACTTTACCTATTTAAGTAGATATTTCGCTACAAATTTGATGTTGACAAAATTTTTATTGTTAAAATATTTGACAATAAAAATTTTGTTACTATATTTGACAATGAATTTATTGTCAATTGAAGAAGTATGAAAAATAGTTTAGGTAATCCAGCAAGAGGTGATGCTTTTTATCCGAGAGATAGAGAGATAAAAAAACTCTATAGAGTACTAAATTCTGATACGAGTATTTACTTGTCGGCACCTAGAAGAGTGGGAAAAACTTCTATACTAAAATATATGGAGGAATTCCCAGAAGCTAACTATTATTTCGTGTATGTAATTACAGAATCTGTTGGATCAGATAATGAATTTTTTAAGGTGGTTTTCGAAACTCTATTAAATAGTAAAGCAATTAATAACCTATCAAAAATATCTGCTGGATTTCGCGATGTTTTATACGGTATTATGGACAAAGTAAAAAAAGTTTATAATGTCGAACTTCGAGAGAGAGGTGAGACAGATTATTACGATTTATTAATTGAACTTTTTAGCCATGTCAAAAATGATCTTGGACATTTAGTTATTCAGATCGACGAATTTCCACAAACTATTCAAAATATACTCAACAGTACCAATAAAGATGTTGCTGAACGATTTATTCAAAAAAATAGGACCTTGAGACATCATCCAGATGTTACTGGAAAAATTCAATTTATTTATACAGGTTCTCTTTCTCTGTACCCGATGGTAGAACAGGTCACGCAACTAACGGCAGTTAACGACCTTAGGACGGTTGAATTAGGTGCATTAACAGAAGTTGAAGCGGGAGATTTTTTGCAAAAGCTATTGGAGAATGAACAGCTCGCTATTAACAAGGACGTTTTAAAATATGTCCTGGATAAAATGAAATGGCATATACCTTTTCATTTGCAGCTGATTGCGCAAGAATTGATCGAGGTATATGAAGTTGAGGGAGATGAATTGGATGTGAAAGCTGTGGATAGAGCGTTTGAACAGGTAGTACATGTGAGGAACAGAGCGCAGTTCGAACCTTATTTTGCGAGGCTTAATAGCATATTCAAGGCGGAAGAATACGAATTTGTAATTGATATACTTAAGCATGTGGCGCTGTATGATCAAATTGAAGAGGATGTAATGATAGATTTTTCTGTCAAACATAATATCAAGGATATACAACGAATAAAAAATATGCTCGAAGGCGATGGGTATCTTTTTTACAGTATCGAGGATTCTGTATATAGGTATACATCTCCAATCCTTCAATTATGGTGTAGACGCCACATGTGTAGATGATTAAATAGATTTTAGAAAAAATGGCAGAGACAACATTATATAATCCGGCAAGTCTTCGCGAAGACGATCTTATTGCGAATTTCGTAGTGCGTACTCGAACCTTTGAAAAAATTTTCAAAGATATAAGTAGTAGTACGATGCAATATCCTGAAAAACATTATTTGATTCAGGGACAAAGAGGGATGGGGAAAACTACATTATTGTTGAGATTGAAGTATGAAATAGAACGTACAGAAACTCTTAATAATTGGTTAATCCCAGTGTTTTTTAATGAAGAGACCTACGATATTAATAATTTAGCAAGTCTTTGGGAAAAATTATTGAAGTATTTGGATGAACACTTCGAGACAGATGGAGCTTATTATGACTATACAGATCGATTTGTCGATTTGGAAGATTATGAACGTCTTTGTTTTAATTTTCTAATAGAAAAATTGCGAGAGCGTGAGAAAAAGCTAATTATATTTTTCGACAACTTTGGAGAGTTATTCTTGGATAACCTCCGGGAAAAGGAAAAACGAAGACTTCGTGAGATATTAATTGAATGCAGCGATATCCGAATTATAGGAGCATCTGCCGTTGTTATCAATGACCTTCACGATTACAGTCAACCATTTTTTGAGTTCTTTCATATTGTTTACTTGGAGGGATTAACAAAAGATGAGACTTATGAATTAATAGCTAAGTTACAAGAAGATTGCTCGGAACCTAGACGTATTGATCTCGTTAAACATAAAGCTAAAATAGATACTTTAGCGGTTCTTACTGGTGGAGTTATACGTACTATAATGATGCTTTATCAAGTGTTATTAGACGATCCGAATGGTAAGGCACTTGAAGATTTAGAAAAAGTTCTTGATAAAGCTACTCCATTATACAAACATAGAATAGAAGATTTACCTGTACAACAGAGACGTATTGTTGATGTTATAGCTAAAAAATGGGACGCGGTGAGTGCTAGGGAGATAGCTAGTGAGATTAGGGAGGACGGCAAATCGATGTCTACGAAATTGATCTCTGCTCAACTTAGCCAGTTGGAAAAAAATAATGTAGTTGAAAAGAAGGGGACAACAACTAAAAATTATTTGTATCAGCTCAGAGAACGCTTCTTCAATATCTGGTATCTTATGCGTAATGGAGATAGAAGAGATAGAAAGCGTGTAGCTTGGCTTACAAAGTTTTTGGAAATATGGTATGATGATGATGATAGTTTTGATGCATTTATTAAAAATCATATTAATGCTTTACGCTCGGGTAAATACATGTCAAATTCTGCATTGCTGATCGCAGAAGCTCTGGCAAGTTCAGATAAGTTTGATATTGAGAAAGTGGATGGAATTGTTCATGAAACCTCAAATGTTCTCAGAGAAGAGCAACGTCAGTATCTCCCTAATATGCATAATAGAAGAATGGCTGTTGCAATTAAATATTACAATGAAGGAAATATTAATAAAACAGTAGAAGCATTATTAGGTGTAAAAGAACGGGATACTAATACCAATTTGCTATTAGCTCATTGTTATTTTAAATTGGGGAATAATATTCTATCAAAAGAGACTTTATACAAGGTTGATAAAATCGATGATGACAGCGTGCAACTGTTTAAATTTGTTTGTTTGGAACTTAACGATTATCAGATTTTATTTAAAGTTGTGGAAAGAAGCCAAGGTTTGGATATAGCGCTAGCTCAAGAAGTGATAGGAGAGGCATATTTTCATCAAAAAATGTATGATTTAGCCCAAGGTCATTATGAAAAGGCTATTTCTCTTGGTAGAAAATCCACTTGGGAAAAGCTTATCGATGTTTATGAATCAAAGGGGAATTTGATTGAGATGGAGAAACTACTTGTCGCTGCTTATAATGAGCATCTAATATCGAGGAAAACAGTTGCAGGTTTCTATGCCCTCAAGGTTAAAAATAGCGAGAAGGTAAATCAATGGATTGAAGGATTAGAAAAAGATGGTGACTATTATGTTTACTCTGCATTAGCATTGGTTAACAAATTGACAAAAGATAGTTCGGTTGCAATTGAAGAGATTATTCCAAACTTAGAGAAATCACTTGACTTGTTTGGTACGCAGAAAGAATACAGTTCTAATGCAATGGTAAGTGCGACAATATTGCTAGTTTACTACAATAATATTCTTCAAGATTATAAGTTGGCTCAGAATGTTGTAAAAAAGGCCAATAGTTTAATCCCTCTGAAGGGATTCTATCCATATAATATTTTGAAAGCTTTTGTCTCCGTTTGGGGGAAAGATTATTCTAATCCTGATGTTATTGAAGTTTTCGAAAGTATTGATACAGGTAGAGAAGATTCATTAGAAATTTTTAATGAGTTGTTAGTTTTGCTTATGGCCAAACATCAGTATCACTTCTTGTTAAAGCAGTTCGATAAACATATCAATTTGAAAGAGGTTTTTAAACCTATTTATTATGCCTTAATGACTCTGATGGAAGATGAGATGCCTAATGAAGTTGTCAGGATGGGAGATGAATTAAAAGTGCCTGTCGAAGAGATTCTTGAGAAGGTTGAACAGATGAAAATAGATTATAAATAAGAATTGATAGCAATGTAGATAGAAAGAAAAAGAGGAAAATGATAGAAAAGTAAGAGCTAAGTGTTCCCGCACTCAGCCCCTTAAATTTTTATCATTCATACTTAGAAAAGTAGATGAAAGAGCTTGTAATAATTTAACGCGAAATAACGGTTTTTGTTTTACAAAATCAAAAAAAACGTAAGAATACTTTCTCTTTTCTAATTATAGTCGGGTTCAGCGACATACCGATTTCCTTTACCACAAGTCACGTTATTTCAGGGAGCTACTCTGTATCTGGACACATTTTTATGAGTAGTGTGTTTATAGATTACCAGCTAAAGGCTAAATATGGATTTCTAAAATAATAAACAATGGCAAAGAAAACAACAACGATCAAAATCGGCAGAGATGCAGGCAATGGGCAGTTTATCACGGTTAAAGAAGCCGAAAACAGACCAAAAACAACTGTTATAGAAACAATTAAATTGCCAAAGAAAAAATAATAGTTAATAAAGTACCAAGAAGAGTAGAAAGTCTTCTTGGTACTAAGTTTTAATTAGAAAAGAGAAGAATGAAAATACAAGGAAAACGAATACGCAATATTGAAAAGTATATTGCCGATATAAGAGATGGCGAATCTTTTAGAATAGCTTTATTGAACCTAGGAGACTTTGAACGAAAAGTGCAAGACGCTGGATTTAATGATTTGGAATCTGGTGTCCAAATTTTACCTCAAATTGTCGGAGCTAAAAGTAAGTTTAATGCTGAAGGTGGATTTATAGTGCATCGTGATAGAGAAAAGGAAAGAGTTTATCGTGAAAGTGTTATTAAGGATTGGCATGGAAATTATCATACTGTAGACATCGGCTATTTTAGATACCCAAGGACTGCAATTCCCCCTCCAAGTGTGGAACTGGTTGTAAGGGAAAATAATCAAAATGAACTTTTGATAGTATCTCCTCAGTTTGTTAAAGAGCCCGCTAATTATGATGATATTTTACATGTTATTAACTTGTTCCTTGAATTGTTTGGGGAGTGTGATACCGTAAGTGATGATAATAATGTTATAATTAATATGAATGCCCCTTTACGAAGGCTTAATTGGACTGTTTTACCGCGAGGAGAATACCCTTGGGAAAGATTAAGAGGAAATGTATATGTATTAATCGAGAGGGTAAGAGAGAACTATCGACCTATTATTAGACAGCGATTTCAAACTATAACTGCAAATAATCCAAATTTTGTAGCGATAGGCCGAGCAGGATTTAATGGGTATGTCATTTTTGGATTCCCTGATAGAGAATTTTTTATACTTGAGAGTATTTTTCATAACAATGCAACTTATGTGTTGGGTGACGATTGGGAGGAGCTTTCACAATTAACTAAAGCTGAATTAATTGCAGAAGATCTTTATTTGCAAAGATTTGAGCATAGGGTTAACTGGCCTGAATTAATTAGGGAGTTATTTTAAAATTATAATTAGTTTGTTTACAAAATTCTAATGTTAAAAAAATAAAAGCTATGCAATTTAATTGCATAGCTTTTATTTTTTTAGTTCTGTGATGAATTTAAAAAGACTTTGAGTTTCTAATAATATCATTAAAAATACGGTCTTTTTTAATTTCTTTAATTTTATTATTAAAAGAAATAACACTAGATGTTTTATCTGATTTTAAGTCAACCTTTTGGGTAAAATTAATCGCTAACTGACCACTTTGAGTAAATTTGGAATTTAGTTTTTTTATTGCCATAGCCTATATCATTGACTAGTTTATATTTATGAGGCCATATTCCTTAAGAGAATGAATAGCCTGTCTTTCTAATTGTGGCAATGCCTGTAATGATTTACGAGATTTTGGTTTTGCCGTCTTATTGTTGATAATACTAATATCGCCTGTTTTGTTTTTTCTTTCTGCAAAATTAGTGAAAAATATTTGATATTTTCTAGGAGATACACCATCGAAAATTAGAATTTTCACTTTATCCTTTTCTAATTCATTTTCTGTCATTGAGTCATCATGGAGAGTTAAACATAGGCTTTTTACATATGGTTCGATATAATATACTTCATTAATTCCTGCTAAGACAATATGTCTAGCACAATTATGACAAGGATATGTTGTACAGTATAATTTCCCATTAATCATTTGGCTACCCGTTATTTGACTACCTAAAACAATAGCATGCATTTCCGCATGAACAGATCTAGAAAATTCTATTAAATCCTTTATTTTGGAAGATCTTATTCGTTCAGTAAATCTTTTAACTTTATCTTCATCGATAACAGTACCATTTAGGAACACTTCTCTGATGTCTGTTTCGTCTAAAAGAATTTTTGAGATATTCTCTGCTAATTTATCTTTTTCTTTATCATTAGTGCAAAAACCTTTATTAAAACATCTATTATCTGGTAGAATTGAATCTTTATAAAGGTTTCCTCCATATTTAGGTACATCATTCCAGCCTGTCGATAATAAGTTTCCCTGAGAATCAGTTATACTAGCACCAACTTGTCTCGATAAGCAAGATGAATTATTTGAGGCTGACTTAGCATAAAACATTGAAGTTTCTTCAGTAGTAGGTGTTACAATTTTGCTTTCAAATATTAAATGCAAATATCGCTCTATCTTCTCTTTTATATACTTCGAACTCTCAGAAGACATTCTTAAAAAAAAATCACTTTCTACAAAGGTCCCTCTAACATTTTGGCCAGATTCTTCGTTCTGATATTCATCATTCTTTATTATTTCATCTGCTTCGATATTAGCAAATCCTTTACCAATTAAATTCTTTATTCTTTCATCTAATGGCGAAAATATACCTATTTGATAAAAATTGTCAGTATAAACAGATCGTAGTAATCTTAGTTCTTCAATATTTTTTAGGGAATCAATTATATAACAATAACGCCTTGATTCATAGTTCGTGTCATCTAAATGATTACTGGTTCCTATTGCTTCTGCTCTTTCGCTATGTATCTCAGCGATTGCGAATTCTGCTAAAATTTGATTACTATATTTTGATCTTAATTTATTCCCCTGATTTATCTTAAAGTTATATTCCGAAAATATCTTCGTTTTTCCTGGCAATGTATCGAAATCTTCTTCTGTATTATCTTCAATAAAACTGCTCAGTTTTATGAGCTTCACTTGATAATTATATTCATTCTCTAGTCTTTCTTTTAATACATTAATTGCTGTTTCTTTTAGCGAACCAATTGGGCTACAAATTGAAAAGAAAAGTTCCTCTGTAAAAGTATTTTCAATCTTTTCTTTGGTATTTTTACCATTGTTCTTCCTTTCATCATCATGTGTGATTAATTTTAACGCTACTGACATTGTTTTATTTTAGATAATTAGAGTTAATTGTTTATGGCTTCTGGTTATATAAAACAAAATAGTGTTTTTATTTGAAAAATATAAAAATAATATCCTTTGTTACAATCTACTTGTAGGGGTTTATTTATAATATTTAATAAAATAGTATGACAAATATTGTAGATTTAGTCAATATGGATTTGACAAATTTGCAAAGAGAAAAAGTAGCTTCTCTTATTGAAAGAATTGGAAGTGAATATGAATACGAAATCGTACCGGTTAAGGTGGAAGATTATAGTAAGCCTTTAAGTTGTTTTCCCAACGTTGAAAAGAAGGTTTGCTTAGATGGAGGAAGTATTTATTATGGATGGAAGGTGCATTTTGGGAATTATATTGCTGAAGCAGAGAGGCATGCTGTATGGATGAATGATGATGATGAACTAATTTGTATTACTCCGACAGAAAAAAAAGAGAAATCTATTATTTTTATCCCAGATAATAGACCAGTTGATAACAAAGAACAAATTGATAACATACGTTTAAATATTACCGGTAGAGCTATTGTTGATTTTTGGATATCTTTATGTTGTATATATCGGTGCATAACGGGCCACTTGTATCGGCGATATAGGTCCAATTGTATCGGTGATTGCGGGCCAGTTTAAACAAAGTATTATTTTGCAGAGCACTAACTCTGTAAGATATGGCTGGTCACCGCATAGATATGTTAGATATTCAACGTATAATTCAATTAAAAGCCCGTGGGGAGAGTAATCGCTCCGTCGCCAGGTTGCTGGGCATCAACCGAAAGACAGTCAATGAATATGTACTTCACCTGAAGACAACGGGAAAAGATTTTTTCGAACTGGAAGATCTAGATGAAACGTCGCTTGCGTCCGTATTGCCCCAGCCGAAAGTATTCATTAAACCGGATGCGTACCAGGAACTCTCAGATATGTTTCCAGAATTCAAGCGCTCTATGCAAAGTTCTGGATTTACTTACCTCAACATTTGGGAACAGTACCGTGAGCGTTATCCGCAGGGTTACGGTTACACACAATTCAAGGAACATGTTCAGAAAGCTTTTGCAGTGCAGCACGCCACTATGCATATTGATCATAAGATGGGCGAAAAGCTCCTTGTTGATTATGCTGGCGACCGTCTCAACCTGACAGATAGAGCGTCGGGCGAATTGCATCCGGTAGAACTTTTTGTTTGCGTTCTTGCTGGTACGGGGTACACCTATGTTGAGGCTAGCGAAAGTCAGGGAAAAGCATCTTTTCTGGGCAGTATGAGGCGCGCTCTAGAGTTCATAGGGGGTGTCCCAAAGCTGATCATCACCGACAATCTGAAGTCTGCGGTTACCCGTTCCCATCGTTATGAACCGGAACTGAATCGTGACTTTAAGTTATTTGCGTTGCATTACGGAACAGCGGTAATAGCCACACGTGCCTATAAACCCAAAGACAAGGCATTGGTTGAACATGCCGTCAGGCTGGTTTATCAACGTATTTGTTTTCACCTGAAAGACCGGGTGTTCTTCGACCTGCATTCCCTCAACGTAGCGATCCGTCCTTTGCTGGAGGCATATAACCAGCGAAAGTACCAACTAAAGCAAACTAGTCGTGAACAGTTGTTCCTAGAGCACGAAAAACTTCTTCTATCTCCATTGCCGGCACAACCTTTTACATTATTGGTACACAAGTCTGCTACTGTACAGAAGAACTATCATATCTTTCTCAGTGATGATCGCCATTACTACAGCGTACCATATCAGTATATCGGTAAAAAAGTTGATGTACGCTACAATGAGATCTCCGTAGAGGTCTATCACCAGAGTAAACGGATAGCCTCACATATCAGAAGCCGTAAAAGTGGAGGTTATACCACCCATAAGAGCCACATGCCCGATAACCATCGCTTCATGCAGGAATGCAGTGTAGAGAGCTTTCTTTACTGGGGGAAGTCCCAGGATACGATGATCCACCGTTATCTGGAAGAAGTATTTGCCAGGCGTCCCCATCCTGAACAGGCATTTCGATCCTGCTGGGGTATACAACGTCTGGGAAAGACATACGGAATCGAACGACTAAAGAAAGCTTGTCACCGTGCCATGGCATTTGATCAGTATGGTTACAAAATACTGGAATCTATCCTTAAACAGGGACTCGATAAGCAGGACTTAGCGGACGAACCTGCTGCGCTGCCAGTTCATGAAAACCTACGGGGAGCAACTTATTATTCTTAACATAAACAGATATATGAACGTACAACAAACCATTGAAAAAATGAAAGAGCTGCGACTGCATGGCATGTTACTGGCCTATCGCAGCAGTATCGAATCACAGGGACATCTACAGTTGACTCCTGATGAGCTACTAACCATCCTGGTCGACGCCGAATGGCAGGACCGTTCCAACAAAAAAGTCACCCGGCTGACTCAGGCGGCAGCTTTCCGTTATCAGTCAAATCTTTCTGATATTGATTATCAGGCCTCTCGAGAACTGGACCGGGATCTGCTGACAAGGCTCTCCTGTTGCCAGTTCATCCAGCAGAAGGAGAATATTCTCATAGTGGGGCCAACTGGTGTGGGTAAGAGCTATGTGGCGTCTGCTCTAGGCCATCAGGCTTGTGCTATGGGGTATCGAGTGGCTTATTATAATACTGCTAAACTATTCGCCAGACTCCATTCGGCCAGAGCGGACAACTCGCTTTTCAAAGAAATCGCACGAATCGAAAAACAGGATCTTTTGATATTGGATGACTTTGGCCTGCAGAGCTTGGACAAGCCACAGAGAGATCTACTCATGGAGATCATTGAGGATAGACACAATAAAAAGTCTACAATAATCGCCTCTCAATTGCCTGTTAGTGCATGGTACGAAGTTATTGGCGAAGAAACAATAGCGGACGCGATACTGGACAGACTCGTGCATGGTGCGCACAGATTGTCTTTATCTGGCGAGTCTATGAGAAAAGTGAAAAAATAATCTTATAATTGTTGGCCCATATTCAAGCGATAGGCTTGGCCCGGAATAACCGATATACACATATGTGAAGAAATTGGAGATGTTTATAGATATCATACATCACGTATCGATGACTTTCATATTAATATTTCTCCCTTAATAAAAGATGATTTAATAGAGTTGGAAACCTATAGAGACTTGGTTTTAGGACTAATAAAGAAAAATAATAAACATGATCCCAACTGTTTTTGCAAAAAGCTTAAGCCAAGTAAATTTTCAAAATGCCATTTAAGTGTAATCAAAACGTTAATTTTAAAAATGAAAAATATTACACGTAATGATGGAAAGGTTAGTCAATTGTAAGGTACCGGAACAAACAGTTAGCTTTACACTCCTCAAAAGCTAGACAAATTTAATTGCATAGCTTTTTTTATATTTAAGTACGGATTTCTGGTCTAATTTTACTGATACATTCGCAGGTTTGATTGATAACATCTAAACAATTTTGGATTAGTTCATTATTAACTTCTATTAAAATATCGATTTCCGATATATCACCTTCGTGAAAAAAAGCTTCTTGTTTTTTTATTCGAGAAGGTATTGTTTGACCTTGAACGGTCGTAATGGCTTTATAGCTTCTACCTTTGCCGTGCTTTAGAACATTTACGGCAAGTTCCAGATCAATAAACCTTTTTAAAAGTAAAGCGTTATTATCTTGCTCAATTATTGCTTTTGCTTCAGAAAATCCATTAGTACATCCTAGAGTATTTTGTAAATTTGCTTCGAATATTGAGAACATTCCGACAACCAATACAGTTTTCTCTAAATTAATCATTTGAAGCGTTGTTACAGCCTCTGTTGAACCACTTACTTGTAAAGTAGCAATAGCTTCATCCTCAATTAACCGTAACGAATTAAGAGTAAATGAGGCACATCTTTCTATTAGTTTAGAAAAGCTATGCATTTTTAATCTATTTTCCCTTCAACCTCTTCACCTCTTCCGCCAAATCAGCAACCACCTTAGTTAAATCCAAAATCGCTTTAGTTTTAACAGCATCGTCCTGAATGAGCTTTTCTAAAAGCGCTTCCAATTTATTATCAGATTCATAAGTTATAGTTGGAAAATGATTCAAACTATTTTGCTTAGATGTATCTTGATTATGTTGTATATAATAGATCGCTTTTTCCTCGTTAAAAGAACGAATAAATTCAAGAGTTACCCCTAAAGCGTCAGCCAACTCCTTTAAGGCTGGTTCAGCAATAGTCCATGAATTTTCAAACTCAGAAATTCTTCTTTGATCAAATTTGCTTTCGCATTTTTGTCCTAAAGTCTCCTGTTTCATACCCATGATTTCACGAATTCTTTTTAGATTTTTTCCTTCGTGTATTTTCTCTTCTTGAAATGCAACCCCCATTTTATTAGATTTTAATAAGTTCGGTAATTTACCGGTATTTTACCATTTTGCGCTAGACAATTGGTTCCTTACCTTTGATATAAAGGTACGATTATTTGTCGATAAAAAGAGCTTTATAAATAGTTTAAAGCCACTTTTTAAGTAAATTATTTGTCTTTTGTAATTAAAATAATAGATTTGCACCATCTTATAGGTGGATGCGCTTATGAGTCTTGTCAATGAAACCTGAGAAATTTCAATTCGGAACAAGGCGATAAGTGGATCAAAACGCCCGTCAGCAATGGCGTGGCGTCCGCTTACTCGTTCCAGGGCTTCTCAGGGCCTCATTGACAGTAGGTTGGATGTCACGCCATTGCCGCTTCTAATACCTGCTAGAAAAGACTCGTTTTTATAAACAAGCGAGTTATGAACAGAAAGCAACAATCAAAAAACATCATCACAGCCCCCGAGTAGCTCGGCTGGTTAGGCCAAATAAGATTTGGCTTCTCTCTGCCATGGACCGCGTAACGCCAGTATGATACACCTTTGTGACCCCTCAATCAAACGCGCTCTGGCTCCCAGAATGAATTAATTATTACTAATGTGAACTGAGTAACATTAGGCTCCCAAAAAAGCTGATTTCGATCGGAGAGGGGATGCTATGTACTTTCGGTTAAAGATTACAGACTGAAAAATGAAAAGGATTTTAGCGCTACAATTTGCTTTTGATTGGTTGATCTATGAAGTCCATAAGGTTGATTATAACCCTATAAAGGAGATTGAAGCATTTTGGAATAACTATGCACTAGAGACTGTATCTGCTAATATACTACAGCTATTGAGCACGTATCTTGATGGTGGCGCAGGGGAGAATAGGCTCCTGAAAGATGAGGAAATGCAGGAATTTGCTACTGCGTTGTATCGAGTATTGATCGCCTACTGTGTCGCCAATTATCGCAATATAGATTTCAGTAAAATGAAGCTGTCGGCTGAAGCAAAAGTGGGCATCGAAAAAGAGATGGAATTGAGCAAAAAGGTCGCTGAATTTTTCAGTAGGTTATCGAAATAACCACTAACAAACAAATTATGAATACCCTACAATTACTAGCCTTTTTAAGGGGCTATATAACCTATATATTTCAAGTACCTGTGAAGCACTACTTAAGCACAAAAACTGAACAAATCAAACGAATGCTAAGGCTATTTTCTTCGGACTTTTGCCTGACCAACTTCGCCCCAACTTCTGCCTTTCATGCTATTGGCATCGAGTTTTCATCGGGATCTCATCGGGCTACATCGATCAAAACCCGATGCGGACTCGATGAAAACCCGATGAAATGTAAAAATTCGGCAGGTATTGGTCGGGTAATGCTCTGTTGCATCGCAATAGTTTCTATGTTTAGTTTATCGGCTCAGACGCCCCGCAAGGACAGCGGGGCCGATGGGCTATCTCAGATTAAAGCTTTAAACATCGGCGACGAGATTCCTCAATCACTATGGGAGGTGCCATTGCAGGTGGTCAACCATCCAAATGGGCAGAAAACAATAAAGCTTAGCGAATACCGAAATAAAAAATTGATTATACTGGATTTTTGGGCTTCATGGTGTGGCAGCTGTATAGAGAATATGGAGCATATAAGATCGTTAGAAGCTAGATATAAAGATAATACGGTATTCCTGAAGGTAAATAGTTTAAGTTCCAAAGATTCACATGAACGGATTGTAAAAGTCTTTGAAAAATTTAAGTCAAGGACGAATGTTGATCTATCCACTACGGAATATATTTTTAGAGATTCGGTTCTTGAAAAATATTTTGCACACGTTTCTATTCCTCATATAGTATGGATCTACGATGGTAAATATATTGGAAGTACCTATGCGCAGGGTCTTACTTCTGACGCAATTGACCAGGTGCTCCATGACAAACCGCTTAAGGACCATCTAAAAAACGATAGAATTGGATTTCAGGTAAACATCCCGCTTAGGGAGCAGATCGATCTGCATCAAGCGGCGAATCCTGTCGTAGAAGAGATATTTACGGGATATGTTGACGGCTTAGACCCTGACTATGGCACCTTCCACAAAAATGATAAGACGTACCTCTATCGAACCGTAAATATACCGCTCAAACAGCTTTATGTCAACGCATTTTCGTCTCTTTTTCGTGATGTGCCAAGTTGGGCGATTAGCGTTGATTCAACAGTAGCTAATCCCGTATATAAAGCACTTAATAACCTTGCGCTTCGTAATGATGCCTTTTGTTTTGAAGTATCTTCATCGGATACGCTTACCAATGAAGATATTCTCCAAAGGTTACGTTATTGTCTTCTAGCGAATTTCAAGGTGGCTCCAATAAGGACAATAGAGAAAGCTTCTTATTGGCAACTCGAAGTCGTGGATGAAAAAAAGATAAATGAATCTGTTCGCTTCTTCAATAAAAAAGGCAATAATAAGTACATCACATTTGAAGAATTGAAGTCAAAAATATATTCGCGCTTTCAACTGCCAATAAATGATCTGACAACTGTAAAATCAAACCTTTTTGAAATAGAGGTACCAAAGAAACTTGACTGGGCTGATATAAGATCTATTCAGGATTTTCTTGTCACAAAAGGTCTCCGGTTAAAAAGAGTTGAAAAGGACATTCCCACCATTACATTTAAAAAATCATGATCAGCACGATGAAAAATAGCATTATATTATTGGTATTAAATCTTCTCTGCCTTCTGTGTTATGGTCAGGTGCAAAAAGGAAGAGTATATGATCAGACAACGGGCAAAGGGATTGCAGGGGTAACAATTACCTCAAAGTCCACACATAAAAAAATTAAGACAGGCTCGGGCGGAGAATTTGAAGCCCGAAATATTACTTCTTTTGATTCCTTGCATTTTCATTTTATCGGATATAAAGACAGGATGGTTTTTGTAGATGGCTCAGATAGCCGCCTGTCCGTTGGCTTGGATGCCATATCGATAGCGATCGAAGAAGTCCAGGTGCAGACGGGCTACCAGACGTTAAGGGCGGATCAGCTTTCGGGATCGGCTCAGGTCCTCAATGAGTCGCAGCTTAACCAGAATGTGGGCAGCAATATTTTGGACAGGCTTAATCACGTTGCCAACGCGGTATTCTTTGATAACCAGTTGCAGGCATCGGACAATCAAAAGCTGAATTTTTCAATTCGGGGACTTAGTACCATTGATGGGGTCAGGGATCCGCTGATTGTATTGGATGGTTTTATCTATGAAGGTACCATACAAAATATAGATCCCAATAATATTGAAAGCATTACGATTCTCAAAGATGCGGCGGCAAGTGCGATTTGGGGAGCACGTGCTGGTAACGGAGTACTGGTAATTAAAAGTAAAAGTGCAAAGGCTACTGACGGACTTATAAATGTAACTTTTAGCAAATCAATTCAATTTGCGCAAAAACCTGATCTGTATGATGTATATCAAATGCCGGCAGGGGACTTTATTGAGATAGAGAAAATGCTTTTCAATAAGGGATATTACGATCGCAATATAAAGCGCTCACCTTTTAATGCGCTTACACCTGTGGTCAGCCTGCTCCAGCAACATAAGACAGGAAAGATAGACAGCAAATTGCTTGACCAGCGTTTAACGCTGCTTAAAAATATAGATAGTAGAAGCGACTATATGAAATATTTTATGGAGCATCCCTTATTGGACCAATATGCACTGTCGCTGGCAAACGGTACAGAAAAAAATAAATTTCGTTTGGCGGTAGGGTATACTTATGATAAAAATCAATACGGTGCGAAAAACAGCAAAGTCAATATTGATTTTAACGACCGTATTATGCTCTTGCCCAAGCTTCATCTTGATATAGGATTTAAGTACACCAATGTAAATAATCATGCTGGCAAACCGGCATTCGAGGGGTTTAGATACCGAAATGTGCGAACGCCCTATATGGATTTGGTCGATGAAAATGGAAATGGCCTGCCTATTGAAACTACATATGATAAAATATACACGGACAATTACCTGCCGGGTAAACTTCTGTCGTGGGATTATATACCCTATGAAGATTATAAATATATTGAAAATAGAACCTCATTAAATGAATACATAGGTCATGCGCAGCTATCCTATAAGGTACTGCCTTTCATCGACCTGGTGATGTCTTATCAGATTCAGAATCAGGCTTCATCAGATAATGTACGGAATGGTATAGAAAGTTATTATACCCGATCGCTGATAAACTCTTATGCAAACTATGATGAAACTACAGGTCGAATGAATTATCCCATTCCTATGGGAGATATTTTATTGAAAAATGTGGCAAAAATCAGGTCGTATAACTGGAGGGGGCAAGTCAACGTCAATAAGGTTTGGGAAAAGTTCGAAGTTTCAGGTATCGTCGGAGCCGAAGTCAGAGAAAGCAAAACGGATGGCGAGTCTAGTACGCTTTATGGGTATTCTTCAGACCCGCTTAAAACCGCGGCAATAGACTTCGTATCTGATTTTCCGATAGGGATTAATTATAGCACGAGTATAATTCCAGGTAAACCTGAATTGTTGAGTACAGTAAATAGATTTGTTTCTGTATACAGCAATTGGAATGTAGAATATAATAAAAGGGTGGGGGCAACTGCTAGCGTGAGACGAGATGCAGCAAATGTTTTCGGTGTGGCTGCCAATGACAAATGGTCTCCTTTTTGGTCTATGGGTACTTATGTGTATTTACCTGAACAATGGAATAAACTTGTTGGAGCGGATCGTTTAAAATTGCGCGTTTCGTACGGATCTAGCGGGAATGTGGACCTCCGAAAAACGGCCCTGCCCGTAGCTTCATCGATGCAGTTTAATTATTCACCTTATAGCGGATTGATAATATCGCAGTTGAATGATCCTTATCTGCGATGGGAAAAGATCAAAACCTTTAATGTGGGATTGGACCTTTCATTTTTTAATGATCGCATCCGCGGTTCTATCGATCATTACCGAAAGCATGGAACCGACCTTTATGGCATGACAGGTTACGATTATACGACTTGGGGTTATCTGTCTTTTATTACCAAAAATGTTGCGAGCATGGCCGGACAGGGAACGGATCTGATTATCGAAACAGATAACATTAGAGGAAAATTTTCATGGTCGACAACATTCAATGCAGCATGGAATAAAAGTAAAACGCGAGAGTATTATCCTGCCAATGAAATGAGCGTGAGCAGCTTTCTGGATGTAGGAACGTCGATAACTCCTGTTCCGGATTATCCTTTATATGGAATTGCGGGATTTAGGACTGCAGGACTGAATGCGGAGGGACATACGCAAGGTTATCTAAATGGGACTCCAAGTACTGACTACACGGCTATTAGAAACCAGCCCATTGATCTCGGTGAAAATGGAAATATTGTTTTTAAAGGATCGTCTAAACCTCAAGTCTTCGGATCAATTATTAACAAATTTTCTTTTAAGAATTGGATGCTAGCGGTAAACGCTTCGTTTTATGGTGATTACTATTTTATGAAAAACACAACCAGTTATACCCAGCTGTTTTCTAGCGGTAAGGCCTATGCAGATTTCGAAAGGAGGTGGAAACAACCGGGAGATGAATTAAATACTACTGTACCCGTACTACAGTATCCAGCTGATCAATTGGAGGAGAATTTCTATCAATTATCTGAAAAAAATATACTTCGGGCTGATCATATCCGGCTGGAATATGTGCGCCTGTCGTACAGAGATAATATAGGAAAAGTCAAATTGGAATGTTTTTCAAATGTTTCCAACCTTGGATTACTATGGGCTTCCAATAAAGAGAAAATAGACCCCTTGTATCAGGACAAAGTTAAGCCACCTGTAACGTTTACGTTTGGCGCATCTGTGAAATTTTAATTTTTTTATTATGTTGAGATTTAGAACAATCTATATATTGATTTCTTTCATTTTAATATCCTGCAAAGATTATTTAGACGTTAAGTCGAATAGTGGATTGGCTACACCTGATAATTTCGAGGCGATGCAGCGAATACTGGATAATATGAATGTGATGAATATCAATACAAATCCGCTCGGAGAGGCTTCTGCGGATAATTATTTTTTGCCGTCTCCAGCCTATTCGGCAATCGATTTTAGGTCCAAAGAGACATATACGTGGCGTATCGTTAATAACAATTATCCCAATGAATGGGCAACAAGTTATCTAACGGTATATCATAGTAACATTGTACTTGATAACCTAAAAAATATTGAACGCAATGATGCTAATAAACGAACATGGGACCAGCTGGCGGGTGCCGCATATTTTTATAGGTCTTATGCATATCTGAACATTTTATGGACTTATGCCAAGGGGTATGAAGAGAGTAAAAAGGATCTTTATCCCGGTATTGTACTTCGTGTGGATACTGATCCTTATAAACAGTCTACGCGTTCGTCTATAGCCGAGTGTTATAATAGCATTATCCATGATCTGGCACTATCGATATCCTTGCTGCCGAAACAATCAGAGCACGCATTGCGCCCTTCTAAGGCTGCGGCATATGGGCTGTTGGCTCGAACATATCTGTCGATGGGACGTTATGATAAATCTGAAGTTTACGCTGATTCAGCCTGGATGATTTCAAGTAAGCTAATGGATTTTAATACATTGGATACGAGTGTTCAGTTCCCCTTTGCCCGGTATAATAGCGAAACAATCTTTTTTAGTCAGATGAGCAATACCGTTCCAGCAATGAATTATTATAATGCTTTGGTAGATACCGTTGTGTTCAAATCGTACAATAAGGATGATCTGCGATTGAAACTTTTCTTTGCCAAAGGTGCCGATGGATATTATCAATTTAGAGGAAGCTACGCAGGAGCTACAGATTTCTTTACAGGCATCACAACAGCAGAGATCCTGCTGATGAGAGCGGAATCTTATGTGCGGAATGGAAGAGTAAAAGAGGGACTTGCCGATCTGAATGAACTGATGCGCCATCGTTATATAACAGGGAAATATACTGAATTGACTGGACTCGGACTACAGGAGGCGCTGGATAAAGTGCTGGAGGAGCGGCGAAAAGAGCTGTTATTTCGTGGCTTGCGCTGGATGGATGTGAAACGATTAAATATAGAAGGACGAAATATCGTTTTGAGAAGATCGATACCAGAAGGGGTTCTAGAACTGGAACCAAATAGTAACCGATATGCATTGCCTATCCCGACTGATATTGTTGAAAGAACAGGAATACAGCAAAATCCGCAATAGCAGTGTTTGGATAAGACAATAATCAATACAATATCCCCAAAGTTATACCATGTACTTATGATATAACTTTGGGGATTGAAATTAGCAGATATAGTGTGTTTTAAGAGCTCTTATTTTAATTTTGGTTATGTGGTGCAATGCTGTTAGTACTTGATCCTCCTGCTTTATTGGGTACATATGTCGGATTCGAAGTTGTTCCGGTATTGGAAGCGCCCAAAATAATTCGAGATGGATTTAGTGTTCTGCTTCCGGTCGCACCTTGTAAATCCGTTGGATTTACGTCCATCGAACACGCTTTTAGGGTGCCAGAACAAGTCGAACCCGGATTATCTTCTGCCCAATTGCTGGGGTCCTTCACTTGGCTTTCTATCGCTGGGTTACCATCGAAGAAAAGCGTCACGTCGGTTTGCTTTTTTTCTAGTTTTTTAAATGACATTAATGTTGTACTTCCTGCTGCAATTACCAAAGCAATAATGGCCATTGCATAACTATTTAAATTTTTCATGTTTTTAATTTTTAAGTTTTTACTTTAGTTTTTTAAATTTCTTTTTTATCCCTTCGATGCGTCGGTTTTCTGTACGTAGCCGTCGACAACAGCGTTGGAATACCCTAAGTGTCTTTTGGCAGACGCGCCCTTCACCCGAATTAGCCTTGAATCCAAGTTCCGCTGTTGATCTGGTGCACTATTCTTTTTGTAACCTAGGACTGGAATTTGATTTCACTGGAACCTTTGTTTCATTGACCGATTGTCCATCGCTGAAATCGGTGTTGGCACTATTTTTTATAAATCTATTTTCAGAAGCTTGATTTTTAAGAAAGTACAGCTCGAGCCTTAAGCCGAGCAGGCTCATGAGTAAAAATCCGATATTTAACCAGAGATGGGACACCCAGCCCAACTGATGGAATACTAACCCGCAGCCACAGGGAATTTTGCCCCATACTTTTAGGACAGCTAAGCTTACGTAGGCAACAAAGACTACCATCAACAGCGAAGACAAGCTAAATGCCCATAACCTCATCTTTGGTACGATAAAAAGTAAACCCACTGCAAGCTCAAGCGCTGGCAAGATATAGGCTAAGTACTTACCCAGCTGATCACTAAAGGGCTGCTGTATCATTGCAGAATGGAATAAATCGTAATTGATAAACTTATCTAGACTGATCGGGATCCAAAGAGCCATCAGTGTAATAAGGATAATCTGATATATAATCTTTTTCGCTTTCATCGTTTATACTGTGTAAGTCTGAAAGCAAAGAAAGGACAACATCAATTCATTCCATGTAGAAGGATTTTTAAAAGAAATCGGTCTTTAAAGTGCCTTGAGGGATTGTCGAAAATAGAATAGGGGATAAGAGATAGTTGTTTTTTCTAATGACATAGATGGGAGCATATCGGACTCACAAGGGCCTAAAGGAAGGTTTTCGCTATTAGGAGCTTATCGGGGAGTGGAGTATAGAAGGGGGATAAGATGGAATCCCCCAAGTTTTTCTAAAAAGGCCATTTTTAGGGTAATAGAGCGGGTATTTATTTTAAATTATTTTCTTAGCTCAACTTCTTCAATGTCTTTTTTTATGAAATATAGCATTTCTTTGAGCTTATCCTCGACGAGATAGAGGCTGAATATATGTTCAAATTTGTTGAATTTAGTCAGCTGATTTGCAGTAATATGGTTACCTCGATTGGTGACAATGTGCTGCGCTACCCCTAATGCGGCGTCACTCTTATGCTTGTCCTTAAAAAGACCGACTTTGCTGGAATAGTGGAAGAGGCAGGTGATTCCTTCTCCTGTGAGTGTCATGTGGATTCCATTGGAAGAAGCAGAGAGCTCCTGACGCGTATCTTTTTCCTGTGATTCTAGTTTCGAGATTTTTTCAAGATAATCCAGTTCAGCCCAAATGTATTCATTCATCATCGTCTTGAGATTGGGCTGATCAATATCATAATTGCTCATGGGGAGGGGGCGGTAGCGTGTGATCTCCTTTTCCAGCAGCAATAGCGAGGATATTTGATCCGATTTTGAAAGGGGGGCGAGTTTCCGTTCAAGCTGCTCATGCCAGCGGTTGCGCAGGCCGAGATAATTAAAATTGTAACGGATCAATAGCTCAATAAAACGCTTGGCATAGTGCTTGTCCCGTTGATCCTGAGCGATGTTTTCCAGTGCCGAAAGGAAGGTGTCAAGCCATTCACAATGATAAAATAACAACCGGGGAAGTTTATGTTCGTCAAATAAACTGTCCAGTCCATATTGAATTTCTAAAAGATATTCCTCTTCTAGTTGCTTGTTGTTTAAATCCATAGATAGCTTAGCGAGTTTTTTGAGACTACTCTCCTTGAATAGCTGCTGATCGTATAAGGAGAGCTCTTCCAGTGGATTCATATGTTCTTTAAAATGTTGAATACTCTGCCAGATACTTTCGTGAAGTCTTGTAATGGTGTTATCTGGCTGATAGGATTTGTACCTATATAATTTATCGAAAAGGAGCCTGAATTTGCTGTAATAGCGTCGGAATGACTCCCGGGCCATACCTGATTTTGCATGGCTGATATAGAGTTGTTCCGAATCGCGGATCAGGGCTTCGCAAGCGATCACAATGGATTCATCGCTAGGGATGGAGCTTCCCGATCCGCTATCTTGAAGTATGCCATACGCATTGATTGCGTCTTCCAATTGATTTAATGATCGGATCATGTTTACCTATTTTCTTGTTGACTACAGACTGCCTCCAGCTGTAGGGCCGCACGGCCCCGGTCGTTTAAAATATAAAATTGATCAAATTCCTGCTCCTGCATCAGCGCGTGAAAATCGATTGTATCGATGCGGTAGAACGCCGATATCCATCCGATTTCCAATGCCAGTTCCAGTCGCTCTTGCCAGAGTGTGATATTGAAAAAGGCAGCATCATGAGCCAAGCCCTCACTTGATCGCTTGTTTTGAGCGCCGAGGCACAGCAAGAGTAATTCCAGCAGGGCGTAATCATCAATCTGTTCGAGCCAAAGCTGTCTCTGTTTGCGATGAAGTTGCTTCCGTAGAAGCGAAAGGTCGTAGTGATGCAGGATGTCTAGGACTGGGTATGGGGCAAAAGATTGGAGGGACTTACTGATCAAATCCTGTAGGCTAACAATCATGGTGCTCAGTAGATGATAGGGTATTTTTTTATAGTTCTGTTCGTGATAATGGGCAATTTTTAGTTTTGCAAGAAAAATCTCCGGCTCATCATTCGCCTTGCTGTTGTTGCATAGGTGACAACTGAATACAATTTGTCTCGATTCGGGGTGTTTGGAAATAGGACGTACATGATCCCGGGTGATCTGAAGGCTGGCATCTTTCCGTGAGGCGTCCAATGGTCTATTGCAATAATAGCAAGTCAGGCTTGTGTTAAACTGCGATGCATTCGTTTGGATAGAAAGGGGGCTAGACATAGCCTGATATTTTAATTGTGGTTTTTCGGAGTCCGTTCTCTTGAAGATGGTAAGATTCCGCCCGTTGAGATCAGGCTCCAGATGATCCAGGATGTAAAGAATATTGCTGATGATGGTCGAGATATGCGATACAGCAATATATTTAAACTCCTGTATCTTGTCATAGCTGGCTTGGAGTATTTCGATAAACTCTTCGGGTTCAAGCCGTGATTTGGCTCTTTGACAGGTATGGCATACCACAACCCTGATCTTATTGCCGCTTAATTTCGTCGATGGACGAAATAGGTCATTACACCGCTGAAGGTTGGTCCAGTTGTTATGATCACTCAAGTGGCGTTCGCAATAGAAACACTGTTCTATGGGGAAACTATAAAAGGAATGTCCATAGGTTATTCTTAATTTTCTCATCATTTATTTTTTAGGGTACTTGGTCATTTGGTCTACGTCAAATGATTTTAATGCGTTGTTTATCCATTAATTAATTGTGTTGTTATAAAATTAATAAGGTCTTTCTTCGAAGGCAAGGCAAAATGTCTGAAGCCGGATGAATGGTAAGGGATAGTGCGCTTATATGTTGCTTAATGGCTATTTAAGGGGGATTTTTTGTGAAGACATAAAAATAAAATTATAGCATGAATGGTGGTATTTATCTGTAGATTTTAGGGGATCTTGCGGTTTATTTTAATTTTTTATTCGGAAAATTTTTATTTTAGTTTGCCTTAACCGATTAAACTTTATGCAAACTAAAAAACTTATTGAGAAATTTCATTCCGAGATTCAGGTTAATTACATCCCGATTAGGGTTCAGCTATTGTTGGCCATTTTGTTGGGGAATTTTTTCTGTTCGCCCAACAAATTTCTTGTTTTTGATACGAGGTATGCAATGCCCAAATTTTATCTCTATTGGTTTCTATCTTCGCTGATCGTTATGGCTGTGCTTCGTGGGGCACATATTTTTAATCGGTATATGGATAGGAGATTATCCTGGCTGACGGATTTTAAGCCGCGTCTGATCAGACAGAGTTTCTTTGGAGTGGTACTGCCTGCCTTGCTCACGGTGATTTTTGTGATGCTGGTATTTTTTCCTCTCAATGGAAAAGGTTGGGGTGCTATCATTCCCTATATGCGGCACGAATTTAGGTTTGTGTTATTGTTTATTTGCATCTTGAACATGCTATTTCTGGTGGTATACGTTATGCGATTTGCCCGATTTGTGAAAGATCAATACTTAGAGGCAGAACTTGAGCGGACTTCTCTCAAGGAGGTGGTTGAAACCTATGAGGCACTGCAACTAAAATTGGAGGATGAGCGGGGTCAGGATGTTTCCGATGCGATCAAGCTTGCACCTTGCCTTGGGGTAAAATACGGTTATGAAGATAACTATGTCGCACTTGACAGTATTGCATTTATCAAAAGCTCTGCAAATGATAAAAAGCTCCTGACCTTGACGAGTAGTAAGGAGTATACGCACAATTATAGCCTCGAAACATTGATGAAGGTGCTCGACCATGATCAATATTACCTGATGTACAGGCGTTATATCGTTAATCGGAGTATCATCAAAGAATATCGTGCTTTAGAAAATGGTATATTAACAATTGAACTAAAGCCGTCCTTTGAGAAGCAAGATGACATATTGGTCAGCCGTTACCATGCGGCTGATTTTAAACGTTGGTTTGAGAAGGCCTAAAAGCCATATTGCTAAATCATTCATGATGTAGCTGTGGCTTACTTACAGGTGGACTATTTCAGTAGTTTTCTGGTAGGTCAGCCGTATTTCCTTTATCTGGCAAATGCTATTTTGCAAACTTATAATTCACCCCAACCGCAATTCCCAAAGCCTGCACGCGATCATAATTTCTCCCGGATTGGAAAGGGATGAGTGAGTACATTTTGTAGTGTGGCGACAGTAAGACAGCAAAATGCTGGGATAATGGAACCTTTGCGCCTAGTCCGATATGGAATCCAATACCATTTTGCTTGTCTACATAACTGTTTGTGTTCTGCTGGAAGTGTAACATCGGTCCCGCATTTGCGTAGAGATATTTCAAAAATTTTACCCTGGCGTCTAAAGGGAATTCCCAAATAGAAAGGTCTGAGGAATATTGCATTCGCTCCACCGATGGATCGACTATTGCCGATGTTGTCGTTATGTTCTGGTGGGAATAACCCAGACCTACACCAAACGACCATGTCTCATTATAGTGATAGCCTACGCGGATCAATCCAGCTATATAATTCTTACTGGCGTCGCTACCGGCTCCCATAAGGCTCTTCCGAGGTCCAATAGTACTCTCAGCAAGTGGAGTAATAGAAAGTTCGATGTCATAGCGGCTGCCATTGTTTTGCTGCGCATAGAGGGCGGTTCCTGATAAAGTTAATAGGGAAAGTAATATTCTGGAATGTAATTTTTTGAGCATATGAATGTATGGTTATAGATTTTATAATTGTTTTCTCTTTTAATTGGCGCTAGTTCTCACTAGAAATCTAACTGATAGCGTGTAAAGCTTCCTTTTTCTGAATTAACAGTGGCGGCCTTGTCGAATTGTAAGGGGTTCGGTCCATTATAGCCTTGCCATTTTAATACAGATTCCATATCGGCAGGAATGGTTACCCTAACGATGGTATCCAAATCACGAGGGACAGGAGCGATAGAAAAACCCGTATTGTATTTCTCTGGACCATAGCTAACCGAAAGCATCTTCAAATCGAGTTTTTTGACATTTTTGAGATGCAACTCCATTTCGCCCCTTTTAAACAACATTATTCGTTCATCAGTTGGCGTGTCATACTTGAGCTCGTCCAAGTCATAAGAAGCTACGCTTTGATACGAATCTGGATGATATGCATTAAGATAATAACCACTCTTTTTGACGCTAACTATAAAAAAGCCATCTTCGGATAGGTATTTGCTGGCATCAAATCGAAAACTATATTTACCTTTGGAATCTGTCTTTGTTTTCCCCAAACTTATTGATGGTTTAAGGAATGAACTGTAATATTGGAAAGAAATCCCTACTTCTACATCAGATAATAATTTGTTCGCAGGAGTATCCACTACAATGCCCGATAGTACAATACAATTCTCTGCACAGGTGGTGCCATCGCGCTCATCTTTTTCGCAGCCAAATAGAAAGAGTGGTAGAATAAAGAGCAACCATTGCCCTTTATTTACTTTTTGAAATATGTTCAGCATAATAATATAAAATAGATCAGTAAGAAGTCTTATTGAAAAATAGGCTAGTTTTGCAATCACTTTGCCTGAACTTCAAAACAAGAAAATCAGTACCGAACAATAAAATTGCGTATGTAGTTAAAATAGGTCTTTTCATAATTTATTTTTGAGACTATATTAGTATAGACGGAAAAAGTAATCGCAATGCTACAAATTTAATAAATACAAGTTAATGGTTTGTTTTAGATTTTAAATAATGTGAATTTATTATAATGATTAGACATTTGAGAGAAAAGTCGGCCATACAACTAATTCAGCAGACGTCATTGGAATATTTATTCAACTATTGTAAAAGTTTTCCGCTTGTGTCACCTAGAGATCGAAAAATGGAATGTTTAGTGGGCAGCTAAGGTAATATTCTTCGAATTTTAATAAATTAGGAGGATGAGATATTTAATAGTCCTGTTGTTAGGCTGGGTCACTTGCTATCCGGCCGCAGCACAAAATCAGCAGAAAGACATTCCCGCCGGTAAAGAGGAAAAGAACTATGTACTGGTCGCCAATAAGATCAATACCGATTTTAATTACAAATTGCTTGATGATTTTGAGGATACTTTCTTAGGCTTGATCAAAGAAAATAACAGCCGAGAATTAATATTTAATCCGATAAATGGCAAATACCACTATTATAAGTTTATCGCCACCTACAAGGCAAGAGGGATCTCACCAGATAGCGATCCTGCCAAGCCCGAGCAGACCTTTCATGATATATTGATCATTAAGACTGATGATCAGCAAAAGATCGTGGACGGCTACCATTTTGTGCTCGAATGGAGCGCTAAGCCATTGTCCTATCCATTATTTAGGGTGAAAGCTACAGGTCTGACATTGCAGGAAGGCTTATCATTGAAGCAGCTGAATCTTAAAAGAGTGGTGGATAGTACGGATTTCGATGGCGATGGAAAGATCAAACTGTCAGGGAGGTAACGTTTAAAAAAAGACAAAAATAATTTAAAAAGTCAGATGGAACTGGATAGCCTTTACATCAGCATTCGGATAGAAAAAGCGAGATTGAAAGAGTTTTTTGCTGCACAGCCAATTTCCCCGAATAATGCTGCTAACTGGTCGCAATGGTGGGCAAGCCGGCAGATGTACAGTAAAACAGCTCTGGAAATTATTCCAAGTTATTCGCAAGTGCGCATTCGTGAAGTCTTCGATAATCTGCTCAAGGACCGATTTTATGGTGCTAAGGAACATTATGATGAGGAAAAACAACGCTGGACATTTGCCGCACTGAATTTCAGTGAAAACTATCATGAAATCTTGCCGATGCTGGCTCTTTTGAAACAGCTGGAGGGCTATGCTTTGGATGGCTTTGTCCTGATTTTTGACTGGATGTGGGGCGGTGATACGGTCATGGTCTATGTCGACTTTAAAGAGGAAAGAGCCTTGTTCGAAACTGTTACTGAATCCTCTGAGATTGAACTCAAACGATTTGAAGAAGCTGATCAATACTTACAGGCGCTGGCCGAAGAACTGGGAGCCGGATAGCAATCTTGAACAAGAATTTATAAATTGTAGAATAGCCATCTGTGGGCTTCGTTTAATTTATTTCTCATAAACTTCAGCGATGATTTCGTCGATCTCATTGCATATTCGCTGTATTGGCTTTGTAAAATAGTGCTGTGCCAGCTGAACCTTTTTTTCTTTACCATCTTCATTTCGATAACGTGCCAGAAGCGATACACTGACGGTAATGAACCCGTACTGTTTGAGCTTGTGAATTGTAAATCCCTGTAGGCTTTCCAGCGGAACTGTCACCTCTTTGCCAAATAGCCCTTTGCGTACGCGCATTTCCCTTCTGTCCATATCAATGATAAAATAGGCTCTCAGCAGGGAAATCATCAAGATGACGACAATACCCAGCATCCACCATTTGAATGAGGATTCTGGCATTTTGATGAACCCAACCAGGGTAATAATGGAAAATATACCAACCAAAGGAACATAGGTTCCTAATTGGGGTTTCATTTTGTACTCGTTTCCGTTTCTTTCGAAGTTTTTGCCTATCTCTAATTTAGCTATATCAATCGTCCAATCTGCTGAAGTGGTTATAGGATTGCCAACTGATATATTATATAATCAATCATGGAAAGTATCATTATTTGTTGGTGAATTGAGCTTGATTCAGTAAATGACGACATTATTTAAGTTTCCAAGTAAATAAAGTTATAAATTTGCTTTAGTAAAAAAAAGGCCAAAAAACCGTTACATTTCTCTCAACTGGTACGGTGTTTCCTTTCAAGTAATGGAAAAAGGAAAAGAACTTAATTTAGCTGATTTTATTACGTTATATGACCCCTGGTTCAAGAAAGTTATATCAACGTTTGAGCGGGGCTCTTCGTGGATCATAAATCACGATAAAAATGATCTCGAATGGTTTCCGAATAATGAGGATAATTTACCCGCACTACGGAACTTTTTCAAGCGAAATGATATTTCTGCTCAATTTAGAGGTGCATTGATTTGTAGTGAAGAACTTTTGATGGAGCTATCAAAAGACTTGATCTCCTATCCCTATGGGCTGTTTAAGGACGAGGGCTTGTTCTATTCAAATATTGACATCTCACATCGTGAATTGCCTTTCGTGATAAAGGTATTGGATCATCTGAATATGGACCTATTAAGCACCGATGAAAAGCTGCTGAGCAAGGTTGTTTCTAAAACCAACTCGGATTCTTTTCTATTAAAGCCCGATAGGGGGACTTCTTTATAGGATCTGCCCGAATTATTGAAAAATATAAATCTTATCCTCACCCTCATATTCGTGTTTATTGTATATGTATATTCAGAATTATTGATTTATATACAAAATATGCTGAGAAATAGGTAGTGGTGGAGTTATGGAAAGTCAGCACAATAAACATCGTAAAAATAAACTTCCGTAACATAGCATTATGAAAATATATCTACTTTTAAATATTGCCTTATTAGGTATTTTATCTTCATGTCAATCTGTTGAAAAATGCGAAGATTCAATATGTTTTAATACTTCTATTAGAGAGAAAGAGCATGGTTATTTTGTCAAACTGGATTTTGAATCAAAAACAGATACGATTTTAAATCTCGATGACAGAATGTTTTTTATTGGCTGTCCCGATTATTGGGAAGACCCAACCATATTTTATAAAACGAAGAATCCAGATGCGTTAAAACATGACCAAATTATTGTTGAAAATACAGATAATCAAATTAGGTTATTGTCAAGACAGTTTGTTCCAGAAGGAAAGCTAGTACCGGCTGTACTGCCAAACTTTGCATTTTTGGAGGAATTCAGATTGGCATTGAAAAAGGACAGTATCGTTTCCTATGAATTTGCTGTTGGAAAGGATGATCTGAGAGTTTCGACATCAGATAGGAAAGTGAAATTGCACCTATACCTGAAAAATAAGGGAAATGGGAGAATTATAACGTCAAGCAATTGGATCAAAATAAATTCTTATGATTCCGAATAACGTCATAATAGCTGGGTTTTAAAGGATGAAGCATGTTCAAATTTTATCAAACCATAGTGATTTTAATTTTATTGAGTGCTTCCCTTACTTCTTGCGACTTTATCGCTGCTGGAAGTAATTTAATGGCCGAACGATATGAATTTGATGTAACACAGGATTCTCTTATTAAAAAGATAACGGCTTATAATAACATGACTCTCCAGGATTCATTATTTAAAATCGGGACGGATAGTCCTTATTTTTACGAAGGTTATGTTAATGATGAGAAAAATAATGATATCTACTGGGTCTTAATTCCGGTTCCAGCGGATTCTCCGACCGAGCCCTGATGAGCTTTTGCAGGCTTACATCGTTATGATAAGTAACTTAAAGAAATATAAGGCAGAAAAAGTTAATGTCCATCACAAACTGTCGAAATTAGCTCGAGAAGAGAGCAAGATTTTCTATCAAAAGATGGGGTTCAAATAGGTGATTTTTTAGTTAAGCTCGTTTATAGATCACTATAGTGTAATTTGGGCTTGATTTTAGTCAAAATTAGTTGTCGGAAGTTATGCAAATGAAGTTGGACGTAGAGCAGCAACTAGGTTTGCTGAAAAATTATTTTACCGATCAGGAATATAATGGAATGATCAAACAAAAGTTCCAATGGTACGTATTTATGTTGGTCTTTCTTATGCTGGGCTGTTCCCAAGATCCTAAATTTGATAATGCAGTTATGCGAGAATTTTAGCAATGTAAGACAAATAATGGATGCGTTCTGGATATGGATAAAGCGTTAGAATTTGATTGGGACACCGTCTATTATTTTAGTGGAAAGTATTCATTAGATGAAATAAATGAAATTTTAGGTTTTAGCTTAAGGAATTATACAGATGTTGGTGCTCGTTTAATTTTTGTTTATAAGGGCAGGGGTGTATATTCTTATGAGTGGTTTCCGTCTCCTGAAAATTTAAATGAAGATGTATATATGCTAACAGATTTGGACTTTTTCAAGGTGGATCGCCATAATGCGAAATTTAGCATTGAAAAAATTGATCATAAAATTTTTGTTGAACATTCTCCTTTTATGAATTCAGGGGCCGAATTGTTGAAAATTAAAAATCAATAACTATGCTGAAGGTTATGAAATTTAAAGTTCGATTTCCCGCTCCTTATCAAGTTGCCAATGTACATGACGATAACTTTGATGTCAATATTGTTTTGGAGAATGATGAGGTTTATTTTGGAACACTTTTTACGTTGACTAATATCGATAAATTGATGGAGAAAAATCGTGAAATCTATTTTTGGTCCACAGACATGCTTATTGTAAAAGAGCTCTCTTATCAGGGGATTCATGCAGCTCTCCAAGCTGTATTAAATGGGGGGCTATTTTAACTCAGTTTTCAGTAAAATCGGGGTGGTTAATGATTTTTATTCCCATTTGGAGTGGAAAGATTTTGCAGATGTAGTATCGGAGATAAATGTTTAATACATAAATTGAAATTAACGAAACTAGACCCAATGCTGTTAGACCGGCTTCGGTTTATTAGACCTACTATGTTCCACCGCACATAAGCAAGTACCCGATTAAGGCTCAAGCTATTCTGACCTGGAGCTAAAACTTTGGAATATTGTAGGTTAAAATGTTGTATTTTTAAGGATATTTTATTTAATTTTTTTTGTTTAAATAGATAATTGTTTTTATATTGTAACTATTGTTAACCAGTATGCCTGTTTTGGCATTTTTTATCTTGTTTATTTGGTCGTAAAAGAATTTTATTTCTTTTGGAGTATTGGAAAGCCTAAAATAGTTTTTATGAAAAGTGTAAGAAAAATCCTCTATACCTTAATTCCTGTTATCTTTTTGTTAATATTTGTGCAAAAGGTGCTTGCTCAAAGTGGCTATGGTTTTCCTGCTGCAGACAATAAATTCTTGGGTAATATCGGTAATATCGGAGAGGGTATTGACGTCGATAGATATTCCGGTAGATTGGTTTTAAATGTTCCTCTCACGCAGATATCAGGTAAAAGTCAGGTTATACCTGTTCAATTGAGCTATTCATCCGGCGGTGGAATCAGGCATCAGGATTATTCAGGCGTAGTCGGTTTAGGTTGGCAGCTTGTAGCCGGCGGAAGCATCACAAGAGTCGTCCGTGCATTGCCCGATGAACACACCAAAGGTTATTTAGGCCCTGGGCAACATGGTAAAACGATACGCGATGCTGCGGTTAACAATACTGCTCTTCACGAAAACTATTTTAATCGAATGACTATTTCAAATGGTCTTAAATATTATGATCAGGTTTACGATTCAGAACCTGATTTATTTTTTGTCAATACGCCATCCTTTTCGTTTCAATTTTCTTTTGATGAAAACGGAAACCCGGTGACTTCAAATAATAGCGCTTTTAAAATTGTCTCGACAAATTTTAATAATTCTTCTAATTATACCAATTCCAGCTTTGTTGTCAAAGACGACCAGGGAAACAGCTATTATTTTGGGGCCACTTTAGGTTATCGAAATACAACTTCAGAAAAACTTTGTGGTGTTCAGACGACATATACCTCCACTTGGTACTTGGAAAAGATCGTTAACGCGGACAATACGGATACGATTTCTTTCTATTATTGGAAACTGGGAAGCTCGGGACAAAAGGAGAAATATTATCAATATAGTTGGGACTATACCACCTTAATGTTTACGACAACTGATAATTTACAATTCAACGAATATGTTCAGGAAATGGACAACTATTACTTGGCCAATATAAATACAAAATATGGACGAATTCACTTTTCCTACGAATCAGACCGAAAAGATGTAGAAGGTGGCGCACCGAGATTGAGTACCATAAGTTCATTTGTAAATACGGTGGGCGGTGAGCGCCTCAATCAAAAAATAGTATTCGGGACATCCTATTTTGGATCGGTAGCATCACCTCCAGCTGGTGTAAGATTGTCGGATAGATGTCGATTGAGATTGGATAGTATTCGAGTTTACTCAGGAGAAAAAGATCTGGTTGGACAACGGTATAAGAAATTTGAGTATCAGAATTCGGGTAGCACATTCGACCGAAAGGACAATAATACGGACTATTTTGGATTTCGGACAACATTCCCGAGCGGCGAACCAATGAAGAATCCAGCGTTGAGAAAACCTCATTCGCTGACGGCAACGGGTACGTATATGCTTGTTAAAATTACAGAACGTACCAACGCTTATACGCAGATCGTCTATGGTTTTAATACGGTTTATCAGAATGATTCACAACCTGCAGATATTTTGGGAGGACTTCGGGTGCAGGAGATACAGACCTTCGAAAGTAGTACATCTTTCCTTAAAAGAAGATTTCAATATGAGTTTGAAGGCCGTTCCACCGGTTCAGTTTATGGTTCAAACTATAGTACGCTCTCCTTGATAGCTAATAATGGAAGTTCTTCTATCCAAAAGATATTTTCTGGATCATTAGCTAATTACTCAGATCTGAACGGCTATTTTGTTGGATATGCTCGTGTCCGGGAGATTAATGCCAACAATTCGTATGCCGATTACAATTACCAGGATTTTAAGTCATACCCTGATAAATTAACAACTTATCAATCAGGATCCACTGTTTTTTTTGGCGGGGTTTTAACAGGGTCTTCCATCAGTTATGCACATAAACGTGCACTGCTTTCCAGAATCAGCCATTATAATAGTGCAAACAAGTTGTTAAATCAGTCCGATTATCAATATGTTGCATTGGATGCAAACGAAATGAGGTCCAGTTATGGTGTGGTCAGCCGTGTCACGGGAGCTTCGATTGCTGGGCAGTCTGGATATATTGGACATAGCTCCTTGTATTTTACGCCGATCGAAAATTATAGATTGGCAAATGTGATCAATAGAGAATACGATGAAAACGGAAGTGATACCACTAAAAATATTGCACAGAGCACAACGTACGCTTATCACGCTAATAAAAATTATATCCGGTCCATCGAAACAAAGGACTCGAAAGCAGTCGTGAAGAAAAAGACTCTTTATTATCCGGAAGATGGTAATAGCATTCCTATGGTCAATACGACAGAAGTAAATACCTTGAATACTCTGAAAGGACAGAATATTCTTGGCATTATTGTACATGAGTCGCAACAGCTTGCCCATAATGAATTATTACATACCCATAACATTTTTCAGTCACCATTTAAGCTGATGGGCACAACAAATTATCGAAAGATTACTGCTGGATCTATAGACCAGAAAATTGCACAACAATTAAATTTTTATGAAACTGGCAGCAACAGGCTTGCGATGACGCAAACAAACAATGGAATTTATAGTTCTATCGGCTATGATGGCTATGACCGAGTTGTGGTAGAGATCAACAATGCAATGGCTCTTCCTTTAACTGGTACTGCACCGGGTAAGTATTATGAGTTTTATTATGAAGGATTTGAAAATCAGGCTTCAGTAGCTAGCTATGCTGGATTGGGATCGGGGCAGACCAATTTCACTGTGCCTTTCGCAGCTACTGCTTCACGAAAGTATTTGATCGACTACTGGTATTTGAATACAAATGGTATATGGACTTATGTGAAGAAGCCTTATTCAAATAATATGATTCTAACTGAGGGCACAAGGATTGATGAGGTGCGGGTTTATCCTGAGGATGCACATATAAAGACCTTCGGCTACAATGAGATGGGACTAAAGACCAGCGAATCCAATACTTTTGGACAGACCTTTTTTTACAAATATGATATGTATAATCGCCTTCAGCTTGTAATGGACCAGGACAATAATATTTTAAAAAGTTATTGCTATAATATTGGTGGTGAGAGGGTGGATTGTTTTGCAAATCTAGTAGAGGAGACCAACAGAGACTGTAATGTGCAGGCAGTTTCAGGTTGGGATCTTATCTCCCGCTACATCTACAAATCCAATACGGAGTTCAAAATTAATTATATAGCGCTTGGTCTTCAAGGCACTGTCTATTATTCAAGCTCGGACTGGTATTCTAATGGCATTGTGGTCGCAAATATTCTTGGAGATTGTCGCCCGATTTCCATATTGACACAGCGTACCTCACTGGACGGTAGGGAGTATGAATTTACGGTACATCCTAATGGTGATATCAAAATCCGTTTGACCAATTCTACCTCATCTATTCCCCAGCCAGGTTACCTGGGGACATTTAATAATATTGTGTTTCAGTAAATTTTTGAATCATGCGTTATTTATTCGTATTAATCAGTTGTTTGAGCTTTCATTTGGATGTCTTTGCACAAGTGGACAAGCTGGAGTTAAGCCAGTATAATAATGAACCCAGTATTTCGGCATTTGAGACGGTCATTTTGAAGAATGGTTTTCAGGTACCTCTTGGTAGCAATCTTCGTGTTTTTACGGTTAAGGCCACTGCACAGGATAAATATCCGAATACACAACCTACAGGCGACCGGAATTTTGTCATGGTCCGAAATTTTAAGGTCTCGGGTGTCAACACAGGGAATTTAAATGTTAAGCGCAACCTATCCGAAGAATCCCAACAAGTTACGTACTACGATAATTTAGGGCGCCAAATACAGGGCGTCGACGTAATGGGATCCAGCAGTTTTAAAGATGTTGTAATTCCTGTCCGGTATGATGCACAGGGAAGGAAAGCCGTTGACTATCTCCCCTATGTCGAACAGGGAAATATCAACGGATCTTTTAAATCAAATGATCTGACAGCACAAAGTACATTTTATAGTGGAACTGGCTTTGATCCTTTTACTGCGAAAACGGGATACCCTTATAGTAAAACAGTATACGATAATTCTCCCAGTGACAAAGTGAAAGAACAAGGTGCTGTAGGGGCAGATTGGCAACCGAATGGCAGGACAGTACGATTCGAGGAAACACTCAATAACAACGTTGATCTATCAAATACTGCCGCAACGAGAAAAGTGAGAAAATTCACAGTCAATAGCCAGGATACAAGTGCACTGGCGATACCAACTGCAGACGGTTATTATGCCGACAATCAATTGAAGGTTGCTATAAGTAAAAATAATAATTGGGTGGCTTCCGATGGGCGCATCAATACAACCGAAGCATATTTTGACAAAAATGGGAAAACTGTCTTAAGCCGAGCTTTTATAAAAGCTGAATCAGGGGAACTGGTTATCCTTTCCACGTATTATGTCTACTCCGACTTAGGTGAATTATACTTCGTCTTGCCGCCTGCTTTAAACCCGGATTTGGCAACAATGACAAGTGCCAACATTGATCTTTTGGGATATCGATATACCTATGATTGGAAAAGAAGACTCATACAGAAAAAGGAACCTGGAATAGCAGCCTATTACTATATCTATAACAACCAAAATCAACTGGTAGCGTCCCAAAGTCCAAAATTAAGATTGAAAAATCAATGGAATTTCATCAAGTATGATGCGCAAGGACGTACGATTATGTCTGGGTCTTACACGTCCACGGAATCTTTTACAGCGTTAAGAACTGCGGCAGAAGCAGCGGCAGTAACCTATGAAAAACCAAGTACATCCAGTACAGGTTATACAAATACCGCATGGCCGACATCAGGGATCGCGTCTTACGCTATCATCAATTATTATGATAATTACAATGTAAGTGCGCTTCCCGCGAGTTTAGCCTATTCTGCATCCACAGGCAATACCAAGGTTGATTACCCAACAGGGATGGCTACTGTGACCAAAACCTGGGAAATAAATAATGCCAATACAGTATTATGGACCGTAAATTATTATGATCGAAATGGGCGTTGTATACAGACAAAATCAACGAACCATCTCGGTGGGATTGATCAAGTCGATAACCAATTTAATTTTACTGGGGAGCTTGTGTCGGCGCTGCGAAAACATACTGGTACAGGGGGACAGACCGTTAACGTAAAAAATGAATATACGTATGATCAAAATGGACGACCATTGACATTAAGTCAAAAGATAAACAACCAGGAGGAAATCAAACTTGTTGCCAATACCTACAATGAACTTGGCCAGTTGGTAGATAAAAAACTGCATCAAGTTCCAGGGCAAACGAAGTTCTTGCAAAGTATTGATTATCGATATAATGAGCGCGGCTGGCTGACTTCAATCAATGACCCTAATTTGACCTCATCCTCTACGATGAATGATGGTGACTCAGACAGCAATGCGGATCTATTTGGGAGTAAACTGGAATATAACACACATGCTAAGGCTCCTCAGTTTAATGGGAATGTGGCATCATTTCAGTGGAAAACCAGTAAAGTGGCATCACAGTCCGTTGCTCCACCAAAAATGGGCTATCAATATCGCTACGACGCACTTAATCGAATGACCGCTGCAATTTCCGAAAAGGACGGCATTGTGGACAATGCGCATAGCGAATTTGTCAAATACAATTCAAGTGGGAGTATTACAAATTTGGGACGTCATGCATTTACGAATAATGCCATACAGCAAATAGATAGCCTTGTTTATTCTTATCAAGGGTATCGAAGTCTTAAAATAGACGATGTAAGTACTGCTGCGAGTAAGGCCTTGGGATTTGATGACAAAGCTGTACAGGCCGTTGAACAGACCTATGATGCCAATGGCAATATGATTAAAGATAGTGGTAAAGGAATTGAAATCACTTATAATGATTTGGACTTACCAGCTGTCATTACCTTTGGTACGGGGCACCGTTTGGAATTTATGTATGATCGCACAGGAAAAAAACTTCAGGTAAATTATATCAATGGTGCTGCCAGCTATAAGATAGATTATGTGGATGGTATTCAGTATCGGCAAAATCAGATCGAATTCATCCATACGGAAGAGGGTAGAGCGAGACTAATTGCCGGATCATATGTTTACGAATACGATATTAAAGATCATTTGGGTAATGTACGGGTAACCTTTGTTCCGGATGCTAATCACACCGTTGCCAAGGTTGTGCAGCAGAATAGCTACTATGCCTACGGACTCTCGATGTATGGCGATGCGGCCAATGGTTTGAACTTAGCCTATGCCGCGGGAGAAAAGAGCAAATTTTTATATTCGGGCAAAGAATTGTACGATCAGGGTGGGCTGAATTGGTATGATCATGGATGGCGGCTTTATGACCCTGCAACAGGAAAATGGTCTGCGATGGATCCAGCAAGTCAATTTGTCAATCCCTATTTAGCGATGGGCAACAATCCGGCAATCTATATTGATCCAAACGGTGAGTGGATTGTGCCTGTTCTTGTAGGTGCTGCGGTAGGGGTGTTGGCAAATGGGGTTAGTAATGTGATACAGGATCAATCATTTTTTAAAAACTGGGGGATGAGCGCAGCTATGGGAGCAGTGGGCGGATATATGGCAGCGAGCGCTGCCGGAACTATGATGACAACTACCATTGGGGGAGCAGCCGGTTATAATATGGCTATCTCATTGCCGGTATCTACTGGGACACAGGCAATGGCTGCAGGGTTAAGTGTAGCAAGCTCTTATTTAACGGTGAATATCCCAATAGGGAGTACAGGATTAAGTATCGGTCTTAGCCCAGCACTCTTTATGGGTATTGGTGGAGCAGGTATTGGTTACAATGTTGGTCTCTCATATGCTAACGAAAATTTTGCAATGGGTATGTCATACGGTAAAACATTTTGGAACAATCATGTGTTTACAGGTACGAGTTTTACTGAAAGTAGATTTGGGTATTCGGCGGCCATTGGAAGTAGGAATTTTAAAATTGGATTTGGAGAATCACAATTCAGAGGCGGTGGAATAGATCAAACGACGTCTACTTTAAATATGATTGGAAAGAACTGGGGGTTGACCTATGAAAATGATTATATGTTTGGTATTGCGGGTGATGGTGGAGATAGGTGGCGTACAACAGGATTAAGCATTTCAGTCTATGATGTTTCCTTAAAGATGAACTTTGCTACAGGAGATCCCGATACACAATATGGGAAGAGAGATAGACCAAATTTACCTGGAATACATAATGGAAAAACTGCATATTCACCTCTCTATGGAAGTAATCCAAATCAATTTCGTTTAGGTAGCGCAGCTATTGGTTATCGGGGTTTATTTGCTGGCTGGAATTCGGAGAGTATCCGCCACATTGGGCAAAATAAGGTAGCGCATGATTTTATACTTGGCGGCAAATCAAAGCATTTTATAAAGATGCCTGAAGCTCCTTATCAAGGATTTTATTATGGTAATCGGCTAAATAATTTCAATACAACATGGTAAAAATACGAATTGGTTTAATGGTGTTTTTATGTTTTACATCATGTATAGATCAAAAGCTCCACATTCGCAATGTCCAAAATCCTGGAGCACTGGATATCGATGGTGTATATTTATCAGAAACGAATAAGGAGGATCCGAGAGAAATTGCTTGTTCTGTCATTTTTTTATATCGCAATTCTGTAATGGTAACTGGGGGGGTATACAAATCTGATTTGAAGAACAATTTCGATGGTACGATGGAGAAATTTGCTAGTTTGGCGAGAGAAAAAACTGATTTTGGTGTTTATGATATTTCTAAGGGTGAAATTTATATGGAATTTTGGGAACCATCGTCGGGAGGGCCTTTAAAAACAACGATAAACAAGGCGAGGATTATTGATAAAAGAAATTTTATAATCACTTATATGAAAAGTAATTATAAAGGTGCTGAACGACTCGTAGATGAACTTTATAAATTTTATCCCGTGAAACATAAACCCGATAGCACCAACAATTTTATTCGATAAAAAGTGAATTTTATACATAAAGATATGTCTAGCTTATGATATTTTACAAAAAAGAAAGGATCACTTTTTGTATCAGTTCGTTGTTTCTACTGACGGGTGTTAATAGTTTTGCTCAAAATACCTTTCCCAGTTCGGGCAATGTAGGGATCGGAACAAATAGTCCTACCAAATCACTTGACGTGGTTGGAACCATTAAAGGGAATGAGATAAATTTCCCAGCCATTGGATATGATTTTAGCAGTGCTCCCCGCACACAGTTGGGGCCAATGAGTTTGAAGCTATTTGATGATTACGTTACTTATCGCCCTGGGGGGACAAGTCCTGGTAATAACAGTTATGGAACTCTATTGGCGATTTATGGCAGAACATCTCATTGGGAATCGAATATTTATTTTGGAGCCAGCGATAAGCGGATGTATTTTAGGACAAGTACCTGGAGTGGAGGGGGCGGTGAGAATGGTACTGGGCAATTTAATAATTGGCGTACGCTATTGGATTCGCACAGTGATGTTAAATCTGCCGGTAGACTCTTATTGACGGGAACGGGTAATCATATCTTTTCCAGTGGTAACGTTGGTATAGGTACGGAAACACCTCAAGCGAAATTATCGGTAAATGGTAACATACTCGCAAAAGAGATCAAAATTAAAACAGATATATCGGTTCCAGACTATGTATTTGAACCGGATTATGAGCTAAACAGTCTGGATTTTATTGAGCAATATATTAAAGCGTATAAGCATCTCCCCGGAATTCCTTCTGCCAAAGAGATCGAAAGGGATGGCCTCGATGTAGCGGGTATGAATCTACAACTGCTTAAAAAAATAGAAGAACTCACGTTATATGCGATCAAACAAGAGGCTGAAATAAAAAATCAGTACTTAAAAATGGAACAGCAAAAGGACCTTTTGAAGCAACAACGAAAAGCTATTGAACGTATGGATCAACGAATAAAACTGTTAGAATCAAAAAAGTACTAATCACGAGTAATCAATTGGTATTTAAATCTCTGATTTTTCAACCTTTATGTAAACTGAGTTCTTTAGCTATTTTATCTTATACATTAATCTTTTTTTTAAAGTAATGAATGAGTTTTGTTAATTGAAAGTTTCCTTATATTTGGCTAATAATTGTTTTAACCTTTGAATATTGTTGCTTATTTGCTTAAAGAGATAAAGGTATTGTCTATAAAAGCATTATTTTTTTTTAGACTAGCTTATAGCTAAAGTTAAATTTTCCATCTCTCTGAATTTAACAACATTCTTCACTTCGAACTAATACAAGCCATATGAATTTAAAATCTATATTTTTGACGGCATTTATTTCTGGGATTTTGCTGTCACAAGGCCATGCGCAAACAAATATATTTCCTTCAACGGGAAATGTTGGAATCGGTATGACAAATCCGGTCTATCAAATTGATGTCCGAAAGGCAGCAGAAAATAACCTTTGGGAAAAAATTGTTCAATATACCGTTAGCGATGCCCCCAATGAAAGCTTGACAATAGCAAATGGCACGGCCATAAATGGGCGATTTATACCTTGGATCCAAGCTTCCAGAACCTATAACGACGATTTTGCGCTCGGTATAGGAGCAAGTGTGCCAGAGACTTCGGATGTAGGTATTATGCCTATGGTGCGTTTCGATGCGCGTAGGAGTTCAGGCCCCTTGTTAAATCGGCCACTTTTTTCTTGGGGTAGCTATGAAAGTAATTTTATGATCATGAATGCCAAAGGAAACCTGGGAATTGGCACCGATAACCCGCAGCAAAAGCTTTCCGTAAAAGGAAAAATCCAAGCAGAGGAAATTAAGGTGACAACTACAGCAACCGAGTGGCCCGATTATGTCTTTGAGGAAGATTATCAACTGAATAGTTTAAAGGAGCTAGAAACCTTTGTAAAAATCAATAAGCATTTACCTGACATGCCTACGGCAAATGAAGCAGAACAAAATGGCATTCAATTGGGCGAAATGATCAAGAAGCTTCTGAAAAATAATGAAGAATTGACCTTATATGTTTTTTCATTGCAAAAGCAAATCGACGAGTTAAAGAGAGAACGTAAATGAAAATAAAGTTTATAACCACATTTCTGGCAATTATACCGGGGATTTTAATAGCACAATCCTCTGATCCTAATATCGAGGTTAATATGGAATCTCCAGCCTACGGGATTAACATAAAAACTAATTTTGCCTGGCAAAATGGAATATGGGCAAGAGGGTACCGAATTTCAAACCACAACAATAGTGAATATTTTATTCATTTCGGAGCAATGGGAACCTTCAATAACGGAATAAGTAAGCAAAATTATGGCTATACCGGTAAAGATTGGAACCAGACCTATATGGTGTTTCTCCCCAACGGAAATATTGGAATTGGTACGATGGATCCGCAGGACAAACTTGCTGTAAAGGGCAAAATCCAAGCCGAGGAGGTCAAGGTTACAACCACTGCTACGGACTGGCCTGACTATGTGTTTAAACAAGACTACAGGGTGCCTTCCTTAGAAGAAGTAGATGAATTTATTCTAAGAAATAACATCTGCCAGATGTTCCAAAAGCCGAAGTCGTAGAAAAGGAAGGATACTGCTCAATGAAATGGATAAAATTTTACTACAAAAGATTGAGGAGATGACGCTGCAAATAATTCAATTGAACGAAACCGTAAAGAAACAGACTGTCGAAATTGATAAATTGAGGAATAAGTAAGGACACCCACAAAAATTGTAAGTTTGAGTTGCGGTAATTTATAAAAGCCAGGTCCCGACCTGGCTTTTTGTTTTTTTAAGGCTCTTAAAGCCGACTTTTCGGTAGTTTCATCTTACCGATAACATAGTACTTCTTTTCCTGCCATAGCACTTGCGTGAAGCCTAAGTTTGTGTAAGATTTAAAAACACAAAATAATGGCAAATCAATTTCTTATTAAAAACACGCTAGCCGATATGAGGACTCTATCGACGGCGGAACTTACAGCATTAACAAACGGTACCTATGACGGGCTGCGACTTTTGGGCTACCACCAAGCAAATGATACACCACATCCGATAAATTACTATATCAGTGCCACCACTGAGCAGGATAATGCCGGTAGTGTAATTGCAGTCGGTGGTAAAAAGCTGGAACATAAATTTACACAACACATAGACAGCAGATACTTTGGTACAAAAGGAGATGGTCTAACTGACGATGCGGATGCACTAATCCGATGCATCAATAGTGCCTTATATCATAAAGCTCCTGCTTATATCCCAAAGACAGCTGCATATTATAACATAAGCAAAAATATCCGGGTTCCGTTTGAAGTTGGCAGCAGAGTCAGGCTTGTCATTTTATCTAATGGTGCCTTGATTAAGCCGAATCAAAAGCTTGTCTACAGTAAAGGTCAGAATATCTGGAACGTGACTCAGAACCGGGAAGTTAATATTTTTAGTTTAGGCGCTGATGGAATATATCCCTATCCGCCAAATTTGTACAACATTTTCGATAACAATATTGGGCATAGCGTCGAGATAGACGGACTTGAATTTGATCTCTCGGTATATGATGCAGTCCCGTCTACTACTCCTTATAACAATGACACAGTTTCAGCATTTCAGATCTCCGCAGAAAGTATTAAGCTTTCAAATATTCGCATCGATAATGGAATAGGAAGCGCGATCCGTTTAATGGGAAGTCGGCTACTTAAGCTCTCAAATCTAACTGTAAATAACTTTGGAGGCCGCGACAAGAATCTTCCGATGACATTGCCCGATAGCTATGGGGATGCTTTGCATATCATGGGGACAAAATCCGGCGCCAGGTATGTGTTGGAGGGCTGTCATTTTGTAGGTAAGCAAACTTCCGGTAATTTCTCCCGATGTGGTATCGTTCATGAATTTATGATCAATTATGATAACCGTGAGTCAAGCATGATCGTCCGGGACTCAACGATCGCAAACTTTTCCAAGTGTTTTCATACGGAGCAGACCGGTTATTTTCATAATACTTTTGAGAATGTCAAGTTTTTTAACTTCAATATGTTAGCAGCAAATGCAGCCAGTATTTCGGACATTACCTACCTAAACTGTGATGTTGAACAAAAAAATGTTGATGGATTAGAACAATTGGAAGCTTCGATATTATCGTATATCGAAAGTTCGGGTAATGCGGTCACGAAGTTTATCGGTGGACGGATCAGCCAGATGACGACCATCCCGAACCGGAATGCACAGATCGGAAGTATTGTACTTTTTCAGGGAGTGAATTTTTATAGTAATGGAAACAACCTGCGGTTTTACGATGGTAAAAATGTTGTTTTTGATAGCTGTGTATTCGATGGTTTTGGAAGTGAAGATAGCAGTCAATATTCGGTCTCGGGATGGGTGGCCAATGAAGCCGATTACTTTTTTAACAACTGCTCATTTCTGAATAATAGCAATCGGTATTTTAAATCCGATAATCAGTATATTCGTTTTCATCATTGTAAAAGTGAAAGTAAAGTTGATTCCTACACCGGTGGCAAAGATCGGCCGAAGAAATATGTTGTTTCCAATATATTTCCGAAAGATGACGATATTTTTCAGATCTATATCCCGTTTGTTGGCAGTGCCGATATCGATCTGAGTAATTATATACCACGTAGTTTTCTGGAAAGTTTGGGATTTTTTGCAGTCCTAGTAGGGACTAATAAAGATAATGGCCGAGGATTCGATAATTTTAAGGAAGTCGTACGCAACGAACAAGGCTATTACCTGATCAATCCTTATTGGCACAGCTCAGGATGGTGGCAATATGACCGACAGTTGAAAGGAACTATACCTGCAGGCTTTGAAGTTTCTACCTCAAATGGTGGTTTAACTTGGCTAAATGCGCAGCGGGGAACAAATGTCAAGGGTGTTTACCTCATTGTCTTCAGTCGAAAATATTGGGAATATTTTAGCGATAAATGGATTAAAAATATTCCTTAACCAATCTTGCTGTTATAGTTCCTTTAAGTCCCTTAGTTATTAAGGGACTTACTTTCAGCTTAAAAAGATTGAGAAATAAACTCTTATTTTAAGGTGTAATGAATGAAAGAAGTGGGAATTTATAATATATTTTACCCTTATTAATTAATGTGTTTTTCTAAAAATGTTTTATAAATGTTTTTTTTGAGAACGCTTTTTTAAAATAATTTTTTATTGTAATTTTCATTAAAATTTAAGGAAATATGAATTTTCTTGATTTTAGCTAACGATTGGGCCATATTGATGAAAAGTAACTAATCTAATATTTCGCTTTAAAAATACCTGAATTAAAAGATAACTATAAAATTATTAATCGAACAATTTATGAAATTAAACAATACGTTGCTATTTATCTTAGCGTTGTTGGGGGTACTATTAGGTATTTGGAGTCTAATCGGAAAACGAGATGAAATAGTCTACGTGGATACAGCAAAATTATTTCAGGAGTATTCTGAAGCTGTAAAAGTAAATCAGAAACTTGGAGACGAAGCCAAAAAGTATGAAGGTAATATAGATACCCTGATGCAGGAAATTCAAGTGGCATTGAAAGATTATGAGAAATCAGGGACTAAACTGAATACGTCCGGACGCGCTAAGCAGGAACGGTTGATTACCGAAAAGCAAGCAGATTTACAGCGCTATCAGTCTGTGGTGAAAGAGAAGCTCGAGAAACAGCGACAACAGGAGTTTTCAGGGGTGGTAAATACAATAAATGGCTTTTTGAAAGAATATGGTAAGCGAAAAGGATACCGCATGATATTGATCGCTAATCCATCAGGTACCATTGCTTATGCAAAAGATGGTACAGATATCACGGGGGATATTATCAAAGAGCTCAATGCAAAAAAATAGTTAACAATGAAGCTTAAAAATATAGGAGCCTACTTGCTATTGTCATGTTTAGTGTTGAGCTGTAAGGACAAAATAAGAAATCGAGCGGAGTTATATTCTTATATTCAAGATACAGATCGTGGTTTGCTTGTTAAGAAAGAGAATAATGGGATAACTGTGGCTATGTCTTATATAGCAAGTAAATTAATTTCTGATAGACAGGAGGGGAGTGGAAAAATGAAATATCTATATTTTCGGCTTGTCTATCAAATTCAAGAAAAAGATATGCTATCCAAAGTAGGTGAGGGCTCTTACTCTGTGTTGTTTAGTAGGTTGTCTTTCAAACTCGCTGATTATTTGATGGTTTCAAGTGGTGGAAAAAAGGAACAAATAGCCGATTACCAATTTTCACCTATGTTTGGGGCGACAAATAATACCGAACTCATTGTAGCAATTGATCCTGAAAAATTGGCGGATAAAAATGAATTTGCTTTCCAGCTTAAAGATATAGGCTTGGGATTACCGGTTTATGAGTTTAAATTTGAGCATGCTGCGATAAATCGGTTGGAAAATCTGACAAATAATTTGGAAATTCAGGATTGATTGGAAAGAGAAAAATATTCTTTTGAATCCTGTATTTGAATTATGGAAAAATCGTATATTTAGTTCAGCGCAATTTAATAAATTAATTGACGCTGAAAATTAGCTGAAACCTGTTTTTAATAGCCGTACCTACTTAATTATTATTTCTTATTGTCCAAAGAGTTTATATGCTTGATAGTAGTCTCGCTGGGATTTTGAATCTTATTGTCTAAGGGTTTTTAGAGATTGGAAGCTTGCTTGATGATCACTTTAGGTGATCTATAGCTAATTCAAAGATTGGAATGGATAATGATAATTTTGTTCTTTACTCGTGAAAAAAACGAAAGTATTTAATCAAAAATTGGATTACATCTTTGATAGCTCTTTTGTTTTTTTTGCAAAATTTGAAATCTAAAATTAACCACATTTTAATGAAAAGAAAGAGAAGAATTTTTGCATTAGTATGCCTAATGGCAATGCTCTATCAGACATTTTGTCCTCTTACCGCATTGGCATTGACGTCAGGACCTAGTTCACCTGATGCTTCAAGTTTTGAGCCAGTGGACACCTCTACAATGGTCAATCCCGTTACCGGAGATTTTGTTTACAATGTACCCTTGATGGAAGTTCCAGGGCCTGAAGGAAGCTACCCACTTTCGTTATCTTATCATGCAGGTATAAATCCTGAACAGGAAAGCAGTTGGGTAGGTCTGGGTTGGACACTTAATCCTGGATCGATTACCCGAACGATTAATGGCTTTCCAGACGATTGGGCTAATACACAGGCTAGTCGTCGGGATTATTGGTCTGGCGGCGTTACAAATGTGACTTCAGTGGGCGTCACCATACCTTATATTAATATCTCTGCGGATGTAGTGGTTGTTAAAGATACTTACCGGGGGGTAGGAGTCGGTTGGAATGTTGCTTATGGATTTAATTTTGGCGATAAATCAGGTGTAAGTGCTACAATTGGAATTGGTTCCAATCCTTATAGTAGTGGTTTTTCAGTCATAGGAGGTCTCAGTGCTGCAGGCTTAAGTCTCACTGGATCTTTGGGAGAAACAAATTCAATTGGCATTTCTGCTTCATTGTTATCTGTGTATGGTTATAATTTGGTTGGAGCAAGTTTGTCAACGACTGGTTCGGGAGTATCCGTTAATTCGCCAGTCGAAACAAGCCTTTCCAATAGTAAAGAGGGTGTAGTACAAACAGAAACAAAAAAATCAGGCCTTAATCTTCTTTTCGTTAGGTTTTCTAAGATGAGAACAAGGTACTGGTCAGATGAGACAGAAAATAGCAGCATTTATGGAGCACTGAATGCGAAATCTTTTAGCGGCTTACTTTCCGATAATACTCTAGTAAATGACGGCTTTCAGCTGAGTCAAATAGCTCCGTCAAGTATGGACAGTAATCCTGAGAAAGCACAATCTGGTGCACTGCCGGCTTTCGACACCTATACCGTAATGGGGCAGGGAGTTGGTGGATACATGCGCCCCTTTCTATACCAAGGTTCTGTCGCTACACAAAATGTTGTCGAACGTGATGGATCATCGCCAACGACAACTGTTCAATATGGTAATAATACCAAGGTCTCAAATAATCTAGGTTTTCGATTCTTAGGGGACTTTTCAAATACGTTGCAGCAAAATTATACTGCATTCTCAACTGATCCCAATACAATTTTAAATTCTAGTTTACCATTTGCAGCTCCTAGCGGAAATGATGCAAATTGGTCTTCAGGTTATAACAGTACAAATCAAGTTTTAGCTGGATCTAAAGCAATTCAATTTTTCAAAACCGATGCAAATGGTAATGTTGTTGCCCCGAATGCCAATGTAAAATTTATAAAACCAGTTGCGGCTGGACTCGATCGGAAAAAGCATTTAGGTCCTATTGCTTCTGGTACTGTAAATAATGGAATCACTGGTTTTACCATTACAAACGAGAGTGGGGTAACCTATCATTATAATTTACCTGCTTACACTTACGATGAAGAGATCTATCAAGAGAATACAGTCAAAAATAATAGCAGTGATCTAAAATTCAATCGACAGACCAAAAATGCGGGATATGCCTATACTTGGCATTTGACAGCTGTGACAGGTCCCGATTATGTAGACCGTGGTACCATAGGTGTACTTGATGAAGCTGACTATGGTTACTGGGTTAGTTTTGAGTATGGCAAATGGACGGATGAGTTTGTCTGGAGGACCCCAACAGAGGGATTTACCAATAATATCGACCAAAAATTTGTGACTGTATCGATGGGTAAAAAAGAAATATATTATTTAAATGCTGTGAAAACCCGCTCTCACACAGCGTTTTTTGAAAAAGATGTTCGTACGGATGGAAAAAGTGCATCAAAGGAATCTTTTAATAAAAATTGGTCATCACAAAACAGTGTCTCTACTGATTATAGTAATGCAGGATTATACAATGTGAATTCTAATCAGAGTCTGCGTTTAGACCATGTTTATATCCTTAAAAATTCGTCTATCCCGAATATCGGTTCTGCTTCAGGTGGATCAAGCGGTTTGGTTCCGGCTGGACGTACGGTGTCGTGTACAGAATGCGAATTTCCAAATAATGTGTTTGATAAAAACGACGTAAATGCTTTTGGTCGCTCAGTTTTGGAATCGAATTCTCTTCGCGTAATTGATTTTACTTATGATTATTCGTTAGCTAAAGGTGCAACGACTAGTTTTGATTATTCCAATCCGTCTAATAAATTAGGTAAGTTGACGCTTAAATCTTTTAAAATCAGGGGTAAAGGTGGAACTAGTGTTTTACCTCAGACGGAGTTCGGATATAACCTTTCGACTGCTGATCAGAAGAAGGGATTGGCAACTGTTTCTGCAGGTAGTATTTCTGGCACAACGGTCGCCTATGAGTTGGGTGATTTGATTGAAACGGACGAGGCTACTCCGCTCTTTTGTGGATATATCGATCAGATAACACAGTCTGGTACGACTTATAGCTACGTATTAAAGGGTGGAAATGTAGCGGGTAGCCTTGGTTCGAAAAATATTCGGAAGACAAAAAATCCGCCTTATGAAAAAGATAAATATGATTACTGGGGAATGTATAAGTCTGATTATGTGTATTATTTTAATCAGAATTTAAGCAGAAATCCGACAAGCATTTCCAATAAGTCAACTGACGTATGGTCATTGCGGACGATCAAAACAGCTGGGGGACCACTCGTTGAAATTGGTTTTGAAGGACATGATTTTGGAGAAAGTGTATATAGTAACAACATGTCTGTTCAATTTACACAGATGACCAAGTTGTCTGCTCGAAATTATCGGCTTACGATGTCAAACAATGGAAGAGCATGCAAAGATATGTATCAAGTTGGCGATAATATTTTAGCGGTATTTTACAGAGAATATTATCAGAAGAACCCAGATCCCAATATGGGAAGTCGGGTAATAAAAACAGTCGATCCAAATTCTACTGCAAATATAGGGATTCTGGCAGTTGACCCTATCGATCCAAATTCTACAAAAATGTATGATGCGTATATGGGAGCTACTGTTTTGGTAAAGGCCCTCAATGGGAATACAATGGATGTCGAGTTGGCGGATTATCTGGAGGATAATCTCTTTAATGTTTATTATACAGATCGTTCAAACACGAAAGTCTTAGATCTCAATTTAAGGCCAACGGCAATGGATAGAAACTTTATCGGGGGAAATGGCGTTAGGGTAAAATCAGTTACGTTAAAAAGTTTGGATGGAATTAAATATATCAATGAATATTTTTATCGCCAGGAAAATCCATTGGTTTCATCAGGGGTTACAGCATATGAACCGTTAAACTACGAACGCTACCAAGGTGCGGCTCCTGCTGCTGCTGCCAATGAATTGAGTTTTAATGCTACACTGAATATTGGGTTTTCGACGATATCGTATTATGGTCCCGAATTGGCGGGACCGGGAGTAATGTATTCGAGAGTCGAAAATATATCGAAAATAATTTATCCAGATGGTGCTAACGGTGCTCCGTTGACAAAAAGTGTGATGGAGTTTTTTACATTTAAAGATGCGAAAATTGATAAAAGTTATGCTACCTCTCCTAGCTCATCGTCTACATATTCGATTGAAAACCATGCATTGCGTAAGTTTATGGGATTAATGGGTAGTCCTAAATCAATGAGCTATTATGACGGAAATGGAAAATTGACCAAACGTACGGTTAAACAGTATCTACATGAGGGGATTACCGGAGAATTCTTTGCTGGTTATAAAACGAAATTGCAAGGATTTGGCTACCAAGGACTAATCTCTGAACGTTTTTCGGAGGTAAAGAAGGTGCTAAATACTGGTAATAACACATGGAAGACAATGGGTACCATGATCGCGCGTGAAGAGTATCCTTTGGTGAATATAGGTACTGTCGAGTACGATTATATTCATAATACGAAGACATCGACCAAAATCAATGCCTTTGACTTTTACAGTGGGGCGGTCACAGAATCGATTGGTTCAGATTCTTACGGAAACAGTTTCCTCAGCCAAAATACACCTGCCTATCGGGACTTTGCGGCGATGGGTCCGAGCCAACTTGATGCAACGAAAAAGAATATGTTAACACAGCTTTCAGCGAGCAATGTCTATCGCCTGAACGCTAGTGGAAATAAAGAATATCTGGTTTCTGCAAAATATAGTATTTGGAGTAATGGTGGTACCATCTTGAACGAAAATGGAGATCCCGTAGTACAAAACAATGCAGCGGCTAACGGTAATGTATGGCGGCAAACAGTAGGTTATGTATGGATGCCTTCAAGTGCTTCGGCCAACGGTATGACAGCATTGGCTAGTTTTGTAGCCTTTCCCGGAAGCAATCCTGCAAGTGCAAACGTCGCATGGAAACGCAACAGTGAAGCAATTCTTGTGGACCCCTATAGCCATGTGCTGACTACACGAGATTTCAAGAACAATTACGCGAGCACACGTTACGGTTATACGAATGCCAAAGAAGTGATGAATGGTACATTTGCCAAATATGGAGAAATTGCTTTTAGTGGCGCGGAGGATGAGAACATTAACAATAATAAAAAGTTGGAGGTTAAGAAAGGGACGGGTACAGTTTCGAACACAATATTCCATACGGGAAAACAAAGTATCCAGCTCGCAGCAGGGCAGACTGGGTTCGATTACAGCGTGCCTACAACCGAGCTTACTGCGGCACGTACTTATACTGCCAGTGTTTGGGTGAATAGCGGTTCAGCGAATAATGTGAAGCTGTATTATCAGCTTGATGGAACTGATAAAGCCGTTTCAATTGCTTCTAACGTGAGTGCCAGAAATTCTGGTAGTTGGACACTGATTACCTTTGATATTACGCTGAGCGGAGGTACCACGGTACGTGTCTTTGCTAAAAACGATGGTACAGGAACAACCTATGTTGATGATTTTCGCTTCCATCCCAAAAACAGTGTCTGTACTGCATCTGTCTATAATACTGCCACCGGAGAATTGACCTATAGCCTTGATCGAAATAACCTGTATACACGCTATGAATACAATGCGATGGGACAAGTCGTGGCTACCTATCGGGAACAGTTTGGCCGAGGGCCATATAAGGTGTCGGAAACGCAATTGAATTATAGTACAAGAAGTTTCAATGGACTACCTAATTAAAATGCGTCAATCATGAAAAGACAACAAGGAAAAAATAGCCGGGCTGCCCTAGGTGTTGCCTTATACTATACACTGATATTATCCCTGTTCTGTAGTGAAGTATATGGACAGACACAGATTATTACTCCCGATGCGGTTGTCCTTCCGCAAGTTGGGCAAAGCAGCTATGTACTCTCTGCGGGTCAGAGTCTTACGGTACGCAGCGGTCAATCCATTACGCTAAAAGAAGGTGTGCATCTAATGGCAGGCTCAACTGCACTGCTTCAGGTCGATATGGATTTTAAAATTCCGTTAGCTCCGAACAATCCTCAGGCCAATACCGACATGAATTGGATTCTTGGTCGGAGTTTTAATGCTTCCGGACAGGTGATATCCGAGAGCAAGGTTTTTTATAATGATTTAGGCAAAGTTGTTCAGCAACAGAGCAAGAATCTGGAATATGGTCATGTGATTGCCGACCAACCCCTGTACTCCGTATATGGAGGTGTAGTCGGTAATACACTTCCCGCACCTATTAATAATGCTTCATTTGCCTATAAAAATGATTTTTTAACAACAAGTACAGGAGCGGAATATACTTTCCGGAATTTTGGACGATACTTAAATACCTCGGGTGTCAAGCAAGATAAGACAGAGAATGCAGATGCGGTTGGAGGAGTAGTTGCGGGCACGTTAGGTTGGTATTACAGCAATGTTAACAATTGGGACTCCTATCAGGATATTGCTACACTTCCTTATAGTGTAGGCACCGATGCTTCCAATGGAAGTGGGATTTTCAGTCGTAATGCGAGTGTGGGCAATGAACTTAGGATGGGCAAGAACCGGGAGAGTATTTCTTTCTCGGTTCCGGTTACAACTGAACTTGATCTCTATGAGAGCATCCGAAGTAAATATTTTACGGATGCAGAGGTTGGGGGAAGGACTGCTGTTGACTTGGCGGTTCGCAGCATGTCAGTTAGTCTGGATGCTGATCGAAACGTTGGAATTTCGGTTTCCGTTGATGGACTTCCGGTGCTTTCGGCGCTTGAGGGTACGGAGCTTACTGTCGCCAAGACGTTGAATGTTACTGCGAACAGCAATGTTTATTTCCCCATACTAAACTCACAATCGGTGAGTTTTAGCGGTGCGGCCTCGAGTTTGGTGAACTATGTATTAAACGAAGCTGTGACGAGTGTTTCTACAGGGGCAGTGACGCTGGCCAAAGGGCTTTATGAGCTGCGGACGAGTACCGGCACACAGACGGTGAGCTACAGCCTCGGACTGGGTACGATCTCAATGAATTTCTATGATCAACTGGGACGACTCCGTGCAAGTATTCCACCTGAAGGTGTAAAGAAGCTGCTCGGTGGAGGTCTGGCCAGTTATGCCACCCTAGCGAGTGTTCCGTTCGTGAATATTTTTGAGTATAATGCGCAAGGATTACTTACTGCAAGGACTGATCCGGATAAAGGTCGGTCGGAACTCAAATACAACACCGAGGGCAAAGTACGCTTTTCGCAGAATGCATTGCAGAAGCAAAAAGGTAGCTATAGTTATACCAACTATGACATCTATGGTCGGGTAGTTGAGTCAGGAGAATATCTTCCGACTGGCACTGGAATCAAATTTGAGAATATCACCGCGGCAATGCTTGACGCGGTGGGGCTACCCTCCACATCAGGTACGCAAGCAAATGTTGGGATAATTCAATATGATGAGGTTAATACCGCTCATGGTGTTTCGGGGTATATCCAAGATAGTTACTTTCTTGGAGGAGCTGTTAGCTACACCGCCAAATACAGCCAATTAACTAACAATGTGAAAGATGATACCAAGCTGGTGAGCCGGAGGTGGTTCAATTACGATGGGGATGGAAACGTGTCTTGGACGATTAATAACATCAACGGTATTGGCAACAAAACAATGGATTACAGCTATGACGAGTTTGGTCGTGTGACCAAATCGATCTACCAAAAGAATACTGTTGCGGAAACATTTGTGCATTATTATGAGTATGATCTGAACGGTAAGCTGAAAACGGTCTATACCAATACAACAGATAACATTTCCAATAGAATTCTGCATGCCAAATATATTTATGGGGTTACTGGAGCGTTAAAACGGGTTGAATACGGTGACAAATTGCAGGGGGTTGATTATGTTTATACAGTGGATGGCAAGCTCAAAAGTATTAATAATGCAAATGTAGGCACAAATGGCGCGAATGATCCGGGAAAAGATGGTACGGGCAATGGTTTTGCAAAAGATGTATTCAGCCAAAATATAGAATACTATGCTAATGACTATTTACGTGCCGGAACAAGTATCAATAGCGTACAGAATGCAGCGGCTCCTCCAAAATATAGCGGCCTTGTGAACGGAATCGGCTGGCAGACACAGAAACCTAACTCTGTGACTGGTTTAGATGGGGTGTCGATGAACGTTTTCAATTATGATACCAAGGGCCAATTACTTGCCAGCACTTGGGGTACACCGGATTACAATACCAAAGTATTCAATGCTTTGACTAATATAAATCAAGAGAAAGGCTTAAGTTATGATAACCACGGTAATTTGCTCAAGCTACAGCGGACAGACGGTATTGGAAACTTAACAAACAACTATACATATAATTATCAAGCTGGAACCAATAAGCTCAGCTCGGTAACAGGCTATGCAAATTATACTTATGATGCACTCGGACAGCTGGCTTCGCAGGTTAAGGGTACGGCTGGTATGTACCTTGATTACGATGTGACAGGCAAGGTGACGACAATCTATAGTGACGCGGCGAAGTCGGTGATAATGCTTAGCTTTGTCTACGACGACACCGGCAACCGGATCATGAAGAAGGATCATCGGAACAATTCCGTAACATGGTACAGCTATGATGCAGTTGGTACCTTGTTGGCAATCTTTGAAAGTAAAAATGGCGGAGCGCTACAATTAATCGAGCAACCAATATATGGATCAGGTAAGTTAGGAATGTTCAACAGATCTGGTTCAAGTTATAGTTATACGTTAACTGATCATGTAGGCAATACTCGTGCAATTATTAATGGATCTAAATTGGGGAGTGGCCTTGCAGATGTACAGTACTATGCAGACTATTATCCCTACGGTATGGAAGCTCGTTCTGCAGGCGTAGATAGCCGTTATGGTTATCAAGGTTTGTATGCCGAGAAAGATAAAGAGACCGGCTGGAATAATTTTGATCTCAGGAATTACGATGCGACTATAGGAAGATGGCTTACTATTGATCCGATGGGGCAATATATTTCGCCTTATGTTGGAATGGGAAATAATCCAATCAGTGTTTTTGATCCAACAGGAGGCTGGGGGGATGGTGATAACCTTCCGAAAAAGCCCGTTTATGGAAATGGATATAACAATGTGCTGGATGAAGTTACTGTCACTGCAAATCGTTGGGCTTCTAATATTAGAAATTCAGTATTTAATTCTGATATTGTTAGATCTTTGAGGGACCTCCAGACGCAAGCTAGTGCATGGGCAGATAAACAAAGTCGTGGCGCTACCGAAGCTAGCCGAATATTTAATTATGCTACAGCTGGAGCGCGCAATAGTATTCAGGAGCAAGGCCAGATATTATATGGCGTATATGGTACCATGGTATCGATGGGAGGTGGCCAAGCTGGTTATAATCGAAGCTGGTTGGGCTTTAAAAAAGGAGTCGAGCTTGTCGAAGATCTGATAAATACGGCTGAAGAAGTTAAGATTATTGAAAATGTTCAAAATGCTCATTCTTTGGCCGCAAACGCTAATCTTAAACCATTAGGTATTGGTTCTACTGGTAGAACAACAGCGGAGAGTGTAGTTGAACAAATGGTGATGAAAGAAGCAATGAATAATCCAAATATAGGTACGGTGATAATTCCGAAGATAAACGACGCTCGTTGGCCAGGTTTTTCAAAAATGGAATATAAAATGAAAACTCAAAATGGAAAAAATGTAATTATTCATTATCTTGGAAAATGGGAAAATGGAGTTCTAACAGCTGTTGATGATTTTAAATTTAAATAATTATGATAATCAAGTGTTTATATAGTACTGGAAAGTCGTTACGGCAGTATGAATATCAGCCCCTAGAAGAAAATATTTTAGGAAGATTTGGGGCTACAGGTTATACCGAATATGGGGGACTCGAAATAGGAAAGGAGTATTTGGTTATGGGGATAATAATTTTTGAAACATATCAATCATATTTAATAGATGATAATGGTATGATTTCGGCTTTTCCTTGTCATTTGTTTGAAATTGTAGATAGTAGAGTTAATTCAAAATGGCATTATAGATTAATAGAAAATGATGAAGATATTTATCCTTTTATTCAATGTGTTTTTGGATACCCAGAATTGTGTAGTGATAAAAGGGCATATGAAAGTCTTATCGTTGAAATGGAAGAAAGTGCAAGACTAGTTTATTTTAATAGAAAGTTAGAGTTAGAAAAAGAACTGGAAAAATAAAAAAAATATCTACCAGAGGTGCCCGTTTTTACGCAGGAGATCCATAATACGAGTGGGTCAGTTTAATATACCAGCATTACGATTTTTTTGAAGAAGCTGTAATATGTATTATGAAACAAGCGAAAATTTTAGGAAATGGGTAAATTTTATTAAAGCAATTGTTTGATGTATTTAATAGTAGTTTTCCTAAATTCTAATAAAATCAAGCCCGATTGGACAGACTAAACTTTTAGAAGTAAAACTTCTTGGGGTTCTTTATGTTCATGATATGAATTCAGCTAAACAAACTTTAGATGAAATAAACAAAGTGTCATTGTCTTGATCGTCAAATTTGTTTGTGTGAAAACCTGGGAAATTGGATACTTGGCTTCAAAGATTGGATGAGATAATTACTAACAGAAATGGATTTTTGCAACGGATAGAAATTAATGAGCAAGATAGGAAAATCGCCTGTTTGCAGAATACTGATCTAGAGCAAAGCCACCAATCTGGTGGCTTTGTTAATTTTAAAATAAAACTTAAATGTGGGACATATATTTCCTGATAAATAAAGGTCCCTAAACCATTCTTTATTAGGAGAAAAAACAAATTTCGCAAGTAGTGAATGGAGTTTTCTGTAATATGATACGACAAGGTTCAGTAAGAATATATGTCGAAATACTACAGAGATCATCGATGTCAATTAGTTTTTTGTAAAATAATAACGCTAAAATATTTATATTAGCGCTGATTAAATTAACTTGGGGAATAAATTGTTATGAAAAGATTCTACAAAAAGCGATTAAAGGCCTATAGTCTCACGGAAATCCTTGTGGTCATGGTAATCATCGGTATCCTGGTGTTGTTGGCATTACCTAACCTGATGCCATTGATTACCAAAGCCAAAAGCACCGAAGCCAAGGTACAGCTCCAACATTTGCAGACCCTGGAGAAAAATTATTTTTTCGAAAAGTCCAAATACAGCGGCAACTTGGATGAAATCGGTTTTGTACAGGAAAAATTAAGTACCGACGGGAAAGACGGAAAAGCTAATTACCGCATCGAAATTGTTCGCGCTGATCAGAATACCTTTCTAGGAAGAGCAACTGCCGTAGTGGATTTCAATGGCGACGGTAAGTTCAATGTGTGGGAAATAGACCAAGATAAAAACTTAAAAGAGGTTACCGCAGATTAACATGTGGTGGACCATATCCATTGCTGTTCTTTTAATCGGTATAGCTTATCAGGATTTTCAACAACGCGCTGTAAGCATTGTTCTCTTTCTTTTAATGGCCATACTGCTTTTGGGACTTAAGCTGACACAAAGTTATTGGGAGGATTCTTATCCGGATATCCTGGCCAATATCTTGTTTTTGGCTTTTCAGATGGGGGGCATCCTGATCTATTTTCGGATCAAAGAAGGTAGGTGGGGACAGATCATGGATCGAAAGCTGGGCTGGGGGGATATCGCATTTTTGCTATGTATATTGTTGTATATGCCCTTCGTGAACTTTTTTCTTTTCCACATCGTCAGTTTAATCACCGCATTGTTGATTGCTATGGTCAACAAAAATTGGCGGAATCCGCAAAAAGGTATTCCTCTGGCAGGATGTCAGGCTTTACTTTTTTTAGGATATTTTATTGCTGAACGGATGAATTGGATTGATTGGACCGTGATCGGTCGATCGTTGATGTCATAGCATAGAAAAGTATAACAAATTATTAACAAGACGCGTTGTGGGGACAGGTTATCATTTTTCAACAGAAATACTGCATGCAATCTCCCGGGATATTGCATGGCACTACCGTATTATTCCATTTGACCGGAATAGCAAGGAAATCCATTTTTATACAGATCGGTCCACGGACCTTTCCGGACTGGAGAATGAACTGGCTATTCTCTTTGATGAGCATATTATCCTGGAGATTACTTCATCGGCCCAGATCGAAGAGTGGCTCAATAAACATTACTTTGGGGAAAAACAGTCGGAAGGAAATGAAGCTGTCAAAAATCTTGTCTTCAATGCGGATTTTCTTGATAATTTAATCTACGAAGCCAAACAGCTCAAAAGCAGTGATATCCATATCGAAACTTATGAAAATCGCTGCCGTGTACGCGTTCGTATCGATGGAATGATGGTGGAGCGTTATGTGCTGAAAAGGGAGGATTATCCGGCTTTGATCAATAAGATCAAGATCATGTCCAATCTGGATATTGCGGAAAAACGCCTACCCCAGGATGGTCGTATTCATTACAGACGTAATCAGGATCAGTTTGATATCCGGGTATCTGTACTTCCTACGCTCCATGGTGAAAAGGTCGTGCTGCGTCTGCTGAACAACAATGCGACCAATATCCAACTGGATAAACTGGGGATGTCTCCGGAGGATTATGAAAATTACCTTCACGGTGTGAAAAAGCCCAATGGTATTTTGCTGATCAGTGGACCGACAGGTTCGGGTAAGACAACAACTTTGTACGCTACATTAAAACACTTAAATAAAACCACAAATAATATCTTGACCATCGAAGATCCCATTGAGTATACGCTGGAGGGCATCAACCAGGTGCAGCTCAAGGAAAATATCGGGCTGAGCTTTGGTGCTGCGCTGCGTACCTTCTTGCGCCAGGATCCGGATATCATTATGGTGGGGGAGATCCGTGATCCCGATACCGCCAATATGGCCATTCGCGCTGCCCTCACAGGGCACTTGGTATTGTCTACCATCCACACCAATTCTGCTTGGGGAACGGTATCTCGTTTGATCGATATGGGGATCCCTAATTTTTTGATCGCCAATACCCTAAATACTTCCGTTGCCCAGCGTTTGGTCCGTACCCTTTGCCCTAATTGCAAACGGGAGGAGGAGCTGACTGCTGATCTCTACCCAAGACAATTTAGGCCTTATTTTACGGTGCATAAACATGCGGTTGCCGTAGGTTGTGCTTCTTGTTATTTTACGGGTTTTAAAGGGCGGAAAGCGGTCTATGAGATTATTCCGATGGATCAGGGGCTTGTGGACGAGATCAAAAAAGGGAATATGCGGGTGGATGAACAACTGAAAGAACGAAAAATAAAAACACTTGGCGAAAACGCATTTGAGCTTTTCGCTGCCGGGGAAACAACGATAGAGGAAATCTATCCATTACTATTCAATTATTGATGATGAGTTTGAGAACATTATATTTAACCTTATTACTACTGCTGTCTTTTAGCATCTGCACATTTGCTCAAAATGCAGCGGAAAACTATGCGCGCGTGGAACAGCGGTTGGAAGCATTGGCAGGGACGGTACCTGGACTGGAAAAAAAAGTAAAACTTTCTGTTTCGGGGGTTACGGCACAGGAATTTCTACGTGCCCTGGCACAATCCAATGACTTGAATATCAATGTAGATCCTACATTGAGTTTTTCTATAGTCAATAATTTTACGGGAGAGACCGCTAAAAATGTTCTGCTGTTTCTAGCAAAAACATATGGATTGGATATCGATGTGATCGGTTCGATTATGACCGTCAAAAAATTACCAGAGCCTCAACCTGTTCAGATCGAAAAAGATATCAAGGTGCAGTATAATACATCAAGTGATGGACTGGGCTATGAGCTGCAGAATGATCTCTTGGGCAAGGTGGCTCAAAAGATCAGTTCACTATCGGGCAAAAACTTGATCGTGCCTACACCCTTGCTCCAGAAGACGGTGACGGGATTTATGGCCGAAGCTCCCTTTGAAACGGCATTGGAAAAATTGGCCTATGTGAATGGATTGAAATACCGCAAGACCAATGACAATGTTTATGTATTTGAGTCCTTGATCCCGGGAGAGGAACTGTTTATCAATGACGACCGACAAACGGATGTGCGCTTTAGACCTGACAATGCAAGTAATCCTGCAAACGGGGCAAATGGAATGAATCCAGGTATGGGCGGGGGCCAACCCGGTAACTATGCGCTTTACGGAAAAACGGAAGAGGGCAAGGGTAAACGTTTCACGATACAGGCGACCAATACGCCAATTATTGAATTGATCAAGCGTGCTTCGGAAGAAGCGAATGTCAATTATTTTATTTATAGTCAGATTGACGGAAATATTACGACCAATGTAAAAGATATTTCCTTCGACCAGTTCCTAACTTCTATTTTTCAAGGAACGCCTTATACCTTCCGGATGGACAAGGATACCTATCTGATTGGAAATCGTCGCAACGAAGGACTACGCGATAATAAGATTATTCAGCTGCAGCACCGTTCCATTGATACCATTATGATGATGATCCCGATGGAATGGCGGAAAGATGTTGAGATCAAGGAATTTAAGGAGCAGAACATGTTGTTGCTTTCGGGATCGGGACCACAGATCCGTGAAATTGAAACTTATGTGAAGCAGCTGGATAAATTGGTACCGATGGTATTGATTGAAGTGACACTACTGGATATTCAGAAGGGAAATACGCTAAAAACAGGTATTAAAATGGGGGTAGCGGATTCTATTCCAAAAACGGGGGGAAGCCTGTCCGATGGTTTTACCTTTGGTGCTGGTTCCGTCAATCGATTTCTGTCGCAGATTGGGAAGAACAACTCATTCAATCTGGGGCGTGTAACCCCCAATTTTTATGTGCGTCTGCAGGCTTTGGAAGAAAACAAAAATGTAGAGCTACGTTCTGTACCTAAGCTGTCTACCTTAAATGGTCATAAAGCAACACTTAGTATAGGAAGTAAACGTTATTATAAAATTGAGACACAAAATGTTTATCCCGGATTAACGAATACCAATGTTTTTACAACGCAATATCAAGATGTCAGTGCAGATCTCAAAATCGATGTTACACCCGTAGTTTCTGGGGACGATCAGATTACGATGAAAATTTCCGTAAATATTTCTGATTTTATTGGTACTGTTGCGAAAAATGAACCGCCGCCGACTTCCAACAGTAAATTTGAATCCATTATTCGTGCCCGCAACGAAGATATGATTGTATTGGGTGGAATAGAGCGTACCGAAAATAGCAATAGTGGGAGGGGGATTCCAATATTATCCCGTATTCCGATCTTGAAGTGGTTGTTTAGCAGCCGGGAGAAAAGTACACAGAAGGTTGTATCCGTTGTCTTCATTAAACCAACGATATTGTATTAATCCATGTTGAATAGGATCAAGGAAAAATATAGACTCAATACTTGTATCGGGGTTTCACTTCGACAGGATCCTGCTGGTCTTTCCATTCGTTGCTGCAAGGTGAAGTTGGAAAAAGACCAACTTGAAATTGAAGAGACCTGGGAAGTGGATGATTGGGAGCTTCTGGCAGGTAGTAAGCATAAGGATACACCTGTCGCGCTTCACCTCGATTCGAGACAGATTCTTATCAAAGAGACCGCGCTGATGGATCTGGATGAGGAGCGATTAAAGTCTATATTCCCAAGCTATGATGCGGAGCGATTCTATTATGGACAGCTGCAAGGGGAAACAAAACAATGGGTAGCTTTTGTGCGAAAGGATTATATTGTGGAGATGATCGACAGATTCGCAGTCAGCGGATATCAGGTTATCAAAGTATTTATTGGTCCCTTTGTGCTGGACGCCATACTCGGCCAGATCAATAGTTATGGTGACGCATATACATTTGATGGACATTCCATACGTATTAACAGTGAAGATAAGCGCTGGCAGGACTACCGATTTGGGCAGGAATTCGAAAGCCGATTTGCGCTAAAGATTGGTGATAATCCGATCAAGCCACAATATCTAACGGCTTACGCAACAGCTTTCTCAGCTTTGATGGCGGATTATGTTCCTGAGTATGGATTGCTCATTCCTGAAGTGGAAGAGCAGCGTCAGGCCTGGCTCGAAAAACAGAAGTTTAAAGTCAATCTGGTGATTCTAGTTGCTGTTTTTTTTCTTTTGCTGTTGGTGAACACGTTCTTATTTAGTCATTATTATCAGGAAAATTTAGCTCTGGGAGACCGCGTGAGTAATCAGCAAAGCACGGTGCAGGATTTAGGGAAGTTGGAGGGGGGAATAAAGAGCAATGAACAGCTATTGGCTGAACTTGGTTGGAATGGTGGGGTTTCCAAAGCTTGGCTACTGGATCAGATCGGCTACTCTATCCGGCAGTTTACGCAGATCAGCCTGGCACAGATCCAGGTCAATCCGCAATCAAAAGGACTGGGAAATACGGTAATCCAACAAGCTGATCAGATCATCATCAAAGGGAATAGTCCAACTTTGGAGATGCTCAACCTATGGTTGCGTGAACTCAAAAATAATCCTTGGATTGCGAAAGTGAGTATCGAAGAATATGGCAATAAGCAACAGGACCAAACGATGGATGCCTTTACCATAAAGATAAACTACAATGATAAAGTGGAAGGAAATTGACTATAAAAAACGCAACAAGCTGCTGTTTGCGGGCGCTGGGGTTCTCTTGGTGCTTGCCTGGTTTTTGGCTTTCCAAAAGACTTATCTGGCTTACCGTGAAAATACACGTTTGAATGGACTTATTGGTAACGATATCAGCAATAGTACACAGTATGATTTCGCCCAGAAAAGCAAAGTATTGGATAGCCTGAGCAAAGTTTATCAAAGTGACTCCGCAACCTGGAACGACAATTTCCTTTCGGAAGCGAGCCGGGCAATTAATTCGCCGCGTATTCAGGTCTATTTCAATAATCTTCCTAAGAATAATGCGATGCAGGTGGATAGCACTGCTGTCAAATCGAAGAGCTTAACCTTAAAGGGGGATTATCGGTCTATTGTGGCTTCAGTTGCCGAACTGGAAAAGATCAATACATTGGGCTATCTGAGCACGGTGACCTTAAAGTTTGACAATAGGAGAGTATCAACCAACGAGCGTAAAGTTATCGAAGGGGAAGTGGGGTTTAAGGTGAAGCTGGAGAGGTAGATAGTTAGTCATAGGATAAACTATATTAATACTATTATATGAAAAGTTTTTTCTGGAATTTTACTGCCATTCTAGGAGCAATCTCTTGTGCTCAAATGGTTAATGCACAACAAACTAATGTTTTTCCAAATACTGGAAATGTTGGAATTGGAATTACTAGTCCATCGGCACTTTTACATGTAAACGGCGAGGTTCGCTCGAAGAAAAATTGGATTAGTGATGATGGCTTAAGAGCTGCAGAAATAACACCCCAGGGAATCTATTCAGGTGTTGGGAATTGGTCACCGACTTCGCGATCAATTCATTATGAAATTGCTTCTGGGTGGGATATTTCCCAAATTCAATTAAGAGCTGGTGGTTCCTATCTAAAGAATAGTATCCGATTGCAGACGGATTGGAACGGAAGTGGCACCGATGGAACGGGTGGAGTCTACTTTGGACTGTTGAGTACAGATACCCATGTCATGCTATCAAATGGAAATGTTGGCATCGGTACATTAAAGCCAACAGAAAGATTGTCTGTAAACGGGAAAATCCGCGCGCAGGAAGTAAAAGTTGAAACTGCCAATTGGCCGGATTACGTATTTACTGATGGATATCAGTTACCTACCTTGAAAGAAACAGCGGATTTTATAGAAAAGAACAAGCATCTTCCTGGCGTACCAAAAGCAGCGGAGATTGAAGAAAACGGTTTGTCTTTAGGGGAGATGAATAAAATATTGCTTCAAAAAATCGAAGAGATGACGCTGCATTTAATAGAACAGCAACAGCAAATTAAAGTTATGCAGGATAAGATTAATTCTATCACAAATAAATAAAATCGTTCGTTATGAAAGTATTAAAGTTCAACTGTCTGCTTATAGGTATTTTTTTACTGCCAATTTCACGTTCGTTGGCACAAGCATCAACAGATCTCATCCTCACTGGGGAGAATTCGTGGATTTTTCATACACCAGATGATGGAAGAACAAGTCTTCATATTGCCCCCAAAATAAATGGTAATTGGAATTGGGGTCTCTACCGACTTGATAGCGATGGGATGATGATTACCCAAGGTCTAAAGACAAATGAGATCGCAGTAAATGGCAATATTAAGGCAAAGGAGATAAAAGTAACTACAGCTGCCGTCGACTGGCCAGATTATGTCTTTTCTGATGGATACAAATTGCCTACACTAAAGGAAACAGGAGAATTTATTGCGAAGAACAAACATCTTCCGGGTGTGCCAAAAGCTTCTGAGGTTGGGGAGAATGGACTTTCTTTGGGCGAAATGAATAAAATATTGATGCAGAAAGTGGAGGAGTTGACATTGCATTTAATAGAAAAGGATAAAGACATTTCGATTATTAAAATGGAGTTATAAAACCTAAAAAGACAAATTAATGAGAAAAATGAAAATTTGTAACCTACTATTTGTGGTAGCAATATTGGCTTGCAATACAGCTGCAGCACAACAATTTTTTAATGGGACAGTTAATACGACCTCTGCTATTAACAGGACAGGCGCGGTAGGAATTGGAAACGTTCTCCTTCGTGGATCGTCGGGGATACAGGTGTTAGAACATATTACGCCTACAGGTGATTTTTATATAAGAAGCGTTGCTTATCAAGTCCCAGATGACGTGGGTAACTTAATCCTTAATGATATAGGTGGATTTGTCGGTATCGGGACCTCAAAACCTAAAGAGATGCTTTCTGTCAATGGCAAAATCCGTGCGCAGGAAATTAAGGTAGAAACAGCTAACTGGCCAGACTACGTATTTGCGGATGGATATAAATTGCCAAGCCTGAAAGAAACAGCTGAGTTTATCGATAAGAATAATCATCTGCCAGGAGTGCCGAAGGCAGCGGAGATTGAACAAGACGGACTGTCTTTGGGGGAAATGAATAAAATTTTGCTTCAAAAAATTGAGGAATTAACCCTCCATATGATCGACAAGGATAAGCGCATAGAAGCGTTGGAAAAGAAACTAGGTGAAAATCAATAAATCTATTTCTAAGTAGGCCATATGTGCGGTGGCGGTGCTTCTACAGATTTGATAATTAGGATAGATCAGAACAATACCCACGGATCGGAGATTCCGATAGAAGAAGAGTAAATAGATAGAGAGAATTATCTATTTGCTCTTCTATATTTACGATGGAAATTAACGTTGTTGCATTTTTAAAGACTGAACTTCATTTTTCAAACTTTTGATTTCTCTACTTTGATCAATTAAGTACAAGGTCATTTCCTCAATTTTCTGTAAGAGCTGACGGTTCAACTCCCCTAAAGCAACACCATTTTCTTCAACAGCTTTTGCAGGGGCAATATTCGGTAAATGCTTATTTTCTTTTACAAAACTTGCAAGTGAATCCAATGGCATCAATTGATGATCGTCATTGAAGACATAATCTGGCCAGTCCGCAGCGGCGGTCGTCACCTTGATCTCGTGAGCTCGGATTTTCCCGTTAACCGATAATTTGTCAAGTGGAGCACTAGTTCCAATACCTACATTACCATTGTTGGCTGCGTGGATGGCAAGTATTCCGGGGATGCTTTCGATGGTATTTCCAACGATTAAACTCCAATTAAATGTCATGGGCAAAAGTCCTATTGCGTTTGGCTCGTTACCAGTTGTAATATAGCTGTTGTATCCAGTATTGAAATTAATAGAACGAATTTTTACATCCACAGCCAAAGGCGTAGCTATTCCTAAGGTGTTGGTCGCTCTGATACGAAAAGCCTTTGTCCCTGTATTATGATCAATCGTAAAGTTAAGCCCTCCAGACGTATATACATTATTATTTACACGACCTGCTTCGAGCCACCTAGATGGATTTGAGTGTGTGGAAGAAACAATATGTGTGGCTGCGGAGGCGACGTTGCCCCGAGTGTAAGCTATTGAAACTTCATAATAGCCTGATGCTCCAACGGCAATCGGTTTGGCTGAAGCGAATTCAATGAAATCGCCAACTTTGAAATCCGCAGGAAAAGTGACCGTCGTCTGGAAATAGTCATTTGCATTTTGCGCTTCGGCACAGTAGCCGTATCCCAATAGGAGTAGGACAATTGAAAAAATAAACTTGTTCATAAAATATATTATTTTGGTTAAAAACTATTACTCATTTGGAACATCGGCAGGTACATGGCGATGAGGATCAAACCTACAACCAATCCTAAAAAGATGATAATAAAAGGTTCCAGTAGACTGGAGAGCGTAGAGGTTTTGTATTCCACTTCTTCGGTAAGCTGCGTGGCGATCTTCTCAAAGAAAAAATCCAGTCGATTCACTTCTTCGCCAACACGAATAAGTTGTACGGTCTTGGCTGGATAAAAGGGGTATTTGGAAAGTGCAGCATGCAGGGATTCTCCCTGTAGAATTTTCTTCTCGGCTCCCTCCAAGGAATGTGCTATGGGATAAAAATCGGTCATCTGCTGCACCAATTGTATAGACTGCAACAGTGGCGTATTGGTACTGACCAATAGTCGCATGGTATTAGCGAAACGCGCCAAATGTACTTTTCTGATAATATCGCCAAATAGTGGAAGTCGCAACATAATCCTGGAAGACCATTTGCGCCACCAGAGCTGCTTCTGGTTGAAACGAATAAATACAATTAGACCGATAAGGACTAATACAGCCCACCAGAACGTACGGTCCATAAACTGGGACACTTTTAGAATAAATGCTGTAATAGCCGGTAACTCGCCGCCGAAGCGTTTGAAAATATCCGAAAACATGGGTACTACAAATTTGAGCATAAATAGTACCGCTCCCATAGAGGTGGTTAACACAATGACGGGGTAGGTGAGTGCTGAGATAATCTTGCGGCGCTGACCAATCTTACTTTTGTAGAAGGAAGCCAATTCTTTCATAACTTCGCCAAGCTTTCCAGTCTCTTCCCCAATCCGGAGACTGAAAAATTCGTAATTGCTGAATTTTCCACTTTTACGGATCGCATCCGAAAGGCTATCGCCCACAAGGACATTGGCTTTTATTTCCTGAAACAGCTTGTTGTCCTTGCTATTTTTCTGATCCAAAAGAACGAGATCAAAAGCTGTTTTGAGGTCAACACCCGATAAGAGCAGCGTGCTGAATTCGACATAGAACTCTTCTTTTTTCTTGTCGGGAAGCTGACCATTTCCAAAACTGATGTCTTTGTTCAGAAAGGCCAGAATATCGCCAGACGCTTCTTTTTTCTTGTTGAGATTAGGCTGCTCAGGCTTCTTCTTATATTTTGAGATATCAATTGATGGCATACACGAAATACATTAATTAGTGATCCCCGATTCCAGCTGCAAAAGCTGCTGTGCCGAATAGATCTTATGGTAATCAAACTGATGATGCTTGTTTTCAAACCTGATATCCAGGTTTACATGGTCTGTCAGTTCTTCCGATGGAAGGTGCTGTATCCTTGGCGTCATATCCAAATTAACGGTTTGGATCAAGAAGGTATCCTTTTGTACAGTGTTCTGATTCCTGACAATGAATGTAGGCGCAAACTCATAACTTATATTTCCGGATTCGTCTTCACAAATGAGTCCATTTTCACTTGTTTTTAACCAAACAGATCTACTGATATCCTGCTGGAGGAGATGCCTGAATAAGCTGTAAGAAAAACGCTCCTGTCGCTGCTTTTGCTGCCGTAGGAAGAGCTGCTGAAAATATTGAAACATGTAAAAGGCCATGCCGATACTGATCGCAGAAATCAGCATGGCAATAGTCAATTCCATTAAGGTAAAGGCTTTTAATTTTTGATTTCTCATTGCTGACTTCCTTCCCCTGTTTTATTTTCGATATAGCGTATTAGACTATCTGTTACTTTTCCTTCCTCAGAGACCGCATAAACAGCCAGCCGCAGCCGGTCGGAATAGCCTTCGGCTTCCCTGAGGTGGTAGCTCAATTTTATACTATCCCGTAAGCTTTCTCCCTTGGTATTACCCTCAAATCCATTTGTTTCCAACTGTTGGCTCCAAAGCATCATCTGCTCACTTGTGCTCTTTCGTGTTTCGCTTCTAGAGGCCTTGGTCAGGTTAACGAAAATCAGCATGCCTATTCCAAATACAATCAGGATAATGACCATAGAAACCAATGTTTCCACCAGCGAGGAAGCTTTGAGCCGAATGATTTTACCCCCCATAACTGTACCATTTTAAAGGTTTGTTGACCTGTTTTTTTTGATCTGCTATCAGCAGATAGGAGCTCAGGAAATGGGGGGATAGCTTGCTGCGGTCAAATTTGATATTGACCAAAAAATTCTCGTACATGGAAGACGGGCTTTTGTAGAGAAATCGGTAACAAGCTGTGCGGCCTATGACCTGTAGGCCTTTGCTATAGTCTAAGAGACCATAGACAATAAGATCGCCCTGAATCATGCAGTCTTTCCCAAGGCTTGCTGCCGATGGCATATCGGAACGCTTTGGCTCATATAAGAGTACTGTTCCTGCAATCTTGCAGTTATTTCCTATCCTTAAGCTTGTCTGTTTACCTTCGGCACCGATCACCGCCGCGGTGGATGGATATTGGAGGGAAACATTGTCTTCCAATATCAAGGAGTCGGTGGCAAAGAACTGGGCGGCGCCTTTAAATCCTTTTTCAATGCGTATACACGGCGCGATAACCAGGATATCCTGTAAGACTGCGGTAGCGGGAATAATAATTGTCGTGTCTGATAGTAATTGAATATTTCCGATCAGACTATCGCTGATCTGTCCCTGACCAGCCAGAAGGTTATAACGGAGCGTGCGTTGATGAAAAGGATTTTTGTTTGTATTGCCGATAGGCAACATTTCGCCCTTCAAGCTGTCTTGTTTGAGCAAGGCTTGCAGTGTTGTTAGACGTTTGGTATTCAAGACCTGCATCTGCCTTTCACTGTCTCTGCTTTTTCCTTCGACGATTTTCTCATTGCCTTTAAAATATTCTCCATCAACGTAGGACGGTCTGACGCCAGATTTGGGAATGAATGCTGTTCCTTTAATGACTGTTTCGCCACTCACAGAAACTGGCCGATCTTCATCTGTGATATAAAGTACTGTTGAGTCTGTGGGGATTGCACCTAATAGAGCCGTTTTCAGGAGGGAATCCTGCTGCATATGTGCGCGGACGACAGCGATATCATAAAGTCCCCATTCATATTTCGAAAAATAGACCGAATCTCCCTGCTGGGTGACATTGCTCATCACGGTATCAAGTGCATAAGGGAAATTTGTGGAGGTCACCAGACTATAACCTGCTTCAATCTGCTGTCTAAGCTGTTCTTTACGGATAAAACGGGCATCCTGATACCGAAAAAAAAAGGCTAGATAAATCAAACTTCCCAAGAGTACGGAGACAATAAGGGAAATAACCAACACCAGATATAATGCTGCAGCCTTTAGCATATTTTGAGGGATTAGGGGGTTACTGGTTCGGGCTGATTTTCTTTCTTTCTAAACCATTTATTGATCTGGTCTCCAATCAGTTTTCCCGTCTTGCGGAAGATATTGTTATTTTGAAAAGCATCTTTCGAAATTTCCTTGCCCAGGTCAAAATATTGAAAAGTGGTGATACCACTTAATTGGTTTTCAATGCTACCATGCAATTTTCCATCCTTCAGATAGCCACGTTGGGTCCAATTGCCCTGCTCGTCGTAGCGTACAAAGGGGCCTTCTTCAATATTGGCCATCCAATTGGATTCACTTTTGAGATTTCCATTTTCATACCAATGGCGCCATACGTTCTGTTTGAGTCCCTTTACATATAAACCTTGTTCGGAAAGGTTCTTATTGGGGTAATATTCTGTAAACTGTCCATTGAGAAGTTTGCCTGAATAGCCCCCCATGGTCTGCTGCAGTTGATTGCTTTCGTACCAGGAGTAGGTTTTGTCGCTATTGGGACTGATCTTGATATTGTCGGCGTAGAATATTTTCTTGCTTCCGTCATCTTTCGAAATCGTAAATCTCCGAAAGATAGCGAGTTCTTTAACCTGTGCCTGACAGATCATCGAAATCATTAAGAGTAATAATGTATACGAGATTTTTTTAGTTATCATTTTTAAATACAGTCTTGTTTTTGCCATAGGCTTTGATGGTAATTTGCCCTTGTTTAATACCGGTCAATTTAACGCCATTTTGTTCGTCGCCAATATTCATCATATATTGTTTGTCCATGATCGCGACTATGGCCGTAGGTTTCTTGTCATTAAGGTTTTCGATAAATCCGATATAGCTCACATTGATTTGCGGTTCGGGCTGATAATTTTGAACCGGTGGCGCTATGTAGTTGCTTGCGATAGCTGTAACCGGTGCAGACGGAACGGTGTCGGGGACAACATTTTTTAACATCGGATCAGGATAATTTAACAATAAGGCCGTGGTTTTCTTTTGATTGTAAAAACTGAGATCACTCGCATTTTGGACGAAGTTTTTTTGTGCCGCCCGAGGGCCCTGATCTTCATCAGATACGGCTGCAAAAATCTTATATATAATATATCCCCAAAGTCCTACGACCAGGGAGAGTAATACATATGTCATCGCCTTGTTTTTCATTTTTATTTCAACGTCGGTAAAATGGTAATTTGGCGCTGTTTAAAAAGCCCCACACTGCCCGAATTTTCAGGTCGCACACGCCAAGTGTATCGCCCTGGACTTACCGTAAGATTAAGATGGTCCACTGTCGTTACGGTATCTATTACAATTTTTTGAATAGAATCAAAGTTTGGGCGTGCAATTTGGAGACGATATTTGTCTGCATCTTGGTGATTTTTCCAATAAAAGCTCACGATACTGTCTTGTGTGGAAAGGCTATCCATCGGAGCTAATAGTTCGACACTTTCTTTCTCCAAAGGATATTCTATAAATTCAGAACAGGCTACAAAGCAGCAGGAAAATAATAGAAATATAGCTGAAAATCTTTTCATGTAATATTGAAGCGTTAAGTGTGGTAAATCTACACAAATTTTTCCTTAAAGGATGTTCTGTTGGGAATAATTAGATTATTTTATCTTTTGAAGTTATACGATGATTTTCATGATTAATGCGTAATGACCTTTCACGTAATTATTTTAAAAATAATATTAAAGTATATGTGTGAATATTTAACTTTGTTTTTGTAGATGCTTCAATAATTTATTAACCTGTAGCGAGTTGTGTTTGTTTGAGTGAAAGTTAAGGCCATTGTAATTAGGTTGAGACGATTTAATTGCTGGAACCGGGAGGTGATCATTTCGCATAACTTAAGCTAATCGAAATTAAAAAACGTATGAATAAAATTCTAATTTATCAGATTGTTTTCCTATTGCTTTCTATTGTTGGTATTTCCGATTCGATGGCACAAACCTCAACCTTTATCAAGACCGTGAGTGTCAACGCGACGGTCAAAGTTGAGCTTACGGACGCTAGTGGCCAGCCGTTGAAGATTGGTGGACTTTACCGTGTGAAATTGTCAGTTAACCCAACCGGCACGCGAACTGGTGCCGAATATCTTGTATGGTATGATTCACCGACAACGACGTGGAACATTAGGGCAGTAGCTCTTGCGGGGTCTACCTCCAATCATCCATTGTTAATTGTAGAAGATAATGTTGTTAAGGTATACACCAACCATGCCAATGGATATTCAGTAAAGGTGTTTGTGGAATTTTATGATACAGGTAATGGTGCTGTTGTGCCACAATTTTTTGGTTCATCTTTTCAATGGCAACGCAAAGGAACCCATTTATTCTATTTGGATGGTAATGTCGGCCTTGGAATCGAGGCTCCGGCAGAGAAACTTTCTGTTAAGGGCAAAATACGGGCTCAGGAAATTAAAGTTGAAACGGCCAATTGGCCGGATTATGTGTTCAGAAACGATTATGAACTGAAAAGTCTGGATTCTCTGCGGTCCTTTATACAAGAAAATGGCCATCTGCCGGAAGTTCCTAATGCGGAGACGGTGGAGAGTGAGGGAATATCTTTAGGCGAAATGAATAAAGTATTGTTGAAGAAGATTGAAGAACTGACTTTATATTTATTGGAAAAGGATAAAGAGATAGCCGAAATAAAAAGGGAGCTTGGGAAAAATAAAAATTAAATCAGAGCAATGAAATTGTTGCAAGTGAACCTCTAGCGGCGCAGTGGGCTATTGGTGATTTCGATCCCGTGAATTCGAGAATACCGATTTATCATCTCGTTTCGACTAAAGTTTACCTACGGGACTTTCGGTGACTGCACCTGCTGTAGAAGATAATACAGCGGTACGTTCATTCCGTAGCTTTACTGAAAGTCGTATAGGAATAGGTGCTACTAGTCCCGAGTATAAATTGGATATTGTCGGAACAGCGAGAGCGCATGAAATTCGTGTGAATACCCAAAAAACAGCTGATTTTGTATTTGAGTCCAACTACGAACTTCCCAATTTGGATTCTGTAAAAACTTTAATTCAGGAAAATAAACATCTACCTGTATTCCGAGCGCTAAGCAGATGGAAAAAGAAGGGATAAATGTGGGCAATCTCAAATTGATCTATTACAAAAAATAGAGGAACTCACCTTGCATCTGATTCGAGCAACTGAACCTATTAATGCACAGGAAAAACCCATTAAAGAACTGGAAAATAGAAAATAATCGGAAAACGTATTGCGAAGATCTTTAGGATGTTTTTTATTTTAAACAATGTAGAATATTCTCGGTGACTAAAATCTGTTGAACGAACTATAATTTTAACAGGAAAATAATTTTGCATATTTTGCTAAATAGTTTAATTTTGATTTGAATAAAATCTCGCGATAATCTTGTGAGGGGTTATTTCTCAGCTTAAAATTAACTTATTTTATTTTCTAAACGTGATTACCAGGTATTTGATTGCCCTTTTGGGCCTAATGGTTTCCTTACAGGTGGAAGCGCAGCATTTTTTTGAAAAATCTTTTAAAGTTGTCTTCGTCCATGGCTCTGACAATCAAGTGGCCTATTTACAGATCCCTAAAAATATCATTCTTTTTGGTACTGTAGAAATTCAGTTAACGGGTGGTTTTAACTATCAGCTCAATCGTGGAGTTCTGACAAAACGTATTGATATCGTCTATGCTGGAGATACTGGGCAATATCTTGATCAGGGAAGTGAGATTACCCAAGCTTCTGAACCATTTGCAGCTTATTGGGCGATAGGCGATTTTGATCAGGTTAATTCCAGAATTCCAATTTATCATTTGACTAATGCAGGTAGCGACCTCAGTGTTAAGGTTCGTATGCAACTTATACATGCGGATGCTATCGCTCCACTTCAAGCTGGCCTAAACATGACTGCTGCTGTGGCAGGGACAGTAGGAATTGGACGTCAATACCGTCATTTTAACGATCAGAGAATCGGAATAGGCACAACTAGTCCTGAGTATAAATTGGATATTGTCGGAACAGCGAGAGCGCATGAAATTCGTGTGAATACCCAAAAAACAGCCGATTTTGTATTTGAGCCCAACTACCCCCTTCCCAATTTGGATTCTGTAAAAACGTTTATTCAGCAAAATAAACATTTGCCGGGTATTCCCAGCGCTAAGCAAATGGAAAAAGAGGGGATAAATGTAGGCAATCTACAGATTGATCTTCTGCAAAAAATAGAGGAGCTTACCTTGCACTTGATACGAGCAACAGAACGGGCCGAACATCAGGAAAAGAAACTGATGGATCAGGATAGACGAATCAAGGAATTGGAAAGTCGTTTATAATATTGTGTACAAGAGTTGTAGAAATCTATAGCCAGTTAAAAAAAGATTATGAATAAGACAATAGTGTTGTTGTTAAGTTTGGTAAGTTTTCACTACGGTAAAGCACAAAGCAATAGTTTTCCAGCTACCGGCTCGGTTGGTATAGGAACTACCATACCGCTAGCCAAACTTGAAGTACGGGGCGGCAATTTTTTAATCAAGAATCTATCGAATAGGGCTGGCGAATCTGTACCGATGATTAGTCAGTCTTTGAGTTTCGGCGATTATACCACGTATGGCACTTCAATCAATACGTTTACGGAAAGTGCTGATTATAATGCGTATGGTTTACAAATACTCACACAAGAGACGTATGCAACCGGATTAACTGAAAAGTTGAGGGTGATGCCCAACGGAAATGTTGGAATTGGTAATAAGAATCCGCAAGCAAAATTAGCGGTGGACGGGAATATATTAGCCAAAGAAATCAAAGTTAAAACAGATATTACTGTCCCAGATTATGTTTTTGAATCCGATTATAAGTTACCGAGTCTTCCAGATGTCGAACAGTATGTAAAGCAAAACAAACATTTGCCTGAAGTGCCATCCGCTAAAGAGATTGAAAAAGATGGATTGGACTTGGCTGAAATGAATCTTCTACTATTGAAAAAGGTAGAGGAACTTACTTTGCATCTCATCGGAAAAGATAAAGAGATCAGAGGGATTAAAGAGGGGTATGAAGCATTAGTAAAGCGACTTGAAAAAGTAGAAAATTCTAAAAAATGAAATTTCGAACAGATCTTCCATTAACCTTATAAATACGGAATTAATTGATTAATAAAAATAGTATGATTTTAAGATTTATTTCAATAGTTACATGTGTAGTAATCTCATCTAAACTGTATGCACAACAAAATACCTTTACCAATAATGGACCCAAAGTTGGAATTCATACCCTACAGCCAATTGCTGTTTTAGATGTATCAGCGGATCTTACCAATGGGAAATTGGGGACAGTAATGGGGAGGCTTCCTGAAGGAAATCATCAGGCTGAAGGTACATTTTTGGGCGTTAGGGGATATGATACTTATTTTAATGCGGCGTCAGGTCTTAAAAGTTTTGCCATCGAGCATTCTTTCTATGGGTTTATCAATAGTTCTATTAATTTTTTTAGAGGACCCGATACAAAGGGTGGTTTTATCACATTCAATACATCAGATAATATCGAAAGATTAAGGCTAGATAAAGATGGTAATTTATTATTGGGAACAACAATTACCAGAGGGGAAAAGCTTTCCATAAATGGCGGTATTCGAGCACACGAAATTAAAGTTGAGACTAGCAATTGGCCCGATTATGTTTTTAAAACAGATTACAAGCTACCGAGTCTATCGGAAACGGAGCAGTTTATCAAACAGAATGGTCATCTGCCCGAGGTGCCTAAAGCTTCGGAAGTAGAAGCTGAGGGTGTCTCACTCGGTGAGATGAATAAAATCCTCTTGAAGAAGATTGAAGAATTGACTTTACAAGTGATTGAATTGAATAAGAAAGTTGACCGTCAGGAAGAGAGAATAAAATCGAAGTAAGATTAAGGGTGTTCATTATACGATCTAATAGTCAAAGTGAATGCCTTTAGTATAATATCATATTTTTTTAACCACATATTAATTACCTAGTTTATGATGAACATAAGATTATTTTTCATTTTCATGTTTATGATGAGCGTGAAAGTACTTGTTTTTGCTCAAACGGAGGTTATTGTTCCTCCCTCTAACCGTTCAGTATCTTCTTTAGAGAAAAATCTGCTTTTCTACGCAGACAAAAGGTTCAAAGTAACTCAATCAGGAAGTCTTAGCCTATCATTACCAACACTTTTTGATGGACAGTTTTTTCCTTTCTATTCGACGGTTGGGATAAATCCGCAAAATCCATATGTTATTCTTATTGAAGATATTCCTGATTATGATGCCCAGGAAGGAACATGGATCGGCTTGACTACGCGTTATTATATGCCGACAAAATTTAAAATTGAAGTTTATGATGTGTTTGGTGGTGCTAATCAATGGCGTACCATAGCAGATGTAAGCAACAATGCAGCGTGGCACTATATGGCTAAAATTTCACCTGGAAATGTAAGGCCTTCAAAAATTCGTTTTACAATCTATAACACCAATGATACTCAAAATCGTTTGGGAATTTCGGAGTTGTTTTATATTCAACCAGAAGTGACAAAAGCTTATGATGGGCTTATGGTTCAATATAATAGAGATGGAAACGTAGGTATTGGAACTGATACGCCCATGGCTAAATTAGCCGTTGATGGAAATATATTAGCCAAAGAAATTAAAGTCAAAACAGATATTACCGTTCCGGATTATGTGTTTGAACCGGATTATGAGCTTAATAGTTTGGATTATATTGCCGATTACATCAAAATCAATAAACATCTTCCAGAAATACCTTCGGCAAAGGAAATAAAAAAGGATGGTCTGGATTTGGCTGAAATGAACCTGCTTTTATTGAAGAAAGTGGAAGAACTGACCTTACATGCAATAGACAATGAAAAGAAACGGAATGAACTGGAAGCCAAGGTGTCCAAACTTGAGAAACTTTTAATCAAATAAGATATGAAGATTTTTTTTTGTTCCGTCATAATACTTGGGGCTGGCGGTCTGCTTAAAGCTCAAACGAATGTCTTTCCGGCCACAGGAAGTGTTGGGATAGGCACGACCAGTCCTGCTGATAAATTGGAGGTCGCAGGGGGATTTGTGAGATCGGGTAACTCTTCATTTGGAAACTTTAATTTTCAATCGCCGAAAGGTTTTGTAAATTTTGGAGGAGATAATCATGGATCCCTGATTGTTGGGTCAAACCTATATATAGATAATTCTGTTCAGTTAAGTACAAATTTGCGTATAGCAAATACTCACCCTACAATGGCCGGAGCTGGAATCTTGTTGCCTGGGAATGGGCAGTATTTTCAAGGATCCATTATTTTTCATACCAGTGAACCAGGCCCTACTACTGTAGAGAAATCGTTCTATAGTCCTAGAATGATCGTACATGCCAATGGAAATATCGGGATAGGTACTTTGGTTCCACAAGCCAAATTAGCCGTTGATGGAAATATATTGGCCAAAGAGATTAAAGTCAAAACAGATATTACCGTTCCAGACTATGTGTTTGAACCGGATTATGAACTTAATAGTCTTGACTATATTGCGGATTACATCAAAACCAATAAACATCTTCCAGAAATACCTTCGGCAAAGGAAATAAAAAAGGATGGTCTGGATTTGGCTGAAATGAACCTGCTTTTATTGAAGAAAGTAGAAGAACTGACGCTTTATGCTATTCAACAAGATGAAGAAATAAAGGGCCAGAATTTGAAATCGGTAGAACAGAAAAATTTATTGGAAGAGCAGCGTAAAGAAATCGAAGACATGAGACGGTTTGTAAAACTTTTGGAGCAGCGTATCAATCAATTAGATTCAAAAAAATAATTTAGCATGAATAAATACCTTAGTCTATTATCTATTTTGATCAGCTTTTCAGCATATGGTCAGACCAATACTTTTCCGTCCAATGGTTATGTCGGGATAGGCACTACTGCGCCACTGAACCCATTGACAATCGCGACTCCAGCAAATAGTACAACAAGTGCTATTAAGATTGGGAAGTCAGGCGATTCGGGAAATATCAATGTCCCTCTAGGGAGCACCACCGGTGGGTATAATCTAGATTTTACGACATGGCGGGACTATAATCCAGATTACGTTGGGGCTCGAATTCGTGCGGAGAGGATTAATACTTGGGCTGCAAATAATGCTTTGATTCAATCAATGGATCTTGTTTTCTCAACTGGTGGTCCGGTTGATTATAGCCCACTTGCAGAACAATTGCGTATCAAATATAATGGTAATGTGGGTATCGGTACTCCTAATCCCGAGCAGAAGCTCTCCGTAAAAGGTAAAATTCAGGCAGAAGAGATTAAGGTAACTACTGCAGCTGCAGATTGGCCGGATTACGTTTTTGAGGAGGGGTATACACTGCCAAACTTAGAGGAATTAGAATCGTTTGTCAAGTCAAAAAAACATCTTCCCGAGGTACCTTCTGCTCAGGATGTTGAAGAAAAAGGCATTGAACTTGGTGAAATGAATAAGGTCCTTTTAAAGAAAATAGAAGAGCTGACTATGTATGTGATCCAACAACAAAAGGAGATTAAAGAGCTCCAAACTAAAATATCAGCTAATTAAACTGTTGAAAAATATGAGAAGAATTAAAATTTTATTTACCGTATTGGTTTCTATAGTGGTTTTCACAGCGCATGCTCAAAATATATTTCCTACAAGTGGAAATGTAGGGGTTGGTATTTCGGCTCCCGAAACGCTACTACATCTTAAAGTAAATGGCTCGGCCGCCTACCCATCAAAGGCTAGTCGTGGTAATATTATGCAGCTTTTTCAAGCAGATAACAATGATTTGGAAATAGGTGTCTCCAATGGACTTAATACCCGAAAGGCATGGCTCTTGGCACGTCATCTCTCTATTCCGAATTATGGACAGTATTATTCCACGCTACATTTGCAGCCAAAAATAGACGATATAGGTTTTTATCGAGGTGTAGCAATGGGCTACGAAGCATATGCCGACGTCCCCTATGGTGTAGGTTTGGCTGTAGAGGGAAACGTTGGAATAGGAACAATTAATCCGCAGGATAAACTTTCCGTAAATGGTAAAATACGTGCACATGAAATTCGGGTGACCACTGCGGTCACGGATTGGCCAGATTATGTATTCAATTCGGATTATAAAATGCCTCTCTTATCGGAGACTGAGCAGTTTATAAAGTCATACGGCCATTTACCCGAAGTTCCTAATGCTGTAGAGGTCGAAAAAAATGGTGTGTTACTGGGCGAAATGAACAAAGTCCTTTTGAAAAAGATAGAGGAGCTGACGTTGATTATTATTGAAAAAGATAAGCAGCTGAGTTCGCAACAGGAGCAGATAAATGAGATAAAGAAATTTGTTGGGTTAAAAAATTAACTTTGTCACGAAATGGATATGAAAACTCTAGTGCTTCATTAGTAAACTGAGTAATATGGGATAATCGGATAGCACAATTTAAAGGCTATCCGATGATGCTGTTTTTAATATAGCGAGTTCATTCAAGAAGGATTTCGGACCTTTTTATAATTTCGCTTTTATCTGTTTGACTTCATCCCTAAGCTCTTCAATTTCTTTTTCTTTCCTGATCAGGTGTAAAGTCAATTCTTCTATTTTTTGAAGTAATAAAATGTTCATTTGACCGAGCTCAATTCCATTTTTAACCATATTATCAGCAGACGGGACAGCCGGTAGATGGTTGTTTTTGGTAATAAATGTTTCGATCTCTTTTAGAGATGTTAGCTTATAGTTTTCACTAAAAACAAAGTCGGCCCCGCTTGTTGTGGCTACTTTTATTTCTGTCGCTGCAATTCCACCTTTTACAGTTAGTAGTGCATTGGGATCCGAATTTTCGGTTCCTATATTTACCTTGCCACCGGATGTTTGGATGAGGAGTGGCTTTTCGTCCAATCCAGCTAAATAAAATCCATATTTTAACGATTGTAGTATAAATCTATTTTCTCCTCCAGGGCTATGGATTTCCATGAGTGAGCGATCGCCAGCACCATTTTTAATCAAAATGCCAGGTTGTGCAATGTGTAAAGAACCGGTACCGCTGCCAATGTGGAGGAGTGACGCTGGATAGGTATTTCCTATACCTACATTACCGTTTGTTGGAAAGATATTGGTCTGCCCCATGGATACCTTTCCGGTACTGAGCACCATCAATAAAGTGATTATTTTTTTCATACTTATAGAATTGTTAATCTTGGATAACGTTGTTTGTGGCATTTCTTCTCATGTAACATCGCTTGTTAAGCGGAAAATGTTGAAGCATTTTGTAAAATAAAAAAAAAGCAATTGAATAAATTGTGTTTTTAATTTAAGTTTAAAAAAACACATCATTATATTGTTTAATGATTTAATATACTTTGTGTTTTTTTATATTTGAGTAGCTTTTACTTTCATATTAAGTTAATAAAAGATCTAGCCATATTGATATCGCATTTTTAGAAATAATAATGCCTATAAAATCTATGCTGCTTTACTGCATCAATTAAATTGAATCAGTGATTGAATATAACAATATGAACTAGCTAGTATACTTTACGAATCAGAAAAAAATTTATAAAAAAAATATTCTCTAACTAGTCAACGATGAACATTAAATCTATTTTATTGTGCCTTTCGGTTTTAAGTTTGTGTACAGTGCGGGCTCGCGCTCAGTCCAATACATTCCCCACTTCGGGAGATGCAGGTATAGGTGTACTTAATCCCTCTTCCTATTTTCATGGTGGTAATAATCGGGTGATGGAAATTTTTAATAGTAATAATACCCTGCATAGTCAGTCCCATATTGTACTTAGCTCTGGTGCCTTGATGCGGGAAAGTTCAATCGGTACAATCTCTTGGGTATCTCGAAATTCATCTGGGTTTAAAGGATTGGCCTATATTGGTGCGTTACAGGCTACTGATGCAACAACAAATGCATTAGGGAATTTGGTATTTGCAACATCCAATGGTTCATATTTTAATAAAATCACGATGGATCCCAATGGTAATTTGGGGATCGGTATAGAGACACCAGGTGAAAAACTTTCGGTCAATGGTAATATCCGTGCGCGAGAGATTAAAGTGGAGACTAGCAACTGGCCTGATTATGTTTTTAAACCGAGTTATAATCTGCTACCATTGCGTGCAACAGAGCAATTTATTCTGACGAATGGACATCTTCCGGATGTCCCCAAAGCTGAGGAAGTAGAATCAAACGGCGTATCACTGGGTGAGATGAATAAAATATTGTTGAAGAAGGTCGAGGAGCTGACACTGCATTTAATAGAAAAGGATAAAATGCTGGATGATGTCAATCGGAGATTAAAGAAAATTGAAGATAAAAACTAGAAATATAGCGTATGAATAACTGGAATCTGATCATCCTTATACTGGCTACGAGCTCTTTTCCATTTTTTGGAAAAGCACAGACAAACGTATTCCCAACAAATGGAAATGTGGGAATCGGTACAATAACACCCCTATTAGGTACTGATAACAATGGAATACAAATACATAAAGGAGACCACAGTAGTATTTTGCTCGGTGATCCCATAGGAAGTGGATATGGTGGAATAATTCAAACATCGGATGCACGACATCGCGTATTTATCGGGGCTAATTTATATGATGATGTAAATAAAAGTTGGAGCGGTTTCAAGGCAGGAAAGGGAAGCGCAGGAATCAGCATAATTGCTGATAAAGGTGGTTGGGGATCATCTATATATTTTTATGTGAATGATAGGGGTTAGATGTGGCTGAAATGAATCTATTGTTACTGAAAAAGATGGAAGAAATGACTTTGCAGATGATTCAGATGAATAAGTTATTATTGAAACAGGCAGAGGAGATCAAGGAATTGAAAGAAAGTCGTTCCATTGATCGATAATAAGTGTATTTAATATTTGAATGAGAAGATGAGAAATTTTAAGAAACGAGTGAGTTTATTTTTTATTGCTGCTTTTCTATTATATAGCGCAATTGCATCTGGGCAGACATATAGGCTTGGGGACACGCAAAATCAAGGCGGCTGGTATAAAATTGGTAGAATATCCCTGGCACAGGGAGGAGCAGACGCCCAGATCCGAATTACAGGAGGATATGGCTTTAATGCTGCAGTCGATCAATTGGGGACGACTTATATTCATTTTAGAACCAGTAATGGATCGGCAAGTATAAATGGTTTTTTGGGTACAGGGTATTATTATAATTCTGGATATAGTAAAATGGTCAATGCCCTTGTCATGCAGCAATTGTCATCAAATAGTTGGGACGTGTACGCAAATCTTCCAAATTATTCGGGCTACTACTCAATGCTTATTTTCGAATCTGCACAACAGGGTGCTTGGACCCCAGCCTTTGATAAAGTAGCCTCACCCCCTAGTTCTGGTACGATCTATTGGTTCGGAGAAAAGTTTATTATGAATTCAAATGCGCAAGTTGCTGGAAACCTAGAGATTTATGGCAATATTCGGGCGAATGAGATTAAAGTTGAAGTTAAGAACTGGCCTGATTATGTTTTTAAACCAAATTACAAGATTCGTAGCTTGGCTGAAACGGAAAAATTTATTCAAGTCAATGGTCATTTACCCGATATGCCTAAAGCTGAAATAGTGGAGAAAGAAGGTTATTCATTAAATGAAATGGATAAGCTCTTATTAAGAAAAGTGGAGGAATTAACGGTGCAGTTGATAGAAAAAGATAAGGTGATTACTGAAATGATGAAGAGGCTTAAGAAATTGGAGCAAAAATAAATCCGATCGTATTGATTGAAAAAAAATTACTTGAACGCAAACGAATTGCGATATGAAAAAAACAGCTCCATATCTGTTTGGAGCTGTTTTTTATACAATGATTATTGGGCTTTAGGGGCTGGAACCAGTTGTTGTGCAGGGAGATGATCCTTAATCAACTGCTTTAATACATTAATTTCCTTTTCCTGTTGTTGGATTTGTTTTTTTGTTTCAATGGCGTGGAGTGTCAGTTCTTCGATTTTTTTCAATAGAATTTTATTGAATTCACCTAAAGCGATTCCATTATTTTCTGCTTCTAGCGCATTGGGGACTTCCGGTAAATGGCCGTTGGCGTTGATATATTGTTCTACTTCCGCCAAAGACTTTAAGTTATAGTCCCCTTTGAACACATAATCTGGCCAATCAGCGGTTGAAGTTGTTACCCTGATTTCATGTGCGCGTATTTTACCGTTTACGGAAAGTTTGTCCTGAGGATTCTTTGTTCCAATCCCCAAATTGCCTTGCGAGATATAATGATTGTCCATTCCTTCAACACGTAGGCTACCTGTTGTCCACATTGGCGTATTGGCCATATTTTGTGCAGTGAAATCAGGTATAACAGTCCCGGTCGTGTTACCGAAAGCAATTTCCGCGTAATTTGCGACAGAAGCTACTTCATTATAGGTATAAGTCACTTTCACGCGACAGGAAATATAGGCTTTTATTTTCAACATAACGGGAATTTTTGCGTTCGGATATCCTGAATATTGGGTAGCGAGATTGGTTCCCGTCCCAAATGCTACAGCAAATTCGTGGCTGCCGAAGTTTTCTACTTGATAGAGCTGCCCCGTCCCATAATTAGCCCCTTTACCATAGCCAAAGTTGATGACATATTTGGCGTAAGCAGGTGAATAAAAATCCTGGAAAACTTCTACGATCACACTTGCGCCATTTTGCCAGTGATGGGTATTGTAAGATAGGTCAAACAATTTGAATTCACGTGCCTGGTTATCAGAAGACGAAAAGTCCCCGAGGTTCTTTGTTTTGATACCAGATTCTTGACCACTTAAGGTGTTGAGGCAAATGAATAGCGCCGATAATAGTGTTAAAATGTTAATACTTTTCATAAATTGTTAATTTTTACAAAGATATATAATTGTTTTTCTCTCTACTGTTTTTGTTTAGTTGTAATTATCTTATGAAGAATTTTTTTTTGTTTCTTTTATTGTTTAAATCGCTTTATTACAATGTTTTGTGTGTATTAAGATGTTTTGCGTCTTTTCTATTTTAGTACCCTTAATTTCGTTTATGATTGTTTTGTGGTTTTTAATAAAAAAATTTTAATTCTTAAGGATTGTTTGTTGGGAAATATGTAATTTCGGCCATTCGTTTAAAATAATGTGAGAAATATTTTAATCGGACGTTAGCTTAACTATTAACTTTTGGTATTATCTTTTTTTGATAATGTTTGATGCTATAGTATTTAACGTTTTGAATCTAAAAATTTCCGTTCGACTTGCTGAAACCAATCAATTTTCCTAGCCACTAGGAAAACATCAGGGAAGGTATTCCATTTCCCTTTAGCAGCAATTGATGAAATAAAAAATTAGCTATATAAATGCCAACATATGAAAAGAATATTAACCTTATTGGCTGCCTCGTGTATGGCAGTTTCTGCCTTTGGACAGGCCTATGAATTCCGTTATAATGGCGCTGCAGATGTAATTTTTTCCTACCCACCCCGAGGATCGGGAGGCAGGGCTTTTGTGCACGATATGGGCAATGTACTTACAATTAATTATGAAGGAGATTTTACGAACGGTGTTAAAATTGGGAACTCATTCTGGGTTGCCAATAATGGTACGCTCAATACGTTAAGTGACGCAGGTATAGGTACTTCGATTATAGAAAATAGTGAAGGTTGGAACAGAGTTTTGCAAGTAAAAGGTAACACGGATGCCAAAGCTATTGTATCAACAAATGCTATCCAAAGTGGTTTGTGGTCACACGAATTAGGGTATTATGGTGCTCTCGCCGGTGGTATGGTTGGTACCCGTAGTAATCACCCCTTTTCTATTATTACCAATCAGACAGCTAAGGTTACGATCCTTCCCAACGGAAATATGGGCGTAGGTACCTCAAATCCATTGGCTAAATTGTCGGTGGACGGCAATATTTTGGCAAAAGAAATAAAAATTAAGACAGATGTGAACGTCCCGGATTATGTTTTTGAACCTGATTATGATTTGAAAAGTTTAGCGGAAATTGAAAGCTATATCAAAGCAAATAAACATTTGCCTGAGGTGCCTTCAGCTAAACAAATTCGAGCGGATGGAATGGATGTGGTTGCGATGAATCTACTGTTGCTCAAAAAGGTGGAGGAAATGACTTTACACCTGATTGAGAAAGATAAAGTAATCAATCGGATGATGGAAAGACTTGAAAAGCTGGAATCAGCTAAATAGGTAAATGTATTTATGAAATAATCAAAAAAATAATAAGAAGTTATCAATTATGAAAAGAAAATCGTTGCTCGCAACGTTAATAATCGTTGCGGGTTTTCAGGGGTATCAAGCTCAGGCGCAAACCACATTTGATGGAATCAATATTAACAATGGACAAAATTTGGTATTCAAGGGTTTTAGTAATGGGGTAAATGATCCTACTGATGCCGGAGATGTTGTATTTCAAAAAGCGAACGGCGATGAACTTACGCGCATTAGAAGTATTTATGACGCTGCCACAGGTTTAGCATCTATTTGCTTTTCAAGCAGCCCCCTGATTAATGCTACTTTTTTATTTACGGGTGAAGGTAATCTTGGCATTGGTAATACAGTACCAAAAACCCGTTTAGAGGTACAACCTCCGATTGGAAATATCTCAACGGGAGTTTTTCATTCCACCGGTGGGCAATCTTATGGGCATGTGCTAGCATTGGCAACAGATAATCCTACTGGGGATGATCCGAAGCTACTTTTTAGTTATCGCAATCGCGCAAAGCAATGGGCGTTGGGTGGAAATTATAATACCAGCAATTTTAATATTCTTGAGGATGGAGGAGATGGCTCTTATGGAACAGGTTTCGGGATTGCTAGAATGACCGTGATGCCAGGCGGAAATGTTGGTATCGGTACCAGTAATCCGCAGGCTAAACTGGCTGTGGAAGGTAATATTCTGGCAAAAGAGATCAAGATTAAAACAGATATCAATGTGCCAGACTATGTTTTTGAACCGGATTATGATTTAAAGAGTCTGGAGGAGATTGAAAGTTATGTCAAAGCAAATAAACATTTGCCTGAGATACCTTCGGCTAAGCAGATCCAAGCTGATGGGCTCGATTTGGCTGAAATGAATTTACTCTTGCTTAAAAAGGTGGAGGAAATGACTTTACAGCTTATTCAGATGAATAATGAAATGAAAAAACAGGCGGAGAAAATAGATAGACAAGCGGCTAAGATACAGTTGTTGGAAAAAAGATGATGATCGCTTTAACAATGCGGATAGATTAATTTGCTGTAAAAATAACAGAATTGAGGTTGTGCTCTTTGTGGTCTGGTGAAATAAACTGACTTTTTATAATATGTATGTGTTTTTTATTGTAAAATTAATTCTCTTAGTATTAATGTGTTGCGTTGTGTTTCTTTTACTAATTTTTTTGTTTGTAAATTATGTATTTGTTTTTTTTATTTTTGAATTAATATTTGGTTGTTTGAGTTTTTCATCCAACTAGACCTATTTTTAAAGTATTATAGTATATCATTTTATGAAAAGTATCCAAGCGCTGTGGGCGTGTTTTATCCTCGTATTGGGATTGTGTGTTTATTTATTGTTCTTCAAAGGTGAAAAAATTGCTTATGTCGAGTCTACCCGTATATTTCAAGAATATAAGGGGGCAAAAGTTGAGCGCGAGAAACTTGAAGCAAAAGGAAAAGAGTTTAAACTTAAAATTGATACACTGAATTTCGAAGTGCGAGAGGCGATTATTAAATATGATGGCCAATCGAATAATAATGCCAAACAGATCATTCAACTTAAGCAAAAACAGCTGAATGATTATCAGCGTAGCGTACAGGAAAGTTTTCAGTCGGAAGAATCAGCGGTAATGGCAAAAGTTGCTGCCGAATTAAATGCATTCCTAAAAGATTATGGTAAACGTAATGGGTACAAGTTTATTTTTATCGCCAACCCATCAGGTACCATCGCCTATGCAGCGGACGGAACCAATGTGACCGATGATGTTCTGAAAGAGATCAACAGTAAGTAAACCTCATCATGCGAAGTTTATTCATTTTATTTATTTCCTTGACTTTTTTTAGTTGTGGAAATCCTCCAAAACAGTTTACTACCGTCAACGATGGTCTTCAATATATCTCTGTAAGTAAACATGGTTTTTTGAAAGACACACTTTTGGGGAATGGTGTGGAAGTTAAAATACAGTTATTACCAGCATCTATTGTTCAAAAAAACAATAATCCCGGTAAGCAAAAGTATTTCAGTATACAGTTTTCGTTTAAAGGACATGAGTTGCTAGCACAGCTTCCGCGGGAAGAGTATGGTGCTTATGTACAGCTTTTTTCTTTTGGCATGGAACGATATATTTTTCTTCAGGCAGAATCAGGGAAGGAATATCCTGCCAGCATGGTCAGTTATCAACCTACCTATAATATGGGGAAAAATAATGAACTGATAGCTGTTTTTAATGAAGATTTTTCCTCTTGTAAAGCACTTAAACTAGTAGTGAAAGAATTTGGTTTAAATATAGGGCAAATTGACTTTCCCTTTGATCTGGCCAAATTTAATTATTCGCCTACTATTGAACAATTATAATACTAACCGAAAATGAAATTTATTCAGATATTAAATAGGCATACACGAAAGATTGCAGCTATATGGGGCGGTGTATTTCTTTTCGAATTGATTAGTCCTATGGCAGCGATGGCGTTGACGGCGGGGCCGACAGCGCCAGAGGCAACGAGTTTTGAACCTGTGGATACTACAGACATGGTAAATCCATTAACAGGTAGTTTTACCTATAATTTACCACTGTTGGAAGTTCCAGGTCCGGAAGGAGGATATCCGCTCTCGCTGTCCTATCATGCGGGTATACGCCCAGATGTTGAAGCATCTTGGGTTGGTCTCGGTTGGACGCTCAATCCAGGAGCCATTAATCGAAATGTTGCCGGATTACCCGATGATTTTAACGAAGTAAGTTTAAAACGTAGAGATTATTGGGGTGGGGGAAATAGGAAAGAGTATGGGCTTCAGGTGGGATTTGCAAGCATGGTCAATGTAGGATTGGTGTTTGCGAGTGACACTTACCAAGGATTTGGTGTAGGTACCACCATAGGATACGGGATAAAGGCAGGTCCAGTAAATCTTGGTGTTGACGTCGGCATTGGTCCCTATGGTGGTGGGTACGCAGGTATGGATATATCATCAGGTATTAGTGTTGCGAATGGAATCGGGGCAGGTGGAAAAATCGGATTCTCTACTAATTTTCAAAGCCTAAGAAGTGATGTAGGAGCAAATTTGTCTAGTCATGGGATAAGTCTTTCTATGAGTTCCTCTTCAAATAAACCGAGTCTTTCGATATTAGGAGCTTCTGGGGGAGTTTTTAATAAAAATGCACATAAGATTAGTACAAGTGGTTCAGGTTTTGGTTTCACAATTCCTTTAGGTATCATTAGCATTGGTGCCTCTTTTAAAAGTACACGTTATTGGACCGACGAAACATCACAGGGATTAAATTCCGGAAGTTTGTACTCGCCCATTATTCCTGTTAATACCATATTACCCTATTGGGATGATAAGAATTATGACAATTATAGATTGCTTCCTGACAATATCAATATTGCCGACAATCCTGAGGATTATGAAATGCTTGGTGGCACCTTTCCTGAATATGACAATTATTCAATTTCTGGCCAGGGGATAGGTGGACAGATTCGTCCTTTTCTTTACCAGCGAGCCCTCTATCTTCAGAACAGTGAATCTGGTCAAAGCTCTGCAAAGATGAATAATGGGAACGCATTATTGAAACAAGGGGTAGGTTTTCGTTTTGTTAATGATTTCTCTAATTCCTTTGACCAAGGGCTTGATGATGTCGTTGATCAATCTGGAACGCCGCAGGATCCCAACACACTACCTTTTAGCATGGGAGGTAAATCGGACACGCGAATAGGCAATGAGCTCGCGGCTTCTAAATTTATAAAGTACTTCACAAACGACGAGATCCGTAGCGGAAATGCAAAGACCAAAGGCTTTATTGACGTTGGGAGTACGACAAAAGGATTCAATAGAATTACAAATGGTACATCTTTTGGAAATGCCACAGCTACCAAAGGTGGGAGCCAGATTGGTGGATTTATGGTAACTAATGAATCTGGTGTTACATATCATTATGCATTGCCAGTTTATTCTTACAACGAATATTCTTATAATTATACACCGAAATATAATGTGAGGTTTACAGAAACAACGCGTAAAGAACCTTATGCCTATACATGGTTGTTAACCGCTGTGACTGGCCCTGATTATGTAGATCGAAACGGCAATGGCCTGGTCGATGAAGCGGATTGGGGATATTGGGTGGCAATGGATTATGGGAAATGGGGCAATGATTATGTGTGGAGAACTCCGGCGGAAGGCACAGACCGTGATCTTGATCAGAATTATTCCATGTACACCTCAGGCCAAAAAGAATTATACTATATCAACAAAATTCGTACGCGTACGCATACAGCTATTTTTGAAAAAGAGATAAGGTTAGATGCAAAAGGTAATTCTACCAGTGCGTTGCAAAAAGGGGGGGCGGGGATGTCTGCGATCTTATTTGATGGTACTTCTCGACAGAGCATGCGGTTAAATAAAGTTTATCTTTTAAATAATGCTGATGCCAATGTGGTTAATGAAACAAGTGAGACGACAAATATGGGAAAGAGTTGGGAGTATTATAGTAATGTGATCGATAACTTTGACCTTGAAAAGGTTGGACGTAGTACTGTTGAAGCAAAAGCTATCCGTATAGTTGATTTTGGATTTAGTTATGATCTGAGCGTTAAAACACCAAATAGTTTCAATAGCCGACAACCAGATGAAAAGTTAGGGAAACTGACTTTGGATGGAGTTCTGTTTCGTGGTAAAGGTGGTGTCAATCTTTTGCCAACCACACAATTTTCGTATAAAAAATCTGATATAAGTTCTTTTGTTGCAACTAGAAATGCTATAAATGAATTTTCTACTGCGAGCGCTACAGCTTTGGAATTAGGTATGATGATTGAAAGTGTCGGCGATAATCCAGTGTACTATGGTATGATTACGGCAGTTCGGAATGGTGGGCAGGGAAAAATTTATACGCTAATGAATGGCGAAACATTTGATGCCAATATTAATAGTATCACGCTTCGGCAAACCAAGAATCCAAACTATTGCAAAGATTGTAAGGACATATGGGGCTTTTACAAAGGCGATATAGATAAAACACTACTGGGGTTAAACGAGGATATTGCAAGAAAAGTCACGTTAAGCTCTGCAAAAGGAACAGATGCCTGGAACCTTCGGTCAATTAGCTCACCTACCGGTAATCGTATTGAGCTGGATTATGAAAGTAATGAGTTTAAAAAAGCAGTCTTTGAAAATAAATTTTCTATCCCTATAAAGGCTTTTAACAAAATAAGTGATAATAAGTTTTCTGTTGAGCTGATAGGTGGCGTTCAGGATGTTATTGACAACTATGCCATAGGTGCTGTAATAGATGGTCTTTTTCTAGAATCTTCAAAATCGCCCCTTGGGACAGATACATATTCTACTTTTGAATCGACATCAGCAACTCCACAATGCTATTTTGGAGGCCGAGATGGAACGTCTGATAGGATAATTTTAAATTATAAAAAAGTATTTGATACTCCGCTTAGTCCAGCGCCGGTTAAAGCACTCTTCTATGGAAATATCCGACTGAGAAGTAGCCCGACTTTAAATTATGGTGGAGGAATTCGGATAAAAAGTATTAAAAATGTAGGTGTAAATAATTTAACGTATCAAACTGATTATCTGTATAGAACAGGCAATACCTCGAATGGAGTTACATCTTATTTACCAATTAATATGGAGACAGGCTATTTTGAGAATCTTCCTATAGAAGGTTATAAAACAATATATAAGAGGGACTTAAATAGAGATTTTAACAAAATTCTAAAATACGCGCGGGAAATACCCGGACCTGGTGTTATGTACAGCCGTGTCCGTATCCAAAACAAAGTGTTACAACCTAATGGCGATAGTCAACAGGAAGGTTTTACTGATAATACCTATCGTGTGCTTGATGAAAGGATGATTAATAGAGTAGTTATGCAGGATATGCCTGGGAAAACAGGTTATGTGCATGGGGTGAATCTACGCATTTCCGACTTTACAACGAACATAGGTGATGTACTTGCGATCAGTTCGTATGACGCAGAAGGTAGGTTGGTTAAACAGATGAGAAATCGATATCTTTTTGATGAAGCGGTAGAATCGGGCGATTTGAGAACCCAATATAGAAATATACTTGGCGGTAGATTTAACTCCCAGGGACTAGTTACCGAAAGGTTTGCCGAAGCTCGCTATCACTATGCCAAACAATATAGCAACCGTACCAATATCGTAATGGCGGCACGTGAGCAGTACCCTTCAATACTGTTGTCTTCAACCACACAGGATTTTGTTAATAAATCGTCTGAGAGCACTGAAAATCTTGGTTTTGATTTCTATAATGGTCAACCTAATAAGGTGCTAACGAAAGATTCTTATGGAAACAGATTCCTAAGCGAGACTGGATATGCTTATTTACAGTATGGAGAGATGGGGAACAGACTTGCCAATATCAATAACAAAAATATGTTGACGCAGGTTTATAGCCAGGCTTCCTATAAGGTTGACAATAACAATGTGAAGGTTGGTGTTGTCAGCGCGTCTAAAACAATCTGGAGTAAAGAAGTCAATGTTCTTGCGCCTAATGGCACTATCGTTAAACAGAATAGTGCTGCAAATGGCCAAGTTTGGCGAAAAGAACGTGAAGAGGTTTTAGAAATTCCTGACACATATGGCAGTTCAGGTGTTCTTCCAATTGCTCAATTCACGTTTACTAATGGATACTGGAAACTAGTTAATGGAATTAGGATGTACAATGTATATTCTAAAGCGCTGGAAGACTACGATCGTAACAATAATTATTCTGCAAACCGCTATGGATACAACAATAGTAAGATCGTTGCTGGAGCGAATTTTGCAAAATATGGTGAACTTGCTTTCAGTGGGGCTGAGGATGAGCTGATGGGAACTTCAGTGTCCGGAGAGGTTTCCAAGGGACAGGGTACAGTATCTACCGGAGCATTTCATACAGGAAGCAAAAGTCTGTCCTTGGCAGGAGGAGCCACAGGTTTTGAATACAGTGTCCCGATCACCAATCTCACCGCAAATAGGACCTACGTTGCAAGTGTTTGGGTGAAAAATGCAACAAATGGTAAAGTTGGTCTTTACTATGATGTTGATGGTGTTGCAACAGCAGCGCCGATAAATTCAGCACAGAGCACGAAGAGGTCTGGTGACTGGAGCCTTGTAAATATTGAGATTCCGATTTCAGGAGGTACCCAATTAAAGGTATACGTAAAAAATGAAGGTACAGTGACAAGTTTTGTGGATGATTTTCGTTTTCATCCCAAGAATACAAATGCCATGGCCTATGTCTACGATAATTTCTCTGGCGAGCTGACCTATATTTTAGATCACTTTAATTTATATACCCGATTTGAATATGACGGAATGGGTCGTTTGGTGAGAACTTATAAAGAACAATTCGGTAGGACGCCTTACAAAACCAATGAGTATCAACAAAATTATGGTACTTCAGCTAATACTTTTTACAATGATTTGTTGAAAGAAGATGTGCAAAAAAATGATTGTCCGCCAAATAGTATAGGAAGTAAAATAACTTATACAGTTCCTGCAGGAAAATATTCTTCAAAGATAAGTAAAGCCGACGCGAACAGTAAAGCCATGGCCGAAATAAATTCGACAGGTCAATTGCTTGCAAATCAGACTGGGACATGTATCACTTGTAGGAAGTATAAAGTAAGCATTCCTAAATCAAATATTCAGAATATGGATCTTTACGTCTCTTATAAAGATTGTAATAATCAATTTCAATCTGTTCCATATGGGGCCTTAGAAACAGATTTTGACGATGGGACAAGTGATTATCTTGTTCTATATGTTTGCGTTAATTTGAGTTATACCACAATTACTTTCAGTAATGGCCAAAACGGAAACGGGCTGAATATTGGTGCAAATACTGAATATGTAGAAAATTGCTTTTAATGATTTATAAGTCAGAAAATAATATTATGTATATAAAGGCTCAGAAATTAAACATCTTGTTCACAATATTAATTTGGGGGGCAATCTGGATAACTTCCTTTAATGTTGCTCACAGTCAGACTACTGATCAGAACGCTATCGTGTTGCCTGCTGGCAGTGCAACGTCTTTTGTGGTGGAATCTGGTCAAAGCTATAGTGCGATCAGTGCTGTCGGAATTACACTCAAGCCAGGAGTCCACTTTAAAAGCGGATCCAATGTAGTTCTTCGGATCGACAATAATATGACAGGTCCAGCAGCACCTAATAATCCTAATGACAACCTAGAGCTGAACTGGACCCTTGCGCGGTCATTTGATGCGAGCGGAGCAGTAATCGGCGAGACGAAAACATTTTTCGATAAAATGGGCAAGCAGCTTCAGACGCAGACGCGTAATATAGAAGCAGGGCATGTTCTTGCAGTTCAGCCCTTGTACGATGTTGGCGGGAAGCAAATAGGATCGACGATGTCAGCTCCGATTAATAATGCCGCATTTAGTTACAAGGCTGACTTTACAACACTAAATTACCGGAACTACGGTCGTTTTACCAGCACATCGGGTCTGCCGGATAAAAGCTTTGCTCTTGATCCGGTTGATACTGCAGGGAGCACGATAGGAAGTCTGGCATATTATTACAGTAGTCGCAATGCCTGGGAGCGCCTGCAGGATCATACCAATATGCCTTATAGTACGACGGCCGGTGCCAAGAACGGAACCAATATTTACACAGTGAGTGGAGGAGTTGGCCAGGTAATGAAACTGGGGGGAGGACATGAGGTACGTCAATTCAATGTTCCGGTGAACAAAGAGCTTGATTTTTACAATCTAGTTCGTCGCACCTATTTTTCTGTATCCGATATCGGAGACACAGTATTGGTATCCAACGGTCAAAAAATGATGTCCGTTAGCTTTGATGCAGACAGTCGGGCTTCGGTGAATATCAGTATTGATGGACGTACGGTGATGACAGGACGCGGCGGAAATGAGCTGATGTTAAAGGGCACGCTTCTAATCGATAGCACCCAAACGGGCTATTTCGGGATAGTCACGCCACAAAGTGTCAGTTTTACCTCCGGAATGTTAAAGGACTATTTCCGTTCAGAGTCAGAAACTGGAGTGTCTGGTACAAAGGCTCTACAACCGGGTTTGTACCAGTTTACAAACAATGCCGGTAATTCTGTGAATTATCAAATAGGCCTTTCCGATGTAAGCTTTACATTCTATGATCAACTTGGAAGGGTAAGGGCAACGATCCCGCCAGAAGGTGTAAAGAAATTATGGGCGAGCGGAGTGAGCAGTTATGCAACCTTGGCGAGCATCCCATTTGTAAAAACATTCAAGTATGATGGCAAGGGTAATCTGATCGAGAGTACAGATCCCGATGCAGGTAAGAATGAGATGAAATACAGCAGTGACGGCAAACTTCGTTTTTCACAGAATGCATTACAGAAACTGACAAATAAGTTTAGCTATACCAACTATGACAGTTACGGACGTGGTATCGAAAGTGGGGAAATTACACCATCAGGTGCACTTAGCTTTAGCACCGTGAGTACAGCTGGTCTTGATGCTGTCGGTACTGCGGCTTCAAGTTACCTAACGGGTACCCGTACAGATGTTACGGTGATCAAGTATGATAATCCGGAGAGCATTCCAAGTCCGGCAGGCTATGTACAAGATAGTTATTTTCTTTCAGGAAGCGCAGTTTCGAGTAAAGCAAAATACAGTGGAGATCCGGCAACAGCTTCCAATCTGGTGAGCAAAACCTGGTATAATTATGACGGGGATGGCAATGTTATGTGGACGGTCAAGTATGTTGCTGGTCTTGGATACAAGACGATGGACTATGTGTATGATGATCTGGGCAATGTAACCAAGAGCATTTACCAAAAGGGTACAGCAGCTGAAACGATGGTCCATTATTTCGAATACGACAAGAATAAGCGATTAGTTGCTGCGTATACCAATACAACGGATAACGGGAGCACTAAAGTCCTTCATGCGAAATATAGCTATTACCTACATGGAGATCTTAAACGTGTTGAACTTGGGGATAAGTTGCAGGGTATAGATTATGTGTATGGTATTGATGGTAAGCTAAAAAGCATAAATAATGCGAATGCGACTAAAGATCCTGGGGGTGATGGTGGCAATGGTTTTGCTGCGGATGTTTTTGGGATGAACATGGAATATTATGCAGGAGATTATAACAACCGTCAGGCCGGAATACCAACGATCCAGAATGGTGTTAGCCCTGCAAACTATAGTGGGCTGATAAACGGCATAAGTTGGTTTTCTAAGAAGCCAAACTCTACGGATGTTGCGCCAATAATGAACACTTATAGTTATGATTTGACAGGACAGTTGACTGAAAACCGTTGGGGTGCACCAAACTTTACAGGATCATCTTTTGTCTCTGGAGGTGAGATCAACAGGGAGCGTGGTCTGAGCTATGATGGTCATGGCAATATCAAGACCCTTATACGTACCAATGGTGTTGGAGGAGAGTTGGGCAATTATACATATAATTATCAGGCAAACAGCAATAAATTAACTTCAGTAACGGGATATGCTACTTATACCTACGATGCAGTCGGTCAATTGGCATCCCAGATCAAGGGGAGCACTGGAATGTATTTGGATTATGATGTCAGTGGCAACGTCACAAAAATCTACAGTGATGCAGTCAAACAAACAATAATTCTTAGCTTTGTTTATGACGAGGATGGTAACCGTGTGATGAAAAAGGATCACCGGACGGGAGCCGTTACTTGGTACAGCTACGATGGAAGTGGGACATTAGCTGCGGTCTTTGAACAGCAGGGGGCAGGTGCAATGCAGCTGAAGGAACAGCCAGTTTATGGATCTGACAGGCTAGGTACGTTTTATAGGCTAGGCAGCAATTATCAGTACACGATCACAGATCATGTTGGCAATACCCGTGTGGTAATCAACCGGAATAAGACGGCAAGTGGCGGTGCTGATATCGTATATTATGCAGATTACTATCCATTTGGAATGGAGGTGCGCTCTGGAGGCATTGAGAACAGGTACGGTTATCAGGGATTGTATGCGGAGAAAGATAAAGAAACAGGGTGGAATAATTTTGAATTACGAAATTATGATGCTGCTATAGGCAGGTGGCTGACAACGGATCCTTATGGTCAATATCATTCATCTTATGTTGGGATGGGAAATAATCCGGTGAGCGGTTTTGATGTCGATGGTGGATGGAGTGGGGGGCCAAAACCAGGTGGACCAATTGTGGCACATTTTAAGTTATACGAAGTCGTCGTCAATGGGTTTAAATCCACAAAAAATTATTTTAAAAATTTAACATGGCCGCAGTTTTGGGATGAATTTCAATCAGGAATACCTGGACATCAATACACTCGCTATGTCATCAACGATATACAACGGGGAGATTATGTTAGAGCTGCAGCAGGAATGGCTAATGGTACTGCTGATATATTTACATTTGGGATGGGGTTCACAGCCAAGCCGGCTCAACTTGTAGTAACTGAGAGTTTAGTGTCTACTAAACAAGTTGCATCAAAGGAAGTGCAAGAGGTGGCAAAAGAGATGCGAATTACTTCAGGTCGTGAGTTAAGTAAGATAGGTAATCAAGCAGCGAAGAAGGTCTCAGCTTGGGATGCTAGTGCAGCAGAAGATCTTATGTCAAGAAGTACATCAATTGAACGTGAGTTAGATTGCAGTGATATAGCTTCTAGAATGAATACGGCACATTCAGGTGGTTATATTCTTGAACTAACCCCTAAGGTCGGTAAATGGATGAAAGGAGTGGAGTATGAAAAAAATAATGTAGATTTTATGTATCATCAGGTTTTTGTAAAAGGCCAATATGTTTATGATCCTATGTTTGGAAAGAAACCAATTTCAACATCAGATTTCATTAAAGCATATCAAAGCATGAATCCGAAAGGAATTAAATTAAAACGGCTGTAATATGGATTTTGAAGAAATAAATAGAATTTTGTTTTTTACATTAAATGATATTTGCCCGATTGCGACAAGTAGAATATCAATGATGTCAATAGATGATCGGTATGCGGTATACCCATTTTTACGTTTCAGATTTAAGGACAAAGATAAAAATGATGTTATATATAGCAAAATCAGGGATGCAGTAAGAGATTTTAAAGGGTTATTGACATGGGAAATGATAACCTTTGATGATGTGTCAAATTATTTAATTTTGCCTACTTATGTCTATAGTGACGGAAGGCTAACGAGCGGTGATTTAAATGAGCATTTAATAGCAAAATATGGAGAAAATTTATATCGACAAATGATTGATCAAGCTATTGTTGACATTCCAAATTTAGCATGTTACATTCAAAATAAGCTCCATGTTGAATAGTACAGATTTTCATTGCTTATATTAAGACTAATTGTACAAAACTATTTGAATTTATTAGCATTTAAATCGAAAACACTAATTGCTATATGCCTAAAAAAATTGAAATGATTAGGGAAACATGATACTAGCAAATGGTTGCATATGAATACAAAATGGTCAGACATATAAAAAAGAATGTCTAACGGAAGCTCAATATCGGGCTTTCGTTAGAGATTGTACATAAGCTTTTCTAGCCTTGTAATCCCTTATAAGTGGGGTTAACACAATAAATACGTGTTTCCCCTCGTCTCGGACATCAGGGATATCTCCATAATCTGGAAGATAAACCGACTGGATGGAGTTTGTCGCAATATTAATCTCAACCTAGTTATGGAAAGTCAGCGCAATAAACATCGTAAGAAATAAGCTTTCGTAACATAGCATTATGAAAATATATTTAAAAATGGGCAGTCAGAAATGAAAAAAACGAAACAGATTCTACATTGTTTGCTAGCCAGCATGATAAGTTGCCTGCTGCTTATATCAAGCTGCAATGGACCTGTTGTTGAAAATAAAAAGATAGACCGCGCATTTAGGACAGACAGTGCTTGTATAAAAGTTATCTTTGACGCTGGACTTATCCAAGATGACAAATTTAGCTTTTCAACTTTTCAACGAAATATATTTGATTACGATGCCGTTGCAAAGGTCCAAGATAAACTATTAGATAGTGCCGAATGGAACAAGTTGTATAAAACGATATTAAATAAATATCGAACCCAGGGAGATACCGTTAATTACGATGACAATAAAATGTACCCCTATGGAGATTATAAAATTTACCTGATTACTTCTGAAGACGATATCTTATTGATTAATAATGATAACGATATTTTTTATAAAAGCAAAAACGGCATCGTCAAGTTTCGGGATAAGGATTTTGGGGATAAAATCAGATCAATGATTGACTATTACAATTATTTTGAGAAGGCCGATCTGATCTATTTATCTGGAAATTCAGCATTTTTGGATAAACATAAATATGAAGCGATAAAAAATCCACCAAGTCCACCAAAAACTTATGATGAGGTCGATGTAAAATATAAATAAGTGCTCATAAAGCTTTATCATTCTTATCGTTGATGAAGGTAGTTGATTGAAAACTTACTAAGCTCTCGTAGGCGAGAAACAAATAAGGCCTAGCCTAAATATGGAGATTTAGAATAATAAACATCATACACAGTAAACTTCCGTAACAAATTGAATTTTGATTTTAGCAGTACAGTATAATGAATCGTTTTTTACGTGTTTTTAGTGTATTTATTGGTATGTTGATCGTATCCTGTACCGGGAATAATGAAAGACAATCAATAGAAAATATACAGGGAAGCTGGGTTTTCGATACGGCAACCCTGCCCGATATTGGCTCGGGAAGAGTGATTTCAAAAATCCGTGATAATTGTGGTTTTGAATTTCGTATGGATTCGTGTAATATGAGCTGTGCATTTTATCGAGAAAGTGAATCGAATGTTTGCGATGGTATGACGACAGGATTCCGTACCAATTTTGATATTAAAACAGATTCTTTACGGATTTGGGATGTGGAACGAAAGAGCTGGCATATCTACCTGATAAAAAATCTGACAAAAGACAGTCTGATATTATTTGATCAAAACATGAACTATGATGTCGCATATTGCAGACCTTCGAGTTCAAAAATAATAGTTTTGATGGAATATTTTTTTCTAAAGTATTTGTAGGTGTTGGGTACACATGTGTTGATGAATCATTTTATTTTGACAGACGAGGCAATTACTATTATCAAAATAGTAAAGATGAACTTTCAGCTTATCGATTTAATCAGAAAATGGTTGATCGCATATTTCATGCCTGTGATCGTTTGGATGTCGGCTCTTTAAAGTCTGAATATATTGGCGGAGGCACAGGCCCATCTTTACACTATTCCATATCATTTATTAGAAACGGTACAGTAATCAAACGTGTAATAGATTATCAAAATACGGGCCCTGATGAGCTTTTGCAGGCTTATATAGTGATGATAAGTAACTTAAAGAAATATAAGGCAGAAAAAGTTAATATCGATCACAAACTGTCGAAATTAGCTCGAGAAGAGTGCCAGATTTTCTATCAAAAGATGGGGTTCAAATTGTTGTTTTTTTTGACTAACTTTTCTTTAAAAATTTCGATAGGATCCCTTGCAGATAAGGCCAGGTTACAAAAATAGCCAGTACGACGGAGACTTTTAAAATGATGACTAAGGACTGAAGTAAGATCGACCCTCTGAAGTTAAAAATATCCAAAGGCATAAATAATTTTGGTTCAGCTCGTTCATTGAGCAGTACCTTGTAATTATTAGTACCGATATATTCCTGCAGTTGTTTTTGCAGTGCTAGATTATAAGTAGCAATATCGTTTTCGGTATTCCAGACGTATCCCGAATATCGGATGACTGCTTTTGGTGCATAGACCTGTTCTTCGCGAAGGTCGACGTTATATGCATAATGAATGGTGGCTGTATAAGCTTTATCAGTGCGTTTGGCAGTCGGTAGCCATTCGATTTTATAATCGATAATTCTACCTTCTGTTTCTGTCCAGTTGGGGTAAAAAAAACGAAAGCTCTGATATTGAAAATTGGGTAAGCAGCTGTAGATCAATGCTCCGGTCAGAAATACAGGAAAAGAAAATATAGCAAATCTTTTACTGAAAATTTTGCGGTCAAAAATAAATATATAGAGGAGCGGGGACAGGATTCCCGTAAAAATAATGACCGGAGCTTTACTAAAATACAGGACTATCAGATATACAAAAGGCAAAAGAAAGTGAAGAGCAAATTTTTCTGTCAAATTCTGTTTCTTATATGTATTGCTTCTCTTTCGATTGCTCATTAAATAAAGTAGGTGCTGTAGTGTTTTGCGTGCAAACTTACTAAATAACCCAAAAAACCCACAATGAATATTAGAACGAGACAACTAATTATGAAAAATTTATTTAAGATTGTAGCCTGCTTAGTTATCGTCCTCCAGCTCGTACTTTTGGTAGAAAAAGGCAATGATTTGATAAATTATGATGGATATTTAGGACTGCCAAAAGGTTCCTACGGCTACCCTGTTCCATATCACAGTATAGTGTCAATATGCTGTCTAATCACATTATTTACTATAAATATGCTGATCTTAATCATTAAGAAGAAGATTTTTTTTTATCATACCTCAATTGCGTTTACGACCATATATATGGCAATTATTGGATATGATCTTTATCTGCATAGATATTCATATCCAGCCCTTTTTAAAGAAATCTTATGCGTTTCTTTAGTAGCTTTGATTTTTACTTTATTGATCCCTAGATTTAACGATCTAAATGCAAAGTTAAATGTATATACACTAATCCTAATTCTAACGCTTACTTTTAGTATTTTGATGTTTTTGCTTTGGTTCCGAATTCTAGGATAATATATCGCTATAATTATGGGGCTAGGTTTTATGATTCGGAGATATTTCAGCTGTTTTAATTGCTTTTATATATAATATCATCTTTAGAATTGAATATTTTATCTTTTCCAGCAGAAGTTAAGGTGTAAGAGCTATCATTGTTGGTCGTGTAATATTTATAACTCGTATTCCATCGATCCTTTTTCCATTCTGCTCTCATAGGATTGTTTCCGATAAGGGAATCTAGACTGCGAGGATAAGGCTTATCCTCTTTTTTATAGCTTTCTAAAACTGCAGTAATTTCTGCACAATCACGGATTGTATATTTTTCTTTAAAATAGCTTTTAGTTGAAAGATATAAAGTAGTAAATATTATCATGCAGACAAATAAAACAATGCCAGTGAAGCTAATAAGTCTTTTTATCGAATCAATATTAATCTTGATTGCTTTCCATTTTGCATATTTTGATGAACCGATCAGGATTGCACCGAGAGCCATAAAAAGTACATAAACAAGGCTGGGCCAAAGTCCAAAGAAGACCATTCCTATAGTCAAAACTAATCCAATAGTAAACAGGATATTTCCTATTATAATTATTATTTTTCTTAATCTATTATCCATGGATACCCGTTAAATATTTTCATTTAGTTGAATTAAAAATAAAGGAAAATATTTGATTTTTTTCTTTAAATTCCTTGGTGGATAAGGCGTCTGTTAAGGAATAGATCAAAAGCTTTATCCGTGTATTGTCTGAAAACCAGAAGTGCTGGATATCAATGATGTATTTCTATCAAAAATAATTAAGAAGGGGCGATAGCTAACTATAGGAATGCCTAAGAATGGATGTCGACCTATTAAGCATGGATAAAAAGCTGCTGTTGCAATTTCGGGACGCTAGATATCTTTTAGATAGTGGTAAAAAAGGTGCCAAGACAGACGTAGTTTGGTTGACAGTTTATAAAATTAAGAAGGTTATGAAATTTAAAGTTCGATTTCCAGCTCCTTTTCAAGTTATCGATGTAGATGATGATAACCTTGATGTCAACATTATTTTAGAGAATGATGAGGTTTATTTTGGAACATTGTTTACGCTGACTAATATCGATAAACTAATGGAGAAAAATCGTGAAATCTATTTTTGGTCTACAGACATGCTTATTGTAAAAGAGCTCTCTTATCAGGGGATTCATGCAGCTCTACAAACTGTATTAAATGAGGGCTATTTTTTCTCAGTTTTCAGTAAAATAGGTCTGGTCAAGGATATTTATTCGCATTTGGAGTGGAAAGATTTTGCGGATGTAGTATCGGAGATAAAGGTGCAAATCATTGAATGAAACTAATGAAACAGGACCAATGCTGCTAGACGGGCTTTGTTATTTATTTCAGGTGGCCCTGTGAAAAAAGAAGGAATTTATTTTTAATAATGATTTATCTACATTAACACGGTAAAAGATGAAGAAAATTGTGCTAATAATTTTAAGTTTTTTTGCTTGCTTTATAGTTTATGGACAAAGTAAGGACGAATATAAGAGAATGGTTGATACGGCAATTATGTTACAAACAAAGTATCTTGATCAAAACCCATATAATGAAGATATTTATTTGATTGATGCCAATGATCGAGCATATTATCTTTCGTTGGATAATAAAAAGAATAAATTCAGCTCGATAGATGTATATGATAAAAAAAATAGAGTCCGTTTAAAAAAAGGTATTCATGCTTGGAAGATTTTACCAATTCTAAATGGTAATAGATTGACCGTTAATATCATTGACTTCCGTATTACTTATAAAAAACACAATTATCATTTTGCCAATACAGGAGGTGCTATCGTAGTATTTGAATATCGTTGTGCAACTGGAAAATGGGTGCTTATGAAAACAACATGGTCGGGGATATAATCTTATCCGTACTTATATAAATATGAAATTAGAAGACCAAGTTTTAGTAAATCAGTTTGGACAAGGTTTGATTGCAATTGATCAATTAACAGCAGATTTTAGCTTGCTTGAAATAATGACGAAGAGAAAATTTCTAAACGAACTTCTTTTTCTAATTATGCAGTCTAAACCGGAAGAAGGAGATATTGAACCCGCGATTATAAAAAGTGATTTAAAGTCCACTTTTACCCCCTGCGTTCTCCTTAAAAGAGGAGCTGCAAACCATAATTTGAAAAAAATTGTAAATCTGCCGGAATATGAGTTAACAAAAGCATTTGTGCTGCTTTTAAGTTTATTTAAAATAGCTTATGAGAGAAGATTTAATGATGAAAAAGACAATCCTCACAAATGGTGGTATTGGGATTTGTCTGATCATGAAAAGCTTGAGAAGATAATGGAATCTGAAGGAAGAGGGCTATGAAGTTTGAAAGATTGAAAATTAACTAAAAATGGTAAAAATGATATTTGAAAGTTGGGATGTTGGTATGAGGAAAATTCCATTCACGAAGCTGTTAAATGAGAAAGCAGGGTTGACTTTACAAGAAGCAAAAAATCTAAAAGATAGATTAGTTGACAACAACGAAATTATTGAAGTCGAAATTGACGATGAAATCTTGGCAAAGGAGATTTTAGAAGAGGCTCAAAAATTAAAAGTGAACGGAAGATTAGAGTGCCAATAACAAACCTAACGGCAAAAGTGGCCCTATGTTTGGAAAGAAACCAATTTTAACATCAGATTTCATTAAAGCATATCAAAGCATGAATCCGAAAGTAATTAAGCTAAAAACGGTTGTAATATGAATTTTGAAGAAATAAATAGAATTTTGTTTTTTACATTAAATGATATTTGCCCAATTGCGACAAGTAGAATATCAATGATGTCAATTGATGATCGGTATGCGGTATACCCATTTCTACGTTTCAGATTTAAAGACAAAGACGACCAGATATATGGTCAAATTCGTGAAACTGTAAATAGTTTTAAAGGGTTATTGACATGGGAAATGATAACCTTTGATGATGTGCCAAATTATTTAATTGTGCCTACTTATGTCTATAGTGACGGAAGGCCAACGAGCGGTGATTTAAATGAGCATTTAATAGCAAAACATGGAGAAAGTTTATATCGACAAATGATTGATCAAGCTATAGAGGATATACCCAATTTAGCAAAAGCAATTAAAGATAAATTTCTTGCGCAATAATTGTATCGTATGTAATTTAGAATGAATAATTTAGAATGTAAGCCCAAAAATTATCTTTTGGGCTAACTTTAAAAATGTTTAATCATTCATTTCATCGTAATAGACATCCGTCTTGCTGAGGATCTGCTGTACCTGTTCGTACTGTTTTTTTGTCAATCCAGTATCGTTCAAAAAGAAGAGACCGCTCCATTTTATTTTTTTGACAGAAGCCAAAAACGGTTCCCATTGCAGGGGATTATTTGTAAATGGTACAAACACCAGTTTGGGATTATTGTACAAGGCTGCAGGGAAGCTCGTAAATTGATTGAAAGAAAAATTGGCCTTTTCTAGTTTTTTTAATGTAGCAATAGATTTTGGCAGTGTCAATAGCCCCGCATGTTCTACGCCGATTTCCTTTAATTCTGGCAGCTGCTCAAATAGATCGGGTATATCTGTCAGCTTGGTCTCCCCTTTGTAATTGCCCGAAAGGTATAGAAAAGACAGCTTGTTCAAACTAAAAATTTCCTTGGGAAAAGTACGGAACAGATTCCCGTTAAGCCCAAGCTGTTTTAAGTTTTTGAATTGTGAAAAGGATGCAGGCAGACTCGTCAAGGGATTATTGCAGTCGAATTCTTCCAGCGCTGTCAAATTGGAAATACTTGCGGGAAGTACACTGAGATTATTTCTGCTTAACGTGATCTTTTTAAGTTTAGGATGGATGGTCTTGATCTCCGGAAATGTGTCGATGCCCAAATTGCTGATTTCTAATGACTCCATTTGACTGCCTTCGTCCATAATCTTTTGCAGGATCTCGCTGCTGAGTTTCTTTCCGGAGATGGAAGAACCCAGCAATAAGGTTTTCACTTGAGCTAGGTCTGTACTTACTAATTCCTCCAGTTTCTCCAGATTCAGTTCTTGCCCATCTGTCTTTTTGATGCGCACCTGATCTGCAGCCCGCATGGGCATGGATATCATAACAGGCATGCTTTCCGAAGTACCCGCCTGTTCGATCACTTTTGGTGGCTCGGGGATGGGTTTCACCGCTGGTGGTGGGCCCTGTTTTTTCTTTTTCTTTTGTGCCGAAACAGTTAGCGTGAGTAAGGATAGACTGAATATGATAATATATTTTTTCATGTGTGTGCTTTGTCTTTTGTCGTTGAAGCAAATATGCACATTTTAAGACGAGTCTTTTCTATGGATTTATATCTGATCGTTTTGGCTTACAATTCGTCGCTGCTTGAACAATATTGATTTAAAATACCGTCCGATAGAAGTATTAATATAGAAAGAGCTGGTGGATTTTAAGAGCTCCCCGACAATTTAATGATCAGGGAGCTTCTTGTTAAAGGAAGTAAGAGGTTTTGTGAAATAGGCTGGGCTATTTTGCTTCAATCTTGTATACGTAAATCGGTATTTCCTGACCCTTGGCAGTGGTTAAGAACAGCCGTAAAGCGTCTTTTTCCTGTGTCCATTTGACCTTTGAAGTGCTGCCAAGCAAGCTCAGGCTCTTGATCTCAAAACTGCTTTTTGCGAGCTCTGGAATGTCTATTGTAGCCGTTGTCGGACTCCGTACAAAGAGATAAATGGCCTTGCCTTTCTGTGTAAAGCGATAGTCTGACACGATTTCTTTGGACGTCGCATCATTCACAGCATCTTTCATGCCCACATTCTCCTTTTCGGCTATCTTTTTGTCGGCCTGTACGGCTTGCGCGGTTTGTTTGCCACTGCTCCAGGCCCTGGTGCCGTAAATCGCTTCACCGTTGGTCTTCATCCAGCTTCCTATGGCTCGAAGATTTTCCTGACTTTCAACCGGCCAGGTGCCGTCGCCTTTGGGACCGACATTGAGCAGCAGATTGCCGCCCTTGCTCACGACTTCAATAAGGTTGCGCACTAGCAGCTCGGGACTTTTCCATTTTGTATCATGCCTGTTGTAACCCCAGTTTTCGCTCATCGTGATGCAGGCTTCCCAGTTCTTCCGTGCAGTCGATACCAGCGACTGCTCGACAACGGCATAGTCGCCAAGTCCATTGCCTATCCGACTGTTTATAATACAATCGGGCTGAATGGAGTGGATCAGATCTTTGATCTCCTCGCTCTGCTTTTTAGTAACGAGCTCGGGGGTGTCAAACCAGATAATACCGATGGGGCCATATTGCGTCAGCAATTCGCGCAGCTGCGGTTTAACTTTGTTGTCGACGTATTTGTTGAGGTCTTTGGCATCTTCGTCGGGATAATCCCAGGTATTGCTGCGCCCAGCTTTGACAGGCCAGTTGGTGGGCACATCGGGGTTTTCCCAGTCGCGGCCAAGGGAATAGTAGAAGCAGAGCTTGAGACCATATTTCTTGCAGGCTACCGCGAGTTCCTTCATCGGATCTCTTCCCCAAGGCGTACGCTTGACGATGTTATAGTCGCTGACAGCCGAATTGTACATCGCAAAACCATCGTGGTGCTTGGCCGTAATCACCAGGTATTTCATGCCAGCATCGTGGGCCATCTGCGCCCAGCGGTCAGCATCAAAGCCCGTTGGATTAAATTGATCGGCAATCTTTGCATAGGTCTTGACGGGAATCCGTTCGTAGAGCATAAAATGCTCGCCGCCTTTGGTGGGATGGCCATTCCAGTCGCCCGCGGTCTGGGAATAGAGCCCCCAGTGCAGAAACAAACCGAATTTTCCGTCGGTAAACCAAGGAGCGGGCTGGCTGTATAATTTCAATCCTGACAAAGCAAAGAACAGAACCAACCATGCTCTTGCGTTTCTTATTAGTAATTTATTCATCGTATTTTCCGGATTTCCTAACGGCTTTGTACTTTCATGGATGAAACCTTATCGTTAAAAGTCGAGAGATAGGAAGAAGAAGATGTGACAACAAGACTATCGCCCGTAAAATTATTGCCGTTGTATAACGTTACTTTAACATTGGCACCAACTTTAATGGAAGAGACGCTATTGTCTGTCACGCCTTTAGCCAATAGATCTGCGGTGGTATATTGCCCTATGCCAAAGCTGCCTTTCACGCCGGCATAGGATGCATTAGAATAGGTATATACCGAGTCTTGATTGGTCGTCATGAGATCGTTGACATAGTTGAATTCGTAAACATTAGAAGTAGTGTAGCCATTTTGCAATAATAATTTTAGCTTAAGCTCATAAGGTGTATTGCCTTTGTAGTAGAGTTCATTGAGATCTATAGTACCCTGGATGCTGCCGGAGGAAACCGGTGCAAATTTCCAGGTAACTGCATTGTAATCTTTGTTGGCTCCTGTACCTTCGTTGTTCACATTGGGGTCCATATAGACCAGTATCTCGCTCACAGGTAAATTTGACGTAAAATTTCCTGTGATAAAGATTTTTTGCTGACTGTTATCAATAGTAAATTGAGGCTGTATCGAATAAGTAGGTGCCTGGTAAGGAGTAGCTGTCGCCGCCGCAGGCTGAAAAACTTCATTTCTATTGAGAATTGCTGCATCGGAACCCGTTAGAAAAGTAGGCTGTCCCTTGCTAAAACTTACATTACCGCTTCCCATTAAAGATGTCCCCAAGGTAGGTTCTTCGCTGACATACTTCGCGCGGTTATGGGGTAGATTTAACCCATGTCCCAATTCATGCAGCATACCGCCAAGGTAGTTTGAGCTTGGATTTGGAATGCCATTGACAGACATGGAGGAGTTATCTACAGCAAAGCAGTATTTTCCATAGCCATAGAAGGGTTGACTGTTATCGCCATCTGTTCTTGCTGGCAAAAGGACTAAATAGTGATTGTTGGATGAAAACTGGCTTGGGTGGGCTGCTCTGTAGGTGTTGATCTCATTTATAATTTTACCAGCTGATATGGCTGAGCTGTAGGGGTAGTCTGCTTGAGCTCCCGCCGCCGGGATTTCAATGATGTTAACCAGACCGGTAGAATCTTTTGCCAGACCCAAATAGCTATTGTAACCATAACGTGCCATCTCAGTATGCATCCAGTCCTGAAAATGGACAAATAATTGAGATAACCGTGTTTTGTAGCCGGGTAAGGCAGGATTGTCTGTGGGGACAAACATGACGATATTGAGATTTACTGGATTAGTTACAAATGTAAGATTGGAAAGGGAGGTATCTATAACGCCGTTCGATGACGCTTTCAACCGTTGGGTTTCTGGCGTGTTTTGTTCTACCAATGGCTTTGAACAGGCGAAAAATAGTGACAGGACTATGCTGGACAATGCAATTGCCGGCATCCATCTTTTGGTTTGTTTTTTCATAATTTTTGAATTAAATAATCTATAATTGTTCATGTGTATTGGTTAATGAGACGAGCCAAAACACCTATCTATAATAAGGTTTATGTTTTGATTTACATGGCTTTGTATGTAAGTCAAACGTTTGCGTAACTTGCGAAAACGTTTCAGTTAATCTAGTTATTCAGAAGATCTGCGTGTCAGAATAGAAGCTTGTAATTCAATGGTTGGGTATTGTTTCGTAATCTTATGATCGGAACTGTCTAAAATTTTACTGAGAATAGCAAATGCCTGAGACCCGATTTCACGTGAAGGCTGTACAATGCTTGATAATGACGGCTGAAAAATATTAGTATATTGAAAATTGGCAAAACCAATAAGGGCTATGCGGTCTGGTACTGCAATGCCGACTGTATGTAATGCCTCCAGTGTTAAATAGGTGAGTTGGTCTGAGGCGGTGAAAATTGCGTCAGGCAGGGCACTTGAATGAACGAGATCAGTAAGGTGTTTTTTTAATTGGTCCAGCACATCTATTCTCTTCTGACTGGTTTCTATGGACAGGAGATCATCCGAATTAAATGCGATGTCATAATCCCGGAGACATTGAATATAACCACGCTGGCGCTCTAGTGATGTACCCCGCGATTGGTTGGAAATAAATAGAATTTTCCTTTTGCCCTGATTGATTAACTGGGAAATCCCTTGGTAAACAACTTTAAAATTATCTATTCCTATTTTGTAAGTGTTTATTTCGTAATTGGTCCGGTCAATAAGAACAATAGGTATACCCTCAGCAATTAATCGCTGGAGAAACTTTAACGATATATTATTTCCTGTCGCTGCAATAACGACCGCGTCTGCTCCCTTTTGATATAACATTTCTAAATGTTTTAACTCGAGTTGGGGATCGTCTGCGCTCTGCATAATGATTAGGTTATAAGTCGTTTCTGACAGCTCTCTTTCAATACCTTCGAGAATCTGTGAGAAAAATGGGTTGCCGATCGAAGGAACAATCATACCAATAATATTCGTTCGCCCCTTACGCAGGAGTTTAGCGTATTGATTCGATCGATAGCCATGCTCATCCGCAAATTTTTGAATTTCAACTTTCCTTACCGTACTGATTTCGTGACTATTTGAGAGCGCTTTGGATATGGTGCCCACAGAGTATCCTAAAGCCTTGGCAATATCTTTTATCGTTATTCTTTTCATGTTTGGAAATACTTTTTAGCGAAGTCCGAATGGAGAAACTTCAGGTGAATATTCTTGATCGCTTTGATTTCTGGTGCTGACTATTGGTTGCCTGTTTAACGTTTTTAGCGGTCACATGCCTTGGTCTATAAAAGAAGACTACCAGGCGGGTTTGCCTGATAGTCTAAACTAAACACTAAATTAACAAATGGTCATCTCTTACCATTATTTTTTGAGCATCGTAAATGCCGACTGTTAGTTGGTTACATTGACAATATACCATACATTCAGTTCGCCAGAACGTATAGTAACGGTATCCTTGCCGACGGTTAAACCTGTAACTAGGCCGGTGCTGCTATAGGTTGCAATTTCGGGATGTTTGTTGCTATAGGTCGCTTCAGTGACGGTACGGTTTCCGGGATTGACCGCTAGATTGATCTGTAGCGGTGTTCCGATTTTAACAGGAATCTGCATGAAGCCCCCCGAAAGGACTGCTTCCCGAACGGTCAGATTGTCTTTGATGGGACCGAGTTCTTTTTTGCAGGCACTCATGCCCATAATTAGCCCCAAACAGCTTATCAACAGGTATATATTTGATCTAATTTTCATCTGTAAAAATTTGTTTTCAATTGTGATGAAGCTATCAGATTTATTCTTTCCCCAGTGCGGTTATTCATTTATAATTTGTTTTTGAGTTGTATTTATGAACTCGTTTCACTCGGGTTGAATAAATCATGATGGTTTCATGATGTTATTTCTTATGTATTCGGATTATTTTGCACCCAACCATCCTGGATTCTGAACCAGCTGATTACCGTCCAACGTGAGATCATATAAAGGTAAGGGCCAATAATAGCGGTAGTCTGCCCATAAGGCGACACCATTTGTAATGTTGGCACTCCTTGGATAAGCAATGATAAATCCATTATTATCCAAAAAGATGTCTTTATTGACTTCTTCTTTTAGGGCGATAATCGGTTTGGCGGTATGAGTACCATCGTACAATTTTCCTTTTTCAGCTGTAAATTTCATGCCGCGTAAGGGAACTGTCATCAGATTGCCGGCTTTCCAGCGCATCAAATCTTCGTAACGACGGTCTTCCAATACCATTTCGATACGGCGTTCGCGTCTGATTTCACGGATGATGGGGCTAACGGCATAGTCAAGCTTGGTGGCGTAGATCTCATCGAGTCTTGGATCAGCAGGAAGGTTGCCAAGCTCGAGCCTGCTGCTTGGGTATTTTGCAAAGTCGAATCCTGCACGTTGGCGTAACAGATTGATCGTCCGATCCAGGTCATTTTGTGTCAGGGTACCTAAAATGGCTTTTGCTTCTGCCAGCATGAGCAGCACCTCGCCGTAGCGGAATTCGATCGCCGTCTGCTGTCCGTTCGTTGTTGCTTCGTTTTCGGTCCGGTCACCCATCCAGTGCTTAATGGGGAGATAGCCTGTTACTGTTGTGCCACCGCTCACATTATACGATAATCGAGGATAGGTGATGCCATTTTTCTCCAGACTGGTTGTACCGTCAGTCCTGTTGAATAATGACCTGTTTTCCCCCGGATAATTGATGGTCTGTTTCAGACGTGGATCGCGGTTCTCTAACTCGGACCATAGACCATCATAGCCTTTGAAAAGTGGGTTGGCAGTATAGTTTCCTGCAGATCCTGACGTATAGATCGGCTTACCGTCAATACATAAGTATTCGTCGATGAGACCCCTTGTGGCTCCACCAGCTGGGCGCCCGCCGGAAATACTGTTGTTCTGATCCCAATAACGCTGGGTCGCATGACCAACTACCGTACCATCATAAACGCGTGCGAGGATGGCCTCTTTATTGCCGTCGGAGTTTGGATCTTTCTTAAAAGTAAATAGTTTCCAGTAAGGTGTTTCACCGCTGGCATACAATTGATATCTGCCAGATGCGATGATTTTTTCACAGGCATCTACAGAAGCCTCCAGAAAGGACTTTGCTGTACTCTGTAACGATAATTCGTTGTGATAGGTCCGGAAAGAACCTTCGAACAGGCCTATTCTTGCTTTTAAAAATAGGGCCATGTCCTGGTTGATGCGTCCATCAGGGCGGCCGGTAATACCTTCTAGACCCGCAACAGCCAGATCGATGGTCTTCATCAGCGAGTCGGCAACTACCGTTCGTTTGTCGCGGGGTTGGTAAAGTTCCTTGCTATCGATGTTGAGGTCACTTGAAAGCCAGGGCACATCGCCAAACAGCATCAGCTTGCGGTAATAATCCATGGATTTGAAGAAATAAGCTTCACCGATATATTTGTTCAGTCGGGTAACGTCATTATTTACCGCTGGCAATGCATTGCGGTAGTTCTTGATGAAATAATTGACCGAGCGCAGGTTTTCCCATGTCCAGTCCACTGAAGTACCTGCATTTGGCGGAATAAAGGTGTTGTCCATCATACTGCTAATGTTACCGTAGCGGACCATATTGTCAGTCATAAAGTCGGAAGCCAACAAATGGCTGCCCCCGACAACATTGGGGTTGACTTTGGCATCTGCCCATTCAGAACCATGCCCCAGAATATATCTGTTATAGAGGTTATTCAGGTATAATGTCAACTCTGTTTCGGTGTGTAATGAATTGTCATTCGATAATTCGGTTTCGGGACTTAGCTGTAAAAATTTATCGTTACAGGACTGCGTCAGCAAAAGGGAGGATGCTGTTGCAATCACGATCAATCTGAATATATTTTTTTTCATAGTAGTAATGGTTAGAATACAATTTGGGCTCCAAAAGCAATAGATCTTTTTTGTGGATAGTCGGCAGATATCTGATCGACATCAAAAATTGTTGGTATTTTTGTAATTTCAAAGATGTTGTAACCGGCAAGCGTGAAACGCAGGCGCTCCACACCAAATCGTTTGGTCAGTTCATTGGGTAAAGTATAACCCAATACGGCCTGTTTAAGTCTCAGATAGGCACCATTGATCAGGTATCTGTCCTGCACGTTGACTGAGGAGCCATACATCGGAAATTCAGCATCTGTACGGTCGGGAGTCCAGGACCTTTCGTACATCCATTTTGAACCTGCTCCACCGCCCCAATAAGACGATAAGCCCGCCCAGATATCACGTTTCAGCACACCTTGGAACAAGAAATCAAGATCGAAATGTTTATATTGCACGTTTCCGGTGATACCAAATCGATACCGTGGTGTAGAATTCCCAATGACGACACGATCGCCCGGATTTGCTAGTGTGTTCAAACCGGCATCTATTTTCCCATCTGGAATGCCCTCGGGGCCGCCGAGATCCTGATACCAGATATATCCCGGATAGAGGGTGCCTTGATAAGCTCCATTGTAGATCCAGTTACCATTGCTTTCGTTTCGTCCGGCAAAATCACTTTCTTGAAGGATGCCCCCCGTGCGGTAGCCCCATATTTCGCCAATTGTTTTGCCATCATACATGACTTCCCGGCCCGACGAATTGGTAATCATCATGCTGGTATTCGCGGCATAATGCTGTACTTTGGTCAGGTAATCGGATAGGTTGAGTCCCACACGGTAGCGGAGATCGGGATTGATAGTTTGTTTCCAGAGGAAAGAAAGTTCGAATCCTTTTGTTTCCAGAATGCCTGAGTTTTCTAGCGGTGCGGCTGTTCCCAATGTCGTCGGAAATGAGGCACTTCCATCCGTTAGGATATCGGTGGTTTTTCTGTTGTAATACTCAAACGTTACATCCAGTCTGTTTTTGAGAAATGTTCCATCAAAACCGACGTTCCAGGTTCTTGCTTTCTCAAATGTAAGGTAGGGGGATACGAGTCCCGGCGGGTCGATATAGACTATTTGCTGTCCATTGATTAAGTAAGGAGCCTTGCCTGTATTCATCGTTGCCTGATAAGGATAGATGGATGAAGGCTGGTTTCCTAATTTCCCCCAGCTTCCGCGCAGTTTAAGTTCGTTGAGCCAGTTCTTCGTTCCAGCCATAAAATCCTCCTGCGATATGCGCCAGCCGGCAGAGAAAGAAGGAAAAGTGACAAATCGGTCTTTTTCCGTAAACTTCGCACTACCGTCATAGCGTAGATTGCTCTCAAAGAAATACTTCTCAGCATAGTTGTAGTTTACACGTCCAAACACGGCACGTCCGGCCAGGGTGTATGCATTTCGGGATACCGTATGTAAAGAAGGATCTTCTGCAGCATCTGGGTTCTGTATATCGGGCGAGATCAGTTTCCGGAATGTATTGGTAATCTGATTAAATTTTGTCTGTTCCTGATTGTAACCCACTACCGTGGAGAAATTGTGTTTCTCGGCCCAGGTCTTTTTATAATCAGCATAGATGTTCACCAGGTATTTATTGGTGTTATTATTGTCAAAATAAGCGCGGTTTTCTGCAGCCTCAGCTTGCTGCGATGTATATTGCCAAGAGTCTACGACCTGGTTGAATTTTGGGCTGTATCTACTCAGACTGTATGATTGTGGCTGATAGCTGAGGTCGGCCTTTAATTTCAGCGCATTCGGAATCAAGGTAAATTCTGGGGAGATCAACAAAGATACCCTTCTGTCCATCGACTGGTTGTTTGCACCATAACTTAACCAGGCCAGGATGTTGTCGGTATAGGTATTGGGCAATGGATCATTTGGCCCCGTTTGGATAGGCATATTGATGTTTTTGTTTGTCTCACCCATCATGGCTGACCAGATGCTTCCCTTACCGCCGACGATATAGGGACTATTGAAGTTTGTCTGGTCAAATCCTATTTTTCCAAAAACGCTGAACCAGTTATTTACTTTGGCATTGATGTTCATCAACGCATTGTAGCGTTTCAATTTATCGGTGTTGATCTTGTACATACCCGATTGGTTTTGTAATCCCCCGGAGATATAGTAGTTGATGGACTCGGCACCGCCGCTCAAGTTCAGCGTATGTTTTTGCATCGGCGTCCATTTTTTGACCGCTTCCTCAAATGGGTTAACGTTAGCCACCCAAATAATGCTGTTTCCTTCCTGATACCAAGCATTTTCAGGCGTAGGATTATCCATGTATTTTTGGATCATCTCTAGTTTCTTTTCATCTGCTGTACCTGGCTTTCCATTCGTCCATAAGGTCCTATCCATGCCTGATTTCTGGATCTCATAAGCATTGAGGATATCAGGAACTCCAGATGGTGTATCAAAATTGGAATCAAAGTTGTAGCCGATTTTGCCTTTTTGATTGAATTCACCCCGTTTTGTTCGCACCAGGATAACGCCATAAGCTGCTTTGGTACCATAGATGGCTGCCGCAGAGGCGTCTTTGACAAAAGACATGTCCATGATGTCATTGGGGTTGATCTGATTCAGGGCACCGGTAGAGCTTTCAACACCGTCTATGATAACCAAAGGATCACCATTGACGGATTCGAATACTTTTGTATTGTTATTATAACTCATGGAGGTACCACCACGTAAGTTAAATCCCGGTGTACTGTTTGGCGAACCATTTCCGAAGGTGATATTCAGATTGGGGACAAGGCCCTGTAAAGCCTGTCCGATATTGGCAACCGGCCGATTCTCAAAAGCTTCTTTACCAACATGGGAAATGGCTCCTGTTAAATTGACTTTCTTTTGTGTACCGAATCCGACAACAACAACTTCCTCCAATGCACTGTCGTTCTCTTCTAAGGTTATTGTCAAAACACCGGTTGTTGCAGTATTAAACCGCACGGTCTGTGGTTTGAAGGAAAGGTGGGAAATGGTCAGCGTACCCTCGGCTTGGACTGTTTGTAGTGAAAAGTTTCCTTTGCTATCGGAAGATGTCCTGCTGTTGCCGCCGTTGATGCTGATCGTTGCGTTTTCAATGGGTTTACCGTCTTTTTTGGAAACCAATTGTCCATTTATCGTATACTGTTGTTGCTTGGGCTGAAGGGAAGTTTTCGGAGCGCTAGGCAAGACGATTATATGATTTTTGTGCATCTCAAACTGTAAGGGGAGCTCATCGGACAATTCTTTGAGCACGCTTTCCAGCTTTTGGTTGGAGACATTGACATTCACCTGTTTGAGTCCATTGAAGAGACTCTCATCATAAAAGAAATGATAACCGGTCTGTTTTTTGATTTCGGTAAAAACCGATTTTAGGTTACCCTTATTGATATGTAAGGTGACCTGCTGTGCTTCGGTCTTACCGTATACACCATAGGTAAATAATAAACCCAGAAATAAGGTTGCTTTCACCTTTTTTGAAATGAGGGGTGCAAAGCTAGGCTGATCCATTCGGTTCCCGAATAGGTAATCTTTGCATTTGATAAAGTAATTCATATTTTCAGTAATAGGGTTGGTTTTTTTGGTTTTTAATTCTAGTACAGATGTTGTTCATTGTGCTGCTTATAGCAGCATTCGTATTTGTCGGTCAGGTAAATATTTACATCATATTGGATCCTCCTTTGGTTTTTAAAAATTGGTTTATCTTCTTTAGTTTTTATTCTTTACGGTGACGGTTTTTCTATCGATTCCAAATTCGACTCCGGCTCCGCGTCTGATCAGTTCCAGGGCTTCGGCCAGACTTACACTGCGGCTGATACTTCCCCCAAACCTTTTTTTGCTGATCTGCCCCTGATAGATAACCTGGATGTCGTACCAGCGTGCGAGCTGTTCCATAATGTCTTGAATCTGATCGTGTTCGAAATAGAAATAGCCATGCTGCCAGGCGGTTTCTTTTTCAATATTTGCCTGGGTAACACGCATGTTGCTGCCATCGAATTCGACTTTCTGTCCGGGTACAATCTGTTTGCTGCTCTGATTTTTATTGGTCAGCTGGATGCTGCCGTTGATTAGGGTCACGTTGGAAGCTGTATTGCTGTAGGCTGTCAGGTTAAAAGCAGTGCCCAGGACTTTGATGTCGCCATGGATGGTGGTGACAATAAAAGGTCTATCTTTTTCATGGGCAACTTCAAAGTACGCTTCACCGCGCAGTTCAACCTGACGGATCGACTTGCCGAAGGCGAGGGGGTAGCTAAGCTCGGAAGCAGAGTTGATCCATACTTTGGTGCCGTCGGGCAATACCATGCGATAGAAGCCCGACTCTGGGACGCTCAAGGTGTTTTTTAAGTTGGTAAGTTCTGCATTTCCGCTACTGGACTTATAATGCAGTTGTCCGCCGCTGACCTGGAGCTGTTCGCCATTTTTTTCATGGAGAGTCGTTTGCTCTTCCGATAAGGCGACAACTTTACCGTTGGATAGGGTAAGGGTGGCTTTTTGTCCACCGGGTAAAACATCATTTTTATAGTGGTATACTTGATCGGGAACGAGTTGTTTGTCCTGATGGGGTATTTGTAAAAACAAGGCTACTCCAACAAAGACCAGCAGGCTGGCCGCTAGCCCTATATAGATGCCGAGTCTCGACATATTATTGCCAAATAGTCGGCGGGCAGGTTTGATGGATTCACGGGATAGGATATTGGCTCTTGCCTGGTCCAGATCCAGTCTATCCCAGAACTGTGCATCGCTGGATCGGACCCCCTGACGGGTATATCGGTCCCAGTGATCGCGTAGGCTGGGATCGTCGTCAAAGATCTTTTGTAGGGCCTGCCTGTCAGCTTGGCTCAGTGTCCCGCTAAAGTGTTTTACTAAGAAATCGACGAGTACAAATTGGTCATCCTTCATCATGTTCAATTGGTGGTATAAATAGAGGAGCCACTGCTGGTGCAAAAGGATGGAAGAGAAATTGAAAAAAATATAAAATATTGTTATTCAGAAAGTAAAAATAACAAAAGTGTGAGCAGTTGGGCATTGAGACGCGTTCTTAGAAGCTGAATAGCTCTTTTTTTCTGGCTTTTGACCGTATTGATAGAAATGGATAGGGTATTGGCGATTTCATCGTTGGAGAGTTTCTCGAAAACCGCCATGTGTAGTACCTGCCTACAACCATTTGGCAGCTGATTGATGGCTTCCATCAGCTGGTGGATAACTTCAGCCTGTATCATGGCATCCATGATTGTTTGTTCTTCGATCATCTCTTTGTCGAGCTGATCGACGTATCTGTTCCTTGTTTTTTCGCTGCGGAGCTGTTTCAGGCAATTGTTGCGGACGGAGATGAAAAGATAGCTTTTGCGCGCATGTTCCTCTTCAGGCAGGGTATTGCGCCCTTCACAAAGTCCGGCAAAAAAGCTCTGTACAACATCTTCGGCTTGAGCTTCGTCGTGAAGGATATTGTTTGCAAAAAGACAAAGCTGTCGGTAATATTGCTGAAAAAGAGATTCAATATTGTAGGGTAAAGCTATCTGCAAGTTTTTCAACCGGTTTAATCAAGTATTAAGAAATCGACATAACAGGGGCTCAGGGAGCACGGTATAAATATAGGGAAATATGCTTAGGTTTTGGAGGGAGAGCTTGTCATGGTTATTTTATTTCTTCGAAAACGATTGAGTACCGGCTGCCGTTCAGCTGTTGAATTCGATTCGGTCTATAGGGAACACTTAAAATAAAGTGCTATACCCTATGTCTATCTGAAAAAGCGGTCTTGCTGTCACAGGTGAGGGCCGCTTTTTAGCTATCAAAGCTTTTTTATCGGCATTTGTCTAGTGGCTTACGGAAGTGCTATTGCAGAGCTTTGTTTTTTTTATTAATTTTTTATGTATAGAGTTAAAATCATTGTGGTTATTTGCCTGTATTTTATTAGCTTTATACATTCATTTTTGCTATTTAATTGTTTGCTCGGCCTCCAAATTCGATGTTCTCTTGAATAGAAGAATTGAAACTTTTATCCAATTCTGTAAATTATATCATAAGTTATTGCTAGTTAATTTTCATAGATGATGAATCATTTCAAGTTACAATCTGCTGTATTCATATTTTTGTGCTGGATATTTGTTTACCCTGCAGTAGCGCAGCAGCAGACATTTCCGCAAAAAGAAAATTATTCAAAGCTGCTGGAACGCGCCGCAAAGGAAAATAAGCTGATGTTTTTGGTGGTTCATCAAAGGGATGATCAGTTTGTACCGTTTAGAGGCTCTATTTCAAAAACAGCAGCGGATATGCTCAGTACGCAGTTTGTGTCGGGAATCGTTCAGGTAGATCGGGATGAATTTGACCATCCATTGCAACGGAGTTTCTATTTGAATAAACCGATGTACCTTGTGACCGATAAGGATGGAATTCCTATTTTGCGGGTGGATAGGGCTGTTGATGGGGGAGCTGAGTTGGAAAGACTGCTAGATTCGGTCAATACACTTGCAAAAGCTGAAACTCTCGGTAAGCTCATGGCGCAATATCGAAAAGGGATGCGTCAGCAGTCTCTGTTGAACAAGATACTCCGCTACAACCAGACGTTTGATCAATATACAGATCAGCAGCTATTGAGCGACTATATAGCGCAGCTGACCATAGAACAATTGAATAATTTTGAGACAGTTAAATTTTTATTGAGCTGTGGTCCTGTATATAATAGCAAATCGTATTTACTGGCACGCACCAACAACAAAATGGTGGATAGCCTCTATTCCTCTTTGCCATTACCCGTTCGTAAAAAGATAAACAACAGAATTATCCAGCGGACATTCCGGGAATCGCTTGACCAGAAAAACTTTTCTTTGGCCCAGGAGATTGGTTACTTTGCCTATACGACATGGGCGCCTAATTATTTGCGTGGATCTAATTCGCAGGCTTTTTATCCCTTGGAATATAAGCGGCTTATGAAAGATAGTCTATCTTACACCCAGATGGCGCGGAACTATTACGATCAATCATTTTATCGGGTTGATCCTGATTCATTGTCCCGAATAGATTTTGCGCAAGATCGGCAGATCCAGTTCACACGAAACCGTCTTTTATTGGACAGTGCGCAAAACGCAGATTTCAAATCTCTAGTGAGTAAAGGGCGTAAATATTATCAGGATGACCAGGCAACTAATTTAAATTACGGTGCGCAACAGATCCTGGCTTATGAAAAGAATAACCCTGAAGTTATATTTGATGCGATCCGTTGGCAAAAGAAAACGATAGATCTCAAACCTGATGTGCCCGCATTCCGTTATACGATGGCTTTATTGTTGTATCGGGTTGGCTTTTATGCGCAGGCAGAAGCAGAACAACAAAAAGCGCTGGAACTATCGAAGCCCTATAAATTGTATCACAAAAAAATGCAGAGTGTATTGAAGCAGATAAAGTCCCGGCATTTATGATCGGGGCTAATTTGGAGCAGGCGCTGTATTTAAACGGATAGGAATTGAATACTGTACGCGCACAGGCATGCCATACTGATAACCCGGAGTCCATTTTTCGGCTTTCTTCAGTACTGCTATACCGCTTGCTGCTGTTCCATAGCCGAGGTCATTAATCACTTCAAATTCATTTGCCAGACCATTTTTTTCAATGACAAAACTGATGAGAAGTTGTCCTGATACTTTTGCATTTAAAGCTTCTTTGGGATATTTATAATTCTGGGCAATAAAGATCATGAGGTTTTTTATCCCGCCAGGGTATTCCGGTTGGACATCCCGCTGGGTATAATGATGCACATTGCCCATACTATCTGTGCTGGTGCCTTTGCTTAATATGCCTTTTTCGTACCATTCCTCAAACTTATTTTTACCCTTTTTCAGAGTACCCTCCCAATGTCCTTGACGTAAACCATCGATATATTGGCCTTTTTCACTATTTATGCTGTCCTTAAATTCAAACTTGCCGTTTCCATTGACAATCTGTTGGCGGCCTGTTGAATCAGCATAATAGATTAGTCGGCTATGCTGGTCCTGAAAAAGAAATTCGTTGGGGCTGGCTTCAGAACCGGAGAAAAACCTAATTTCTTTTAAAAGACCATTTTCGTAGTATCTTTTTAACGTATCGCTCAGTTTATTGTGTTTATATCCGGCTGATACCGCTAGGTTGCCATTGTTGTGATAACTTTCAATAATGCCTTCCAGATATAATCTTCGTGGGTCAGCTACTTTGGTCCATCCATGTCTTTTTAAATTGCCATTTGGATAGTATTCGTTTAATTCGTGAAGCCCCAGCTCGTTTGTTGATAACCGGATGATGTTGGTGTAAGCTGCCGAATCTTTGAATGCAGTAAAACCACGATTTTTCTTAATGTAGCTGACGATTGTTTCTTGTGCTTTTGAAGGAATCACAAGGGCTGTAAAAAGGAGGAAAATAATGCATTTATGTATATTTAAGCGATAATAGTGCATAATATGGTTAATTTTATTTAATCAAATATATATTTTTTAGGTGAAATAATCCGCAGCGTTGGACAAACTATTTCGAGTGGAATGATGTACTCTAAGTAAAAGATTATGAATAATTCACCTATGCAGAAGATCGCCCGTTATGGTCTAGGTACCTTTTTGGTGGTGGCGGGAATTGGACATCTAACTTTTGCCCGCAAGGAATTTCAGGCACAGGTGCCGGATTGGGTACCGATCTCCAAAGACAATACGGTCGTATACTCTGGCTTTGTTGAAATTGCTTTGGGTGCTGCTTTGATTTTGGCGCCTGCTCAACAGCGTGCGAAGGTCGGGAAAATTGCTGCGGCTTTTTTTACAGCCGTGTTCCCCGGAAATATTGCGCAATATAAAGACCGCCGAGATGGCTTTGGTTTGGATACCGATGGTAAACGGCTAGCGCGCTTGTTTTTTCAGCCAGTATTGGTAGCCTGGGCATTAAAAAGTACGAGTAAAAGATGATCGGTGGAAAACTGGTTGGCAAAGGTCTGCCACAAAATTCCTAAAAAAACAAACGATTTGCTTCATGGATCTGTCCTATAGCTATCCAGATGAAGGATAACTTAGTTAGTAAGGCCCGGTGTTCCATTTTCACCTGGCCTTTTTTGTGTCTGTTTAAATAGTTATATTCGCATACTATATATAGTAACTAACCTATAAAATACAGACCAGATGGAAGAAAAGAAATTGGATGAATTGACCAATGAAGAATTGTTGGTACTCCAAAAAAAATCTAAGCCCAATAAAATAATCAATGCATCGATCATTGGTTTTTGTCTGGGTATCGCAGGCTACAGTATTTTCGTTGCCGGCATAACCTGGCCCACGATTTTTCCCCTAATATTGGCCTTCATTGCCTTTAAATATTTTGGCAAAAATGAAAAAGCGGTGGATGCGGAATTGAAAGCCCGAAATCTCAAATAGAAAAAAGAAAACCATTGCAGTTGCTCTGTTGTTTATTTTAAAAAAAAACAGCAGAACATGAGAAGGGAACAATTAGAAGCATGGATAGCTCAAGGCTATAATGTGCTGGATCATCGGAAACCTAAAGTCGTACAGGGTGATATCTGGGCGTATCTCAATCACTGTGATGGCCACGGTACAGATGTGCATGCACTTTCCGAATTGCAGCAATGGTCGGATAAAGAACTTGCGGAAATGGAGCTGAAAAAATATGCCGATCAATATGGACAGATGGGCGAGAAGTTATTTCTGCGTAATGAAGCAATCCGAAATAAAGAATTTGATAAATACGAGGCATTCCTCCTGCTATTCTTTCCGGATAGTGTCGAAAAAGAGGTAGAGGAAGCCCGGTTTTTGGCCGACCGTGTAAAACGTGTCAGCAAGGAAGAAATGGAGAGATGGGTGCAGGCCAATACGGTGAACGTGCTAATCTCGGATCTGCATTGTCTGGATTATGGTGCCATTATGAGTGGGATGGTCATCCCTTCTGAAGATGTGGTCAGCTACACCGATGATGGACTCAGCGATACGATTGATTGCCATGTCACACCGATGGAATTTTTCTCCCATACCAATCATGACTATTATTGGATTGACCCAGTCATAAAGGCCTAGTTTAAACTAGGCCTGTTTTTTGTAAAGCTTGTATTAAGCCACGATTTCTATTGGATTGCCTTCCGGATCAAGTATGACACTTTCATAATAACCGTCGCCCGTTGTTCGCGGTTCACTTTCAACGGTATAACCATCGGATCTCAATCGTTCTGTTAGCGTATCGACAGCTTCCTTTCCACCAACGACAATAGCCAAATGGGTATAGCCTCTGCTCAGACTCCTGTTGAAGGCTTGTGCTGTAATATCCATGCGTTTCATGATCTCCAGTCGCGCGGCACCTTCTTTAAATACCAAAAAATAGGATGAAAATCCTTTCATTGGATTGTGATACTTTTCTCCGCTTACTGTACCAAAGTACCGGGCATAAAACTCACGTATTTTCTCGAGGTCATCGACCCAGATCGCAAGATGTTCTATTTGCATAACAATTTTTTAGTTACTTTATTTTGCAATATTATGCAAATTTGCATAATATTGCAAAATAAATTCTTTTTAATATGGTGGACAAAACGATAGTTAGGGGAAAGACAGCGACACAGGTCATGTTTTTGGTATGCGGACTAGCCTTATCAAGTTGGGCCCCGATGGTGCCATTTGCAAAAGATCGCCTGGGTTTTAATGACGGTGAGCTGGGACTTCTGCTCTTGTTTTTAGGTGGAGGTGCGCTGTTGACGATGCCCCTTTCGGGGTTTTTAATCGGGAAAGTCGGAAGTCGAAAGGTGATTTTGATTGCAGGACTCATTGCTGCCCTCGTGCTCCCTGTATTGCTGATGGTAACAAACAGCTATCTAATGGCAGGTGTTCTTTTTATATTTGGTTGCAGCATTGGGGGAATAGATGTAGCCATGAACGCACATGGTGTGCAGGTTCAGAATGCGATGGGCCGGCCTATTATGTCGTCTTTGCATGGACTGTTTAGTGTGGGCGGTCTATTTGGATCGATCGGCTTGGGTTTTTTGATCAAGATGGGGTTAAATCCTATTTATGCAGCGGTTACGATAGCGATTCTATTAGTATTACTGCTGCTCTTACAGTATCGGAAGCTACTGGATTATCAGAAGGAAAAGGAGATAATTGTACGTTTTTCCCATATTGATGAGACCAAGCTGTCCAAGGATAAATTTCAATGGTTCAGGTGGAGTGTGCTGATACTCGGACTGATGTGTTTCATTGCTTTTCTTTCGGAGGGCGCAATGCTGGATTGGAGTGCGATATTCTTACGGGATCACAAAGGGGTTTCTTCGGAGTTTACGGGAATTGGATATGCCGCATTTTCGATAGCGATGGCAGTCATGAGGCTACAGGGGGATCGGTTGGTCAGTAAGCTAAATAGTCATGTTGTCGTGATCGGCGGGAGCTTGTTGGCTGCATTGGGAATTTTGATCGTGGTAGGCAGCCCCTGGTTATCTTTAACGCTCTTTGGGTTTGTCTTATTGGGATTAGGTGCTGCTAATATTGTTCCGGTATTTTTTAGTGAGGGCGGCCGTATAGAAGGACTTTCACCAACAATCGCAATTCCGGTTATTTCAACGATGGGTTATGCCGGCCAGCTGGCCGGACCAGCACTTTTAGGGGTCATTGCACAGTATTTTTCTTTGATCATTGCTTTCGAAACAATAGCTTTGCTCTTTATAGTGGTAGCCCTTATCTACAAATTCAGGAAGTAATATGATGTTGAAAGAAGAACGCTTTGAGATTATTCTCCGTGAATTGGAGAGCAGAAGGAAGGTTAAATTTGAAGAGCTTGCCGTATTGCTGGCTGTATCGGAAGATACCATTCGCCGGGATATAGACCTACTCTATCGTAATGGACTGCTTTCCAAAACTAGGGGCGGGGCCATACTCCGCGAAAAAGATCCCCTCACTTTTCAGGATCGGCAATCATTTCTGACCAAAGAAAAGGATGTTATTGGGCTAAAAGTCCAGCAATTTCTAAAAGATGGAATGACCGTATTTGTGGATGGCGGTACTACGATCTGGGCGGTTGTGAATGCCATGCCATTGGATATCCGGATTCGGATGATTACAAATAATTTTTCCATCGTGCCGCTGATTGAAAAATTTAAAAATGTAGAACTGATCTTTTTGGGGGGCAACTATGAATCTGATCTGGCAGTAACCTCAGGGATAACTACCTGTGCGGAGGTTGCTAAATACAATGCTGATCTTTTTATTATGGGAACTTGTGCTGTAGATCCGGCGCTTGGAGTCTCCGCGATTTCGGCTACAGATGGTGAAACGAAGAAGATGATGGTGCAATGTGCCCGGAAGACTATCGCGTTAGCTAGCCGGAACAAGCTTTATCAAGTTGAACTGTTCAGGGTCTGCAGTATAGATTCGCTCAAGGCATTGATTACAGATCTGGACTCCAATGATCCTGAACTGAATTCCTTTAGAAATAAGGATCTCCAGATTGTATAAACTAGCTGAAAATAGCATCTACATCCCATACTCACAGGTTGGCAAACAAAATCTCAAAATATTGTCAACAGTGTTTTATAATGTAGCGTTGTTCGGCAGCATGCGCCAATGTATGCTGTAAATCTACGACGTCGCCGATAACAATGATGGCAGGATGTCCCATGTTATGCTCTTTGCTTATTCTCACGAGGTCTTTAGCTTTGCATAAAACATGTTTTTGTTGTGGCAAACTAGCGTGTTGTATAATGGCGGCGGATGTTTCACCTTTGCCATAGAGTACATAAGTGCGGGCGATTTCATCGAGCTTGCGCATGCCCATATAGATTACCACAGTGGATTTGCTCTGAACAGCCAGGGTTAGATCTGTTGCCAGGCTGCCATCTTTTTTCATTCCTGTCAATGCCCAAACGCCTTCGCTGATGCCGCGATGTGTCAATGGAATATTGTTGATTCCAGCGCCTTGCATGCTACTGATTCCGGGGATATAAGAAACTGTAATGTTTTTTTCTTGTACTGTTAGCCATTCTTCAAAACCTCTTCCAAACAGATAAGGATCGCCGCCTTTTAGACGAACTACATTGTCATAGCGTTCGCAACACTGTAAGATAAGTTTATTAATTTCTTCCTGTGGTACATATTTTCCATAAGGATGTTTGCCAACATCATGTTTTATGCAGTTTTTGTCTGCGATTTGAAGTATTTCTTTATTAATTAGGTTGTCATAGAGGATAACTTCTGCGTTTTCTATTGCTTTATATGCTTTCAGCGTGAGTAATTCGGGATCTCCTGGGCCAGAGCCTACAATAAATAGAGTTTTTTGCTTTAATTTTTCCATTATATTCTTGTTTTGTGTATTTATTTATGTGAATTTATTAAAAAATATGATTAAAATCATGTTTTATTTTATTTTTTATAAGTTTTTAATGAAAAAGTATGATAAAAATAATATTTATTTTGATTTTTTTATTTTTTATTCCATAAATTAGTGTTGTTGAAATTATAAATTGATTTTTTATAATAAAAAAATGAAATTATGGGTGTAAAAAAGGTAGTTGTTATCGGAAACGGTATGGTTGGTAATAAGATTTGTGAAAAATTAAAGCAGAAATCTAATGAACTAGATGTAATTATATTCGCAGAGGAACCAATTCGAGCTTATGACCGGGTTCATCTGACAGATTACTTCAAAATTTCGTCAATTGATGAGCTTTTTATGTTGCAAAATGATTGGTATGCGGAAAATAATGTTAAAATTCATTTAGATGATCCAATCGTCGCTATAAATCTCTTGAAAAAAGAAGTGAAATCCTCAAAAGGTATCGAAGTCAATTATGATTATTTGGTCTTTGCGACAGGCTCTGCCCCTTTTGTTCCTCCCATTCCTGGCATTGAAAAAGAAGGAGTGTTTCTCTACCGTACTATTAAAGATCTGGACCTAATTAAAGCTTATGCGGCAAAAGTCAAAACCGGTACGGTCATGGGGGGCGGACTTTTGGGACTTGAGGCAGCTAAGGCATTGGTGGATCTTGGTTTGGAAGAAACGGCTGTAATCGAATTTGCTCCGCGTCTAATGCCGCGTCAGATTGATGATAGTGCGAGCGTGCTTTTACAAAATAAACTTGCAGAATTGGGCTTAAGTTGCTTATTGCAAAAATCCACGAGTCAATTGCTTGGTGATACTCACCTTACAGGAATTGCTTTTAATGACGGTACTTCGATAGCGACAGATCTGCTGGTGATATCTGCTGGTATACGTCCCCGGGATGAGCTCGCCCGTAAAATTGGACTGGACGTTGGTGAAAGGGGCGGAATATTGGTTAATGCGCAGATGCAGACCTCTGATCCTGCAGTTTATGCTATCGGCGAGTGTGCCTTAGTGGATGATATGATCTATGGTTTGGTAGCACCGGGCTATGAGATGGCTGAAATTGCGGCAGCTCATATCGTGGGAGATAAAAAATCCTTTAAGGGATTTGACATGAGCACCAAACTGAAACTGATGGGAGTTGATGTGGCTAGTTTTGGAGATCCATTTATCAGCGAACCTTATGCACGCACGATCTTATTGGAGGATCGTAATAAAGGTATTTATAAACGATTGAACGTAAGTACGGATGGAACGCGTCTGCTGGGAGGGATACTTGTCGGGGAAGCGGAAAGTTACAACATGTTGCTTCAAATGGTTAATAATAGTATGCCGCTGGCAGCACATCCGGAACTCCTTCTCTTTGGCCAGCAGAGCGAAAGCAAGTCAGCTTCTTCTGGTATAGAGGCTCTTCCTGATGAAGCATTGATCTGCAGTTGTGAAGGTGTCTCCAAAGCACAGATCTGTGATGCTGTAATAACTGGTCATTGTGAAAATGCAGATGCGGTAAAGAAATGTACTAAAGCCGGATCGGGATGTGGTGGCTGCGTGCCGATGGTCAAAGACCTTGTTAATTACACGATGAAACAGCAAGGGAAATATATCCGGAATACCATCTGTGAGCATTTCGATCTGAGCCGTCAGGAACTATATGATCTAATCAAGATCCATGAATTGAAAAGTTACGATCATGTATTGGATGCGCTGGGTCATGGGCATGGTTGCGAAGTCTGTAAACCGTTGGTATCTTCTTTACTTGCGAGCCTTTGGAACGAGATGATTCTTGGCAAGGGCAATGATGTGGCTCAGGATAGTAATGACCGTTATTTGGCCAATATACAGAAAGGTGGGACCTACTCCGTGGTTCCGCGCATTCCGGGAGGTGAAATTACCCCAGATAAACTAATTGTTATCGGGGAGGTCGCCAAGAAGTATAGCTTGTATACAAAAATTACGGGCGGACAACGCATCGATCTATTTGGTGCACATCTCAATGATCTGCCGTTTATCTGGGAGGAACTTATTGCAGCCGGCTTTGAAAGTGGACATGCTTATGGCAAGGCGCTGCGGACTGTCAAAAGCTGCGTGGGCAGTACCTGGTGTCGTTTTGGGCTGCACGATAGCGTTTCTTACGCGATACGGATAGAGGAACGTTACCGTGGTCTACGTGCTCCACATAAGATAAAGTCGGCCGTTAGTGGCTGTATCCGCGAATGTGCCGAGGCGCAGAGTAAGGATTTTGGAATCATTGCGACGGAAAAAGGCTGGAACCTCTACGTGTGCGGTAACGGCGGAAGTAAGCCGCAACACGCTTTGCTGCTTGCCTCGGATGTCGATAGTGAAACCTGCATCCGTTATATTGACCGTTTCCTGATGTTTTATATCCGCACTGCAGATCCGCTGACTCGGACTGCTACCTGGCTCAATAAAATGGAAGGGGGAATAGATTATTTAAGGAATGTCGTGGTCGAGGATAGCTTGGGTATGGGGGAGGTTTGGGAGCAGGAAATGCAGTTGCTCGTCGATAGTTATCGCTGTGAATGGAAAGTAGCTGTAGAGAATCCGGAAATTCGCAAACGCTTTGTCCACTTTGTAAATGCACCAGAAGAGAAGGATGAAACTGTTCGATTTGATAGCTTTCGCGGACAGAAAAAAGCAGCTGATTGGAACCTGAGCACTTATTAAATATAAAATCGCTAAACCTTTAATTGAAATCATATGAACACGCAAATTGACATGAAATGGCTGAAAGCTTGTCGGATAGAGGATGCTATTGAAAACGGCGGAGTCTGTCTTAAATTGAATAACGAACAGGTGGCTTTGTTCTATTTCGCCCGCCGCAATGAGTGGTATGCCACACAAAATGAATGTCCGCACAAACGGCAGATGATTTTAAGTCGCGGTATGTTGGGGTCTTTGGGCGAAACGCCTAAAGTCGCTTGCCCATTCCATAAGAAAACCTTTGCGTTGGACACCGGCGAGTGTCTTTCGGGTGATGAATGTGCCATTAAGACTTATCCTGTGAAGGTGGAAAACGGAAGTGTTTTTATTGGAATGATTGCTTAGGAGGAATAAAAAAATAATTAAATCTAGCACCGTTTAAAACAAAAATACGATGGATTATATTAGCCCCAAAGAGGTAGCTGGTGCCATGATGAACACCGCTATCTACAAATCATCACTTCCGGTCAAAGATCTACTGATACGGGGTGCATTGTCAGGTGCCTTATTGGCAATTTCTGTAACGCTTGCATTGTTGGCCACTTCCCAGACTGGATTGGGATTAGTCGGCGCTTTTGTTTTTCCAGTAGGATTTGTTATCATCGTCATCCTTGGCTTGGAACTGGTGACAGGCAGTTTCTCCCTGGTTCCTTTGGCTTGGTTTGAAGGTAAAATCAATTTTAAGGCTATGGCCAATAATTTGTTCTGGGTTTTTCTCGGAAATTTAGTGGGGAGTGTTCTCTTTGCAATTTTGTTTTGGGCTGCCAGCACAGAAACTGGGCAGTCGAGCCAGCTCGGAAATATCGAACAGAGCTTGGTTCTGATCAGTGAAAAGAAAACCCTTGGATACAGCGCCCATGGTGTAGCAGGCTTGTTTTCGGCCTTTGTTAAAGCTATATTGTGTAATTGGATGGTTTGTATGGGTGTGGTGATGTCCATGACATCCAAGTCTACCCTTGGTAAAATACTGGCAGCAGGTATTCCGATCTTTATATTCTTTGCATTAGGCTATGAGCACGCGGTGGTCAATATGTTTGTGATTCCTGCCGGAATGATGTTCGGTGCAAAAGTGACTATCTCCGACTGGTGGCTGTGCAATCAGCTAATCGTAACAGCTGGAAATATTGTCGGCGGATTGCTGTTTACGGGGATGGCTATCTATTATACCTATCATCAAAAAGAAAAAGTGTCGACTTCACAAAACTAGATTTTTATGCATCAGATAAAACAATTATTGGTGTTACCTCTACTGTTGGTTATTTGCATGGGGTCTTACGGTCAGGAAAAAACAGTCAAAGGTAGTTTGTTTGAGGGAATTGCTGTGGCGGGATATACGGATCATGGTGCTTATATTAATTGTACTGGACCAGCTGTGAAATATATATTCAGTCCAAAAAGTTGCCTGTTGCTGGGTTTATTGCCGAGCTTAAAACTTAAAGAAGATAAGGTTGAAGCGGGGAAGCCAAAGAACTCCTGGGTAACACCCTCTCTCGGGTTTGGTTTAACGGCCGTAATCCGACATATCGCCATTCAGCTGCCAGCATTTTATGCGGCGAAAACGGGTACTGCTGATGGTAAGTGGCGTTTGGGTGTCGGTATAGGCTATAAATTTTAATGCGATGTATTTTTAGGGAAATATATGGTTTGGGGAGTCGTTAGCTGTCACGGACGGTTTCGCTCCCCTATTTTTCTTCCGAGAGATCATGCAAAAGTTGGAAGTTTTTAATAAAAATATCTTTTTTGTCCATCGCTATCACTTCTAGATCGATAAGTTCGCCTAACATGCGGTAGACGGTCTCGTAGGTAGTACCTACATAGGACGAAAGATCTTTTTTGCTTAAACTAAGTCCGATATATCCGTTCGTGTTTTTCTCGCCAAAAATACGATAGATTAACAATAGGCTCCAAGCAAGTCGGTTTTTAACAGGAAGTTGTGTCAGTTGGGTCATCTTCTGCTCAGAAAGATGTAATTCGTCAGCAAAAAATAACATCAACTGGTAGCTCAATTCGGGATTTATGCGTAGTGTGGACAGAAAAAACGGCAATTCGACGAAGCAGAGCTGCGTGACATCCAAGGTCGTTGCCGAAATGGGATAGACGGTTTGTTCTGTACTGATACCGCGATGGCCTACGATATCTCCCTTTTTTGCAAAACGAACAATGGTTTCCTTATCTCCAAGATTGCGGTGAACTTTGACGAGTCCAGACTGGATAAAATAAATACCTCGAACCGACTCCCCCTCGGTGATAAACTGCTCGCCTTTTTTCAATTTAATATTTTTTCGGTGCAAGTCGATCTGTCCAAGCCAGTCTTGTAAGACATAACGGCACATAACGCAGGAGTGGTCGCAAGTATTTACTTTTTTCGATTTCATGAAGGCCTGATTCGTATAATGGATGGTGTTTTAGCTGTTCAAAGTTATTATCTATTCGTTTAAAATCCTAATGTCAATTATGCTTGAATCCAGATAATAGAACCTTAAGGCTATCCAGCGCCTCTTCTAGTAGGAAAAAAGTCGAATTGTTGACAAAGGTTTCGTAATTTGTATTGATCTGTTCATTTTTCCACCGATAGAGTGCTTTGAGATCTTTTGGTATTGCAATATCATATCGGTATCGCAATGTCATATTTCTGTTCAAGGGCCCTAATCTCTTCTGTCGATAAACGGGACTGTAAATCGGTATACTGCTCGGGTCTTAAATTTTCAATAGAACTGTCCGATGTTGCTAGCATCTGTTGCATAATGGTCGGTTTTTGATGTATTAATAAAGTTAGTCATAATTAACTGCGTATACCAATAGTGCTGCGCCCTAGTGATCGCGGGAAAAGTTAAAAAACTTAATAAGTATTTAATGGGAATTAATGTAAATTTATTTCAGCATAGAGCTATAGTATGCTTGTCGTCAGATAAAACGATAGTATGTGTTGAATTGTTAATAACACAGGTATACCCTTTTAATTTACTGAATATACATGAAAAAGATCGAACTTATTCCACTCGTTGGAATTCAAATCGAAGGTATTGGTCAGGTTGATCTCGGAGCGAACCGTGCCGAGGTCCAACGTTTACTTGGTGCACCCTCGGATGCACTGGACGACCAATACTATTATGATGAACTCGAACTGAGACTTGATTTTAATGGCCAGGGAGTCTTGGAATTTATAGAAAGTACAAATGGACCCAATCCGGAAAAAACGGAGATCAGCATTTATGGTGTTAATCCATTTCAGGTGGAAGCGACTGAACTTGTAACGATCTTAACGGATAAAAACCAGGGTGAGGTCGACGACGCTGAAGCAGGATATTGCTATACATTTTTGAATAGCTCCGTTGGTGTCTGGCGACAGATGACCGAAGAGGATGTGCAGGAAGAGATCGAAGAAATCAAAGCCGATGGCGAATACGAAGATAATGCGGATATGCTATTGGAGGATCTTGAAAAATCGAAATTCTTTTGGACGATAGGCATCGGCGTTGAAGGGTATTACGTACCGTAAAGTAAGACGTGGAACAGCTCAAAGCAGGTACCTACTTCGGTGCCATCAATAGGAAAATCAATTCCAATGAACTGCTTGTTTCAGATGCTATTTATACGCTGGAAAAAGTGGATTGGCATTACCATGAAAATCCGTATTTTACGTTTATTCTGGAGGGAAATCTATTGGAGGGCAGCAAAAAAGGAATTCATCATTGTACTGCAGGGGACCTTCTTTTTCATAATTGGCAGGATGCGCATTACAATAGAAAGCCCGATGGCCGTACCCGGGGTTTTCATATTGAACTAAGTCAAGATTGGCGCTGGAACGAGGTGGCAGCGTTGCATCTCCTGGAAGGTAATATGGATATCCAAATGCCAGAGGTAAGGTTGCTCTTTCATAAGCTCTTTTTAGAATCTTTCGATCTGGATAACAGTTCGGGACTTACAATGGACAGTTTACTCTTAAATGTATTTTCTTTGCTGCATCGGGACCGGGTAGTGAGCGAACGTAAAGTTCCTCAATGGGTGTATATGTTACGTGATTATTTGCGGGCGAATTTTAACAAAGAGCTGAAACTGACAACTATTTCCCATACGCTCGATCTGCATCCCGTTTATCTGTCCCGTGAATTTTCCCGGTACTTTGGCGTCACGATGGGGGATTATATCCGCAAGTTGAAAGTGGAAAATGCGGTATTGCTACTTCGTGAACCTAACCATTCGCTAACCGAGATAGGTTATAAATCAGGTTTTTCCGATCAAAGTCATTTTATACGTTGTTTCAAAAGTTTGTTCGGATCGACACCTGGGGAGTATCGAAATAGGATCAATTCCTAAAAAGTTAATTTCATTCTATTTTGTTCATTTGGCCCGCACTAATTTTATACAAGTAGATTGAACAAAACTTTATGAACTATTTTTTTTTATTTTTTTTCTTAGGCTTTCCGCAGTGGCTGAGTGCACAGTACCAGTCGGAACGTGATACTTTGCAGGTTCATTTTAATCAGAAAATACCGGGTGAAATTCTGTTTGCAAGTTCACAGCAATTATTGCAAAAAGAAGAGTTTATGCACAGCTATGTGCTCTCACCTAAAAGTAATCTGTTTGTTGCTATCAAACTACAAAAACCATTGATCTATTATCAACAGATCTTAGCGCCACAGCTTACAGATACTGAACTCTTTCAGCAGGGTAATTTTCAGTTTACACTATGGATAGATGGAAAAGTAATCTATCGCAGTAATTTATCGCCGGGAGCACCGATGCAGGAGATGCAGTGTAAAGAAGTAACCTTTAAGCGTCCCCTGATTGATCAAATCAACGGACAGGGATCCTGGTCTGAATCTTTCTGGAATCGTTTTCTTTTTAATGGTGGTGAAAAAGCGCTAACGGATGGACAACATCATCTTAAGATGGAAATCAGACCTTATGTAAATGCAGATAATCTCTTAGTCGGTGATATTATTGCAAGTGGAGAGCTGAAACTTTTTGTCAGCTTGAATCCAGTGATAGATCCAGATAAATATAAACTACAACAGCCTGCGACCTATCCTGGCCTGAAGGTGTCAAAAGCGAAGTTTGACCGCCGTAGGATACAGCAGCTAAAAGGATTGATTGAAGGGGGTATTTTTAAAAAGCTGAACGGAATCGTTGTATTAGAGCATGGAAACCTGTTGATAGAAGAATATTTCAATGGTGAAAATAGGGATAGTCTGCATGATCCCAGGTCGGTCGGCAAGAGCTTCGCTTCGACATTAACCGGTATCGCTATTGCGGACGGGTACATTAAAAATGAAGATCAAACGCTGGATCAATGCTATGATTTTGAGAAATATCAACATCCTAATCCCGATAAAAACAAAACAACAATCCGTGAATTATTGACCATGAGTGCTGGCTTTGATGGTAACGATGAAGATCCCACTAGTCCCGGTAATGAGGAAAATATGTATCCTACAGCAAATTGGGTAGACTTTACCTTAGATCTTCCTTTTCGAAAATCGCTACAGCGACAATGGCATTATTTTACTGCTGGAGTCGTTGTATTGGGAGATCTACTTGATAAACAAGTGCAAGGTGGATTGGAGCCTTATGCAGATAAAAGACTATTTGTTCCATTGGGAATACGGAAATATCGCTGGGAGCATACGCCGCAGGGGGTGCCAAATACCGCTGGCGGTATTCGAATGAATGCACTTGATTTTGCCAAGTATGGTCAACTGTATAAGAACGGTGGGCACTGGAATGGCAAGCAGATCCTTCCGCAAGCCTGGGTCCAAAAGAGCCTTTCCAAGCAACTTATGATTCCTGAAAGAGAAAAAGAGTATTATGGATACCTGTTTTGGAACAAGTGCTTTCATGTTGGAAGTAAGGCCTATGAAGCTTATTATTGTGCCGGAAACGGAGGAAATTACATTATAATAATGAACGATATTCCCTATGTGATCGTTATCACAGCCAGTGCCTATGGTCAAGCTTATGCACATAAGCAGGTGGACCGGATTGTCAGCGAATTTTTGCTTCCGGCTTTGCTTAATACTGGTCAATGATCGCTACGTCAAGTTCCTTATTTTTACTGAAATAGTTGCCTAAACTCCAGAGGACTCTGCTGTGTATTCTTTTTGAAGACTTTGCTGAATGACTGCGGATGCTCGAAACCTAATTCATAGGCAATTTCACTGATGGACAGGGAGCTGGTGCTCAAGCGCAATTTGGCATACTCGATCATTTTGTGCTGAATATGCTGCTGGGTGTTTTGCTGTGTATAGATGCGGAGCAGGCTGCCAAGATAGTTTGGCGATAGATTGAGCTCCTGTGCCAGAAAGCTGACGGTCGGAACACCATGCTCGGCGAGTGAGTCTTGCTGAAACTGTGCGGATAGCAATTGCTCAAACTTGGTAACAAGCTCTTGTGTCGATCGTTTGCGGGTAATAAACTGCCGTTCGTAGAATCGTTCGGCATAAATCAGCAAGCGCTCAATCTGTTTGATAATGAGTTCGCGGCTGAATTTATCGATATTAGACTGATATTCCTTTTCGATATTCTGAAGAATATCCACGATCACGGCTTCTTCTTTGTCTGAAAGAAAAAGTGCTTCATTGACCTGATATTGGAAAAAATCATAATGGTGAATATGTTTTGCGAGTTCGCTGTTCCATAGAAAATCAGGGTGGATCAACAGGATCCAGCCGCTGGGCTGGGCCTGTATTTCCTGGTTGATCTCCACTTTTAAAAACTGCAGTGGGGATATAAAAGTGAGTATGCCCGAATCAAAATCATAGTGCTGTTGCCCATAGTTGAACCGGGCATTTACATTTCGCTTTAAACCGATCGAATAAAAATGCTGTATCCAATTCAATTTGCTGTCATTTACGGGATAATGTACCTGACTATAGTCGACTAAGCTGATCAATGGATGCTCGGGTTTTGGCAGTCCGCAGAAGCTGTGGAATTCCGTTAGGGAATGAAAGCGAAATGTATTCTCCATTTTATAAATTTACTTATTTTCTTGTTTTGTTGCCGTTTAATTTACATTGCTCCTCACGAGCGCTGTGGGTTATTTGAGGGATTGTTCAAATCCGGTTGAAACCGTATAGTTTTTCCATTTTTCGATTTCAGCGGTCAGCATATTGATTTTGTTTTTGGCTAGTTCATAAGCGTCTTCGCCCATCAAAAAATGAACGGGTGGCTGCTTCAAGGTGCTCAGCTCGATCAACAAGGTTGCCGCTTTCTGTGGATCATTTGCCTGATTACCGTGGATCTGATGCAGGTGTGCGGCTTCGTTTTCTCTCGCAGTGACGTAGGCTGCAATTGGATTAGCTGCGGTATGTAAAGATCCTTCGGATAAAAAATCAGTTCTGAAGTAGCCCGGATACACGAGGGTTGTGTGTACGCCGAAGGGCTCCATCTCGGCAGCAAGGGCCTCAGTAAAACCTGCGACGGCAAATTTGGTGGAACAATAGACTCCAAATGCTGGATAATTTCCTACAAGGCCACCAATGGAGGCAATATTGAAAATATGCCCCGATTGCTGGTGCCGCAAATGAGGTGCGATATGCCGGATGGTATTGAGAGATCCAAAGACATTGACCTCAAAGTTGCGGCGCGCTTCCCAGTCACTGAGCTCCTCCAGAGTGCCTGTTTGGCCATACCCTGCATTGTTGACGAGTACATCAATCCTTCCGAAATAATCAATTGCCGAGAGCACTGCGCGGGCAACGTCTTTGTCATTGGTAATGTCGACTTCAAGGGGTAAAAAATTCTCCTGATCGCCGATTTCATTTTCCAGTGCCTGTTTTGATCGTGATGTGGCAACGACAAGGTAATCTTGGGCGAGCAACTCTTTAACGAGGCTGAGGCCTAGTCCTTTGGAGGCGCCAGTGACGAACCATACTTTTTGTGATTTCATGTGTTTCTATTTTAAATAAATTGATGATACAAAGGTGGCCAATCGATCGATTTTGGATGTAGGCAGATCAACGGATCTTGTAGTCAGATCGTGGATAAAGGATCTTTCAACGATTGAATGTGCCTGTTCGACGAAATTTATACAGCTAAAAAAAAATGTTGTGTAATTTTAAACGAAGGAAGAGTAATAACACTTTTTCATTAAATCAATATGTTATGAAAACCAACAGCCTGATTACCCAGAAAAAAGGATCGACCGCCTTAATGAATGGTAAAGTTTCCTGCTTAACAACTATAATTTATAAAAAAATAGTAGATCAATTAAGAGCAAAAGAACCCAAAAAACTAATATCATGAATTTATTTTCAACAATAAGACTGCGCGATCTTACCTTAAAAAACCGGATTGTGGTATCGCCTATGCAACAGTATAGTGCAACTGAAGGTATACCAGGAGATTGGCATCTGGTCCACTTGGGCAGCCGTGCGATTGGTGGAGCTGGATTGCTACTCACTGAATGTACTGCTGTGTCGCCCGAGGGAATGGCGACATTAAGTGATGTCGGTATTTGGAATGCGGTACAGCAGAAAAGCTGGAAAGCTATTGTAGATTTTGTGCATCTGCAGGGTGCTAAAATAGGGATACAGTTATGGCACGCAGGTGGAAAAGGAAGCCTAAAGCACCCAAAAGAACGAATGCTGCCTTTGGCTGTTTCAGAAGGGGGATGGCAGTTGAAATCATCATCAGCGACAATGATCAATCAGGTCGTGCCTAAGGCATTGACACGCGATGAGATCACTGAAATAAAGCAACAGTTTGCCGAAGCAGCAATTCGCGCTGTCGGTGCTGGATTCGATACAATTGAGCTTCATGCGGGACACGGTTATCTGTTTCATCAATTTTATTCAGCTGTTATTAACAAAAGAGCGGATGAGTATGGTGGGGCTCTGCCTAATCGCATACGGTTCCTTATCGAAACGGTTGACTTGGTACGAGAGGTAATTCCTGAAGGAATGCCGCTGTTGGTACGCATATCTGCAGTTGATTATCTCGATACCGCCGATGCCTGGACCTTAGAGGACAGCCTGATATTAGCCCAGGTATTGAAAGAACATGGCGTGGATCTGATTACGGCCTCCGGCGGCGGATTTGCAAACGTAAGCAAAGATCGCGTATTCCCAGGGTATCAAGTTCCTTTTGCAGAGGCAATCAAAAATCATACAGGGATTTTAGCAGGTGCTGTAGGAATGATCACTGAACCTGAGCAGGCCAACGCTATTATTACCGACGGTTTGGCCGATCTTATACTAATTGCTCGTGAGCACCTTCGGGATCCTTATTTTTCCTTACGTGCGGCAAAAATACTCGGAGAGGAAATAGCAATACCTTGGCAATATCAACGTGCATTTTAATTTCATACAATTCTATGGAAAACCAAGGCGCTTCCGCTGTAATCACACATCATATTCTGGATGATAAAATCTATGAATATGAAAAATGGCTTGAAGAGATTATGCCATTAACTAGACATGCAAAGGGTTTTATTGATCTTCAGATCGTAAGGCCTATTCCTCAATTGACTTATGTATATACGGTCATTATTCGTTTTGACAAGGTTGACCATCTCAAAATGTGGCTAGAATCGACGCAGCGAAAGCGCTGGATTGAAAAGGTTGAGCCACTATTTCGTCGCCATGATCTCTATCAGATCCGGTCGGGTTTGGATTTTCTTTTTGAAGCCCCAGAGAATAGTGCAAAAATTCCTCCTCGCTGGAAACAATATCTTGTCACTTGGTCTGCTATTTATCCATTATCAATTTGTATACCCATGTTACTCGTGCCATTATTGCGCGCTTTAAATTTTCCCTTCAATCACTTTTCGGATGCACTCTTGATTTCTGGTACGATTGTGTTTTTGATGGTCTTTGTTGTCATGCCAAAATATACTAAGCTGATTTCTAAATGGCTAAATAAATAGTCTGAAGTTGACTGTGTTGAACGATAATTCTGTCTTTTCGAGGAATCCTGAATCTAAGAAATTTATGATGTATGAGGGGATACCTTAACATGATTTTGGATCGGAAATTCATTCCTCGAGGGGCTTCTGGAAAGTCAGATCTTTATCAAACCTGAAACTAAATAAAACAAATATTGCTGTTTAATACTTTACTTTATGTTAGTACAGCTCATATAGATTGACTATTGAACTAAATTATCAAATAATGGTTACATTTTAAAAACATTGCTATGTTAAAAAAAAATGATGTTGCCCCTGATTTTACCTTGTATGCGACCCCCGATCAGAAAATTAAATTATCAGAATTTAAGGGGCATAATGTGATATTGGCATTTTACCCGGCAGACTGGAGTCCGGTATGCAGTGATCAAATGGCGCTGTATAATGAAATGCTCAAATATTTCAAAAAGTATGATGCGGAGATCATGGGTATTTCCGTTGACAGCAAATGGTGTCATATGGCTTTCGCACAGTCCCGAAAACTGCATTTTCCGCTTTTGGCTGATTTTGAGGGCAAGGGTGAGATCGCCAAACAATATGGTGTTTACGATGAAGAGGAAGGTGAGTGCAAGCGCGCGCTTTTTGTGATTGATAAGGAAGGGGTTATTGCCTGGAGCTATCTGTCACCGACTGCTGTCAATCCGGGTGCAGATGGTATTATCGAGGCGTTGGAGAAACTTAAATCAAATTAATTATGTCACTGAAACCGAAGGTCAGCAATGCTGACCATATACTGGGAAATGGCCAGGCGGATCTGACTATTGTCGAATATGGGGACTACCAATGTCCACATTGTGGTGCAGCCCACCCAATTATAAAAGAAATGATGGCCGAACTGGGAAGCCAGATTAAGTTTGTATTTCGCAATTTTCCGCTTTCGGAAATGCATCCTTATGCACGGCCAGCTGCACTGGCAGCTGAAGCAGCAGCGCTGCAGGGGAAATTTTGGGAGATGCATGATGCCATTTACGAAAATCAGAACCTGCTGAGTGCAAGATTGCTGCTGGATATCGCCGAACAACTGGATTTGGATATATCGAAGTTTAAATCTGATATTCAGGATCAAGAACTGCTGGATCGTGTAGATGCTGATTTTGAAAGTGGCATGCTGAGTGGCGTAAATGGGACCCCTACTTTTTTTGTTAACGGACAGAAATTTGATGGTGGAGCGGAGGATCTGGTTCAGGTTTTGGGTGAAAACTGAATATATGATTACTACTTAAGTACCAGTGAACATACAGCAAGAAGCCTCCTGCAGGAAAATAGAACCTATCGTAAAAAACGAATGATTCGGCTGTATAAATAACGATATATCGTCGTTTTTAAATAGAGTGTTAATCTTTAAACAGGTTCAATTAGAGTTATTTATGTTTTTTGGATTGCTCATTGCAATTCGAAATCATATCATGTAAACAATAAAAATCATAAAGTATTCATTATGGCAACATTCAAAGTTCAAGACGGAACAGAAATTTATTACAAAGACTGGGGGACAGGACAACCGATCGTTTTTCATCACGGCTGGCCTTTATCCAGTGACGATTGGGACGCGCAGCTGATGTACTTCCTCCAAAAAGGTTACCGTGTAATTGCGCACGATCGTCGCGGACATGGGCGTTCTACGCAAACCGCAGATGGTAATGAGATGGATACCTATGCATCGGACATTGCACAATTAGTAGAAGCATTGGATTTAAAAGATGCCATCCATATTGGTCATTCGACCGGGGGAGGGGAGGTTGTTCGTTACCTGACCAACCACGGTACATCCCGTGTCTCAAAAGCTGTATTGATTAGTGCGGTTACACCGACGATGGCTAAAAGTGCGACTAATCCGGATGGCGTGCCAATGGAGGTTTTTGACGAAATTAGATTAAATACGGCAACCCGCAGACAGCAATATTTTCAAGACTTTACGCTTGCTTTTTATGGCTATAACAGGGAGGGAGCGAATGTGCAGCAAGGTGTGATGGACAATTGGTGGCGGCAAGGAATGATGGGCGGTATCAAGGCGCATTACGACTGTATCAAGGCCTTCTCGGAAACTGATTTTACCGAAGAGCTTAAAAAAGTGGAGATTCCTGTATTGGTATTGCACGGTGAAGATGATCAGATTGTACCGATTGATATCACAGGTAGAAGAGCTGCGGGGCTGGTAAAAAATGGTACATTGATTACTTATCCCGGATTCCCACATGGAATGCCTACGACCGAAGCGGAGACCATCAATAAGGATATTTTGGCTTTTATAGAGAAATAAGGTGTCCAGTTGATCAAAAAATAGTTTTTAAATAGTTGTATAAGCCATTCCCAGCGACGGGTAATGGCTTTCTTGTTTATTCTTTTGAATGTGAAAATTTCTTGCCAATGCCCAGTTTTTTCATTTTTGATTGGAGCGTTGTAGCAGGAATACCTAGAATAGTTGCGGCCCCGTTCGGGCCGGAAATACGTGCATGACAACTGCGCAGCACCCAAAGAATATATTCTTTTTCAAAATCTGCCAGACTTTGTAAACGAAAATCAGGAGCCCTGCTTTCTCCTGCAAAATGAGCTTCAGTAAAAAAAGGGATTTTCTTTATGGTAGGCTCTTCTGTTGATAAAATGGAGCGCGTTATGACGTGCTCGAGTTCGCGGATATTACCCGGCCAAGAATGCAAATGGAGTCGCTGCATCACTTTTTTGCCTAGCTGCTTAGGAGTGCTTTCTCCAGCATGTTTTATGAGAAAGTGCTGGACCAAATGTGGGATGTCTTCCTTTCGTTCACGAAGGGAGGGGAGTGTAACAGGAAATGCACTGATCCGGTAATATAGGTCGGATCGAAAGTTGCCGGTCTTCACTTCGGCTAGCAAGTCCTTGTGTGTGGCACAGACAATGCGCACGTCTACAGGAATGTTTTTATTTCCACCTACACGCTCAATTTCTTTTTCTTGCAATACGCGTAGGAGTTTTGCCTGAAGAGTTAAAGAGAGCTCTCCGATTTCGTCCAGAAAGAGTGTTCCGCCGCAAGCCAGTTCGAACTTGCCGATTTTGCGCTTTACAGCACCGCTAAAACTTCCTTTTTCATGTCCGAAAAGCTCACTTTCGATCAATGTTGGAGCAATAGCCGCGCAGTTGACTTTTATCAGTGGATGGGTTGATCTTGGTGAAAGATAATGTACAAGGTGGGCAGCGACTTCTTTGCCCGTTCCGCTTTCACCTTGGATAAGCAGACTCATCTCTGAAAGTGCTGCTATTTTGAGTTGTGATTTTACGGCTTGTATCAGATCACTCTCTCCAATTATCTGAGGAGCTGAACGGTCTTTTTCCTTCGTGTAATCCAGAGCTGGCGGAACGAGATCTGTTGAACTAGGTAGTTTGTTTATCATGGCAGCATTTACTGACCGTTCATAAAACAGTATATTACCGATGGTTATGCCAAGTTGAGGGATCAAATTTTTAATGCGGTACTCAAGCTGAGAATCGATATGTTCTAGTCTTTTATACCCTAGACTTAAGATGCCCCAACGTTGGTCGTGTACGCGAAAAGCTTTGGATACGATTGCTTTGGTACCCTCCTGTAAAGAGCTGAAAAAGTTTGTTGGAAACGAGCTGTCTCTTTTTAAAATATCGTTTGCGCGATGTAGAATGGGATCTGCGGCATGGATGCATTCTTTGAAGAACTGATCTTTACAGCTTCGTGATCTATCCTTGCTCGTGTTTGCCCTCTTTTTGGAATCAAAAAGAGTGGTATAATTAATCTCCCGGTCGTCGGCAATAAATAGTGAAAACCAATTCTGCCCCAACAAATTATAGATGTCGTTTTGAAGCGAATCCAATGCAGCTAGCGTATGAAGAGGAGCTATTTTCTGATTTATAGCAATTTGAGCAATCTGCTCGATTTCGCGTTGCTGGATACGCGCATAGATCGCTTGTGTATCTGATCCTATGGCTTTGTTTTGCATGAAGGTAATATGCTAGTTTTGTTATCAATAAAAGTCGGGTTTAATACCATATTTTTTCATTTTGCTATACAGACTGGATGAGCTGATCTGTAAGATTTCTGTTGCCCCACCTTGACCTGAAACTTTGCCTTTGCAGGATTCAAGAACGCGTAAAATGTGGTCTCGTTCGATCTCCTCGAGAGAGCCTAATTTTTGAGCTGGAGAATCCGAAGGGATGAGCTTACTTTCCAAATGTTCAGCAAATATCATTTCGTTGATGACAGGGTCTTTTGCAAGCAGAACAGTTCTTTCAATTAGATGTTGCATTTCCCGGATATTTCCGGGCCATGGGTAAGTTTGCATCTGCGCAAGAGCGAGGGGAGCAAAGGCTGTGATATTTTTTTTAAGCTTTGTGGCATACAATGCCAGGAAATAATTAGCCAATATTTCAATATCTTCCGTTCGCTTGCGAAGAGGTGGAATGGCAATTGGAAAAATGTTGAGCCTGTAATAAAGATCCAGTCTAAAGTGGCCTAGGGCGACTTCTTGTTCTAGGTTGCGGTTGGTCGCGGCGATAATACGTACGTTAATCTTGACGGGCAGATCTCCGCCTACACGGTCGATTTCTTGTTCTTGGAGCACCCGGAGTAATTTGGTCTGCGCTTCTAGAGGCAATTCACCAATTTCGTCCAAAAAGATGGTTCCGCCGTCTGCCAATTCAAATTTGCCGATTCTTCGATTTTGTGCGCCAGTAAAAGCCCCTTTTTCATGTCCAAATAGTTCAGACTCAAGTAGGGATAATGGTATGGCAGCACAGTTGACCACAACCAAAGGCTGATGCTTCCGTAATGATTGCTGATGTAAAGACTGGGCAATCTTTTCCTTGCCTGTACCGCTTTCTCCCAGGAGCAAGACGGAGGTATCTGTTGGCGCTACTAATTCGAGCTGTGATAAGACCTCTTGAAAGGCCTGGCTTCGACCAATGATTTGTGGTTTACCAGTTTTATGTTGAACTTCCTTAATTTGGGGTTCCTCAGGTTTGTTTTCAGTATTGAATCTTTCATTGGCAATATCGAGCATAATGAAAAGATCTTTTTCGCGAAATGGTTTTGTCAAAAAACCATAGGGCCTCGCCTCTTTAACGGCTTCCAAAATACCCTGGTTGGTATTAGCCGAGATAAATAAGAAGGGTATCTCTAGTTTGTTCAGCTCAAAAGCGAGGTCAATGCCTGTTTCGTGCCCTTTTAATATGATGTCTAACAGTACCCAGTTAGGTTTTTCTGCAGCGATGATCGTCTTGGCTTGTGTCACTGAAGACGCAATGCCAATAACCTCATAGCCGTGCTTTTTGAGAATCATTCTGAGATCATTAGCGACGATAAATTCGTCTTCTACAATTAAGATCTTTTTTCCTTTTTGCATAAAATTCGTCTTAAATTTCGCCTTCTTTCTGTGAAAATTGAATGGTAATGAAAACGCCTTGGTCAGATGTCAGTTTAAATTCGCCATCGAGCTGGGATGTCAACCCCTGCATAAGATTCATTCCGAAAGAGTCACTGTTACTGCTGTCGAGGTCTTTCTGTAATCCAATGCCATTGTCAGCAATGCTAAGTATGAGATCGAAAGGTGTGGCTTTGAGACGTTTAAAACTGATAAAAACAATGCCTGTTCTTTGGACAAAAGCATGTTTGATGGCATTATTGATTGCCTCGTTGAGGATTAGTCCAACAGGGACAGCCTGTGCTACGTCCAGCGTGATCGGGTCAACCTGAATTTCAAATTTAATTGAATTTTCGGACTGAAAGCTATCCTTCAGGTAGTCGGTCAGCTCCTGAATATACCATTTCATGTCGATGCGCGAGAGGTTGTCTGTTTGATATAATTTTTGGTGAATCAGGGACATCGCATGCATCCGATTTTGACTATTCTGAATGGCACTGATGGCATCCGCATTATCCAGATAAGCCGATTGGGTGTTTAACAAGCTGATGATAATCTGCATATTGTTTTTGACCCGATGGTGAATTTCTTTGAGAAGCCACTCTTTTTCTGCTATAAGCTGCTTCAACTTCTCGTTCTGCGCATTGATCTCTTCTTGTTTAAGGGTAAGCTTCGCATTGCTTCTTTTTTTGATGCTATTTTGTACATATAGGAAACCCGCAAAGATAATCAGGATGATTAAGCTACCGATGAAAACGTATCTGATAATGGCTTCCCGTTCCAGTAACGATTTCTGCAATTGGCCTTTTTGCTTGAGAAGCAAAATATCATGATCTTTCTTTTCGGTGTCATAATCAAGTTGCAAAGCCGTGAGTTCTTTGGCGCGGTCGACACTGTTGATGGAATCGCTGATGGTTTTAAACGCTGTAAAGTTTTTAAAAGCAGATTTGAAATCTCCTCGGGCAGAGTCGGCAAGGTAGTAGAGTTTACGCAATTCGGATATGCGAAGTAGACTGCTTTCTTTGTTCAGGGAGCGTTCTATTTCTTCGAGGTAAGGGTACATTTGTTTTATTTGACCATCAGCAAAGAGGTAGCTTGAGATACCGACCATCATAATATGACGCTCCTGTCCCGTAATGTTTCCTGTTTTGTAGTATTTTAAAAGCTCTTGATAATAAGGGAATGCTTTTTTCGTATTCTTTTCTCTTGTATACAGCATGGTATACAAATAGGCATAACGGATGGCATAAACATCTGTTGCATAATCTTTCGTGACATTATTGAGCAGGTTCAGGGCATCTGCTGTTCGGTTTAAGCGCGAAAGTATTGTCGCTAGATTGAGGGTGACGGTATGCACTGCATAACGGTCGCCTTTATCTTTGGCAATTTCAAATGCCTTTTGGTAATTTTCTAAGGCTTCTTTGTTGGATTTGAGATCGTAATATATTAGTCCGACGATATTGTATACCGCTGCCATATCGTCTTTGGAGGTTTTTATACGCTCATTTTCTACAATTGCTTTACCTTGTAAGGCATACTTTAAAGCTTCCTTGAGTCGTAACTGCATCCTGAGATTACCTGCAATCATAACAAGTTCCTGACTGATGTTCAATTCGCGATTTTGCTTTTTCAGGAGCGCGGCGTTATACGCTTTTTGGATCGCTTCAGGATAGCTACCGTAGTTTGAAAGTGAGCTGGCCTGCTCCATTAGTATTTTTGCTTCGAGTAATTTATCGCCGGCCTTTTTAGCTTGTTGAATTGCTTGCTCAAAGAATGCTGTTTTTTGCTTAAATTCCACATCTTTTATGTCATTGGCCATGGAGAGATAAATCACGGCAGAAGCTTTCGAAAGCTGATTTTTGTTTGCAAAGTGTAAACTGGCTTCCTTTTGGCTTTTTGCCATCGAGGGTTTCCCCATTTCTTCCTGGATTCGTGCATCCAGAAGCATATTCAGGGCGGCATCGGTTTTGAGGTTTTCGGCGAGATGTAACTTTTGGGATCGGCTATTCAGCCATAAGGCACTATCGAGATCTTCTTTTAACTCACCGGGTTTTTCGAGGTAAGATTTGGCAGCTACATAAAGCAAACGTGCTTTTTGTCCGGTGTTCTGTTCAGTTTTAATGCTGTCCAATACACGTCGAAGATAGCTGTTGTCCTGACCAAATGTACAATTGATCGTAAGGATTAAAAAACTAAATAGTAGATAGAATCTCATCAAGATGACTTATGTTAAAGACAGGGCAAGATATCGTCAGACCGATAACTTGCCCTGTTGGGCGCAATGCCAGTATCTTATTTACTGGTCTTTGTCTTTTGAAAGAAAATAACAGATCAGCATTGCTATGCCTGCAAATATAATAGAACTTAATCCAAATTGTTTACCAAAATAAGCACCCGCCAAACATCCGATGAAAAAACCGGACAAGGTGATTAGCTGTTTACCAAAACTGACATTGGTGTCAGGATTTTGGAATTTGTTGGCAATTAAGACACAAAGGTCCAAAGATGCCTGCGTAACATTTCCGGTCATCATGGTCGTGGGACCATGTGTTGCTTTAACAAACAGTTTTCCGAATGCATTCTGCATTCCCAAGGCGAATACAATAAGCATAACGAGTCCATACATAATGGTTTTGGACTCCGCCACTGGAAGAACAATCGCTAAGAGTCCTGCTAGGGCGAGTAATAGCGCTTCCACGAAGAGAACTGTATTTTTCTTGTGTGAACGTGAGGTCAGCCATCCACCTATCATTACCGCGATTACGAATACCGGAAATGTAGCTAATTTGATCCAGGCAGTAATATCTCCACCGTTAATGAGCTGGTATGCAAAAACAATAAAGTTACCTGTGACGTGGGCAGAGAATATTTTGTCGGCAGCAACAAAGGTTACAGTGTCACAGTAACCACCTACCAGCGTAAGAACTAATGTAGTGATGCTTGCGTTATTTTGATTTTCCATAGTTTTTATTTTAGGTGTGCGCGTAACATCCAAGCCATTTTTTCGTGTGTTTCCAGTAGTCCTGTGACATAGTCACTCGTCCCGGCATCCTTCAGGTCAGTAGCCAGATGATCGATGTTTTCACGTAATGAAATAATAATGCTCTCATGGTCGACCAATAATTCTTTGATATAGCCTGCGCTATCGTTGCTTGATCTGTTTTCTTCGGTCAACTGTGTTAAAGCAAGGAATTGTTTTAAGCTCGCAACGGCGTAGTGGCCAAGGCTCCGGATACGCTCCGCGAGGCTGTCAATTAACTCGTCAAGCTCATTATACTGAGCTTCGAAAAAGAGATGCTTGTTATAAAAATCGGCTCCTTCAATGTTCCAATGCGCATTTCTCGTTTTGGTATAAAGAACATACTCGTCGGCTAATAACTTAGAAAGAATCTGTGCAGATGCTGCGAGGTGGTTTTCATGAATTCCTATATGTGGTTCCATATGTTTAATGTGTTAAAAGTTGATAGATATAATGATCAATTGAATAAGTTCCCGGACCGATCAATAGTAGTAAAAGCAGGCATAGCGTATACATAAATGGAATATCGCGAACTTCGCGGGAATCGTTCCTATGGACGACAAAATAACCTACAGCTGTGACGCCAATAGTGGGCAGTATGGCCAAGCGGCCCAATAGTCCGGCGGCGATAAAAAAGGGAACTACGGTATCGGCAAACTGCGCTACCACCGCATTGAGCTTTTCAGGGAGATGCAAGGGGTTAGGAACATGTTCCGGTTCGGCATGTGGTCCTTTCTGTATTTTTTTGAGACCATGAACGGTAAGCAGTTCCCAAGCCAAAAGCAAACGGAAAATCAATATCGCCGCATTGTTAACTGTGTTGCCTAGGTCGGTATAAAAGAGTTTTTGAAGTATTTCCATTATTTTTCGTAATTAAAAAGCAAAGCATGAACAACCTAAGGCGCCCCAAAATGCCGTGTAATTGTTGATAGCGATATCGCTCATACGCGCATGGTTGTGATCGTGTGCATGCACCTGACAGCTGCCGCTACACAGATGTACGGTATTGACAATACTGCTTTTTGTCGCCGAGGTTGCTATACGGCTATTTTGAGCTGTTTTTGAAACGCTATAATAACCGCCGTAGCTTTTCGTTGGTGACCAATCGGGTAAAACTGGGATCGGCGGAGGAGCGAAGGAACTAAAATCGCCTTCTGCATAGACAATCTTGCCTCCCACGATGGTGAGTTCCGATTCGATCTCCTTGATGGATTCATCGTCTACTGTAAAATAGTCGTTGTTGAGGACCGTTAAATCCGCTAACATTCCCACCGCGATATCTCCTTTTTTCTGCTGCTCCTGTGAAAACCAGGCGCTCCCCTTCGTATAAAGCTGTAGCGCTGTCAGGCGGTCCAGTCTGCTGTTTTGATATATCTGTAGTCCGCCCACAGTTTTGCCTGCAGTAAGCCAATACATCGATACCCATGGATTGTAACTGCTTACGCGGGTCGCATCCGATCCACCGCCAACAGGTACTTCCATGGCTAGCATTTTTTTGACCGGAGGTGTTTGTTCGGCTGCGGTAGCACCATAGCGATCGGCAAAATATTCGCCTTGATAGGCCATGCGGCTTTGGATAGCGATACCACCACCTAAGGCTTTTGTGCGTTCGATATTGCGTTCATCGATTGTCTCGGCATGATCAAAAATCCAGGCTAGGCCATCGAATGGAGTATCGCGGTTTACCTTTTCGAACACATCCAAAAATCGGCTTATGCTTTCGTTGTACGTTGCATGCAGCCTGAAAGGCCATCTGTTGCTGACGAGCAGGCGGACTACTTTTTCGAGTTCGGCTTCCATATTTTCACCAAGATCGGGTCTTGGCTGCAGAAAATCCTCAAAGTCTGCTGCCGAGAAGACCAGCATTTCGCCAGCACCATTGTGACGGTACATTTCGTCACCCTGATGTAAAGGAACGCTATCTATCCATTGCTGGAAATCTTCATATTCATGCTTTGGTTTCTGTGTGAAGAGGTTGTAAGCAATACGCACTGTGAGCTGGTCTTCCCGATGTAGATCACTGATGACTTTGTAATCGTCCGGATAGTTTTGAAAGCCTCCGCCGGCGTCGATGACACTCGTAATGCCGAAGCGATTCAATTCCTTCATGAAATGGCGCGTTGAATTGATCTGCTCTTCGTAAGGAAGTGTGGGACCTTTGGCCAAGGTAGAATATAAAATCATGGCGTTGGGAGAGGCAATCAGTAGGCCTGTGGGATTTCCCTTGCTATCGCGTTCAATGGTGCCGCCCGGAGGGGCTGGTGTATCCTTGGTGTAACCTACTGCGCGGAGCGCTGCTGCATTTAAGAGTGCTCTGTCATAAAGGTGAAGAATAAAAACGGGCGTATCTGGTGCGATCGCATTGATTTCCGCCAAAGTAGGCATACGGCGTTCGGCAAATTGAAATTCGGACCAGCCACCCACGACACGTACCCATTGTGGGTGTGGGGTTCGATCGACTTGCTCTTTCAGCATACGCAAGGCATCTGCCAAAGATGGGACGCCATCCCAGCGCAGTTCTAAATTATAATTAAGTCCGCCACGGATTAAATGGATATGCGAGTCATTAATGCCAGGGACAGCCCGTTTGCCCTTTAGATCAATCAGCTTTGTATTTGTACCGCTAAGTTTAAGGACATCATTGTCCAATCCTAAAGCGATAAATTTGCCATCTTTGATTGCAACTGCAGTCGCTGCCGTCTGCGTGCTGCCGAAATGGGTTATTTTCCCATTATGAAGAATTAGATCTGCTTTCATAATTCTTTATGTTTAGTTGTGTAAGGAAGAAATTGCTTTTTTGATACCTTCACCAGCTGTTTCAAAGAACGCAGGACCGGCCAAAAGCGTGATTTTGCTCAATACTGGAGTATGATCCAGCTTTTTTTCGCCCAACCATTTTTGTGTTCGGTAGGCATCGATACTGCCAAGAACAACGTTTTCGGCTACTAGTGCTGTGGGTGAATCTACACCTGCATCTTTCAAGTCGCTGGCGAAGCTAAAATTGCGTACACCCAGACGCAGCGCTTCGCGCATAGCAACACTGCCAACATCTTTCATGAGTCCAGCATTAAAATCTTCACGTTTGCCTAATCCGATCAATAACAGTTTTTTGCTTGCGAGTGTGCCATGTTGCGCCGGTGTCAGGAGCACAGTTTCTAGCGCATGCCCTTTGAATTTTCCTGTTTTACGTATTGCAGTCAGCGTACCGTGCAAAGCTTCGTCTAAATGAACAAGCCCATTCAATGCGGCTGGCAATGCCGGTGGGGAGATAAAAATATCACCTTCGGTATATTCAAAGACACAGGCTACCTGTAGATCGCTGACGGCGGCAGATGGACCTTGTACCAAGCCCTCAATAGCCAATCCGTCTACATTCCCCCAGATGGAACTTGTGCCTATTGCCGTTGTTTTTGGAGTAGCGACCGTTGTTTGTGCATAAGTCTGTATTGGGCTTATCGCTAGCGCGCTGAAAAGCGCGACCAACGACCATTGAATTTTTTTCTGTTGAAAGATTGTCTTTGTAGTTTTCATGATATTAGAATTTAAAGGCTATTCTGCTGTTGAAGAAAATTCCATTTTTGGGTGTTGGAATAATATCTTCAATGAATGCGCCTGTTTTAAAATATTGGATGCCGGTTACCAGAGATACCTGTTTGCTGGCGGCGTAGGTAAAGTTGGCCAGATAAGCTGTGCCAATATAACGTTTGTGTGAAGCTGATCCGGACAGGTTGAATGAGCCACTTGGCCTGTATACACCATCCTGCAGGCTATGCCGCCAGTTGAAAACCACGTCAACCTGCATTTTTAACTTAGAAAGTAGGTCGAAAGTGGCGTAGGGATGGATGTCAATTAGGTTGACAGGGCCGATCTGTGGGCTAAAACCAAAGTAACCGCCCTTTGGGTAGATGGGATTAAAGGTTCCAAGATTGCCATCGCCGGCCTGTTTGTCGCCTGAAATATAATCATTGCGTAAATTGATAGACGGTTTAAAAACAGTATTTTCAAAGAGGTAACCGATATCCACAGATGCTGTCCAAGCAGCGATGTTGCCTTGACCAAAGGATCCAAATTGATAAGCTCCTTCGAGGTTGTAGATAAACCCACCCCCATATTTCCATACCCGAGCGCCAACAGTATGGCGGGTTTCGGCGGCTATTCCTTCTTCGAAAACGGAGCGATCACGATAGATGCCAACATAGTATAGGTCAAGATTTGCCTGTTTGGGAATAATGATTCTACTGTAGGCGCCCCATAGGTTGACTTGTTTGGATGGTTTATTGTCAAAAATCCCCGGTCTAATGGTATCGGCCATCATCGCGAATGCCTCCACGTTAACTTTGTTACTGCTGTATGCGATCTTGGCTCCGGTAAAGTACCTTCTTGCATTGGGACCTTCGCCTACGGAAATCAAACGGCCAGATCCATAGTCAAGTTCCTGTCTGCCCAAGCGGAATAGGATTGCTTTGTCCTTTTGTTTGAATACGGTAGCATCGATAAATAGGTTCTGTACATTAAGCTGATCTTCATCAATCTGGCGAGAACCATTTTTGCGGCCATGCTGCAGGGCTGAGCGAAGCTGCGTGAACAAACGAAAACGCTCACCGAAATGGATGTCGGCATGTAGGCTATAGCGCTGCAACAGGAAGTTGTTGTGCCCCAACGACTGTCGCCCCCAATCTTCATTATTGAAATCAACATATTCTAACCGAGCCTCGCCACCCATAGACAGCCATATTTGTCCATCAGTGGTTAAAGAGCTGTATTTTAGCTCTTGATAACCATGGCGTGTGCTATCTGCAAGGTTACTATAATCTTCCTCAAAGCGCAATAATTTGTAGGTCTGAGCCAACGAATAATGCGGTAATAGGTTAAATAGTAAGGCTGCGAGTGTCACCTTTCTGAGGTATGCCGATATGGTCTGTAATGGAAGCACGAGGTACGGTTTTGAGTAAAATAATGTTAGTTTTTTGTTAAGCGTGTTTCACCATGTTGTGTGCGTAGTGAATCCCAAGACCATAACTGCCACCATGTTTTTTCATGAGGTCTGTTACGGCAACATAAGTTTCTTGGCGAGCCCAGTCACGTTGCAATTCGAGTAGGTACTGTACAGATGTAATTGGCTTGACGCCCATATGGATCATGCGTTGCATGGCACGCTCATGTGCTTCTTGGCTGACGTCCCCACAGGCATCGGCAATGACGTAAACTTCATAGCCCTCAGCTAGTGCTGACAGCGCTGGTCCGACAATACATACGCCTGTCCACAGGCCTGCTAGTACTAATTTTTTTTTCCCTGTACCCGTGATGGCTTGGTAAGCCGCCTCGTCCTCCCAGGTATTCATGCTTGTACGGTCAATGTAATTTGTGCTGGCTTGTGGATAATAAGTTTCAATTTCCGGAAACACAGGGCCAGAAAAGCTTTCTTCCGCTACAGTGGTCACAATGGTCGGAACATTAAATATTTTGGAAGCACCGCAGATTACTGCGACATTGTTGCGTAGTTCTTCCATAGTAATGCTTTTCGTGGCAAATGCCATTTGGCCTTCGAAGTCGATCAAAACAAGTGCGTGGTTGCTTGGCGACAATAGTTCTAATGATGGTTTCATAAATGTGTGTTTTATTGTTGTTTGATGATTGTTGAAATTCAATTTCTTTACCTTTTTCCTTATTGTATTGATAGTTAGTTTTTTGTGTTGTTTTATTGGTTTTTGAAATTGACGATATATCGCCAATTGATTTTTTGTGTTAAAATATTTCAGTAAATCAATGATCTCTTCGTCCTTTCGCCATACCGGATGTCCCTTATGGATTTGCGAAGCTCCTACTGTATACCCAAATTTAGGCGGGTTAATTTTGCTGTTCATTGAACTAGTTCAAGAAAAATCAAAGGAAGAAAAATGGAATAAAACGGACTGTATTTAGGGATTTCGAATTAGTCATTTAGGAATATAGAAGGCGAGTTCCTCTTTTTTCAGTTGTTTTTTACAAGTAAATTAACTTTTATAGCTGTCTATAGCTTTTTTTATGATTTATGTTATCTAAAAGCTAAATTTCTATTAAATGTATGCCTGCAAAACCTGTTTAGTTGTTGATGTTATTGATATTAATTAAATATTTGTTAACATTAAGGTAGATTATAAACCAAGTCAAAGCATCAACTTTGATGCAAAATTCTAAACCAGACTAAAAATGCAGAAAACATTACTAATCAGTATGGCATTGGGTCTCTCATACCCAACTTGGGCTAATGTAGAGCGTGATTATGTCAAATTGACCAAAGAGACGCACGGTGTTGCAGTTCAGTCTACCGTGAAAGGGGTGGTAAGAGACAAAAGCGGAGCAGCCTTGTCCGGAGTTACCATCACCAATTTAACCAGCCAAAAAACAACCTCAACGAATGTAGCGGGTCAGTTCACGATTGAAGCTAGTGTAGGGCAAAAGCTCAAATTGACAGGTATAGGCTACAGTGAAAAGATCGTCAGTGTGACCGGGGGGCAGATCGATGTCATCATGGAATCCAAAGACACTGAACTGGAAGAAGTCGTGGTGGTCGGTTATGGTACACAGAAAAAAGTGAATCTTACCGGTGCCGTAGACCAGGTGGGGTCAGAAGCTTTTGAGGGACGCGTACTGGGCAATGCAAGTCAGATGCTCCAAGGGGTAATTCCCAACTTAAATGTAACCCCGGCTGATGGTAAACCCAATCGGGCTCCAAGTTTCAATATCCGGGGAACAACTTCTATTGGTCAGGGGGGTAGCGCACTTGTCCTTATCGATGGTGTCGAAGGGGATCTTTCTGCTATCAATCCCAATGATATCGAAAGTGTAACGACACTGAAGGATGCCGCTTCATCGGCAATCTATGGTTCCCGCGGAACGTTCGGGGTTGTACTTGTCACAACCAAACGTGCCAAGTCCGGAAAAACGTCTATTAACTATTCGGGAAGTGGCTCTTTTCAGAAACCGATCGCTTTACCCAAATTTGTGACGGATGGCTACGAATATGCTTCGCATTTCTTTACAGCCTATAATGCCTGGAACAATTATTCCTCGATTCCGAGCAAGCTCAACAAGACACAGATCTTTACAACAGATTGGCTGGAGGAATTTAAGAGAAGAAAAGAACAGGGAATTATGGAGCAGGTCACGGTAGATGATAAGGGCAATTATGTATACTATGGTAACGAGGATTATTATGGCATGCTGATCAAGGACAATACCTTTGTCCAGGATCATAACCTCTCTATCAGCGGTAATTCGGAAAAAATGGATTATTATATTTCTGGTCGTGCTTACGATTACAACGGTATGTACCGCTATAATAGCGATAAATATAAGACCTATAATACGCGTGCAAAAGCCGGGCTTCAGGTGACAGACTGGTTGCGGATCAGCAATAACATCGATTTTAACTACGCCAAATACAGGGATCCTTCCACAGCCGGTGAAGGTGGGAATATCTGGCGTAATATTGCAGATGAAGGACACCCTTCTTCACCAATTTTTAATCCCGACGGATCAATGAGTTTCTCGGCAGCCTACACCGTAGGGGATTTCATCTACGGCAAAAACGGTACCAACACTGCCAATCAGGATCTCCGCAATACCACTTCTTTTGAAACCAAATTTTTAAACAATACTTTCCGTGTAAAGGGGGATCTGACTTTCAGAAACCGTGATTTTAGTTCGGTAAGGGTTCGTGTGCCTGTCCCATATAGCACGCAAGAGGGAAAAATGCTGCGGTTGGAAACAAGCATGAATGATAATATTTATCAGGTAGACCAACGCTACCGTTACTTGTTCGGAAATCTTTACAGTGAATATGAACGTACAATAGGTGACCATTACTTTAAAGGTTTGCTCGGTTATAATTATGAGCAACGGACTTATAATTCAACTTATATCACCAAGACCGGTCTGCTTAATGACGACGTAGAAAATATCAACCTGGCGGTGGGGCAGAATACCACAGCAACTGCGGGATATAACAAATACCGCAATGTCGGTGTATTTATGCGAGCCAATTACATCTTCAAAGACCGTTATCTTTTTGAATTCAATGGCCGGTATGATGGTTCGTCCAAATTCCCGACCAACCAACGGTGGGGATTGTTCCCATCTGCATCCCTGGGCTGGCGTATATCGGAAGAACCTTTCTTCCAGGTGGACAAAAAGGCGCTGTCTGATCTGAAGCTAAGGGCCTCTTATGGTTCCCTGGGTAATGGTAATGTGGATCCTTATTCCTATCTGGATATCTACGAAATCAAGATTATGGACCGGGTGCTGAATGGTCAGAAACCTGCCTATACCTCGGTTCCTAAAGTTATCCCGGATAACTTAACTTGGGAAACCGCGCGTACGGCCAATTTAGGTCTTGACCTATCTTCGTTAAATGGGAAATTGACCTTTACCGGAGATATCTATCAGCGCAAGACCCTCAATATGTATACTCTTGGTGTCGCATTGCCGGATATTTTTGGAGCGGAGTCACCAAAAGGTAACTATGCGGATATGACAACTAAAGGTTTTGAACTGAGCTTGACTTATAAGGATCGATTCGACCTTAATGGCAGTCCGTTTAACTGGTCTGTACGGGGAACGCTGGCAGATTATAAATCCAACATAGACCGTTATGAGAATAAGGAAGGTTTAATCAAAGACGGTTCCTATTACGAAGGACAGCGGATTGGTGAGATCTGGGGTTATGTAACCCAGGGGTTATTCCAGAATCAGGCGGAGATTGATGGAGCAGCAACTCAAAAACTGGTCAAATCGTCCAACAATGGGACGATCTATCCGGGGGATGTCCGTTTTACGGATCTCAATGGCGATGGTGTGATTGATTATGGAAACAATACGATCTACAGTCATGGTGATAGAACGGTCATCGGTAATGCCGATCCAAGGTATATCTATAGCTTTAACCTCAATTTGGATTGGAAGGGGATCTACTTTTCTTCATTTTTCCAGGGAGTAGGAAAGCAGAACTGGTATCCGAGCAATGAGTCGATTTTCTGGGGACAGTACAATAGACCTTATAACAATTTACCGGAATGGCATCTCAATAATTACTGGACAGAAGATAATCCGAATGGCTATTTCCCACGTTATGCGGGTTATAACGAGTCTATTAAAACCACACCCCAAACCAGATATCTACAAAATGTGGCCTATATTCGGATGAAAAACTTACAGATCGGGTACAGCTTTCCTAAGTCTGTGACAAACCGATTAAAAATCAGTAGTCTTCGTGCAGGTCTATCGGGTGAAAACCTATGGACCTGGTCACCGCTTTACAAAAAGACGAAGGATCTCGATGTTGGCAACCTGGGCAAATCGGATCCGGAAATCGGAACAGGGTCCGGTGATGGATTTAATTATCCGATCATGAAGAGCATCAGTTTTAACTTATCTATTGGCTTATAGTTTTATATCAACATGAAAAGATTGTTTTATATACCTGTTGTTGCACTTTTGTTCAGTTCTTGCGAACTGAATGAGCTGCCAAGGGCAGGAGCTACCGAAGAAGACATCTTTGGTAGTGAAAGTGGATTAAAAAATTACAGTAACTCCTTTTATCGGAATATCACTTCGGGAAGTGACGCTTATAAAGGTGACGCAATGGCTGATTATTCGGCCGTAAACAGCCTTAATGATTTTATGGTCGGCGGTGCTTACAGCGCGGAAATCAGTTCGGGCTGGTCGTGGACGACCTTGCGCAATATCAATCAATTGATCGCTAAGTGCAACAGTCCCAAATTGACTGATGCCATAAAAAATAATTATATCGGCCTGGCACGCTTTTTTAGAGCTTGGTTTTATTATGAAAAAGTGGTGCGTTTTGGCGATGTGCCCTGGGTAGATCATCCGCTGGCTGTGGATGAAACAGATATTCTCAAGGCACCACGTGATTCGCGCGAAGTGGTCATGAAGCACATCATGGAGGATCTGGACTTTGCCTACGCCAATATCACCAATACAGGAGGCGATGGCAGTACGGTTAATAAATGGACAGCACTTGGTCTAAAGACGAGGATTGCACTATTTGAGGGTACATTCCGTAAATATCATAAACTGAATCTTGCGACACAGCCGGAGGTATTTTTTCAGATGGCAGTAGATGCTGGAAAGATCTTAATGGAAAATGGCCCTTATGGACTTAATATCTCTGCAGATCCCAAGACCTCACAGCGGATGGTGTTTACAAGCAATGCACCTGTAACCAAAGAGGTTATGCTGGCTGTAACCTTTAGCAAAGATCTTGCACTGCTGAATGATGCGAACTGGTGGTGGACGTCGGCTACCTATGGCCCCCGTCTGAGTTTGGTAAGACCCTTTATCAATACCTTTTTGAATGTTGATGGTACCCCTTATACGGATAGACCCAACTTTCAGACGGAGGAGTTCTATGAGGAATGTCAAAATCGTGACTTGCGGCTTGCACAGTTGATCCGCACACCGGGTTACTCGCGTAATGGACAGGCGGCACCTCCAAATTTTGCGAGTTTCACCTATACAGGTTATCAACCGATTAAGTATACATTGGATGATTCGTATTATGACAACGGCGGGTATAATACGAATGCTGTGCCGCTAATGCGTTATGCGGAGGTGTTGCTAAATTATGCCGAAGCGAAACAGGAACTCGGTACCTTTACTGATGCGGACTGGTCTAAAACCATTGGTGCGCTACGAGTTAGAGCAGGGATCAGTAGTGGAATCAACAGCTTGCCGACAAAAGTTGATAACTACCTGAAAAATACATTCTTCCCTGAAGTAAACAGTCCTGTGCTTTTGGAAATCCGCCGGGAAAGACAGGTAGAGCTGGCGCTGGAAGGATTCCGTTTCAACGATTTGAAACGCTGGAAACTTGGACCGCTAATGGCCAATTTACCTTGGACAGGTATCTATATTCCAGCGCTGGATAAATTGATCGATATCGATCATAATGGCACACCTGATGTTGTCTTTTATGACGGCAGTAAATCTGCTCCTTCGATCACTGTCCCTGCAGGAGTGGCCAAGGTGGCCATTGGAGGCAAGAGCACCAACTTCCAGACGATGACTTCAGACAATCATCTGGAATGGTTTAAAGCGGTGAAACGTACCTGGGATGATAACAACAAACAATACCTATACCCGATTCCCTCAGCGGCAATCGTGTTAAACAGTAATTTGATGCAGAATCCGGGTTGGAGCAAATAGTGTTTATTTGATCTGTACTCCATATAAAAAGCCCCTTGCAGCATTGTAAGGGGCTTTTTATATGGAGTCGAGGATGTCTTTTAAATTTAACTGATTTTAGTTAAGTTTAGAAGGAGCAAAGCCATGATGTATGAACTTAAAAATAAATTTACCCGTCTATAGCGAAGAGTTAGGACTACAGTCTTCCTGGGAGCCGGGATTCGAAATAGCGGTTAAGGTTACTTATAGTGAAGCCGTAATTAGTGCAAACAAACAGGGACTTATTTCTCTTGCTAAACAGCTTTTGATACTCGCGCAGGATGAAACACCAACGGGTTCTCAGTTCCATTTGGATGAAACAAACGCCCTGGAACCAGAATCTATTTCTCTGATCTTGGAAAAAAGATAGCTATTATGTTTAATTTAATGAGAATAACGCTATTAAAGATCGGTCTATTATTTTTAATAGTTTGTGGTATAAGCTCTAATGCAGCGGCTCAAGAAATTTTGTTAAAGATCGGTCTATTATTTTTAATAGTTTGTGGTATAAGCTCTAATGCAGCGGCTCAAGAAATTTTGTATGTATTTCCAGAGACAGTAGAGAAGATCTTAGATCAGCATTTAAGTAAATACAAGCTGAATGAGGACAAAGAGAGAGTCTATCTGACTTTGGATAGAAATGCGGAAATATATACGCTGACAATATCCACCTACTTCGTGGATCGTGATGATGATTTGACCTGGTGGATTAAAGGGAGCAATCGCGTGGGGCTGGTCAATACCAAAAAATATCCGCTATTGCTTGATATGGATTTTGATTTTGGAGCTCCTGATAGAAAGGCCGTCGGTAAATTTGGCGAGCGGAATGGGCAGGTTAAACGTATGCGGGTTCTTTTGCACGGGTTTTATGTGGAGTTTAATAAAAGCGGAAAGATATTGAGACAGTACCATGAAACCCGATAACTGCAATATTTTTCTTATAAAGCCTAAAGAGCTTAATAAGAAAAATATTGACACAGCTTCACATCACATTATCGGGTTTTGCTGTTGCTATCGACGCTCTTGATATACGCCAATTTCATGGATGACAGCGCGATCTTTTTGAGCTTTGATGCTGAAACGTAATTTTTGTCCCAATACTTCGTCAAACCGAAAGATCTTGATGCGCCCCTGCTGCACAGCCGTGGCTGCAATAGGTTGCCATTTACCATCCCTCAGGTAAGATAGACCGTATTGTGCCGGATGATCTTTTCCTTCAGTAATGACAACGCTGTTGAAGCTTTTGCTACGTTCAAAATCCAATTCATACCAGACTTCTCCTTTGACTGCCGGATTGGAAACCCAGGCGCTGCCAAAGTTATCATCGTTAGCAAAATCCATGATATTCATATCGTCACTCCAGCTGCTGTATGAAGGTACTTGTTTAGCGATATTGTAGTCGACAATAGGAGCTTGGTAGTCTGGTAGGGTGCTGTAGTTGGGTCTGTTTTTGTACAATGTGCCGATTTTTTTTAAGGCGTCGAGCGCATTCTGATCCATGAGGCCATCACTGTTTGGAGCTACATTGAGCATAAAGTTGCAATAGGCACTGTTGTAGGGGATAATGAATTTCTCAACCAGCTCATTGACATCCTTAACAGCTGTATTTGGAAATGAGGTTTTCCAGAACCAATTCTGCTGTAAAGGAAGGCAAGCCATCGCAGGGAGTTTGTTGTGTTCTTTGGAAATAAATTGCCCAGCTCCTTGTTCGTACGATTTGATATCTGTATAAAAGAGGGCATCACCGGGGTATTTTGCGGAATTGAGATCCATCAATAGGCATTTGGGCTGTAATGATTTGACAAGGTAATAGATGTCATCGAAAGGAACATCGTCGTAAGAAATGCGTGACCAAGGGGCATCCCAGCCATCAATCACCAATGCGTCGATTTCTCCATATTGGGTGAGCAATTCGGTTAGTTGATCTTTGATCAGCTGGATATGGGCTTTGGTAATTGTGTGTGGCCGTATACCTTGGTGCATATCCAGTATCGAATAATACAACATTACCCGAAGGCCATTTTTGCGAAAAGCTTCAGTAAACTCCTTGACAACATCACGGTGCAAAGGTGTATTCATGACATTGTAGTCTGTGGTTTTGGTCTTCCAGATCGGGAAGCCGCTATGGTGCTTGGTTGTCAGGCAGCCATAACTCATATTTGCCGATTTGGCCGCTTTTGCCCATTGATCTGCATTGAGTTTGGGCGATTTGAACAATTCGAGAGCAGCATTGGGATCGGACCAGTCCTGTTCCATAAAAGTTGGCATACCATAGTGGATAAACATGCCAAATCCTAGATTGACAAAATCGAGCTGGCTCTGCTCGAGTACTTTTTTTGAAAAACTGGTTTGCGCAAATAGGCTTTGGCCCAGCAGGAGGTAACATAGACAGAGTAACGTCTGGGAAATTTTGGACATAATTTGCTAATTTGTTAGGCTGTAAAGATAGGACAAGGAGGAGTAACTTGTGTTTAACAGAAACCTAATGAAAGCCTAATAAAAGCCTAATGGTATCTTGGATCGATAAATAGATGTTATTTTTAAACCATGAACAGCGCCGGTAGAAATATATATCCCTGGGCATTTGGCACCAGCTTCCTGATCTTGACCCTGTTGATCGGTTTTTTGATCTTCAATACATATAAGCTTGAAGATAAAAATTACCAGATTGGACAGCTCAATCTGATTCAGAATGCCTATGGTGCTGCAGTAATGGACGATAAGATATTCCCTGGTGGCAATACGATATTCCAAACTTCATTGGTGCCATGTCTTTCGATCTGGTATAAAAAAAAGCACACTGGTGCCTCAGATGCTTCTGAATTTGCACAACAATGTATGGAACCTTTTCTCAAGCGCTTGCGGCAAGAGCAATCACTGGATAGTATCTTTCAGCAGATTGTACAGCAGCAGCAACTTGATAGAGATCTTGTCTATCTATTCCATTTTGATAAATTGGAAGTTTACGATGCGACAGTTAATGTTTGGAAGGCATTTTATGAAACGGCCAGTGATAATCCTGCTGGGGCCATAAGCGGTAGACTTGAAAATCCTGGGCTAAACAATCGGGTATTTGAACTATCGGTGAGTGATAAAAATCCATTTCCCTATCGATTTACGTATAGCCTATATGTAGATTATGAGAATCGAGGCTGGCGAATTTTCCAACAGATGGCACCCGTTTTTTTGCTGTCTTTGGCTTGTATTGCCGTCATAGTGCTGCTTAGTTACCGGACCTATAAAAATTGGATCAGCCAGCGTAAGCTCGCCGATCTCAAAACAAGTTTTTTGAACCATATGCGGCATGAATTCAACACACCACTGACGACAATCTTGATCAGTGCACACAGCCTGATTGACCGTGAAACTAACAAAGACAAGCGGGAAGTGGAGCAGCTGGGGCTAGTCGTGGAGCGGCAGGCAAAGCGGCTCAAAGCATATTTTGAACAGGTCATGGGATCTGTTGCTTTACAGGAGCGGCCACCAAAAGTCGTACAGTTTCCACTGAATCAGCTGACACAGCAGCTGCTGGATGAGCTTCGCTTGCGTTATCAAGATGAGATTGAAATCCGATACGAAGCACTATTGCCTGACGTAGAAATGAAACTAGACGAAGATTATTATTTTTCGATTTTAGATAATCTGGTGTCCAATGCCATCAAATTTAATCCTAGTGATCAAAAAATTATTCGGTTTACTTGGCAGTTGACACAAGACCAATATTGTCTCAAAGTAGCAGATAATGGATCTGGTATAGCCTCCAATGAACGTTCTAAAGTATTTACAGCATTTTATCGGGGAAGATTATCGGGTAATAAACCGGGGCTTGGATTAGGTTTGTATTACATTAAATCCTGTTTGGACCGTTTGGGCTGGACAATTCATATCGAAGAAAAGCCAATTGCTGGGACGATTTTTTATATTTACATGGGCAATGCGGCATTCAATGGCAAAAGACAAGATTGATATTCTTTTGATCGAAGACGAACCCGATCTGGGAGAGGTTTTTTCGCGCTATTTGCGCTACAAAGGATTTACGGTGCTTTGGGAAAGTACGGCTGAAGGGGGCTGGGAAAATTTTCAGCGTGTTTCTGTCAAACTCCTGATCATCGATATCCAGCTGCCCGATGGTAATGGTTTTGATCTTGCACAACGGATGATCGCTAGTAATCCGGGACAGCCTGTTTTCTTTTTGACAGCACTTCATGAACGCAACGCTCGATTAAAGGGGCTTTCTTTAGGCGCTGTTGATTATATTGCCAAACCTTTTGATATGGACGAAATATTGCTCAAGATTCGCAATTTATTGAAGGTGGCATCCGTTTCAGATAAAGATGCTCTTTTACAGGTAGAATTGCAGATAGGCAACCTGCGGCTCAATATGGAGCGGTTTACACTGGATAATGGTTTACAACAGGTGCAAAAACTCACTGTCAGGGAAGCAGAATTGCTGCATTTTTTGATTCTGAATAAAAATATGTTGGTCAGTAAAAAAGATCTACTCTTGCAATTTTGGGGCAATACAGACTTTTTCAATGGCAAGAGTTTGGAGGTTTTTATCTCCAGGCTACGCAAGTTATTGCAGATGGATCGTAAACTCCACATTGAAAGTATCTATGGTGCGGGTTATATATTACATGAACATATCTAATTCTTTTTTACACGAAGATCAATACAATGTTATACGAAAATATTCTAAAAAATGTGTCTAAGTGCATTACTTTGACCGCAGAAGAGACCGAGCAGTTCACAGGTATGTTAACGACAAAAAAAGTTCCCAAGAAGACCATGTTATTGGAGGAAGGGGAGATCTGCCAGTTTGAAGGTTATCTGCAAAAGGGCTGCGTGCGGATCTACTACCTCGACGAAAATGGCTTCGAAGTAACTTTAGCCTTTGCGGTCGAAGACTGGTGGATCAGTGATATTGCATCTTTTCATTATCATACGCCTTCGAGCCTCTATATGGAAACATTGGAAGATAGTGAGTTTTTAATGCTGACACCAGATACGAAAGAGCGGCTGCTGGAGACGATTCCAAAATTTGAACGTGTATTTCGTATGCTGGTTCAGCGCCGGCTAGCTGTTTTGCAGAATAGGTTGATCCATACGATGGCCAAACCTGCGGCAGATCGATACCTCGAATTTATCGCGCTTTATCCTACGATATCTCAGCGAGTACCACAATATTATATTGCTTCTTATTTGGGTGTTTCGCCGGAATTTGTCAGTATTATACGAAAACGGCTTGCAGCAAAGAAATAGCAGCAGCATTTGTTGCCAGTGGCTCAATAAGCTCGGAGTAGTTTTAAATGCTTAAGGACTGGGCTATTTTTATGCTTGAGCTTTTGAGGATGTATAAATTGAGCTTTCCGGCAATTGGATTTTGTAAAAGGTATTGGATATTTGTTACCTTTAGGCTAGGGCGGTGTTTGGATATCGGTACCAATGATCGCTGGGCTGTATATAGAGAAATAATAATGAGCATAGAAGAGAATGATTTCGGGAAGGCGTTTTTGTATTCCTGTTATGTCGAAAAAGTATTTGGCCACGAACAGTTTATCCCTGAGCATGTGGTGTTTTTTCAGCTGTCGGGTGAGACGCATCTCGACCATCAGAAGGGAAAACTAATTGCCACGGAGGGGCAGCTTGTTGTGGCACGTAGAAATCAGTTGGCTAAAGCTTTTAAGCATCCGGCAGCCAATAATGTTTACAAATCTGTTTCCGTATTGTTGCAAGCAGATCGCCTGAAGCAATATGCGATGGATCATCATCTCAGTTCGGATAAAAAATACACGGGGGAGTCCAATGTCATGCTGGAAAGCAACCTGTTTATCAAAAGTTATTTCGAATCATTGAGTCCTTATGCCGAGGCCGCCGACCGCGTGAGTCCGCAGATGGAACAGATCAAAATTTATGAATTGATTACCTTATTATTGGAGAGTTATCCGCAGCTGAAAGATCTGTTGTTTGACTTTTCGGAACCACATAAGATAGATCTGGAACAGTTCATGGTCAGGAACTATCGGTACAATGTGCCACTCGAAAACTTTGCGAAACTGACCGGCCGTAGCTTAGCGAGTTTTAAACGTGATTTTGAAAAGATATTTCAGACATCACCCCGAAAATGGCTACAGGAAAAGCGTCTTTCCGAGGCTTATTATCTGATCGAAAATAAGCGTCAAAAACCTTCCGATTTTTATCTTGATCTCGGCTTTGAAAACCTCTCTCATTTTTATGCGTCTTTCAAGGAGAAGTTTGGGATAACGCCAGCGACCATCAATTCGGTCGCATAGAACTATTTTCTCCACCAATAGCTAGGTTCTGTGGGGGGCTGATCAAGATTGATGACCTGGCCGATCATCGGAGTGAGCAAGGGTTGCTGCTGTTTTGCAGCTTCCGCGGAAATGCGTTCCAAAGGTTCGTTCCAGGCATGATTGGCAAGTACAAACTTGGAGGAATGGACGGGAAACAGCACGTTGGCTTTGAGGTCATGTGCTGCTTGGACGACCTCTTCTGGCATCATGTGGATATGTTTCCAGCTGAGGTTATATTGACCATTTTCCAATATAGCGAGATCAAAGGGACCTAATTGATTGCCGATTTCTTTAAAATGGTTATCGTAGCCACTATCACCTCCTAAATAGAGTTTTAGGGAAGGTGTCTGCAGGACGTAGGAGGCCCATAATGTATTTGCGGTAAAGATGCTTCGACCCGAGAAATGTCGTGCCGGGGTGACCGTTACCTGAAAGCCGTCGCCTAGATCGATCTGATCCCACCAGTCTTTTTCGATGATCTGTTCGGGACGATATCCCCAATATTCGAGGTGGGAGCCAACGCCAAGACCAACAATGACTTTTCCAACCCGGGGCTGTAAAGCCTTTAGCGTTTTGTAATCCATGTGATCGTAATGATCGTGTGATATAAATAGAAAATCAATCTGTGGCAGGTCAGCCGCGGTAGAGACATCGGCTCCTTTAAAAGCCTTTACACTACCCGGTATAGGAGAGGCGCTGCCACTAAATACGGGATCGACGAGGATGTTCTTGCCATCTAAACGAAGAAAATAGGAGGAGTGCCCAAACCAAACAAGTCCACGGGACTGGCTTAGTAGTATTGTCCAGTCGATGTTCATCGTAGGTATAGCGTGCTTGGGACTCGTTTCATCCGAGCGCTTAAAAAAATAATCGTATAGGGCCACCCTCCAAGGTTGTGTTAACTGTGGTGTTGGGCTCATATTTCGAAATTTACCGTCCTTAAATTGCTTGGATAGTTGTATGCGCTGAAGTCTTTCGCCCGAAGGTCTTCTGCCAAATTGTGGATGCATCATATATAGTCCGATGAAAGCGATGAGAACTGTCAGTCCTAAGATTGTTCTTTTCAAAAACCGAAGCCACTTATTGCTGTTATTTCTTGTTGTCATCTGCATTGTTGTATGGCAACAAAGATAGGACTCAAAAGGAGGTTATTTTTTCGCCGATGGCTCAGTTTTATGTGCTGTATGGCTCAGGGTAGTTGACCCGTGAAGGCGGTATTGGAAAATTTATCAAAGTCTGCCTCCATTTAGAGGCAGACTTTTTTTTAGCCTTTATAAGGTTTTTTAGCAGCCTCTATAAGCTCTTTCATTTCTAATTTGATATAGTCTACGTTTGGCGTAGATCCAGTCAAAAAGTAACGGATATTTCCGTCCTTGTCAATGATAAATTTTGCGGGAATGCCCTTGACGCCAAATTTTGCTGCCATGACCTCTCCGGTTTGCGGATCTTTTTGATCGTCGTAAAGCACTTCAAAAGGATAGTTATTTTTTGTGATAAAGGATACCACATTCTCTTTATAGTTCTTATCGCGTTCCCAAGTATTCATGAATAAAAATTGTACATCTTTATCATCTGCATAAGATTCTTGAGCGGCTTTCATTCCAGGGAATGAACGTACGCAAGGTTGACACCACGTTGCCCAGAAGTCTAAAACCACAACTTTTCCTTTTAAACTTGCCAAAGATACTTTTTCACCCTTTAGATTGAGTAGTTCAAAATTGGGTGCAGGTTTAAAGGTTGCCATCTCTTTAATGTGATTACGAATGTTTTGTGTTAGCTCCTTTTTTAATAGAGCATTAAAATTGTCGTATCCTTGTGCAGATCCATTTAATTCAGTATACAATGTTTTAAGATCATTTTCGACCGCAAACTGTCCTTTAGCATATAATTTAGTCAGAATATTATAAGCTTCGAGCTTTCTTCCGGTACCCATTAAAGATTTGTAATATACATTTGCCAATCCATCAGCCTGCTCTGGAGCTGCCTTTAAAGCATTCTCTATATAACCGAGCGCTTCAGCGTATTTTTTCTGAGCAACAAGGATGTTTACATACGCTGACATGGAGCTTGCGTACCCCATGGCTGCGAAGCGGGCTTTATTGTCTTTCTGGTTCTCAGGAAGGGTAAGATAATAGTAACTATCATCCATAGCGGTTTTTAATAGCGGTGCTGCGGTAATCGTATCGCCAGCGCTCAATAGGATTTGACCTACGGGAATATATCCGTTTCCACGCCAGAATCGTTCTTTCATCTCACCAAGATAATGTATTGCTTTTGGGGCATTTCCGTCGTTGGCAAAACTCTGCGCTAGATTAGCTAATACATAATCATATGTCAATGGCTCCTCACTAAAGTTTTTGACCGGCCATTTCTTTATGAGTTCATTATATGCATTTTCTTTCTGTACCGGGGTACTTGCATTATAGAAAACATCAGTTATAAAGGCATCTCGAGTTAATGATCCTTTTGGATATTTTTTCTTTGCTAATGCTTCTACGGAAGATTGCTGCTCTTCTTTTCCCAACGAGCGTAAGATGTTGATAGTCGTGCGGTACTCATCTTCAGATTTATAAGTCTTTAGTTCACTCATCAACACGTTGGTAAGAGAATCCTTTTGCGTGAGAGTCCCTTTTTCGATAATCGGCAAGTACTGTTGATATTTTCCGTTTGCCTGTTTTTGTGCAAAGGCTGCTGATATCGAAAAGACCAAAGCAGCTGTTAAGATTTTTGTTTTCATTTTTTGATTTTATAACGTTTTTTAATCATTAATCTTCATATCCAGGGTTCTGTGTTAAGTTTTTGTTTATCAAGATCTGAGCTTGGGGGATAGGAAATAAGACATCTGTTGGTTGCCAATTGGATTTGATAGGAGACAGCACAGTGCTAGCGCGTTCGGTTCGTTTCAGATCGAGCCAGCGATGGCCGAATTCACCAAAAAATTCATGCAGGCGTTCGGTTTCTATTGCAGCAAGTAACTGAGTTTGGTTTAAGCTCGTACTAAGTCCTGCTAGTCCTGCACGATTACGAACAGCGTCCACATCAGTCCGTGCTTCTGTAATTTTTCCGAGTCTGGCTCTTGCTTCCGCACGAATAAGGTATTGTTCGGCTAAGCGAAGCACAATATGGTATTCGGATCCTGTACCTGAGGCAACTTTATATTTCGTTATCGCATAATAAATTTTGTTTGATACGGTCTTTGGACTTGTCCAATTTGTTTTTCTTAAATCAATGTTAGGAGCTGTCTCAAAGCTGTTGTATACCGCGTCTGGCAACGTATAACCGGGAGTAGATGTAGCTGCTGTAATATAATTGGAACCAAATGTAGTCACTCCGGTCTGCGTACCAAGTTGAAGAATAACCTCATTACTTGAGTTTATAAAGCTTTTATCTGGTGTAGGCATGCCATAATCAGATGATTGCAGCACTTTGGTTGCGTAAGATTCCGCATTTTGATAATCTTTTTGGTAAAGAAACACCCTAGCCAATAGCGCACTGGCGGCTGCTTTGTTTGCTCGACCTCTTGGACTTGCAGTCGCATCATACGTTGTAGCCATTTTACTCTCTGCATCATTTAGGTCGGCGATAATCTGATCATACACTTGTTGCACGGGCATTCGAGAAAGAGCTGCGTCTTCAAAAGCATGGAGGTCATCGCGTAATTGCAGTGGCACATCTCCGTAAAGGTTAGCGAGATAGAAATAGGCGTAAGCCCTAAAAAATTTAGCTTCACCCAGGAGTTGGTCCTTTACACTTTGGGTAAGGGTGGTTGATGCCTCTAGACCCGAGATTGCATTATTTGCATTCTTGATAAGTTGGTAACAATTTGACCAGAAATTAGCGACATTGCCGTTCGTGTTCAAAAGGCTGTTGCTATAGAATTCGGCTGTATTTGGGTCGGTAGCATTATACTGGAGGTCATCGGCAGCAAGCCCAGTATAGAAAGTTGATGTTCCAGCGAGATTGATGCTTAATGTTGCCGTATACAATCCGCGTATAACACTGTTGGCTGAAGCATCTGTAGCGAATGCCTCACTGGCAAGTACCTGTGTTGGTGGAGCACCCAAATCCACAAATTTTTCGCAGGAGCTGACAAGAAGGGATCCGCTGGTAATCGTTAATAATAGTATGGTTTTATTAATATTTAATTTCATGATTTCTAGTTTTAAAATTGACAGTTAAATCCAAATACAATCGTACGCAATGGTGGGAGTACCTGAGCAATGGTTCCGGTTCCTAAACCAGAAGGCCCTCCTTGGACAGTAGTTTCGGTATCTAGAACATATTTATTTTTGGCCCATGTAAATAGGTTTTGACCTTGTATAAAGACATTGCAGTTAGACATCTTTAGTCTCGAAGTCCAGCTCTTAGGTAAGTTGTAAGATAGATTGACAGACCTTAATTTGAGGTACGAAGCATCACCATAAACTGCGTCAGAACTTGTATACTGGTTATAAGAGTTGCTTAAGGCGGTTCCCTCAGCCGAAGCGGCGGGAGTTGTAATAGCACCCGGGATGTTTGTATTGGTGTTATTCGGTGTCCATCTGTCCAACCAATAATCGTTTTGGTTGACCATCGCTCCAGGTCTTGTATTGAGGATTTTGGTTACACCAAAGCGGTGATTAAATTGAAAAAATACGCCAATTTCAAAACCTTTGTAGGAGAACGTGTTATTAAATCCGCCATAAAAAGGTGTACCTAAATCAGCAACATAACGGTCATCACCTGTAATAGCTCCATCACCATTGCGGTCTTCATATAAAGCTCTTCCTGTTGCCGGGTCCACACCTTGATAGTGATACAAGCGGATCATATTGAGCGGCTCACCCACCAGAAAACTACTGGCATAGAATGTATTTTCAATTCCAGGAAATTCTACAAGTTTATTTTTATAAAAAGTGAAGTTAGCTGACGTTTTCCATGTAAAACTTTCATTTGTAACATTAGTTGTATTCAGCTCCAATTCCAAACCTGTATTTTGGATCAGAGCCGGTAAGTTTTCTTTGTAACTATTGTAGCCCGTTTGGGTACTTAAAACTAAATCAGTTATTTGATCAGAGGAACGATTTCTGAAAAAATTTCCAGTAAATAAAATTCTATCCTTTAAAAAACCTAGATCTAGCGCAAACTCCAATTTTTTGGTCGTTTCCCATTTGATATATTCATTTGGGAGTGTTCCAATATTCATGGAAGGATTATTTAAATAAGCCGTAGTCGAAGAGTAGAGGGGGAGATAAAGGTAATTTGAAATTTGATCATTACCTGTTGTTCCATAACTTGCTCTCAATTTACCAAAACTTAAAAATGGCAGATTATCCTGCACAAAATCTTCTTTTCCAAAGACCCATCCTAACCCTACTGCGCCAAAATTACCGAATCGATTTTTGGGGCCGAAACGAGATGAACCATCTCTTCTGAAAGTTCCATTGAACAAATATTTCTCTTTCCAGTCGTAATTCACTTTTCCGAATACTGCATTGTACTTGTAGTAAACAAGGTTATTGCTTGCTGTGAATAATCCCGCCGCACTGAGTGACCCTAAAAGTGCATCGTTTGAGTAGTTAGAGCCATTGGTTGTCTGCGAGCGTGATGAATTCTGCTGAAAACTTGTACCGATCAATGCCGTCAATTTACCTTGTCCAACACTTTTTACATAATCCAAAGTCGGTTCAATGATCCAATTTTCGGCCTTTGTATTGGAGAAACTTGATGAACCAAGCGGATTTGATACAGTATTATTTAGAGACGTAATTGGCCGTTGACTATTTTGGTTCAATTGAGTGATTGTGTAACCAAAATTTGCTTTTGCTGTTAGTCCCGGTATGATTTTATAACTCAAGTTGGCATTTGAGATCAGATTATTGGTATTGCCAAAATATTTGCGTTCGAGCAATGCGATCGGATTGTCAATAAATGCCGATGACGGTAACCAATAGTATTTTCCATTGTCACCATAAATTGGATAATTTGGGGCCAAATTGTAGAGTGATGTGACATCAGACGAAGGCATATCCGAATTATCATTTGCATAGCTCACTGATAGAGCTGCATTGAATTTTTTATCAGAAGAGGTGTGATCTAGATTTAATCGGGAAGTAAAACGACTATTTTTGCTATCTCCATAAAATACGGTGCTTTCGCGTCTATATCCTGAATTAAAGAAAAAGCGCGTAGATTCGTTTCCTCCAGACATATTCGCTTGAATGTCGGTTATATGCCCTTTGTTTCCAATAAGCATTTTTTGCCAGTCAGTTGATTTATTTTGATCCCATAGCATAAGATCAGGAGCATTATCTACTGTAGGTGTAACCCCTGCATTGGCAAAGGCCTCTTTTCTTAAGTTTAGATATTCATCGAGATTTAACATGGGGATAAAGCGGTTGACCTCTGTAAATCCGGTATTGAAATTGACACCGATACGGGTGCGGCCTGCAGATCCCTTTTTTGTGGTAATCAATACAACACCATTTGCGCCCCGACTTCCATAAATCGCCGTGGCATCGGCATCTTTCAACACATCGATACGTTCAATGTCTGCAGGATTAATCATACTGAAAGGACTTAACCCGCCAGAAGAAGCTGAGATACCAAATGAATTGAGGTTATCAGTAGCAGGTTGTCCACCATTAAAATTTGTAAATGGAACTCCATCAATAACATACAATGGGATTGATCCTGATGTCGTACCACTTAAGGAAGCCTGATTTCTGATCTGAATCTGAACAGCGCTTCCAGGTACCCCATTGTTTTGGGCGATTAATACGCCTGACATTCTTCCGGATAGCGCAGCAAGGGGATTACTTACCGGTTGAGAGGTGATGTCTTTTGCTGTAATCGAAGCAACAGACCCTGTGTTTAGTCTACGTGTTGTCGTACCATAGCCAATAACAACCACTTCTTCCAAACTGCCTTCTTCAGGTTTAAGTCTAATAGGAGTAGGGTTAGCAATCAGTTGTTTTGCTGGAATATCGACCTTTTGGTAACCTATAAAAGAAAAAGTAATAATGACATCGTCATTTGGAATACGGAGTCCCCATTGTCCATTGACATCAGTTGCAGTGCTTGTTTGCATATTGCGGTATTCTGCTTTTTGCCAGTCTTTAATGATGACAGATACCCCTGCCAGTGGTGCTCCATTTTCGTTGACTACTTGGCCCGCAATATGTTGTTGATTCTGTTGTTTTTCTTTTACAGCAATAATATTGTTGTCCAATATTTCCCATGTTAAGTTGCTTCCGGCCAGAGATTGGGAAAGAATATCTTTTACACTGATTTTCTTTCCTACAATATTGACCGTGGTATTGGGAAGAATTGATTTGCTAAAGAACATTTTGTATTTGCTCTTGTCATTGATTGTTTGAAAAACATCTTCAAGCTTTCCTCCTTGGATGGAGAGGTCAATTTTTTCAGTTTGAGAATAGGCGAAGCTCTGTACATGTAAGGTGCTTAGACAAACAAGCAGTAATGCCAATCTCGACTCTTTTCTAAATTTGGGTTTTGTTTTGTTCATGTGAGTTATGTAGGTTGATTTTTTTTAAAATAGTTGCAATTGATTTTTCCCCGTTTTTTTAATTTGAAAGTAATTGACAGTTTGTAATGCTTTTAGGATATTTTCGAGTTGTTCATTTTCAAATGTTGCTGAATAGCGTTGGCTAGCAATTGATTTATTGGTAATTTTGATTTCCACCCCATACATACGCTCTAGTTTCAACGCGATATCAAGTAATCTTTCGTCTTGAATTGTCATCCGATTTAATAACCATTCGGTCTCTAGGGCAGACCCATCTTTTTCCGAGACGGAGAATGGCTGGATAGCTACGACTATAGGAGTAGAGACCGTTTTAGCCGTTGTAGGCGGGGATTTCTCTTCGGATTCATTTACTCTTGTGATCACAAATTTTTCTTTGGGTTTTAATATAAATTTCTGATCGTTGGCCCCAGTCTTCCAGATCGATACTTTACCCCGCACAAGAGCTGTTTCCGCATTATTTTCTTCCGTATAATCGCGCACATTGAAAGCTGTGCCTAATACACTAATTTCCATTCTTGGTGTGTGAATAAGGAAAGGTTTGGACGGATCTTTTTTGACGTCAAAAAATGCTTCTCCTATTAAAGTAACCTCACGTGTGCTCGAGTCTTTAAATGAGGTAGGGTAGATTATTTTACTGGAGGCATTGAGCGTAATCTTTGTGCCGTCGTCTAGTACGATTTGACGCTGTTGTCCATTTAATAGCGTGATTTCTTGATTGTTGGGGGATTTTATTTTGTATAAATAGAGACTAGCTAAAGCAATGCACAAGACGGCTGCAGCGGCAGCAATTTGAGAAAAACTGAATGTACGTTTCTTTTTAACCGCTAATCTATCCATAATTCGGCTATGAATACGAGTTTTTAGTGCTTCCCGCACTTCATCATTGAGTGTATTCAGTAAATTTGGACGGGAGGAGAATGAATCGAAAAAGCGTTCTACGATATCTATTTCATCTGAATTGGCTTCGCCCTTTAAGTATTTGTCAATTAGCTTTTCAAGCTCTTGGTTAGATTGCATAGGATTAGTACAATGTTCACTTAGATAGTGCCTTTAAGCGAGGAAAATGTACTAGTCTATTTTGCTTATTATTTGTAAGTTGTTTATTTACAGTTGAATAAAATTAAAAGTAGTATCGAAAAATGCTGAATAACAAGTTTTTTTAGCTTTTGGATTGATACGCTGAGATGATTTTGGACTGTGTTTTGGGAAGTTTCGGTCAGATCGCTAATTTCCTTTGTGGTCAGTCCATCAAGGTATCTCATTTTAAAGATTTCTTTTCTCTTTTTTGGAAGATTGGCTACCCATTGTTCAATTAAAGATTTTAGATCCTTTTCGGCATACTGATCTCCCTCTACAGCTTCCTGCCATTCGTAGAACTGATGTTTTTCTTCTATGAGTATATTTCTGCGTTTGTTTTTTTTATAGATTTCGAAAACCTTGTATTTCATGCAAGTAAAGAGGTAGGCTCCTAAGTTGTGAATCTCTCTCTTTGTACAGTGTTCCCAAAGTTCGATAAATACATCCTGAACAATCTCCTCGCATGAAGCTAGATCTTCGAGCCTTTTGTAGGATTCATCTAATAATACGGACCAATACTTATCATACAAAATATTGAAAGCCTCTAAATCGCCTTCTCGAAGCCTTGCTAATAAGCTTTCGTCATGATGAGATGCATATTTATCGTTTTCCATGATATGATAGTGTGAAGTTAAATTCCATAGATGAGTAGGGTCGAGGAATATAACTTTTTTCAATAATACATATTTTATTAAATAAGGGCAATATTCGTGAGTATTTTTTATATTTTGTATTTAATTTTTTGAAATTCATTAAAAATTTGACCTATTTATAAAGGTTATGTCAAGGAAAATTGGTCTTTAGTTTATAATAGGTTCAAAATTAGGTTGAATAAAATTAAAATAGAATTGACTTTCAATTTTTCGAATAAATCGTTAAAAGTAAATTTATTTTGTGGCTGCTGCTGAAATTTATCCTGTTTTATAGATGATCTCCAATAAAAAATTCGGTTTTATTGTGCATGATAAACAGTACATTCAATTAACCGATCTGTTGAGAGTTTTTAGTTAACAATTGCTGATTGAGTTAATTCCATAAAGGATAGCTGCCAAAGTTAAAGGAGGGGTACGGACGTTTATTACTTTAAGTTTGCCCCCTAATCCCTCAGCTTAATTTGGTCAGGATAGGGGACCTGCTGACCCGTCGCTTTGTAAGTCGGCAGTTGCGCCTTCCAGGTCCGGAGCTGATCTGAAAGCAATTTGCTGAGTTCCTTGGTTTTCCCTTTCATTTTGGGTGCTAGGTTATTTAGCTCCCCAATATCATCCTGGAGATTGTAGAGTTCTAATTTCCCATTTTTCATATCGTACAGCAGCTTATAGTCTCCTTGTCGAACAGCGGAAAAGAAATTGATTCCCGGGCCATCAGGTACAGTCCATTTATTGGGGATATTCCACACCAAAGGGCGGCTATTCCAGTTGTCGGATTTATTTCCTTCCAGAAGCGGCAATAGATTTTTTCCGTCGGATTTATCTTGAACCAGCTGATAGTTGTCTATTTTGGCCAAGCTGAGTATTGTCGGAAAGAGATCTTCGACCATCACAGGGGTAGCATCTGTATTGGCAGGATGCTGTTTGGCCTGTTTGATTAATAAGGGGATTCGGATACCGCCTTCGTAAACGGAGCCTTTGCCAGCTTTTAAGGGTAGATTTTGGGTATGGCTCGGGCCCGAACGCATCGGGCTGAGACTGAGCCCTCCATTGTCGCTCAGGAAGATAATGACGGTGTTGTCGTAAAGTTTTTTGTCTTTGAGAAATTGGATGATATCGCCCATGCTCTTGTCATAGCCTTCGACTAAGGAAGCGTAAGCAGCCTCAATGGAGTCCAGTCCACGATCGAGGTATTTTTGGACAAAACGGGGATCTGGCTGAATAGGGACATGGACCGCATAGTTGGAAAAATTGAGGAAAAAGGGTTCCTTGCGCTTGATAGGTTCCTCAAGTGCCTTGAGCGCTTCCCTGGTCAGGGCTTCGGTTAGGAATGTGGAAGTGCCGTGATATTCCATCAGATCTGGAACAGCTTGATAGCTGGCTTTGCCGGGGAGATTCCCATAATTCTGTTCACCATAGTAGTTTTGTGGATGTCCCGCAGAATGCCCCGCGATATTAACCATAAATCCCAAATTTAAAGGACTTGCGCCAGGAGTTCCCGCCGACCCCCAATGTGCTTTGCCGACATGAATGGTATAATAACCATTAGACTTTAGGATGCTTGGGAAAGGGGTAGCATATATGGTATGGGGGACATGAGGTACTGGACTCAGCCCATTGATATTCCAATCTGGTGGATTGAGCAACACATCTTTACTGTCGGTTGGTGTGTCGGCTTTGGGATGAGTCCAATTGGTGACACGATGATGCGCAGCATTCAGGCCTGTTAGAAAACTCACACGGGAAGGGGTACATACCGGTGTCGCATACGCATTGGTAAACTTGATCGCATCTTTGGCCAATGTTTCCAGATAAGGGGTATGGAATTTCTCATTAATCGGAGTTTTGACCTTGAAAAATGGCTCCGACATGTCCTGCCAGCCGAGATCGTCTACAAAGAATACAACGATATTGGGTCGATCAGAATGTTGAGTAACCTGCTTTTGGGCAGCAGATTGGGGATAGCTGTCCAAGTTTAGCCCGCTAAGTAGAGCAGACAACAGCAATGCTTTATTACTTTTGAGAATGATCATAACGACAATTTAATGAGTTCGAATATCAGGTTATTATTGATCTAATGGCTGCAAGTCACTTTTCTTACCATTGACTGTATTGTTTGAGATGCTACTGTGTGTAACACGTTCAAAAAATAGGGGCTTTTTGTTCCAATGAAAAGCTGGATATTCCTGGTTGGTTTTGATCCTATTGTTGTGAAATACCAATCCATCCACAGACTTCGCATAGAGAATGGGCTTGTCGAAAGTTTCGAAGAGATTGTCTTCAATAATGATATGGCTATGGAAGTATTTTTGCTGGTTTTTTAAATCCGGAATTTCAGGATAGATCGATATAATCGCATTGGTAAACTGGAACATATTGGTCAGCGCATTGATAAACGTATTGTTACGGATGCGAATATCGTGACAGCTGCCAGTTTCATACCAGCCGTTGGCATCACCGCAGAGGAGAATGGCGGTACCAGAAGTATGATCAAAAAGATTGTTTTCTACGAGGGTCTTTTTTGGCGTGCTGAATAAAGCACCACGTGCCCTGTTATGACGTATGGTATTGCCGCTGAATATAACGCTTGGTGTCCAGGTAAGATTTTCGATGCCAATATCCATTTTTGCCGGATCAATAGCAGGGTCCAGCGGTTTGCTTAACGTAATCTTGAATTCGCGGGTAGGGTCTGTGGCCTTATCGCGTAGGACGGTGATGGATTGGATCTTATTTTTCTGGTCCCAGAGTTCCATCGTCTTTGATTGGATAAACTGGACGGTATCACCGCTATAACCCCAGTCAAAACCATACGATTGATCGTGCATATAACGACCGATCAAGGTTTTGTCGTCCAGTCGTTTGGTAATTTTGAGGTAAGTACCGTGTATATTGATGGCATCATCCATCATATTTTCGTAGAGTCCGTTTTTCGATAAAACAACGCCCTTGCATCCCGAAAAATGCGTTGCATCTGCCTGAGCTGTAAAATAGCGAGGATCCTGATCGTTGCGAAGTGCAATTCGGAAACCTTCTAAGGCGATATTGTCCGTTAATTGAGCTAACAAGCCCATGCCTTCAGCGTAATGGACGGAGATATTTTCAAGTCGTATATTTTTTCCCTTATGGACAAATAAGCCAGGGTTGGGACGAAATCCAGCGCGCATGGCAACGACGGTACCCGGTATAAGCTTGCTGTTCTTCCATTGCTGCGCTTGAATAATACCCGGAGAGAGCTCTTTCACTTTGGTCGTGCCCACGCGAATATCACTTGTATTATAGACAATGCGTTTGGTTTTTTCTTCGAAGGCAATGCCAGATGTTGGCTTAAGTTCCCAGCCTTCGCCGGTATTGTAAAAGGTGCTGTCTTTAATTTTATAGGTTACCCAAGGAGCGGTTTGGTAGGTGATTGTACCGTTGATGGTATCGTTTTGTAGGATCTTAACCTGACAGATCTGAGGGCGCTCAAAATCAATATGCATATTTTTCAGGGTTAAATTCTTATTCTCTATCAATGCAATCGGCAGCATCCTGCCGTGATAAATAAAATCGGAGCCTTGTCCGTCGATCGTTATATTGTCACATTGCTCGAATGCCATACCTACAGTCTTGGGATTGTCCTGATCGTGATTGGAGATATAATACGTCCTGGTCAATGCACCTTCAGGGTGGAAGTCATAACGTCCCTTTTTGAATTTTAAGACAATAGACTGTTTTTTATTGGTTTTGCCAAGAATGGATTGAATGGCCTTATTGACTGATGGAGTACTATTGGTGCCTGTATTTGGAAGCACACCATAGTTTGACAGATCAATGATCTTTGGAGTAAGCTGTGCCTGGCTGTGTATATGAAAAAAAATAGAGATAATGATAAGGAGGCAGGATTTTAAGAGATTCATGATGATCACATTAGAATGAATTGGTTTATGCTGTGCTTTTTCCTTGTCGGATTAGGCTTGTCGAAGATAGGTAATATCCCTTAACATCCCAATGATGGTGTTAAGCGTAGCAATATTTTTACGCGCCTGAAACTGGGAACCAGTGGATTTTGGATGGTAAGCTCCACACCGTAAAGTGTCACGGAAATTGGCAGGCAATAGTGATAGAAATTTTAGATTTCTATCTAAAATTTTATATTTTTGAAATCAGGCTTAATCTAAATTGTGAAGAAAAAATCAAGACATCTTTTTCTGTTTTTGTTGTTTATACTAATCTATCAGATTGGATCAGCACAATATGGATTGGAGTTTGCCAGCCATAATATGGAGGCAGACAAGCGGACGAGCCTGCAGATAGGGGCTAAGGAATCCATTTCATTCCAGCACAAACTATCCATTTCCTTTGATCTTTCTTTTTTGCCGTTCCAGCAGGACTATTTCGGCTATATTTTTCGCCTGATTACTGACGATGGGGTCAATATTGATCTGATATATGACCGGCGACTAGATCAGGACAAGCATTTTAAATTGGTCGTGGGGGAGGATTTTACACCTGTCTCCTTCAATATTACACCTTTGCAACTGTATTATAACTGGACTCCTATGCGGCTGGAACTGGATGCAGATAGACAGCAGATCTCGTTTTTCTGTCGTGGAAAGCGTTATGCCTATCCGTTAAAAAGACGTTTTGCATCTCAATTTAAACTGGTATTCGGGGCGACCGCGATCAAAAACTTCCAGGCTATGGATGTGCCGCCGATGCGTTTAAAGGATATTCGAATAGGAGAAAACGATAAACCTAAATTCTATTGGCCACTGGATGAATCCATAGGAACAAAGAGTTTGGATGCGCAGCGAAGAAATACGGCTGAAATCAATAATCCCATTTGGATTAAGCGGCAACGCAGTGAATGGAAAATGCAATCTTCTTTTTCCTTGGAAGGGCAGGCAAGCGTGGCTTTCGACAAGAACGATGAGACCGTATTTTTTGTTGGTACAAAGCGTCTTATGATCGGAAAGGTTGGCGGCAATGAAGTAAGATCCCAAGAATATGCGGATGGGAAGCTCTTACTCGTCAATGGCAGCCAATCGCTTTTTGATCCGATCAAAAAGAGCGTCTTGAATATCTCCATCGACCAAAAAATTGTCACAGCTTATGATTCCACCAGTCGAACATGGAATAAACAATTTGATTTTCCCGCAGTAGGCACAAACTATTGGCTGTTCAATAAATATTTTAGTTCGTCCGACACGAGTATCTATATGATCGGAGGCTATGGACATTTTAAATACAAAGCGGGCGTATTGCGTTATCATTTGCCGACACAATCTTGGGATAGCATTCCGTTTGCAGGTGATGAGATATTTCCGCATTACCTGGCCGGAATGGGACAGGGTAGGGATGGCGTTTACTTAGCTGGCGGCTATGGTAGTTCTAGTGGTGATCAAATGTTGAATCCCCGGATTTCCAATGATTTTCTTAAGCTTGATTTTCAAGGACGGAAAGCGCTTAAGTTGTACGAATTCTCGTCCGTATTCTCAGATATGGTATGGGCTAATAGTTTGGTCGTAGATGACAACAGTGGTTTATTTTACGGATTGATCTTCCCAAACAATAAATTCAAAACACATTTGCAGCTGGTAGCAAGTAATCTGAAAAATACACAGTATCAATTTCTGGGTAGTACTATACCTTTCGATTTTCACGATATTCGATCTTTCGCCGACCTGTATTATGCACCGAAGTCAAAATCTTTTGTTGCGGTAACCCTGTTTTACGACGACAAAACTGATCTTACCAAAGTGAGTATTTATACCTTGCTGGCACCGCCTTTACCGTCTGAACAGGGTATCATGCCTTTGGCTAAGCCTGCGCTGCTTAAATACAGCCTTTATGCCCTCGCTGTAATGGGATTATCGCTCTTGATCTGGTGGTATCGAAAAAGAAGGAAGCAAAAGAAATTGGCTATTTCTGTCACGGAAATCGATAAAATAGGAGAGCCGTACCTACAAGTAGCAACCCTGAAGGCGACTGAACAAGATAAGAGCGGGCAGTTGGTTGATTTTCCACAACCCGAGAAAGTGGCCAAGGGATTTGAAACCCGACATGGCGCCGGAATCTATCTTTTCGGTGGCGATCTACAGATTGTGGATCTTGCTGGAAAAGAAATCACAAAGAAGTTTTCGCCATTGCTTAAAGAAATGCTGCTGATTTTTATTCTCTATACTGTACGATGGGAGCGGGGAATTAGCTCCGAAAAGCTGACTGAGCTATTTTGGTCCGATAAGAGCCAGTCTAGTGCACGCAATAATCGCTCAGTGAACATCGCCAAGCTCAATAGTCTACTTGAACAATTGGGCGATTTTAGGGTGACCAAAAAAAGTGGTTATTGGTGCATAGAGCCAATGGATACACTGTATATCGATTACCTCCGCTTCAGCAGGATGGTATCCAATAAAAAATATTTTACAGAAACTGAAATTAGAGAATTACTCGATATAATTGACAAAGGAGGCTTCCTTTTCGAAGTGGACTATGAGTGGCTCGATAACTTTAAGAGTGAAATGTCTATTCTCGTCCTGACAACATTAGGAAATTTTATCGAAAATCTGAATGTGCAGGCGAATGCCGAATTGATTGTTGAGATCTGCAATAAGATATTCTATTTTGATGAAATCAATGAAGAGGCAATGATTCATAAATGTCGCTCTTTGCTGCAGCTTGGCTACCATAGCCTAGCCTTACAGTGCTATGAAAATTTTTGCCAGATCTATTTCCGTCTTTATGGCGAAGCTTACCCAAGAAGCTTTCGGGATTGTCTGGATTAGAAAAAAAACATTTAAATTTTAATGTATTGATATACAGTTGTTAATGCTTTTGTTTTGTTCGTGTTAATCTTCTGTTAATATTCTATTATACCCCTCGCAGATATATTCGTTTTCATACTTAATAACCAATCAATGAAAGCGAAAAATTCTTTTAAACTCTTCCTTAGGGAATAGTGGTCATGGACTGTTTGAAGCAAACAAGTCTTCCCATAGCGGATAAACCTAATACAATATTCAATAACCAATTTTAAACAATTCATGAAAACAAACTTCATTTTTAATGAAAGGCCATTGCCATGGGGCAAGCTGCGGAGTTATCCTTGGCATTGGGCCCTGTCTTCCTTGTTGCTTTTGTCTCCCATAGGAACAATTGCACAGCAGCAGCAGATCGAGGGTAAGGTGCAGAGCTTGAACGATAAGCCTATTGCAGGTGCATCTATTACCGATCTACGTACCGGACAGACGATCTCCTCGGATGACAAGGGACGATTTAGGATAAATGCATCGCCGGGAGACAGACTCGTGATCAGCTTTGTAGGCTATCGCAAGACTGAAATGATTGTAGGACAACAACGTCTGATGGATGTCCTACTCAACGAAGATCATACAAATTTGGAAGAGGTCGTGGTGGTGGGCTATGGTACGCAGAAAAAGGCTTCATTAACAGGAGCGATATCGTCCGTGAATAATAAGGAGATCACGGTTACAAAAAATGAAAATGTAGTCAATATGCTTGCTGGTAAAATGCCGGGTGTACGTATTAGCCAGCAGTCGAGTCAGCCGGGATCTTTTGAATCTAATATCGATATCCGTGGTATGGGCGAGCCATTAATTGTAGTGGACGGGATTCCGCGGGATAAGGATTATCTATCACGTATGGATGCCAATGAAATCGAAAGCGTCTCCGTATTAAAAGATGCGTCGGCAGCCGTATACGGAGTGCGTTCCGCTAATGGTGTACTGCTGGTGACGACACGTAGAGGTAGCAGTGCTGACGGCAACTTCGAGATCAATTATTCCTATAATCGCGCTTGGCAAAAGTTTCTCTACGTTCCAAACACAGTAGACGCCATTGCCTATATGCAGCTTAAAAATGAGCAGATCGGCCGGGATTTTAATAGTAATTATCCTGCCAAGATGCCCAGTATATTCGGTGCCGCAGATTTTGAAGCTTATCAAAATGGTTCAAAAAAGACATCCAATTACGTAGATGCTGCATTTGACAAGGTTTCTCCGCAATACCAGCACAATTTATCGATCAACGGTGGGAGCAAGAAAGTTAATTATTTCTTTAATTTGGGGAAAATGGATCAGATGGGGGCTTACAAAAGCAAAAGCCTCAACTATAATCGCTGGAATTTTAGGTCCAACATTGATGCGCAGATCACAGATCGTCTGAAAGCATCCCTGGATTTGGGCGGTTATGCCGACGAGACCAACCAACCCCGGACGGATATCTGGGCCGTCTACAAACAGGCTTGGCGGCAGAGACCTATTGTGCCGATCTATGTCAATGACAATCCCCTGTATCCGAATTTTGAAATGATCGATAGCGAAAATCCTGTTGTCGTAACAGATGCCAAACAAACTGGATACCGCAAATTTTTGCGGAAGCAGTTCAATGGTATCCTTTCCCTGGACTATAAAGTGCCATTTGTGGAAGGTTTAAATGCAAAGGCAACCTATAATTATGATTTCAAGTACAGTGACAATACGGATTTCAAAAAATCCTACTTTTTATATAGCTATACGCCACCGGTCTATGATGGTAACGGCCAGATTATAACGCCTGAAAAATATAATGCACATGAGAAAAATGCACCTACGACCGTGAGAAGGAGTTCTTATCCGGATACGCATTCTCTGATGCAATTCTCGTTGAATTATAACCGCCGTTTTGCCGAAAAACATCAGGTCTCCGGTTTGCTACTTTTCGTTGAAGAATATAATAAATGGGACAGTTTCTATGCACAGCGGGAGATCATGGTCAATTCGGAATACCTATTTGCAGGAGAGGACAAAAACCAATTGGCAAATATGGAAGGTATTGGCGAACGCACAGCACGGGGTTTGGTCGGCAAGTTCAATTACGATTATCTGGGCAAATACATTGCGGAATTTAGTTTTCGCTATGATGGCTCATCCAAATTTCCAAAAGAATCGCGTTGGGGATTTTTCCCGGCAGCTTCGGTAGGCTGGCGTATCAGTGAGGAGGGTTTTATCAAAAACAATTACAGTTTTATCAATAACTTAAAAATAAGGGTTTCCTATGGGAAGTTGGGGGATGATCGTTCGGCAGGTAATTACCCGTCAACTATCGTCGGTTATGCACTGGAACCCAATGAAACGGGGTGGATCTTTGGTGGAAACCTCGTGAATGGGGCCCTGCCTACAGCAATTCCCAATCCAAATCTCACCTGGTATACTTCCAAAACTGCTGATGTCGGTGTGGATATGGATCTATGGAACGGTAAGCTGGGCTTGACTTTTGATTATTTTAACCGTAATCGCTCGGGCCTTCTCGCGACAAGCCTCGATTTGATCCCCGGTACCGTTGGTGCCAACCTGCCGCAGGAAAATCTAGAAAGCGATCGCACATTCGGCTATGAGCTCTCTTTAACACATCGCAATAAAATCAATGATTTCAATTACTTTATCAATGCACAGGTATCTTCGACCAAGAGTCAATTTGTAAACCGCGTAGAATCAAAAGCGGGTAATTCGTATGACAACTGGCGTAACCGTTATTCCAATCGCTATAAAGATATCTGGTGGGGTAAGGAGTACGCCGGACAGTTTGGTTCTTATGAACAGATTTACAGCCACCCAACATTGGTAAGCAGTGGTACATTGCCTGGTGACTATTACTATCAGGACTGGAATGGTGATGGGGTAATCAACGATGCCGACAATCATCCTATTGCAACATACAACATGCCTTTGATCAACTATGGTTTTACATTAGGTGGATCGTGGCGTGGTTTGGATCTAACAATGAATTTTCAGGGGGCAGCAAAAGTGTATGTACAGTATAGTGAGGTACTGGCAGGACCGTTGCAGTTTGACGGTGGTGCTTTGACGCAGTTTTTGGATCGCTGGAGACCAGTCGATGCTGGAGCCGATCTATTTAACCCAAGTACACAGTGGCTTGCTGGGTATTATCCTTCGACTGGATCCGCTATGGCCGAAGGAACCCGGGCAGTTCAAAATGCCTCCTATCTGCGTCTGAAAACCTTAGAACTGGGTTATTCTCTCCCGCAACAATGGTTGAAGACATTAAAAATAAAGAATCTAAGGATCTATGCGAGTGCTTATAACCTGTTGACATGGACAGGTCTCAAATATACCGATCCTGAGCACCCAGGATCTGCCGGAGGTTCTTCATCGGGTGATATTGATGTGTACAAATATCCCATCAATAAAACCTACAACATTGGAGCATCCATTAAATTTTAATCTCAAAACGAACAAAACATGAAAAAATCAATCGCTATAGCAATCATTGGCCTTTTTCTGTGCTCGGGCATACAATCCTGTAAAAAGATGGATTTGGATCCATTAGGAGTATTGGGTGAAGATGCGCTTTTTGGAAATGAGGCTGGAGCACGTAAATATGTTGCCGGAATGTACAGCTATCTACCCATAGAAGACTTTGTATATCATCCTGAAAGAGGATTTAGATGGGACAATTATTGGCAAAATTCGGAAACGCTTGCGGCCATGAGTGGCGAGATGACCGGGCAATTTTGGGGGGTAGCTGGGGCACAGGGCTTTGGTTACTGGCCATATGATCGCATCCGGAATGTCAATACCCTGATTGCAGGCCTGCCAAAATACAAAGCCAATTATACGGAACAGGGGTATAATCAGATCTTAGGAGAAGCTCATTTCCTACGTGCTTTCTATTATTTTGCTTTGGTTAAGCGTTACGGCGGGGTACCTATTATAAAAGATGTGCAGGATCCTACGGCTGATAAAGAACAACTCTTGGTTAGTAGAAATAAAGAATCTGAGGTCTATCATTTTATCAATGAAGACTTGCAGGTGGCAATTTCTATGATGTCTGGAAGCAGCGAGCGGGGCCGCGCCAATAAATATGTGGCCGCGGCATTACTTTCCCGCGCCATGTTATATGCCGGTAGCATTGCTAAATATAGCTCGTATAGTAATCTGTCCGGCGACGCCACAGACAAGCAGTTGGTGGGTATCAAAAAGGAAGAAGCGGAATGGTTCTTCAAACAGGCTTATGATGCTGCAACAACCGTGCTGGCAGGACCGTACAGTCTGTACAATAAAAATGCACAGGATAAGGAACTTAACTACGTAAATTTGTTTTTGGACTTAGATAGCCCTGAGGATATTCTGATCAAGGAATATAGTCTCACTGCACCGCACAACAATCGTCTTAAACATAGCTATGACGCTACACACTTACCCAATCCGACCTTTTCGAGTGACAATGAGTCTGCGGCATACCCCGTATTGAATGTCGTGGAGTTATTCGGTGAACTTCCAATCACGGATGCCGGTGGAAAACCAGTACGCTATACGGACCGTAAACAGCTGTATGCTGATTTGGAACCTCGTCAGCGGGCTACATTTTATTTCTCGGGAATGGAATTACGCGAAGGCGCCGAAAGACGGAGTTTTGATATTCAGCGTGGACTCTATAAAACCTTTCCCGGTAAGGCTGCTGATGCGCAGATGGGCGCGGGTACTGCGGCGATAAATAGCGAGTCAAATCGTATCCTGGCTGGCCCCAAGAATAGCCTGTTTGATTACAATGGTACGAAGATCAACATAACAGGCGAGCATGGTATGTGGAAAGATGGACATGCCAACAATACCCGAACTGGATTTTACATCCGTAAATATATTAACTATAAAATGTCTACCAAGGATGTGAAGTTGTATAACAGTACACAACCCTGGAAGGTCTTTAGACTCGCAGAGATACTTTTAAATAAGGCAGAAGCTGCTTATGAACTTGGCCTGATCAAAAATGATGAAGCACTTAAACAGGAAGCATTTCAATACATCGCGGAGATCCGTAATCGTGCTGGTGCCAAGCCTTATCTCTACACAGCTGCTTCGGCAAATCTCTCTGGTAAATACGGCTATCCGCTAGATGGTAATCTGCAATTTATTCGCGAGGAGCGCGAACGTGAACTTTGCTTTGAAAATCACCATTGGTGGGATATGCGGAGATGGCGCATTGCAGATGTGGAGCTCAACAACTTTGTGCCTAATTCGCTGATGCCTTACCTTGTATTGGATGAACTGAAATATGCTCCGGGCGGTGAACGGATCAACTCCTTTATTTTTATTCGCGAAAAGGAACCTTGGAACAAGACGTTCAACTTTGAAAAGAAATGGTATTATGAACCTATTCCGGGTGGAGAACTGAACAAAAACCCTAATCTATATCCACAGAACCCTATTTACTAACTGAGCGGAAATGAGAACGATATATTTATTTACAGCATTGACAGGCTTGTTATTTTTGAATGCCTGCTCGAAAACAGATAATTACGATGGCCCGAATGCGAGTATGAAAGGGCAGGTCATTGATAAGGTAACGAATAAACCCTTCCTTACCGGCCAGGGCGAATTTAGCATCCGTTTGCTAGAAACCAGTTGGAGTGAGAATCCCGCACCGCAAGATATTGCCGTCAAGCAGGACGGATCGTATAACCATACAAAACTCTTTCAGGCAACGTATACCCTCCAGCCTTATGGTGGTGCCTTTTGGCCAGCACAGAGGATCGAAGGTTACCAACTGGGTGCTAATGCAGAGCAAAACTTTGAGGTGACACCCTACCTACAGATCAAAAATGTGAAGTGGACCTTAAAAGCGGAAAATAAATTGGAAATCTCCTGTACGCTTGCTGCACCTATTGCGAGTGGATTGCCGCAAGTGATTGAGGTTCGCCCATTCCTGAGTCTGACACCATACTGTGGGGCTGGCAACCGTATTGATGCGTATTATAAGGATGAATATCGCGCATTGATCAATCAAAACTGGGAAAATATCGGCAATATGCAGACCGGAGAAGGGAAGGAAACTTACACGATCAAGGATATTCCATTGAAATCAGGGTACACCTATTATGTACGGATGGGTGCAAAGGTGCGCGACACTTACGAAAAATTCAATTATTCGGAAGTGGAGGTTATTAAAGTACCTTAAGTAAAGAATCTAAACAATAAGCGGGACTTGGTGCCCGCTACTACTACTCAATACTAAATAATTATTCGGATGAAACAATTTATTAAAGCAGGTTCCAGATGCCTATTGGGCATAACATTATTTTTTGCCACACACTTGCAGGCGCAAGATAATCCATTTATCAAACATATATATACCGCAGACCCTTCGGCACGGGTATGGGCCGATGGCCGCCTGTATGTGTACGCTTCACATGATATTGCTCCGCCTCAAGGTTGCGATCTGATGGATCAGTACCATGTGTTTTCGACTGCGGATATGAAAACATGGACGGATCATGGCGAAATATTACGCGCCTCACAAGTCCCATGGGGTAGAAAAGAAGGTGGATTTATGTGGGCTCCCGACTGTGTCTATAAAAATGGTACCTACTATTTTTATTTTCCACATCCAAGTGGTACGGAGTGGAATAAGACCTGGAAAATCGGTGTAGCTACGAGTAAATCACCAGCAAAGGATTTTGTGGTACAGGGCTATGTAAAAGGTGCCGAAGCACTTATTGATCCACATATCTTTATCGATGATAATGGGCAGGCCTATTTTTATCAAGGGGGCGGTGGTATTTGTAAAGCAGGTAAGCTCAAAGACAATATGATGGAGATTGACGGTGAACTGCAAAAGATGGAAGGCTTAGAAGATTTTCACGAAGCTTCATGGGTACACAAGTATAATGGAAAATATTATCTGTCCTATTCTGATAATCACGATGAAAACTGGAAAGATGGAGTAAAAGGGGATAACCGCATGCGCTATGCGGTAAGTGATAGCCCAATGGGACCATGGAAATCAATGGGCATCTATATGGATCCGACGAATAGCTATACAAACCATGGCTCCATTGTCAAGTTTAAAGGTAAATGGTACGCTTTTTACCATAACAGTGAATTGTCACAAAAAAATGGCGAATTCAACGATTGGCTTCGTTCCATCTGCGTAGACCGCTTAGAGTACAATAAGGACGGCAGTATCAAGAAGGTAAAGCAGACTGGCTTACTGACAGGTCCCAAATAACCGATGGGCACGAAGACGATATGTTGCCAAAAAAAATTAACTTTAAGGGCGGAACAATTGTTTCGCCCTTAAACCATCGAACACTTAATTGTTTAAAATGCTAACGAAGAATATCAAACGTAAAACCAATACATTGTTACGCACAATCTGTTGCTGTTCTCTTCTTTCGGTCAGTATGCTAAAAGGTTTTTCCCAAGCTAGAATGACGAAAGATTATGTTGACTATGTCAATCCTTACATGGGAAACATCAGCCATTTGTTGGTACCAACCTACCCAACGGTTCATTTGCCAAACAGCCTTTTGCGCGTTTATCCTGAGCGGGGAGACTATACTTCAGACCGTCTGTTTGGTCTGCCGCTTATCGTTACTAGCCATCGTGGAAGATCGGCTTTCAACCTTAGCCCAATGGTAAAATTGCCAAGCGGTTTGAAACCGGTACAATTGTATAGTTACGATCAGGAGGAAATTCATCCGTATGCGTATTCCGTTTTATTGGATCAAGAGAATATTCAGGTAGACTATGCGTTGTCGCATCAGTCGGGGATGTATACCTTTACTTTTCCGGGAACATCGACAAAATACCTTCAGTTCAACTCACAGGAGGGGAAACTTCAATGGGACGGACAGGGACTTTCGGGTATGCAGGATATTGGTAATGGCACGCATGTGTATATTTATGCCGTTCCCGAATCCAAACCTGTTGCGGTGAAGCGATTGCAAGGACAACAACTGGAAAATGCCACGGACGCTGCTGGTAAGAATTCTTGTCTGGTACTGGAGTTTAATCAGGCAGGGGCTAGCTTACGTATGAAATATGGCGTTTCATTTATTGATGCGGCACAAGCAAAAGCCAATTTGAAGCGTGAAATCAGCGACTTTGACCAAAAGAAGCTCGCCGAAAAAGGACGTAAAATATGGAACGACGCTTTAGGTAAAATTGCTGTGGAAGGCGACAATGAGTCCAATAAACATGTGTTTTATACCTCCTTATATCGCACCTACGAACGTCCAGTCAATATTTCTGAGGATGGACGTTATTATAGTGCGTTCGACGGTAAGGTACATCAGGACGAGGGCAAACCTTTTTTTACCGATGACTGGATCTGGGACTCCTACCGGGCGCATCACCCATTACGGGTACTCTTGGATCCCAACACAGAGTCCATGATCCTCAATTCTTTTGTCCGGATGTCTGAACAAATGGAGCAGCCTTGGTTGCCTACTTTCCCTGAGATTACCGGTGATAGTAGACGGATGAATTCCAATCATGGTGTAGCAACTTTGTTGGATGCTTACCGCAAAGGAGTGCGTAATTTTGATATCAAGAAAGCTTATCTAGCGGCAAAAGGTGCGATTACAGAAAAGACGCTGGCTCCATGGTCGGGTAAAGCCGCGGGGAAATTAGACGAGTTTTTTAAGGAGAAAGGCTATATTCCAGCATTATATCCAGGTGAAAAAGAAACGATACCAGAGGTAAACGGTTTTGAACGGAGACAACCGGTCGCTGTAACCTTGGGTACCTCTTACGACTTATGGTGCTTGGCACAGCTTGCTCAAGAATTTGGTATTCAGTCTGATTATGATCTATTTATGAAGCAATCTTTCAATTATCGAAATCTTTTCAACGAACAGACCAAATTTTTCCATCCCAAAGATGACAAAGGAAATTTCATTATGCCTTTTGATTATGTGTTTTCTGGCGGACAAGGAGCACGGGAGTATTATGGTGAAAACAATGCCTGGATCTATCGTTGGGATGTACAACACAACATTCCGGATCTGATCAAATTGATGGGGGGAAATGAATTGTTTGTCAAGTACCTCGATGAGATGTTTCAGCAGCCTTTGGGTCGGTCGAAATTTGATTTTTATGCACAGCTTCCAGATCATACAGGTAATGTTGGACAATTTTCTATGGCGAACGAGCCGGCTTTGCATATTCCTTATCTCTACAATTACGCCGGACAACCCTGGATGACGCAGAAACGGATACATAAACTGATCGGTGAGTGGTTTAGAAACGATCTAATGGGGGTACCGGGCGATGAAGACGGTGGAGGGATGTCAGCTTTTGTGGTCTTTTCCCAAATGGGCTTCTATCCTGTAACACCAGGTCTGACTTCCTACAGCATCGGATCTCCATTTTTTCAGAAAGTAAGCATACAGCTTCCGAATGGCAAGTCTTTTGTAATTATTGGCAAGAATGCATCTGCAAAAAACAAATACATTCAATCGGCGAAATTAAATGGGCAACCGCTGAACGTTCCACAGCTGACCCATGCCGATGTGCTGAAAGGTGGTACCTTGGAATTTGTGATGGGGGATAAAGCAAATCGAAATTGGGGGAACTAACAAAGCTTGCTTACCAGCATGAGTATGCCAGAAAGTAAAAAAGTAAAAAGCGCTGTTGATCATCGATCAACAGCGCTTTTGTTTATGGATAGCTTTGTCCTATTGTCTATACGCGGTAGGATATTCGTCTTGTTTTAAATCGAATAACCAAAACTTTGATAAGCAGCTCAAATATGGATGCTCCCTTATTGAAACATATCGGGGGTAATCAAGACTGCTATACCTTTTGTTCCATTCCGTTCGATCTGTTTACCTGCATAGCTGATACAGACTGGACCATTACTGCTTGGTAGGATTTCGGCTTTCTTAAGCTTACCGTTTTCCCACTGTATATTCACCGTGCGATTTCCTCTTGCTTTAAGTCCGGTTACGCTTCCCTGATCCATGCGGTGGCTTAAAGCGGGTAGCAGTTCGATGAGGTAATTGTTGTTTTTGTCCCTGACCTGGCTTTGCAGCAGCATTTCTGCAATTGCTGCGGTCGCGCCAAAGTTCCCGTCAATTTGGAAAGGTGGGTGATTATCGAACAGATTGGGGAGTGTCTTATCACTGATCAGGTTATACAATAAGCGGTAGGCATGTTCTCCGTCATGCAATCTATTCCACATATTGATTTTCCAGGCCAGGCTCCAACCAGTACCATGATCGCCCCGACTTAATAGCGTTTTTTTTGCTGCTTCGGCTAGTTCGGGCGTATTAACGATTGAAATTTGGTTGCTTGGGTGTAGCCCAAATAAATGTGACGTATGCCTGTGATTTACCTCCGTCTCTTTGTAATCTTCGATCCATTCCATAATGCGGCCTGTTTCTTTGCTGACCTGTGTTGGGATCAGTTTTGTCAAGGCAGCTTGGCAGCGTTGCCTGAATTCAGGATCGCAATCTAAGAGCTTTGTGGCTTCAACACAGTTTTGGAGGAGGTCGCGGATAATCTGTGTATCCATGGTGGCACCGTAGGTAAAACTGGAAACTTCACCTGATGGTAGGATAAAACTGTTCTCAGGGGAATGTGAGGGGTTGGTCGTCCAATAACCGGCGAATGAATTACCTTGGGGGATTTTGACCATAAAATCCAAAATAAATTCAGCCGCTCCTTTCATAAAAGGGTAAGCCTGGACTTTTAAAAATTCTCTGTCGCCTGTATAGCTATAATGTTCCCAGGGATGCTGCGCCATCCAGGCCGATCCCATGGGCCATATTCCCTGGACACCATCGGCCGGAGCGGTATAACCCCAGGCATCGGTGAGATGATGTACCACCCAGCCTTTGGCTCCATAGAGCTTGCTTGCAGTACGCTCACCAAAAGGGATTAATGCCTTCGTCAGGTCAAATAGGGGTTTATGCAATTCAGACAGATTGGTTACCTCGGCAGGCCAATAGTTCATTTGCAAATTAATATTGGTATGAAAATCAGCATTCCAAGGTGGATCCATCTGCCAAGCCCATAAGCCCTGCAAATTTGCCGGCATATGTCCTGGACGTGAACTGCTGATTAAAAGGTAACGACCAAACTGAAAGAATTTGTTGACTAAGGTATTAGGTATCTTTTGTAATTCTTTTGTTAACCGAATGAGCGAATCAGTTGGTAGTTTTGCGAGTTTATCTTGTTCTGGATCTGGAAGATTGAACTTGACCCGATTAAAATACTGTTGGTAATCTTCTATATGAGCTTGTTTTAACTGTTGATAATGCTGTTTGTTCAGGCTACTGATTACCTTGCGGCAGCTTGCAAGTGGATCAATATCCACCGGGGTTTGTGGATAGGCGATATGCTTCAATCCGGGATAATCCGTAGCAGCGGTGATGATGATGGTAATCTCATCTGCTCCGGTAATCGATATGTGGCCGTCGGCATTGATAAGTTTACCGCCTTTAAGGATTACTTTTGCAATTGCGGCAAACTTTGTTCCGCGCTCATGGGCAGGAGCAGATCGGCCAATCTGACCCTCAAGTAGCAATTGTGTAGAATCATTGGGGTCAGAGATACAGCTGAAATCTTGGGCTCTTTTCCAGGTGAAGTTTAAATCGAGTGCCTGTTTCTTGTTTGCTGTATAATGCATGACCATTGCGTTGGCAGGTGCTGAAATGAATGACTCGCGGAAGAACTTGATACCATTATACACGTAGCTTGTTTGTTGCAATGCACGCTCAAGATCAAGCGAGCGCGTATACTGTTCAGCTTTAAGATGGGGCATATCAAACCATAGTTCGCCAAGCGACTGATAGGGTTTGATGTTTTTGGGTAAGCCCATCAAAGTTGTGTCTGCAAGGTCGATTGCTTCTTTATTTTTACCTTCAAAAAGAAGTTGTTGTATGCGGGGCAGATACATTTTTCCCTTGGGATTATTGGGATCCTGCGGATGACCGGCCCAAAGCGTACTTTCGTTCAGTTGGACGCGTTCATCGGCGACACCACCAAAAACCATAGCACCGAGCTGACCGTTACCGAGCGGTAGCGCTTCCTCCCAAACCCCTGCAGGGTGGGTGTAGTATAAAGTTAAAGGGTCTGCGGAAAGACTTGCAGCCGATTGAATCTGTGTGCGGTCTGTCCAGAATTGCGTGATCTTATGTTGCCGCTGACTAGCTGGGACATCTATCATTTTAGTGGACGGCTGTGCCTTAATTGTTTTGTTGCCCATCAGTAGCAGTGCGCAGTATAGGAACGTTTTTATTTTCATCTTTTAGTTTCTTTTTGGTTGTTTGACAGGGGCTGAGGTTTTGGTTTTTAGGTATTTGCTAGCCTGTCCGGTTAACCAAAGATAATGATCATTTGGAAGATTATCTTCAATACCGACAAATGAGCCCGTTCCATTAAGTGGGACATCTTTTTGATGCAGTGTCTTGAATATGGCGGTACCTTCATCGACTTCATCAAACATGGCGATGTAGAGCATTTGGGCACCTATTGAAAGGTTATACTGTAATTGCTTCCAGAGGAAATTTCCGGAATCACGTGCGACAAAAGCACGGGAGCTACCCGTCATGTTAGTCCAGGAGAATCCAGGAAAGCAAAGTGGGGCATAATCGATTTGATGTTGTTTGCACCAGTCCATATCATCTTTGATTAAGGATTTGAATTGATCGAATCCGGCCTGATTATATCGGCCTACAAACCAGGGCATAATGATATCTGATTTTTTGATGAGTTCATGCAAAAATGGATCGGATTCAGTATCCTGGCGTAATTCACGCCAATAAGTCGGTACGCCAAGAAGCACGCTGTAGCCGTTTTGTTTGAGGTAATTGACAATACGTTCGGCTGTTTTGAGATTATATTTGCGACCGTCGTTAAATCCGATACCCCAAACGGCAATCAGTGGTTTGCCATGATGAAAAAGATAGGTTTTGGCGCGATCACGCTTTTTGAGGTTCCATTCTTTTTCAAGGGCGGCTACATCGTCCATTAGGATTTTGTCGTCACCATCTTTAATTCCGCTAAGGTCGTACATGACGCAGATTGCGCGGTCAAATTCATTGGCTGAACGAATAGCCGAAGTCAACACTGTGTTGAAGTGGTTGCGACCACTGGGGTTAGCGATCTCACCCACAAATCGTTGCATAAATACCCCATCGATTCCATATTGTTGCATCCATTTAAAATGGAGGTTGACGGAAGTGTAGTCATGTGCGCTATAGAGTTTAGCGGGCTTTTCCTCTTTTGTCATAAAAGGACTGTCATAGGTTATTTGATAGGCGCTCACGTCGGGCCAAAAATCGATATTCGTAGAACCAGGTTGGAATCCGTTTTTTCCACGGTAATGGTACCATCCGCGGTCTGCACCATCGGTAGGGCTATTGAACCAGCCTTGGTAGCCGGCCATAACGAGGCCGCTATAGGAGTCGTATTGTTTTTGTGCGAATAGCAAGCCTACAGAAAAAAATAGGCCGATGCCAAGAAGATGGAATTTGAGCGTTTTAGCTATCATATCGATTTATAATTAAGTTATTCCTCTAAATATCGATTAACTCAATTAATAGTCCATTAATAAACTATTAATGGAACGTGTAAGTATTTGTTTTTAATAATAACAATAGCGACTTCGTCTTGATGCAACTGGTTACATTTTTTATTTACTAAAAACGTGACAAATTATACTTTTGTCAGGTGAAATCAATCGATTGCGTCATTTGCGCAATCGATTTCGTTCTGTACATATTTTGTTCTCCTGGAATATCGCTCTATTTTAATGGACTGAACTAGTCAATCTTAAACTAAACTGACGGTCTCGATTTTACTAACTATTTAATTATGATTTCAAAATTTACAAGTAACCAAAAGGTAAGCCTGCTTGCTATCGCTCTTGTTATCACATCTTCGCAAAATCTGCATGCAACGGATATGCCTGTTGTATTTAAGCATACAGCAGATTTGGTTGATCAAAACCAAGTTACGGGAAAAGTAACAGCTGAAGATGGTCCGGTATCGGCTGCAACAGTTTCGGTAAAGGGTACATCAGTCTCGACCTCTACAGATGCAAAGGGAACATTTACAATTCGAGCGAAAGCTGGTGATATTTTGCTTATTAGTAGCGTTGGTTACAAAACCAAAGAGGTACCGGTTACGGGTGCAACAGTGTCCATCCAGCTTGAAAGTAACAATGAAGCTTTGGAAGAAGTTGTTGTTGTTGGTTTCGCCAAACAAAAGAAGGTAAATTTAACTGGCGCGGTACAGGCGATCACCTCAAAAGATCTGCAGGATCGTCCGGTTACAAATGTTTCTTCCGCTATCCAAGGAAAGTTTTCCGGGGTGACAATCACCCAAAATTCGGGACAGCCGGGGAAGGATAACGGTACAATCCGAATCCGTGGTTTGGGTACGATCAACAATGCGAATCCGTTGGTTATTGTAGATGGAATAGAAAGCTCAATGAATAACATCAATCCAAATGATATTGAAAGTGTATCCGTATTGAAAGATGGACCTAGTGCAGCGATCTATGGATCGAAAGCCGCTAATGGTGTTATTTTGATTACAACGAAAAAGGGCGGTAGCGGCAAACCACAATTGAATTATACGGGATATGCGGGTATTCAGGATCCAACACGTTTGCCGGAATACATGAATTCCTATGATCATGCCGTGATCTTAAATGAAGCTCTTAAAAATGAGGGGAAGACACAACGTTTCTCCCAGCAGGATCTGGAACTTTTCAAAAATGGATCTGATCCGGATGGGCATCCCAATACGGATTGGTTAGGACTGTTATATAAAGGAACAGGTTTCCAGCAATCACATAATTTGCAGGTTACAGGTGGAACAGAAGATGTACAGTATATGGCGTCCGGAGGCTATTTAGGGCAAAAAGGGGTTATTAAAGTAGCTAGCTCAGACCGCTATAATTTACGGACAAATATTGGTGCAAAAGTGTCCTCTAGACTCCGTTTTGATTTGGGCTTGGCTTATAATTATCAACGTATTACAGAACCGGTAAACCCTTATACTGGTGATATGGCGCAGATTTTTAGACAGGTAAACCGTATTCCTAGTTTCATTCCATACAAATACAGCAATGGTGTATATGGTCGCGGTAGCGATGGTAACCCAATAGCTTGGATGGATCAGGAGGCAAAGGATAATATGGTCTATAAACATACACAGGTCAATTTCTCCGGTGAATTTAAGATCATAGATGGATTGAAAATCAAACAGGTCATTGGATTTCAACCGATCGACAATATGTCTTCCAAATTTGTCAAAGACATCCAATACTATGCACCGAACGGTGATTTGGGGTCTAAGCAAGGGGTGAATAATTTGACTGTTTATAACTTCCAATCCGAACGATTGACTTTTCAAACCTTATTGACCTACGATAAAAAGATCGGTAACCATCAGATCAATGTTTTAGGCGGTTTTATGGACGAAACATTCCGTGCAGATTACTCCAGTGTTTACGCACAAGGATTCTTGAATAATGATTTTTCAGAATTGAATTTGGGCAGCAAGGACGGAATGAAAGTTGATGGCGGTGCCAAAAAATTAATTTTAAGATCGTTTTTTGGACGCATCAATTACGCATTTGCGGATAAATATTTATTGGAAGCAAATGTAAGACGTGATGGAACATCCCGATTCTTAGGCGCAAACCGTTGGAGTACGTTCCCTTCGTTCTCAGCAGGATGGCGTATTTCTCAGGAAGATTTCTTTAAAGAATCTTCTTTGTCCGATGCAATCTCAGAATTGAAATTAAGAGGTGGTTGGGGTAAACTCGGAAACCAACAATTAGCGGCAACATCAGACAATTCATATCCTTCTTCCGATGCTTATTATCCAGGTTTATTTACCATTTCTCCAGGCTATAATTACTCCTTTGGTGGTGAGATTAGTTCCGGCGGAGCCATTGTTGAATCCGCAAATCCAATTTTGAAATGGGAGTCAACGACAAGTACCAATATTGGTTTGGACCTGAATTTCAAAAATAATTTGGGCTTTGTATTTGAATACTTTGACCGTAAAACTGACGGAGTGTTGTTAAAACTGCCCGTATCGAATTTATATGGCCTTCCAGCGCCTTACCAAAATGCAGGGAAAGTGCAAAATAATGGGGTAGAGCTACAAGTAAACTATCAAAATAGTATCGGAGATTTCAAATATAGTATTGCCGCAAATGGTTCTTATATCAACAACCAAATTAAAAAATGGGCTAGTGACGAACCGCAGGTCAATGGAACTTTCTATATCTATGAGCAGGGACGACCAATCCGTTCGTTTTATGGCTACGAAACAGCCGGAATCTATCGTTCGGACGAAGAATATAAAAACAGTGGCATTCAAGGCGTGAACGGAACTGTAGGTGCTGGTGATATTATCTATAAAGATCAGAATGGCGATAAAAAAATCGATGGAAATGACCGTGTATATCTAGGATCGCCAGATCCAAAATTTATCTTTGGTCTGACCTCTAATATGAGTTATAAAAACTTTGATCTGAGCTTATTCTTCCAAGGTGCGGCTAAAGTACAAGGTTATCTTTGGGGTGAAGCCATTGGCGGGATTTCGGGATCTGATAAACCGACAACTATTTTTGCAGATCGTTTCAATGCAGAGACCAATCCAAATGGCTCTATGCCGAGGGCATTGACCAGTTGGTCACAAAATAGTCCTTCAGGCACTCCTTCCGATTTCTGGATCCAGAATGCAAGTTATGTCCGCTTGAAGAATATTACCTTTGGTTATACCTTACCAAAAACGTTTACGGATAGAATCGGTATTAAGGGGGCCAAGGTATATTATAGCGGGCAAAACCTCTTGACCTTTACTGGATTTGCTAAAGGATTTGATCCAGAGGCACCAGCGGATTCTAGAGGTAACTACTACCCACAGGTGAAAACAAATGTGTTTGGTCTTAACGTAAACTTTTAATTGAAAATCATGAAACTTAGAAATATAACGATCGCATTGAGCGTAGCCACCTTATTGTTCTCCTGTCAAAAACTCGATCAGGAGCCGTTGGATGCATATAATGCCGATAATTTTTGGAAAACGGAAGCGGAAACCGACTTTGCTGTAACAGGCTTGTATAGTGGTACAAGGGGAAGTGATGGCAAGCTTACCGAAGGATCTGCTTGGGAAGACGGTACGCAAATCTTTTACATGGACTGTACTTCGGATAACTCCAATAGTGATTTTCCTTGGGAAGGTTTCCAAGCTTTGGGTAATGGCACGGCAACACCGACAAACTCTGGAAACGCGGAGGCACGCTATACATTCGAGCATATCCGTCGTGCCAATTATATTTTGGAAAATATAGAAAAATCACCTGTTAATGCCGACAAGAAAAAACGATTGATCGCTGAGGTACGCGTGATACGGGCTTACAAGTATTTCGATATGGCAAGCCTATTTGGTGGTGTACCAATCGTTACCAAAACTTTGACGACAGAGAATTCATTTGTGCCCGCAAATACGCAAAAAGAAGTATTGGAATTTGTTGAAAAAGAATTGAAAGAAGCAGCTGCTGATCTGTCTTATGCCAAAGGAGGGGGACGCATGTCCAAAGGTGCAGCGCTGGGTTTATTGGCGCGTTGTTATGCTTTTGAAAAGAAATATCAGGATGTCATCAATACGACACAGGAGATAATTTCCTCGGCTAATTATAAATTATTCGATGATTATGCGACCTTATTTGAAGAAGCAAACGAAAATAATAGTGAAGTCATGATGAATATTGAATATTTGGTAAATATTCAAGGATATACATCACTTGGTATTATGTTACCCAATTCAATGGGCGGATGGGGATCTATTGTACCAACACAAAGTTTGGTGGATGCTTACGAAACTGCCGATGGACAGACTATTGGCGAGTCGAAATCATACGATCCAGCAAATCCGTATGAAAAAAGAGATCCCCGCTTAGGTGCAACTATTGTTTATCCGGGAGCGCTTTATAACGGCAAATATTTTGATCCATTAAATCCAAAATCGGAAGACTATCCTTCTGGTCCGGATAATGCATCTAGTACCGCATACAACTATAAAAAATATATCCAAAACCCAAGCAGTTATGCGAACATTTGGAACGTCGGTACTAACATTATTGTGATGCGTTATGCTGAAATGCTTTTGTTAAATGCGGAAGCAAAGATTGAATTGGGTATTATCGACAATACAGTGTATGATAATATCGATTTGGTTCGCGTACGTGCGAAAATGCCAAAAGTAGATAAAGCAGTTTATAGCGGTCAGAGCAAATTGCGTGAATTGGTACGTCGTGAGCTACGGGTCGAACTGGCTGGAGAGGGACGCCGTCGCTTTGATATTATTCGTTGGGGAATAGCCAAAGATGTGATGAATGGTCCGGTAAACGGTGCACTGTCAAAAGGTACAGTTGATCCTAAAACGGGTAAGGTTACCTATACTTCCTTGACAGATCGTTTTTTCTCAGAAAATAGAACATTTAAAGCTGGAAAAAATGAATTGTGGCCAATTCCACAAGCTGTAATTGATAATAGTAAAGGGACGTTGAAACAAAATACTGGGTACTAAGCTCCCTTACATTCAATATTTTTTACTAAGCAAGCAAGCAAGCAAGCAAGCAAGCAAGCAAGCAAGCAAGCAAGCAAGCAAGCAAGCAAGCAAGCAAGCGGTTAAGTGAATATAACACTTAACCGCTTTTTTATTGCGGCATAATATTCTTATTTTTTTGTGTAATCTTTTATGGAAAAGAAAAAAATAATCATCTTATATTAAAATAAGCCCTATTTTGGGGCTTACTGATTAGATAGTTATTATAAACCCTATAAACTTAGATGCATGAGAAGTGTTTTATGTGCACTTGCAATAACGATTTTACTTATTCTATTGTCTAATAAGCTTGTCTATCAGGATATGCCCTTAACAAACCGTGCGGCATTTTCAACCGAAGTAAATCGCCATAAAAAAGACATCAGAAGTATCTTGATAACTGACAGTAATTTTTTGGATTTAAGTTTTTTTGATACTATTTTAAACGAGAATAGAATTCTCATGCTGGGAGAAATGCTGCATAGCGATGGCGAAACCTTTAAAGCGAAAGCAAGGCTCATCCGCTATCTTCATGAATATCTGGGATATGAAGTTGTCTTATACGAGGCAGGACAGTATGATATGTGGATGATGAATGCGCAGTTGGATACCCTGAAGGATAAGGCCTTGGAAAAAAGAATTGGTGGCGTTGGTCTGTTTGACTTTTGGTGGCAAAATCAGGAAAACGAGCGCCTTTTAAGCTATTATAAAAGTACAAAATCGACAGAAAATCCGATTAGCCTCGGTGGATTTGATATCCAGTTTTCAGGTAGGGAATTAGCCGGTAAACGAGCTAGATTATTGGAAGATTTCTTACTTAAAAACGGGATCGATTCGACCAAGTATCCATTATTGAAAAAAAATAGTAATAAGCTGGAGTATCTAATTTACGAACGTTTTGCCAGCAAGCATCTCGATGCGAAGCAAAAGAAACAATTTCTAGCAGAATTGGACGGGTTGAGCCGTATGGTCCGGGCGACTAAACCGGACGTGGAACAGCTGATTTATAGCCGATACCTGTCAGACATGAAAAATAACTTTGACAAATCATGGCGCTATAAAACCGGGTCGATGCAGAGCATGCATTTTAGGGATTCCCTGATGGCAGAAAATCTAATCTATCAAATCGATTCCGTCTATGTAGGTAAAAAGATTATTGTCTGGTGTGCCAATATCCATAGTTTTTCTGCTCCATACAACAGGGAATATCTTCCTCTCGGTGCTTATATAAAAAGGAGATATGGGAATCAAGCTTACAGTTTAGATTTTACTTCCTATGGACGATATAATAAAACTGGTCGGGTTGTCGATCGCGTGGGTAAAATGGCTATAGAAAATATATTTCATGCCACCAAATCGCCTTATTTCTTTTTAGATCTTCGGCAACTGCCCAACAATAGTATTTTCAAACAGAATTTTAGTTCAGTCATCAATCAGGGAATTGATGAAAATAGAAAATGGTACGAATTTATCGACGGCATTTTCTATATCGATATTAATAAAGATCCAATTTACCGCTAACAAAAATGGAAAGTATCCGCACAAATCAACTTAGTTTTAAAATAGGCTCGAAAACAATCTTGGATAACATCAGTCTGCAGGTTCCGGACAAAGGTGTTTATGGCTATCTCGGGCGAAATGGGGCTGGAAAATCGACAACGATCAAACTACTTTTAGGCCTGTTGGAGGACCAGACAGATGCGATTTTTATTCAGGGAAATAGTCTTAAGTCCAATCGCACACGTATCTATGCAAATGTTGGAAACCTGATCGAATCGCCTTGTTATTATACGAAACTGACCGTTTTTGAAAATTTAAAGTACTTGGATATCATCCATAACAAAGGTAATAAACGCATTGATGAAGTGCTGGAGATGGTGGATCTTCATCGGGAGAAAAAGAAAAAAACAAGTGCTTTGTCCATGGGGATGAAACAACGGTTGGGGATTGCAATGGCTATATTCCACGACCCGCAATTACTCATTTTGGATGAACCATTAAATGGTCTCGATCCACAGGGAATTGTCGAAATGCGCAATTTGTTTTGTCATCTCAACGAACAGGGAAAAACGATCTTTCTTTCAAGTCATATTTTGAGTGAGCTTGAAAAAATAGCGACACACATTGGTATCATTGAAGGTGGGAAAATGATTTTCCAGGGAACCAAACAGGAGTTGCTGGGACAGGTTGACCGAGAAGTTTACCTACGTACAGCCAGTCCCGAAGCAACAGCTTCGGTTTTACGAAATAGCGGTTTTTCTGGTGTTAAAATCGAAGGAGAAAACGTTGCCGTCACTATCGGCGATGATCTGCAATTTGATCTTATGATCAAATCTTTGGTCGAAAAGCAGATTGATATTTATGGATTGGAATCCCGTAGTGCTGATCTTGAACAAATTTTTATAAACTTAATCGCTCGCGCAAATGGCTAATACATTTTATACTGCTTTTTTGTCTGAAAAGTACAAACTTCTTCGTAATAGGGAAATTTTTGGAGTTCTCATCGCACCTATGCTGCTCATTTTTGCGATAATCGCTTATATTATCTATGATATTGTCAATTCGGGTGGTGCCAGTGCTATTCCCAATCCTTGGAAAGTCTTATTGGGTCGATATGTATTTCAATTTTTTTATTTACTCTATCCCATTCTTGTCGCATTGTTTGTATATGCTTGTTGTGATGTAGAGTATAAGAATAACAATTATAAAATACTCTTTACCCTGCCCATCAGTAAATCGAATATTTTCTTTTCCAAAGCTCTCTTTATCCTGCTGACCTTACTGTTTTCAATACTCTTTGCTTATGCTGCATTTCTGATCAGTGGTTATCTGCTCAGCCTGATTTACCCCGTACTGGGGTTTCAGAATTATGATTTTAGGGTCGTAATCTTTTATACGTTTTTGAAACTTTTTATTTCGCTCTCGGCTATCGCTATGATTCAGCTTGCACTGAGCCTATTGTTCAGAAGTTTTATCTACCCAATTGGAGTAGGCATGTTTATGTTGGTCTTTTCCGTGCTTGTCGCACAGAAAAGTTTTTCGGATTTTATCCCTTATACAGGTGCCTATAATGCGGTAATGAATATCTTATCCGAGAATGATTCCTTTGCACGACTAGACTATAGCAACATGCTGATGCTCGCCATATTTCTATTGATCAGTTTTTACTTATTCAAGCGGAAAGGACAGTTTTAATTTGTAGGCACACCTGATCGGCTATTTTTTATCAAGTTCTTTTTTATAAGTACTCGGGGACTGGCCATATTTCTTTTTAAAGGCCGAAGCGAAATAGGATGCGGAGGAAAAACCGACACTGCTAAATATTTCGTTGATGTTTAGTCCTTCAGCCATAAGGCTTTTGGCTTTCTTTAATCTTCGCTCGATAATGTATTCATTGACGCTGCAGTCAAGTAACTGTTTGACTTTACGGTATAGTTGCACGCGGGAGAGGTGGAGCTCGTTGGCAATGCCATCAACACTCAATCGCGGGTCTGACAATTTGGATTCGACAATCGCAGAAAAATTATTCAGAAAACGTCTATCGTTATCATTGACCTGCTCCGCTTGAGCGCTATCAAACTGTTCCACATTGCTGCTGTATTTTTCTTTAAGCTGATGGCGTGACTGTAGGATGTTTGAAATGCGTGTCCGCAGTAATTCAGCATTGAAAGGTTTAGTAATGTAGTCATCGGCCATTAATTTACTTCCTTCGAGCATAGTATCTTCATTGGCGAGTGCACTCAGTAAGATGACGGGAATATGTGCGGTCTGATAAAATGCTTTGATGTCCTTTAGAATATCCAGACCGCTACCATCAGGAAGCATAATATCCGTAATTACTAGATCTGGAAAATGTGTCTTCAACATTCCATTGGCTTGTTGTACATCTTTTGCCAGGAAAAGATTGTAATCCCTTTCTAAGAGGGAGTGGAGATAATCTCTGATTTCATCATTATCTTCGACGACCATAATACTTTTTGATTTGTTGGATCGAAAAGAAAGATTGTTGTCTACCATCTTTCGTGTGGCGTCCAATATGTCGTCTTGTTGAAACAGCGGTTTTTCTCCTTTGTCGAAATCGGCCAGTTCAGCAGGTTCGTAGTGACTATTTCCAATTGGCATACGTAGGGTGAATATCGACCCATGACCGGGTTTGCTACTCACGGTGATCTGGCCATGATGCAGTTCGATGATCTGTTTGCTGTATGCGAGGCCGATACCCGAGCCATTTCGACTGCTGGCTCCCTGATAAAAAGGATCAAAAATATGCTCAATATCACTTGGGGCAATCCCCAGGCCATTATCTAATACACGTAGATAGAAATAGTCTTTGAAATTGTTTTCTTCCAATATAATTTCAATTCTGCCACTTGCCGCCGTATGTTTGATCGCGTTGGACAATAAGTTGGATAAGACCTGTTCCATGAGGTATTCGTCCATCCAAACCTCTTTCAAGCTTGTTTTGTTGACATAACTGACGGAGATCCTGTTTTTCTTAAATAAGGGTTTGAAACTACCTATTACCTGCTGAATAAATGGGTCAATGTAAACGATGGCCGCATGTAGCTTAATCTTCGATTTACTGATGCGATGGATATCAATAAGGTCGCTGACCAAACGTTGTAGTTTTTTTGCATTCCGTTTGATGCGCGACAACTGTTCTCTGACCTCTTCGGTAAGATCTTTTCGTAATTCAAGGTCCTCGATAGGTGCGATGATAAGGGTCAGCGGGGTTTTAAATTCATGCGAGATATTGGTAAAGAAATTATTTTTGATTTCTGCCGCTTGCTGAATTTGACTGTTCATTTCGACGATCTGTTTTTGTTGCGCAAGAATCTCGCTATTCTGGATTTCCAGATGTTTGTTCTTTTCCCAGTTGCTTCTGATCACGATAATAGAAATTCCACCAAAGACAACAGCTAGCACCAAGCTAACGACCAATACATTAAGAACGGACTTTTGGCTTTGGTAAATCTTATTCTGTTCCGTAATGAACTCCTGTCTTTTGTCAATATCGAGCTGCTGTTGTTTTATTTTATCCGACTGCAGGGCAAGCAACTCCGCGTTGGTTTTATCGATGACAGAGGTTGCGAGTATATTTTCGCGGCGGTAGTTTTGGTGGTTGATGATAGCCAAGGCCGTTCGAATGGCTTCGGCCCCGCCAGTGGGGTAGAGTATGGACGCAAACATTTTGCCCTGTATGATCTGTTCAAGACCATTTCCGGGACCAGGAAGAGCATCAACACCAATTATCTTAATGTCCTTTTTGATCTGGGCCTCGTCCAATGCTTTTTTTACCCCCATGGCCATCTGATCATTGAATGTAAAGATGATATCACTCTGGCTCATGACGTTTATATGCTTACGCATTTCCAGATAGGATTTATTTTTCTCCCAGCCGCCGTGAATGACGCCGCTCACCCTAATCATTGTGGTATCTCCAATTTGCTGCATAAAGCCTTTTTCACGCTCTATTGAAGCCGAGGTGCCCGATAGCCCTGTGACTAATCCGACCGAACCCTTTCCTTGTAAAATCGTGCGGCTATATTGACCGGCCAGTTTCCCGATAGCAAGATTGTCTGCCCCCACATAGGCATTGTATTGGCCCGAAGACGTCTTACGGTCAGTTACGATGACGGGTATATTGCGTTGAAATACAGAATCTACTATAGGGGTAAGGGGCTCGGCCTCATTTGGGGATACAATCAGAAGATCGATATCCTGTTTGACTAATTCACGAATTTGATTGATCTGCACATTATTGTCGCCATGTGCGTCGCTATAAAGAAATTCAATATCGGGATTGAAGGAAAGTTCCCTTTTCATTTCTTCGAGCATGGTTTGTCGCCAGGCATCGTTTCCGATACACTGCGAAAAAGCGATGACCTGCTTTTTCTTCCGGACCATTGGTTGACATCCACAAAAAAGAAGCAAGGTCAATATGCCACCATAAATGAAATATTTTCCCATGATTTTTCCCCCTTAAATATCCGAATATACATTATTTAGATTTTTTGGGGTAATAGTGGTTGTGTTAGTGTATATTTTACACTAAAATAGGAACCTTCAAAAATGTATCATTTTCTAAATTTTCTGTTTAAAAAGTGAAAGTTTTGAAAAGTAAAATGAATGTAAGTGTTAGATTTTTAGTGTTTTATTGTTTTTTAAAAAATGTTACATAAATAAATGTTTTTGCGAAGTCCAAATTTAAGTTAAGATGAATCACGTGTTAAATTTGGATTAATCAATTATAGATCATCACATGAACAAAAACACGGTATTAGCTTGGTCCTTTGTAGTGGCTTTAGGCGGATTTTTATTTGGATTTGATACAGCGGTTATTTCGGGAGCAGAAAAGGCCGTTCAGGAGCACTGGCATTTAAGTGAGTTTCAGCATGGACTGACAATGGCCATCGCCTTGATTGGGACAGTTGTCGGCGCAGCATTAGGTGCACTGCCTTCCGATAAATTAGGCCGTAAAAATACCTTATTTGCTGTTGCAGCCCTTTACTTTATTTCAGCGATTGGTAGTGCACTGGCGAATGACTGGACGATATTTATTTTATTCCGCTTTTTGGGTGGTATAGGTGTTGGTGTCTCTTCGGTAACTGCACCAATCTATATATCGGAAATTTCCCCGGCGGCATCGCGGGGAAAATTGGTCGGACTTTTCCAGTTCAACGTTGTATTGGGGATCTTGATTGCCTATCTGTCCAATTACTTTATCGGTCAGATAGGAGAAGAGTCCTGGCGCTGGATGTTAGGCGTACAGTGTTTTCCGTCCCTGTTATTCTTCTGTTTGATCTTTCTCATTCCGGAAAGTCCGAGATGGTTGCTCCTGCACAGAGGTAATTTAGCCGAGGCAACACGGATTATGAAAAAAATTAATTCGGATGGTTACGAGCTGGAGATTTCAAAAATTCAGGAGTCCAAAAACAATTCCACAGGAGAAGGCAAGCTCTTCGTTCGCGAAAATGCCAAACCTATTTTATTGGCCTTTTGTTTTGCGCTGTTCAATCAAGTTTCAGGTGTCAACGCGATTATATATTATGCGCCCCGTGTATTTGAAATGGCTGGTTTAGGCTCACAGAGTTCATTGCTTTCGACAGTAGGTATAGGGGTTGTCAATTTTATTTTTACATTGCTGGCGATCAATTTCATCGATAAGGTCGGCAGAAGAAAATTAATGTTGGTGGGTTCGATCGGGCTGATTGTTTCATTGGCGCTCGTTTCCCATGCTTTTTACACCAGCCAGACAACAGGTTTTGCAATCACCATCTATCTAATGAGTTTTATTGCCTTTTTTGCATTCTCGCAAGGCGCCGTGATTTGGGTGTTTATTTCAGAAATTTTTCCGAACGATGTCCGCGCTAAAGGGCAGACATTCGGCAGCTTGACACATTGGGTGATGGCGGCAATTATTACCTTTTGTTTTCCTGCATTGACGGAAATGCTAGGCGGCGGCGGTACATTCTTGATTTTTGCACTATTTATGGTTTTACAGCTTATTTATGTACTGAAGTTTATGCCAGAGACAAAAGGGAAGTCGCTGGAAGATCTTGGGCATACCATCAATTTGCATTAGTCTTTAGCTAGACTACGCTAATAGACGTCGGAGTAGCCATGATGCGACTGGCGCCTGTCTAAAGTTATTTAATCAATGACAATGTGATCGCATGTTGTGTGTATTGTCAACATTGAATTTAAAGGGAAATAAAATAATCAATTCGTTACATGGCTTTTGGCGCTCGGCCGAAGCTTTGTGAAAAAAGAAGAAATATGAAAAACGGAGAAAAATCAATACAGGGTATTTGTTTTGGCGAGGTTCTTTGGGATAATCTTCCTACAGGTAAAAAATTAGGCGGTGCACCTTTGAATGTGGCTTATCACCTCAATAAACTGGGTGTTACTACGCGTATGCTAACACGTATAGGGCGTGATGAAAATGGTTATGAACTACGTAAGGTATGTGAGGATCTGGGTATCCCGACCGATTTCTTCCAGTACGATGGGTTGTTGCCGACCTCAACCGTAGAGGTTTCGATCGATGCCAAACGTGACGTGCATTACGATATCGTTTATCCGGTTGCTTGGGATAGAATAGCGGTGGACAATGTTGTTCTGGATGCCGTTGCCACGGTGGACTTTTTGGTATATGGCAGTCTGGCCTGTCGGGATGAAGTAAGCTTTCAAAGCTTACTGTTATTGCTTGAAAAGGCCCGCTTTCGGGTGATGGATGTCAACCTGCGTACACCTTATTTTGGTCCGGAAAAAATACATACACTGTTGACATATGCTGATTTTGTGAAAATGAATGCCGAGGAGCTGCATGTTATTTCCGAATGGAATGGCGCTACGGAAGCCTATACCGATCAACAGCGTGTAGACTTGATCATGGCGCGTTTTGCAATTCAGGAGGCAATTGTAACCTATGGTGCAGATGGAGCGGTGTATCATTATAAAAAAGATAATATCAGTTATCATTTTCCCGCCTTGAAAGTTCAGGTAGAAGATACAATCGGAAGTGGTGATTCGTTTTTGGCAGCTTTCTTAACAAAGAGGTTTCAGATGCAGGAAGGTGTTCAGCTGGAGGAAGTATTGGAATTTGCAGCGACCCTGAGTGGGTTTGTGACACAGAGCCGGGGGGCTTGTCCTGAATATAACGATGAGGTCATCAATCGATTTCAATGGTTGCATCCGATCTTCAATGGATCTCAGAAGCAACAGTAAGTATACTGCTTCTTTAAGAAGCAGTATACACGCTATCATAGTAAAATAATCAATCTAAATAATTAACCATTTACTCATAACCAATTATGTTTACAAGACAGAAAGCGATGCTGCTCCCGTCTTTGGCACTTTTTTCTGTTGTCGCATTTGCGCAGCAGACTGAAATCCGGGGAAGGATTACGGATAGTGGGACAGCAGCACCTATAGTGGGGGCATCTTTAGTGGTGAAGGGAACCACAATAGCCACCAAGACAAATGAAAAGGGAGAATTCGTCCTCCAGACTTCGGGCAATCAGAGCACATTGGAAATAAGTTATGTCGGCTATGCTACTCAGACAATTTCTGTAGCCGGAAGAAAGTTTCTCGATATTCAGCTTGCGAGCACCGAAAAAGGACTCGATGAAGTAGTTGTTACGGGATATCAAACGGAACGGAAGAAGGATTTGACGGGTGCAGTGAGCGTTGTTAATGTTGCTGAGATGATGAAGGCTCCGGAAAATAACCCGATGAAAGCGCTGCAAGGAAGGGTAGCTGGTATGACAGTAACTTCGGATGGTAGTCCAAGTGGAGCGGCAACAGTGCGTATGCGCGGAATCAGTTCCATCAACAGTAGTCAAGATCCCTTGTATGTCATTGATGGAACCCCCACACAGGGAGGAATGCATGAACTTAATGCGAATGATATCGAAAGTATTCAGGTTTTAAAGGACGCTTCTTCGGCGAGTATCTATGGCTCACGCGCAGCGAATGGTGTTATTGTCATCACGACAAAAAAAGGAAAGATAGGTGCCCCTAAACTTACAGTAGACGCCTATGCCACCAGTACGCATTTTAATAATCGCATGAAAGTGCTGGACGCACAACAATATGGTCGTGCACTATGGCAGGCAACCATCAATAACGGTGGAAACCCCAATGGAAATAATATTGGTTATCAGTTTGAATGGAATAACGACGCCAATGGCGTGCCGCAGCTCAATACTGTTTTTGTTTCCAAATATATTGATCGTGAACATACGATGTATGCTTCCGATACCGATTGGTTTAAGGAAGTTTCGAAACCAGGACTGCAACAGTCATACAATGCGACATTGAGCTCCGGAACAGAAAAATCCAGCTCCTTTTTCTCTTTAGGTTATTTGCACAACAGCGGGACACTCCGTTACACTGATTTCCAGAGAATATCCGCCCGGATGAATGCTGACTACAAATTGTTTGATGGAAAACTGGTTGTTGGTGAGAATTTTACGGTAAACAATACCGGTGAAGTGCAGGTACCTGGCGATGTGCTTGACCTTTCGTTGAAAGCATTACCCATTATTCCTGTCCATACAGTAGATGGAATAGGCTGGGGGGGACCAGCATTAGGAATGAACGACCGCCATAATCCAATGCGTGTACTTTACGACAATCGAAATAATAAATACAATTATTGGCGCTTGTTTGGAAATGCCTATGCCGATTTACAGCTAATAAAAGATCTGCATGTTCGAACCAGTTATGGCCTGGATTACAGTAATTTTTACAAACGTAACTTGGAAGTATCTTATCGCTCGGGATTTATGAACAGCAGCCGAAGTGGCGTTAATATGGAGCAGTCTCATGGGATGAAGTGGACTTGGTCCAATACAGCGACTTATCGGAAGACGATCGACAAACATACTCTAGATGTGCTAGCTGGTATCGAAATGAACCGTCAGAACGATATTAATTTTAACGCGTATACTGCTGGTAATGGTGCATTTGCCATAGAGACTCCAGAGTACATGTGGCCGGGTGTGAGTACCGGTACAGCAGCAGTAGGAGGTGGCTCTACAGGCTTCTCGTTGCTATCCTATTTTGGAAAAGCCAATTATTCCTATGACGAGCGTTATCTGGCTTCTTTCACCGTACGGCACGATGGCTCTTCCCGCTTCGGTAAAAATAACCGTTTTGCCACTTTCCCAGCGCTAACGGCAGGCTGGCGAATATCTTCTGAACACTTTATGGCAAGTACAAAAAATTATATTTCTGACCTCAAGCTACGGGTTGGATGGGGGCAGACAGGTAACCAAGGGATAGGTAATCTGGCTACCTATGCGCTGTTCGTCCCCGAATATGGGGTTGGTGATCCCACATGGAACATCGTGGATGGTACAGCATACGATCTCTCGGGTACAGGAACTGGAAAATTACCATCGGGATACCGCAAAATCCAAACGGAAAATAATGATCTGAAATGGGAAACCACAACGCAGACGAATATTGGCTTGGACTTTTCACTGTTTAAACAAAGTCTCTATGGTTCGATTGACTGGTATGTCAAAGCAACAAAAGATATGTTGATCAATCCAGCCTACATCGGTGTGGTCGGAGAGGGCGGTTACCGCTGGGCAAATGGTGCATCCATGGAAAATAAAGGTTTGGACGTATCGGCCGGATATCGTAATAAAACATCCTTTGGACTGGATTATGATGTGATGGCTGTCTTCTCGACGTATAAAAATAAGGTGACACATTTGCCCGAAGCAGTAGAAAACTCCTATGGCGGTCGTCAAGGGGATAATATTATCGGCCGGCCGCTGGGATCATTTTATGGCTATGTCACCGACGGTATTTTTCAGAATCAGGACGAGGTGGATGCGCACGTCAATCAGACCGGTAAGGGGATTGGACGCTTACGTTATGTGAATGTATATGATGCGGACAATCAGATCACGGACATGGACCGTACTTGGATCGGTAGTCCTCATCCTGATTTTTCTTATAGTTTGAACATTGTGCTAAAATATAAAGGTTTTGACCTATCTGCGTACTTTCAGGGGGTACAGGGAATAGATGTTGAGAACTGGTTAAAAAAACAAACGGACTTCTGGAGTGTGGACGACGTCAATTCCAATAAAGGTGTACGTCTGCTCAATGCTTGGACACCACAGAATCCAATATCAACGATTCCCGCCTTACAGACGACAAACAACAATGACGAGGGCCGCCTGTCAAATTACTTTATCGAGAATGGATCTTATATGAAACTCCGAAATCTGTCTTTGGGCTATACCTTGCCAACAGCAACAGCCTCACGTCTGCGTATGAGCCGGCTAAGAATCTATGTCACCGGTCAGAACCTATTTACTGTTAAGTCAAAGAATTTTACAGGTGTAGATCCTGAAAATGTAGGTTGGGGTTATCCAATTCCAACGACCTGGACAGCCGGGGTAAATATTGGATTTTAAAAAGGGGAGAAATAAGGCTATACACTTATAAATAATTTATACGGATGAAAAAAATAACCACTAAAATAGCGATACTTATGGTTCTTGCTGGACTACTTCCAGGATGTACCAAATTTTTGGATCAAACACCCAATGGTGTGCTGAGCTCCGATCAGGTTAAGGAGCCAGAACGATTATTGACAGCGACCTATGCCGCTTTGGGCAATGATCATTATGATGTCCCTTTTAGCTTATGGCCCTATGGTACGGTTCGGTCGGACGATGCTTATAAAGGCGGATCGGGGCCACAGGATATCCAGACCTTTCATTTTCTTGAGGTCTCCAATAACATTACAACTAATTTCGCGGAGTTGGATAAATTATGGTTTCAGTTGTACGTTGCAATTTCGCGTGCCAATACGACAATTAAGACCATACAGGAAATGGATAATTTCGATGGGAAAGAAGAAAAACTGGGGGAAGCACGTTTTCTGCGGGGGCATTTTTACTTTATGCTAAAGATCCTTTTCAAATATGTGCCTTATATCGATGAAAATGTACCAGTAGACAGCTATGAAACCGTATCGAATAGGGCCTTGACTAACGATGCGCTATGGCAAAAGATTGTGGAGGATTTTCAGTATGCTGTAGATCATCTCCCGGCGGTACAAACGGAGGTGGGGCGCGCCAATCGTGTTGCTGCTGCGGCATATCTTGCCAAAACCTATCTCTATAAAGGATATCGTCAGGACAATGCCGAACGTAATTTGGTGACAGGTATCGATGCGGGAGATTTGGAAAAGGTTGTACAAAATACGGATATTGTGCTTTCATCGAACCATACGCTGGAAACCGACTTTGCTTTTAACTTCTTGCCGGGCAAATATGAAAATGGGACGGAAGCCCTGTTTTCAGTTCAGTTTTCAAAAGATGACGGGACAAAATTTGGGCGTGTTAACTTTTCTGATGTGCTCTCTGTACCTATGGGGGTAGGATGCTGTGATTTCAATAAACCAAGTCAAAGTCTTGTCAATGCATTTCGCACAACGGGTAAAGGTCTGCCACTGGATAATTATAATGCGTTGAATAGCTTTAATACCTCCGAGAAGTATGATCCAAGGTTATTTCATACGGTTGCAATTCCAGGCTTACCGTACAAGTATAGTAGCAAAAGAACATACGAAGAAAGCTGGAATCGTAATCCTGCGGAGTATGCTGTTTATGCATCGTTAAAAGAAAATGTTGATCCCGACTGTGATTGTTTCGTTCCGATGGTACCCTTCTATGCGAATACAAAGAATCGAATTGTATTGCGCTTTGCCGATGTACTGTTGATGCGGGCAGAGGCGCTTATCGAGCTGCATCGTTCGGCTGAAGCACTGCCATTGATAAACCAAGTGCGTACGCGGGCAAAAAATAGTACTGCACTGACGGGCTATGCTAATGATAAAATGCTGATCGAGACGTACAAAAATGGAGATAATATTGTGTGGAACGAAGAAAATGCCCGCAAGGCGTTACGTTGGGAAAGACGCTTGGAGCTTGCGATGGAAAACGGAAGATTCTTTGATCTGGTACGTTGGGGAATTGCCGACCAGGCCATGAATGCTTATTATGATGTAGAAAAGTCACGTCGATCTTATTATTCTTCGGCACATTTTACAGCAGATAGGAACGAATATCTGCCGATTCCCGAAGCACAGATCAGATTGAGTAAATATCTGTATAAACAAAATCCAGGCTATTAAACAGGCATTTATTGCTGAACGACCATCATAACCAATTATTCCAATGAACACATTAAACAATTATATAAAAGTAGGGATTACTATCCTGCTTATTGGGCTTCTCGCTGCCTGCAAGCGTGATGCCGATAGTACATTCAATTTGAGCGCAGATGTCGATGTACTTTCTTTCAAGGTCGGAAATACTGTTGGGAAAGTAGATCAGGCAAAAGGTACCATTCTTGTTATGGTTCCTGAAGGTACAGATCTTTCGGCGGTGGCTCCGACAATTGAATTGCCCAGCAATGCCAAGGTTTCTCCAGCTTCAGGCATCGCCCAGAATTTTTCATTTTCTGGTACAACACCGATTACTTACCGCGTGTTTAATGGTAATCTATTTAATACCTACCAAGTAACCGTCAAAGAAATCAAAGCGGAAATAACAGCATTCCGCATCGGAGAAAAAGCAGGGATCATTGATCAGAAAAATAAAAGCATTAAAATTTATCTACCCCTGGGGACAGACCTGAAGAACCTGTCACCTGCGATAGAATTTACAGCCGGAGCGAGCATAACGCCCAATCAGAGTGCGCCCGTGGATTTAAGTTCCCCAATAAAATACAGCCTTGCTTATATGGGGCAAGTTTTCCAATACACCGTAACTGCCCTATTGGGTACAGAACCTAAACAAATCCTTATGATTTATAATGGTGAAACCAGCGTTCCACATTTCGACGGGCTAGGGGTGAGTACGGTAGATTCGCCTTATCCCAATCCGAAAACCACTGGAATTAATGCAACACCTTTCTGTGCGTCGTTTGTGCGAGATAATAAAACTGGTGAAGGCTGGCACGGTGGAGCACTCTGGAATGCAAATAAAGTAACTATCAATCCGGCAGAATACGGGCGTTTCTCGATGATGGTATTGAAAGATGTTGCTGGTGATGTGCAATTGGAAATTCAATCGGATGGTGAACAGAATAAGGATTGGTTGCGTGCCAATTATTCGAAAGATCATATCGGTGAGTGGCAAGAATTGGTTTTTCAGATTCCTGCCGGCAGAAAAGCTATCATTAACAATATACTTGTGATGCCGCATGAACATCCTAATGGACAGCCCGTGGCATTTCCTTCCCAACGGATGTACTGGGACGAATTGAAAGCATTACCTAAAGAATAATCGAATACAAGTAAAACAAGCTATTATAAAAATAAGCTATGATAGATAATAAGGGATTAATAGAAAGATTTAAATCATGAGACTAAAAATATATTTGCTTCCGACAGTATTCTTACTCAGCTTGTTGACAAGTTGCAAGAATAGCGACGAGAGTTCGACAGGAGGAGATAAGCCCTTAGCAATACAGCCTGTGGACAGTTCTACGGCTTGTATTTCGGGGCAGGAGGCTGGCCCCTATCGAAGGTTCTATAGGCCCCAGCAGGGTTTCGTAGGTGATCCCATGCCTTACTACAATGCCAGCGATAAAAAGTTCTACTTGTTTTATCTCTATGAAAATGCCAACAGACACCCAATTTATAGCACGCGAACAAGTGATTTTGGAACATTTGAGGGCTATACCGAAGTATTGTCGTCGGGCGCTGTGGGGAGTCAGGATGAATGGATCGGAACAGGAAGTTTTATCAAAAAAGGAACATTGTATTACTGTTTCTATACAGGTCATAACAGTGTTTTTACTCCAGCAGAAAAGATCATGTTGGCGACGTCCACTGATTTAATGAATTGGACTAAGCAACCAGCTATGGCACTGCAGGCTGCAGCGGGCTATGATCGAAATAATTTTCGGGATCCACAGGTTTATTGGGATGAAAGCCGAAATGCCTACGTCATGCTAGTCACGACGCGAAAAGACGGAAAAGGAGCACTGGCACGTTATCAGTCAACCGATTTAAGCAGTTGGTCTGAGATTGAACCGCTCGTTGCTACCATAGGGACAGTGGAAAAATATGGCATCGAAACAGATGCTGAACTATTGGAATGCCCGGATCTATTTAAACTGGGCAATAAATGGTATCTCTTGTTTTCGCGGATCAACCGGGATGAACATCGCAAGACATTTTATCGTGTTGCGGATTCTCCGGACGGCCCCTGGACGATCTGTCGGGATAACGAAGGACATCATGAAACTTTTGACGGACGCTATCTCTATGCGGGCAAAACGGCTAGCGATGGTACGATACGTTATCTTTCGGGATGGTGTTCTACTGGGCAAACCGTAAATAATAACAACGAACTGCCCTGGGCTGGAAATTTAATTTCACACCAGTTGGTTCAGGGAGCTTCAGGACGTTTATATCCTAAAATTCCGGAAGCCCTAAACAGTAAATTCAATAAGGAAGTCGCCTTTGAAAAACTGAGCAATGTTGGTCAAGTTTCCGAATTGAATAAATCCTATAGTTTGACAGCGCAACCGGGCGGAAGAAGTTATGCACAATTTAACCGGAACACTTCATCCGTTAAAATGACAATGACCATTGATGCTTCCCAATCCAGTCAATTTGGTTTTTCATTTGGCGCATGTGATGATCCGACCGAATTGTATAGCATTGCTTTTGATCTGACTTCATCCAATCGTTGGAATATGCCCGCACTGTTTATGAACAAGGAGGCACGCGATGGCGGAGGAAGTAAAACAGAGCTCAATTTTACGCCACTTACAGTACCGACCAACCGGATTTTTAACGTGAAAATTATTATTGAAAAATCGATTGGTATCGTATATGTGAATGATCGTGTTGCTTTTACCAACCGGATCTATAAAATGGATCAAAACCCTTGGACTATTTTCGCGGATCAAGGAACAATAAAAGTGAATGAGTTGAAAATCGAAAAATCTTCCTGACAATTTATAGGATATTTGCTTAGTGGAGCAAACAATAACCTAATTAGAAATGTAAACAAAAGAACAATGATAAGATTAAAGAAATACGGTGTTTTAATGCTCCTGCTAGGTGTTTTTGGTACAAGTCTGGCACAGACGAGACAGCATAAACAAGGGGATCCGGAAGAGAAGTATCGCCCACTTTACCATTTTACCCCACAGCAGGGCTGGATGAACGATCCCAATGGACTGGTCTATTTGAACGGTAATTATCATCTTTTTTTTCAGCATAATCCCGAAAAGCCCGTTTGGGGGCCTATGCATTGGGGTCATGCGATCAGTAAAGATTTAATCCATTGGGACGAGCGGAAGATCGCATTGTACCCCGACAGTTTAGGAACTATTTTCTCTGGTAGCGCAGTGATCGATAAAGACAACACGGCAGGTTTTGGAAAAGGTGCTATGGTTGCCATTTTTACCCATCACAATCATCAGGAAGAGGATCGAAAAACAGGATTGCATCAAAATCAAAGTTTGGCTTATAGTTTGGACCAGGGCCTTACTTGGACAAAGTATAAAGGAAATCCAGTTTTGCCGAATCCTGGTATATGGGATTTTAGAGATCCAAAGGTGATGTGGCATGCGCATAGCCAACGTTGGATTATGACCTTAGCTACCAAAGATTGTATTACTTTCTATTCTTCCAAAGATTTGAAAACATGGCAGAAAGAAAGTGAGTTTGGCAAAGAGTTGGGGGCTCATGGCGGTGTCTGGGAATGCCCTGATCTTATCCCCATGGACTATAAAGGAGCTATAAAATGGGTTTTGTTGGTCAGCATCAATCCAGGTGGACCCAACGGTGGTTCTGTAACACAATATTTTGTGGGTGACTTCGATGGACATCAGTTCCGAACAGCGGATACTAAAATAAAGTGGTTGGATTGGGGACCCGATAATTATGCCGGCGTAACTTGGAGTAATCTAGGGGATAGGCACCTGATGATTGGCTGGATGAGCAACTGGCAATATGCCAATGTGGTACCCACTACAAAATGGCGTTCTTCCTCAACTATACCCCGTGTTTTATCGTTGGATAAAATTGGACAGTCGTTCTATGTTGCAAGTACGGCGCCCAAAGAAATTGAAACTGCATTCCGACCGCTTAAAAAATACCATGGCGGCGGAAAGAAGGAAGTTTCGTTCGGGCAACATCTCCCGCAAGCGTACCGTTTGGACCTCAGAGATTTGAAGCAGCAGTCTTTTAAAGTGATCCTGTCAAATGAATCTGGTGACGAATTGGTTATTGGTTATCGTGAAGACCAAAATGCATATTACATCGATCGCTCTAAGTCCGGTGAAGTGTCGTTTAATGAGGAATTCCCAAAGATAGCTTCAGCACAACGCCTGCTGAACAACGGAACGCTCTCTTTCAGCTTGTATGTTGATGTGAGCTCTGTGGAGCTTTTTGCGGATCGAGGACTAACGGTAATGACCAGTTTATTTTTTCCGAACAGGCCGATAACCAAGCTGCGTATCGTTGGGGACAAAAAGTTGGAGTTTCAGGAAATCGGTATTTCTGCATTTAAGAGATAAAACCCAAATTTACACGATTAAAGCGATCCCCGTTTTCACGAGGGATCGCTTTATGGTTTACACTATTCCATATTATTGGTCTGATTTAAATGTACAGGCATTAGGGTGGGAAAAGTCCATGCAAAATGATTTTTCCTGTAGACAATAGGACGATACATCAAGAGGTAAGAATCAAATTGGTGAGTTTTATAAATATCCTTCATGGCTTCCAATAGATTGGACGGCCAGACACCCGCTGCCAGGTTCAGCGTATCGACATCAGGATTGTAAAACCAGGGCCATTCTGTTGGATGTTGATTGTAATAGTATAGATATTCAATGGCCTTTCTGACCGATTTTCCAGCTTTCGAGACCGTAAATAGGTTTTCCCCTGTTGCATTGTATATACACCACATGGAAGCTGTCAGTGGAGCTAGCGAGAAGTATGTATACCATAAACCTTTCTCTTCCCGCTTTACTTCTTCAATAAGATGACCATCCGCTGCGATCTTTTCAAAAAGATCATTCTTAATCAGTGCTATTGTAAAAGAAAGTTCCTTTTGGTCATCAAGAAAATTTGCCGAAAGTAAATTTGCAAACCTTGCCCAATCAGCAATATTATTTGGTCTTTCACGTAAGAAATGTGTCGCTTTTTGATAGACGTTGATCGTCCAGTTTTTAAACTGATTAAGATCGTTCTCTGCCCAGAACGGATCGTTTTTAAGAAGTTCAGCCGCAATCATTAATCCGGCACCTGCATAAGAAAGAACAACTGGCCCGTCAAACTGGGAATATTTTTTATTGATGGTGGCCCAAGCATTCATGAAGTATAGGGCTTTTTGTACATATTTCTTTTCCCCGTTCAACGTATAGGCGAGGGCCGTGCAATAAGCGGCAAAAGCGTCTGCATGGAGTTTTTTTGCTATTGCACGTTGGCCTTCTTTATCGCTATAAAAGCCAGGGACGCTAAAATCTTCGACAGCATGGTGATCAGTTAATAAAAGAGAATCAGCTAGCGTAATCAATTGCTTGTACGCAGTATATACTGGTTCGGATTTTTTGCTGATCTGTGATTTTACAAAGCTGATCTGTGAAGTCGGGTGCATAAGGGATTGGGCATGGCAGTGAGAAGAAGCTGTAATAAAATAGATCAGAATCAAAGTTAACCCTATTTTAATAAATTGAACCGTCGAGCGGCTGACCGTCCGAAAATAAGATCTAAAATTTTGCATGGTTTTAAATGGATATGTTTATCAATTGATTTCGCAGCTATGGGGGGACTAGCTCCTGCAAATTAAGAAAAAAATACAATAAGTTTACTGGGCTTCAGAAATTTGATTTGAATTATTGCAGCGAAGTAACTAACTTCATGCCTAGAATAATCAATTATGGACATCGATCAAAATCTGCCTGAGAAAGAACTCTTGTGCCTACTCCATCATGGAGATATGCAGGCGTTTGATATTTTGTACCATCGCTATAGCCAAATTATTTACGCCAATATTCTTAAGTTTCTGAAAGATGAAACCACCGCTGAAGACTTACTTCAGGACGTTTTTCTACGTATCTGGGAAAATAGATCGAAAATAGATCCCGAGCAATCTTTCGCCGCATTTCTGTTCACCTGCTCACGAAATATTACTTTTAATTTCAAGCGACGTCTGAAATTAGAGATGGAATCGGAGATCCATCTCGCTTATGGAGTAGTGGAATCGGAGAATACCATTGATAAAGTGCTGGATTCAAAGGAAGCTTTAGTCTTGGTCGAGGAATTACTGAGCAGATTACCCAAACAACGCCAAAAAATATTCAGGCTGTCCAAGTTGGAAGGCAAAAGCTATCAAGAGATTGCCGAAGAAATGGGGATTTCTATTGCTACAGTTCGCGATCATATTGTCAAAGCAAATAAGTTTATCCGAAGTGGCGCATTGCAGGATAGTGGATTTTCGTCATTGTTATTGGCATTGCTTCTCTATTCGACTAAATAAAAAAAAATTCTGGAGCAGACCTTTATTTCACGCTGTGTGTATTTACTTTAAAATACAGTTCAGTGGAGACCAATAAATCTAAAATAGACCAATTACTTCAAAAATATAAAGAAGGGAACTGTTCGCTCGAGGAGATCGAATGGCTACAGCATGCGCTTTCTACTACTGACACCAGTGATCAGGATGCTATCGATCGGGCTATAATCGCTAGTTTACTACAACCTTCGTCTGTAAGTAAAATGAACGAATCGAGATTGAAAATAATGCTCGAAACCATCAAAAAGCAAATCCAGCAAGGAAAAGATAACTTATTGGAAAAAGGAGCGGAAGATAATATGCCGATCCAGAAGAAAACCATTCTCTCAATACGATGGCCCTATTGGGCTGCTGCCGCTTGTCTATTGCTCTTTGTTTTTTCAATGGTATTTTGGCAGCAGCAGACGAGCCTTGTCCAGGAGGACAGGAACCTGGTTGGACTGAATGATACAAAGGGCGATCCTGTAAAGCCTGGCGGAACCAGTGCCACGCTTCGCTTGGCAGATGGTACACTTTTGGAACTCGATAAGCAGGCGTCGGGTATTGTGATGGGGGAAAGTATTACCTATCAAAATGGACAATCTATTGCTGATGGTTTAAGTAAACAAAGCCTGAAAGTAGATCCAAGCAAGGTTACGTTGGAGTTGACCACACCGCTTGGGGGGATGTATCAAATTACTTTACCTGACGGCACAAAAGTATGGCTTAATGCTGCCTCTTCTCTAAAATATCCGATGAGCTTTGCCAAAAATGAACGAAAAGTTATCCTGTTGGGAGAGGCCTTTTTCGAGGTGAGCAAAGATAGCTCCAGACCTTTCAAAGTGCTCAGTAAAGGACAGGAAATTGAGGTGCTTGGGACAGCATTCAATGTGAATGCTTATCCGGAAAATACGGCGATTAAGACGACCTTAATCAAAGGGAAGGTCAAATTATCAAACGATAATCACGCTTCACAGGCAATATACCTTCGACCTGGTCAGCAATCGATTAATACCAATAATGGAAATATACAAGTTGCAAATGTAGATACAGAGCCGTTCACGGCCTGGAAAGATGGCTTGTTTTATTTTGACGAAACACCGGTGTCGGATGCACTGCAGCAGATTGGTCGCTGGTATAATGTAGAAGTGAGGTATAAGGGCGAAGCGGCACAAACACATTTCTATGGTCGTATCAAACGAAACAAGCCACTCCGTGAAGTACTCGATGTATTGGAAGAAGGTGGGCTGCATTTTGAGCTGAGCAGAAGTCAGGAAAAAAATATCTTACTGGTGACACCATTGCAATAAAACCTTAAATATTGATGAAAAAAGAAATGATCATAGACTCCTCTTAACCTGGAGAAAGGTATAGGCAAGACAAAAAGGGCAGTGCTGGGGGGCACTGCCTTAAATTGGATGCATATACTTACAAGTGTTGCCCGAGGGCAAATTTTTGATAACCATTTATAAATAACATACAAACCGTACAAACATATGATTTTTTATCCATTTGTTAGGCTACACCCGTGGAGTTTAACTTTACGAAGTATACTGATTATGAAATTAATCGTACTCATTTCTTTACTGACTGCGATGCAACTGTTTGCAGAAGGAAATGCGCAGACCATAAACTTAACCGCAAAGCATGTGACCTTAAACCAGGTGATGCGTGATCTCCAAAAACAAAGTGGTGTCAATTTTTTCTTGAATGGCAAGTCGCTGGCACAGACTCGCTTGTCAGTCAATATACAGCATGCTAAATTGGAAGATGCATTAAATGCTATCGTGATACCCTTGAATTTGGAGTGGATTAAAAAAGATGAGGTGGTCGTGATAAAACCTAAAAGAAATCCACTAATTGCTGAACGCAAAGAAGTCCTGCAGCGGAGCATCGGCGGTAAAGTCGTCAATGGAAAAGGGCAGCCCCTTGTAGGAACGACCGTTACCGTGAAAGGAACTAATATCTCCACGGTGACAGATCAAGATGGGAGATTTACCATCCAGTTGCCTGCCGAGAACGGGACCTTGGTATTTTCGAATGTAGGCTACCAAGGTTTAGAAAAAAATGTCAGTGGCAACGAAGAGTTGAATATTGTACTTCAAGAGGTGGTAAGTGGTCTGGATGAGGTAGTTGTCGTGGGCTATGGTAGCCAGAAACGAGCCAATGTGATTGGTGCGGTATCAACTGTGAGCGGAAACTCATTGGAAAATCGGTCCACCTCTACGTTAACATCTTCTTTAGCAGGGCTTGCAGCAGGAGTTAATGTGCAGACCTCGACGGGAAAACCTGGTGCTGATGGCGCTAATATACTTATCCGTGGAAAGGGAACCTTGAACAATACATCACCATTAGTCGTCATCGATGGTATCGTAGGATCTATGGATGCAGTAAATCCCAATGATGTGGAATCAATTTCTATTCTAAAAGATGCTGCAACAGCAGCAATTTATGGCTCTTTAGGCTCCAATGGTGTTATTCTAATTACAACTAAAAAGGGCGCCAAAGGGAAAAATAATGTCTCCTATACCGGAATGGTCTCTATGCTTCGACCTAATAATGTGCCCGAATTTATTACTGATTATGCGCAGCATATGCGCCTAGTCAATGAAGGATTTAAAAATTTGGGACGGGCAGCTGTGTATACAGATGCGACAATCAATCTTTGGGAAGAAGCAAAGAAAAATCCAACAGGGCTAACCGAATTTGGTATTCCAAATGAGGTCGCTTATCCAAATACCAATTGGGGCGATGTACTTTTTGGACAACGGAAGCTTTTACAGAATCACAATCTGTCCTTAAATGGTGGCAACGAGAATACGCAATACCTCTTTTCAGTAGGATATTTCAACAATCCAGGTACGATGCCTGAAACTGGAGCGGATAAGATACGTATGCGTATCAATTTGCAATCGAAAGTTGCTAAGTTTTTGACCGTGGGAACGCAGACCTTTGGTGATCTGCAAAACTTGAGCGTAGCCGATGTTGCTACCGCATATTCCTACCAAACCCAAACTGTACCTGGTGTTTATCCTTATTATAATGGAGCTTATGGTTTTCCAGCTGCTGCCGAAGAGTCCGCTACAGCAAATAATGCATTGGCTTTTCTCAATGGGATGGGCGGAAAGAACCAGGTCAATCGATTCAATACGACAATTTTTGCGAAATTAAATCTGATGAAGGGGCTGGAGTTTGAGTCAAAGGTAAATTACAATTATGCCTACACCGAGACCAATTCCCATCAGGTGCCTTATGAAAAATGGAATTTCGCAACGAACAAATTGAGTACAGCAGCACTATCGTCGGGGCAAATAACAACCCAATATGGATTGACTAAGAGCTACAATGTGATCATTGATAATGTATTGCGCTACTCAGGTTCTTTTGGTAAACATGATGTGGGCGGAATTTTAGGTTATAATGAGCAATACTTCAACCAGTATAATATTGGTGCGGCCAAACTTGGCCTTGTGCATCCCGATTTAACAACGTTTAACTCCGCGACGACGATGAGTTCCATCACCGGTGATGAGCTTGATTATGGATTGCGTTCCTTTTTCGGTAGAGCCAATTACGCTTATGCGAATAAATATCTAGCTGAAGCAGTTGTACGTTACGATGGATCTTCGCGATTTGGAACCGCCAAACGCTGGGGCTTCTTTCCCGCATTCTCCGCAGGATGGCGTATTTCGGAGGAATCATTTATGACGCCACTTAAATCATTTCTGAATGATTTGCGAATAAGGGCCTCCTGGGGGAAAACTGGAAATAATGCCTCTCCGGGTAATTACGATCACCTTCCTGCGTATGGTACTGTCAACTACTCATTCAATAATCAGGCTGTTCGTGGTTTAGCACAAACTAAATTGGGCAACGATCTGCTGCACTGGGAAACCACCACCACCACAAATGTGGGCTTTACAGCTACAGCCTTGAAAAATAAATTGACAGTCGAATTTGATGCCTATCGCGCTTATACGGATGGCATACTTTACGTTCCAACTATTCCAGCGACAACAGGAACCGCTACCGCAGCAACGATGAATATCGCCGAAGTCAGTAAACATGGACTTGAACTGACCTTGGGGTACCAAGATAAGATCAATGAATTTAAATTCGGCATATCAGCCAATTTTGCCTACAATACCAATCGGGTAGAGAAATATAAAGGTGCACTATCAGAAGGCTATGTAACAGATGCTGCTGGTAATCGTGTTTATCAGTCCAATATTGGTATGGTGTCTACTGGTGTCAACCAACGGATTATCGAAGGGCACGAAATCAATGAATTCTATTTGTACAATGTGTATAAGGGTTCGGGAAATCACTTCTTGACCGATGGTTCTGTTGATAAAAACGGGGGACCGCGTGATGGTATGATCCGTACAGAACAGGATATGGACTGGCTGAAAGCAATGGTAGCCGCAGGCTATTCATTCCAGCCTGCCGACGGCATAGACCCTACCAAGATCTGGTATGGTGATTTGATTTATTCGGATATGAATGGCGATGGTATTTATGGGAATGTGTATGACCAAAGATTTATGGGTAAGAGAGAAACACCCGCTTTTAATTATGGGCTTAGTGTCAACATGGCTTATAAAGGGTTCGATGCCTCTATGATCTGGTCTGCGTCTTCAGGAATGTCTTATTATTGGAATGAACTTTATCTCAATTCATCCATCGTCGCGCAAGGTAAATCTGTTCCGGCTTTGGTAGCCAACAATCATTATTACTATAATGCAGCGAATCCCGCAGACCCCAATAATCACACCGATGGGTATTATCCCCGTTTAAAAGCAGAGACAGATGCGCAGAATGGCCGGACAAGCGATTATTATTTGTATAATGCTTCTTTCGTGAAATTGCGTAATCTCCAACTTGGTTATACACTTCCAGAAAGCTTGGTCCGCCGCCTCTCGATGGCTAAACTACGTATTTATTTGGCGGGTGAAAATCTGCTGACATGGACTAAATATCCGGGGCTAGATCCAGAAATTGGAACAACCGCCAATTATCCAACAATGCGTCAATACTCAGTGGGTCTAAATCTTACTTTTTAATCCGAATGATAAGAATGAAAAAGATGAAAAAAATTATAGCGATAGTATTGCTAACTAGTATAATAGGATGCAAAAAAGATCTTTTGGATACCTCGCCGTATTCATCGGTCTCCACCGCAACAATGTGGACAACAGATAATTTAACCGACTTGGGCGTTGCGGGAATTTATAGTTCGTTCAGGCTCCTGATGGGGCATAGTGGGCTGATCTCACCTTACGAGCTCTATCAATTTGACCGTTTCTCATATACAGGGCAGGCGCGTTTTGATGAACCCTTATTGACGGGAACAATTACCGCGGGAGATCCCTTATTTTTGAATGTTTGGAAGATTCAATATGAAGGAATTCAGCGTGCAAATGATGCGCTTAAGAATATTCCGGTAAAATCTCCTTCAACAGCGGAAAAGAAAGCCAAATATATTGCTGAAGCTAAATTCTTACGCGCTTATTTTTACTTTAGACTTAACCAACTCTACAAGGGAGTGCCGATTTATCTTGAGCCTTTTACGGCGGCGGAGGCTATTAAAGGACGTAGTTCGGAAGAGGAAGTCTGGAATCAAATATTAGCTGACCTGAACGATTGTATTGCCGAAACCAATTTCCCCGATCGTTACCCCGCAGGTAATGCAAACTATGGACATGCAACCAAAGCGGCGGCTTATGCCTTACGGGGTAAAGTTTATCTCTATCGAAAGGAATGGGCAAAAGCGGCGACTGATTTTCAAAAAGTAAAAGATGCTGGCCACTCACTTTTTGGTGATTATAAAGCACTATTTAAAGAAGCTAATGAGCAGTGTCCAGAAATGATTTTTTCTATTCAGCATCGGAGTGAGTCGGGATACGGAAATAACATGCAATTGTTTTGTGGCTGGCCTTCGGTGTATTCGCGGGGCTGGAATTACTATATGCCTTCACCTCATTTGGTAGATCTCTATGAAAATAGTGATGGATCCAAATTCGAGTGGGATAAAATAATTCCAGGATATGCAGACTTAACTGAAAATGAAAGAGAGGTCTTTTTTCTAAGGAACAACCTAACGGAAGCTGAGAAGGCAGCGGCGGCATTAAGGGGTGCAAAAATGAGCCTTTATCTGCCGCAAGGCAATGAGGAGCGCATCAAAAAAGCCTATGAAAATCGTGATCCACGTTTACAGGCAAATATTGTGACACCCTATTCCACTTTTAGGGGAGCGTATAATTTTACAAATGTGGAAAGTCTTCAGTTCATGCGCTGGCCATTTCGTGGGCAGGCACAGGTAGATGGCGATATTCAGAGTGATACGCAGATTAACTTCTTCTATTTCTATCGAAAATTTGTCGCCGAAGGAGTCAATGAGATTGTGGATCGTAATTATGGCCCTATCGATTTCCCGATTTTTCGCTATGCTGATGTTTTATTGATGTGGGCCGAGGCCTTAAATGAAGATGGCAAACTAAATGAAGCTATAGCAAAAGTTAACGAAGTTCGCCAGCGTGCGGGTGTACCACTTTTAAATTCCAATGCTGCAACGGCTGTTGGTGGGAAGGAAGACTTACGCCTCCGTATTCGCAACGAACGTCGGGTGGAGTTCCCGAATGAAGGAATCAATTACTTTGACGAATTGCGTTGGGGGACCTGGAAAGAGACGGTGTTTCAAGCAGGCAATGGACGTAAGCAAGTCTGGGGGACAAATGTTGGGAATTATAGCTATAAAGGTGATTTCTTGACTGTATGGCCTATTCCGACCTCAGAAATACAGATGAACGTAAACCTGGTGCAAAACCCGGGTTGGATTGATTAGTTTTTGTGAAATAAGACCGGGGAGCAGGTTATCTGGGCCTTTCCCCGGTTGGGTATAAAATAAACCTAAACATGATTTTTTTTAGATATAACCTATATTTTATTTATTTTTTAATTTTTTTTTATCCTTATTGCCTACGTGCAGATACAACAGATTTTCTAAAAAGAGGGTTCGGTCTTGCCGAAAAGCAATATTCCTTGTTGTATAAAAATCATAAGGATCTGACAAAGTATCCGCGATCTGCAGATCCCAGTGGAAAAACAACGTTTACCGATATCCGAGACTGGACTGGTGGCTTTTGGCCGGGCTGTCTTTGGTATGTTTTTGAGTATACGGGGGATGATCAATGGCGTGATGCGGCATTAAAATGGACGAATTCCTTACGTCAAAATCAATTTAATACACATCACCATGATATTGGTTTTGTCATGAACTGCAGTTATGGCAATGCTTATCGATTGACTGGTGATACAGCATTCAAATCGATCTTGATCCAGAGTGCCAAATCTTTATTGACCCGTTTCAATGCAAAGGTTGGAGCGATCAAGTCTTGGGATACATTTTCCTCTTGGGACGGTAAGCATACATATGAATTCCCTGTCATTATCGACAATATGATGAATTTGGAGCTTCTTTTTTTGGCTTCCAAATTATCCGGTGATTCTGTCTATCGGAATGCCGCTATTCGACATGCAGAAACGACGTTAAAAAATCAATACCGACCAGATTACAGTTCTTATCACGTGGTTACCTATGACCCCAAAACAGGTGCTGTATTGAGCAGGGAGACTGCACAGGGTTTTTCGGACAATTCCGCTTGGGCTAGAGGGCAAGCTTGGGGATTGTATGGATTTGTTGTGATGTACCGCGAAACGAAGGATCCTAAGTTTTTACAGGCTGCACTAAAAATGGCGGACTTTTATGCACGGAATCCGCGCTTGCCTGAAGATGGGGTTCCCTTGTGGGACTTTGATGTCGATCAAGCGGGATTTGTTCCAAACTGGGACTACCGAAAAGAAGATTTTAGGACTGTTCCGCGTGATGCATCCGCTGCTGCTGTCACGGCATCGGCACTTTTAGAACTGGTTGAATATATGGAGCCGGGACAAGAGCAGGATTATTTGGATCTGGCTGAAAAGATTTTGCGATCATTAGGCTCGCCAAAGTATGCAAGTGAAGTTGGAGGAAATGGTCTGTTTATCTTAAAACATAGTGTGGGTAGTATTCCACATAAAGGAGAAATTGATGTGCCTTTGGTGTATGCAGACTATTATTATTTAGAAGCCTTAACGCGCTGGAACAAGCGAAGACATCGACTTGCGCAGCTGATGAAGGAATGGCAGGATATGAATAGACAGAAGGAACAGGCACTCAAAGATTTTCAACAACAAAAATTTGGCCTGTTTATCCACTGGGGACTGTATGCAATCCCTGCAGGTATATGGAACGGACAGAAAATAGAAGATCTAGGAAGTCCTAGTGTCGCCGAATGGATTCAATTGGTCGCAAAAATTCCCCGGTCCACCTATGCCAAATTAGCAGACCAATTTTCGCCAGAATCTTTTGATGCCGATAACATTGTTAAAATGGCCAAGGATGCAGGAATGAAATATCTTGTTGTGACGAGTAAGCATCACGATGGATTTGCGTTATATGATTCAAAGGTCAGTTCATTCAATAGCATACAGGCTACGCCCTTTAAACGCGATATCATTCAGGAACTTTATGATGCCTGTCTTCGGCATAAACTCGATTTTGGCGTCTATTATTCACAGAATATCGATTGGAGGGATGGTAGCGACGCACAATATACGGTAACGAAGGCACAGCATGATCTTGCCTATACCAAAACTGACGCTTTCGGTGCCAATCTTTGGGATCCCAGTGAAAATTCTTTTCCTTCGTATCTCAACGAAAAAGCAATTCCCCAGGTAAAGGAAATTTTGACGCGATTCAAACAGCTGAAATATATCTGGTTTGATATGCCGGGACTGATGACTGCGGAACAAAGCTTTCGGTTCTATAAAACAGTTTATGATTGCAATCCACATGTTATTGTCTCCGAACGCATTGGCAATGGTATGGGCGATTATGCTATTCCGGGAGATAATCGGATTCCAGATCCTTCGGAACATTTTAACCAACCTTGGGAAGCTATCGGGACATTCAATCATTCCTGGGGCTATAAATCCTACGATCATGATTGGAAAAATGTAGACGAATTGCGCTATTGGCTTTTGGAGATTGTCAGTAAAGGTGGCAATTATATGCTCAATATTGGACCCGATGCACAGGGGAATATAGCTGCGCCGGTAAAAAATAATCTTGCTATATTAGGGAAATGGTTGCAACTCAATGGTGAAGCGATTTATGGGACATCCCCATGGATCACTGCGCATGAGGGACCTACAGTTATTCGGATAACGGATACCGAGCAACGGGAGAGAGAGGGATTTAGGGCATCTTTTACGGCTTCTGATTTTTGGTTTACCCAAAAGAATGGTTTTATATACGCCATGGCTCTCGTGTTGCCGCTGAATGGAATTGTGAATGTACGGACCCTGAACCAAAATAAAGCTAAAGTGAAATCAGTGGAAATCTTAGGGTTTGGTCAGGTCCATTTCCAGCAAGATGACTATGGATTGCAGTTGAAGTTACCCAAAAACATGCAAAATAGCAGCTTGGGGTATGCACTCAAAATAAAACTAGGCTAATTCGAATATTGGCCGAATCAATTATAACGATGTTGAATCTATTATTAACTACAAAAAAAATGCGCGTTTTGTCGCTCCTCTTCTGCTTAAGCTTATGGTATGTGCAAGCTGTTGGACAAAAACAGGACAATCAGTTTCCTTGGAATGAAGGAAAGAAGGTTCTTTTTTTAGGAAATAGCATTACCTATGCAGGGCAATATGTCGCCATGACCGAAAGTTTATTCCTGAGCAGTCATCCGAAAAAGAAACCTCAATTTATTAACTCGGGGCTACCAAGTGAGACCGTATCTGGACTTAGTGAGCCGAATCATGCTGAGGGAAAATTTCCACGCCCCTGTCTATTTGATCGACTGGACAATGTGCTTGATAAAATCAAACCTGAGGTGGTTTTCGTCTGTTATGGCATGAACGACGGAATCTATCTGCCTTTTGATTCCACGCGCTTTGAAGCCTACAAAAATGGAATTATACGCCTGCAAAAACGACTTGCAAATCAGGGGGTCAAACGTATCATATGGATGACTCCACCCGTTCAAGATGATTTGAAACTTCGGCTCAATGGATATAATAAGGTATTGGATCGCTATGCCGAATGGCTGATTAATTATGGTCAAAAACAATCCTGGGAAATCATTGACCTCCATTTTCCCATGCGTCGATATTTGGAGTCCGGTATCGAGAAAGATACTCAATTTAGGCTAGCGGCAGATGGTGTTCATCCCGGCGATTTGGGCCACTGGCTCATGGCTAGGGAAATTGTTAAGCATCTGATGCCGGACTTTTCAATTGAAAGCACCTGGGAAGACAATTTGCGCGATAAACCCAAACTCCGCCAGTTATATGCGCTTGTTTTAAAAAGGCAGACGATCATGAAAGACGCTTGGCTGACTTTTACAGGCCATAAACGACCCGGATTAGCCAAGGGCATTCCATTGGAGGATGCACTAAAGTCTTATGATGTCATGCAGGAGGAAATAAACAAACTGGGTTTCTGATGACCTGTGTTTAATCATTATTGCCAATGAACTTTTATGTATAAATCTATATCATGATGAAAATCAATTTTTTTAAGTGGAAATGTGCAGCAGCAGTGGGAATGTTGCTGTGTATGACCAATGCAGCTATTTCACAGACCAAGTCGCCACCTTATGAAGGAGTGGCTGGCTGGCAAGAGACACAAGATAAACGGATGGAATGGTTTAAGGAAGCCCGATTTGGACTCTTTATCCACTGGGGGCTTTACAGTGCTGCCGGAGGTTCTTTTGAAGGAAAACAATATCCACAGCATTATGCTGAATGGATTCAGACCTGGGGAAAGATTCCCAGCCAGAAATACGCAGAGGTCTTGAAACCTAAATTTACATTACGCTCTTTCGATCCGAAGTCCTGGGCGCAGCTCGCTAAAAAAACTGGAATGAAGTATATGGTATTGACCTCCCGCCATCACGAAGGCTTTAGCTTATTTAATAGCCAGCAACCCTACGCGCTGAAAAATGAGGTAACGGGTACGGCAAATTTATCGCCAAAAGGTCGGGATCTTTACCACGAGATTATGGATGCTTTCCGTCAGGAGGGAATGAAAGTAGGCGCTTATTATTCGCTTCTGGATTGGCAACATCCCGATTCTTATGAAGCCTTTCAGTTGAATCCGAATGTGGATAATCACCAGCCAGATCATGAACGCTATAAAGCCTATCTCTATGGCCAAATTAAAGAACTTGCACAAAATTACGGGCGGCTAGACATGTTGTGGCCAGATTTTAGTAGCAAACAGCACGAGGGCGAAGCATGGGGAACCAGACATATTTTGACAGATCTGATCAAATGGCAACCGAATATCATTATCAATAATCGATTCTGGAATGGACTCGAAAATAAGAATGGTGATATCGGAACGCCAGAGAAATATATTCCACCGACAGGTTTGCCGGGTATGTACTGGGAGGTAAGCCATACCATGAATGAAAGTTATGGCTATAGTGCTCATGATCAAAATTGGAAAAGCTTTCCCAAGATCATGCAATTATTTGTGGAAACGGTGAGTAAAGGGGGTAATTTCTTGTTAAATGTCGGGCCCGATGGAGATGGAGCTATTCCTGAACCCGCGGTGCGGATTATGGAGCAAATCGGGGAATGGATGAAGGTCAATGGCGAATCTATTTACGGTACCACCGCGAGCCCTTTTCAAGCCTTGGATTGGGGGTATTGTACCCAAAAAAATGGGAAGCTGTATCTGCATGTTTTTGATCGTCCGGCCGATGGAAAAATAAATCTGCCCATCAAAAATAAAGTGACGGCTGTCTACGCCCTAGCTTCACCTAAAATGAGGTTAAAATCCAATTTAGAAAACGGAAGACCAACAATTCCTGTCGATATCTTCGACAGTAAGAAAGGTCCGAAGGTTATTGTGGTCGAAATCCAGGGAAAACCAATTGTTGAGGAAAGCCTGACCCAGACACAGGCAGATGGACGTATCGTGATGAACGCAAATAATGCAAAATTACAGGAAGGAAAAGGATTAAAAATTATTGGTGCACATACCCATGATCCAAATCGCCCGAACGCTATCGGCCAGTGGAAAGATCTTACGGATAAAGTTTTTTGGGATATCAAAATTCAAAAACCAGGGAAGTATCGTGTGCTCATTAATTATCTACCTAATACTAAACATCAGGGCAAAATTTTGCTAACGGCTCTTGGACAAAAGATTCCTTTCGCCTTTATCAATGAAAATGGAACTGCATTTAAGGAAGTGGCCATGGGAACGATAGAAGTATCACAACAAGTGATCGGAGAGCCAAGTACAAAAGTGCTGCTGCAGGCTACAGCAATTGATGGGGAAGCTTTGCCAGAAATAGCGTCGATTACGCTTGTTCCGATTCAAGAATAAACTATCTTTAAGAAAACCTGAACAAATCATTTATATATAAACCATTTGCTGCCAACAGATATGAGTCTGTAAAGGCAGCAGAAATTAAATTATAACAGTAAAGAATGAAAAGAAGAGAATTTATTGCAAAAGGAATTGTATCATCCCTGGCATTTACAATCATCCCGCGAGCTGTATTGGGTGGAAATGGATTTTTAGCACCAAGTGACCGCATTAATCTCGGTTTTATTGGTGTTGGTAAACAATCCTATACCTTAATGAATGGCCTGAATCGCTGTAAGGAAATAGCAAGTTTGGCCGCATGTGATGTAGATAGTAGAAAATTAGCTGCGTTTATTGCTGCGACAGCAAAAAAGCAGACGGAATTGTCAAAAGCACAAACTGATATCAAATCTTATCACCATTATCGGGAACTATTGGATCGAAAAGATATTGATGCTGTTGTCATTGCAACACCAGATCATTGGCACGCACAGATTGCGGTCGATGCGGCTAAAGCTGGCAAAGATATTTATTGTGAGAAACCCCTTGCATTGACCATTGCCGAAGGACGAGCAATGGTCGATGCGACGCGAAAATACAAACGTGTGTTTCAGACGGGAAGCATGCAGCGTTCTTCCTACAATTTTAGGCAGGCTGCAGAGTTGGTCCTCAATGGTTATATCGGTAAGATCAAGGAGATCAACGTGTCAGTTGGTGAACCGGTCAAACAATGTGATCTTCCTTCCATGCCTGCTCCAGATTATCTAGATTGGGACATGTGGGTAGGTCCATCGCCTTACCGTGGCTACAATCCGATTTTAAGTCCACCCATCGAAGATGATAAATGGGCCTGGTGGCGAGGTTACCGTGATTTCGGTGGTGGTTATATTACGGATTGGGGAGCACATATGTTTGACATCGTCCAATGGGCACTGGGTATGGATGAATCTGGCCCGGTAGCGTTCAACCCGCCTAAAGCCGCTAATAGCAATAGTGGGCTCTCCTTTAGCTATGCCAATGGTGTTCGGGTAAACCATGTGCAATGGGGGGTACATAATGCGATACAGTTTATAGGTGAAAAAGGCAAGATTGAAGTGAGCCGGGAATTTATCCGTTCGAATCCCGAAAATTTGGCCAATCTTAAACTGACCTCTTCTGATCGTCGTCTCTATTACAGCGACAACCATTACCAGGATTGGGTCGACGCCATAAAAAAGAGAAGTAAACCAATTTGCGATGTAGAGGTAGGCCATCGGACGAGCTCTGTATGCAATGCGATTAATATTGCGTATGAACTTCAAAAAGATTTAAAATGGAATCCACAGAAAGAACAGTTTGACAATGAATACGCCAATCTCCTGCGCAGTCGTCCTTATCGCGGGGAATGGGATTTTAGAAAATTTTAGTCTTTAAGACTAGTTTTCGATACAGGCCTGACAAGATTTTTTGTTAGGCCTGTTTGTTTACTGATCAGTCATTCTACAACTAGGTAGATCTGTATTCGTCTAGTTGATCTTACATTTACTTTCTCGTTGTATGGAAAAGAAACGGATGACGAGCTGATCAATGACAAGGAGAACAAAAAGAAAATTTGCTATTCTGGAGAGATAATTGCTTTATTTGTATCCAACAATTATTATAGACAAAAAGCAAAGGGAATTTCGATATGTCGCAATTAACAATAGTAGATCTGGCCAAAAAATTAGGCTTGTCAAAATCGACCGTTTCCCGTGCATTTCGGGATAATGTGGATATTAATCCGGCTACCAAAGCTCGGATTTTGGCTATGGCCGAAGAAATAGGTTTTTCTCCCAATGTCTATGCCAGTAGCCTAAAAGCGAATAAAAGTCTGACCATTGCGATTATTATTCCCGAATTTGGAAATAAGTTTTTCTCCCAAGCAATCAAAGGTATCGAGGCTGTGGCACGCTCCAAAGGCTATCATACCTTGATCTATGTGACGGATCATCAGGTACAAAACGAAGCTTCCATCGTACGATCGCTGGCCAACGGGCGCGTGGATGGGGTGATTATTTCGGCTTCCGGTGAAGGAAAGGACCATTCCCATTTGCAACTTTTGGCAGAACGCGGCATCCCGGTTATGTTTTTTGACCGTTCATATGACGACTGGCAAGGTGGTTATGTCACGGGTAATGACTTTGATTCTGCTTACCTGGCAACCAAACATTTGATCGATAATGCCTGCAAACGAATTGCCTATCTTGCCATCAACCCGAATATCTCCATTGGAAAGGTGCGTAAAGATGGCTACGAAAAAGCACTAAAAGAAGGTGGGATCCCCATTAGTCCGGAACTGATCTTGGATACAGTCAACGACGCCGAACAAAATATGCTCGATATTGCTGCTTTGATCGAAAAAGAAAAACCTGATGCTATATTTGCTTCGGTTGAGCGGCTAGCTATCTCCAGCATACGTGTTGCCAAGCAGCTTGCTATCCGTATTCCTGAAGATCTCAAAATCATTTGTTTTTCTTGCTTGGATATTGCCGATCTAATCGATCCAGCACTGAGCGTAGTGAAACAACCGGCCTATGAAATGGGCGAATTGGTAACAAAATACCTGTTGGATAAGATGGATGATCCGGATAACAGTAAGATTGCTAATTCGGTTTATCTTGATTCTCAGCTTATTTTTCAAAAATCTAGCCTCAAATAAGTAAAAAAATATTTGGTTTTTGTTTATCCATTATTTAGCTTTGGTTACTTTCGGGAACATTCCCGAAAATATTTAAATAATCAATTTGTATAAAATTATTGGATAGGGAAAACTGAAAAATCGCAACAGGCGATTTCTTTTTACCTTGATTTCGGGAACGTTCCCATTGTCAGGATCCAACCAAAACTAATTATCGATGGGGAAGCATATCTCTCGTTTAATAGGGTGTCTCTGGATGTTCGTCCTATTATCATCATGTGCGAACAAGAAAGATATCGTGGATACCGAGCAACCACCTGTTACCGAACTGCAGGCAACCGGTTTGGTGAATCTTTCTGCCCCTTTTATCTATTGGGATAAGGAAATTACCCTGCAATTTGATCTTTCAAAAGGGAATGCTGCTCTTAAAGGCAGTTCTGCTGATCTTTATTTGCATACAGGATTAGTACCGAAAGCTGGTGGTAGTTGGCAGCATGTCGTGACAGATTGGTCAAAGAATGAAAATGCCTATAAGTTAAAGCTTGTTTCAGCAGGTCTATATACTTTTACATTTACGCCATCTACATTCTTTAATCTGAGTAATGGGGATCAATTTGATCAGATGGCACTTTTAGTGCGTAATGGTGATGGATCGCTGGTCCAACGAAATAAAAATAATTCAGATTTATTTCTGCCTTTCGTGGCGAGTAACATGCAAGCGATTCGCTTTGCATCTCCTGTCATGCAACCCACAGACCCTATTGCAGCCGAAGATAAGTTTGTAGTTGGTCAGGCCCTGAAGCTTGAAGTTAGGGCAAGCCAGTCAGGAAAGATCAGTATCTGGGACAATGGTTTATTGCTAGCGGAGGCCGCAAATGCAGTATCTTTAGAAAAACCGGCCAGCTTACAAAGCAACGGCTTGCATGAGCTTGAAGCTCGTCTCGAATCCGGAGGCAAGATATATTCCAGTAAAGCACAGTTATTTGTCGAATCAAAACCTATAATTGCCGCACTTCCGACAGGCATCAATTCGAACGGAACAACAATAAACAGAGAAAAAGGTGAAGTAAGCTTTGCGCTGACTGCTCCCTTCAAAAACAGTGTCTACCTTTTGGGCGATTTCAATGGCTATAAAGCGTCGCCAGCCTACGCTATGAGCCAAACGCCTGATGGCAAAACCTGGTGGGTCACCGTATCGCTGCTGGATTTCTCTAAAAAATATACGTATCAGTTTTTGGTGGACGGTCAATTGCATGTCGCTGACCCTTATGCTGAATTGATTCTCGATCCACAAAATGATGCGGTGCTCGGGCTGACCACTGCGGCTATGCCTGCTTATCCTGCTGCTGCACAGGACATAGTCGGGGTATTGGATCTCCCTGCCAAGGGGTATTCATGGAAAACAACCTCGTTTACAAAACCTGTACAAGGTGATCTGGTCATTTATGAGCTCTTAGTCCGTGATTTTGTCAAACAGCATCAGTATACCACGTTAACAGATTCTTTGCCCTATTTAAAAAGGCTGGGAGTTAATGCAGTCGAGCTAATGCCTGTACAAGAATCGGAAGGGAATTCGACCTGGGGATATAATCCTTCTTTTCATCGTGCGCTGGATAAATATTATGGCTTGAAAAACGACTTGAAAGCCTATGTCGATGCCTGCCACCAAAATGGTATTGCAGTTATTCTGGACGTTGTTTTTAATCACGCATTTGGTCAGTCGCCGCTTGTGCAACTTTATTTTGAACAGGGCACTGTTGCTGGCAATAGTCCTTGGTTTAATACGGTTGCCAAGCATCCATTTAATGTTGGATTCGACTTTAATCATGAAAGCAGCTATACGCAGACTTTTGTTAAAGATGTGCTGACCTATTGGATGCAGGAATACAAAATTGATGGCTTCCGATTTGATCTATCCAAAGGTTTTACGCAGAAAAATTCAGGCACTTCTGAAAATGACCTGAGTGCCTGGAATGCTTATGATGCTTCCCGTGTGGCAATTTTAAAACAATACCAGCAGCATATCCGCAGCATAGATCCTTCCTGTTATATCATTCTTGAACATCTTGGCGGCGATCAGGAGGAGGCGGAACTTGCGCAATCGGGAATGTTGCTATGGAACAATATGAATGCGGTCTTCAACGAAGCGGCGATGGGGTGGAATGCCAATAATGGATCGGATCTCGGACGATTATTTGCTTCAAATCATGGAATGGCGCAGCCTTCTTTTGTGTCCTATATGGAAAGCCACGACGAGCAGCGGCTGCTATTCAAGTGCTTGAATTACGGGAATTCATTTGGAAATTATAACATCAAAAATCTGAGCACGGCCTTGAAACGCATGGAACAGGCTGCTGTATTTTTATTGGCTTCGCCGGGACCAAAGATGATTTGGCAATTTGGTGAATATGGCTATGATGTTTCTATAGACGACAATGGGCGCACAGGGGAAAAGCCGCTTTTATGGAATTATTTGCAACAAGAAAATCGCAAAAGACTCTTTGATAAATATGCGAAACTTACCCGTTTCAAAACCAAAAATAACATTTTTCAAGACGGGAAAATTGTTGCCGCGGCAATGAAAGAAACGATTAAATATTTTGTACTGGAAAAGGATGGACAACAAGTAGGGGTACTTGGGAATTTTGGTGTAGAAAGTGCAGAATTGACCCTGCCACAGGTATTACAGGGGATTTGGATAGATAATTTTACGGGGAATGAGCTCAACTGGTCCAATCAGTCGAAACTGAGCCTTTTGCCAGGACAATACCAATTGATAAGCAAAACAAAACTAAATAAATAAACAGTTATTTTATGAACAAACAGCTACTACGTCCATTTTGGGCCCTGAACATGCTACTCGGTGTAAGTGCTTCGGCATTTGCCCAACAGGCGACGCTTCAGGGGCGGGTAATGGACCAGAATGGAAGTTCTTTGGTGGGCGCTACACTGCGCTTCGAGGAACTTCAAAAATCACTGTCTACTAAAGCGAATGGGGATTTTAGCTTGGATAGACTACAAACGGGGAAATTACGGCTGAAAGTAAGTATGGTCGGATACGCTAGCTTGGATACGTTAATTCAGGTGAAAGATGGCCTCAATCCGCTAAATCTATACCTCAAATCCAATACAAGTGCTTTGGAGGAAGTCGTTGTGATCGGTTATGGTACGCAAAAGAAAAGCGATCTTACTGGGTCGATCAGTACGGTCAGTTCCAAGGATTTCCAAAAAGGACAGATCTCTTCACCCGAGCAGCTCATTATGGGTAAAGTTCCAGGCGTACAGATCACAACAAGTGGTGGGCAGCCGGGTGCAGGAAGCACAATCCGGATCCGTACAGGGGCTTCATTAAATGCCAGCAATGACCCGCTTATTGTTGTTGATGGAATTCCCTTGGCAGGTGGATCGGTATCGGGGGTCGCAAACCCATTGAGTTTGATTAACCCAAATGATATTGAAACATTCACCATCTTGAAAGATGCCAACGCAACGGCAATTTACGGTTCGCGCGCATCGAATGGTGTCATCTTAATTACGACTAAAAAAGGGAGCCGCTCGGGAACACAGATTAACTTCTCTACGCAGAATTCGCTGGCGACGGTAGCCAATAAAGTTAAATTGCTCAATGCGGACCAAATCCGAGATTATGTCAATACCAATGGCAGTGATGCAATGAAAAAGCTGCTAGGAACTGCAAATACCGATTGGCAGGATGTGATCTATGGCAATGCATTTACAACGGATAATAATGTTAACATCGCTTCCAAAGCTGGAAATATGCCTTATCGTATTTCTGCAGGTTATATGAATCAGGATGGGGTGCTGAAAAATGACAACTTAAAACGGACGACTGCGGCATTGGCCTTGACACCGAAATTTTTGGACAATCACCTTTCGCTGGATGTGAATGTACGTGGTACTTGGTCGAAGTCCAAATTTGCAACGCAAGACGCGATCGGAACAGCGATTCAATTTGATCCGACACAACCGGTTTTTGTCGAAGATAAAAATAGTTTTGGCGGGTATTATGAATGGATCCAAGGGGGTAAACCTAATCCAAATGCGCCACGAAACCCACTGGCTTTGTTGGATCTGCGGAAAGACAATGGCGACGTATTTAGAAGTATTGGAAATGCGAAAGTGGACTATAGTTTTCATTTTCTTCCGGAACTGCATGCTAACCTAAATGTAGGTTATGATTTGGCCCGCTCAAAGGGGAATACATTCACCCCTGCGATAGCTGCCCGCAACTTTAATGAGGGCGGTGAAAGAACGCAGTATAAAACCGATATCAATAATAAAACCCTTGAGTTCTACCTTAAGTATGATAAGGAATTGCCTGCAATCAAAAGCAATATTGATGCGACGTTAGGTTATGGCTATTATAAAAATAGCAGTAAAGTCTACAACTTTAACCGTACAAATGCCGAAGGGGATAAAATACTCAATGAACCAACGAGAGCTTTTGATAAACCCGAAAATTTATTGATCTCCTATTATGGGCGTCTAATCTATACCTACGATAATCGCTATGTGGTTTCAGGAACATTACGGGCAGATGGTTCTTCCCGTTTTAGTCCGGATAATCGCTGGGGATATTTTCCTTCAGTCGGTTTTACCTGGCGGGCGAAAAATGAAGGGTTTTTAAAGGAAATTGCGGCAGTATCAGAGCTGAAACTTCGTTTAAGTTATGGAAAAACCGGGCAGCAAGATGGTATAGCCAACTATTCTTATTTACCTAATTATACTATCAGTGGCAACGAGTCCATGTACCGTTTTGGTGATGAGTACTATTATTTAAATTCTCCTGTAGCCTATGATAAGGACATACGCTGGGAAAATACCACAACCTACAACGCTGGCGTTGATTTTGGTTTTAGCGACAACCGAATTTATGGTAGTGTGGATTATTATTCGAAAAAGACCAAAGACCTACTCAGTACGATTCCTGTTGCCGTAGGTTCGAACTTTAGCAATTTCCTATTGACTAACGTCGGTAATATGGAAAACCAGGGTTTAGAATTTAATTTACATTTTATTCCTGTAAAAACAGATAATTCGACCTTGGATATAGGTTTTAATCTGACCTACAATAAAAGTAAAGTAACCAATCTGACGCAGAGTGATGATCCAAACTTTATCGTAGAGACAGGCGGAATCCGGGGTGGTACAGGCGGAAATATTCAGGCACATAAGGTTAATTTTATGCCAAATAGTTTCAATGTATTCCAGCAAGTGTACGATAGCCAGGGGCATCCTGTCGAAGGTGTCTATGTAGACCGTAATGGAGACGGAGTCATCAGCGATAACGACCGTTATTTGTACAAATCACCTTTACCTAAATATCTTTTGGGTTTCACAGCTGCTTATAGCTACAAAAAATGGTCGGCAACGACGGTGTTGCGTGCCAATCTGGATAATTATGTCTACGATAATGTTTCCTCTAACCTAGGCAGCGGGGCGAATATCAATGATCAAGCAGTTTTGGTCATTAACAATGCTCCTGTAGATTTTTTCAATACCAATTTCTTGCTCAAACAGCTTAGAAGTGACTACTATATCAAGAACGCTTCATTTCTGAAGATGGATAATATCAACTTAAGCTACAATCTAGGGAAGTTTCTCCGGAATAGTAAGGCTTCCATGTCAATTTCTGCAACCGTCCAAAATGTATTTACCATCAGTAAGTATAAAGGCGTTGACCCGGAGATATCCAATGGTATAGACGACCGTTTTTATCCTCGGCCGCGGACCTATGTTTTGGGTGTAAATGTGAATTTTTAAATGAAATAACAATGAAAAGATTAAATAAATATATAGGTGTTTGCTTGCTGGCCATGGCTTTGAGCAGCTGCCATAAGGATTTGGATTTAAAACCGACAAACGATGTAACGGCGGACGTAGCTTATCAGGACTTTAAAGGCTACACCTCGTCGTTTGCAAGATTATATGGTTCATTGACCTTAACCAGTACTTCGGGGCCGAATAACTCTGACCTAGGTGGCTTGGATGCAGGTACGTCTGATTTTTTGCGCCTTTTTTGGAATGCGCAGGAACTTACTACAGATGAGGCTGCATGTGCATGGCTCAATGACTCGGGAATTAGTGGGCTTGATTACCTGGATTTTGACGACAGCAACCCTATGCTGCGGGGTCTTTACACCCGCTGTGTCTATAGTGCCACACTTGTCAATGAATTTTTGAGAGAAAGTACGGATGCCAAATTAGCTGAGCGTGCTATTTCTGATGCAGATAAAACAGAAATAGCCTATTATCGTGCTGAAGCAAGATTCTTACGTGCTTATAACTATTGGGTACTGCTTGATTTGTTTGGAAATCCACCTTTCGTAACCGAGGAAACTCCTGTAGGCAAAATATCGCCACCGCAGATCAAAAGACCCGAGCTTTTCGCTTATGTGGAGAAAGAGTTGTTGGAGGTTGCAGGTCAGCTAAAAGGGGCCAGACAGAATGTATATGGCCGTGTGGACCAAGTCGCTGCATGGGGACTTCTGGCCAGATTATACCTCAATGCTGAAGTCTATCTAGGTGCTGGGAATAAAAAATATAGTGAAGCCATTACGTATTCAGAAAAGGTATTGAACTCGGGCTATAGCCTGGGGGCAAATTACCGGGAGCTTTTCTATGCAGATAATGATGTGAACAATCCGGAATTTATTTTTTATCTGCCTTATGATGGAACGAAAACACAGAGCAAGGGCGGTACAACTTACCTGATCAATGCGGCGATTGATGCTACCATGAATCCGACATCTTTCGGTGTACCCGGTGGCGGTTGGGCAGGCAATAGAACCCGCGATAATATAGCAACAATTTTTGGAGACTATTCCGGGGCCACAGATAAACGGGCAATGTTTCACTTAAATACAAGTGTTAAAATTGAAGACATCGCTGTTTACAAGCAGGGATTGGCAGTTACCAAATTCCGCAACGTGAACAAGGACGGTAAGACTGCTCCTCCGGCGGCTGAAGGTTTCGTTGCTTCCGTAGACTTTCCGTTGATTCGTTTGGCAGAAATGAATTTGATTTACGCTGAAGCTACCTTGCGGGGTGGTTCTGGAGGCAATTTGGCAAAAGCATTGGACTACGTCAATAAACTGCGTGTGCGAGCCTACGGTAACAACAGCGGAAACTTAACAAATCTTTCTTTGGATGATATTCTCAATGAGCGTGTGAAAGAACTATACTGGGAGGGATTTAGACGCTCAGATCTAATCCGTTACGGCAAATTTACAGGCGATAATTATCTCTGGCCTTTTAAAGGTGGCGTGCTTGCTGGTCAGGCAGTTGCAGGGTATAGAACGTTGTTTCCGCTCCCAGCTTCGGATATTATTGCGAACTCCAATCTTGTACAGAATCCAGGCTATAATTAATCGTAATCGAAAAAGAGAACTATTAACAGATGAAAATACTACACTATATCGGAATGATCCTGACCTTGTTTGTGGTCTTCCAGAGCTGTAAAAAAGATGAAACTCAGGCGCGTCTGTCTACGGAAGATGCGGTAAAAGCAGCTGTATTAACCCTAGATAAAACCAACCTAACCCTGTCAAAAGAAAACGCAGGTGATACGGTGCTGCACCTTTCGCTGGTGCCAGCAGATTTTGGATTTCAGGCAGCGATAACCAATGTGCTCCAATTTGGGCTCAAAGGGGACAATTTTAAAACAGTAAAGGAAGTGGTCGTTCCAAGCGGACGTACGGCGATAGGCTTTACGGGTTATGACTTGAACGGTTACCTACTTGCGCTGGGCGTTCCAACAGGCGAGGCATCTGAGTTTGACATTCGCCTAAAGTCGAGTATCAATGCGAAAATTGCGGCTGTATATTCGGTTCTGTCAGGCCTTAAAGCAAGTCCTTATGCGTCGACGAGCTATTTGTATGTTCCAGGAGCCTATCAGGGATGGGATCCGGCAACAGCTGAATCTATGGTCTCCCCAACAAGTAACGGTATCTATACGGGCATTATCTTCTTTTCGGAAGCGAATTCCGAATTTAAGATTACGACGGAACGTAACTGGGCGAATTCTTACGGACAAACTGCCGATGGTAAACTCGCTTTCAATGGCGGTGGAAATATAAAAGCACCGCGTGCAGGTAATCTGGAAATCGAGGTCAATACAACAGCTAACACAATTTCATTTAAAGACCACAATTGGGGTATTATTGGCAGTGCCACACCGAAGGGCTGGGATGCCGATACGGATATGAAATTTGATAATACCAATCAAGTATGGAAGCTGACCGTTGGTTTAACAGCAGGGGAAATCAAATTCCGTAAAAATCACGATTGGGGAACCAATTTTGGAGGTGCTAACGGAAGTTTGTTGGCCGGTGGCGCCAACATCGCTGTGGCGACTGCAGGGACGTATGATATTGTCTTGGATCTCAATGCAAATACCTATACACTGACAAAGAAATAAGAACGAATGATGTTAAAAAGAAATAGAAAGACCACAACCGTATTAGTCGCACTTACTTTGCTTGGATGGAGCCCCTTATTGGGGCAATCCATTCAGCGCGTAGAACCTTTAAACTGGTGGGTAGGAATGGAAAATCCGACCTTGCAGCTCGTCGTCTATGGTCCTCAGATCGGAAAAAGCGAGGTACAGGTAGAGGATAAAGGAATCGAACTTGTCAAAGTCAATCGTGTAGAAAACCCCAATTATCTGTTTTTGGATGTAAAGGTTGCCGCTTCGGCTAAACCGGGCTGGTCAACATTTACTTTTAGCCAAGGAAAGAAAAAACTAACTTACCGCTATGAGTTAAAACAAAGAGACCAAAAAATAAAAGCGCAAGGTGTGAGCAGCGCAGATCTGATTTATCTTATTATGCCGGACCGTTTTGCCAATGGAAATAAGGCAAATGATCAGGTAAAAGATATGTTGGATATGAGCTTAAACCGCGATTCCATGTACTTGCGCCACGGTGGCGACCTGGAGGGTATTATTGGAAAGCTCGATTATCTGCAGGATCTCGGCGTAACATCACTGTGGTTGACACCTGTATTGACCAACGATATGCCACAGGCTTCTTATCATGGCTATGCAAATACCGAAACATATCATATCGACCCTCGCTTTGGTAGCAATGATACCTATGTTCAATTGGGCGAACAGTTACACAAGCGGCAGATGAAACTGATTTTTGATGTGGTGCCCAATCATATTGGCAGCTATCATTGGACCGTGAAAGACAAACCGATGGCTGACTGGCTCAATGAGTGGCCTACGTATACCCAGACTTCCTATAAAGATCAGACCGTTTTTGACCCTTATGCCTCAGCAGAAGATAAGAAAAAAATGGTCAAAGGCTGGTTTGTGCCCACTATGCCAGACATGAACGAACAAAATCCATATGTTCAAAACTATCTGACCCAGAGTCATATTTGGTGGATAGAAACAGCTGCAATCGATGGTTTCCGGATTGACACCTATCCCTATAATGATCTTGATTTTATGGCAAAATGGACCGATCGTATTCAGCAGGAGTATCCAAAGTTTACCTTTTTTGGCGAAACATGGGTACACGGGGTTGCCAATCAGGCCTATTTTCTGGGCGGTAAACGGGTAGGGCAGGACGTGGATTCCAAGCTGATGGGCGTAACGGACTTTCAGCTTAATTATGCGATAGGTGATGCGCTCAACCAAAAGACCGAATGGACTGCCGGTGCCAATAAATTATATTCAACCTTGGCTTCGGATTATCAATACCCGCATCCCGAGCGAAATGTGCTTTTCTTGGATAATCACGATAAAGATCGTTTTTTTTCCGTTGTAGGTGAAAATGTGCAGAAATATAAATCAGCCATGGCTTGGCTATTGACCACGCGGGGTATTCCTCAGTTATATTATGGTGCTGAAATTCTGATGAAGAATTTCTCGAATCCAGATGGCTTGTTACGGGAAGATTTCCAGGGAGGTTTTGCAGGAGATAAACTAAATAAGTTTACTCTGGCCGGAAGGACAAAGGGTGAACAGGAGATGTGGACCTTTGTTCAGACCCTCGCCAATTATCGTAAACAGCACGCTGTATTGCAGACGGGAAAAACGATGCAGTATGTGCCCGAGGATGGTATTTATGTCTATTTCCGATACAACGAGCAGCAGACAATCATGGTTGTCATGAATTGCAATGACGCAGCCAAGGAGCTGAAGCTCGACCGTTTTAAAGAACGAAATAACCAGGTGAAATCCTACTTCGATATTATCCAAAAGCAAGAGACTATGCCAACAGACAATACCCTGAAGCTTGAAGCGTATGAGACGAAGGTCCTGGAGCTGAAGTTCTAACATAAATTAAATTTCTATAGCATTCATTTTTCAATGATTAATTATAATAATGTAAAAGCCGTCCTATTTGATTTGGACGGTGTGCTGGTGGATACCGCCATTTATCACTTTCAAGCTTGGCGTAGGTTGGCGGCGGAACTAGGTTATTCGTTTTCTGTGGTCGACAATGAACAGCTGAAAGGTGTAAGCCGTGTTGAATCCCTGGAACTAATTTTAAACTGGGCAGGATTGGAAAAATCCGAAACCGAGAAAGCTGTTTTGCTCACCAAAAAGAATCAATGGTACCTGGAATTGATCGAGCAGCTGAGTCCTGAACATTTGCTCGCAGGCAGTTTGGATCTATTAAAAAAACTGCGGGAAAAGGATATTCGGATAGCACTTGGTTCGGCCAGTAAGAATGCATTGGGCATTCTTGAAAAAACAGGAATTGTTGATTATTTCGACGCGTTGATTGACGGAAATGTTGTGCAGCTTTCCAAACCCAATCCGGAAGTTTTTCTGAAGGGAGCTGAGGCTTTGGGAATAGAGCCGGCATGTTGTCTAGTGCTCGAAGATGCCCAGGCTGGAATAGATGCGGCAAGGGCAGCAGGCATGCAAGTAATAGGAGTCGGACAGGCCGAACATCTTAACGGAGCCGATTTAGTGGTGGCTGATTTAGGAGCCCTAGTCGATAAATTTTAAATTTTAGGAGCAATTCAAATGTTGGAAGCAAGACCTGGATCGCATTGGCAAAGAAGACCAGCATGATCGAGGTGGATCGCGCATTGAAAAAAATAAAAAGATGAAAACATATATCAAACATAACCCTTGGCAAATTATTGAAGACACGTTTCGTCCCGAGCATAATGAATTTTCGGAAAGTATCTTCGCTATTGGTAATGGTCGGATGGGGCAAAGGGGGAATTTTGAGGAAGAGTTTAGTGGAAAGTCGTTACAGGGCTCTTACCTAGCGGGGATCTATTATCCGGACAAAACACGGGTAGGATGGTGGAAAAATGGTTATCCTGAATATTTCGCCAAGGTCATCAATTCCGTTGATTGGATAGGGCTACATATTCTTGTCAATGGTCAGCCGCTTGATCTGGCGAAAGTGACTGTTAAATCCTTTGAACGCCGTCTGGATATGCAAAATGGAATTTTATACCGAAGTTTTATCGCGGAGATGCCTGATGGGGTACAGCTTAAGGTAGAATCAAGCCGGATGTATCATCTTTTTGCTTCTGAAACGGCTTCATTGCAATACAAGATAGAAGTACTCTCGGGCAAAATAACCTTGGAGATGAGATCTTATCTAAATGCTCAAGTTGTTAACCGCGATAGCAACTACGACGAACAATTCTGGGAAAGCACAGCACAGGGTAAGGAGGGCGATCACATTTTTGTGGCCGCACGTACCAAGAAGACAGGTTTTGAGGTTTATGCGATGCTTGAAAACAAACTGAGTTCTTCTGATGGCAGAATTGAAATACAGGATACAATTACAAGCGCTGGTTATATGGCAGAGGTTTTTACAACAGATCTCGCCGAATCTCAAATATGTTGTTTTGAGAAGCGCGTTGCTATTGTGACTTCACAAAATCATGCGGCATCCCAATTAAAAGAAGCTGCTTCCGAAAATGTACGCCAGCTAAAAACGCTGAGTTATGAGCAGCTTAAAGAAAAGCAGGCCGCAGCTTGGCAGCAGATCTGGGCAGAAAGTGACATCGAAATCAGCGGTGATGTCGCTGCGCAGCAAGCGATAAGATATAATATCTTTCAGCTTAATCAGACTTATACGGGAGAGGACGAGCGCCTCAATATTGGTCCCAAAGGTTTTACAGGTGAGAAATATGGCGGTGTTACCTATTGGGATACCGAAGCTTACTGTATCCCTTTTTACCTCGCTACGCAATCGCCAAAGATTTCCCGTAATTTATTGATTTATCGTCATCAGCAATTGGGCAAGGCGATCGAAAATGCCGAAAAACTCGGCTTTACCAATGGAGCTGCACTCTATCCGATGGTGACGATCAATGGCGAGGAATGCCATAATGAATGGGAAATTACCTTTGAGGAAATACATCGTAATGGAGCAATAGCATTTGCAATATATAATTATGTCCGTTATACTGGAGATCAGGATTACATTTGGTCCCATGGGTTGGAAGTCTTGGTAGCGATAAGCCGATTCTGGGCACAACGTGTCAATTGGAGCTCGGAACGCGAGCAATATGTGATGTTGGGCGTTACAGGACCGAATGAGTATGAAAACAATGTCAACAACAACTGGTATACCAATCGTATTGCATCCTGGTGCTTAGAATATACCTTGCACTGTTTGGAAAAACTAGAGCAGCTGGCTTCTGATAACTCAGCTTCATTAAAAGGCAAATTGGCAATCCGGACTGAAGAGCTGCAAAAATGGCAACATATTATCGATAAGATGTATTATCCTTTTGATGCGCAGCGCAATGTATTTTTGCAGCAAGATGGTTTCCTGGACAAAGATTTAATTCCTGTCGCGCAACTAGATCCAGCTCAACGTCCGATCAACCAGCATTGGAGCTGGGATAGGATTCTTCGTTCTTGTTACATCAAACAGGCGGATGTATTGCAGGGCTTTTATTTTCTTGAAGAACAGTTTGATGTGGAGGCCCTACAGCGGCATTATGAATTCTATGAGCCATTCACGGTACACGAAAGCTCTCTTTCGCCTTGCGTACATGCAATATTGGCGGCCAAGCTTGATAAACCTGAGAAAGCTTATGAGTTTTATCTGCGGACCGCACGCCTTGATCTGGATGATTATAACAACGATACCGAAGATGGCCTGCACATTACTTCCATGGCCGGTACTTGGATGACCATTGTAGAAGGTTTTGCCGGCATGCGGATTAAGGATGGAAAGCTCTATTTGAACCCGATGTTACCGAAAGAATGGGCGGGATACAAATTCCGTGTTTTATTTCGCGGAGCGACCTTGTCAATTGCTGTACATGCCGATGGTTATACGATTGAAAATATCAGTGAAACCGCAGCACAGATTCTGACAGAAACCCAAGCTTTCCTATTGGCGGGACACAGCAAAAAGCAAGTGTCTCAGGCTAGATAAATCCCTGTATTCAGCAGTGAAAGAACCGATCTTACGCTGCTGAAAATAGGAAATAAGTGATAATTAAATTGTATTTTGTCTTAAATTTTGATAGCCTATTATGGGAAAAAAACCTGAATTAAGCATTAGCCAGGTCATCAATATGAGTTTTGGGTTTTTGGGGATACAAATGGGTTTTGCTTTGCAAAATGGCAATGCCTCTCGTATTCTCCAGACATTTGGTGCTGATGTAGAGCACCTCTCGCTTTTCTGGCTTGCTGCTCCGATTACGGGGATGATTGTGCAGCCTATTATAGGGCATTATAGTGATCGAACCTGGAATAAATTAGGACGTCGTCGTCCTTATATTTTAGTGGGCGCCCTGCTGACGACAATCACCTTGTTTTTAATGCCCAATGCGGCATTATTTACGGCATTGCTCACACCGCTTTGGATAGGAGCAGGATTACTGATGTTTATGGATGCCTCTATCAATGTGACGATGGAACCATTTCGAGCACTGATCGGGGATAATCTACCGAGCAGTCAACGCAGTCTCGGTTTCTCGGTACAAACTTTTTTAATTGGTATTGGGGCCGTCTTGGGATCCCTGCTTCCTTTCATATTGACGAAATATTTTGATGTTGCTGGAACCTCTGAAGTTGGACAGGTACCGAGTAATGTTATTTACTCCTTTTATCTAGGTGGTTTTGTGCTGCTCCTGTCCGTATTGTGGTCTGTCTTCAAAACCAAAGAGTATACCCCGGCTCAACTCCAGACCTTTTCAGATACTATTGCCGGTGAAAAGGAGACGGCTCCAAAATTTGGCCTGCGATCTATTGTCAGTGATATTGCTAAGATGCCTTTGATCATGCGCAAGCTTGGCTGGGTACAATTTTTCTCCTGGTTTGCTCTTTTTATGATGTGGGTATATACCACACCGGCCATCGCAGATTCGGTTTTCTACCTTCGGGAGGGGAATCGACAGGATCTCTATATGGAGGCCGCGAATTGGGTAGGCGTACTTTTTGGTATCTATAATGGAGTTTCAGCCCTTTATGCTCTGTTTATTCCTCGGATAGCCAAACGTTTTGGACGTAGCAAAACTCATGCGCTTGGTCTTTCCATCGGCGGACTTTCCTTAATTTCTTTATTTTTGATTAAAGATGCCAATTTACTGATTCTTCCCATGATCGGTATAGGTATTGCTTGGGGAAGTATTTTGGCAATGCCCTATGCAATTTTGAGCGATCATTTGCCTGCGGGTAAAATGGGTGTTTATATGGGACTTTTTAATTTCTTTATTACTTTGCCTCAGATCGTCTGTGGCTTTTTCGGAGGCATGATTATTAAGTATTTTTTCCATAGCCAATCCATTTATGGCTTGTTGTTGGCAGGGGTGTTTATGTTATTGGCGGCGTTCTTTGTCCCCAAAAGTAAAAACTAAGCTATTATCGTAGACGTATTTCAAGTCAGGATACGTCTACGTTATTTTTTTCCTAATTACAGATAAGTAGATCATTTCCCTTAACTATTCTCAACTGCCGGCCGGAAGCGTTTACTTACGTTGACTTTCCATCCTTTACTGATTGGGACGATATGATAGCAGTACCTGCTCCATGTGGTAGTTATATCGCAGTGGACAGTTCTACTTCACACCTATTTGCTATTTTCAAGAATATAGGTGCTCGGTGGCATCCCGTAATGTTTATGAAAATCTCGCGAGAAATTGGATTGCACCGTATAGCCCACCATCGTGGAGATCTGTGTAATATTATATTCTTTTTGCGTCAACAGTTCTGCAGCTTTTTTTAACCTTGAAATATTGATCAATTCGTTTGGTGTTAGATCAGAGAGACCTTTGATTTTACGATAGAGCGTAGGACGACTCATGTTCATCAGTTTTGCAAGTTCGTCGACGTTGAGGTCGATGTCCGAAATATTTTCATAAATAATATTATTCAGTTTACTGATAAAATCTTTGTCCCGTGCGGAAACATGAATATCCACTAAATTGCTGGAAGAATTGGTGAAATAATTTTTAATAATGCGACGGTTCTTTAGAATATTGCGTATTTGGACCATTAAGAACTCGAGTGAAAAAGGTTTTTCGATATAAGCATCAGCACCATTTTTTAATCCCTGAATTTTTGAATCCAGCGCGTTTTTTGCCGTCAGGAAAATCACTGGAATATGGCTATAAAGAATGTCTGTTTTTATCCGTTTACATAAGGCAAGGCCATCCATAATAGGCATCATAATATCTGTCAGTACCAGCTGTACATTCGCGTGATCTAATATGTCGAGCGCCTCGGCACCATTGCTTGCCCTGAGGATGGTGTAACTGGTTTTTAATTCTTTATTCAGGTAGGCCAGTATTTCTTTATTATCTTCGACCAATAGAATCACAGGTTTTTCTTCATCCTGTTCTTCCGCTTTGTCACCGGAGTCGGTATCCTCCAGCTCTTCTTGGAAAGATTTAATATCTAAGGATTGTTCCTGAAAAATCGGGATGGAGAGAAGAAATATATTGCGGTTTTCTTCTAAATGTACGAGGGATAGTGTTCCCTGATGCAGTTCCACCAAAGAACGTGATAGGGGAAGGCCTATACCGGTCCCGGTATCTTTGTCGGATTCATTTAAACGATAAAAGGGTTCGAAAATTTTTTCTCTTTTCTCAAAGGGAATGAGTTCTCCATCATTCTTAAATTCAATGTTGAACATAATATCATCACTATTAAACGGGAGAAGCTTAACGAAGACCTCATATTCGGCATATTTGATGGCGTTATGGATGAGGTTAGTAAATATTTTCCGTAAGGCTTCTTCATCTACATAAGCTGTAAGACTGATTCGAGGCAAGAATAACTCATAATGTAACAGTTTATCTTTGGCAAGATAATTTAAATCGTTGAATACTTCGGACAACAGGGAATTGATATCCGTTTTTGTAAAAATAAGGCTCATATTATTAGTTTCTGCTTTTCTAAAATCCAGTAATTGGTTGGTAAGACGGATCAGCCGCGATGTATTTTTTTCAATGAGTGCGAGATCTTTGACCGTGTCGCGGTCGGAGAATTTATGATTATTGATTATTTTCTCAAGTGGCATTTTGATCAGTGTGAGTGGCGTGCGGATTTCGTGCGCTAAGTTGGTGAAAAATTCCAGTTTGAGGTTGTATATTTCTTGTTCTTTTTTTCGTTCGTAGCTATCCATCTTCTGGGCATTATTGGCCTTTATGAGCAGAAAATAATAACGCAATACCAGCAGCACAATTGTACCGAAAGTTAGGAAATAAAAAATGTAGGCCCAACTGGACAACCACCATGGTGGCGACACAATAATTAGAAGTTTTTTTTCTATTGGATTCCAAACGCTATTGTTGTTGGCGCCTCTGAATTTAAACGTATAAGTGCCTGGTGGGAGTTTGTTGTAGTAGATTTTTTGGTTGCCGGTGATATCTGTCCAGTCTTTGTCATAGCCTTCCATGATGTACCTATAGGCGTTGCTTTTTGGAGAGACAAAGCTCAAAGCGGCAATATTGAAACTGATATTGGAATTGTCGTAAGTGAGGTGTATTTCCTTTGAGAGGGAGATGGATTGTTTCAGTATGCCATTTTCATGTACACGGACGCTGGTATTGTTTATCTGAATACCACTGATAAATATAGGTGGAACGAAGCTATTCTTGATCGATTTTGTTGGATTGAAGCTAACCATTCCTTTAATAGTACCGAAATATAAAGTACCGTCGCTGTCCTTAAATGCTGAATTATAGTTGAATTGATCTGCCGGAAGACCATCTCTCGACGTATAGATAACCCTCCTGGGGACATTTTCCTCGAGTTTGACCAGTCCTCCGCCGGTTGATATCCATATGGTATGGTTGTCGTCTTCCAGCACTTTGAATACTTGGTTGGATGGCAAACCTGATTCGGTGAGATAGTTGGTGAAATGCCCATTACGACGGTATTTTGAAAGCCCACTTTCCGTACAGAACCAAAGGTTTTTCTTGCTATCCTCAAATAGGCCATTGACATAATTATTGATCAACGTATTTTGTTTGCCTTGTTCAGAATACAAATGGCGTATGTCCCCCGAACGGCGATTATACTGATAGACACCGCTGCCATAGGTATTGACCCAAAGGATACCCGAATCATCTTCATAAATACCTTGTATCCATGCGCTGATCGGGAGTAGATCGAAACGGTCTTTGTCTTTGTTATAGCGGTACAATGCGCGGTCAGTCCCTACAAATAGGCTGTTGTCTCTGGCTTTATAGAGGCAAACCACGAAGGTGCTTCGTAAAGGTCCCTGACCGATGTGATCATAATGTTTTTTTAATTTTCCCGTTTTTACATCGAGTATGTCCAGTCCATGCGTCGTGGAACCGACCCATAAGTCATCGCCAATTATAGCTAATCCATGAACATTGTTGTGTGCAATACTGCCCTTTTTTCCATTGGCGACAAAATGCTGAATTTGTTGCGTATAAGCATCTATTTTATTGAGACCACCATCTTCTGTCCCTATCCAAAAATTCCCATATTTATCTTTGTTGATCTCATGGACAATATTTCCTGATAAGGCTGACTTCCCGAATCCGGATAGATATTTCTTAAAGTTGTCGAATTGATTGCTATACTGGTTGAAACCGCCAAAAAATGTTCCGAACCAGATATTGTCTTCCCGGTCCCTATAGAAATTAAGCACTGCGTTATCAGATATGGCAAACGGATTGAGTAGGTCTTTTTTGATATGTTGGCTTTGACCTGTATGGATATTATAGGTATATATTCCTGTTTCTGTTCCGATCCAAAATATAGATGCTGTCTGTTGAATAATGCAGTTTGCCTGGATAACCCTGTTGGGATACTGTGCTGCGAATAGATTTTTTAGCGTTCCGTTTTTGAAATCAAACAGGTAAGCCGTATTGATGGTACCCAGCATAAGGAGCGAGTCGTTGATGGCGTAGACTGTCTTGGTGTTTGCCAGTGCTTTTCGATCTATTTTTTTGAGATCAATTTGGATAAATTTACCATTGTTGACTTGGTACCGTTGTATTGTATTGTTATTGTCTGCAAACCAGAGTCCTGCTTTCTTGCTGCTTGTTACAGCGACAATCGTATTCTTGAATTGATCAAATGGCATTACTTCCTTTGTATAAGGATTGTAACGATAGAGTTTTCCATTGCAAAGTAACCAGATATAACCCGCATATTCGAGTAAGGCATTTACTTCACCTATTGGAATAGGGCTGAATGGTTTGAAGTTCTCTTTTATGGGATCGTAACAATAGGTACCTCGCGTTGTTCCGACCCACATAAGGCCTCTGCTATCTGTCAACAGGCTTAAAATGGAGGAGCTTCCAATACTAGAGGAATCGGCAGTATTGTGTCTAAATACCTTAAATTGATTGCCGTCAAAACGATTAAGACCATTTCTTGTTCCTAACCACAAAAAGCCTTGAATATCTTGTGTAATGCACTTGACAGAGCTATTGGATAGGCCATCATGTGTCTGATAGTTTTTAAAATAGATCGATTGTGCCTGCAGCAGGATCGATGCGAGCAATAAGTGAATTAGGATTATGGTGGTTACTCTTTTCAAAACGTATTAGTTGAGTTAAAAATAATCAATAAAAAGATAAAACCTTCATGTTTTTGCAAGCATCAGCGGTCGTGAAAACGGAAGAGGATTCTTTTTTTGCTAATAACTGAGGATAGCGAGCTCATTGATGCTTTATTGAAAAAAAACACGAATTAATAAAACGGACATTCCTAAAAAAGAATTTTGCTGATACGCTGTGATATAAAATTGAGACGCTGTGATTGGGTTTGATGCAAGTATTTGCTGATTTTTATAGAACAATAATAACCAAATGTAAACGTATGCTTCGTCCTCGAATTATGATCGGAAAGTCCTGTGTCTTTGTTTTTCAGTTTGTTAGCTTTTTATGTTCTTCTGCGAGATCGCATCTTGATGCTGTTTTGTTGCCGCATTCAGTTTGCAGGAGTGAGAATTTCAAGAATTTGTGCAATCGAAAATGTTACGGCTGATTATGCTCATTTCAAATAAGAACTGAGTATGATAAAATACCATTAAAAATCACTTAGTATCATTTGTGCATCCCAGATGCACAACATAAAAATCAATTAAACCACCAATCAAAAAGCGTATGAAAAATAAACTACTTGCACAATGCGTAATGACGCTCACCTGTATGCTCGTATCTTTTATTGCAGTTGCCCAGACGAAAGTCTTGAAGGGAAAGGTTGTGGATGAAACACAAAGTCCACTGGCGGGTGCTACAATTAAAGTAAAAGGGGGAACGGCGGCAACAACAACCGACACTGAGGGAGCTTTTACATTTACGATACCCAATGATGCAAAAGCATTGGAAGTGTCTTTTATAGGCTATTCATTAAAGGAAGTGCCTATTGTGGGCAATGATATGACGATATCGTTAGAACCTAGTGCTGGTCAAGGTCTGGATGAAGTCGTTGTTATCGGTTATGGTACAGCACGAAAAAAGGATCTAACAGGATCTATGGTTACTATTGGAGCGAAGAATTTCAACAAAGGGATTATGACAAGCCCTGACCAATTGATACAAGGAAAGACACCTGGCGTGATGGTGATTAATAATACAGGCCAACCAGGTGGATCGACTACCGTACGTATCCGGGGTAACTCATCGATCCGGGCAAGTAACAATCCGTTATTTGTGCTTGATGGGGTACCTATGTCGGGTAACTCACCATTACCAGAAGGAAGAGGCGGTTTTTCGTCCGATCGAGGAAATCCGTTAACCTATTTGAATCCGGGCGATATTGCGAGTATGGATATCCTTAAAGATGCTTCAGCTACAGCAATCTATGGTTCAAGAGGAGCAAATGGTGTTGTGATTATTACAACGAAAAAAGGGAAAGTGGGTTCTCCTGAAGTCTCTGTAGGAGCTTCGGCCGGTGTATCGACCATGCGGGAATATCCCGATGTATTGGATGCTGCCCGGTTTAGAGAAGCGTTAAAATATTACACGCCATCTGAGGTGGCTAACGCAGATTTTGGTGGTAATGAGGATGCTTTTAAAGCGATCACAAGAAAGGCCATTACACAAAACTATTACGCCGATGTTGCGGGCGGAAGCGAGTATGGAAAATATCGTCTTTCAGGCGGTTACTTAAACCAAAATGGGATTATTCGTGGTTCGCAATTAAAGAAATATACAGCCAATTTTACGGGTAATTTCCGTTTCTTGGAAAATAAGCGATTGGGATTGGATTTTGCGGTCTTCTTGACGCAGATGGATAACAAATACGCGCCGATCAATGCAACGGTAGGTTCGGAGGGAAATGTGATCTCCCAAGCCTTACAATGGAACCCCACTAGACCGTTATGGGACGATCAAGGTAATTTGACGTTCGTCAGTTCAACTACCCGAAACCCGTTAACGAGTATTGAAGCTTTCAAGGATTTGGCAACAACTAATACCATGGTCGTCAACTTGGCGCCGTACTATAAAATCACCGATGATTTGGAATATCGCTTTATTTATAGTGCCATGAGACAGACGGGAAACCGTCAGGGTATGTACCGAGCAGGTCTTATCGACCCCTCCACGGTAGAGAATGAGCAAGCATTTATCTCGAATAACGGGGAGACTAACCTGCAGATGACGCATATGCTTTCCTACAACAAACAGATCAATGAAGATTGGAGTGTAAATGCTGTAGCGGGTTACGAATACTTGGATTATAATTACAATAATAATATCTCTTTCGGCGGAGGGTTTCGCTATATGGGATTAGATTATTTTGATTATCTCCAATATTCACCTGTTTCAACACGTGAAATATCATCATATAGAAGTCCGACCAACCAATTACAATCCCTGTTTTTGCGTGGAGGATTCAATTATCTCGATCGCTATTTGTTGACTGCAACAGTACGAAGAGATGGTTCGACCAAATTCGGCTCGAATAATAAATATGCAATGTTCCCATCGCTTGCGGTAGCTTGGAATATTAATCAAGAGGAGTTTTTAAAATCTTCGGGTGTATTTGATCAGTTGAAAGTACGGTTGGGTTGGGGGAAAACCGGTAATCAAGAATTCCCTTCTGGTGCATCATTAAATAGATTGGTGTTTGGTAATCAGAGTGTAAGTCAGGCTAACTATGGTAATCCTGATTTGAAGTGGGAAACATCGACAACCATCAATGCAGGGATTGACTTTGGAATTTGGGGAAATCGTCTATATGGATCGATCGATTATTTTAACAAAAAGACGACAGATGCGTTATTTGAGCAAACGCTCGCACAGCCAGCTCCTGCTGGGCGCATTTGGGTGAATTTGGACGGTGAGATCGTTAATAAAGGGGTAGAGGTCGCATTGACCGGTACGATCATCAAGAATGACAATTGGACCTGGGATTTGACGGGTAATGCTACTTTTCTTAAAAATAGTGTAAGTGGCCTGGTAGGATATTATGAAACAGGAGCGTTACGGGGACAGGGTTTCTCAGGTGTATTAGGACAACGTATGGTGAACGGACAGCCATTGAATGTATGGTATTTAGCTGATTATCAGGGGATCGATCCGCAAACAGGTATGAGCATGTACCGTGGACAAGATGGCAGCATCAGTACAGCAAATGATCCTGCTGTTAATAAGTATTATATGCATAGTCCAAATCCAACGACTTTATTAGGTATTTCTACCAACGTCAATTACAAGCAATTTTCATTGGCGGCCAATATGAACGGTGCCTTAGGACATTATCTATTTAATAATACCGCGGCAACGACATTGGGTTTGAGTAATTTGTCATCACGGAATATCGGCTCCGCATTTTTTAATACAGCCGTGAAAGAGTCAACTTCTAATTCGGCAGCACCATCTACTCGATTCCTTGAAAAGGGAGATTACCTAAAAATGGCGAATCTGACTTTAAGTTACCGTGTTGGCAATGTCGGTAGAACACTCAAGAATTTGAATGTCTCGCTTACTGGCCAAAATCTATTCATTATCACGAAGTATACAGGTTTTGATCCGGAGGTCAACACTGATGGGGCGACAAATGGTATTCCTTCATTGGGTATCGAATATTTGCCATATCCGCCTGCAAGAAATATTCTATTAGGTGTTAACTTCTCACTTTAAGCGTATAGGTCATTAGCTACTAAAAATGGGAAACCATCACGATTTATTCGAGCGCATAAAGCAATGATAAATCTGATAGCTTCATCATGAATGTCTTATGGTCAAAATGAAAGAATGAATAATCAAATTTAGACGGATGAAAAAGATGAAATTAAGAACTTTATTATATATCGGAATAATAGGCTCAATAGTGACGAGTACAATTTCTTGTACGAAGCTAAAGGAGGAATTTAAAGGAGAATTGGAGGAAGGGACTGCTAATGTCGATCCTGGAAGTTTGCTGATCACAGCATACAATTCATTGAATACACCTTACCAACAGGAGCAACGCTGGGTAATGCAAGAAATCTCAACAGATGCCGCAATGGCTCCTACACGGGGTGGCGACTGGGATGATAATGGTATGCACCGGGCTATCCATTTACACACTTGGAACGCGGATAATGGCTATATGAACAATACGTTTGTCAGTCTGGGGACAGCGATCTATAATTCAGGAAATGTATTGCGTTACAAACCGAGTGCGCAGCAAGGAGCAGAGGCAAGGTTTATTCGCGCATTGGTTATGTTTGATATGTTGGATCTCTATGGCGTAGTACCTGTTCGCGAAGGGGAGTCTTTTGAAGATTTCAGAATAGCTCCAGAGGTATTGCAACCTCAGGCAGCTATTGACTATATGGTGAAGGAACTCAATGAAATCATCGCAAGTTTACCGGCAAACGGGCCAAAAGCTGCTTATGTAGCTAATAAGAATGCCGCTAAGGCATTGTTGATGAAAATTTATTTAAATAAGGGAACTTTTTTAAATAGACAATCGCCATCTTTTGCCGCCGAAGATATGAATAAGGTTGTGACCTTGGCTAAGGAAATTACAGCTACGGGAGCGTATACAATTTCGGCAAAGGGTAAATACTTCGATAATTTTGCACCTGATAATGACGAAAAGTCTACAGAAAATATTTTTACCCTGTACAATAAAAATGGAGATCGGGGCGGTAATGTGGACCGTACCTGGAATACCATTGCTCATTACAATATGAAACCAGGGGGCTGGAACGGTTGGTGTACCTTATCGGATTATTACGATAAATTTTCGGATACGGATGAAAGAAGAGGTATTTACTACGACTATGCCGCAGATACAACCTCAAATAAAAAGAAGGGATTTAAACGTCAAAATGTTGGATTTTTTGCCGGCCAACAGTATAACTGGAGTACAAACAAACCGCTGATGGCTAGAAACCCGGCCAACGCACCTCTGGTCTTTACGCGTGAGGTTACCATCCGTACCTCGGGCGCTACCTTGGAAACAGCTGGTATTCGTCCGATGAAGTATGCTTTTGATTATGCAGTCACTGGTCAGCGAAATAACGACTGGGTTGTCTTTCGTTATGCAGATGTGTTGTTGATGCAAGCAGAAGCTATATTGCGGGGAGGAACAGGAACAGCAACCGAGGCGCTGGCTTTGGTCAATGATATTCGGACCAATCGCGGTGTGAATAGCTTTACAGCTTTGACACTCGATAATTTATTGGATGAGCGTGCGCGCGAGTTGTACTGGGAAGGCTGGCGAAGACAAGATTTGATACGCTTTGGCAAATTTTTGTTGGCTTGGCAGGAAAAAGCAGCAGATGCTGATCCGAAAACATTGGTCTATCCAATTCCGAGTCAACAAATTGCCGTGAATCCAAACCTGAAACAAAATACAGGATACTAGATTTGTATTTATATCCATAAAACAAGCAGGTTCACGGAGTTTTTTTAATAAGAAGGTATTTAGAAGATAAGTGATTTCCCTTATCCTCTAAATACCTTCTTTTTTTGAACAATGTTCGTCTTTCATGATTGCCACAATTGTCTGATTAAAATTATTAAGGTAAAAATTAAAAGGAAGACATCCTTATACCAACTTATACCAACTTATACCTAATCACAATTTTTAATCAATATTTAGACAGTAATTCGTCACTGGTTATTCTATCTACACTGAGAGATCACTGAACAAGCACTGAACAATCACTGAATAAGCACTGTTAAAAGGAGGAATTTGGTCACTATTTGATCCCTATTTGCTTCTCCTAAAAATTAAAAGAGAAAAAAGGGAAAAAGCTACGTTTAATCAGCGAAAAGATTGCCGATGTGCGGTAATCGATCATTGTGGGATGTTAGTTTGCGGTTCCCCAAAGGGACATGACCGTGAACGGACATTTCTATTAAAAATATTGTCTTGTTTTTTTGATAAAAAATAATCACTTTAGTTGTGAGTAACTAGCCAAGGAACTTTGGTTATTGTGATGGATCAATTTGAAATTCCGTCAGATGCCAATTTCAATATTCTTTTTAAAAAGGACAACTGCATTGAAAAAAGAAGATCTAAATGTAGATTATGATGGATAAAATCCTACAGCGGGCACCTACTAACGAAAAAGAGTTTTTTTTAGCTTATCGTTATTGGTACAGAAAGTTATACTATTTTCTGTATCAGAAGACCCAATGTTCAAACCTTGCGGAGGATGTCGTCCAACAAACCTTTTTAATTATTTGGGAGCGCAAAAGTAATGCGAATCACCAAATCCAATTCAGTACCCAGCTCTTTCAGATTGCACGGACAAAATTGATCGATGAATTGCGGCGGCGTGCATTGAACAGAAAGTATGTCGACTATGAGAAACCCTTTGTACTAACCCAGTATGAAGATCTTGAGCGCCAAATCGCCTATAAAGACGAGCTGGAATACGTAAAAGAGTTGATTACCCAAATGCCCTTTATGCGGCAACAGGTATTTTACCTTCATAAAATTGAAGAATTGAGTTATAAAGAAATTGCCGTCAAGTTGTCTATCTCTCCCAAGACCGTAGAAAACCACGTTAGCATTGGTCTAAAATTTATCAAAAAATTTTTTAGACTCTCTTAGGGGGTAAGCCTATCCTTATTCGTATAACAGGTATATGCGCATCCAGCTAAATGGATGGAAACTGTTATGAATCGCAAATTCTTATTAAACAAATTCTTGGCAAATGAATGCTCTGCCGAAGAGGCGAAGCTTGTATTCTCCTGGCTGAATGAAGATCCCAAATTACTGGACGATCTCCTCTCGGAAGATGACTGGGTCTCTTATATCAATCAAGAAAATAAGTCAAGACGCGGTGGGGACAATCTGTTGAAAATTGTCACCGTCTTTTTATTATTTGGCTTTTTGTTTATCCTTTCAAATCTATTCACTACATCCACTGATACACCTGGATTGTTGACAAACATCGTCAATGAGATTTATTATAATCCCTCAGCCAAACCAAAAGAAATTATAGCTGCAGACAATTCCCTGTTGACGCTAGAACCGGGAGCACTGATTCGACTTTGTATCAAACCGAATCTTGATTTTAGGCGGGTCAAGTTATTGAAGGGAAGGGCCCATTTTAAAGTTTCAAAAGATCCTTCCAAACCCTTTATCGTTGAAAGTGGAACATTGATGACCACAGCATTGGGAACAGCATTCAGTGTGGATTATCAGACGGAGGCTGATCACGTTTTGATCAGATTATTTGAGGGGAAGGTTCGGGTTGACTATCTGGAACCATCCATATCTGCGGCGAAAATTCTGAAACCGGGCCAACAGATTTATTTTTCCGGAACCAGCAAGATGGTTCTTTCAGATTTTAGAGGTGCCATAAAACCAAGAGCGAAGCAAAATGTACCCGCTCAAATTTTGCTTTCATCGGTGGAAAAACCGTATCGCAATCCAGCGACAATTCATCAAAGTTCAAACTGGCTCCAATTAGAAGAGACCTCGGTGTCCGAGATTATTCAGTACATCAATCATGAACTTGATGTACCGATATCCTATGATTCATTGATCGTTAAAAATTATCGGATCAAAGGTAGGTTTAGCAAAAACCCAACAATGGATCTGCAGGACAAAACGGATCTTGCAGCGTCTATTCTGCAGCTGATTGCGGAGGTAAATCCATTTATTCTTGAAAAACAACATAATACATATATACTCAAACCTAAAAAATAGAATCATGGTAAATTTTAACTTAACCAAGAAACCATTTTTTGTTTTTATAGCCCTGACACTGTTATCTTTTCAATGTCTGGCGGGAACAATAAATGGTGTAATCAAAAACTCGTCGGGGCAACGACTGGCAGGGGTTAGTATAATCTTGAAAAATCCCAGCAGCAGTTTTTCGACCGCTGCTTCGAGTGCAAGCGATGGTAGTTTTCGTTTTGCTGATGTGCCCAATGCTAAAGGCTACGAGCTGACGTTTTCATACATTGGTTACCAAAGCTATGTGGAACGCAATGTGCAGGTTTCAGCTGCTGGAGCTACGACACTTTCCATTATTCTAGAAGATCAGGTGAATCAGCTGGAAGATGTTGTCGTGATCGGATACGGCAAACAAAAGAAAAGTGATCTGACAGGAGCTATTGCATCCCTTTCCAGCAACGAGCTAACGAAGGGAGGAGCCATAAGTAATGTGGGGCAAGCCTTACAGGGGAAGGCCTCAGGTGTGGTGGTAACGCAGAATTCGAAAGCTCCGGGCGGAAGTACATCGATCAGAATCCGTGGAACAAATTCCATCAGTGGAAGCAACGACCCTCTTTATGTTATAGATGGATTCCCAACAAATAACGGAATCAACATCAATCCTGATGATATAGCATCGATGGATATTCTCAAAGATGCTTCGGCAACGGCTATCTACGGATCAAGAGGTGCAAATGGTGTAATCATCATTACGACAAAACGTGGCCTTACGGATAAAAACAATATTACCTATAGTGGTTATGTGGGAACCCAAAAGCCAATTGTTCCTTTCACTTTTCTCGATGGTAAACAGTATATGAATCTCGCGAATGCGCTTTATAAAGAAATTCAAGGTCAAGAAAATCAAGAATATGCCGTTTACACGAAGTCACAGCTGGAGTCTGATGTGAATACGGATTGGGTGAAGGAAACCATGCGTAATGGCATCTTGCAAAACCATAATCTTCAATTTTCCGGAGGTGGGGAAAAAACGAAGGTGTTGACAAGTATAGGTTATTTTGATCAAAAGGGTGTTTTAAAAACGACAGACTTTAATCGTATTTCAGGCCGTATCAATGTGGATCAAAAGGTAAATGATTATATCCGTACAGGGGCGAGCCTATCGGCGCAGCGGGAAAAATCCAATATGCAAGTTTATGATGGAAATATCCTCAATTCAAATGTATTATATAGCATATTGACCTACGACCCAACAGTACCTGTTTACAATGCGGATGGAAGCTTTGGACGACCTCCGGGAGGACAGGGAGATAATCCGCTAGCCAACTTAATGTCGCGCATCAATGACGTGCAAAGGGACAAGTTGAATGGAAATATTTTTCTTGAGGTAAATCCGATCAAAGAACTGACCTTACGCATGGATGCCGGGACTGAAATAACGCATGATCAATTGGGAAGTTATCTGACCCGAGGTTCTTATCAAGGGGGGATAGATGACGGCGTGGCAAGTCAGGCCGATTTTAATGAAACACATAATCTGATTGATTTTTATGCTACTTACGCGAAAGTTTTCAATGAGAAGCACAATTTGAGTGTGATGGGGGGCTATTCGTATGAGAAATATGTGCGTCACAATAAAGGGATCAATGTAAAAGGATTTTCGACCGATCTGCTGGAGTATAATAATTTAGGTATGGCTTCGAGTATTACGGGAGTAAATTCTGCTAAAGCAGAAAACCTGGTTATTTCGTTTTTCGGTCGGGTAAATTATTCCTACGCTGATAAATATTTATTGACGGCAACTTTACGTCGTGATGGGTCATCGCGTTTTAGTCCAAACCATCGATGGGGAACTTTTCCTTCAGCAGCTTTTGCATGGAAAGTCAACAATGAAGATTTCATGAAAGAGCAGCAGCTATTTTCGGATCTAAAATTTAGGTTGGGTTACGGACAGACGGGAAATGATCGCGTAGCTGATTATGCGTCTTATGGACTGATGGATAATGGCCATTATACCTTTGACGGTGTGACCAACGCCGGTGGGGTTAAGCAAAACCCTACTTATCCCGAAAACGATAAACTAAAATGGGAATCCACTACCCAATATAACGTTGGACTTGATTTTTCATTTTTTAAAAACCGGTTAGCCTTTACTTTGGATGCCTACTATAAGAAAACCAATGATCTTCTGATTAAGAGTATACTGCCTTATTACACAGGATATACCTCCGGACAGCGTAACCTAGGTACGATGAATAATAAAGGACTGGAGTTTTCGGTGACCAGTAAGAATATGACCGGAGCATTTACCTGGGAAACAAAATTGAATTTAACGATGAACCGAAATAAGGTGTCAAGCCTGGGCGGAGAGCCCGAGCAATTGTTGACTTCGTCTAAACCAATGGGGAATGTCTCTGAAGAAGCTTATTCGGTCATTCGTGTTGGGGAGTCGCTGGGCTCGTTATTCGGCTATAGATACCTGGGTGTTATTCAACAAGGAGAGAATTATGCAGCACAGCCAAATTCGAAACCAGGGGATCCTAAATTTGCCGATGTGAATGGCGACGGAACGATAAATTCAGCGGATCGCACGATAATCGGCCGTGGTTATCCGAAGTTCAACTTTGGTATGACCAATACATTTGCCTATAAAAACTTTGATTTGACTGCATTCATCTATGGCAATGTTGGAAACGATCTACTCAATATGACACGTATGAATCTGGAGTGGAAACGTACCACAGAAGCCTTAAATCGATGGACACCAACAAATACCAATACAGATATTCCGAGAAATGGATTTTATTACATGAACTATGGTGGTTATATCAATGACCATTTTATTGAAAATGCTTCCTTTTTGCGTTTGCGTAATCTGACGCTGGGGTACACCATTCCATTGAAAACAAAAGCGGTTCAATCGATACGGTTATATGGTATGGCAGAAAACTTATTTACGATTAGCAATTATTCTGGATGGGATCCTGAGGTCGATACCAAGGGATACGAAAATGATGCGCTGGTTAAAAATAGAGCTGGAAATAATCAGAGTGCCAATGCGGGGGTCGGTCTTGATTTTAATTCATATCCTTCGATGCGCTCCTTTACTTTCGGTGTAAGTGCAACATTTTAATAGCTAATATCTAAATCAGAAATGACATGAAGACGTTTAAAAATAATATAAAATATAGCTTAGGTATTGCGGGTTTATTGGCCATTTTGAGCTTAAGCCTAAATAGCTGCACCAAACTGGATCCTAAATTATATAGTGATCTGACGACAAAAAATGCCTATTCAACAGAGAGCGATATCAATGCCGCGTTAACGGGCGTGTATACGAGTTTATCGCCTTATCCAGGGGATGCTTACTTGTACTATGCTGGATACCTGGTGATGATTACCGATTACGCAACGGATATGGGCTTTTCTACTGCAGCGGGTGATCCTACACGGATGAGTAATTTTACATACGATGATAATAATAGGTACTTTAAATTCAATTATCAGAATATGTATCAGGTGATTAGTAATGCCAATATGCTGATTGACCGTATCGAGAGTGTAACTATTCCTGACGATCGCAAGAAGAAAATTATCGCACAGGCGAGGTTCTTACGGTCACTATCGTATATGGATCTTACAGATGCTTGGGGACCGGTACCATTGATAACGACTGTCAAGAATCCGACGGAAAGCTACAATGAACCCTTAGTTGCTGTCGAAAAGATCGATGCACAAATTGCTGAAGACTGCCAATATGCGATCGATAACTTACCCGAGAAGTGGTCGGATGAGCTGGGCATTGGCAGGGCTACCAAAGGTGCGGCGCTGACCCTTATGGGAAAAATGTATATGCGTTCGCATAATTATGAAAAAGCAAAAACGTATATCGATCAGGTTTTAGCGTTACGTGATAAAGGTGTATACACGCTGAATCCAGATTTTAAGAAGGAGTGGTCCGACAATAATAAAATGGATATGGGGCTAATATTTGGCATCTTGCATGAACCTACATTAAACGGGGGCGAGATTACCAATCACTTTGGCCCGACGGACAATCCTGAAGTACCCGATAGGTGGCAGTACTATGGTGTTTCCCTTGATTTCTGGCGAAAATATAGTGACTTGGATCCACGTAAAAAGTTTTTCTATTATAATTACACAGGAAAAGCCGTACGGGACAAAAACACAAAGTATGGTTTCTTTTATATGTTGCCAGCCAAAGGTCAAACCACACCGCCAAGTGATACGGTAAAATTCCTCCAAAACGTTGCAACAAAGAAGTATTCTTATGATATGGTCAATAACTCCTATCTGGATGGACGGACGATACAGGTCTTTCGTTTAGCGGATGTTATCTTGTGCAAGGCCGAGATTGAAAATGCCTTGAACGGACCTGCAGCTGCATTGCCTTTTATCAATGAGGTGCGTAAAAGAGCTGGAGCACCAGAATATGGCAAACATCCCGATTTTCCAAGCCCTGCGAGTAAAGAAATTATGATCGATGCCCTTGTTGATGAACGTGGATTTGAGCTTGTGTTTGAATACAAAAGACGCCAGGATCTGATCCGTCTGGGACGTTATGAAAAAGTGAGCAATGCTTATCTGAAAGGCCGTGGACTGAAAGAAAATGTCACCGAAGCAATGCGATATTTCCCTTATCCATTGGAGGAAGCACGTTTGCATCAAGAAATGACGACGGCCAATCCTTCGCGATTGCCTAAATAAGCAGATGAAAAGCGCACTACAATGTGTGGTGCGCCCCATTTGAATGATCAATGGAATTGAAATTATTTACAGATGAAACCAATTAAAGCAATTGTCGTATTGATTGTGATCGGGCTAGCATCATTTGCAGCTTACTATTATTACGCGAAACAAGTTGAAATTGAAAATATTCAGTTGACTTCACCCAATAATCTACCGCTGAACGCTGCTGTACAAGTGAATTTAAACAGCGCTGAGGAAGTCTATGTTGAGTATTGGAAAGAAGAAGATGCGGAGCTTCATAAAACGGCTGTTTCAAAGCCTGCTGTTCAGCATAACATTCACTTAATGACGCTTGAACCTAATACAAGTTATAAATTTAGGGTTATTATTGACCGGATTATTCCCATAAAATCAAGTGAACAATCTTTTAAAACAAGGCCGCAGTCGCCTTGGATGGTACACGACTGGATTAAATCCAACCATCCGCATGATGAAAAAGCATTAGGCAATGGTTTGGTGTTATTATGCTATCGGGGATTTCCGGGTTACATGGCCATGGTTGACGGTAAGGGAACCATTAGATGGTATTGGCAGGATGAAAAGCTGGGAGTACGCCTTGCTTCACTGACTCCAAGGGGTACGATCTTAGCCCTATTGGCTCCAGCGAGTAAAGATGAATTTAACAAGCCCAATCAGCCCAGCAAGAAATCGACAAATGCGAGTTATTACCTGAGAAGTGGACGCATTGGATTTGTGGGGGGGACGGTGCTGGTTGAAATTGATCTGACGGGTAAAGAAATTGCACGTATTGATTTGGATAAAAAGGGGATTATCATGCATCATGATGTGCAGATGGATGACAAGAATAATATTGTAGGCATTGTGCGGGATTTCAGAATTGACGACCGGCCCAATCACCCAAAAGATACGCTTTGGGGCGACGCAATTCTGACGATGGATACAAAAGGGAATATCTTAAAGAAATGGTCACCCTGGGAAAAATGGGATATTCAGCATGATAAAAAACTAGATAGCCTAAAGCATGACCGATTTCATTTTAATACGATTTCGTTCGATCGTGACAACAATTATCTGACTTCTTCGCCCATTGAAAATCAGGTTTGGAAAATTGATGCGAAAACTGGTGATATTCTTTGGAAACTGGGGAAAGGCGGTGATTATAAATTAAAAGACGAGGAACTGTTTTATTTCCAGCATGCACCACATATCACAAAAACAGGTGAGCTGTTGCTTTTTGATAATGGCGATTTTTCTCCGCGTGATAGCACAACAGCCAATAAACAATCACGGGCAATAGCTTTTAAACTTGACGAAAAGAAAAAAACAGCAAGGGTAGCTTACGTAGCTCCGATTCCGAAAAAGCAGTTCACAGCGAGAATGGGGAGTGCCTATGAATTGGATAATGGTAATTTGCTGCAGACAAGCTCGAAAACAGGCAGTGTACTGGTGACGGATAAAACAGGGAAGGTACTTTGGGAATTAAACGCGTACTTTATTCCTTATCGTGCTATCTATGTACCTGAGGAAACCTGGCGTAAATACAGACAAAACTAAGTGCATTATTGTCTCATTTTTGAGGAAGCAGCGGACTATGTAAATCGTACCGATCTTATGGGAAGGCTCGGTAAAAATAAAAATATACTGAATAAATATTATTCGAATGAAAAAAAGAACAGCCTCTTATCATCTGGCAATTATCCTTGCCGTATCGTTGTTGACAAATTCTGTCCAAGCACAATTGGCATACCCTCCGGAGCCCCAGAAGTGGGATGCTGACCTGCTCGGTAATCACCGTGCCGTGCTTCATATAAATACAGATCAGAAGGAGGTTCAGGTGGATATTCCGTGGCGAAATCGCTGGGTTGAGGCGAATCAACAAGTCATTATTGTCGACAGCGCCAACAATAAGCAGATTGCTCCCAGTGCTTATCTTTGGATGAACACAGAATCTGGTGGACTACGGTTTAAGCCAGTTTCAGGAAAAGGCATTTATTATGTCTATTATTTACCCTATCAGATGGGGGGGCGCAGTCGTAATTATCCAGATGCAATATATCTTAAAAATACTGTTTCAGCCCCGAAAAAAAGAACGCAGCATGTAAGTGGAAATTCAAAGGGAGTTACTGTTGCACGTTTTGACGCCGTTGATCAATACAATAGTAATGATCCGATGGAAGTGATTGCGCGTGCAGAAGAAGTTCGGAGTTTTTTGAGCAGAAATGCCAATAGCGCTTATTATCTTTTTCCCGAACTAAGAGAGTTTCCGATTAAGATGGAAAGCAACCTTCCAAAACGTTGGGTTGAGAAAGAGAAAGCGTTAAATACATTGAAAGGGATAGGTCAACAGGGCGAGTTTTATGCATTTCAACTGGGACTGTGGTCACCTAAACAGGAACTCAATGATATCCAAATTTCTTTCTCGGATTTTAAAGCAAATGATGGGGCGATTATTCCAGCGAATAGCCTGAATTGTATTAATACCCAAGGTACTGATTATACGGGAAAACCGATGTCGCTCAAGGTGAACGTACCCAAAGATCAGGTGCAGGCATTGTGGTGCGGTATTCAGATACCCGCGGATGCAACAAGGGGAACCTACTATGGCATAGTCACCGTAAAACCCAAAAATTCGGCGGCGAAACAGGTCCATATAGAATTAACGGTTTCAAATACTCCAGGAGATGTAGCCAGTGTTGATCAGCCTTGGAAAATGACACGGTTACCTTGGTTAAATTCGACATTAGCGCAAAAAAATACCGTTATCGCTCCTTATACAGCTATCGAATTAAAAGCCGACTCTACCCTAAATATTTTGGGGCGGGAGGTTAAACTTCATCCGAGTGGTTTCCCAAAACAAATTAGTACATTTTTTACACCTGAATTGACCGAAATAGGAGCCAAGGCGAATGACTTACTATTTGAACCGATTCACTTTCATTTCTATCAAGCTTCAGATGGAAAGGAAATCCAACTCAAGGCGGGCGGGATTCAATTCCAGACCAAAAGTGAAGGTGAATACAGCTGGCTTGCAAAAAGTGAGTCAGCGGAGCTGCGCATGGAAGTCGAGGGAAAACTGGAATTTGATGGTTATATGCATTATGTGGTTAAGCTGACAGCGCTAAATGACTTATCGTTAAAAGATGCCACAATGCATATCCCAATGATGCCCAATAAGACGGATTATTTTATGGGACTTGGACAAAAAGGAGGAAAGAGGCCTGAACAACTCTCCTGGAAATGGGATGTGGCTCACAAAAATCAGGATGGTGGCTGGATAGGAGCAGTCGACGCCGGACTCCAATTTTCACTTCGCGATGAACATTATTCCCGTCCGCTCAATACAAATTTCTATCTTCAAAAACCATTGGTGCTGCCACAGTCCTGGGGCAATGAAAATAAAGGTGGTATAGATATTGGTTTAAAAGGCAAATCAGTGTTGGTCAATAGTTACAGCGGAGCCCGTGAACTCAAAAAAGGCGATGTGATCTATTACAATTTTAACCTATTGATTACACCTTTTCATCCGATCAATACGGAAGCACAGTGGAATGAACGGTATTATCATGCATACAAACCTGTGGATTCTGTTGTTGCAAGTGGCTCCAATGTGATCAATATCCACCATGGAAATGAAATAAATCCTTACATCAATTATCCATTTATTGCGACAAAAGAAATGAAGCAATATATCGATCAGGCGCACGATAAGGGGTTAAAAGTCAAGATCTACAATACTGTCCGTGAGGTGTCAAATCGGGTCTATGAGCTCTATCCTTTGCGGAGCCTAGGCACGGAAGTGTTTTCGCCTGGAAAAGGAGGCGGTTATTCCTGGTTGCAGGAGCACGTGGGTAAAAATTACATCGCAGCCTGGTATGTTCCCCAATTTAAAGACGCGGCGATTATTAATAGCGGAATGAATAGATGGCACAACTATTACGTCGAAGGAATGAATTGGTTGGTTGATCATATCGGTATCGATGGAATTTATTTGGATGATGTTGCCTTCGACAGAGTCACCATGAAAAGAATAAAACGGGTACTAACAAAAAATGGAAAACCAGGCCTGATCGATTTACATTCGGCAAATCAATATAATAAAAGTGATGGATTCAATAATAGTGCGAACCTGTATCTTGAGCATTTTCCGTACATCAATAGACTATGGTTTGGCGAGTACTTTGACTATGAGAATAATCAACCTGATTTTTTCCTTACGGAAGTGAGCGGCATTCCGTTTGGTTTAATGGGTGAAATGTTGCAAGATGGTGGAAATCCCTGGCGGGGTATGCTTTATGGCATGACCAACAGGATGCCCTATCAAAAATTGACACCAGCTGATTTATGGACAGCCTGGGATCAATTCGGCATAAAAGGTAGTAAAATGATCGGTTATTGGTCGCCAAACATTCCTGTCAAAACCGACAATGATCAGGTCCTGACAACGGTTTATAGCCGAGCCGGCAAGGCGATGATAGCTATAGCCAGCTGGGCAGAGCGTGATGTTGCGGTCAAATTGACCATAGACTGGGATAAATTAGGGATAGATCCAGAAAAAGCAAAATTATCCACGCCTACAATCCCAAATTTCCAAAATGGAGCACAGTATAAATTTGGAGATGCGATTCCCGTAGAAAAAAATAAGGGTCTTTTATTGATGATTGAATAATAGCGGACTATCGTGTGAAAACTATCATAGGTTTTTGACAATCTAAAAGAAGTAAATGGCCTATGATAGATTCACTCCTGCGTTGGAAGTATGCGAAGTAATCATTAGCCTGACGGATTTATCCATAAGGGATGATTATATCGTGTCGGAAGGATTCAATTGAAATTATGAACTTTTTTAAATTATAAATGCAAATGAAAAAGTGGATTTTGTTATGGGCAATGGGTAATTGTGTGCTTGGAGTTTTTGCACAGCATCCTGCAAAGGTTTCTGAGGTGAAGAAACGCTATACAACCTATCCATTTACCGATCCGGATCCAATAGCCTCAGTTCAAAAATTATACCCTTATTTTCGCTTCGATGGTTTTACAAATACGGCTATCGAAAAGGACTGGAATGCCGTGATCTTGGAAAACGATTATATTCGGGTACAGGTGATGCCGGAGATCGGCGGCAAGATTTGGTCGGCCTATGATAAGGTCAATAAGCGGGACTATATTTACAACAATGGCGTTGTAAAGTTTAGGGATATTGCTATGCGGGGGCCTTGGACGAGTGGGGGCATTGAAGCTAATTATGGGATTATTGGTCATACACCCAATACATCTACGCCTGTAGATTACCTGATGCGAGAGAATGCCGATGGAAGCGCCAGTTGCTTTATCCATGCCTACGATATGCTGAGCAGGAGTAACTGGACTTTGGAAATTCGACTGGAAAAGGATAAGGGCTATTTCTCGACACGTTCTTTCTGGTCTAACACCAATGCAGTCGAACAACCTTATTATACCTGGATGAACTTAGGCGTTGCCGCCGGACAGGATCTCAAGTTTCTCTATCCCGGAAATCAATATATAGGTCATGACGGTGATGCACACGCTTGGCCTATCGATAACCAGGGGCGGGATCTTTCTAACTATCATGAGAATGCTTTTGGCAGTTCCAAATCATACCACGTCTTGGGGGCACATAGCGATGCTTTCGGGGTGTATTATCAAGATCATAACTATGGAATGGCACGTTATGCACTCCGGGAGGATAAATTAGGGAAAAAGATATTTCTTTGGTCTCAGGCTGGAGATGGCAAGATATGGGAAAATTTACTGACCGATAAGAGCGGGCAGTATGTGGAAATCCAGAGTGGGCGCCTGTTTAATCAAAATGTCCCATCAAGTAGTCTGACTCCCTTTAAACAGATTGGTTTCGCTCCTTATCAAAGCGACACCTGGACAGAATATTGGATGCCATTTTCGGGGATAGGTAAACCGAATGATATTCAACTATCGGCAGCGATCCAGATGAAACAGGAAAACGATGAGATCATTTTGGATATTGATCCGAAGCGACCTTTAAGAGATAGTATTTATGTTCTTGATAGCGTTGGTAATGTGTTGAATATGAGTTTTATAGAAGCCAAATTGGGCGAACCTACAAAATTTTCCTTGAAAGTAGCGACCGCGTCGAGACCTAGCTATCTTAAATTGGGATGGGATTATTTTAATCTCAGAACAGAAGGGGCCTGGTCAAAACTGAATAGGCCAACTGTCATTTCAGCGGAAGTAAGATCAGACACCTCTCAGACCAAATTATTGGAGATCCGTGATCTCATTCGTTTTAGGCAATATGCGCTTGCCGAAGTCAAATTAAAAGAATTGGCTCAACAAGCGCCTACTTCACAAACCTATCTTGAAATGGCCAAACTGGCTTGGTTTAAAATGGAGTATCAGTCAGTTTATACCTATGCCCAACAGGCATTGTCTATAGATGCTTATGATGCACAGGCAAATTATTATTATGGTTTGGCTGCAATCAAGCTGAAAAAAGAAAACGACGCTTTAGATGGCTTTGAAGTTGCTTCATTAAACCCGGCCTGGCGAAGTGCTTCATATGTACAACTGGCCAAATACTATTACCGGATAAAACAATATGAACGCGCTGGGGATTATACCGCAAAAGCGGTCGTTGCCAACCCGCTTAACATCGATGCCTTGCAGATGAACTTGCTTGTTCAGCGCAAAAAAGGAGGCTTAACTGATACACTTTCCCGTCAGACAATTCTTCAATATGATCCGTTTAATGCTTTTCTCCAATTTGAGGAAAAAAAGACTGTTTCATCCAGGCAGGAGTTTGCCTCCGAAAAGCGGATGGAGTTGGCGGTATGGTATGCGGACCTTGGCGAGTTTGAATCTGCGACCGATCTACTCCGTTCAGGGCAGAAGAATACAGAAGCCTTACTTTGGCTGGCTTGGTTGACACGATCGAATAAGTCGATCAGTCAAGGATGGTTAGCTCAGGCTGCGCAAAGCAAACCTAGTTTTGTCTTCCCTTTCCGAGAAGAAAGTAATAGTGTATTTCAATGGGCAAAGGACAACAGCAAAAGCTGGACTGTCGATTACCTGTCGGCATTATTGTACCGCTTCAGGAACCAACCGCAAAAAGCAAAAGAAATCTTGTCAGCAGTAGGGCAGGAGCCAACAGATTTTGCAGCCTATTATGCGCTGAAATCAAGTTTGCAAGATACGAGCGATCATGATCTGGCGGTACAGATGATGCGGCAGGCAACAGTAGTAGATCCACAAGAATGGCGATATGGACTGCATTTGGTGGAGCTCCTAAACAATAGTGCGTCTTATGAGAAGGCGCTTCAGGTAAGTACAGCATATCATCTCAAATTTCCAAAAAATTATATACTAACGCTGTCGCACGTACGTACTTTATTGTTGGCTAAAGAATATGCGCGAGCTGAGAAGGAATTAGGGGACGTAAACATACTTCCTTTTGAAGGCGCAACAGAGGGTCATCGGTATTATGTGCATGCCAAGCTTATGTTAGCCTACCAAAATATAGTGGAGAAAAAATATAAAGAGGCAAAGTTGAAGATTGCAGAATCGAGGTTATGGCCGATGAACTTAGGGGTTGGTGAACCTTATGCGGAGGAAAAAAATGAACTATTGGCTGACTGGCTTGAACAGCAGCTGGGGCCGAAGGAAAAAAATGGGAATGCAGACCTCTTGAAAAAAATTGTCCATAGCAAAACATCAAAGAACAAGTATGAGCTGATGCTTCGTGAACTTGCAGAAGAGCAATTAAAGCTGTCAGGAACGGAAATTGCTGTCGCGGAGAAAAATGATCTAAGAGAAATAAGCCAGTCAGATCAGGACCTTTGGAATCAAATTAAAAAAGGTTCTTTAGCAACTTACTGGCCAGTACTTATCCGAAAAATCTATTTTGAACAGGACAAACGGCTGTTTTGATGCCGAAGGGGAGATGAAATAATCGAATGACCGTAAAAATAAAAAGTCGGGATGGCCGGATTTGAACCGACGACCTCCAGCACCCCATGCTGGCGCGATACCGGGCTACGCTACATCCCGTTATTCCAATTTGATAAAAAAGCTTATCTGAAATAGAGCCGTTATCGGGAATAATTTTTGGTAGGGCTAAAATAATAATTATTGACAAAAAATAAAATGTAAATGCACAAAAAAAGCCATTCAATTTAGAATGGCTTTTTTTGTGCTACTATACTATATGTTCATTAGAATTTGTAACCTACCATAATGCCGATTGTTTTATTTTTTGCATCTAGCGTTTTGTCGACACTGGTAAAACCATGACTATAATAGGCGTCTAAGGTCAGGTGACTGATATCTACACCGATGCCTACTCTTCCATCAAATGAAAATTTCTTATAATCGGTATTTACGCTGGACTTAACCGTTTTAACATCATAGTTTAGCTGTGGTCCCAGTAGTCCACGCAGGTTAAAGTCGCCATTTTCCAAAAATTTGTAACCTACTTGAAGCGGTAGATTTATTTGATAGAATTTAGGTGTTTTCTGTCCGTTTTCGAAGTTATATTCTTTGCGCAATAGACTGGCCCCTATTCCAGGCTGGAAAAATACACGATCGCCAATACGTGCAAATCCAGCAACTGATACCCCAACTTTGCCATTATTATCTTTTACAGCCTTGTTGCCAAAGGAACTCATATGATAATTGCTTCCGACCTGCAAGCCATAAGTGATCTCTTGTGCTTGTGTAGTACCTGCTATTCCTAATAATGTCAATCCCAACAGGGCTACTTTAAATGTTGTTTTCATTGTCAAATTATTTTTGTTATCAATTTTATGTTGCTCTTTCCTTTATGACAATGGAAAATCCGTATACCCTTAGAAAAAAATAATTTTATAAAATAGATGGCTTACCTTTAACAACAAACAGGAAGTTTTCTAAAAAAGTCTGGTATGGTGAATCTCATGTCATTTCTAGAAGATTGTACAGGGCTCTCTGGCGTATGTATATGAAAAGACTAACAAACAGGGACAAATAACGGATCCGAAATCAAATTGTCCTTATCATCGAAGTTGATAGCAAAAAAAAAATGAAAAATTTGTAAGGGTAATCTTCAATTGGGATGTCTTACTAATAAAGCAGATTATTTAAACAATAAGGCAGATTTGATCAATGTCGGAAAATAAAGAAAAGAATTTTGAGCAGCTTTTTCGAGCGCATTACAAGGAGTTGCATCGTTATGCTTACCGGTATTTGGGCGATAGCGATGTGGCAGAAGAGGTTGTACAGCAGGTGTTTTTACGACTTTGGGAACGTGATTGGGAGGAGCAGGTACATACTTCATTAAAAGCTTATATCTATCGGGCTATTTATAATGAGAGTATGAATGTGATAAAAAAAGAGCAAAGGAAGCTACATTATCAAGCTCAGGAACAGTATAGACAGGATTTTGTGCCTGCGGTTGATGAAAGTACGCGGGATTTGAACGAAAAGCTACAGGTTGCTTTGGCGGAATTACCCGAAAAAAGTCGTACGGTCTTTGAATTAAGCCGATTTCAGGAAATGAAGTATAAAGATATCGCAGTAACCTTGGATCTGTCGATCAAAACTGTCGAGGGGCATATGAGCAGGGTACTGAAGCATTTGCGAATCGAACTTATGGATTATTTAACATTGATTATTTGCTTTCTTATCTATACACTATGAATAAGGAACTGTTAGAAAAATATATCGTTGGTGAGACCAATGAATTAGAGACAGCCATGATACAAAATTGGTTGGAGAAAGATGCTAAGAACAAGGAGGAATACATAAAAATGAAAAAAATGTGGGATAGTTTGCCAAAACCTTTGGATGTCCCTGAAGTGGACGTGGATAAGGCTTGGGCTGACTTCAAAGCTGTACGCGACAGCAGGGCGTCAAATACTGCTGTAATCCCCAAAAAGACAGCATCTGTGATAAAATGGAGCTGGTGGCTAGCGGCAAGTATCTTGATTCTATGTGCAGTGGGATTCTATATATTTGATCAGTCGCACCGTAAAGAAATGTATCTTTCGAGTACGGGGCAAGTGCGTCAGGATTCTTTACCTGATGGGTCATTTGTTACGTTAAATAAGAACACAGAGATTGCCTACTCAAGCAGATGGACCAATGGGAATAGAAATGTTGCATTGAAAAATGGTGAAGTATTTTTTCAGGTACGCAAGGACAAAAAACATCCCTTCGTTATTGAAAGTGGAAATACTAAAATCACTGTTCTGGGCACAAGTTTTAATGTGCGGCGGGTTTCGAATGCGACAGAAGTTATCGTTTCGACGGGTTTGGTCAAGGTAGGTTATGCGAACAAGGAAGTCTTTTTACGACCACAACAAATGATTACGATTCGCGACAATGATACACTTAAAGTGGACAAGGAACCTGTTAAGGATCAGTTTTATAAATATTATGTGGATCGTGTGTTTGATTTTGAGAATACCCCTTTACAACGTGTTGTCGAGTTGCTTAACCGAGCTTATGACTATAAGATTATTATAGATCATTCTTCCGATCAGAAATTACTGCTGACAGCGAAATTCGAACAAAATAGTTTAACTGAAATTTTGAAAGTCATTTCTAGCACATTTGGATTAAAAGTCAATGTGAAAGACAGGGAAATTCATCTGACGAGATGAATCATCAAATAAATATATTTTCAGAACAATTTGTATAGAAAGCAACATGATACTATTTTTTATAAAGAGAACAGAACTTTACCTTTTCATTTTCATGCTGTGTTCGTTTCATTGGGGACGGGCACAGCAAAAGCTTGCAACGGAGATCCGGATGCCAGCTTTTGCAGCGACTACCATAGGCGATGTTTTCCAGGTATTAAAAGAGAAACAGGATATATTATTTTCCTTTAATGGAAATATTTTACAGACCGACAGTGTTATTCATACCCAGGCTTATCAAGGAAATTTATACGACTATCTGGATCGAATTTTGGGGAAAGAATATAGTTTTAAAGAACTCGGAAGACATATTATTATTCAATACACACCGCAGCGGATGTCGGTAGATTTTGAGGTAAAGACACCCAATAAAAACAAGGTGGTTATATCCGGATATATCAAAAATATCCGAACCAATAATCCGATTTCGAATGTCAGTATCTTTGATCGAAGTGCTCTATTGTCCACACTGACAGATCAAAATGGTTATTTTGAACTGGACGTAAAGAAAAAAAGTAATCTTATCGCCGTGAATGTTAGTAAAGAGACTTTTCGGGATACCAGTGTGATGGTGATTTTTCCGATAGAAGCGCGAATTGGGGATAAGAAGACGCGTGAATACGGCTATTTTGAGGGGTATGAGGAAGATCATGGTCTTTATCGGTCTTTTTGGGGACGCGTATTTCTGTCACCTGCGCAACGGATACAAAGCATGAATTTGGGTGGTATGTTTTTATATAGTCCCTACCAAATTTCGATGACCCCGGGATTAAGTTCACATGGTTTTATACGATCGCAAATTGTGAATAAATTTTCCATAAATATCATTGGTGGAGCGACTGCAGGTGTTAAAGGCGTTGAACTTGGTGGTGTATTTAATATGAACCAATATGACATGCAGGGGATGCAGATGGCTGGGGTGTTCAATGCGGTCGGAGGAAATGTGCACGGGGTACAGCTTGCGGGTGTAGGAAACCGTGTTTTCGCAGGAATGAAAGGCTTGCAAATGGCTGGTGTATTCAATGGTGCTGGAGGAAATGTGAGTGGAATACAGATCGCTGGTGTAGGAAATCATGTTGTTGGTGGAGTGAAAGGCTTACAAATAGCTGGGGTTTTCGATAAAGCCGATACAGTAAGGGGAGTTCAGATTGCTGGAGTTGTCAATATGGCGAATGAAGCAGCTGGAACGACACAGATTGCCGGGATAGTAAATGCTAGCCAATCGACTGTTGGAAGTCAAATCGCTGGAATCGCGAATAAAGCGAAAAAGGTAAAAGGGCTGCAATTAGGGGGAATAATCAATATTGCAGACAGTAGTGATTATCCGATAGGTTTGCTGAATTTTATTAAAAACGGTGAAAAGAGCCTAGCACTGTCCATTAATGAGGAGAGCTATCTTGGCCTACAATTTCGTTCCGGCGGACGTGTCCTTTATAGTATATTATCGATCAATGTGGCACTTGAAGGTAATAGACCTGAAAAATATGCTTTTGAAGCTGGGTTAGGAGCTGTATTGCTCAATCGGTCTAAATTCAGTCTCCGTACTGAAGTCGCGACACGTAATCTTTTGACCGAAAAATTTAAAACGCTGGATAACCACCAATCTTCGTTACGAGTGATTCCCGCATTTAAATTAAGTGACCGTATATCCATATTTGCTGCTCCTAGCTTGAACTATGCAGAGAGAGATGAAAATACAATTTCTGGTGGTAGCACGGTATGGAAAGTTTGGCGAAGAGACCGTACACGAAATACATTTTACGGCGGTGGAATGGCAGGGCTTATGTTAAAATTATAAAACTAAAAACAATTTGATGACAGCGTTGTTCTACAAATAGCTTTTAAACATTTAACATTTTATGTAAACGCCCTATATCAATCTGATAAAGGGCGTTTATCTTTTTATAGCTGTTGAAAGCACAGTCCTTATACGACTGTGGCAGTCTTTAATACATTACGGTATGGGTAAGAATGGAAGATATGTCTGCGGGCAAATCGGCCTAAAGAATCTGCGTTGACAAATTTAATATAGTCATTCCGCTGAACACCAAAATATTCATATTGACTGCCATCGTGAAAAGTGACTGTCAATATTTGTCCTTTCCAATCAACATCTTGAATACCAGAATTGGTAATTGTCTCGGTGTAGATTGGTAATTGTTGTTCTAATGTCTCCGGACAAATGCTTACCAAGAAATGGTAGGCTTCAATCATTTCCACACTTTTTTCCTCTGCAGCCAAACGACCTTCTTCATCATTGACAAATTTATCTGGATGACATTCTTTCATGATTGTTCGGTAGGTAGACTTCAGGGTTTTAAGATCCACAGATTTATCTACGTTAAGTAACTTCCGGTAGTCGGCAATTTTTTTCATGGCGGCAAAGATATGCTTAATAATCAGATTATTCGCTATGAAATATGAAAAAAACTTATTTCTTCAACAAGGTTTTTACATAGAGCTGCTCAACCTTCTCTCTAGCCCACGGTGTTTTCCTTAAGAAAGTTAGAGAAGATTTTACACTTGGATTCTCATTGAAACATCGGATGGATATGCGTTGCCCCAACTCTTCCCAACCATAGTATTCCACCAAATACTCTATGATGGTGTCAAGCCGCTTTCCGTGTAATGGATTATTAGTTTGTTCTTGCATGTTGTAAAGATAATAATCTTCGAATTATGGATTAAGCTAATTTTTATGACTTGGTTAAAATAGAATACTGCGACAGCACTGGATCAAGGTTAGTATTCATTTAGTTGTACAGCTAGATTTTTTAGATCGAGAAGAAGCTGCTCATCCCAAATTTCTCCCGTTGCATCTAACTTTCCTTTGACTCCTTGTATAAGTAAGTTTCTTTTTTCGTCAATTTGCGCTCCCAACCCCTGCATAATGCGTTGTAACTCGACGTGAGCTGTTTCACCTTGCGCCGCTGCGGTAATAATACTGACGGGCTTATCTGTGAATATCGTCGTTGCCGCACACCACTCAAGTAGATTTTTTAACCCACTCGGAACACTGAAAATGTATTCCGGGCTGCTGATCAATACGATGTCAGCATCGTTAATTACTTGACGGAGCGCAACAATTTCTATAGGAGGATGAGATTGGCTCTCTTCTGGATCAAAATGTGGCAGTTCTTTTAGGCGGTCAAATAGTGTAAAATGGATATTGGCATTAACCTCTTGTTTGAGGTGATTGACAATATGGTGATTGGATGAATTTGTACTGGCACTACCTACAATAGCAAAAATAGTTTTCATGAGTGTTTAATTATTCGAAGAGCACGGCTAGGCTCTTTGCATTTTTACTTCTTATCTTGTTTTCGATGGCACTAAATTACAATATTCAATTCAAACGATTTTCGTTGTTCTTCGCTTGAATGTAATTTTTCCTTTCTTTCTCCTTTTACCGATTAAGTTTATACTTTTGGAATAGGGGACTTTTATTAGCCTTGTTCGGATTATATGCTTTGTTATGAGAAATAAAATGGGGTACCGCTTATTGTGGGAACGTATTCGTACTGGAGACGAGACGGCTTTCTTTGATCTATATGCGGCGCTCTATCAGGAGCTTGTTAATTTTGGGATACGTACTTGTGGTGACAGTGACTTGTCAAGTGAAGCGACCGATCAGGTTTTCGTTAAAATTTGGGAGAAAAGAGAACAGCTAGATCGGGTAGAAAATGTACAGTCCTATCTCATTACTTTTTTAAAAAGACGTATTCTGCGTCTATTGGAGAAACAGCATAAAATAAATACTGCGCTCCAAAATGTAAAAGCAGAGGACGACTGGGTTGAAATGCCCTATGAAGAATTTGTTATTAAGGTACAGACCAATGAGATTATACAGATCCGCCTGAAGGACGCACTGGAGAAGTTGTCTTTTCGTCAGAAACAGCTGGTTAATTTGAAATTCTTTGAAGGCTATTCCTATGAAAAAATAGCTGAAACTACACAGATGTCTGTGAAAACTGCCTACAATACGCTTTATGATGCGTTGAAAATTCTGAGGGAAGAATTGAAAGATATTTAAGTTGTGCGTGTGGCTTTTTATTTTTAGGCTTCAAGAGCGTGCTTGTAAGACGTCTGCAAAATTACAAGTATGTTGATGTTTTTGTTTAAAATAATGTATTGATTTACAGTTATTTGAAAAATAATTTAAATTTTCTTTAGGAAAAAGCTAGGCTTTCGGGCACTATAGAGTAAATGCCCAAAAGAATGAGCCAAAAAGATTATAAACAGTTAGAAGATTTTTTGATTGACGATACTTTTCAAAAGTATTGTTCAGGGGAAGATAAAAACTGTATTCTATACTGGCAACAATATAGCCTAAACCATCCCGAACAAGCAGAGGCTATTCTAAAAGCGAAGCGCCTATACCAACTGTTGGTCGGTAACCGTAGACCTGTGAATGAACAATTGGAAAAATTGAAAACTGACCTTCAAAATTCTTCTGTGGAACATTTTGTGTCAAATCGATTTAATTGGGCCAAATGGGGCGCTGTTGCAGCAGTACTCGTTGCTTTGGTTTCTGGCGGACTCTGGTATTATTCGCAGTCAAGCAAAGTGGACACCGTATTGCCTATCACGTCAATTGGGCAGGTTTACCAAACGAAGAATGGTGAAAAAAAGACCTTTGAATTGGGCGATGGGAGCACTGTAACCTTAAATTCAGGAAGTAGGCTTGAGCTTGCGGCTGATTTCAATCTGGAATCGCGGGTTGTAAGGCTTGCCGGAGAAGGCTATTTTCAGGTAGCGAAAAATAAAGAGAAACCTTTTGTGGTACAAGCTTCCGATTTTGACATCAAGGTACTGGGAACAACATTTAATGTAAAGAGTTATTCAGATGAGCCCACAGCAGAAGCGTTGCTTGTTGAAGGCTCGATTGAAATGAAGAGCAAAGGACAACGGGAAAATTCTGTGATTATCAAGCCAAATCAAAAAATCACGATTTACAAGAACCAAGGCGAAACTGCAGTACAACATAAAACGAATAAACCAATTGCGAGCAAATTACCGATTAAGGAAATTGCTATAGAGAACATCCCTACAGTAGAATCGAACATCGCTGAAATACCAGATATTGCATGGCGTGAAAACAGATTAGAAATCGTGGACCAAGATTTTGAATCTCTGCGCCGGACATTGGAGCGTTGGTATGATGTGGATATACACATTCAAAACGACCAATTAAAACAATATCGTTTTACAGCAACCTTCAGCAAAGAAAATATCACTCAGGTACTGAGTGCTTTACAGAGCGTTGAACCTTTTAAATTTAATGTATATGGGAGAAAAATAACTATATCAGAAAAGTAAAAAGGATGGTGGACCAACACCATCCTTCATTGAAAAAATGATTAACCAAAAGCAGCAACATTGGGGCGTGCTGCTTAATATTAATTTTAACCAACACTAAAATATGATTAAAAATTGCTTATTGCAAATGCGCAATGGATATATTGTGCATTTTAGATTCATTATCCGGATGAAACTAGCCTTAATTATGACTACGTGTGCTGTTATGAATGTTTCGGCAAATGTATTTTCCCAACAAAAAGTCTCCTTGGATGTCCAAAAAACAAAACTGAGCAAGGTACTTAAAATGATCGAAGAGCAAAGTGATTATTACTTTGTCTATAATTCGACGAATGAAAATTTAAATAAAGAGGTGTCTGTCAATGTGAATAATACGAAGGTATTGGACGTATTGACAAAGCTTTTCAATAAAAGTGGATTGGTTTATTCTGTTTCCAAAGAAGGTCTCGTGGTCGTGAGCCAACAGCAGCAAGTTGCTGTTGCAGGAGTTGTCACTGACGAAAAAGGTAATCCTTTGGCTGGCGCTACGATACGTGTTAAGGGAACGGCAGTGGGAAGGGCAACGGATATCAATGGACGTTTTACGATCGATGCGGCAACAGGAAACACCTTGATTATTTCCTTTGCAGGTTACACTTCGCAAGAAGTAGCCGTAACCAAAGAGGGGAATCTGAAAATTGTTTTATTGGAAGACAACCGGATGCTCAATGAGGTCGTTGTGACGGCATTGGGTATGAAGAAAGAGAAGCGCTCGTTGGGGTATTCTGTTACGCAAGTTGCTGGTGAATCCCTTACCACAGCCCGTGAGAATAATGTGATGAATTCACTTGCCGGTAAAGTAGCAGGCTTGGATATTAGTTCCACTTCTGGAGGAGCAGGAGCGGCTTCCAATGTAACAATCCGGGGGGTATCGAGCTTGAACCAAACCAACCAACCTTTATACGTAATCAATGGTATCCCCATGGAAAGTAAGCCAGTGGGTATTGGAAATGCGAATTCTAAAGGGAACTCCGGAAGTCAATGGGATAATGCACCCGATCTTGGTGATGCCATCAGTAATATAAATCCCGATGATATCGAAAGCATTTCTGTTCTGAAAGGGGCTGCAGCATCAGCGTTATATGGCTCAAGAGCAAAAGCTGGTGTCATCCTGATTACGACAAAATCAGGTAAAGGTAATTCGATCGATTTTAATAGTAACCTTGTTGCTGAGCAGATCATCGACAATACAAATTGGCAAACAGTCTACGGTCAGGGGGCGAACGGTGAAAAACCCACTACACAAGCAGGAGCGGCACAAGTGGGCGGATCGAGCTGGGGAGCCAAATTGGACGGTTCTCCGGTAGTTCAATTTGACGGTGTATCAAGACCATATTCATTACAAAAAGGTAATTTAGATCGGTTTTACCGTACTGGTTCAACATGGACAAATACCTTGGCATTAAATAAATCATTTGATGGCGGATCTATCCGTCTGTCGGGAACAGATGTCAATAATCGGTCTGTTGTTCCGAATTCAGGACTGAAAAGACAGTCTTTTAATTTGGTCGGACTATTTGAACCACTTAAAGGTTTGACAATTGATGCACGCTATAACATGATTTTGGAGCAAGTGAAAAATCGTCCCATGGTTTCGGATGGTGCAGGAAATGCCAATTATAATGTCATGTTTTTACCGACGAGCATCAATGTCAACGATTTGAAGCCATGGAAAGATAGCAATGGAAAAGAGATACTTTATAACTCTGGTAATGTGTATGCAACGAATCCTTGGTTTGCAGCAAATGAATTTATCAATAACACCAATCGCGACCGCTCCATAGCATCTGTTACGGCCAAATATACCATGAGCAACGGTTTGTTTATTCAAGGAAGAGCCGGCCGGGATGCTTATACAGATCATTATAAGAATGTGTTGCCTTCTGGTACGGGGTATTATGAGAATGGTAAAATCGCCGAACAAGAAACGAAGTTCGCTGATATCAATGCAGATGTTTTGGTCGGAAAATCATTCACTTTTGGTGAATATACATTGACACCTAACCTAGGTGCAAGTTATAGAAATACCAAAATCAGACAGACAACTAATTTAGGTACCGACTTTGCCATATTTGGTGTCTACAATATTCTGAATGCAAAGAATAAATCTGTCGGCTATCTTGAAAGTGAATCGGAGACACAGTCTACTTATGGTACCTTAGAGTTTGCTTATAAAGATGTCGCCTATTTAACTGGGAGCCTACGTTCAGATTGGTTTTCTACCTTGGCTACACCAGGGTTTGATAATAAATTGAATTCGGTTTATCCGGCCGTTTCGGGATCATTTATCTTTTCAGAATATCTAAAACCATCGTGGCTAAATTATGGAAAGCTGAGAGCAGGTTTTGCACAAGTAGGTCAAGCAACTGATCCGTACCAGACTTTATTGACCTATAATTTTAGAAGTGAAGTGCTCAATGGTCAACCTTTGGGGGTAATCTCTAATGGGAATATTCCAAACTCTTCCTTAAAAGCTTCTACAGCTACAGAATTGGAAATCGGAACAGAGTTACGTCTTTTTAATGATCGCTTGAACTTAGATTTAACTTGGTATAATAAGAAATCAAAAGATGAGATATCTTATATCACTACACCATCTGCGAGTGGTTATGCGGGAGCCGTACTCAATGCAGGCAAAATGCAAAACAAGGGATTTGAAGCCTTGATTTCGGCTACTGTTGTTAAAACCGAAGATTTTAAATGGGTGTCCTCGTTAAATGGTTCCTATAATGATAATAAGGTGATTTCATTGGCGGAAGGGATGGATGAGCAGACTGTGGCCACATCACGTTCAGGGGTAGGTTATTTGATGAATAAAGTGGGTATGCCCGCCTTTCAGATTATGGCTTTTGATTACAAGTACGATAGCAATGGTGAGATCGTGAAATTGGCGGATGGCTCCCCTGACCGTGGAGAATTAACTTCTTATGGTTCGGCGATGAACAAATGGTTTGCAGGCTGGAATAATGAGTTTAGCTACAAAAGGTTGACTTTTTCTTTCTTGGTTGATGGAAAATGGGGTGGAAAACTTTTCTCAGGAACGGATTACTATGGTTATATTTTTGGATTACATCAGGAAACTGTGGCTGATCGCGAAAATTTAGGGAGAACGGCATCGACTTATTATACCAATACAGCCAATAATGTCTCGAAGATATTTGTCAATAGTGCTGATTTTATCAAGCTGAGACAGGTTGTTTTGGGGTATACTTTCCCGTCAAACTTGTTCAACAACAAAATTAAGTCGATTACGGTAAGTGCTGTAGCCCGTAACCTCTGGACCATCATGAAGAAAACCAATAATATTGATCCAGAATCGAGCTACAATGCAACCTTCCCTGGCTTAGAACTTGGTGGAGTGCCGGCGGTGCGTACTTACGGTGTTAATTTAAGTGTTAAATTCTAATTGCAAACAATCATGAAAAGATATATTAAACCGGTATTTGTTAGTTTAATAGCAGCGACTTTGTTGCTGGAAAGTAGTTGTACGAAAGACTTTGAAAAGATAAATACAGACCCCATTGCTTACGGTAAAGATAATTGGGATCCAAATTATACGTTGAGCTCGGCCCAATTGTTTTACACGGGAAGTTTTGATTTTGCATACGATACCTGGCGTGGAAATTTAATTTATTCGTCGACAATGATGCAGGGGCTATCGACCGTAGTGAGTTATTGGGCAGGGGATAAATATATGCTGAACGAAAGTTACACTGCGGCATATTGGGGGACGGGCACTGTTGGCGCATATATTGAACAGGTGCGTAATATTGCTGATGTGGTTGAATTTACGCGGGATAAACCGAAATATGTTAATCTGCATAATGTCGCCCGTATTTGGAAAGCACTCATATTTGCCCGATTGACAGATTTGTATGGTGATGTTCCTTATTCAGAGGCGGGGTTAGGTTTTTATAATAAAATCTATAAACCCAAATATGACAAGCAGCAGGATATCTACAGCGACCTATTAAAAGAGCTGGAGCAAGCTACTGCTGCTTTAAAAGATGATGGCGATAAAGTAACTGGCGATGTTATTTATAAAGGGGATATAGCAAAGTGGCGGAAATTCGGTAATTCTTTATTGCTTCGTACAGCCATGCGCCTAGTGAAAGTTGATGAAGCAAAAGCGAAGGAATATGTGCAAAAAGTTGTTGGTAAGACGATGGATAATAATGCAGACAATGCATTTATTCTTCATGACGAGTCTGGATCAAGGGTTACTCAAAATAGAAATAGCCAAGTCCTATTGGGAGATGGCGGACAAGAAAATTATTATGTAAAATGGTCTAAAACATTTATAGATTATTTAAAAAACAATAATGATCCGAGATTGCAAAAAGTTGCGGTCACCAAACTCTATTTATCTGAAAAGGACAAAGTGCAAAACGGAAGTTTTATCACCGACCCAGCGAAACAAAAGGGTATGCCTAACGGCAAGGATTTAGGCTCTAATGCGCAATATAATATTAGTAGTGATCCGAGCTATACGACTTTTTCGGATTATTCCTCGCCCAATCCTAATATGATTAAGCGTACCGGTGCGACATTTATTCTGACCTATGGAGAGTCCGAATTGCTTTTGGCAGAGGCTGCCCAACGTTGGGGTATCGGTGGTAGTGCGAGCGATCATTATAAAAAAGGTGTGAAGGCAAGTATTACTTATCTAAATCAATATGATGGCTCTCTAGCGATTAGTGATGCCGACGCAGAAACGTATCTAGCAGCGCATCAATTTGATGCCGCAGATGCTTTGAAGCAGATAAATACTCAGTATTGGGCACATACGATAACCATGCTCGATTTTTATGAAACTTGGAGCAACTGGCGCAGAAGTGGGTATCCAGTGTTGACTCCATTGAACTATCCTGGAAATGCGACTTCGGGGACTATCCCAAGAAGATTCCCTTACCCTTCAACTGAGGCCGCTATCAATGGCGAAAATTATAGGGCAGCTTCTGCCGCCGTACCAGGTGGTGATAAGTTGTCTGGCCGCGTGTGGTGGGATAAATAATTACAATGGTTTGTTTTTGATTGAGGCCGAACTTTCGTAGTTTGGCCTCTTTAAACCTTTTATAAAATATGATATACCTAAAAAATCAACTGCTATTTGCGATCGCGGCCTCCTGTCTTGTCTTTTCATGTAAAAATAATACTGAAAATAAGGGTACTGATGCGGTAAAATCAAAATCTTTGACCGGTACCTATAAGCTTATTGAAAGCAAAACAATCAAAGGAAAGGATACCGTAACTGCTTTTACGGATACCAGCAAAACAGAAATGTTTAAAATGTTTAATGACGACCATTTTTCTTTTTTTAATCACGATAAGGAAAAAGGCAAAGGTAAAGAGCCGCTGTTTGTTGCTGGTGGAGGGACCTATTCTTTTGATGGTGTCAAGTATCAAGAGAGATTACAATACTGTTCAATGCGTGATTGGGAAAGCAACAAGTTTGATTTTGAACTCACTTTAAAAGGAGATACTTTGATTCAAACCGGTGAGGAGAACTTACCTGAATTAGGTGTCAAACATACGATTGTGGAAACCTATTTAAAAGTCAAATAAGCGATATTCGAATACCTAAAATTTTAGAATCCCTATTCAGTTTATTTTATTAATGCAGGCACTCAAGATCATTCTTGAGTGCTTTTTTTGTTGATAGAATGGGATTTTAACGGCTTTTGTGTTTTTTTTGGATTATTTTAGAAAAAAAATGAAATTATAGTGCAACATTTTCAGCAGGCTCCCGACTACATAGTAGAAACATAAGAATTAACAGTATTAATTTTAGAACGTGCAAAATCAGCTTAGCGATAAAGATTTATTAGCGATGTGCCAATCTGGTAACGAGTCTGGATTTGCGCAGCTCTATCATCGGTATGCAAAAAAGATTTTTAATTCTATTTATCGGGTTTTGTCCAATCAGGAAGAAAGTGAAGATATTTTGCAGGAAACCTTTGTTGATTTTTTTGCAAGATCAGATAAATGGCATTTAGTTCTCAGTGTAGAAGCTTGGTTGAGAAGAATGGGCGTGAATAAGGCAATCTCACTATTACGGAAGAATAAGCAATATTTTACGCCGGTGGACGATTTGGAAATTCAAGATGATGGCGAAGACGAATTATTGGAAAAGGAATGGCGCGAATGTCGTTTAACAGATTTGGAAGCTGTAATCGATCAGCTGACGGGTATACCAAAGATGGTGGTCAATCTTTATCTGTTTGAAAATATGAGTCATGATGAAGTTGCGGAAACATTGGGAATGACGGCGGTGGCCGTTCGCAGTCAGTACCATCGCGCTAAAAAGAAAATTTACGAACAATTGAAGGAAAGGTATAATTATGCGGGATAATTTAAAAGATTTTGTAAACGCCAACCGAGAGGCATTTGATCAGAGAGAACCGTCGGCGGATCTATGGAATAAAATCAGACCGCAAGTAGTTCCCCCTGTTCAGGAAAGAAAGATTAAGCCTTTATGGAAATGGGCTAGTATTGCGGCAGCAGCATTATTGGTTGGGACAGCGACTTTCATTGCTTTTGATCAGCATAATGAAACAGAAGTAGAAAAACGAATGGCTGAAGTTCATCCGGTTGCTGCTGGGAAGAAAGATAGCGAGGCAAAAGCTATTGATGTGGAAATGCCGGATGCTGCTACCGAAACTAAGCAAATTTTAGCTCCCGTTAAAGTCCTAGCAGGCATAAAAAGTAAAGGAAAACAATCTTTCCGGGAGAGCGTATTGGAAACTGATCATCATGAAATGGTAGAAGGGGTAGATTATGTACAGATGCTTCAGGATTCGAGTTCGGCAAGTACACGCTTGAGTGCTGTTTTAGCGTTGAAAGATGGTGGAAAGCTAGATAGAAGTAGCATGGGGGCCTTGGAGAAAACAGCGGTTTCAGATCAGAACAGTAATGTACGTATGGCCGCAATTGAAACCATATTAAATGGACTAAGCCCAGAAGCACGTCAGCAGAAGGTTCAGGATTTCTTTGTGGAGCAAAATGATCCGGCTTTACAAATGGAACTGATGCAAATAATGGCCCAGCAGGATGATCCGACGATGAAAGCGACAACAAAAGATAAGCTAAATGAAATTGTGGAAGATCCATTTACGCTGAAATTTGTGAAGGAACAGGCATACGCGGTATTGTTGAATCAATAATTGAATAGTTAAAGAGAAGTCAGACTGTGTGCGTTAATTTATAATAAAGCATCAAACGCATTATTTGGCTAATAAATAATGAAGACAAACTAAAACGAGATGAAAAAGATAAGGATAATGATGATTGGGGTGGCACTGATTTTTGCAAGTGCATTGCAGGCCCAGGTAAATGAAACTGTCGAAGGAGTGGCTGCGCCAAAACCGCCTAGCCCGCCTAAAAAGGCCAGAGCGAGTTCAGGCGTTATTGTAAGTAATAGTAATAATTTCACATTCAAATCCGCCGGATTTGGTCGCAGTAGCGGACCGAAAAGCTGGAAGGAAATTAAAGTAGCCGACTTAGGAAATAAGCTGCTGTTAAAATTGGATAATGTCTATATCGAAGGATATCGGGGGAAAGACGTACTGATTACTGCCAAGGTGGAGGAGACTGAAGAAAATGACCGTGCAAAAGGTTTACGTGTGATTAATGGCTCCGGATTATCGGATAATTCAGGTCTTGGTATGAATATCAAGACAGAAGGTGGGGTGACTGAAGTAAGTATGGTCGGAATGCCTTTAGAGGATTCTATTCGTATCAAGATACCGATGGATCTACCTGTTACGATTAAAGGCGGGCGTGGGGCTATGTTTAATGCAGGGGTGATTGAATTGAAAGATATCCGGGCTGAGGTTGAAGTTGCCAGTACGATGGGGAACGTGAATTTATTGAATGTAACAGGACCTATCAATGTAAAGGTCTCACAGGGAGATGTTACGGCTAAATTTGTTCAACCTGTCAAAGGACCGATTTCTTTGGTGGCGGCCATGGGGGCTGTAGATGTCGCTTTTCCAAAGAATTTTGGAGCCAACGTGGACGTGAAATCTTCTATGGGGAATATTTATGCCGCAGATGAATTCCAATTCGAAAAAAACACTGAGGAGCCGAAGTCAAACCCTATGGGTAATGCAGTGAAAGGTAAAATGAATGGAGGTGGACAGGACGTGATTTTAAAAACATCGATGGGCGATATTTATATAAGAACGCAGAAATAATTAAAAAAATAGCCTGTTTTTAAAACAGGCTATTTTTTTAATTCCATGCGAACAAGATATTGATCATTTTCGTCCTCGTACAATATTTGGACAACCCAGCCCAGTTCGTGAGAAATTTTAATCAATAGATCTTGGTCCAAATAAAGCCATTTGAAAAGATTTCCCCGCGTTCCTTTGTACTCATATTGATATTGAATTTCCCCAAAGTAATGTTCCGGCTTTTTAATATTATAATCTTTATAAAGATAACTGATGTCTGAAGAATCAAATATGAGCTGTCCATTCGCTGTCAATAATTCTTTACTATGCTCCAATAATTTTCTAAAACCGTCTATATCTCCAGCAAGGCCTATTCCGTTCATCAAAAGCAAGAGTGTATCATATTTTTGACCGTTGAATTTATAAAAATCTTCGCAGATAATATGTTGTACTCCGCGCTGTTGCATAATGTGGCAAGCTGTCTGCGACAATTCCAATGCATCGACTTCAAATCCTTTTTCCTGTAAATAAAGGCTGTGGCTACCAACCCCTGCGCCTACATCCAATACACGTCCGTCACATAAGGAAAGCCCAATAAATTCCAGTTCGGGGAAATCTTCGGGTTCGCGAAAGAAAATCTCGACCGGCATTTCGTCTTGATCACCATAACTCGTGTGGAGTAACAAAGGAAACTTTTCTTCTTGATGTACAAAGTAATCATCTAAGGCTTCACCGTATACGTCTCTATGCATTGTCATCATCAATCATTAATACTTTTTTAGCTATATATATGGAGTCTTCATCTCCCGTATGTTTCATCGGTTCGTCAGATAGTTTGATGACGGGGGTCCATTGATCATCTTCTGGTAAAGCGTCGGTCATTTTAATGACGATATTCATGGGTTTAAGGCCTACATCATTGGTGAAATTGGTGCCAACGCCGAATGAATGCAAGATTTTGCCTTCGCAGTATCTGGCAATTCTTTCGACTTTCTCATAGTCCAGTCCATCCGAGAATATGATTGTTTTGGAGAGTGGATCAATTCCATTTTTCTTATAGTGTGCAATGACCTTGTCCGTAAATTCAAGTGGATCTCCGCTGTCGTGGCGGACTCCATCAAATAATTTGGTTAATTTTTTGTCAAATTGCTGAAAAAAGACTTCTGTCGTATAGGTATCTGAAAGCGCTATTCCGAGGTCTCCCCGGTAGACATCAGACCAATGTTCAAGACCAAGGAGATTGGCCATCTTATAACCGTATTTCGCAGCATGAAACATAAACCATTCATGCGCGTGGGTACCAATTGGTTTAGTTTCATATTTCATGGCCAAATGCACATTGCTTGTGCCAATAAATGTTTTTTCGCCATATTGCTTGAGTGTGCGAACGACCAAATCATGAACTTCGTAAGAATGGCGTCTGCGGGTACCAAAATCAGCAATGGTGATATTTAGTTTTTTGTATTTTTCGATTTTGCCTTTGGCTGTAGCGATTACTTCTGCATCTGATGCACGCTGTAAACCTTGAGATTCATAAAAAAGCTCACAGATAAGAGACATGAGTGGCACTTCCCAGAGAATAGTACGGTACCAGTAACCTTCAATAATGACTTCAAGATCAGGGCCGTCCTGAAATATTTTGATCTCCTCGGGATCGTAGCGATAACCTTGAAGAAAGTCAAAATAAGTAGGGTCTATATAAGGACAGGTTCGGGCAAAAAATACTTTTTCTGCTTTGGTTAATTTCAAATTAGCCATTTCGTTGACCGCTTCCTTCAGGAGGACGTCAAAACCATCGGGAAATTTATGATGCCCCCGATTAATAAAATGATAGCGAGCTTTGGCCTTTGGAAATAACTTGACCACAGCATGCTGCATGGTGAATTTGTAAAAGTCATTATCTAATATAGAGGTAAATGAAGCCATCTTTATCGATCTGTTTTTTGTTTGAAGCCGTAAATTTACTAATTAACGTCAAAATGTATGGATTGTTCATGATAAATATAAAAAGGTATAAATATAAAAAAGCGGGTAAAGTTTGTCATTCTACCCGCTTTTTTATGCTTATTGTTTTATTTTATTATATTATCTTGTTCTAGAAGATCTTTCTGATCCTTGTGAAGAACGTCCCGAACTGCGTTCAGCAGCACCTCCTGAAGACCTTGATCTTGATACTGATGATGAATTATCGGTATTCGATCTACTTCTTGTATTTTCATAACTCCGATTTTGTGATGGTTGAGATACAGGCTGTGACACCGGTTGGCTCGAGCGTGTTCTATTGCTACCACCATCATAGTTTCCATTTCGTTGTGGTGTTGTTGTCGGTGTAACTACACGTTGAGGGACAGACTGGTCAGAGCGATTAGCATTTGACCGCGAACGTGAATTATAGTCGGTGTTTCTGTTGTAATCTGTACTTCTGCCGTTGGCTACACCGTTGTTATCAACGGAGCCGTTTTGTCGGTTCCTACTGACAGGTGTACTATTATTTGAGCCATCAGCTTGTCGGCCTGATCGAGTTCTAAAATCATAGTTATTTGTATTGGGTTGTGCCCCGGTGTTATTTCTATTGACCGTACCATTGTCTCCGGTTCTCGTATTATTATTAGAGCTACGGCTTGATCCACCGTTGTTAGCGTCGTTTCGAGATCTTACAGAAGCATTTCCACTGTTGTCAATATATAATTCACGACTTCCTGATCTTGAATCGATATTGTCTCTGTTGGTGATAACACGATTGGTTCGATCTGAAATCTCACTATTGTTATTTCGTGTCCGGGTAGAGGCATCAACGACATTTGTCGGACGTGCTGAAGAGCGGGTATTACGGTCTACTGTCGGACGGTACATACTGATTTCATTGCTGCGATTGCTGCTGCTACGGACAGATCCAGGTCTATCTGCATTTGCAATTCGATTGACAGTTACACTTCTTCCTGTCGAACGTTCAATATCGGATCTTCGAGGGCCACCAACATAATAATTGTTGTTAATTATTGTCGTATTATTGATAATCGTGGTTCTGTTATAGATATTGTTGTAATTTCTTCGATTAACGTAATATCTATCCATATCCCGATTCATAAAATGATTGACTGACACAAATGTCCAGAAGTTCATCGGAATGTTAACTGAAACATTTATATTCATGCCGGGACCCAGAGGTGCCCAACCATAATAGTCGTTACTTTGACGCCAATTTACCCATGCAGGTCCCCATTCATAGTCAGGTACCCATCCCCATCCATAACGATCGTTGTAATTCCAGCGACCATAGTGGAAAGGAGCCCATCCCCAGTCATAGTTAGATACCCACGTATTGCCATAGTCGGTCATTGTCCAATAACCATTGGTTGCATAAGGCTGGAAATTCGGGCCAACGTCAGGAATCCAAACATAACCATAATTGGGGTCATTAACCCATTCTCCATAAGGAGAGAGCTGATCATAGAACATCTGGAATGAAACTCCAGCGTTGTTATAGTTGTTATAGCCTGTATAACCTCCCCGTTGTGCCATTGAAGTAGCGCAACTTGAAAAAGAGGCGATACCGATAAAACCAAGCACCCAATATTTTATGTTACCTAAATTTTTCATCGCAGTAATATTTAAAAGTATGACAAAACTCTATGCTCTTGTCTTTGTTATTATGACAGCATAACGTATAAAATGGTTTAATCGGTACAGTTGAAATCTGATTTTTTTATATTAAAAGTCAAATTGATGATCTTTTTACATAAACGACAATTTTAGATACATATTTTTTATTTACCTTTACCGCTCGAATTGCTACGTGTTTGTTCAGCATAAGACGTGTTTTATGACACATTAATTTGAAATAGACATCATTTAAATGGCTAAAAAACTTCAGACTTTTTTTCTAGAATTCGCAAACATTCACCGTTTTTTGCTACGGTTTTGGCGCGAATTGGTAACTCCCCCATATGAATTCAAAGAAATTGTTCGCCAGTGCTATGAAATAGGCTATAAGTCGTTGCCTTTAATTAGTTTAACGGGATTTATTGTTGGATTCGTTTTTACAAAACAATCACGTCCTTCTTTGGAGGAATTTGGGGCAACATCGATGTTGCCTTCTCTTATTTCGATCGCCATTGTTCGTGCATTAGCACCTTTGGTGACTGCATTAATTGCTTCGGGTAAAGTGGGATCACAAATTGGAGCGGAACTTAGTTCTATGAATGTGACGGAGCAAATTGATGCCATGGAAGTCTCTGGTACCAATCCATATAAATATCTTATTGTAAGTAGAATTTTAGCTACTACTATTGGGATTCCCGTTCTGTGTTTTTATGTTGCGGGTATAGGTCTTTTAGGTGGTTATCTCAGTATGATGAGTAAAGATGACTTGAGCTTTTTGAGTTTTTTTACGCAGGTTTTTGAAACGATAGCATTTAAAGATTTAGGAGCGATGGTTTTGCGTGCGGTTATATTTGGTTTTACCATTGGCGCTGTAAGTTGTTATTGTGGCTATTTTTCTTCAAAAGGAACAGAAGGTGTCGGCAAGGCAGCCAATGCGGCGGTTGTTGCTTCGATGTTTCTGGTATTTATTGAAGAAATAATTATTGTTCAGGTTTTATCGTTCTTTGGATAGTAAGATATGGAAAAGATTAAATCAACTATCGACCATTCGAAGCCGGTCATTGAGATTAGGAACGTCAGCAAGTCTTTTGGTGATAATCATGTCTTGCGAGGTGTAAACCTCGATTTATATAAGGAAGAAAATCTCGTTGTACTGGGGCGTTCTGGAACCGGGAAATCCGTGCTGATCAAATTAATTGCAGGATTATTAAGGCCAGATGAAGGCAGCATCAATGTGTTAGGGGATTCTGTCACGGAATTAAATGATCGTGAATTGCGCGAATTACGTTTAAAAATAGGGTTTTCATTTCAGAATAGTGCACTTTATGATAGTATGACTGTACGAGAAAATCTAGAGTTTCCATTAGTTCGAAACAAGCGCAATTTGACACGGTCTGAAATAAATCATGCCGTAGAGGAGGTGTTGGATGGTGTAGGGCTGTCGCAAGCGATTAATCAGATGCCATCGGAGCTGTCCGGTGGACAGCGTAAGCGAATTGGTATTGCTCGTACGCTGATTCTTAGGCCTGAAATCATGATGTACGATGAGCCAACAGCAGGATTAGATCCAATCACTTGTTTGGATATTAATGGATTGATCAATGAGGTTCAGGAGCGTTATAAAACAGCATCGATTATTATCACACACGATTTAGCTTGTGCGAAGGAAGTGGGAGACCGTATTGTGATGTTGTTGGATGGCAAATTTGAAAGACAAGGGTCTTTTGAAGAAATTTTTGATACAGATGACGCGCGCGTAAGGGCGTTTTATAATTATAATTTTATTCTATAATATACATGAGTAAGGCAGAAAATAAAAGAGCAATCATTGTTGGTATTTTTGTTTTTTTAGGCGTATTGATTCTTTTGGCGGGTATTTTTATTTTGGGTAGCCAGCAAAAGAAATTTACTAAAAATATCGAAATTACGACTTCATTTCCTGATGTCGCCGGATTAAAAGTGGGAAGTAATGTGTGGTTTTCTGGAGTCAAGGTGGGAATTATTAAGAATATTCATTTTAAAAGTGTGCAGGATGTAGAGGTTGTATTGACAATTGAGGAGAAATCTGCTGAGTATATCCGTAAAGATGCCGTGACCAAATTAGGCTCGGACGGCTTGATTGGTAACAAGATCGTTGTGATCTCTGGAGGATCGCAGAATGCACCGACTGTTGAGACTGGCGATTTCTTACGTTCGGCGAAGACTGCAGATATGGAAGCCATGATGGAAACATTGCAGGTAAATAACGAAAACCTAGCCAAGATTACCACTGACTTTGTAGAGATATCACGTGGATTGGCAGATGGAAAGGGTATGGTTGGTGCAATGTTGACAGATACCTCTATGGTGAATACACTTCGTGCGACACTTCTGTCGATCAGTGCAGCAATGAATAATGCAAATAAAGCATCCGCAAATTTGGTGACATTGACAAACTCTTTAAACAGCAATAAAGGGTTGATTCATGATCTAACGACGGATACTGCGATATTCTCTAATCTGCGCCAGTCAGCAGCACAGTTGCAAGGAGTTTCTCAGACAGCAAATGCATTAATAAACAATTTGAATAATGCATCCAGCCGATTAAACGATAAAGATAATGCGGTGGGTGTTTTGTTGAACGATCCTACTTCGGCAAATCAAATTAAATCGGCAATCAATAACTTGAATTCGAGTACAGCAAAGCTGGACGAAAATATGGAAGCCCTGCAGCATAATTTCTTATTGCGCGGTTTCTTTAAGAAGAAGATGAAAGAGGACGCGAAAAAGGCTGAATTACTTAAAGCGGACAGCGCAAAATAAGTCTGATTAAGAACATATGGAAAGGCTGTACGCTTGCGTAGGGCCTTTTTTAATAATATTGAAGTCATTATTTGGGAGCAAGTCAACAGATCTTTTGAACTGTATGGCATTTAGATTATCCTTTTAGATTGGAAAAAATGAATCACACTGAAATTACAGATAAAGACGTCATCTATGAAGATAATCATCTCATCGCAATAAACAAAAGGGCGGGAGATATTGTACAGGTGGATGAAACGGGAGATCTATCGTTAGAAGATATGGTGAAAACCTATTTAAAAAAGAAATATGATAAACCAAATGAAGCTTTTGTTGGTGTCATTCATCGTTTAGATAGACCGGTCAGTGGTATGATTCTTTTCGCTAAGACAAGCAAAGCGCTGGAGCGTATGAATAAGTTTTTTCAGGACAGAACAGTGAAAAAGGCCTATTTGGCGATTGTTAGACAACGCCCGCGAAAAACCGAAGGAAAACTTATCAATTGGTTGGTTAGGAATAGGCAAACAAGAGTCACGAAGGCGTTTCCGCGAGAAGTGAAGGGTGGGAGTTATGCTGAACTGGATTATACATTGGTAGGCGAATTGAATGGGTTTTATTTGTTGCGCGTTGAACCCCTGACTGGTCGTACCCATCAGATTCGTGCACAGCTTGCAGCGATGGGCTGTCCTATTGTTGGCGATAATAAATATGGATATCCAAGGGGCAGTTCTTTGGGTAGCATCTGTTTACATTCTCGTTCATTGGTCTTTACACATCCAATCAAAAAAGATAAGATGGAATTGAAAGCGTCATTGCCGAAAGATGGTTTCTGGGATAAATTTGAATCTTTGGCGCGCTAATCGTTAAAATTTCAGTACCTTTGCCTTATGAAATGGTTTAAATATTTACTCCTAATATTTACCTTAAGCTGTTCGGCTGTATCTGTTTCTTACGGACAGTGTGCGATGTGTACATTGAACGCTGAAAATTCTACGAAGGAAGGAAATATGCAGGGAAGAGGTCTGAATGACGGTATCTTGTTTCTATTGGTAATACCTTATCTGGCCGCAGCAGGTCTTGGTTATCTGTGGTATAAAAAATATCGCAAAAAGAATCCTGTAACAAAGAAATTCATAAACGAAATAAAATAGATTTTTAATGCCTACATCCAGATTTCATGCAATGATACATTCCAAATGTCCCAAGTGTCATATCGGTAATGTATTTGTAGGAAAGGTATACAGTTTACGTAAGCAGCATATGAATGATACATGCCCACATTGTGGTGTCAAGTATGAGGTTGAACCCGGTTATTTCTATGCGGCTATGTATGTGAGTTATGCTTTGTCTGTCGCAGAGATTGTTACTGTATCCGTTGCGATCGCAGTTCTGACGGGAAGCGAGTCTCCATGGTCATATCTTATTGGCTTAGCTGTCACCATTTTGGTGTTTGCACCTTTTAATTTTAGATATGCCCGCTTAATATTACTTCATTTTTTAACGCCAAAGATCAGTTATGATCCGCGTTATGAATTGGCGGTAGAGATAGGTGAAAATTATCATAAGAACCTTGAGGAAGAAAGCAAAGATATTAATGAAATAAAAAAATAAGAGCTCTAAAGAGCTCTTATTTTTTTAAATACTTCATGGTACTGTCAAAAAGGAAAACCTTGTCCTTATACGCTTCCAAAATAAGTTGCTGCAAAGGGATTAGATGGACCTGTTGAAAATCTGCTATATGTTCTTCCGATGGGAGTATGACCTGAATGCAATAGGTCATCCCTTCATGTGGAGACTGGAGCATCTCTAAGAAATGCACTTGAAATTTTTGGGATTGCACGATATTATCCTGAATCCACGAAACGACCTCCTGATGGATTGTTTCTTCTGCGATGACGGAGACATTGTATAAAAACATAAACAAAAATACGCTATTTTTCGACTATAAAAAAGAATCTCAGAGGCAGAGCGTCGATAAGTTTGAATATTACATTTAATTACTATATCTTGTAAAAATAAGGTTGCATTTCATGCAATTCCGTATTTAATTACAATATTTGGAATAAATGATAAGGATGTATTTGGGATTATGAGGATGAAATTTTGGATAGGTTTATTTTTTTCTGCCATGATCATGTTGGGGTGTCAACGACATAGTGTTGATCCTATTCCAATAAATCAATTTTTTTCTACACCTGAAAAATCAAATTTTAAGATTTCACCGAACGGTCGATTTATAGCTTATATTGGCTTGGATAACCATTGCAAAAATATCTATTTGATCGATTTGGTCCATCAGGACAGTTCTAAGCAGTTAACTTATCAAAATGATATTAATGTTAAGTCTTTTGCATGGAATAATGATTCAAAAATTTCTTTTCTGACTGAACAATCCTCGCAGGACAGTTTACGTTTATATGCTGTGGATATCAATACAGAGAAAATTTGGCCTTTGGTTAAGCCTGTTCGCGGACGATTTCGCTGGATTCATGCAATGACGACCGGGGGCGATAGTTTTATTGCGGGAATCAATGATCGAGACTCCTCGTTTTTTGATCTTTATCGTATTTATTTAGACGGACGGCCACGGGAATTGGTTTTGCAGAATCCGGGGAATATGAGTTCGTGGGTAGTCTCTAATGATGGGCAGATACGATTGGCAGTAGCCAACGATTCAGTGCAACAATCCGTGCTCTATAGGGCGTCCGAGAAAGAACCTTTCAAAGAGATTATACGATGTGACGTCGAAAGCAGTTTCACACCATTGGGTTATAAGGATAGTTCAAATGCTATTATTTACGCCTTATCCAATATAGAGCGAGATAAACTGGCTTTGGTAAGTTATGATCTCGCAAATCAAAAAGAGCTAGGCGAACTTTATAGCCATAAAGATGTCGACGTAAGTCCAGGAGGGTACTTCACTGAACAGAATAAGCTGTTGTTTGTAAATTACAGCACGTCAAGGCAGAATAGACATTTTTTTGATGACGCTACCAAAAAGAAATATGATCAACTGTCGAAGCAGATCGATGGATTCGAATTTCAGGTATTGAACACAGACGTTTCAGGGGATAAGATCATTATCAAGACCTATACAGATGTGAATCCTGGTGGAATCTATTTTTATGATTTTTCGTCGCAAAAATTAACGAAGCTAACGGATAATAATTCAGACCTAAAAGATAAAGAACTATCGCCAAATGAGTATATCACCTATACAGCACGCGATGGTATTCAGATTTCAGGCTATCTGACGTATCCGGTACACTCCAATCGCAAAGATCTGCCTATGGTTGTATTGCCACATGATGGACCTAATGGACGCGAAGTATGGGGATTTGACAATGAGGCTCAATTCTTGGCAAATCGGGGGTATTTGGTTTTTCAGATGAACTATAGAGGTTCAACAGGTTTTGGTAAGAAGTTTTGGACGGCAGGATTTAAAGAATGGGGCGGAAAGATTCAGGATGATATTACCGATGGGGTGAAATGGCTGATCAAAGAGGGAATTGCTGACCGGGAACGTGTTGCAATCGTAGGCAAAGGTTTTGGAGGGTATTCGGCGCTCCATGCAGCTTGTTTTAATTCGGATATATATAAGTGTGCCGTGTCTTATTCAGGATATACCAATCTGTTTACCTATTTTAGGGATATACCGCCCTATTTTAAATCTTACGTACAGAAAATGTACCAAATCGTTGGAAATCCAATTCGTGAAGCTGAATTATTCAAAAATATATCGCCGGTATTTCATTCAGATAAAGTAAAAATACCGGTGTTATTGGTACAAGGTGGAAAGGATCGATTCAGTTCGGTCACAGATGCAAATCAATTTGTGCAGAAATTGAAGAATAATAATATTCCCGTGCAGTACATCTTAAAAGAGGATGAGGATAGAACATTTAAGCGAGATGAGAATGTCTTTGGTTACTATAACGAGTTGGAGCGATTTTTGGCGAAATATCTTGTAGACTAAGGCAGCAGATTATGAAAGCAGAGAAATATAGCTATCGAAAAAACTACGGCCTGTTATTGATGTTTTTCATTGTAATCAGTGGTCTGTATATATTTGCCCTTTTTCTTTCCCGAAATTATACGGAGTCACATATTAAGAATGAATTTACCAATCGGAAATCGGAAATATTTGATCAAACTTTAGTTCCTTTCAATGATTTCTTTCAAAATAGAATTCCTGAGGTGTCTTTTTATCAGGGTTTTTTGGATTCAGTACAAGCGGGAAAATATGCCTATAGTATATTAAGCTCATATCCTTTTGTTCGCGAAATAGGATTTTTTGATTTGCAATTTAATAATGATCACAATCTGAACTACGGCTTTATTGTTAATAATCTTAGAATTCAGCCGAAAACCATTACTTTTTTTACCGTTTCGCGCTCTGGGTTGAATAAAAATACGATTCGGGATCGTGGGCAGATGGGGTTGCATTCCGAGGAGATTAATAATATCGGCGTAAAGCTAGCAACTTATATCGACAAGTTGCAACCGAATGCTAAACTTTCTGATAAGGACATCCTAAAGGTTTTTTATACCATACGACCTGGGCAGATTACCTACCTGAATATTCCCAGGATAAACGACCTGATTGTCTATAAGTCCATTATGGAGGGTAATTTGGACCATACGGTGGGCTATGAACAGGATATGTTTAATTTTCAGATCGATCCAATGTATCTGGAAGTGAAAAATAGTTATTCAAATCTTTATGAGAAAGTTGAAATAGTTCCACTGGTAGGTGCTCCGATTACCCCAGAAAATGATGAGATTTCCACAGAGATGCCATTGCCTGGAGCATTAGCGGATTATAAGCTCCTTTTTAGGTCGAGCAAAAGTTTTCTTTCTAAGGAGATAAACCGCAGTTTTTGGCCTGTATTGGGAGGAGTGTCCCTGATTTATATAATTTTAATTGCAATACTATATTTAATTTATAGAAATTTAGAAATTAACGGAAGACTTTTTAAATTGCAGTACGATTTCATCAATAATCTTACTCACGAGTTTAAGACGCCTGTAAGCGTTATTAAAATCGCTGGTAACAATATTAAAAGTGCGCAGGTACTCTCTGATGAAGAACGGAAGATGTATGGAAATATATTGGATCAGGAGGCGGATCGATTAAATAACTTGATGAACAAGCTCTTGTCGTTTAGTCAGATCGAAAATAAAACAATAAAATTGAATAAAGAAGAAGTTGACTTAGAGGAGTTTACCGAAAATCTAGTAGCTTCGTCAAGAATAAAATATTCGGATTTCAAGATTAGCACAAAAATTGATGTAAGGACATCAATGCTTGCGGACCCGGTACTGCTGAGCAGTGTTTTTCAAAATATGATTGATAATGCCTATAAATATTCGAAAACGGGGCATAAAATCTTGGATATTGCGATACAACAAAACAAGAAGAATTTTGTTATCACTTTTAAGGATGAAGGAATAGGAATTGAGAAGGCTGAGTTTAACAATATCTTCAAAAAATTTTATAGAATAAAAAGTCAATATAATCAGCAAGGAAGTATCGGTTTGGGCTTGGCTTTCTGTAAAGAAATTACTGAATTTATAGGCGGTGATATTACAGTAAAAAGTCAATTGGGACAAGGGACCACCTTTACCTTGGTATTTCCGGTTTAAAAATAAATTTAAATATGAATAAAGACATCACTGTTGCTGTTATTGAAGATGATGAGAACCTACGGTTCTTGGTAAAACATCGGTTGGAATCCGAAGGCTATCAGGTCATCCAGAGTGGAAATGGGAATGAAGCAGAAAGTTTGATTTTGGAAAAGAGACCAGATGTGGTTTTGTTGGATTGGATGCTTCCAGGAAAAGAAGGCAACGAGATCTGTGAAGATGTCCGTAAAGCCGGGTTTGAGAATATCATTATCATGATGACAGCTAAATCTCAAGATGTAGACAAAATTGAAGCCTACAGCTTTGGTGTAACTGATTACATTAGCAAGCCATTCAATATGGATGTACTGATTGCTATGATCGACAATAAGGTGAAATTTTTCTTACCTAAAAACAGTCCGGAAGTTTATAAGTTCGGTCAGACGGAGCATCATCCCAATATTCATTCCCTGATACGTGACGGGAGGAAAGTGGAGTTGACGATCCTGGAGAACCGGATTTTATTACATTTTTTGCAAAACTTAGGCCGGGAGATTACGCGCGAAGAGTTAATGGAGGTTGTCTGGGGATATAGCTCAAATGTCAACACACGGACTTTGGATATGCATGTGGTTCGTTTAAGAAAAAAGATAGAGACCAATCCAGATAAGCCGCATTATCTACAAACGGTACGGGGCTTGGGGTATAAATTTGTTGATGAGGAAGAGATTTAATTATATTTAACAGGTAAGAATTTGTTTTGTTGAAAACAATTATTATCTTCGTATAGATTGAAAGCAAGACCATGTTTCCCGACGAGGGTAATATGGTCTTGTTTCTTTTTTAAAATGTAGAAAATAAGAAAAAAGATAAAATTATGGCAGAAGTAACTTATTTTACGGAAGAGGGATTGCGTAAGCTTAAAGAAGAATTGGCTTATCTGAAGACGGAAGGAAGGTCTAAAATTGCCAATGCTATTGCAGAGGCTAGAGACAAAGGTGATTTGTCAGAAAATGCAGAGTATGATGCAGCGAAGGAAGCTCAGGGACTTCATGAGGCTAAAATTGCCAATTTGGAGAATACATTGGCTACAGCTCGTTTGATTGATGAGTCTAAATTGGATACATCGAAAGTTTTGGCATTATCGATTGTAAAGATCAAGAATAAGAAGAATGGTGCTGAAATGACTTATCAATTGGTTGCAGAGTCAGAGGCAGATCTTAAATCTGGTAAAATTTCTGTTAAATCTCCTATTGCTCAAGGTTTGTTGGGTAAATCGAAAGGCGATACAGCAGTGATCGAAGTTCCAGCAGGTAAAATAGAATTCGAGATCGTAGAGATTTCAAGATAGTATATATGTCGGTTATGTGCGGTATGCCATAACCGCGCATCGACAAATTAACTTTATATTAAGAAGGTCGTGATATAGCAATCGCGACCTTTTTTGTTTATATTTGTTGAGCAGTAGAACAACAAGGTATGGGAATTTTTCTGGTTAACATTTTAACCGTTGCCTACCAAAGGCTTCGAGTCTTCGAGTTTGTATACTGATTATTGTTTAAAAGATTTATTCCAAGATTAGAATAATATGTCGACAATTTTTTCAAAAATCGTTGCTGGGGAGATTCCAGCATACAAAGTGGCGGAAAGTAATGATTTTCTAGCTTTTTTGGATATCAGCCCATTAGCTAAGGGGCATGTTCTCGTGATACCCAAGAAAGAGACAGACTATATTTTTGATATAGAAGATGATGAATATATGGCGCTTTGGGTCTTTGCAAAGATTGTGGCTCAAGGCATCAAAAAGGTAATTCCGTGTGTAAAAGTGGGTGTAGCCGTAGTTGGCTTGGAAGTAGCTCACGCACATATACATCTGGTGCCTATTAATAAGATTAGTGATTTAAACTTTGCTGGACCTAAATTGAGTTTGGGTGAGGACGAACTTCATCAAATTGCGACGACTATTCGAGAGTCTATCGTCAGCATAACTGCGCAAAATCAATAATTAGAATAGATTATATTACACTTGATTTACGTTCATTTTTTAGAAGAATGCTATATTTGTACTTTGTTGTTTCAAAATTGTACGAAAATAGGCATGGAATCTGTTCTAAAATAAGGACGCAACATTGATTTTTACTAAAGGTTATGCATGAACTTTTGTTGTCATTTCAACAATTATTGAACCCGGAGGAGCTATTAAGCTCTGGAGGGTTTTATCTAGTTATCTTAATTGTATTTGCTGAAACAGGTCTGTTTTTTGGATTTTTTCTACCTGGTGATTATTTGTTATTTCTTGCAGGATTATTTTGTGCGCTAAATAAGATTGACGTTAGTATATTCACGCTTTGTCTAGGCTTGTTTGTGGCAGGAGTACTGGGAAATTTTACGGGCTATTGGTTTGGTTATCGAGCCGGGCCCATGCTATTTAAGCGAAAAGATAGTTTCATCTTTAAGCGAAAATATGTGGTGATGGCCGAAGAGTTCTATCATAAATATGGTGGAACAGCTTTAATTATAGGAAGATTTGTTCCAATAGTTCGAACTTTTGCACCTATCTTTGCTGGAGTTGTTAAATTAGATTTTAAAAAATTCGTTCTGTATAACGTTGCAGGCGCAGCGATCTGGGTATTGGTGCTGACGCTTTCAGGCTATTTCTTGGGTATTGAATTCCCTTGGATTATACATTACGTAGAATATGTTGTCGTTGGTATGATTGTTATCGCATTTTTACCGATTGCAATAACATTGCTTAAAAAGCGTATAAGAGATAAAAGAAACAAACAAAATATACAGTAAATTAAAAAATGAGTAAACAAAACCCTTGGCACATGGTTTCTCCAGGTGAGAATGTGCCAAATGCCGTAAATGCTATCATTGAGATTACAAACGGATCCAAAGGAAAGTATGAATTAGACAAAGAAACTGGTTTGTTGCTTTTGGACAGAGTAATGAGTTCATCTGTCGTTTATCCTGCCAATTATGGTTTCATTCCACAAACTTATTGCGACGATAAAGATCCTTTGGATATTTTAGTGATTTGTTCAGTTGATATTTTACCATTGACATTGGTTGAAGCACAGGTTATTGGTGTGATGAACATGGTTGATGGTGGAGAACAAGATGATAAAATTATTGCGGTAGCTAAGAACGATCCAATTTTTAATTACATTAAAGATATTGATCAATTGCCTCCGCACACAATGAAAGAGATCGTACAGTTCTTTGAGAGTTACAAAGCACTTGAAAAGAAACATGTTATTGTTGAAGGTGTCAAAGGACGTGAAGAAGCACAAAGAATCTTGATCGAGGCTATCGAGTTGTACAAAAAAGAATTTGTTAACAAATAACCCCAAGCATGGCGCTCGATATATTTTGGACCTTTTTTTTAGTATTAGCCAACGGCTTTTTTGTCGCGGCAGAATTTGCTATTGTCAAAGTCCGAGTCTCCCAAATTGAAGTTCAGGCAAAAACAGGCAGCAAAGTTGCTACGATAGCCAAAAGTATAACGGAGCATTTGGATGGTTATTTGGCCGCTACACAATTGGGGATTACGCTTTCTTCACTGGCTCTAGGTTGGGTAGGGGAGGCAGTAATGACCCAAATTGTGCAGGGGGCTTTAGGTTTTTTCGGTGTTGAATTAACAGGTACAATCGCGACCAATGCAGGACATGTGCTGGCTTTTACGATTATTACTGTGTTACACATTGTATTTGGGGAGCTCGCTCCTAAATCCATTGCGATTCAAAAACCTGTTGCAACAACAATGAAAATTGCAGTTCCATTGCAATTTTTCTACTTTATCTTTAGACCATTTATTTGGATTTTAAATGGCTTTGCTAATTTTCTATTGAAAATTCTAGGTTTTGAAGTGACTAAAGGTGAGTCTGCTCACTCTTCTGAAGAACTGCAATATCTTTTGGATAAAGGTAAGGAGTCTGGTGCATTGGATATTTCCGAGCACGAGCTGATTAAAAATGTATTTGATTTTAACGAGCGTATCGTTAAAAATATTATGGTGCCACGAACCAAAATTGTGGCAGTGGAAGTCACTGCAGATGCCTCTGAACTGATTGAAACCATGACTGAAGAGGGGTATTCTAGGCTTCCAATATATGAAGACAACATCGATCAGATTGTGGGTATTGTCCATACAAAGGATATTCTCCCACTCTTAGCAAAAGGAAAAGAGGTTGTCATGAAAAATATCATGCGTAAGCCTTATTTCATTCCTGAAACAAAGAAGATCAATGATCTTATGGCTGAGTTTCAGCAGAAACGTCTACAGTTGGCGATTGTATTGGATGAATTTGGTGGTACTGCAGGTATGGTTACTTTGGAAGATATTGTAGAGGAATTGGTTGGCGAGATTCAGGATGAATACGATGAAGAAACTCCAGTTGTTGAACGTATTTCGGAAACGGAATATATGGTCGATGCGGGGGCTAGTATTCATGATGTAAATGAATTTCTCCCTATTGAATTACCAGAGAGTCAAGACTACGATACCATGTCGGGTTTGGTGAGCGAAATCTTTGATAAAATACCTGAGGTTGGCGAGCGGAAGGAGGAATATGGCTATGTATTCACGATTATCCGGAAAGCGCAACAGAATATTGAGTTTGTCAAACTAGAATTGGTCGAATCGGCCGATGACGATACAGCGGAATAAGATAATAACGAAAGTAAATGCAGTTATTTTTTACACCGGATTTAAATCCTTCATTAGAAAATTTTATCCTTAGTGAGGAAGAGAGTAAGCATGCTATTCGTGTGCTTCGTATGAATAATGGAGATCATTTGCACCTTATAGATGGCCGTGGTGGCTTGTACGAAGCTCAGATTATTGATCCTCATCCCAAACGTACCGTTCTTACTATTTTAAATGTCAAGGAGGACTATCAGCAGCCCCGGTACCATCTGCATATTGCTGTTGGTCCTACAAAGAATATCGATCGTATTGAATGGTTTTTGGAAAAGGCGACTGAAGTTGGAATTCAAGAAATAACACCAATTATCTGTGAGCATTCTGAACGAAAAGAAGTTAAATTAGATCGTCTGAATAAGGTAATTGTGGCAGCCATGAAACAATCACTGAAAGCTTATCTTCCCAAACTCAATCCTGCTGTCTCGTTTAAGCAGTTTTTGAAGAATATTCCAAACGAAGGTGTACAGAAAACTATTGCACATTGTGTAGATGTTGAAAAGAAATATTTAAACCAGATTTTGGAACCTGCTCAACATTATATTATCCTAATCGGTCCCGAAGGCGATTTCTCTGAGGAAGAAATCGATTTGGCACTGGACATGGGGTTTTGTCCCATCTCACTGGGAGAGGCCCGATTAAGGACTGAAACAGCTGCTTTAGCAGCCTGCATGGAAGTTTCCCTGTTGAATCGATAAGAAGAAAGAAAAGCCGGCCTATTGTGGCTATATTTCAGCTGCGAAAGATCTGTAAGCACGATTTGATTATGCAGAAATAAACACTGCTTTATTTTATTGGTTCGGCATCCACAATCTGAATTTCAGCATTGCCCTTAAGTGGATCTTTGGTAAAGATCATTTTTCCCTTTAATTTAATCGGATCTTCGGAGAATTTGATTGCACCGCCTTTTAACGTCACTTCAACCATCGGCGGTATGCCATTGGAACCGCAGAATTGGCATTGCATAACAGGCAACACAGACATCATAAAGTTTTTGTGATTTCTGCCGCTGTGGAGTGGAACCATATATCCAGGTAATTCAACTGTTTTATTTTCAAGCGCTTTGAGTTCTTTTGGATAGAAAGGAGTATATACTTTCTTTGCCCCATTATAAGTTACTTTATAAGCCATCTTATCGATAGCTTCCCATGTTTTGTTCATCATAGGTGTATGGTCGGGAACATCCGGATTGCTGCCTATTTGAGCCTGGGATTGTAGCGTACAAAATACTATAAATATGAATACTGAGATTATTTTTTCCATTGCTAATTTTATTGTTAAGAGTCGAGAAGTTATTTGATGATTCTTTGTTCCTGAACGTTGATTTTAAAATTTACTTATTTGATAGCGTTCCAGAAATACTTGTCCTGTAGGCTTTGATTGCTGGAATAAGTGCAGCAAAGATACCGATTATACAGGCAACAAGCAAAAACACCAATTCTTTGGGATGGAGTTTAAAGGCCTCGATGAAATCTGCACTCTGACTTGTTTGATTACTGATATAGTAGAGTGCCAAATGTGCCATGATTAGTCCGACTAATCCGCCAACAATTGTAATTGTTAGGCCTTCAAGGAGAACAATAGTCAGGAGTTTTCCCTTCGAAGCTCCCAGCGTACGCATGATAGCAAGATCATATTTGCGCTGCTTTAACGCGTTGTATAGATTAATAAAGACGCTTAAGCCGGCAATGAGCATAATCACATAGGCAAGTATCGATAAAGAATCTATCCCTACACCTAATAGCGAAAATAGACGGGTACTTTCCATAGCGGGAGATGCCGCCTGCATGTCTGTTTGTTGATCAATCAATTTTGGTAATATGCCGATTGCTGCGGGTGATTGATACTTTACCAAAATGGCTGTTATTTCTAAGCCGCTTTGCTTCATCATGTCTGCGCCAATAGATTTCACAAATACGCCTTCCTCTTCGTGGTCAGTATGATCAGCATGGTTGTGCTGCTCTTTTTCGGCAACGATATCTTCACCATGATGATGGAGGTGAGCGTTGACAGTCTCTTCTCTGTCCTCTTCACGTTCACGAAGTTCTTTCTGTAGTGGGGTTTCTTCGTGGTCATGTGTATGTGCGATCCCATGGACATCCCAGACACTTTCTAAATTAGTTAAGATTAGGTTATCCGTAATGTTGTTATTATGCTTTAAAATGCCAACAATAGTAAAAGGATGTTCATCATGATGATGACCATCTTTGCTCAAACCATGTGAACTATGAATTTGATCACCTATTTTGAGCTGCTGTTTTTTTGCAACCTGGTCACCAATGACTGCTTCAAAATTATTTTGCCAGATACGGCCTTCACCAATAGATGTTTCATAGATGGAAAGGAAAGAAGAATCCGTTCCGACGATACGGTGTCCCTTGAAATTGTCACCTAAAGATAAAGGCACCGCTAGCCGGACAAGTGGATTTTGACGTAATGGATCCAGTTCATCCAGCGGAATGTTGCCTGTTGGGTTGTCGATATGATAAACACTAGATAGGATCAACTGAAGAGGACTTCCTTTTGCGCCGACGACTAAATCAATATTTTTACTGTTATTGTCAAGCTGCTTTTCAAAAGTTTCTCCTGTAATTGAAAGCACGGCAAGGATGGAAATTCCAAACGCCGTAAGTAGTATACTTAGAAAGACCGAGCCAAACTGTCTACTTAAATTTTTCCAAACCAATTGTATCGTGTTCATAGCAGATTTTAAAACTAAAGGGTGACGCGTAAATGAAAGTAAAAAATTATTTTAAAAGGTACATTTTGGAGAACTGATCTTTTATTCTCTTATCGTGTGTTGTGATCAATAAAGTTGAACCGGCAGTATTAGCTATCGATAAAAGGAGTTTTAATACCCTGTGGGTATTGTTGTCGTCCAATGCAGCCGTTGGCTCATCAGCAATCAATAAGGCCGGTTTATTGATAATACTGCGCGCAATAGCGCCACGCTGCAGTTGGCCGCGGCTCAATTCGTTTGGATAAGCGTTACTTTTTTCCTCCAATTGCAGCTGTTTAAGGATGATATTGATAGCGTTTGTATCTACCTTTTTTCCGGCCAAGGACTGCGCCAATTTAATATTTTCTAATAACGTTAAATTTCTCAGAAGATGGGCCTCTTGAAATATGAAACCAATATACTGAGACCTGAACTGATCCAGTTTACTGTTGGATAACAAGGATAGATTTTGACTATTTATGCTGACCTGACCTGTTTCTGGCCTTGACAAGCCGCCAAGGATATTAAGTAGTGTTGTTTTTCCAGAACCTGAATCTCCTAATAATAGTGTATGTTGACCTTTTTCGATGTAAATATCTGGAAATTCAATTGGCGCTGAATTTGGATACTGAAATGATAACTGTGTAGTCGATACGATTGGAGTGCTCATGGGAATCAGAAATTGAAAATATATTCAAACTTAGATAAATTGCTTTTTATATGCAATATAATTGCAATTATATTGCATATAAAAAATGATTTATGGTGCTGAGCCCGAAATTTCCGCCGGCAAGGTTGCAGATTTCCTCGGTATCCTGTTGTATCACCGGCCTTTAAGTAACTACTAGATGTGTATATTAAGATCTAGGGTATAAAACTAACCTAATTGTGTTAATAAATTAAGTGCTTAATAATTTTCTTACACTTCATTAATATAATCTCCATGCAAACAGCTCTGATATTACGCTGAAAGGCAATTAACACTCTTTTTTGCTGAAAATCGAAAAAAACTGATTGTAGGTAACATTAAATTAACAGCTGATTCATGTAATGGTAATTTGTTGTTAATGTTAACCTAATATTCTGCTAATAGCTTTGCAGAAACAAAAAAACAAATAAATTGAAACCACAATTACAACTTAAAGGAATCGCTGCTGCCATGACGCTCGTAGTAGCTGCATCAACAACAGTTTATGCGCAAAGTAGTGGGAAGTTAATGGGGACTATTACTAACAGTAAGACTGGCGAAACAATCACCGGAGTAACTGTTCGTATTTTAGGAACATCAAGGGGTGGAAGTTCTGATGTATCCGGAAAGTACAGTATTCCAGCTTTACCGGCAGGTAAGTATACTGTAGAGTATATTTACGTTGGTTACTCGACAAAGCAAGTTACGGAGGTTGAGATTAAAGCGAATGATCTGACCAATTTAGATATCGTTCTTGATAATTCAGAAGGACAAGTGTTAGATCAAGTTGTTGTTACAGGATCTTTTAAGAAGGAATCTATCGGTGCCTTGTATTCGCAACAAAAAAATAGTGCATTGATTTCTGATGGTATTTCAAGTGAGCAGATCAGAAGATCACCAGATAAAAATACTTCCGAAGCGTTGCGTCGTGTCAGTGGTACGACAATTCAAGATAATAAGTTTGTGATCGTTCGCGGTTTGAGTGACCGCTACAATGTCGCGATGATGGATGGTTCCGTATTACCAAGTACAGAAGCCAATCGTCGTGCATTTTCATTTGATATTATTCCATCGGCTTTAATTGATAAGATTACAATTTCGAAGACTGCAACACCTGATCTTCCTGCGGACTTTGCTGGGGGAGCAGTTCAAATTTCTACAAAAGATATTCCAGATCGAAATTTTGTCTCTTTCGGCTTGGGATATGGTTATAATACTGCGTCGACATTTAAAGATTTTTTACAAACTAAAAAGAACGTTCAAAATTATTTAGGTTTTGATGATGGATCAAGTCAGTTGGCTAAGAATTTTCCCTCTCGGGCAGATGTTGATGGACAGCTATCTCAAAAATGGCAAAGACTGGCGCTAAAATCACTTCCAAATGATTTTGGTATCCAGACAAAAAGTGCGTTGCCTTCACAGGCATACCAATTTTCTTTGGGACGTGTAAAACAATTCGAAGATAATAGTCGTTTTGGAGCTTTATTTTCTGTAAACTATCGTAATTCGCAAAATATTTTGCCAAATATTGAGCGCAATTGGTTTACCTATGATTATCGGGATCAACAATACAAGTTCTCTACTAATTTAGGGGCCTTAGCGAATTTTGGTTATACATTTGGAAAGAATAAAATAACTTGGAAAAACTTGTACAATCGAACTTATGATAACACATATACGGAACGATATGGAACAGACGGTAGCTCATCTTCCATTAACAAGTTTTATGCATATGACTTGATGCAAAAATCCCTGTTTAAATCTACTCTAGATGGCGAGCATGTATTGAGTGATAAAAATGATAAGATAAAATGGACGGCGTCTTGGAGTAATATCGGTAATAACCAACCTAATCAGACCAAAATAAATTATCAAAAGCATGAAGATTACGCAAATGATCCTTCTGTTCCATATCTTGCAAATTTAACTACTGTTGGTAAAGCAAATTCAAGACTGTTTGCAGATCTGAACGAGAATATTTTTTCAGGTGAAGCTAGTTATTCAACACCTTTAAATTTCTTGAGCGCACCAAGTACTTTAAAAGCCGGTCTGGGATCGCAGTTTAGGAAACGTAATTTTGATGCAAGGTTTGTAGGGTTTGAGTTAAATACTTTGGCTATAACCGGTGATGAACAAACACGTATCCTTCAATTGGCTCCAGATCAGATTTTTTCACCTACATTGATTGATCAGAACGTTTATAAATTTGGCGAAGTGAAAGGGGACGGAGATATCTATAATGCAAAATCATTGTCGAGCTTTGGTTATTTAATGATGGACCAAAAATTTGCGGACAAGTTTAGGGTTGTATACGGTTTAAGAGTTGAAAATTACAATGTAAAGGTAGATGCTTTGCGGATATTGTCGGGAAAAATTGAGAAAAGCGTTGATGATACTAAGCTGGATTTCTTGCCGTCAGTTAATATGACTTATAGTTTGACTCCAAAAACCAATATCAGAGCGTCATATTATCGTACATTGGCACGACCTGAATTTAGGGAGTTAGCTCCATTCTCGTTCTATGATTTTGAGAATATGGGGATGATTATTGGAAATGAGAAATTAAAACGAAGCTCCATTAACAATGCAGATTTACGTTTCGAATATTATCCTTCTGCCGGTGAAATTCTATCCGTGTCTGCTTTTTATAAAGGTTTTACAGATGCGATAGAACCGTTTCGTTACGATGTGAATTCAACACCAGATATCAGTTATTTCAATACACCTAAAGCAGACCTATATGGAATTGAGGTGGAAGCGCGTAAAAATTTAAGCTTTATTAACGAACAGGAATTCTTGAAAAATACAATCGCTTATTTGAATGTTTCTTTGGTACATTCTAAAGTAAAAAACCCTACTGATTTGGATTATATCGATAAGTCGAGACCGATGGTAGGGCAATCTCCTTATGTGATAAATGCGGGATTACAACATTCTGCACTCGATAATAAGTTAAGCGTCAACATCCTTTATAATAGAATAGGTAAGCGCATTACTCAAGCCAGTGGTATTCGCTTTGCAAGTACTTGGGAAGCGCCTCGGAATGTGTTGGATTTTCAAGTTGGTTATAAGGTCCTAAAGGGCAAAGGAGAGGTTAAACTCAATGCAGGCGATATTCTAAATAATGCAATTAATGTTTATTATGATAATAAACAATTAAACATACCTAATGAAACTAGTTTTAAATATAAGCCAGGTTCAAACTATTCATTGTCATTTAATTATACATTTTAGATCATAATAAAAAATTAACAAGAATTTAATTTCAAGGTTAAAGTAATTGAATTTATTTGTACAGTATATAAAACTTATAAAATGAAAAAAAGATTTTTATTCTTATCCTTATCTGCATTGTTACTTGCAGGAGCATGTAAAGAAACTACAATTACAGATAATGGTGACGGAACAGAAACTCCGACTAATCCAGTAAATGAAAATGTGGTCGAAATTTCAGGCGAAATAACAAGTAATACCACTTGGACATCCGATAAAATTTATGTGTTAAAAGGGTTTGTGTTTGTATCTAATAGTGCTACCTTAACGATTCAACCTGGTACCATTATCAAAGGTGATAAGGCAACTAAAGGAACATTGACGATCACACGTGGAGCAAAAATCAATGCTGTTGGAACGGTTGATAAACCAATTGTATTTACCTCCGGCTTGACGGCAGGTGCTCGTTCTCATGGAGACTGGGGTGGCGTTATTGTACTTGGTAAAGCGCCTGTTAACCAGGGAAATGATGTTAAAATTGAAGGCGGTTTGACAGCTCCAACAGGTAAAGATGACAAAAACTATATCTATTATGGTGGTACTGATGCAGCTGACAATTCTGGAACTTTAAAATATGTACGCATAGAATTTGGAGGAATTCCTTTCTCTCCAGATAATGAGATCAATGGATTGACTTTAGGTGGTGTTGGTAGTGGAACAACATTAGATTATATTCAGGTATATCGCTCTGGAGACGATGCTTTCGAATGGTTTGGTGGTACTGTCAATGCAAAACACTTATTGGCGATAGGTACATGGGATGATGATTTTGATACGGATTTTGGTTACTCTGGAAATGTTCAATTTGCAGTGTCTCAACGTGCTAATGCAGCAGCTGACGTTTCACAATCCAATGGTTTTGAATCGGATAATAACGGTAGCGGAACTGATCAGACACCAAAGACATCTGCTGTTTTTTCAAATGTATCTATCATAGGCCCGATTTCCAAAGATGGATTTACACCAAATGCGAATTTCCAACATGGTATCCAACTTCGCCGTAATTCTTCAATCAGTGTAGTAAATTCTGTGATTTCAGGATTCCCTATCGGAATTTATGTTGATGATACAAAAGTGACTACAGCTGAATCAACGTCTAAAAATGTAGTAGACGGAAAAGCTGTATTTACTAATAATTTGTTTTACGGAAATCCAGTGGGGATCAAGACAACTTCAACAACGAGTATAGCAAGTCAAGTAGAGGCGCTAATTAAAGCTAATAATACTTTTGAGAATAAAATGTATGCAAATAATTTGTTTACAGCTCCTTATAATTTTGGAAAAGACTTCTCTAGTACGCCGGCAAATCCAAACTTTACGTTATCGACCGGATCAGCAGCAGCTACGGGAGCAAGCTTTACAAATGCTAAAGTTTCAGGAAGTTTCTTCGATAAGGTAGCTTATCGAGGTGCATTTGGAACAGAGGATTGGACAGCAGGTTGGACTCATTTTGATCCACAGTCATTAAATTACACAACTCCAGGTAGAGTTACTCAAAATTAATATCGAAAAAAATAATACGTAAAAAATCCTGCCTCGTGCGGGATTTTTTGTGTAGCATATATTTTAAATAATTCGTTAAATAGTCAAATAAATTAAATTCTAAATTATGAAACGAACAATCTATTTGGTTTTAATGGGTGTTTTCCTCCTTTTTGGGTGTAAAAAATCGAATGATATCAATGATCCTTCAACTTCTGGACTTCAAGTAGAAATAAAAGGAATTTCTGGCTGGGGCGAATTTGTAAATATCAGTGTCGATCAAAATAAGACAGAGGTAAAGTATCCCGCTGGAACTACTGGCAATCCTCAAACTGTAAAAGATAAAAGCTACAAAACAAGTGAAGACATTTTTAGAAAGTTATCGTCATATGTCGAGACGTATGATTTAATGAACGCCAAAATTGACGAGTGTGCACGTTGTGTAGATGGAGCAGACTATGTGATTACAGTACGATCCGGAAGTAAAAAAAATACGGTAACAATTGCAGGGCAGCGTACAGATGGGAAATATGCAGATGTACTTGATTTTATAAGCAAACTTTAGAACATATAAAGCTTTCTCGACTAAAAGCTTACTTGACGATATATCTTCCACCGTAAGCTTTGATTCTACTGAAATTATAGGATAGCGATGTAAAATTTCCGATTATCAATTAGAATACCAACAGTGTAAACTTGTTGGTATTCTAATTAATTCTGTGGAACCTTTGAAAAGGACTGTCTCATCTAGGCTCATAGTGATATACAATTTGATAAGACTGATTTTTAAGCTCTTCAGACAATTGACCTATATCCAGTGTTTGCGCTTGAGGAGTAGGCTCACATACAGAATAGTATTTCCCGTTGTATAAAATAGCGTCACCGATAGGATGTTCAAATTGGACGGCCATGGTTACATGGGTGGGATATAGCAAGGTAATCATAGGTAAGTTGTAAATTTCCTTCACCAAGTAAAAAAATAAGGCCACACGGTCATCACAGTCACTGTATTTATTCAATAGCGTTTGTTCCGCAGAAAGACGTTTCTCGGATCCGAAATTTTCTTCGTCATTTTCATACAAGAAGGCATATCGGGTAAAACGCATTAAATAATCGACACCTTCTTGCTGATTTTTTCCTTTTAAATTTTCTTTAAGTGCTGGGATAAGTGATTGATAAGTCTCCTTGCTGAGTGGGATATTGAAATAAGTTTCAAAATCTACTCCCGGATAGTTTTTAAAAAGATCGCTGACATCGTCATTCAACTTGACATTAAAATGGTAGGCTTTATGCCCATAATTGAATTCGATTTGTTTTTCCTTGTAATTTGACGGTGTAAAATCAGGGAGCTTAGTAATTTTATAGCTAAAATCTGCGATTGCTTCAGGTACTTTTATTTTAACAGGAATGTAAGTCTCTGCACGTTGAAACAGTTTTCCATAATCGTGAAAATTTAAACAGGTATATTTCTTGCCATCAATTTCAAAAAAAGGAATATCCGAGATATCTTCTTTGTTCTGAATAAAAAATATAATCTGGTCGTTACCGACGGCCAGGCGGGCATCATAACCTGATTTACACATCAAAAACCATTTATAAAGTGTATAACGGGTATAATTTTCCGTTTTCGGAGCTATCTGCTGTGCAGTATGACGAATAAGTTGATAGTATACCCAGTCATTCAAATGGTGTTTGTCTTTGTATTCTAAAAGGTCGTTTACAAGCTGAATGTAATTGGTTTGGTCAGCTGTCTGATAGAACTTTTGGACATGCGCTATCGTTAAACTGTCTTTGAATGGGATATTAAAAGCAAGTGGGACATCAATCGATACCTTGCCCTCATAAAAATTGAAATTATAATGTTGCGCCAGGAGCTGTTGCGAAGCGCAAGTAAACCAAACTAAAAAGGTCAAAAATACCCTATGAATTCCCTTTAATTTCAATTCTTAACAATTTAATAACATTGTAGTAATATAAAATTAATGATAAAATTGTCATTTTTTATGCATTGAAGGAATTATTATTAAAAATTTACAATCTATTTTTAGGTTTTAGATACTCCGTTTTCATTTTTAAAATCCGTATCTTCGTGCAATGGATAATTTTATTGTTTCTGCACGTAAATACCGCCCGGTTACCTTTGATTCGGTTGTAGGTCAGCAACACATTACTGGTACCTTAAAGAATGCGATACACAACAACCAGTTGGCACAGGCATTTTTGTTTTGTGGTCCCCGTGGAGTTGGTAAAACTACCTGTGCACGGATTTTAGCTAAAACAATAAATTGTGAAAATATCTTATCTGGAACTGAACCCTGTGGAGCTTGTGATAGCTGTAAGTCTTTCCAAAATGGAAATTCTTTTAGTATCCATGAACTGGATGCGGCATCCAACAACTCAGTTGATGATATCCGTAATCTGATAGATCAGGTACGTATACCACCACAAGCAGGAAAATATAAAATCTATATCATAGATGAGGTGCATATGCTTTCTCAAGCCGCTTTCAATGCTTTTTTAAAGACATTGGAGGAACCTCCTTCCTATGCGATTTTTATCTTGGCGACTACTGAGAAGCATAAAATTTTGCCTACTATACTTTCGCGCTGTCAGATTTTTGATTTTAACCGGATTAAGGTTGAAGATATGGCCAGTCATTTGGCTAATATTGCGGATAGGGAAGGTATAACCTACGATCAGGATGGCCTGCATATCATTGCCCAAAAAGCAGATGGTGGTCTTCGTGATGCTTTGTCGATGTTCGACCAGATTGTCAGTTTTTCTAATAAGCATGTAACTTATCAAGCTGTAATCGATAATTTGAATATTTTAGATTACGATTATTATTTTAAACTGACAGATGCAATTTTAACAGAGGATGCGGCACAGAGCTTGCTCATTTTCAATGAAATTTTAAACCACGGATTTGATGGCAGCCATTTTATAGCTGGTCTGTCGGCGCATTTCAGAAATTTGCTCGTTGCCAAAGAGCCGTCAACCTTAAAATTGTTAGAAGTCAGCGACAGTATTCGTCAAAAGTATCTGCAGCAATCTCAAAAAGCTGCTCCAGGATTTTTGTTATCGGCATTGAATATTTCTAATCAATGTGAAATCAACTATAAGACAAGTAAAAACCAGCGTTTGCAGGTCGAGCTTTCGCTCCTCAAGACATGTCATATTGCAAGTGCAATTAAATTGAGCCAGCTTGGATCCGTGCAGATTCCTTCGGCTACCGAGGGCGTAAAAAAAAAACTTCCTGAGTCAGTAGCTGCACAGGCCAAACAAAGTTCTTCCGCTGTCGTTACTCCCCCAATAACTTCGGTAGGCAATGCGCCTGCCATTGAAAGTCAAGTTGCACCATCTTCCCAAGCTAGCCCTGTCAATTACCAGTCTTCGGAGATGAAGGGCGAAGTGAAAAAAGAGGTCGTTTCTAATATACCTCCCAAGGTAAAAAAGGGTGGTTGGGGTGCCTCGGCTTCTGCAATTATTCCATCGTTGCCAGATTTGAATACCATATACGATAACAATGCGGTTGCAAAAGAAGGGGATGAGCCTGAATTGATCCGCGGGAGCGAACAGCGTGATGTTTCATTCGGTCAATTTATCGCTGTTTGGAATAGTTATGCAGAACAGTTAAAAGCAGAAAATAAGATTAACTTATATACCATGATGACCGCCATGCAGCCTAGGTTAAATGGTACGTTGATTGAGATTGATGTAGAAAATGGAGTTCAGATGGATGTTTTACAAAGTGCAAAAGTTGATGTGTTGAATTACCTTCGTGTGAAGCTGCAAAATTTTTCATTGGATCTACAGGGAGTGATGATGGAACATACGATTTCGCGTAAACCCTATACTTCACAGGAGAAATATCAAGCCATGGTCAATAAAAACCCTCTCTTAGATACTTTGAGGAAGGAGTTTAACTTGGGACTTAGCTAATTAAAAAACTTTAGTTGTTGTTTATTTTTGTACATTTGCAATCTCTTCTAAAAGAAGGGGAACATTTAGTATTATTATGCAAGGAAATTTTCAGAGACGTGATCGCGACCACGGAGAAAGACGTGAAGTGAATCAGATGGTATTTGGTATTCGTGCTGTTATCGAAGCAATCGATAGTGGTAAAGAGATCGAATCATTGTTTATACAGCGTGGTTTGAGTGGTAGTTTGATTCTTGAATTGAAAGCCTTATTAAAAGAGCATAATATAGCTTTTCAACAGGTGCCTATCGAAAAATTAAACCGGATAACACGTAAAAACCATCAAGGTGTAATCGGCGTCATTTCCCCAATTACCTATCATAATATTGAAGAACTTCTACCACAGATTTATGAAAAGGGTGAAACTCCTCTACTTTTGATGCTAGATGGAGTGACAGATGTACGCAATTTGGGCGCCATTGCACGGACAGCCGAATGTTCAGGTGTACATGCGATTATTGTTCCTAAAAAAGGTTCTGCTGAGGTTAATCCTGACGCAATCAAGACATCAGCCGGGGCTCTCTATAAAATTCCTGTGTGCCGTCATGATAGCCTTTCAAAAGTAGGTAAATTTCTGATTGACTCCGGTGTACAGTTGGTTGTGAGTACTGAGAAAACAACTTCGAGTATCTATGATGTGGATTATACAGCGCCAACCTGTGTGATCATGGGCGCTGAAGATGTCGGTGTGTCCAATGACTTGATCCGCATTTCGGATAATCTTGCCAAGATACCGATGTACGGTGAAATAGGTTCATTGAATGTTTCTGTTTCGGCTGCAGTTGTCATCTATGAAGCCGTTCGTCAACGTATTGTTAAAAAATAGATATGTAATCTGTTTTGACCATAAAAAAAGCCTTTGTCAAAAACAAAGGCTTTTTTGTGGGTTAGATTTTATATATCTCCTCAATTTCCCGTTCGTATTTTTGTAAGATAATTTTTCGCTTCATTTTTAAAGTCGGTGTTAACTCACCACTTTCCACAGTCATTTCGTCTGGAAGGATAGCGAATTTCTTGATTTGTTCCCAGTTGCCAAAATTTTTATTGATACGGCTAAGTTCTGATTCGATTTTCTGCTTCAGCTCGGGGCTATTGAGAAAATCTAATCTCGTTAGTTTGGTTAGGGAAGGAACGGCACTTTTTGACCATTCCAGTAGATTGTTATAGTTAGGGACGATCAAGGCGGCAGGAAATTTCCGCCCCTCGCCAAGTACCATGGCCTGTTCAATGTATGAGGATTCAACCAGCTTAGATTCGATTTGTTGAGGAACGATGTATTTTCCGCCCGAAGTCTTAAACATTTCTTTCTTGCGGTCTATAATTTTGAGAAACTTGCCGTCTACCCATTGACCAATATCTCCAGTGTATAACCAACCGTCTTTGAGTACTTCTGCTGTTGCTTCCGGATTTTTATAATAGCCAATCATATTATTTTCTCCTTTGGTCAATATTTCGCCATCCTCTGCCAGTTTGATTTCGATATGGATTAATGGCAGGCCAACGGTACCAATCTTCATGCCTCGCCTGTAGCAGTTCACAGCGATACAGGGGCCTGCTTCCGTGAGGCCGTAGCCTTCGTATATCGGAATACCTGCTGCCATATATAAGCGGATCAGTCTTTCTTGTAAAGCAGCACTTCCAGAAGCAATTCCCTTGATGTCACCTCCCAATGCTTCGCGCCATTTTGAAAAAACTAATTTACGGGCAATCTTCAACTGGAAATCATACCACCAGGAACGACCCTCCAGCTTGTATTGCTCACCAATTCTCAAAGACCATAAGAATAGCTTGCGTTTAACTCCTGTTAGTTGCTCTCCTGTAGCCATAATCTTTTCATAGACTTTCTCCAGCACACGCGGTACAGCTGAAAAGATATGTGGCTTCACGGATTTGAAATCTTCACCTATCGTATCCATCGACTGGGCAAAAAAGATGGTCAGCCCCTTGTACATATAGACATATTGGAAAACACGCTCATAAGCATGACAGACAGGGAGAAAGGAGAGCGCGCGATCTCCACGTTCGACCGGAAAGGAATATTCGCTGCTCAACGTGTCTGCCAATAAATTTTTATGAGACAGCATAACGCCTTTAGGATTACCCGTTGTTCCCGAAGTGTAGATAATGGATGCTAATGTGTCGGATTCTATTCCATTGCGTAGTAGGTTTAGCGTTTCGTCCGGAATGGTCTTGCCCTTTGCAATGAAATCCTGCCAATGGTTGAGCCCTTCCTCCTTGTCAAGACTGAAAATACTGTTTAGCTGCGGGCAGTCATTCTGTATTGCTAATATCTTTGTGTATAATTTCTTCGAACTGACAATACAATTTTTGATTTCAGCATGATTGAAGATATAGCTGTAGTCTGAGGTTGAAATATTTGGATAAACAGCGACGACTACAGCTCCAATCTGCTGAATAGCAAAATCAAGGATATTCCATTCGACGCGGTTCTCACTAATCAATGCCACTTTCTCGCCAGGTTGAACGCCTAATGCGATTAAACCTTTGGATGTCTTATTGACTTGTTCAATAAATTCGGTATTGCTTATTTTGACCCATTCGTTATCTTTTTTGAAAGAAAACATGGGAAAATTGGGTGCAATATCATATTGCAGCTGTGCTAAATCAAATAATCTTGTTGCTACTGTTGACATGTCGGGAATGCAGTTCGTGTAATACAGCTAATTTACGTTTTTTTATAGACACTATTGCAGTGGCAGGGGAGATTAGTGCCTGTGTTCTTGGTAGGGGATATAAAAGAAAAAGACTCTGGTAAATCAAGCTGTAAGCTTTCATACCAGAGTCTTTAAACTCTTATTGAATTAAATACTAATGATTAGTATTTGCTTTTTGATTCTTTACGTTTTCCAGAGAAGTCACGGAAACCGCCGCCATTGCCGCTGCGCTCACCACGATCACGTCGCTCGCCACTGAATCCGCCTTCACGTCTTCCGCTGCGTTCACCGCCACCATATCCGCCTTCACGTCTTCCGCCACGATCACCACCACGGTATCCACCTTCACGTCTTCCGCCACGATCACCACCACGGCTTCTTCCACCACGGTCGCTGCGACCTTCACCTTTTGCTTCGCCAGATACTTCGATACGTACTTGACGACCGTTGTAATCTACACCCTGGAATCCTTGGAATACCTTTTCTACTTCTGCATCTTGAACTTCGAAGAATGTGAACACACCTTTCAAATCAATTTTACCGATTGATTTTCCTGAAATATTCGCATTGTTGCAGATAAAGCCCAACATGTCTCCACGAGAGAATTCATCTACTGAACCTAAATTCATGAATAAACGAGTGTAACCTTTTGAACCTTCACGAGAGCGACCATCACGTCTGTCACCGCGGTCTTCACGACCACCGTCACGCGCTTCGATATTTAAATCTGGTGCGTTTTTGTAATAATCCAAGAAACGGTTGAACTCAAGAGAAGCGAATCTTTTGATGATATCTTCTTTTGAAAGTGACTCCAAATTTTCCATAATTGCAGGCAAGAATGGGCTGATTTGTTCGTCGTTTACTTCAACATTTTCAATCTTTTTAACGATAGAAAATAATTGTTTTTCGCAAACTTCAGCACCTTGAGGTACTTGTTTTTTCTCAAAAGGCTTACCGATGATCTTTTCAAGATGACGGATTTTGCTTAGCTCTTTTACGTTTACCAAAGAAAGTGAAATACCAGTTTTACCTGCACGGGCTGTACGGCCAGAACGGTGTGTATAGTTTTCTGTTTCATCTGGTAAAGAGAAGTTGATAACGTGAGTTACATCACTAACGTCAATACCACGGGCAGCTACGTCTGTTGCGATCAGTAGTTGTAAGCTACGGTCACGGTAACGTTTCATTACCTTGTCACGTTGTTGTTGAGATAAGTCGCCATGCAACGAGTCTGCATTGTAACCATCTTTAATCAACGCTTCAGCGATATCTTGTGTCTCGATTTTTGTCCGACAGAACACGATACCAAAAATATCAGGATTTGAATCTACAATACGTTTGAACGCCGCATATTTATCTTTTGCTTTGATCAAATAGTAATGGTGTTCAATGTTGGCGTTACCAGTATTTTTTGTACCTACAGTAAGCTCAACAGGGTCGGTCATATAATTCTTTGCAATACGACGTACTTCAGAAGGCATCGTTGCTGAAAATAACCAAGTTTTTTTCTCGTCAGGAGTTTCTGACAAAATGTTGTTGATATCTTCTTTGAAGCCCATATTGAGCATCTCATCCGCTTCATCTAATACAACATATTTTACATTTGAGAAATCAATCGCATTTCTGCCAATGATATCCAACATACGACCTGGGGTCGCTACTACAATTTGCACTCCACGTCTAATTTGACGTAGCTGGTCTGAGATATTTGCACCTCCATATACAGCAACAACATGTACGTTGTCAACGTATTTAGCAAATTTTTCTAAATCTTTTGAGATTTGTAAACATAATTCCCGAGTAGGGCAAAGGATCAATGCCTGTGGGTGTTTTTGAGAAAAGTCTAATTGCTCTAATAATGGAAGACCAAATGCCGCGGTCTTTCCTGTGCCAGTTTGGGCTAATCCGACAAAATCGTCGTTACCAGTCAATAAAACAGGAATGGCTTTTTCCTGAATTTCAGAAGGTTTTTCGAAACCTAATTCTGAGATGGCATTAACAACTTCCTCACGGATTCCCAGTTCTAAAAATGGGTTCATGAAATATTTTATACAATAGGCACTATTGCCTAAGGCGTTGCAAAGGTAAGAATAATATTGGAATAAACAAATATTTTAAATAATTGATTTTTAGGGGGATCTAATTCTTTTATATGAAGTGATAATAAATTGAGTCGCATTATATAGATTTAGCACACTTTGAAAAGTATTATTTGGAATGTGAAACTATTTTATATGCATACAGTTTGTTTATTCATTTATTAATAGAAACTTAATATTTCAACCTTAAATTTGGTGTTAGGATGAATCAAGGACCAGTTGTACATCAGCGTTGGCTACGAGCTATTAAAGAACATAACGATACTGCTGCATATGAGGAATTGTACCGCTACTGCTGGAAAGACCTTTATCAGCACGCTGCTCGTCGGATCATAGACCGACAAGATGTAGAGGATATTCTCCAGGAGCTTTTTGTGCAATTTTGGGAAAAAAGGCATAGCATCGACATCCAAATGAATCTCCCTGCCTATCTCAAAGGGATGCTCAAGTATAAAATCATCGACTTTTTTAACTCCAATAAAGCAAAAGATAAATTACTGGATCATTGGAGTAAACATATTTTTGAGTATGTGCAACATCATCCAGAAGATCTTAAGACCTATCTAGCATTGGAGAAGTTGTTGGAGGAGGAACTGGAAATTATGCCACATAATATGCGGCAGGCACTTTTATTAAAATGGGACCATCTATCTATCCGGGAGATAGCCATGCGTATGGGCTTGTCGGAGCAAACTGTCAAGAATAATCTTACAGAAGCATCCAAGCGACTGCGAAAGGCCATATTAGGCTATCAACATGTTCAGAATGGCAGCTTTACTCTACTTTTGGTCCTTATGATAGATGAGCTTTCTAAGTAAGAGCCCATTGGATTGACCTTTTGAAGGGTTTAACAATTCTTTTATATAACATTAATCATTTCTTGAAGTACTTTGGAGCTTTTTTGCGGACTTGTATATAAACAGCAGGCATAAAAAGTGAAAAGAAGAATTTTTGAATCGCTAATTGATAGGTATCTGCATAAGAAAGCCAACAAGGCTGAGCAGTCCCTGATCGATCAATGGTATGATACACTTGATCAGGAAGAACTCCCCGTTGAGGAAGTAGATGAGGTCCAGTTGTGGGAGAAAATACAAGAACGTATTAGAAGTACTGCTCCTAAAAAATCAATGGTTCGGAAAATAAGCTATTGGAGCGGAGCCGTTGCCGCAAGCCTACTGTTATGCTTTGGTATTTTATTTTGGAAACAACAGCATGAGCTTAATTTAATTGCAAAAGAAACGCATTTAGAACCGGGTTACCGGATTTTTGAAACAGGGGCCTCGCAACGTAAACGGGTGCTTTTGGCCGACGGATCAACTGTTGTAATGAATGCCTATTCCAAAATTAAATTGGATACGGTTTCTTATGACAGGAGGGACCGTGTTGTGGAGCTTCTTGCCGGAGAGGCGTTTTTTGAGGTCAAGAAAGATTCTGCGAAAGCTTTTATTGTGAATGCACAGGAAATACAGACAAGAGTATTGGGGACCTCATTCACGGTGAAAAATTATGCTGAATTGGATGATATATCGGTGTCTGTATTTACAGGTAAAGTGCAGGTTACTACCAATAATAATTCACTAGGTGTGTTGACTCGTGGCGAAGAGATTCGATATTCCAAAAATAGTCATCATAGTAGTTCAAGAGCTTTTGATTTGGCAACACGTAATAGCTGGATTGAGGGAAGAGTTTACCTTAAGCAAAGTAGTTTTGCCGAATTGGCCCTGGCGGTAAAAAATATCTATGATGTGGATATTAAAACTGATGACCAACGGATTGCCCAACAACGGTATAGCATGCCGATATCAAAGCAGCTGTCATGGTCAGCAACGTTGGAAAGTATTAAGGCAATTCACCATAATAAATCCAGAAAGGAGGGCAGGATAGTGCATATTTATTAATTCGGGGATAAAAAAAGAGCTGACGACGGCCATCGTCAGCTCTGAATCATACACCATTTGGAGATGGTATAAATAACATATACAACAACTTATAGAGATATTATATACGCATACAAATTTATGAAATTTAAGCAATACGTTACGCAAAACGATATTAAGTTTATGATAAGGACATCGTTGGTAGGTTTACTTCTTTCGATCGCGTCGGCCGAAATGCTTTTAGCTTCGGGTGCATACGGTCAGTTACTCAATAAAAAGATCACAGTTTCTTTTAGTGAATCCAACATTCCTGCGGCTTTCGAGTGTTTGGAATCCCATAATATACATATCGCTTTTGATGCAGCGAAATATAATCTGACAAAGAAAAAGGTAAATGCCAAAATTTTTCAAAGTAACAGTGTTCGGGATATCATGCATTATCTGCTCAAGGAAACGAACTTGATGGCACATGACAACGGTGTTTATATTACTTTGGTCGAAAAACCGGTACAGCAGGATGGGCGCATCTCAGGTAAAGTGATTGATGATCGAGGTCAGCCTTTGGTCGGTGCCAGCATCAAATTGATCGGTGTCAATAAATCAACCCAAAGTGGTATCGATGGTAGCTATGTTTTGATTGCTGAACCGGGAACCTACATACTGGAAGTCAGTTATCTCTCTTACCAGACCCAACGTATTGAGGGGGTCAAAATACAGGCCGGACAACGGACGGGTTTAAACATTGCTATGAAGACGCAAGTAAATGCGCTAGAAACGGCTGTTGTCAGTGTATCGTTTAGAAAAGCTTCCGTAGCCGGATTGTATGCGGCACAAAAAAACGCCGCATCGGTGACCGATGGTATTTCTGCGGAGCAGATCGCCCGTACACCGGATAATGATATGGGGCAGGTTTTGAAACGTGTTACCGGATTGACGACTGTTAATAACCGGAATGTCATTGTACGGGGGATGTCCGACCGCTACAATCAGGCCATGTTGGACGGTGTGGTGATTCCCAGCACGTCGCAAAATAGACGTGATTTTTCGTTTGATATTATTCCGACTGAGATGGTAAGTTCTGTGGTCGTTAATAAAACAGCAACACCGGATGTGTCGGCAGAATTCTCCGGTGGACAGGTTTCGGTGAATACATTAGACATTCCAGATGAGAATTTTACCACAATTCAATACGGATTAGGGGGGAATTCCCGCACAACAGGAAAAGACTTTTACCGGCTTGGGGAACGGAAAACATCAGAATTTTTTGGTTTTAACTCTTCATCTTCCAAACAGCCTGAAGGTATGCTTCCTTGGTTTTGGAACGGTGAAGCACGACGTTTAGATGCTCCTCCGGGATATATTTTGAATGATCCTAAGCTAAATGAGGAGTTCCTGATGCCTGGTTCAAATCTGAGGTATAATGATATCGATGCCATCGCACAGTCAAAACTTGTCAACGCCGATGGATTGAAATTATATCAATATAAAGCCAGTCCAAATCAAAATTTAAGGTTTGCATTGGGAAGGCGTTATAATTTATCGCAAGGATTGCTGTTTGGTTTCTCTGCTTCTGCAAACATTCGGAATGAACAGAACATCATCCCTTTCAATAATGTCAGAGGGTCTAATATCACTAATTTATACGGGGAAAAACAGCATATGATAGAGAGTGACACTATTGGTCAGAATGGTGCCGGGACTTCCTATCGTTTTAACAGCAGCAGTGGATTGGTTGCTAATTTTGGATTAAAAGGGCAAGATTTCAGGCTAGCTTTTAAAAATATGTATGCCCGTACCTTTAATAACAACTATAGTGAAAACGTCCGGTCAGTTTTTACAAATTTAAGTAACCCACCAACCAAAAATCAATATCAGTTGCCTGAGGCAATGTCTTTACAGCAGCATCAATTGAGCGGGGAGTATCGATTGCCTTGGAATGTAAAAGCTGAGGGGATGTTTGCTTATAATAGAATCAAACAGCAGATTTTGGATGAGCGAAAATTGCGTTATGGATTGACGACTGTACTGGATGGAAATTATATATTTCAAAGTCCCAATTTATTGAGTCTTTCCAATTGGTCTAACCATTCGGAAATAGGGTTCGATTCTCGCATGTGGACCGAAATTAATGAACATGACCTTAATTGGGCAATGGCCTTTTCACGCCTCTTTGGTTCAGGAACTTCTGTGAGTACACGAATTAAAGTAGGTTACCAGGGCTGGAAAAAAAATAGAGATCTCTCCGTTTTTCGTGTACTGCCATTTACCAGATCTTATATGCCTGATGACCCGTCTAAAGCTGCTCCGTCGATAGAAATGCCTTATGATGTATTGTTATCTACCGATCACATTGGTAATGGAATTGGTCAGGCTTATTATTATCCGGAACCTATAGGGGGGAATGTCTACGATGGGACAATGAGTTCGCACGCCGGATATTTAATGTTTGATCAGAAATTCTGGAATAAGCTAAGACTCGTTTATGGCTTCCGTGCAGAGTATTACAACTTACAAAATCGTCAGGATGAAATGTTTAGGAAACAGAACGGCGATCCTAATTCAGATAACAATAAGCTTCTTTTATATAAACTTATGATTCGTGAAAGAAACTGGAAAATATTGCCATCCATCAATGCAACCTACAGTTTGAGTAATACTTTTAATTTGAGGGGAAGTTATTCAAAAACGGCTATTCGTCCTGATTTTCGCGAAACTGGTTTTTTTGGATTTTATGATTTTGAGTTGGATGCGGTTATATCAGGAGACAATGTGGAGTCAACTTTTATCGATAATGTGGACCTGCGTTTGGAATGGTATCCGAGTCCAGGTGAAATCATATCCCTGACAGGATTTTATAAATACTTAGACAAACCGATAGAATTGATAGAAAATGAAGATGTCAGCCCTGGCAGTGCATATGTTTTCAATAATATGGAGTCTGCGAAAAATATGGGGTTAGAATTTGAAATTCGCAAAAACCTAAGTTTTTTCGGTGAAGCAGAATGGCTTTCTAAAGCTTTTATCAGTGCAAACGGCACTTTGTTAAAGTCTGAAGTTAATGCATTGAGCCAATGGCGACATAAGCTTGTTGATAATGTTACAGTCGCAGAACGAGAAAAGAATAGAGCACCAAACCAAGATCGGCCATTAATGGGACAATCGCCCTGGCTATTGAACTTAGGAATCGGTTATTGGGGGGATGATTTTGGTATAACAACTAGCTATAATCACAGGGGCTATCGTACAAATACCGCTTCTGTCAATCCGAATAGAGTTGAGTATGAACTTGCACCAAAAAAACTCGATCTTCAGCTCTACAAACGTTTTTTAAGTCAGCAATTAGAAGTGAAATTCAATGCAGCTAATCTCTTAGATGAGTGGACTAGGTATTATCAGAATCAATCTGCGTATAGTGAATCTATTGGAGGAAATGGCGAAAAAATCTTTGAGCTTGTCAGGGGGGATAATAAATATAATAGAGCAGATGACGATATTATAACCTATCGTAAAAAAGATGGAAGGAGATTTAATCTTTCGGTGACGTATAGCTTTTAAAATAAAAAGACTACTGCGCGAGGCAGTTTCATATCACTCTTTAATCATGTACACAAGTTCCGGGATTGTCCAGCGAGCACAACAGGAAAAGAAAAATCGAAACAGAAAACGGGTGAGTGAAAACAACTATGCAGCCTTATGAAATGCTATCCCATAGGGGTGCATAGTCTAAAAAATGATCTTGTGATGGCAAAACTAGTAATTATTTAACACAAAATGAAAAAAATCTTAACAGTAGCGAGCGTATGCGCAATCGCATTAGCTTCTTGTAACAAAGACGACGTAGGACCTAATTCAGATTTGAATGCTGGTTTGCCAAACAAACCTCAGGCAACAATTCCAACAGATGCTGCCGGTATTATCACGAAAACAACGCTTTCTGCTGACACAGTATGGAAAATTGACGGTGTGGCATTTGTAAGACCAGGAGCGACATTAACTATTCAAGCTGGTACATATATTACCTCTGGAGTAACAAAAGCATATAATGATCAGATCACTGGATTAACACAAAATATCAAAGGTGTTTTAGTCGTGCCAAAGACAGCTAAATTGATCGCCAATGGTACTGCTGCTGCACCGATCGTGTTTACTTCTCCAAATGCAGCTGGATCTCGTAATCCTGGTGATTTTGGAGGTGTGGTGTTGTTAGGGAATGCAACCACAAATCAGGCGTCCACCAAGAGAATTGAAGGTATTCCTCAGCCTGTTGGAGTGGATGTAACCTATGGTGGTACAAATGCTGCCGATAATTCTGGTTCATTGAAATACGTGCGTATAGAATTTGCTGGTTATAATTTAACTGCTGACAATGAGATTAATGGATTGACTTTAGGTGGTGTTGGTACAGGAACTACTTTGGAAAATATCCAAGTATCTTGGGGTAAAGATGATGGATTTGAATTCTTTGGGGGTACTGTCAATGCGAAATACCTGGTTGCCTTATCAAATGACGATGATGATTTTGATTTCGATCATGGGTATACAGGTACAATTCAATATGCGTTGTCTTTAAAGGATCCGAATTCGACAAACAGTACTTCTAGCGGTAGTTCTGATTCAAATGGTTTGGAGTCGGATAATGAAGGTACGGCACCATATGCCGCTACACCCAAAACTCGTCCGGTATTAAAGAACTTTACGTTCCTTGGTATTAAAGATGTGACTGTGGCGAGTTCTAAATTGAAATTCGGTAACCGTTGGAGAAGAGCGACGGAGTATGATATCCAAAACTCAATTATCGCGGGTTATGCAACAGGTGCCGCTTTTCAGGATGGTGCAACAGGCACATTTACAGGTAATGTTGTGCATGCCTATACTGCAGCTTTTAGCGGAGCTACCCCGGCTGGAAACCAAACAAATGTTTCAACGGATGCTGCTGCTTATTTGAAACTGGCAGGTGGTGTTAATATTTTCTATTCAACAGGGACTACATTTAATCCTGCTTTCTTAAGACCATCGTCAACTTCACCTGCATATGGTGATGGAAGTACAACTTATAAAGGTGCATTCCATCCGACAAACGCTCCTTGGACTGCAACCTGGACGCAATTTGCACCAAAAACTTATTAATATTGATTATTTAATTGAGTGAGCCATTTCTATGGCTCACTTCTTTATCCTTTATATATGATTAGAAATTTAGTTCTCTATTTTATCGCCCTTTGGGTTGGATCGTTGTTGTCTTCCTGCCAAAAAGGCGAACCTGTTTTAGAAACGGAAGAATTGGCTCGGATTGCTTTTAAAACCTATGGCACTGTGTCAGTAGATGTAAAAAGAGTAACTGTCGATGGAAAAGCAGCTAATCAAAGCAATACTAATTTTATTTTTATACGAAATAAAGATGCCGATTCTTCATTGGTCGTTGCGTATGATAGCAAGGATCAGGTTGTCCTAGAACAACGTCTCGCCCTCAAGTCAGGGTTAAATACTTTTGGTGTGCATAGCAAAAGTCCCATTGATCCTTCACTCGTTGTCGGGCCAAACCCCTTAGGAGATGATGTCGAATCGATTCCGGGTGTGAGGCAGGTAAAGATATTAAATTATAACCAGACGATTTCACCAAATGGCGAGCCGATTCGATTGGCGATTTATCAAGGTAAACCTGTGTTTGATGAAAGTTGGGGAATGGATTTGGTCAGATATGACGAAACTCCGATCCTGATTACTGGGTTGATATCGGATAAAATCCCCGAAGAATTTATTAAAATACCAGTTGACCCCTATTTTCCAGCAAAGGCGCAGGTATTGGACAAGGATTCAAAACCAATCCTTATCGATGGACAGAAGGTCTATCTGTTTTTTTTCTTTACGGTAGAAGATATAGGTATTGTATACTTCCCCCAAAAGGAACCCGATGCATATTTTGATGTTGATGCGGTGTCGGATATCGGTGGAATCGGTTTTGCCTTGGATGCGGTTTGGTTAAAAAAATAAAATGTTGCTGCTGCGCTGCTAGCTTTACGGAATGAAATGGCGGAGCTGAATGAACTTTATAGACAATATTTGGAACTGCTTCAGCAACTAGAGGGGCTAGTGCGGGACTATGAATCGAAAGAACGTACGATACGTTCTGAAATCTTAGCACGCTCTCTTCGCAAATTAGCCAAAAACGGACAAACTGGAGCTGATCTCCGTCATATCATTATTTCACTGAATTCCTGTGCGCATTGAGGTAATTAGTTTTCAGACTTGGCTGGTTTGTTGACTACAATGGGCATCTCCTGATAGCTGCTGCCTATATATTTGGGCTTCAACGTTGGGGTTGGTTCAATTGTAGTAACAGCGCCTTTAGCCAGGATATTTTTAACATTGATAGTTTGTAATACTTCCTGAATCAAGGGATCCCTGCTATCGCCTATAGGAACCAAGGGTAGAAAAGCAAATTCATCGGTCACTTTTGAAGGTGCAATTCCATCGCTATAATCTCCCTGTCCCACTTTATTGTAGATTTTATAGATCATGGGGATCAAATGCCAGGCACGTTCGGTACCGCGTATGTCCTCTGGAGTTACTATTGTTGTTGAGGCCATATCTTTACCAAATGTTTTATCACCGACTTGAATGATATCTACATAAGGCTTCAATCCATTGATTAGCATTTCAGCCGCAGAGGCTGTATTTGACCCTGTGAGCATATAAATTCGTTTTAAATGTAAACCTTGTTTTAGAACATCTTTTGCTGAAAATGAATAGCCGTCGGGCTGACCTTGCAGTGCTGTTGCGAAGCTGTCTTCTCTATTTTTGATATTTTTGTTGCCTTGGTATTTGGCAAAAATGTCGTTTTCCTTGATGTCTGCCAGTAAGAGTGCACAAAATGAGGCGAAAGCAACCTGTCCGCCGGGGTTGTAACGTAAATCGACAATAAGTTCTTGTACCTGTTGGGACTTGAAATTTTGGACCGCTTCCAATAACGGATATGCTCCACTAAAGTCAAATTGACTTAAAAACATATAGCCTACTGTGGGGGAGGAGGAGATGAGTTTAGCGGTATAGAGAACGGGCTTCGAAATATAGGAAGAAGGCAAATGAAATATTTTGCCATCGTTTCGCGTCAAATGCATTGTCGGTAAAAGCAAGGATTTGCTTAGTAGCGATTTCAAGTTGCTGTGGTCGATGGGCTCGTTGTTGATGTGGCTTATGCTGTCTCCCCGCTTGAGCCCCATTAAATCCCCTTCACTGAAAGGGACCACTTGGGTGACCAGTTGGATGGTTTCTGACTGATTTTGTAATTGGACCATATCGAACCCAAAAGTGTTCGTCAGCGTATTGCCATAGGTGTCGCTGTTGAGTGTCTGTAATATGCTGGAATAATGGTCATCTTGAAATAAGAGACTTTTAAAAAAAAGATCTGGAGCTAGCTGGTAATCGTTTTTTTGTGTGATTTTTTCGGTCCAGTAATAATATTGCCGCATTTGTGTCATTGTCCATTCATTGATCGTTTCATTTGATCCTGGTTTGTTCAATGGTGGATCCTTTTCGCAAGAGGAAAAGATCAACGAAAAGAAAGCCAAAAAAAGAGCTTGTGGTTTACGCATTTTTTAATTTTGCTTTATTAAAAATACGGATTAAGTTATTTATTTTGGAGTTATCTTTTTGTTATTCAGATGTTTATTTACTTTAAACAAGGCATTTTTTAATAGCGGTTATGAAATGAAGAGCCGATTGTCTACTGGAGAAAAAAAAGGCATCACGTCAAGTGATGCCTTTGGCTTGTATATATCGAAATAGATCGATTAATAGAGTGTAAACTCTACACGACGATTTTGTTGACGACCATCAGCAGTTTTGTTTGATGCAATAGGCTGGTCAGGACCATATCCTGTAGCTTCTATGCGAGAAGCATTAGCACCTTGAGATACTAAGTATGCTTTTACTGACTCAGCGCGTTCTTTTGATAAGCGCATGTTCAACTCGCGTGAACCTGTGTTATCGGTGTGGCCCGCTAATTTTAAGCTAAAGTTTTTCTCGATTAACAATTCAGCTACTTTATTTAATGTCGCGTATGACGTAGGACGTATGGTTGCTTTTCCTAAATCGAACTCCAAGTTTTTGATTGCGTCAGCAACAACTTTTCGGTCAGCCTCTGTTACAACAACCTTCTCAACCACTCTTGTTTCGTTTTTCACAACGATTGGACAACCGGCACCGTCTACTTGTACGCCTGAAGGTGTGCCTGGACACTTGTCGTATTTGTTAGCTACACCATCGCCATCGTCATCTTTCAAGTCACTATTGAGCCCATCTAATTGGCTTTGTAATGCTTGATTTTTTGCGTTAAGAGCATCGTTTTGCGCTTTCAGATCATCATACTTCAACGTGTAATCATTGACGAGTGTAGCCACAGGATTTGAATTGTTTAGTGCTGGTTTGCTACCATTGCCCAATGCAAATTCTAAACCTCCATGGATGTAAGTAAATAAATCGTTTTTATATTGACCACCTTGAATACCATCAAAGTTTTGATTAACCCAGTTTAATTGGTATCCAAGCTCAAAGTTAATTCCTTTGGCAACAGCAAATTTAAGCCCCATGTCCAATGGTACATATATTTTAGAAATACCATCGGCTTCTTGAGAGGTAGAACCTGTTGTCAAGGTTGTTTTGCTGTTCATCACACCAACACCAATTGACGCATAAGGTTTGATAAAACTGTTAAAGAATCTCCAATTGGTATTAGCCGCTTGAAACTCTCCAGACAATGCAGCAGACCAAGGTGTTTTCGCTTCAAAAGATTGTGTGCCATCTTTAAATGCGCCACCTGTTTTACCGCCAAAGTAGCTCGCTTTAATGCCAAAAGAAGGAGATATTTGTTTCTTGATATAGGCACTGTAACCGAGGTTCCAAGCTAGATCATCGTATCCTTCGCGATTAAAACCAGCAATATTGGTTTGGTTAGTCACTCCTGCACCGATACCAATAGACCAGGTTCTGTATTGCGTAACCGGACCAAATGGAGTTGTTCCCTCAATGGATGATACCTTCGCATTTTGAGCAATTGCATTATTGGCAAATAAGCCTGCTGATGCTAGAGCAAGTACTAATTGTAATTTTAGTTTCATATAATTTGTGTTTGTATAAACCGATGCAAAAGTAATAAATTAAAAATTAAATTCACTATAGGTTTGTAGTTGAAATATGACATTTGGTAAATAAAAAGGTGTTTCTGTTTAAAAACACCTTTTTATTAGTGTAATTTGTTAGTTATTAATAAAGTGTAAATTCAACACGGCGATTCTGTTGACGGCCCGCTGCATTTTTATTGGATGCAATTGGTTGGTCTGGACCATATCCAGTTGCTTCGATACGCGACGCATTAGCACCCTGAGATACTAAATATGCTTTTACAGACTCTGCACGCTCTTTTGATAAACGCATATTTAATTCACGTGAACCTGTATTGTCGGTGTGACCTGCGAGTTTTAAACTAAAATTCTTCTCGATCAATAACGCAGCGACTTTATTCAATGTTGCATACGAAGTGGAGCGAATAGTTGCTTTACCTAAATCGAATTCTAAGTTTTTGATCGCTTCAGCAACAACTTTTCGATCTGCTTCAGTAACCACTACTTTTTCAACAACTTTGGTTTCGTTTTTCACGACAATTGGACAACCTGATCCGTCAACCTGAACACCTGAAGGTGTGCCCGGACATTTATCATATTTGTTGGCAACACCGTCACCGTCGTCATCTTTTAGATCATTGTTTAGACCGTCCAATTGACCTTGCAAAGCTTGGTTTTTAGCATTCAATGCATCGTTTTGAGCTTTTAGATCATCGTATTTTACTGTATAGTCATTCACAAGGGTTGCGACAGGATTTGAATTATTCAATGCAGGTTTGCTGCTGCTGCCCAATGCGAACTCTAAGCCGGCATGTGCGTAAGTAAATAAGTCATTTTTGTATTGTTGTGGCGGAGTTGTATTGTAACGATTGTCAAATCGTTGGTTCGCCCAATTTAATTGATAGCCCAATTCAAAGTTTATACCTTTGGCAACGGCGAATTTCAAACCGAAATCTGCAGGCACATAGATTTTAGAATAAGAGTCTCCATATTCACCTTTGTTACCACCAGCAATTGCGGCAGTTTCAGCATTCATTACCCCAACACCAATCGATGCATAAGGTTTAATAAAACTGTTGAAAAATCTCCAATTTGTGTTGGCTGCTAAAAACTCACCCGATAAGGCTACTGACCAAGGGGTCTTGGTTTCGAAGCCCGTTTGCTTGTCGCTGTTATCATACCCAGCTGTCTTTCCGCCAAAATAAGTTGCTTTCAATCCGAAGGATGGTGAAATTTGCTTCTTGATATAAGCACTGTACCCTAAATTCCAGTCTAATTTATCATAACCACCATTGTTAAATTTGGCGATATTCTGCAAGCTTGTTACACCAGCGCCTACACCGATAGACCAAGTTCTATATTGTGTTGCCGAACCTAATGGAGTTGTGCCTTCAATTGATGCTTCTCTTGTGCTTTGCGCAAAGGATGCGGTGGATAAAATTCCTGCCGCAACAAGTAATCCTGATTTTTTAAGGCTAATTTTCATAATGCGTGTTTGTAAAATTATCTACTATAATACTGTTGTTAAATTAACTCACTGAACACTCTTGCAATAAATTTGCCAAAAATTATTTGGTTACTCTACACGTCCAAAAAAGTTTGGCACCTCAATTTCAAAAGCCAGATGCTTAACAATATTTTCTGTAAAAATGTTTTGGAAAAAAGTTTTTCTACTTTTTGTGATCAAAATAACATCAACATCTTCATCCCGAATAATAGTATGAATACCGTTCGCGATATTTTCCCGGGAGCCTGCAAAATAACTTGGTGATTTAACGATGTAAGAAATATCCTCTATCCCGGTTTCGGCAATAATCTGTTTGATCCAGTTTTCAAGTTTTTCTCCTAAAATATTGATTTCTAGTTCGTTTTTGTTGATGTGAATAAGTTGTAAATGGAAATTTTTCCCAAACAATGGTATCGCTTGTTTAAGCACTTCGAGTTCTCCGGGTTTGAAATTTGTCAATAAAGCAATGTTGTCATTTTTAAGTTTTACAGCGTTTTTCGGGACGGCTAAAACAGGTATTTTGGACTCTTTAATGACGTCATAAGTATTACTTCCAATCAAGACAGATTCGAGTCCAGTGACTCCTTTTGTTCCCATAATCACCGTTTGGTACGACTCTTTTATCTCTTGTTTTTCCAATGTTTCGGCTAAAATACCGTTGGCAAATAGCGTAGAAATTTTGAGCGAAGGATATTCCTGTAGAAGTTCCGCTACAAGCTTTTCCATTTGGTGGCGAGCTTCTCCCTCGGAAGGGTCTACTAAATGCTTCGCATTTGCAAACTTATTGATGTGCGAAGTAAACGAATGGAAAAGTGTAATCTCATCATTTGATATGGCAGCGATTTGAGCGGCATAAAATGCGGCAACTCGTGCATTTTCGGAATAATCTACTGGTATTAATAGTTTAGACATGGCTATAGGATTATGCTTTAGTGAAAAATATTGGAACTAATGGATGGCTAAATAATGCTTTTGCAACTGAGCGGGTAAAAACACGTTCAAAGAATGATTTTCTCGATCGTGTCACCAGGAGTATTTTGATATTTTCCTCATGGATCATCTCATTAATGACTTCGGGAACCGTATCGAGGTCTTCAATATCCCCCTGTATAGAATCGACCTCTATCGCAATATTGGTCACACCGATATATTTTTTGATCTTATATTTCCAGACTTCAAGTTTGTCTTCGATTCTGTTTTCTGATGAATGATCATAGTGAACATGCATAAGCTTTAGTTCAAAGTCTTTACCAATGATGTTGACAAAATCCTGTACGGTTTGTACCTCTTCTTCTTTGAAATTAGACAGTAAGCCAACCTTGTCAATAGGAGTAAAGGAAGCTTCAGTGGGAATGGCCAGGACAGGTATTTTGGCTTTTTTGCTAATGACATATGTTGTACTGCCAATTAGCTGGCTGTCGTCATTGGTGATACCTTTAGTCCCCATGATGACAAAATCAAAGCGATTAGGAGTGGCGAGCTCCGGTAGCGTTTCTGTAATCATACCGCGCTCACATTGTGTTGTTATTTCAAGCGTAGGATGCTTTAATTGTATTGATTCTGCCAGATTTTTGATAAGGATATCAGCTTTGAATGTTGGAGAATTAGCCGCATTACGGCCATTTTCCTCCTCAAATACTGCAGAAGCTGAAGTATAATTGTGGTAAAGATGGAGCGAATACCCCTTTTCGAGGGCAAGGTCCACAGCGTAATTTACAGCATTATTGGAATGAGCCGAAAAATCTACCGGTAGTAGAATGTTTTTTTTCATTAGAAGGAATTTAATCTACAAAATCTAATCTTATTTATTTTGTCTTTAGGGAATGTGCGCGAAAGTGAACTAGATTCCCTATTTTACTATCAAATGTAATAAAACAAATGTAATTGTGAATGACCTTAAGTCAAATAGTTTTTGTTGTTTTACACGCTTAATTTGACGAGCGTTAGACAAATATGAGTAACTAATAACGCTTTTAAAATGTTGTATTTAATATCTGTTTGTGATTTTCGTCACCTATAAAATACGTGCGTCCTAACTGTCTGTATGTTATCTCCTGATTTTTTTGTTTGAAAAGTCAATAGGAGGAATTTAGCTGCTTCTGAAAAACAGTCGTTTCAAGGTCAATATGTGGAATTCTACATTGCATAACCTACCAATTTTGAGTAAGTTTGCACATATTTTTAGATAATTAAATGACAAGTAGAGAAATTCGTCAAGCCTTTCTGGACTTTTTTAAAAGTAAAGGGCATCAGATAGTACCTTCAGCACCAGTAGTTGTAAAAAATGACCCTACATTAATGTTTACCAATGCGGGGATGAATCAATTCAAAGATTTGTTTCTTGGTGAAGCACCCATTAAATTTCCGCGTGTGGCCGATACACAACGTTGTTTGCGTGTTTCCGGCAAACACAATGATTTGGAAGAAGTAGGAATTGATACCTACCACCATACATTGTTTGAGATGTTAGGAAATTGGAGCTTTGGAGACTATTTTAAAAAAGAAGCTATTGCTTGGGCTTGGGAGCTATTGACAGAAGTATATAAACTGGATAAAGATCGTTTATATGTGACTATTTTTGAAGGGGATGCAAAAGAAGGCTTAGCACGTGATATGGAAGCATTCGATTTTTGGAAAGAGTGGATTGCCGAAGACAGAATTCTCCTGGGTAACAAAAAAGACAATTTTTGGGAAATGGGTGAGACAGGACCTTGTGGTCCTTGTTCCGAAATTCATTTCGATATGCGCAGTACAGAAGAGCGTACACAGACTTCAGGACAGAGTTTGGTTAATGCAGACCACCCTCAAGTAATTGAGATCTGGAATCTTGTCTTCATGCAATTTAATCGCTTGAAAGACGGTTCACTTCAGTCGCTGCCGGCCAAACATGTGGATACGGGAATGGGATTTGAACGTTTGGTCAGATGTATACAGGGAAAAACTTCCAACTATGATACAGATGTCTTTACACCTACGATCGATTTTATTGCGAATAAAGCTGGAATCAAATATGGATTAGACGAAAAAACGGATATTGCAATGCGGGTGGTGTCGGATCATATACGTGCCGTGAGTTTTGCAATAGCCGATGGTCAATTGCCGTCCAACAATAAAGCCGGCTACGTGATCCGCCGTATTTTACGTCGTGCAGTTCGCTATGCTTATACATTTTTAGGCTTTAAAGCTCCTTTTATAAATGAAATTGTACCCTTATTGGCAGCGCAATTCGCAGGAGTATTTGACGAATTGATTCAACAGCAGGATTTTGTGCAGAAAGTAATCTTAGAAGAGGAAGTTTCATTCTTAAGAACGTTGTCTACGGGCGTCCAACGATTTGAAAATTATGTAGAAGACCACACCGTAATTAATGGTGATTTTGCTTTCGAATTATATGATACCTATGGATTCCCGATCGATTTGACGGAATTGTTAGCCCGTGAGAAGGGATTGACAGTTGATATGGAGGGCTTTAACCGAGCACTTCAGATTCAGAAAGATCGTTCCCGTGCTGCCACTGCTATTGATACAGGTGATTGGGTTGTGGTCAATGACGATGAAGGATTTGAGTTTGTGGGCTATGATACATTAACAGCCAAAACTGAGGTTGTAAAATACCGTAAAGTTGTTTCGAAAAATAAAGAGCAATTTCAACTGGTGCTTTCTGTTAGCCCTTTTTATGCTGAGGGTGGTGGCCAGGTTGGTGATTCAGGTGAATTGGTTTCCGAAGAAACGGGAGAGAAAATTTATATTACAGATACAAAAAAGGAAAATGGTCTATTTGTACATTTTACAAACAAATTGCCATTTGAATTGAAAGGAACATTTGTTGCTCAGGTCGATAAAACCAAAAGAATTGATACGGAAAACAATCACTCGGCGACCCATTTATTACATGCTGCGCTAAAAGAAGTATTAGGAAGCCATGTGAATCAAAAGGGATCATTAGTCAACGCCGATATTTTGCGCTTTGACATCTCTCATTTTTCAAAAATGACAGACGAAGAGATCAAACAAGTGGAAGATATTGTCAATGCTAAGATTCGTGAAAATATTCCATTGAAAGAGGAGCGTAATGTCCCTTATCAACAAGCATTGGATTCGGGTGTAACAGCACTATTCGGTGAGAAGTATGGTGATTTTGTTCGTGTGATCACCTTTGAAGATCAATATTCTAAAGAATTGTGCGGTGGTACGCATGTTAAAGCAACAGGTCAAATCGGGTTTTTCAAAATTGTTTCTGAATCTGCTGTTGCAGCTGGCGTACGTCGTATTGAAGCCATTACTGGAACTCGTTCTGCAGCTGTTATCCGTGAGCATTTTGAATTGGTGCATCACCTGAAGGAGCTGATGAATAATCCAAAGGATTTCGTTTCTGCATTAGGTAAAATTATCGACGAGAATGGCGCTTTGAAAAAAGAAGTAGAGAAAAGTATTACTGAAAAATCCTTAGCGTTAAAGTCAGATCTGGAAGGGAAGATCCAACAGGTTGGCGAGATTAATTTCTTGTCCACAATTGTCGATCTACCGAGCGCAGAGGCTGTGAAAACCTTGGCTTATGCCGTAAAAGGCGCGGTTAACAACTTGTTTTTGGTTATCGGTGCCGAATTTGATGGTAAACCAAGTTTAACGGTTGTCATATCCGATGAATTGGCGAAACAAAGAGGATTGAATGCAAGTAATATCGTTCGTGATCTAGCAAAGGATATCCAAGGCGGTGGTGGTGGCCAGCCTTTCTTTGCCACTGCTGGAGGCAAGAATCCTGCGGGACTAAAAGGCGCAATTGAAAGAGCTATTGATTTCTTGAAATAGTTTTTAGTGGTGGCTTAGGCTACTTGGCTAAAATAGGATGTAAATGGTGATTTTATGTCCCAAATATACAATACGAAGCCATCAGATTTATTCGACATCTTCCAAGGAAGACTCGGATAAATCTGATCGTTTTCGCGATTCTTTAAGCTGTGAAATGTGGCGTGTATCAAACAGAGCAAAGCCATTTGCGTTATTGGGAATAGGTACTTAACAAATAAAAATATACGGATGAAAAAGGCAATTTTTTTAGGAGTAGGAATCGTAGGTTTGATGATGAGTTGCCAAAATAAGGAGCAGTTTACCATCGCCGGAAATGTCGATAATCCTGGCAATGTCAAAGTTATTTCGTTGTATGAAGGTGATACAAAACTGGACTCTATGTTTTTTGGAGATAACAATAAATTTCAGTTTGTACGGCCCGCCAGCCAATCCAGACTGCTGTCTTTGCGTGTCGGGAAAAATCGTTACGATTTGATTGCTTCTCCAGGGGAGACGATTACATTTAAAACAGATTTGCATAAGGATGTCAATGATTACCAGGTTGAAGGTTCTGAATTGTCAAAAACCATACAGCCCTTTGCCAAAGAGCGAAATTATCGGGATTATGTGCAGGATTCGTTGCAGACTGTATTTTCTAAGTTAACAGCAAATTCTACAGCCAATGAGATTGAAAAGATTCGTGCTGAATATAAAGCGAAGTTTGCAGAGGAATTGCGTTCTTATACAAAAAAAGCAGTCGATTTTTCCGATAAACACAATGATCTAGCTGGATTTTATGCCATTTCTACCTTAGATCCAGAAGTAGCAGAAAGTGAAATTATCGCTTATGCGGACAAAATCAAAAATGAATTTACGGAGAATAGATATGTGACTCAATTTAAGGAGGAAACACAAAAGCTGAAAAAAATGGCTATAGGGCAACCTGCACCTGAACTGATCTCTTTTACCCCCTCAAATAAGGAAGTGAAATTGTCTAGTTTTAGAGGCAAGTATACCTTGGTCGATTTTTGGGCTTCATGGTGTATGCCGTGTCGTCAAGAGAACCCTAATATAGTTAGGTTGTACAATACCTATCATGGTAAAGGCTTTGATATACTCTCCGTTTCATTTGATGATAATCCTGGCTCGTGGATGCGTGCTATTGAAGATGACAAGCTTACCTGGACACATGTATCTGATTTGAAAGCGTGGAGCTCGCCCGTTGTTATCGATTACCGTGTGAAGGCCTTGCCAACATCTTATATACTTGATCCAAAAGGTATTATTATCGCGAAGAATCTCCGTGGTGAAGAACTTGAGGCATTTTTAAAGAAAACAATTAAGTAATCGAGGTGTTATTGTTAAATATTATATTACTTAATAATTTGGTAACATTAGATTAACTGATTGTTATCATTTTGTTTATAATTTAGCAAAAAAAATAAGACAAATGAGTTCTTCGAAACAAAAGATTTTAATTGTTGATGACGAAAAAGATATCTTAGATTTAATTGCATTCAACTTAAATCGTGAAGGTTATCAGGTCTCTACAGCGCAAAATGGAGAAGAGGCAATCAACGTTGCCAAACAAGTAAATCCGGACCTCATCATTTTGGATGTGATGATGCCAAAGATGGACGGAATTGAAGCTTGTCGCATCATGCGCGCAATGCCTGAATTCAAAAGTACATTCATGGTATTTTTGACAGCTAGAAGCGAGGAGTATTCGGAGATCGCAGGGTTTCATGTTGGTGCAGATGATTACATTGCAAAGCCAATTAAACCCCGCGCCTTGATGAGCCGCATCAACGCTATTTTAAGAAGAAATGCTTCCGAAGAGTCTGATGCTTCTGTTCAAGATAAAATAGAAATTGCTGATTTGGTCATCGATAGAGATTCCTTCCTAGTTTACAAAGGAGAACAAAAGATCGTTCTTGCGAAAAAGGAATTTGAGTTATTGTATTTATTAGCATCTAAACCTAACAAGGTGTTTACACGCGAACAGATCTTAAAAAGTATATGGGAAGATTCTGTAGTGGTAACCAATCGTACAATTGACGTCCATATTCGTAAGCTTCGTGAAAAAATAGGTGACGATTATGTGACCACTGTAAAAGGAGTGGGATACAAATTCGATAAAGAATAAAGAAAGAGGCCATAGCCTCTTTTTTTTGCGGTTAATTTCCCTTAGTTTAGATTCAGTACGATTCCTCTTGGGCCAATTTGGACAAATGTGGGTAGGATATTTCAAATTTGACATAGGAGGAAGGAGTAGATTTAAAGAAGAAATTGCTGTTGTTATAAGGAACTCTTTCTTGAGATAACTTGTGATCACCACAACAAATCTTTACTTTTGACCTAAAGCAAAGTAAAAATTTCAACATGTCATCTATTCTTATAAAATCTGCACAACTTGTCAATGAAGGTAAAGTTGAGGTTGCTGACGTATATATCAGCAATGGTCGAATCGAAATGATTGCTCAGGAAATAAACCATCCTGCTGATCAGGAAATCAATGCTGAGGGGTTACATTTATTACCAGGGCTTATTGATGATCAGGTTCACTTTCGAGAACCAGGATTAACTTATAAAGCGGATATATGGCATGAGAGCCGCGCAGCAGTAGCGGGGGGGACAACTTCCTTCATGGAAATGCCCAATACTGTTCCTAATACGTTGACCCAGCAGTTGCTTCAAGATAAATATGATATTGCAGCAAAAAATGCGTTGGCCAATTACTCATTCTTTATGGGAGCAGCTAATGATAATCTCGAGGAAGTATTGAAAACGAACCCGAGAGATGTCTGTGGTATAAAAGTTTTTATGGGCTCCTCTACGGGCAATATGTTGGTGGATAATGAAAAAGCGTTGGAAGGAATCTTTGCGAATGCTCCGACCTTGGTGGCTACGCATTGTGAAGATGAGGCGACGATAAAAGCGAATCTGGCCTTATTTAAAGAAAAATATGGTGAAGATGGATTGAAAATTGAGATGCATCCATTGATTCGTTCAGAGGAAGCTTGCTATTTATCCTCGTCGAAAGCTGTCGAACTGGCAAAAAAACACCATACACGTTTGCATATCCTTCATATATCAACCGCCAAAGAAATTGCATTATTTAGTAATGATATTCCATTAAAGGATAAAAAAATAACGGCTGAAGCCTGTATTCACCACCTTTGGTTTTCTGATCAGGATTATGCCTCAAAAGGTAATTTTATCAAATGGAATCCAGCTGTAAAAACCGCCAATGATCGCGATCAAATTCTAAAAGCTTTATTGGATGGACATATCGACGTGATAGCGACAGATCACGCTCCGCATACAATGGAGGAAAAATCTCAGCCCTATGCTTCAGCACCAAGTGGGGGACCTCTCGTGCAGCATGCATTGCAAGCCTTGTTAGATATGGTTAAAGCAGGAAGAATGACCCTGGAACAATTGGTGCAAAAATCTGCACACAATACTGCTACATTGTTCCAGATTGAAGATAGAGGTTATATCCGTGAGGGATATTGGGCAGATCTAGTGCTGGTTGATCTCAATAAACCTTACACGGTATCGAAAGCTAATATTCTGTCTAAATGCGGCTGGTCGCCATTTGAAGGACACACGTTTAGTTCAACTATTGCGCATACCATCGTATCAGGCAAACTTGCTTTCTCTGACGGTCAACTCATTGAAAAGGGAGCTGGTGAACGTCTGTTATTCAACCGATAGAATTTAGCGATGGAGAAGAGGGACTTTATAAAATCGATCGCTTTAGGAGCATTATCTATTCCTGTGTTGGGGATGGGAAAGCCAGATGCAGGTACTGGCGCATTGTATGGTCAAGCCGCATTACTTGCGCGGAAATTAAAGCTGGGTGATACAATTGGTTTGATAACCCCTGCAGGTGTATTGGATGATGAAGAATCAATTAGCATAGCGCGTGAAATATTCGAGACACTAGGTTTTAAAGTAAAAGAAGGTAAACATATACGCAGTCGCTACGGTAATCTGGCAGGTACAGATCAGGAGCGTATTGCTGACGTACACGATATGTTTTCCGATGCGACGGTCAAAGCGATTGTCTGTATCAGAGGGGGATCCGGTACATCACGCCTTTTGGATCGATTAGATTATAAGCTGATTTCTAATAATCCGAAAATTCTATTGGGGTATTCAGATATAACAGCGTTGATCTTGGCGCTATATGCCAAGACAGGACTGGTTACTTTTCATGGTGCGGTAGGTATGAGTACCTGGACCAAAAAGCTTGCTGAGGCCTTCAATGCTCAGTTCCTAGCCAACCAACCAGCAATATTTGAAAACCCAAAAGCGAAAGGTGATCATATTGTACAGACAAAGGACCGTATCGCAACCATTCATCCCGGCACAACCGAAGGAATATTGCTGGGCGGAAATATGACGGTGCTGATTGGACTATGCGGTTCGTCCTATCTACCGGACTTCAAAGATAAAATTCTTTTCATAGAAGAGGTAGACGAAGATATGGAGCGTGTGGACCGGATGTTCTGCCAGTTAAAAAATGCGGGTATATTGGGCGCAATTAAAGGATTTGTTTTTGGTAAGTGTACCAATTGCAAGCCGTCTAGCGGGTATGGATCTGTAACGCTTGACCAGCTCTTTAACGATTATATTAAACCTTTGAAAATACCAGCCTATTCGGGAGCTATTATAGGGCATATTGCCGAACAATTCATCTTACCTGTAGGTGCAAAAGTTCGTATCGATGCCTCTCAGGGAACTATCACCTTATTGGAATCCGCATTAAAAGACTAAGATGAATTTAATAAAAGAAGATTTAATCAAAGCCTTTTCTTTGTATGAAGAAAAGGCTTTGATGCATAGAAGATTTAAACATGTCGATATTTTGCCGTTATTGGAAAATGTCCGAAGCTCTGGACGTCTTTCGATAGCAGAGATTGGTAAGTCAACTGAAGACCGTTCGATCTTTCGTTTGACCTACGGACAGGGACCTGTTAAGATTCTGTTATGGTCGCAAATGCACGGTGATGAGCCTACGGCGACAATGGCATTGTTCGATCTGTTTAATTTCTTTGGAGGGGAGGATGATGGGTTTGATGCGTTTAGAAATGAGATAGCATCAAAATTGACCCTATATTTTATTCCGATGCTAAACCCTGATGGTACCGAACGGTTTCAACGTAGGACAGCAATGGATGTGGATATGAACAGAGACGCTCGGGCTACTGCAACTGTAGAGGGAGCCTTATTGAAGACGCAAGCCATGTTGCTAAAACCTGATTTTGCCTTTAACCTGCACAATCAAAACAATTACTATAATATTCCAGGCACAGGCACACCGGTGACGATTTCCTTATTGGCACCTGCTTATGACTATGCGCGGAGTATCAATGAAACTCGGGCCGATGCGATGCGTGTTATCGTGGGGATAAATAAGATACTTCAGGAATTTGTGCCAAATGCAGTAGCGAAGTACGACGATGAGCATACGCCACGGGGATTTGGCGATAATTTTCAAAAATGGGGCGCCAGGACGATTTTAATTGAATCGGGAGCTTATGTCGGCGATCCTGAGAAAATGATGGTAAGAAAATGCAATTTTGTAGCATTGTTAAAAGCATTTGAGGAGATCGCTGACGAATCCTTTAAACAGTATTCAATTACCAATTACGATACAATTCCCTTCAATGATGAAAAGCTTCATGATGTATTGCTGAGAAATTTGACAATTCAGCAGAATGGAAAACAGGTAGTCGTTGATGTTGCTATTCGGCAAAATGAAAAGACAATTGGATCAGACTATTACGTAGAGGGTATTGTTGAAGATATTGGTGATTTGCAGGACTTTTATGGATACCAGGATCTGGATGTTTCAGGAATGGAATTTGTTCCGGCTAAAATTTTTACGAAGAGCTTTGCCTCTTTATCCGATTTAGATGAAACTACTATTTCATCTTTGCTTGAAAAAGGGTACGCGACCGTTATTATAGAAAAGACTGTTCAAGGTAAATGCCTACACGGCTTTCCAATACGAATTTTGAGTAACCAATCCATTGAACTTCACCAGCAATTACTTTTGGATGGTTTAGCAGATTTTTTTATTCGTAAAGAAGAAAAAATTATTTATGCTGTAATTAATGGTTATGTGATCGATTTGGAAAAAGAGCTACAAAAACATTATAAAAATTTAATTTTTTAGAAGTGTATAATAGAATGAATATGCGTGAAAACAGGAAAGTCTACATAGTGGACTTTCCTGTTTTTGGTAATTAATAGCCTGTATTCTGTTGATTAGCAATAGCAGGGTTTGCGTTCATTTCGTCTAATGAAATCGGAAGAATGGTTTTAAAAAACGTTCTATCAATAGTTTTTTCCCTATTGGTCGTACTTATATTACCTAAATCATCATCGAAGGTGATCGATTTGTTCCAGCGCATCATATCGAAGAAACGGTGGCCTTCACCTAAAAGTTCTTTACTTCTTTCATCGGCAATCATGTCTAATGTAATCGAATTAGAAGTTGCAGCATCCAATTTAGGTGATCGTTGACGAATGGAATTCAGATACGTCGCTGCCAGGGCTTTGTCTGGTGAAGTTTTTAACAGAGCTGCTTCGGCAGCGATCAGATATACTTCGGACAAACGAATGACCTTAATATTGACAGCGGTACTATTTGCTGCTGAATTTTTATCACCAGCAAGCGTGGTGCTACCGCTATATTTATAGACCGCTCCTAAATGCGTGGTGCCGACTTCATCGTAGGCCATAACACCCCATCTGACATCTGTCTCGTCTTTCTTAAGTTTGGTCAAGAATGGATCTGCGGCTATAAAGTTGCCCAATATGGCCGTGCTGCCATGACCTTTCCTACGAAACATAGCCCCCAATGAGCTTGTCCCTGCATCAGCTTCATTCGGATAGACACCCAATTCTAAAATAGATTCCGTTCCAAACATACTTGTCCAGGATTTTACCCAGTTTTCATTGCTATATAACGTATAAACTTTTGAGTCTATAACTTCCTTAGCTGATTTTAACGAGTTGTCATAGTCGTTCATATAGAGATACACACGAGCTTGCAGCGCTTTGTTGGCGAAAAAGTTGAAATATCCATCCGACTTGGATTTTGGCAATAAGCTTTCTGCATCCTTTAGATCTTGTACGATCTGTTTGTAGTTTTCCTCAACGGAAATACGTTTTTCCTGCGCGCTATATTCGAGTACTTTCGTGACGTTAGGAATACCAAGGGCAGATTTTTCCATGTTATAGGGTTTCCCATATAACCTAACAAGATCAAAATTAATAAGAGCTCTTGCGGTCAATGCTTGTCCCTTATATGTATCGAAATTTTCTGTCGAACCGGCGGCAATTAGTTTATCTATATTCGTCAAAAGATTGTTGATCTGTACGAGTGTATGAAACCCTTGTGTCCAGATACCCGAATAAGGATTAGAAGAGGCTGAATGATTAAATACATAAAGATAGTCATAACCGCGACCCTGTGATGCTATCGTAAAGTCACCCCCTTTGGCATCCGCGTAAAGCGGGAAGTTTCGTCCATAGTAGGCAACGTTTGCCATTTTGCTCATTAATCCATTCATGATCACTTTTGCGTCAGCAGCCGTTTGGATTGAGGTATTGGAGTCACCCATATTGGTCGGTGTGACATCCAAAAAATTGCTACAAGAGCTAATTACTAATGATATTGTTATGCACGAGGCAATAAAAAGCTTTTTCATAATACTGTTTTTTTTTCGTTAAAAACCAAATTCGACACCGAAAGTGTAAGTTTTTGCCAATGGTGTTTCCCAACCCCGCGTACCAAATTGGTTGACTTCCGGATCCATATACTTGTATTTTGAAACAGTCAACAAATTGCTCCCGTTGAAAAATACTCTTGCATTGGAAATACCTGCTCGTTTTAAAAACTCATTCGGTAATCTATAGCTCAACGAAATGTTCTTTAATCGAAGATATGAGGCGTCAAACAGTTGTCTGCTGCTGATCTGATTCACATCTTCCAGATCTCTTCCGGTAACCATTGGGTAGGATCCACTGGTATTGGAAGGTGACCAACTATTTTCTGTAAAATAAGCTGAATGAATTCTTTCCCAATAATAGCCATCGTCCGCAACATCTTTGGATGTAGCATCATAAAGTTTGCCACCAATTTTATAGGCGAAGTTCAATCCCAACGAAAAGTTTTTATAATCGATGTCAGAATTTATACCGCCATATAGTTTCGGATTAGCATTTCCGATGATGGTCTGTTTCGCTTTTTTGTAATCGTAGCTTGCAGCTTTTCCGTTGAACATAAAATCGCCGTCAGTGCCATCGTTTGTGTACCAGACATTTTTGCCATTGGTCTGATCAGTACCAGCCCATTCAAGGCCAAAGAAAGATAAAGACGATTCTCCTTCACGATAAATAAATCGAGCTCTATCATCTGCACCTGTTGGGTCATACCAGACGATATCCCGTCCACCATATAATTTTGTAATTTTGGATTTGATGAACGCAGCATTTGCACTTAATGTCCATTTCCAATTTTCATTTTTAACGATGTCAGAGCCCAATTCAATCTCGATACCTTTATTATTCATCTCTCCTACATTCCGCAATATAGAGCTGAATCCGGTGATTGTGGAGATTGGAACGTTCTGTAATAAGTCTTTCGAATCTCTGTTAAAATATTCAATGGTACCGAATAGTTTGTTGTTGAACAGGCCAAATTCTAAGGCGACGTTTGTGGAGTAATTTTTCTCCCAAGCTACGTCTGGATTACCTAGATTATTTAGACCCCCTCCTGGTTGCGTCATGTATTTATTGGAATAGCTTGTTAGATTTCTCCAGGCAAAGAGATCGGTAGGTAATGTCCCATTTACCCCATAGGAACCTCTAATTCTGAGGTTATTGATTTCTTCGATATCTTTGATAAAAGATTCCTTAGCCAAGTTCCAGGAAGCTGCTAAAGACCAAAAATTGCCCCAACGAGGACCGGGTGCCAAGCGGGATGAACCATCCCTTCTAAAAGACGCGGATGCAAAATAACGTTCATCGTAGTTGTATTCTGCCCGCGATAGTACAGACATCATATTGTTGCCCCAAGAGTAGGCCGATGCGTCCAGTATACCTGCAGTAGCAACTGTATGAAGTGAAGAGGATGGTAAATCTTTACCTGTAGCACGGATAAAGTCTGTTGTATTTTTTTCAGCTTCGAAACCTGCTAATAACCCGATGTTATGTAAGCCAAAGCTTTTGTTGTAATTTGCGGTTGTGGATGATACCAATTTTTCAATGGATGTAGACACCTCTGTAACCCGGCCATTGTCTGCCATACCGTTATAATGTTTAGCACTATAATAGATATGATCTTTGACTTCAGTTCTGTCATACGAGAAAATAGTCTTCAATGTAAGTTCGGGTAACAACTTTAATGATAAAGATTCTATAGCTGATAATTTGCTTGTCTTCGACGAGTTTTCCCATTCCTTGTTGTAGTATAAAGGATTATAAGCAAGACTACCATAGCGAGCTGTATATTCGTTACCTGTTTTATAATCTGTCGGCCAATACATTTGCCATAATAAATTACTCGCCTGATACAGGTAATTTGTTCCTGTATTCCTGGTGTCATTCATGCCGATAAGCTTGTTTTTCGCGTAGTTGACGTTCGAACCAAATTCAAGATATTTTCCAATCTTTTGTGTTAAATTAATCCGACCATTAATTCTGTCGAAGTTATTTTCTATAATCCTGCTTTTGTCTTGTGTGTATCCTAAAGACGCGTAATAATTCGTTTTTTCTGTTGCTCCGCTTACTGAAATATCGTTGCTGTTGAATATTCCAGTTCTAAATAATGCTTTGTTCCAGTCATAATATTTGCCATCTCGGTTCTCTACACCATCTGTTTTTCCCGAGATATGAACATTTTCCCATTGTGAGGTTCCATCCGTGCTGAATTGATAACCATGAATGCCAAAACCATAAGAAGAAGTAGGTTTACCATAATTTGCCGAATTTGGATTCCAGTCTAAAGAATTTAAACGGAATAAGGTATTTTTATTCGCCTGTTCAGCTGTTTGACCTGCTGCTATTCTAGAATCATATAATACACTATAAAGCGTGTTGATTTGATCTTGTACTGAAGCAGGTTCATTATTTTTTGTTGCCCAAGAAGGACTAATGCCAATAGAGGACTTAACATTGATCTTCGGGTCTCCATTCTTACCCCTTTTTGTGGTGATGATGATGACACCATTTGCTGCACGGGAGCCATATAAAGAAGACGCAGCCGCATCTTTTAGCACAGAAATAGATTCGATGTCGCTCGGATTTAATGTGCTCATTACGTTGTTTGTATTGACAATATAATCGCCCATTTGTCCGACACTACCCGAAATAACCGGAACTCCGTCAATGACATAGAGTGGCTCATTCGATGCGTTCATGGAGCCTATGCCGCGAATGCGTATCGCTGAAGTTGCACCGGCCTGGCCAGATCCATTTGACATCTGCAGACCTGCAACACGGCCAGTAAGAGCTTTTTCAAAAGAAGTGACGGGTTGTTTATCAATGGCATCTGATTTTACTTGCGCTGCGGAACCTGTATAGGTACTTTTTTTAGCCGTTCCATAGGCAATGACAATGACTTCGTCTAAGGACTGTTCATCACTGTTAAGTGATATACTAATGGTTTTGCGGCCATTGACCTGAATTTCTTGAGGGCTATAACCTACGGCGGATATACTTAATGTCGCATTCGCATTTGCAGTCAAGGTAAACAGACCACCTTCGTTTGTTGAGGTCCCTTGGCTAGCGCCTTTTACATGTATTGTAACTCCGCTAATTGGTTTTCCATTGCTGTCCGTTATTTTACCTGCAATTTGGATCTGTTGCGCATGTAAAGACTGCATCGAACCACAGGCTATGAGACACAACGTTGTGAGCACATGTTGTTTCATATTAAAATTTGTCTTTTAGAGGCAATATGGGATATCCGGTTGATTTTCACAGTGGTTTGTGTTTCTCAGACATGGCTATTCCATAAAAGAGTGAATTGATTAATTTAGTTTGTTAATATTTTGGTGCTGTCGAGTGTTGGTCAAACCTGCGATAGCAATTCAGTGCAATCTTTTCTTTAAGAAAAAAACATTGCACTGAATATAGGGTTATTTTCTTACAATTCCAATTCCAGGACGGTCAGGAAGGAGGCAGCTGCCATTTACCACGGTCATGCCGTCGTATAGATCATTTGCAATTAACAAAGCACCGTCTAGATCAGCCCAGTCTGTTAACGGAGCAAGCTGTGCGGCGGCGCTGATAGCACATGATGTTTCGGTCATACAGCCAATCATAACTTTCATTTCCAAAGAGCGGGCAAGTTCTGCCATACGCTTGGCTTCGCGCATGCCTGTACATTTCATCAATTTGATATTAATACCCGAATATACCCCCTTTAAAGCAGGTACATCCACAAGTCGTTGACAACCTTCGTCAGCGATGGTCGGAATCGGACTATGCTCCGTTAACCAGGCATTATCATCTATTTGCTCTTTGGGTATTGGCTGTTCTAAAAATGAAACATTTCTTTCCGCTAGCCAATGAGCCATCTCCAATGCTTCTTCGCGCGTTTTCCAGCCTTGGTTTACATCAGCACATAATGGTCGATCTGTCACCTGACGGATTGTATCGATAATCATCTTGTCCGTATCGAGCCCCAGTTTCACTTTTAGAATTTTGAATTGATCAGCCTCAGCGACTTTTTTACGGATCATTTCTTCGGTATCAATGCCTATCGTATAAGATGTCGGTGGAATAAGATCAGGATTTAATCCCCATATCTTATAATAAGGCTGATTCATGATTTTACCAAGAATATCATGCAGGGCGATATCAATGGAAGCTTTTGCTGCGGTATTTTTCGAAGCTAGCTGGTCGATATAGTGCAGGATCTCTTCGGTTTGAAATGGAGAGTTAAAACCTGTCAGATCGATCTGATTGAGAAATGATAGGACACTTTCCTGCGATTCGCCGAGATAGGGAGGCATGCTAGCCTCACCATAACCTATAATGCCATCATACTCTAATTCGGTCAATACAACCGGTGTTGTGCTTCGGCTAAAGGAAGCTACAGTAAAAACATGACGCAGCGTTAGCGTATAAGGCCGAAACCTTAATTTAAAGGCACCAAAATCTTTACTAATCCATTCAGGTTGATTACTCATGGTTATGTTATTTGTTGTTGTAATAATTGCTTTCAACGACTTTCTGTATTGCACTATCGTGGGCGCCGAGGTAACGGCGGGCGGCAACCACAGTACGGGTCTGAAAATCATCATAATTGCTGGCGTCCTTCAACATGCTGTTGATGCGCACTAGTCCGGCAGCGTGAATAAAGGTGCCATTACCGATATAAAGCGCAACATGAGTGACACGCGCATTTGGATTGCTGTTTTTACCGGCGGCAAAGAAAAGTAAGTCTGCGGGTTTTAGGTTTTTTAGTGCTTTCTCAGGGTCGAAATGTCCCTCTTGATCCAATATGTCTATTTTTTCACCTGCAAGTACCTGTTGAGATGCATCGCGAGGAATCACAAAGCCGTTCATAAAGAAGCTTGTTTTAGTGAAACCGCTGCAGTCTACACCTTTGACAGATGTTCCGCCCCATAAATAAGGGAGACCTAACATTGTTTTTGCACTGGCGATAATGTTTTCTGCTGTTGGCTGGCGTGTATCCAACCAATTTTTTAATGTCAGGCTTTCTGATTTTTTGATATATCCCAATCTTCCATCGGGATAAGCGATTTCATAAAAATTACCTTTCTGCCCTTTTAACTGCAAGATATCGCCATAGACGAGGTCCGAAACGCGTTGGCTTTTTTCATTGGCTTCAGAATATGATTTTCCGAACTCAGCTGTATAAATCACTTTTTCCGCTTGCCGCCAATTTGCCAACGTGGTTTTGTCCATCGCCTCAATGGATGAACTGGGTACCCAAGCGATATAGCCGTCAGGCGTACGGACACGGTAATCGCCGCTCTTTTTTTGCAAGAGGTCAACCTGTGTGCCCAACAAAACCTGACTGGTCAATTCTGCCGCATTATCAGGAAAAGTACGCATGTTAGCAACCGAAAGTCTGATAACCCCAGCCGTCTTTTCTCCCGCACTCGCGTCAGGCAATAGCTGTACCTGAATATCGGCCGATATTTCTTTTGCCTTTTGTTGCAGAACGAATTGCGCATCTTTCTCGGTTGTTTCAAGCACATATTGGTTCTGCGCTATATCCGCTTTTTGGATGGCCACAATCTTGGTTCTTTTATCCGGAGCATATTCACGTTTTACGTTTTCTTGCAACTCTTTAATTTTGAAATAAGTGGTGGAATCCAGCTGCTGTGCCTGACTACTACCCGTGCCGATAAGGCTTGCATAGGCTAGAATAGCAAATTTTAGCGTGTTTTTCATGCGAATTAGTTTGTCTCTAAAGATAGGATTAATTCATAATATAAGTCAATTTTTATTGTCGATTTTTAAGTGATTTTCAGGTTATGTTGCTAAAAAACGAATGATTGGGTTTAATTTTAATTAAATCATCTAATTGCTAAAACCATTTTGTAATATTGCTTATAGATTGTGAAGTCAAAATGGCTTCCATTTACTTCCGAGGCCCAAAAATGCAGTATAATATGTTCCATAGTAGATCGAAGGATGGAATTGGAGCAGCTTTAATTATCGGGTTTTTGCCGGATTGATAGACAACGATTTTATATAAAATAGTAATAAGGAAATGAGTTCAAGACGTGATTTTATTAAGAAAGGTTTGATTGCTGCTACTACAGCGGGGACATTAACGGCATTTGATGTAAAAGGATTGTCGATTGGATCAAAAACGAACGCGAAAAAATACCCCATTGTAATTTCAACCTGGGACTTTGGTATTGCAGCAAATAAAGCCGCTTGGGAAATATTATCAAAAGGAGGGAAGGCATTGGATGCTGTTGAGCAAGGTGTACGTGTGCCCGAAGCCGATCTGAAAAATATGACCGTTGGTAAAGGGGGATATCCCGATCGTGATGGCCATGTTACCCTCGATGCCTGCATTATGGATGCTGATGGTAATTGCGGTGCGGTTGCTGGAATGGAAAAAATTGGACATCCGATTTCAGTAGCACGCTTGGTGATGGAAAAAACGCCGCATGTGATGCTGGTAGGCGAAGGGGCATTGCAATTTGCTTTGGAAAATGGTTTTAAGGAAGAAAACCTGTTGACTCCGGAAGGCGAAAAAGCGTGGAAAGAATGGTTAAAGGAGAAAAAATACAAACCCGTAGCCAATATTGAAAATCAGTCCTTTGCGGCGGAACGTTTGCCGGGAAACCAATATAATCACGATACCATTGGTATGTTGGCACTTGACGCCAATGGAAATATTTCGGGAGCCTGTACAACAAGCGGCATGGCTTTCAAGATGCATGGCAGGGTAGGAGATAGTCCTATTATTGGTGCCGGTCTATATGTCGATAATGAAGTAGGTGGGGCTACGTCTACCGGAGTAGGTGAAGAAGTGATACGGAATGTAGGTAGTTTTTTGGTGGTTGAATTGATGCGTCAGGGATATTCTCCAGAAGATGCCTGTAAGGAAGCCGTCATGCGTATTGTGAAGAAGAAACCGGCAATTGCGAAGGAAATCCAAGTTGGATTCTTAGCAATGAATAAAAAAGGCGAATATGGGGCCTATGCTTTACAACAGGGCTTTTCCTATGCTGTTTGCGACAGTAAACAGCAAGATTTATTGATTAAAGGAAAGCATTACTATTCATATTAAAAAAAAGAGTGTGTGGCTTGGGTGTTTCATGCTCAGAGCTAAGTACTGGGATTTTTCGCCATGCTAATAAGAGATGCCATTGCTAATAAATAATTATATTTGTCTAAACATTATTAGGAACTGCTGATATGGTGCAGCAGATGTTGGTAAATGTAAAGTTAAAATACGCAAGAATATAAAAATATGAAAGCAACATTTGGAGGAGGATGTTTTTGGTGTACAGAAGTTATTTTCCAGAATACGGAAGGAGTAACATCAGTATTGCCTGGTTATATGGGGGGACATATCGATAAACCGACCTATGAACAAGTATGTACGGGTACAACAGATCATGTTGAAGTCGTTGAATTGGAATATGATGATGAATTGGTTAATTACGAAGATTTGTTGAAAATTTTCTTCAAGACTCATAATCCGACTACATTAAACCGTCAAGGAAATGATGTAGGAACGCAATATCGGTCAGTTGTATTTTATCATAATGAGGAGCAAGAGATTCTGGCGAAGAATTTTATTGACGAATTGGAAAATGAGGAGGTTTATGAAGATCCTATTGTCACCGCAGTTGAACCGGCCGCTACATTTTGGTTAGCCGAGGACTATCATCATAATTATTTTAATGATCATCCCGAAAATCCATTTTGTTCTGTTGTTATTGCACCGAAGCTTCAAAAATTCTTAAAAGAATTTAAAGCGTAGTAAGATCTTCGTTGAAGTTATCATGTGAGTCATGAACCTCTTTGCTGCTGGAAATAGACAGCGTAAAATGAGTGTTCAAGGAGATGATAAAGCGTCTATAAGAATTGAATGTCAGAATAAAATACAAAAAAGGCTCGAATAAATATTCGAGCCTTTTTTGTATTTTATTAAACGTGACTTAGAACATCTCCATCTGTCCTTTATCATCAATCTGGATGTCATCCGGATTAGTGATTTCCAGTTTGATGTCATCGTTCTTCTCTGTGGTTTCAGCTTCTTTCGGTGAGCTTTCCGCAATAGGTTCTGTACTGTCAACCTTTGTTTCTGGGGTATCAGTAGTTTCCGCCAAAGGTGTTTCTTTCCCTTTTTGACTTAGATCTTCATCCGTAGTCAATAGGGTAACCGATTTTACGGTATGGAAAGACAGACGGTTTCCTTGTGCTTTTATTCCTTTTACGTCAATGATTTCAGTCAAAGGCTGGTCAAGTGTTTCTTCTGTTTGGGATTTGCCTTTTAAAATATCCAATTTGACCAAAGGTTCAGCGGCATTGCTCATCAATATCAATTTGGACCCTGCATCTTCATTGATAAAGGAAATGCGTTTTCCAATAGGTTGATCGTCAAATTTAAAACGTTTGACAAAATAGGTTCCGCTCTTGCCGTCCTGATGCACAACTGTATAGATATGGTCTGGATAGTATTTTTCGATCCGGATCATTTTCTCGTCGAAGTGGTTGCTTAAATCAAAGTTTGACAATTCATAGGTTCCGTCTGAAAGAACTACCAATATTTTGTCGTCGCCATCAAATTCACCGAGGTATTGGCCGCGTTCATCTGCGTTTAGACGTTTCATGACCGTATCATACCATATTTTTCTTCCCGCCAGTGTGGAAACACCAGAGCTTTTAAAGCTGATTTTTTTGACGGGATATTTCGATACAATATTTCCTTGTGAAGCACGGCCCTTGATTGCAATCTCGGCAAAGTCCATGTCAAAATTCAACTTACGCAATTTTGTGTGCGGTTTAAGCTGTATATTAACGACTTCTGCTTCACCGTTTGGATTGGCTGTGAAATATAGAATTTTCGATCCTTTTGATCCTTTGGATACATCATATTCTTTATCGCGTGTAACGCCTACGACAGAGAAACGTTTGATGTAGCTCGTGCCCGTTTCACCTTCTTTATAGATGGCATTATAGATGGTACGTTCATCACCTTTTTTGAAAACAGCGACATGAATGATACCTTTTCCAACAAAGACTTTATCTTGGATTTTACTGACAACATATTTGCCATCTTCACGGAAGGCAATAATATCGTCTATATCTGAACAGTCACAGACAAACTCATCTTTCTTCATGCCCGAACCGATGAATCCCTCTTCGCGATTAACATATAGTTTGGCATTCGCCAAGGCCACCTGTGTAGCTTCTACTTTATCGAATATACGCAGTTCGGTTTTACGCTCGCGGTCTTTACTATATTTCTCACGCAATTTCTCAAACCATGCAATGGCATATTCTGTCAATTGACGTAAATGGCGTTTGACTTCCTTGATCTCATTCTCGAGCGTTTTCATCATTTCGTCCGCTTTTTTAACGTCGAAACGTGTAATGCTGCTCATTGGCTTGTCGATCAATTTCTTGTAATCTTCGGGGCGTATCTCGCGGTAGAATTGGTCGAAGAAAGGTTCAAACAAGCGATTCAGAACTTGCACCACGACCTCAAAGTCACCTGCATTTTCATAATCTGGATGCTTGTACATTCCTTCCTGGATAAATATTTTTAATAAACTACTGAAGAATATTTTCTCTTGAAGATCATTTAAGCGAATCTCCAATTCTCGTTTCAATAAGTTTTTGGTGTTTACGGTATTCTCTATTAGAATATCGTTGACACTCATAAAGTGAGGTTTCTCATCCTTGATCACACAGGTGTTGGGCGAGATGGAAACTTCACAGGCTGTAAAGGCATATAAGGCATCAATCGTTACATCAGGAGAAATTCCAGGAGCCAAATGCACAATGATCTCTACATTTCCGGCCGTATTATCCTCGATTTTTTTGATCTTAATTTTCCCTTTATCGTTGGCTGTGACCACACTTTCAATTAGACCGCCAGTCGTGGTTCCAAATGGAATTTCTGTAATTGCGAGCGTCTTTTTGTCGCGTTCTTCAATTTTCGCACGTACACGGATTTTGCCGCCACGTTGACCCTCATTATAATTTGAAACGTCGGCCATACCTCCCGTAGGGAAGTCTGGGAATATATTCGGGCGCTCACCATTTAAGACCTGAATTGATCCGTCAATGAGCTCTATAAAATTGTGCGGCATAATCTTGGTTGCCAGACCGACAGCGATGCCTTCAGCTCCCTGAGCTAATAACAAAGGAAATTTTACAGGAAGGGTAACAGGTTCGCGATTACGGCCATCGTAACTCAATTGCCACTCCGTAGTTTCGGGATTGAAGACAACGTCATTTGCAAATTTGGATAATCTTCCCTCGATGTAACGCGGAGCTGCTGCAGAGTCACCCGTAATTGGGAAGCCCCAGTTGCCTTGACAGTCAATCAAGAGATCCTTTTGCCCCAGCTGCACCATAGCATCGCCGATCGAAGCATCACCATGTGGGTGATATTTCATCGTATTACCAATAACATTGGCTGCTTTATTATATCTTCCATCATCCATTTCCTTTAAGGAATGGAGGATACGACGTTGTACGGGTTTTAAGCCGTCATTGATATGCGGTACGGCTCTGTCCAAGATCACATAGGATGCATAGTCCAAAAACCAGTTTTCGTATAGTCCTGATAAAGGTATCGTTTGACTTCCGCTTTCTGTTTTTCCTGACCCCAGTTCTTCTTGATTATCTTCCGTTGGGAAGTTCGTTTCGTCACTCATTTACTCAGCAATAGATTAAATTGTACAATACAGAAATGTTCGAAATATTATTTTATTCGAACGTGTAAAAATACAAAACCATTTTGTTTTATCCCAGCGAAACTATGAAAAGTTAAAAAAATTAGTTTTTAAAACTAATATAATTAGTTTGCAGGCTGGTCGATAGCCAAATCATACCAGTAAAAGGGAAAGATGTCTTGACCCCGGGTTTCCCGTATGTGTGATGCTAAAGCCACAATTTGTCGATATCTTTTTGTAGTATTTTTTCTTTCATTTCCTCCTCAAAGTTTCCGAACTGCTCTTTTTTTACAGATTTACTAATTCTGCCAGTTTCGAGTACCAAGATTTCATCGCAGGTATCTTTTAGCGTGGAAAAGATGTGTGAGGAAATCAATATAGTCTTTCCCATTACTTTTAAGCGAAGAATAATCTCCGTAAGAATAATGCTGCTTTGCAGATCGATGCCATTAAAAGGTTCGTCAAGGATATAATAATTATTGTCCTGCAGCAGTGTTGCTGTCAGCGCAAGCTTTTTTTTCATTCCTGTAGAATAAGAGCTTGCATATTCCTTTAGCGGCAGCTCGAAAATATTTCTTTCGCTGAGATTTTTGATCTGTTTACCACGCGCATCTGTCAGCAGATAAATATACTCTTCCCCCGTGAGCTTAGAAAGGAAATACGGATCCGAAGTGAGATAACCTAAATTGTTTTTCAGGGGTTCTAAATTAGATTTTATACTTCCCGAGGCAGTTTCCAGTCCAGCAATACAACGAAACAGCGTTGTCTTTCCGGCGCCATTTTCACCGACGATACCATATACTTTTCCGCTATCAAAGGTGTAAGTGACTTCGTGGAGTACCTGATGCTGTCCAAAGGACTTACTGAGTTTGGTGAGCTCGATCATAAATGATTTTTAAGGTTGTTAATGGCTTTAATGTAATAGAAGGGCAACAGCGCTAATATCAATGGATAAAAGCTAAAACAAAGTGCCAAAGCAAAACCTTCAGGGAAATTGATCTCCCTTGGGTAAGCGACATATTTTAATGTGATTGCAAAAGGAAGTAAAAGTAATATTCCTCCCAATACGATACAGGCGTTAAATAAATCCGATGGAAAGATTACAGCATACAGAAAAAGAAGAGGCAATACCAAGAGCAGGCACTGTAAAATTCCTCTTTTAAATTTTCGCATCAGAAAGGCTGTTGGTGTATGATGGTTATTCCAGAGGTAGAAAATAGGCTCCGGTAATTGATAATAGAAAACGCAGGTGAGCGCCATGCAAACGACGCAAAATAAAACAAGGTTGGAATTGGCAGCATAAAAACCGATTCCGGCCAATACATATAAAACGAGTAAAAGAAGGTAACTTCGACGGAATCCGATAATAAATTCAAAAGGTTTTTTTGCGAATGGTGTCGGAATGGACTTACCAAAAGCCTTAAATGTCAAAAACGCAAAAACAACAGCTAATACAATCAAAAACAGTGCATATAGCCAATGACTATGAAGGAGAAGAATGACAAACGAAGGGCTAACGACCAAGCCATTTTCCCAGAGTCTGATTTTGTGAAAATCTCTTCTGCTGAATGTATTTTTGAGAAAATCATTCCTATTTTTTTCAGTGAGTAGAAAAAGCAGTTGAAAATTAACGAGTATCACCGCATAACAGCCAAAAATAGGATATTGAAACAAAGCGTAATAGATCAGGTAGCATAAACCAAACAACAGGAGAGATGCGATCGGAACAGGTAGTCCTGTAGCCTTGATATGACGAACTAGTAATCTGTATTGGAGCTTTAAATAATTGCTTACCATGATAAATCAAACTTAGATAAATTACCTTTTATATGCAATATAATTGCGTAGCTTATAAAGTACGTATTGATCTTAACTGTTCTTCGTGGTACTCATGATTGCTTCGCCGTTTATTTGATCTATACGCTGTCCATTGGGAAATTTATTTATAGAGGAAATGACGTTTTGCCTTACATAAGTTTGCAAAAAAATGAAAAGCTAGTAGGCTTTATGTCTTCGTTGCCAGCTCAGCATATAGGTCAACGCAAGTAGCAAAACTACCGCATTGGCATACATGATGACTGGAATCCGGAGGATAACATCACTATAGTATAATCCAGCAAGCAGTGCACCAAGCCCTATTCCAGCTTCAAGTGAGATATACATGGTTGCTACTGCCTTGCCCCGATGCTCGGGTAGACTAAGGTCAATTGTCCAGGCATTGACTGCAGGGGAGAGTATACCTGTGCCCACGCCATAGATACTTGCTCCGATCATCATGCCAATAAAACTATTTCCGAAGCCAATGGCAACCAGAGCGATCGCAATAATGATCAATCCGACAACAATGACTTTGGGTCTTCCATAACGGTCGGAAACTTTACCCGATACGAAACGGATCAGCACCGATGCGATAGTAAATGCGAGAAAAAATAGTCCTTTGTTTTTAAGCCCCAGATATTCACTCCAGTCGGGAATTAGAGTTAAAATAACTCCGTAGGCGGTATAAGACAAGAAAGTGACGATTCCAGCAGGAAGGGCACGCCATTCAATAATATCCTTGCGGTTTATTTTGAGCATGGAAAGATTGAATTTTTCTTTTTTCGCCAATGTTTCCTTCATGTTGATTACAATAACGATGGAAAGCAGTGCCATGAAAGATGAACAATAAAACATGACATTGATTCCGAAAGCCTCGAAAATGGCACTTCCAATGGCTGGCCCCACAGCCGTTCCGATGCTAAAAGCCAATCCATGCATACCTAGCGCCTCGCCCCATCTTTTTTGTGGAACCAGATCCGCGACATATGCCGAAGTTGAGGTGGGTTTAAAACCGGTAGAAAAACCATGTATCAACCGCAAAAATAAAAAACCTGCCACCGATGTTAGGATAGGGTAGAGGAAACCGCAGATGAAACAGACGATCGAACCAATTGCCATGACTGGCACACGCCCCCACCGATCCGTCAACTTACCGCTAAAAGGACGTGAAATCCCAGCTGTCAAGGTAAATAGGGCAATGATAAGCCCTTTATATTCCGCTCCGCCTAAACTGCTCAGATAATTTGGCAGTTCCGGAATAATCATATTGAAACTAGAAGAAAATAAGAGCGAGCTTAAGCAAAGTAAAATAAATTGAAGTGTATAGATGGATTTCTGTTCAGCTGGCATGGTGCAATTTTATTTTGTGTGAATATTCAGATAAGGACAAACGGATCGCGGCGAAATATCCGTCCCTTAAAGGAATCGGTCAAATGTACAGTTTTTGGAGCGATTAAACTTGTCCTAAACTAACTTTTGTCGAGCTATTTCACTGCAGAAAATGGTCGTCGCAACGGCTACATTCAAAGACTCGGCCCTACCTATGCGCGGGATCGTCACGGCTTGATCGATTAATGCTATTATTTCATCACTGATGCCATTGCCTTCGTTACCCATAACAATCAAGCCCTCATCGCTCCATTTGGTTTGATAGATTGATTGACCATCGAGTAGGGCTCCATATACTTTCAGGCCGCTTGCTGGGATAAACTCATTTAAATTGGTATAGTAGACCTGAAGTCTGGCCAGCGAGCCCATGGTCGCCTGCACTACCTTAGGGTTGTAGGCATCCACAGTACCTATAGAACAGATGATGTGTTCGATACCAAACCATTCTGCTGTACGGATAATAGTTCCTAAATTACCAGGGTCCTGCACATCATCAAGCACAAGACTAAATTTGTTTTTTAAGTTAGCGGGTACAATTTTCTGCTGAAAAGGAAGTTTGACCAAAGCGAGGATGCCTTGTGGTGATTTCAGCGCACTAATCTTTTGGAATTCAGCCTCCGTCAATTCATGACATTTTATATTATGCGAGATTTTACCCACTTTTGTGTTGGCGTCGCCCGTATAGAAAATAGACTCAACCTGATAGCTGGATGAAATAAATTCCATCACGGATTTTATACCTTCAACGATAAACAGTCCCTGTTGTTTTCTATACTTTTTATTTTGTAGAGACGTTATTAGACTGATTTGCGCTTTTGACAACATTTTTATTGATGATTAAGTACCCTCGTTTTATCGGATTTGCAAGTATAACGCTTTTAGCGTTATTTTTTGCATCATGCCGGTCTTCAAAATACCTTGACGATGACCAGGCTCTGGTTACAAAAGTACAGATTTCTGGTGTGACCCCGGCATTGAAAGAATCTTCCGAAACATATATCTCCAATCAAATAAGACCAAATTCGCGCGTAAATTTGTTCATTTATAATACCTTCAATACTAAAAATGGACGCTATAAAACAAAGAAAATTCGGAATGTAGGTGAGCCGCCCCATTTGTTGGATTCGGCAATGGTCGATTTATCTGCCAATCAGATCCGACGTTTTTTATTTTCAAAAGGTTATTTTAAAGCTAAGGTTGAGCCCGCGATTTCAGTTTCTAAAAAGAGAGCACATATTGACTTTAAGGTGGATGAAGGCGCTCCTTATCAGGTTAGAAATATTGAACGCAAATTTGAGGACGAAGATATAAAGGGAATATTTGAACGGGAGGTACTTTCAAAAACCGCGGTTAAACCAAATACTCAATATGATGCGGCGAAGTTGCTCGACGAACGGGAGAAACTCTATGTTTCGATGCGTAACAACGGATACTATGATTATTTAAGGCAATATATGCGCGCGGGGGTTGATTCAACCATAGCAGGTAATCTGATCGATTTAAAAATCAATGTCGAAAACCCATCCGATTCTACGATACATAAAAAGTATCAAATCGACAGTGTTTATATGACCATAAAGAATTATGGGACGATGTCAAAGAAGGAGCCTCGTCGCATCGTAGATTCGGCAAAACGGCTATTGTTTGTCGATGAAACAAATAGTTTCAGATGGAAGCCTTTGGAACGTTATATGTATTTACGCTCAGGTCAATACTATTCGCTGGGGGAGGAAAATAAATCCTATGACCGATTATATGAAATGAATGGTTTTCGCTCTGTTAAAATGCAGTTTGTCAAAAAAGACTCGAATAAACTTGATGTACACTATGAATTTGTCCCAAGACCTCGTATGGGAAACCAGATAGAGGGCGAGTACACCTTTAGTTCGGGGATGAGCGGATTCAATATCGGGAATACATTTTCGCAACGTAATATCTTTGGAGGCTCTGAGCAGCTGGAAGTGAAATTACGTTATGGTGTCTTGTTTGATCCACGTTTGGCAGGCGGGCTTTCCAGTAAAATATTCAATAACGATTTTCAGGCGGGCGTAAATTTGGTTATTCCTCGTCTGATGGTACCCTTTCATATTAATCCAGGAGGTAAATTTGGTTTGCCCAAGACGACCTACTCCATGACTTTGCAGTTATTCGATCAAGATAAAACGTATTCGAACCGTTATTTTATTACATCTCTGAATTATTCCTGGTATGAAACGGAAAATAAGTATCATAGTTTTACACCTATTGTACTAGAATATCGGGATGGGCGTCTGGATTCCAATTTCCGGAATAAGCTCGTGCAGGAAGGTTATCAGCTGTATGTGCGTAGTAACGACCGTCAATATTTCGGTTTGGGAACACAGTATACCTTTGTTTTGAATGGAAAGAAATTAAATAGTAAGGAAGATTTTCAATATTTCAGAGGCACATTGGACGTTAGCGGCAACGTGTTGGATCTGATTAGTTCTTTGGCAAAGTTGCCCAAGAACGCAGATGGAGAGAAAAAAATATTTGGTGTGCCCTTTCTTCAGTATGCCAAAACTGAACTTGATTATAGGCTTTATCGAAATCTTGGTGGAAATAGGCAATTTGTTTTCCGTTTTAATCCGGGGATAGCGATCCCTTATGGCAACAACTCCAAGCTATTGATTTTTGAGAAGAGTTTCTATAGCGGGGGGATGAATGGTATACGCGCTTGGCAGGCACGTACCTTGGGTCCCGGGGCTTATAACCGGCAGAGTCTCAGTGAAGATTTGCGTCTAAACCTGCGCAATTTAGATCAGCTTGGAGAAATTAAATTAGAAGCGAATGCCGAATACCGATTCAGATTGCTCAATAATTTTCTGGGCGCAAAGATGAATGGAGCGACATTCGTGGATATGGGAAATGTTTGGCGACTCAAGAAGGATGAAGAATTGAATCCGGGAGGGGAGTTCAAGTTCAATAAATTTCTTGGGCAAGTGGCTATTGGAACCGGTTTTGGACTTCGTTTCGATTCGGACTACTTTGTGATTCGCTTAGATGCTGGGCTTAAACTAAAAGATCCCCAATTCTCAGGTGCTGATCAATGGGTGATCAAACACTTCTTTGATTCCAAAGAATTTAAGGCACAGTATTATGAAACCCATAGACCGGATCGATACAATTTTATTCAATACAATTTTGGAATTGGGATGCCGTTCTAACAACAATTGATGTATTGTATCGCGAATCGCTTCAGTTCTATTATTTTCCCGCTATCCGGATTTGTTACTTTGTTAACCGATCAGATTTTTGAGGCTTGAAAATATAGATTCAAAAATTTTGCTCAAGTCCAAACCCTGAGAATGGTTGAATAAAAAGAAAACAATAGCCAGGGCGATGGCCGTCATAATCACTTTTTTAAACATGTAAGCGATTCCTAAGACGACTGCAGGAATAATTAAAAACATCAATCCGCTAATGGCAAAAGGAGAAAGGCCGCTATCGCTCTTGTAGATATAAAATAAACGTCCTTTGGAAGTTTGCTGATTTTTATGACTGAAAAATACGAAGGTTGATGACTCAATTTTCTGATTTGGGACAGCAACACCCTCATGAAATTGCAGTGGCTGAGAGAAACCATTGATTGTAAATAGGTAATTGCCATTGATGGTTTCATTGGTATTTCCCAGCGAATCCAATGCAACTACAGCCAATTTTCCATTTTTGGACAGGTTTTCCTTTACGACAAAGTTCTGGATATTTTGCTCTTGAGCAGCAGCCCAAAAAGGTATCAGTAATAGAAAAAATATAATCTTTTTCATCATTTTATTGTTATTCAGCTCGCTATTTCCCTTTTTTAGGGCCTATTTCTGCAGCGCTATGATCGTTTGAGTAGATCGGCTGGCATTCACACATGGGATCCGATTTCCTTCAAATGAGACTGCAATTTTAGGGATTTTAATTTTCTTTTGAAAATCTTTAACCATAGGAATGTTGAAAGAGTGCAAAATAGGTTCTTAGTCTCACTATGTTTCGCTGTTGACTTGGCGAGCGCTTTAAAATCCCATATCGGCTAATCCTTTGGCAATATCGGTATAGATATCCGGTATATTCAATCCTCCATTGTTTCTGCGCGTCACATCAGTTATACCGGCATGTGAAATACCTTTAGAAGATTGGATATGTTTAAATCTATCACCCCAGATAACGTTTTGAATGGGTACCATACCATCGTTTGCGCCAATCGTTCGTGTTAAATATTTAAAACCCAATGCGTAGAGTAAATCATCCTTAGGTGTATTCATTGTAGAACCGAAGCTTTGATAAAATATACTTTCTACATTTTTATTCTGTAGATTGAAAGACTCCATTTCACGGGTACTTAAATTTTGCACCAATTCAATAGGATTGGGGGATTGACCTCCAAATAAAAATGTCATGCGTTGAATCAATTTTTTAGTAACAGACTCTCCAGAAAGATGTTTATTCAAAAAGTAATCGGCGACAGGAGTTCCTAAATGAGGAGTAGAAATTGTAGTTAACGAAGCGACAAGCTCGTGTCCACCCAATGTTGAAATGAAATAACGCGCATCAATCCCTCCTTTCGAATGAGCGATTAGATTAAATTTTTCGATGCCAGATTCTGCTGCGATTCCCGCCAAGTTTGTTTTTAACATTATGGCATTGGTTTTTACATTGCCCCATCCATCTGTTTTGCCGTAATAAAAGGGGATACCCTTTTCTTTGAAGGTTTTAGGTATTCGACCCCAAAAGAAGGGGCGGTCACTTGCTCCTGTACCATGAATCAGTACAATTGGATATTTTAATCGAAGACCCGCCATTTTGTTATTTTTACAAATTTATTTAGATTTTAAATATACCGCCAGTGCTATTTTCCTCATTTGTTTATTGCCGTCCTGATCTTTGGTTTGTAAACGCTGGTTTCATGAGGATTTTTAGTTCTTTGAGAGTTCTTCAATCAATTGTAATCTCACAGTTTCATTTAGAATGCCTTTTGGATCATCAATAGTTATTTTTCCAAGGATATCTTTTTTGACAGAAGCTCGATTTCCATTATTGTCACTCGCATCATAATTCCCGAAAATATCCTTTCTAACTGAAACCCGATTTCCGCTATTGTCTTCAATCGCTTTACCACCAAGGATATCATTTCTCACTGTAGTACGTTGCCCATTGCTATTTTCAATGGTGAGATTATCCAAAATATCTTTCCGTACCCTAGTTGAATTACCCTTGTTATCACGAATTTCCAGATTGCCTAAAATATCTTTTGATATCGTTGAGCTATTGCCTTGATTATCTCGAATATCGACGCCATCTAAAATATTTTTGGATACAGTTTTGACGTTTCCTTGTTCATCACGGATCTCTAAATTACCGTGTATATTTCTAAAAACTGTAGATGGACTTCTGTCGCCCCCCTCATTTTTTACGACAACATTTCCTGAAAAGTCTTCTTTTATGGTTATTTTCACATCATCCTTAGTTACGGTTGTATATTCGCTCCAACTACCTCTTTTAAATTTAATACTTCTCCAGGTATCTGAAAGAATAACATCTCCCCAGCTATCGGTCTCTATATTTATAGCGTTTCTGTCTAACCCATCTGAAATAGCTATTTTAATCATGTACTTTTTCATATTGTCAGAAGGGGGATCGGACCATATTTGGGTATGCTCTACCGTTGTTGAAAGTTTGGCTTCTACCGTTAAGGTAACCAATATGAGTGAAAAACCGAATAGATAATATATGCGTTTCATTAGATTGTGGTTTAATGTCAATATACGTTTTTTTATGCTACTTTCATTATATTTAAACACGAAGCGAATTAATTGATATTATAGTTAGATAGAATGTTTAAGCACTTAAAATACATAGACGGTACATCGGATAAATTTTGGGAAATACAAACAGCTGGTTCCACCCATACAGTTACCTATGGTCGAAATGGAACCGCCGGACAAAGTAAGAGTAAAACCTTTGATTCAGAAGAAGCCTGTTTAAAAGATGCGGAAAAATTAGTAGCGGAGAAGACTAAAAAAGGCTATTCTGAAGATGGTACCGTAGGCGTTTATAGCAAGGAGAAAGGTTCTGCTGTTCGTCAACCAACGGCTGCCAGCCAGCGAAAAGAAGAGGCGGTAGCAGCATTGAAGTTGCTTATCAAAGAGGCAAGGACAGAAGATATCATCCCTTTTCTGGAGGAATATTCTAGTGGTAACCTCGAAATTTTAAAAAAAGAAATACGTGCAGCCAAACGATATTGGGTCGATTATAGCGATCTTTCCAAGGATCCCGAATTTAAAAGTAAGGCACAGTACAACTGGGGAACGCGGGGTACCAAGGAGCAACAACGTACGGTAAAATTACTTGCTCTTGCAACATTTTCGGGTTCTGACGCCGGTAGCTGGGATATTTTTTATGAACTTTTGAACCAGGCCCGGAGCAAGGATGTAATACAGATCCTTGCCTATGCCAAGCCCAATTGGTTGGGCGGATATTTATTACAGTTAGTTCGTAAAAATGAGTGGCAACAGATAAATTATGACAATCTCCGTTTTTTGGAGCAAATGGGACATGTTGATTTTGAACCGGAGCTTTATGCAAGTTCAATTTCTGGTTTTAATAATTATGAATCCAAAAAGTTTTTTGAGGTTCTGACAACAGATGAATTGACAGTACAACGTGATATTCCTTTGGTATTTGAATATGAAACGGGCATTCACAGCAGGTATTGGGATTATAACTATCAGAATGCAGTCAATGAACTGCTATGGGATAAGGTGTTTGATACGTTGTTGGAAAACGAAAAAATTGATCCGGTGCTCATCATCACTGGAGCGCTCGAAGCTCAAACCAAAAATTGGAATAATAATCTGAAGGGCTATTTCAGAAAGCTTATCGAGCGGATGAAACTTTCTGAACATACCGTGATTGCCTATCAACAAAAGATTTTTCCTTTGTTGCACGCTGAACAGAGCGCTGTAATCAATTTTGCAGTAGAATACTTGAAACCTTTCTTTGCGCATACTGATTTTCAGTTGCATGAATTTTTAGATTGGGCAGAAGCGATCTTTATGCGGAGCGATGTTAAGGCAAGTCTTAAAACTCTTCTGATACAGTTTGATAAACTATTGAAACAAAAATCCGAATGGCAGGAACGATTTGTTTCGCTAGCGGCCGATATCTTTATGATTCCGGATTTGCAATTACAAGAAAGAGCAGTCAAGTTTATTCTAAAATATCAAAAAGAACCATCTGAAGAGCTTGCAGCTAAGTTGCAGCTTTATAAACCACAGATGATGGGGGCTGTTGGGACTGATCTCAAGCACCTGCTATTGGAGGAAGGTTATTCGGAGAAAGAGATACTTGCTGAGCTTCACGGCGAAACAATCGAGCAGTATAGGTATCAGCCCATAGACGTCCGACGCTTAAACGAACCCTACGAATATCCGCAGACATGGAACGAGTTGTTTTTCAAGGTAGGGGAAGTCATCGGAGGTTCGGACCCTATTCAGGTAGAGATACTTATGAATGGCTGGGTACAACATGCAAGCAGTTTTCCGGCAGATTATCAAAAACAGTTGGAGCCTTATATTAAGCAGTTAAGTGGAGGATATCGTGAGTCTTCTTGGTACAACCATTTCTCGGGGACATTTATCAACATGTACTATAAACCCGATGTGGTCTATAAAGATAAAGACCGATATCACAATTATTCCAAATGGGTAAGTCTGATGGGAAGTCAACTGGAGTTATTACAACAATTTCGGATAAATGGTATTCGTCTGCCATTACTGAGCTTACCGACACACAAACCATTCTGGATCTCACCAACCGTTCTTGTGCAGCGTATTTTAGCTTATCAGGAAGCTGGTGAGAAAATCAATCTACTAGATTTTTCCATTGCGTTGAGTCGTACGGTGCGCGAAGATCTGGAAGAACTTGAGCCGCTGATAAAGCAAATCGATGAGCCGCAAATAAGGGACGTTATCAACTATGCCTTGGGTTTTGGACCGATGAAAGTGCAGTTGCAATCATGGTTAGGAAATTTATTGTCATCCAAAGATTCAAATCAAGTCAACTGGATAGGCCTATGGGCAACTGTAGCACGAACACACCATCCTGATGCTTATTTTGAAGAATTTGTGAAGGAACCTTTAGCGGATATACCTTATGCAGCTCAACCTTTTCGTCCGGTATTAAAAACAGAGCCGACCTATTATGATAATTATAACTATGCTACACGGAAATCAGAGAAAGTATACAATGGTGATCAGTTGAGTTATGCATTTCCTTCTTATAAACAAGGGAGTGAAACTTTCCTGTATCATAAGGATATCTACAGCAGGGGAGCAAATACCATACTGTCTTATTACCTGTATAGGGCCGACGTAGCTTATATGCATAGTTTGATGCCCCAGAATACGGAGAGTCTTTCCCTGTTTTTAACGATAGGTCTGAACAGTAAAAGTGACTGGGGCGGGAAATCTTCAGCAGCTTATCTGGAGGAGATGCTGTACAATTTTTTCCGTTTCGATCAACAGTCCAACCTATACCTGGCAACTTCGCTCTTCAATAAAGAGAAGGAGGTGCGTGCAATGGCGGTTGAAGTCATTCTAGCTACAATTAATGAAAATAGATTGGACACCAAAGTATTAGGTGAAAAATTGGGGATGTTGCTGAGTAATGGTTACGGTCCCATTGGCCGTTGTGCTGAGGTGCTGGAACAATGTCGAGATATATCTTCAAAGCATAACAATGCCTTATTACAGCTATTGGATGCGGCTTTTACGCATTACAATATTGCTGAAAAAATGCCGACCAACTTTAAGAAAATCATTGAATATTATTACGATTTGATGAACAAGGAACAATATCATTTTCCAGACGATCTTCAACAAGTTTTTGAGAAACTGGAAATATATAAGAGTTTACAACCCATTTTGAAAAAAATAAGAAAATAACAATATGGCAGAGCAAGATTTAGCGATTAGCTATGCAAGAAATTCACAATTGACCCAGCAATCGGGCATACAGCAATTGGTATTGGCACATCAGTCGGAATTGGCCGAAGTCGCCAATGTACCTTGTTTCTTTTGGGGGAGTTTAACAGATCCTTTACTGACATCCAAATGTTTGTTGACCCTGTCGAAAGTAGTACGGTCGAGTTTCGGCCCTGTACCTCCGAGTTTACGGGATCCTATCGTTTCAGCTGGCACCAATCAGATTCGTTTTGAAGGATTCTCTTCCTGTAATGGCGTTTATGCCCGCCTGGATTTATTGGAAGATGCTATTGACGGGGAGTTTATTACGAGTGGTACAACCAATGTAGATTTCAATGAGCCAATGCTCAATGCGTTAAACGCTGTCAAGAAAACCGAAAAAATGGTGTTGGGGGTAGGAAGCAATGAGGTCGCCATTAGTACTGATAAGGCCAAAGTGACTGAAAAGAAAGTGACTTTGCCACCACGTTGGATCAAAGGGCTGACTTCGGTCCAATTGTATTTGGCTGGAATGGAGCTGCAGTTTGAATTAAATAAAATTCAGCTTATCCAATTATTTCAGGGCATTCCGAAAGGGAATGTGAAAGGTGAATTCTATCTAACGAAAAGAGCTAGCCGATTTGTGTTTTCCCCTATAAGTACAGGTGACGCGGTACGTATTGGTGGTATACAGCGATTACGTTTATTGGAGGGACTGCTGACATATGCAGATAAGATGCTTGTTTATCAGGAAAAAGGCGGTGAAAGTGCGGCTTTTGTTGCTGACTTTGGTAAAATGAGACTGACTCTAGCCTTGTCACCAGATAGTTATCGCGGATTTTCGGGCGAAGGTAATGTATTGGAAAATATGATTAAGGCCGTTCCGGATGAATGGATACATGCCGTCAATGGATTACTCAAATCCAACGAGTTATTTGATCCAACAATGCTTTCAATTGAGCACGATGTCGATTTTGACACGATGGACACCCTATCGGGTTCATTATCTTCCATCGGATTACTGGGCTATGATCTACATAGTCATCAGCACTATTATAGACGATTACCGTTTAAGATGGAACGTATTTTGGCATTGAACCCAAGGCTAAAAAATGCAAAAAAACTTGTTGCGACAGCAGGTGTACAATTTGTTAAGAATACAACGGATTATATCGAAGCTAGAGTTGATGGATCAGGTGTGCAACATACTGTCATTATACAGGGAGACAAGTTTCAGTGTACCTGCAATTGGTTTACCAATCATCAGGGAAAAAGAGGGTTATGTAAACATATACTGGCCGTCAAGATGTTGAATGGTTAACCTGTTTGTTGCTTCATATTTTGCTTGCTGTGAAGTATGAAGCAACAAATTGTATTTGACAAATATTTAAAAACAAAGCGACAGGAGATTTGGTTATTCTCTGGTCGGTTAGTCTAAGATCTCTTCGTATGTTAATGTGTTTTTACTATTTGATACACAAATAGTTATAAATGTCGGAACGATGCCTTTGCCATTTGGGCGATACATGGAATAGGTATAGGAATCATTGTCATGATAATTGGCGCGTAGCGTGTCACCTTCATATCTGTCTACCGCGGAGCTATGAACTTCTATTCTTTCATCCATTTTGTCGCTCCAAGTTCGTTGATCGATGAAAGATTGTTTGTCTTTTTCGGAAATAGATAGTTCAAATTGATGTGTGTAATCTCTTAAGCCACCACTTTGATTGGAAATAATTTTAAAATCATCGTTTAGCGTGATATGGTGTTCGCTAAGTAGTTGTCTTGCATCAGATTTAGAGAATAATAGATCATCAAATAGCAAGTATAGCGTGAATATAAGAAAAGGCAAGATTAAAACAATCGAGACGATAGTTCCCAACTTTTTGCGGCCAGACTTTTTTAGGATCCAATATGTGAAATAGATAAAAATAGCTGGGGCTAAAAAAAATAACAAAATGATTAAAAAGAAAAATAGACTATCCATAATATACTACTTATTCTTGTTCATTTGGGATTTTTTCCCTGAGTTTTTGATATAAACTCCAGTCTTTATCAGTTAAAATATCAATATCAAATTCTCTCAGCTTATTGGATTTTTTTAATTGTGCGGTAGTTTCGGCAATGGTTTTTGCGTCATTTGTCACGAAATAAAAAATCCGATTTCCTCGATGTGTCTCGCGAAAAACATAATAATTTTTAACTTTATGTTCCTTTAGATAGCTTTCAAAAACCATTTCAAATTGGTTTAGCTCATCTAGTTCCTCACGAGTTGGCAATAAAGTCTTTCCATCTTTTTTAAAAGAGGTTGTTATCTTTGCAAAGTGACAAAATTCTTCCTTATGGGGAAATCTGTCATCAGATTTCGAAGCCAAAAAAAGCTGATGAATTAGGTAATCATTTTTATCTATAGCATATTCTAATCTCATTGTCTTTTCAATATTATGGCCAATAATATCCAAAAATAATACATTATATACCATTTTAAAAAATCGTATTAAATACAATGAAGATTGGATGATAATATCCCTGAAAATAGTAATTTAAATACTAAAATATTTAGTATTTAAATTACTTATAGTTATCTTTGTATTGTTCACTTACAGAAGTAATACCAAGAAAATAAACAATTATGTTGTCCGATCAAACTTTAGTATCCGATATAAAGGCAATTATTGCGCAGTCCAAAGAAAATGCGGTTCGTGCTATCGATCATCAGCGCACATTGATGTACTGGCATATTGGCCAACGTATTTTTGAACAGGAACAGGAAGGTAAGGAGAGAGCGGATTATGGGAAATACATTATAAAGTATCTTTCAGCGGAGTTACAACCTGAGTTTGGTAGTGGTTTTTCATCTAGACAGTTAAATTGGTACCGTCAGTTTTATCGCACATTTCCAATTGTGTCTACACTGTGGACGCAATTGAGTTGGAGCCAATATAAGTTGCTTTTAAGTCTTGGAAGCGAGGAACATAGGGAGTTTTATATTGCCGAGACCATAAAAAATAATTGGACAGTCCGACAGCTTGAGCGGCAGATCAATACGAATCTATACGAACGCCTGCTGCTTAGTAACGATAAGGAAAGTGTATTGGCTGTAGCAAAAAAGGAAAAGCTACCTTCGGACGCGAAGGAGATTATCAAAGATCCAATGGTACTGGAATTTTTGGGTTTGAAACGGGAAAGCGCTTACTATGAAAAGGACCTTGAGGGCGCCATTATTGACCATCTTCAAGAGTTCTTACTCGAATTAGGAAATGGCTTCTCATTTGTTGCTAGACAAAAACGTATCCATATCGAGGGCGATGAGTTTTTCGTTGATCTCGTCTTTTACAACCGTCTGTTGCAAAGTTTTGTGATTATTGAAATTAAGACACACAAATTAACGCATCAGGACATCGGTCAACTACAGATGTACGTGAATTATTATGACCGTATGGAAAAGCTTCCGCATGAACATCCGACGGTTGGCATTTTGCTTTGTGCGAGCAAAAACGATGCGGTGGTCAAATTTACCCTTCCTGAAGACCAAAAACAGATTGTTGCCAGTCAATATGAACTTTATCTACCGACAGAGCAACAGTTGCTAGATGAGGTGAACAAGGAGTTGAATAGTTTTGTAGGCAAAAGCGGTGGTGAATAGCTCTTTCAACGATCTTCATGGGATATTTAAAAGTATTTTAATGCTATGGGCTTGAGTTGATTCATGCGTATTACTGGACAAAATTCCTGTGTTTCCGCTTTTTTCATTTTTATTTTTCTAACATAGATTATTTTGTACATTTGTATCGAATAAAATCGAAATAGAAATGGCAGAAACTGTACAACCAAGAGGTCCAAAGACAACTGATAATAATGCGAATCAAACTCATTACTACAAAACATTGGTAGTAGCGATCGCTTTAGGTTTAATAGGTACATTTATCCGTTTTGTACCGGATGTATGTACGGCATTGGGCCAACAAACTTTTTTGTTTTCCGCAATAGCTAACATCTCCATGATTGTAGGTGCACTTATCGCATTCAAAACCGTTTTCGGAATTTTGGGATTTGGAAAAAACCGTGACTAATTAACAGTCAACTAAGATATTTGAAAGCCTCAGTTTACTGGGGCTTTTTTGTGACCTATGGAGTTGATAAACGATATCGGGAAGATAAGAGCTAGTTAAGCCTTAGTTAAGACACACTTTTACGGACTTCTACGGACTTTCACGGAGTTGTGCTGACTTGTTATAGATTGAGGATTGACCTCTATCTGATCAAGGTAAGTGAAATGTACACCTACTCACGAAAATAGTATTTTTTGAAAGCGAAAACAAGACTTATTTTTCAAATTCAAAATATCATACAAAAAAGGCCTCACAGTTTGCAGTGAGGCCTTTTTTGTATGATTATCTTAGACTATGCGAAGAGTGACCAGGTAGACCAAGGAATACGAGCAAGCATCAAGATCAAACCGATAATGTAGAAAATAACGACTGTTTGATTTGCTTTTCTGGCATTTTCAATCTTTTTAGCTTTCGAGTAACCAATTGTGATCAATACGATAGCAATGATCATGGTCAAAGGGTGTTCAATGATTTTAAAACGTAATGCCGGATCTTTCATTACGGCACCAGAGATCATCGATGGATACTTCAAATAAAAGAATAAAATCAATCCCACCAATAATTGAATATGCGATGCGATAAAACCCAATAAAGCAATTTTACGGTTGTACGGTTTGTTGCCTAGGTAGTTTGATAGGGTGATCACGATCGATATCACCAGGGCTAGCAATAATACAATTGCTATAGTCGAGTGTAAGTGTAACATAAAAGCTCTCTTTAATAATTTCCTAAGTTAGCAAAGATAAAAATATAATGAATGTATTTATCAAAAATCATTGTTCCAACAGAAATACCTCCGCTATTGGATTGAATAGGTACATACGTTTGCTGGTCAATTCCATGCACTTATAGCGTTTTCTTATCTTCTCGATACGTTGAAATGAACGCCCGTTTTTTAGCTTAAAGCAATGACCATCCTCCAGGGATTCCACGGTAAGAGCGCTGCTAATGACCGTATCATATGATTTTAAGGTGCGAAACAGATGAAGGTCCGTACAGCTTGAAGCAGCGGGGTTTTCCATATAGCGATGAATGGCACTACTGATATCAGCCGGGAAGATATTCAATTTTAGAAAAGGATCCATAAGCTCTTTAAAGTTGCTCTTCCATTCCGAACCATGTGGTTTGACACGATGCTGATGTTTATTCCAGGTTTGTAAATGGGCGAATTCATGGATAGTCGTAATCAGAAATGAATAAGAATTTAAATCATGGTTGACCGAGATGCGATGTGGACTTCCTTTAAAAGGTGCACGGTAATCTCCTAGCTTCGTACTTCTTGAACGAGAGATCTTAAATAAGCAGCGGGTGTGGTTAATCCAGTTGGATATAATCGGTGCTGCTTCTTCGGGCATGTATTTTTTTAGGGTAGCACTATAATCTTGCATGCCATAAAAATAGGAATTAATTTATGTCAATGGAGCTGAAATAGAACATTCTTTTGTCAAAAACAGAATGATATTGCTAAAAATAATAGTTTAATTTCTAGTTTTTGTTTGGATAATTGATATTATTTTTAGTATTTAGTGTTTGTAAATATCAAAAATTAAAAAGTCAGTAAAGAAGATTTATACTTTTTTAAATTAAAAACGTATTGAAATCGCCTGATTTTTAGGTAAATTACCGTCAGAAAGGTTCATGAATACGGGATCCGATTGAGGAACGGTTTTTCCTCCAAATTGTAAAAATAGACCTGCAAGAATATGCTAGATACCTTACATATTAGAAATTATGCGCTCATCAACGAATTGGAAATCCAGTTTGACAAAGGTTTGAATATGATTACCGGCGAGACCGGTGCAGGTAAATCTATTATTATGGGTGCATTGTCACTGATTTTGGGAAATAGGGCGGAGGGAAAGCATTTTTTCGACCCGTCCAAAAAATGCGTGATTGAAGGGGAATTTAACATAGGTTCCTATCAATTGCTTAGCTTTTTTGAGGAAAATGATCTCGAATATGCGGACCATACCATTATTCGAAGAGAAATCTCCCCCGATGGTAAATCCCGTGCATTTATTAATGATTCGCCAGTCACGCTGACTATACTCAAAGCTTTAGGCGAGCAGTTGATTGATGTACATTCTCAACATGCAACATTACAGATTAATACAGAAGATTTTCAGTTCCTTGTAGTAGATAGTGTTGCAGGTTCATTTGGCCTCAAACAAAATTATCGAGCGAGCTTTTTCGCTTACAAGAGAGCGAAAAAAGAACTCGAAGAGTTTAAGGAAATGGTCAAGAAAGCCGCTATTGAGCAGGACTATTTTCAGTTTCAGTTTGATGAACTTGATGCAGCCCGATTGGTAGGAGATGAGCAGGTGCAGCTTGAAATACAGCAGCGGCAGCTGGAAAATGCTGAGGACATCAAGCGCGGGTTGGTAGGAGCATCACATCTTTTGGAAAACGATGATACAGCAGTTTTAAGCCGATTGAAAGAGGTGATGACCCAAGTAGAAGGGGTTGCTTCATTTTTGCCTGAGGCGGCAGATTTGGCTGTACGATTAAAGAGTACATGGATTGAGCTGAAGGACGTCGCCGCGGAGCTCAGCTCCCTGGAGGAAGATACGCAAATAGACGAGGGTACTCTGCTGGATATCAATGAGCGCCTAAGCTTATTGTATTCCTTACAGAAAAAACACCATGTGGACTCCGTCGAAGAGTTGATTAAATTGCGTGACGATCTTGAATCCAAACTGTTTGCCATAAATTCTTCGGATGAGCAATTGGAACGGTTAGAGAAGGAGGTTGTAGCTAAACTCGCCATTGCCCAGAAAAATGCAAAAGAACTTTCGGTAGCAAGAAAAAAGGTGTTAGCGTTGATCGCAAAGGATGTGCAGGCTACCTTGACAAATGTAGGGATGCCCAATGCTCTGCTGCAAATCAGTCTTGAACCATTAAAGGACGGAGATATGCGGGAATCAGGGATGGATGCAATTCAGTTTTTGTTCTCTGCCAATAAAGGACAGGCTTTGCAATCCATTCATAAGGTTGCCTCCGGAGGCGAGCTTTCACGGGTGATGCTGGCCATCAAGTCATTGGTTGCGAAAACTTCTGCATTACCGACCATTATTTTTGATGAAATTGATACGGGGATCTCGGGTGAAGTCGCTTTGCGTGTAGGTGAAGTGATGGAAAAGTTAGCGGACAATATGCAGGTCATCGCTATTTCCCATTTGCCCCAGATTGCGGCAAAGGGTGCTGCGCATTATAAAGTGTATAAGGAAGATAAAGCCAACCGGACAATATCTAACATTGTTCGTTTGGATCAGGAGGGAAGAGTAAGGGAAATTGCTCAGATGCTCAGTGGAACTAATCCAACGGATGCGGCACTGGAGCACGCAGAGATATTGCTGAAAGGTTGAAAATATTCCTGACCAACTCGATGTAAACAAACGACATAGAAATAAAAAGAGGTCTTAGAATTTTTCTAAGACCTCTTTTTATTAATTTCCACCATTATCGGCGTCTGTTAAAGTTACTTTAACCGTCATGTTGTCTGGACGGACAGGTCTATTATCGCTACCCACATAGTCAGCGTAAAGATATACCTTGCCAATTTTGTATTCCACCCTGTAATTATATGGGCCGATTGCTGAAGGAACATTAATAAAATAACTTTGGTCATTATCAAATTTTATAGCTACTCCCACATGCCCGTAGTCGAAATATTTTGCATCTAGTTCAGGAAAGTCCAGTTCATTTGAGAAAGAATAGCCGCTTTGGTCAACTCCCCAGGAAGAAGATTTTACTTGAGTGGTATAACTTACTCCAGGAAGATAGTTTGTAACGTATTCTTTTTTACAAGAAGAAAATGAAACCAAGGCTGCGGTTCCAATTAATGCTGCTAATAAAAGTCTTTTCATATTGTTCGTGTTATTTGTGACAATTTTTTTATTATAGGACGATAAAATGATATGAAAGTTTAACGTCAAATTCATATACAACAAAAAATGCACCATAAAGGTGCATTTTGTTGAAATTATTTTTGGATACAGCTTAGCTTTACTTTTCAGCTGTGTCTTTTGATGACTTAGAATCTGAGCTAGAAACCTCAATATCTTTGGTTTCAGGATTAATGCTTACGGTCAAAACTGAACCAGTTTGCACATTTCCTTTGAGGATTTCTTCTGCAATCGGGTCTTCAAGGTATTTCTGGATTGCTCGTTTTAATGGACGTGCACCAAAATTACTGTCGTAACCTTTGTCTGCAATGAAATCTTTTGCCTCATCTGTCAAATTGATCGTATAACCCAAATCAGCGATACGTTTGAATAATGACCTCAACTCAATATCAATGATTTTGAAGATATTCTCTTTTGTCAATGAGTTGAACACAATCACATCATCGATACGGTTCAAAAATTCTGGAGCAAAGGCTCTTTTCAAAGCGGTTTCAATAACTCCACGTGAATGCGCATCAGATTGTTGTGATTTTGCCGCGGTAGTGAAACCAACACCTTGACCAAATTCCTTCAATTGGCGTGCACCAATATTTGAAGTCATAATGATTATGGTATTTCTGAAATCTACTTTGCGGCCCAAACTATCTGTCAATTGACCTTCGTCCAATACCTGTAACATGAGATTAAATACATCCGGGTGAGCTTTCTCAATCTCATCCAATAAGACAACCGCGTAAGGTTTACGACGTACTTTTTCAGTCAATTGACCACCTTCTTCGTAACCAACGTATCCTGGAGGCGCTCCAACAAGGCGAGATACCGCAAATTTCTCCATGTACTCGCTCATGTCGATTTGGATCAGTGCATCTTCAGTATCAAACATAAACCGCGCTAATTCTTTAGCAAGCTCCGTTTTACCAACCCCAGTAGGACCTAAGAAGATAAATGACCCGATTGGTTTTTTAGGATCCTTCAAACCCGCACGTGTACGTTGAATAGCTTTCACCAATTTACCTACAGCATCATCTTGACCAATGATTCTTCCTTTCATCAACTCAGCCATATTCAACAGTTTTTGACTGTCTGTCTGACTAACACGTTGTACTGGAATACCGGTCATCATCGCTACTACTTCCGCAACATTTTCTTCTGAAACAGTATAGCGTTTTGACTTCGTCTCTTCTTCCCAGGCGATTTTTTCTTTCTCGAGTTCTTCGATCAATTTTTTCTCTGTATCGCGCAGTTTAGCAGCCTCTTCGTATTTTTGGCTACGAACGACTTTATTTTTCTCCAGTTTGACCTCTTCGATTTTATTCTCAATGTCTATAATGGATTGCGGTACATGAATATTGTTCAAGTGCACGCGAGAACCTGCTTCATCTAAGGCATCAATTGCCTTATCTGGTAAGAATCTGTCTGTAATGTAACGTGTCGTTAAGGATACACAGGCTTCGATCGCTTCGGGAGTATAAGTGACATTGTGGTGGTCTTCATACTTCTCCTTGATACGATTCAATATCTCTACCGTCTCGTCATGTGTTGCCGGCTCGATCGTTACCCGTTGGAAACGACGATCTAAAGCACCATCTTTTTCAATGTATTGACGGTACTCATCCAAGGTGGTTGCACCGATACATTGGATTTCTCCTCTTGCCAAGGCTGGTTTGAACATATTCGAAGCATCCAATGATCCTGAAGCTCCACCTGCACCAACGATGGTGTGAATCTCATCGATAAATAAGATGACATCCGGTGATTTCTCCAGTTCATTCATGACCGCTTTCATACGTTCCTCAAATTGACCACGGTATTTCGTACCGGCAACCAAAGATGCTAGATCTAGGGTGACGACACGTTTATTAAATAATACACGTGATACCTTACGTTGAACAATGCGAAGCGCAAGTCCTTCAGCAATTGCTGATTTACCAACACCCGGTTCACCGATCAACAAAGGATTGTTTTTCTTGCGTCGGGATAAAATTTGAGATACACGCTCAATTTCTTTTTCGCGACCTACGATAGGATCCAATTTACCCTCCTCGGCAGCTTTGGTCAAATCGCGGCCAAAGTTGTCCAGTACCGGAGTTTTAGATTTGATATCCGATACTTTTTTTGGTTGGATATATTGATCATCTTCTGCAAAATCATCGTCGCCAGTAGGGGAGCCCGGAGCCTCATCCTTGATCGTCGTCCTATTTTGCTCAACTTCAGATTTGAAGATGTCGTAAGTCACATTGTATTGTTGTAAAATCTGAGAAGCAATATTATCTTCATCTCGTAAGATAGCCAATAATAGATGCTCCGTTCCGATGATGTCCGATTTGAATATTTTAGCTTCCAAATAAGTAATCTTCAAAACTTTTTCAGCCTGTTTTGTTAATGGCATATTGCCAATAGGAGCGCGTGAAACCGATGCCCCCTTCACTGCGTCCTCCACAGATTGACGTAGGGCTGTTGTGTCAATGCCTATGTTTTTAAGGATTTTTATCGCCATTCCATCGCCTTCACGAATCAAGCCGAGCAATAAATGCTCTGTTCCAATATAATCGTGACGCAATCTTAAAGCTTCCTCTCTACTGTACGATATGACATCCTTTACGCGCGGTGAAAATTTTGCTTCCATTGAATACCTTTCTGTTTTATATTAAGGATATATAAATGTAGTAAATTCTGCATTTCAAACCTTAAAATTATTTTAAATAATGTCATCAACAATTAAGCCATGACCTTTGTACGTCCAAAATGTCAGTATAAAAGATTACATTTGTATGTTAATATAATAAGAGTTTTCGAATTTTTTTAATTTTTATGTCAGACGAGAAGATCATTTTTTCGATGGCGGGTGTAAACAAAATCTATCCGCCTCAAAAACAAGTTTTAAAAAATATCTATTTATCTTTTTTCTATGGTGCCAAGATCGGTGTGATCGGCTTGAATGGATCCGGTAAATCTTCCCTATTAAAAATTATCGCTGGATTGGACAAATCTTATCAAGGTGAGGTCGTGTTTTCCCCAGGCTATTCTGTGGGTTATTTGGCTCAGGAACCTCAATTGGATCTTGAAAAGACTGTTCTTGAAGTCGTACAGGAAGGTGTCGCCGAAATTACAGCCATCTTACAGGAATACGAAGAAATCAATGAGAAATTTGGGCTGCCTGAGGTGTATGAAAACGCCGATGAGATGGATAAACTGCTAGCAAGACAGGGCGAACTTCAAGATAAAATCGATGCCACCAACGCTTGGGAAATCGATTCAAAATTGGAAAGAGCCATGGATGCCTTGCGTTGTCCTGAACCGGATGCTAAGATTGTCAATTTGTCAGGTGGTGAGCGCAGACGTGTAGCATTATGTCGCTTATTGTTGCAGGAACCAGATGTCTTACTCTTAGATGAGCCAACCAACCACTTGGATGCCGAATCGATCGACTGGTTAGAACAACACTTGAAACAATATAAAGGAACGGTCATTGCCGTTACCCACGACCGTTATTTCTTGGATAACGTAGCCGGATGGATTCTTGAACTGGATCGCGGCGAAGGTATTCCTTGGAAAGGAAATTATTCTTCTTGGTTGGATCAAAAAGCAAAACGTCTTGCTCAAGAGGAAAAACAGGAAACCAAACGTCAAAAAACGTTGGAACGTGAGTTGGAATGGGTACGTATGGCTCCAAAGGCGCGTCACGCCAAATCGAAAGCTCGTTTACATAACTACGAAAAACTAGCTTCCGAGGAAACGAAAGAACGCGAAGAGAAATTGGAATTGTTTATTCCGCCGGGACCACGTCTGGGGAACTCTGTCATTGAGGCAACGAATATTTCCAAAGCGTATGGTGATCGCATTTTATTTGAAAACTTAAGTTTCATGTTGCCTCCTGCCGGTATTGTCGGGATCATTGGACCAAATGGTGCGGGTAAAACAACGTTATTCCGCCTGATCACAGGACAGGAAACACCGGATACAGGTTCTTTCAAAGTTGGAGAAACAGTGAAATTGGGCTACGTGGACCAAATGCACCACGACCTCGATCCTGAAAAATCGGTTTGGGAAAATATTACGGGGGGCAGTGACAACATGATGTTGGGTAACCGCTCGGTGAATTCAAGAGCCTATGTCTCTAAATTTAATTTTAACGGTGCCGATCAGCAAAAGAAAGTTGGCGTGCTTTCCGGTGGAGAACGTAACCGTGTTCACTTGGCAATTACCCTTAAAGAGGGTTCAAATGTACTCTTGCTCGATGAGCCTACTAACGATATCGATGTAAATACATTGCGTGCGCTGGAAGAGGGCTTGGAGAATTTCGGCGGTTGTGCGGTTGTAATTTCCCACGATAGATGGTTTCTGGATCGTATTTGTACCCATATCCTTGCTTTTGAAGGTGATTCACAGGTTTATTTCTTCGAAGGTAACTATACCGAATATGAAGAAAACCGCAAAAAACGAGTGGGTGATGTAACGCCACATCGTATTAAATACAAAAAATTGGTTAAATAGAAGAGAGAATCATGGAGAGCGGAAGGCTTTTAGCTGCAATAATAGACCACGCTATCGATGGCATTATCACCATAGACAACAGGGGGCATGTGGAAAGCATTAACCCTGCTGCTTTGGAATTGTTCGGCTATCAGGCCGAAGAAGTCATTGGGCACAATATCTCGATGTTAATGCCTGAACCCGATCGTGGTAATCACGATGGTTATCTCCACAATTACCAAACCACAGGGCACAAAAAGATTATCGGAATCGGGCGCGAGGTGATGGGCTTGAAGAAAAATGGGGAGACATTTCCATTTCGCTTGGCAGTCAGTGAGGTTTGGCTAAAGGATAAAAATATCTTCACGGGTTTTATTCACGATTTATCGCGTGAGAAAGCTGCCGAGGATATGCTCAAGCAACATGCCGCCGAGCTCGAACATAAAGTCAGTGAACGTACGCGCGATCTGATCTCTATGGTGTCGGAGCTGGAAAAGGCAAAAGCAGAAGTGTCCAAATCTTTGGAAAAAGAAATTGAACTTAACCAGCTGAAGTCAAGGTTTGTGTCTATGGCTTCGCATGAGTTCCGTACACCATTGAGTTCTGTACAGCTTTCGGCTTCTTTGATTGAGAAATATGCAGATCGACCGGATGATAAAGCGAATATCATTAAACATACCAATAAAATTAAAGGCGCTGTTCAACTGTTGACCAGTATTCTGAATGATTTTCTTTCCCTTGAAAAATTGGAAGCTGGTATTGTCGTGATGAATAAGCAGTATATCAATTTGGTCGAGCTAGCGGAAGAGATCACCGAAGAGATGCAGTTGATCTGCAAGAAAAATCAACATATTGTGTACCAGCATACCGGTGAGATCGGGCATTTTACCCTGGATCCCAATCTATTGAAGAATGCTTTGGTCAACTTGATCTCCAATGCGATCAAGTATTCTGGAGAAGATACATTGATTGAATTTACAACATGTATTGATAACGAGGGCTGTTTGATTTCGGTAAAGGATAATGGTATCGGTATTCCAGAAGAGGACCAGGTGCATTTGTTCGAACCATTTTTTAGGGCTCATAATACAGGGAATATCCCTGGTACAGGATTAGGCTTGAATATCGTCAAGAGGTACATTGGGCTTATGGAAGGTAATATGGAATTTGAATCTGAAGTACACAAGGGAACTTCATTCAGGGTAAGCTTTAAAGAAAGCTGAACCTGGAGATAAGCATGACAGAATAAATAATGCCAGATGAGAAATAAAAAGACAATCTTAATTATTGAAGATAATATTGATATCCGGGAGGGAACGACCGAAATATTGGAGTTGACAGGAAGGTATGATGTCATTACGGCCGAAAATGGACGTATTGGAGTCGACTTGGCAACGAGACATATTCCTGATTTGATTCTCTGTGATATTATGATGCCCGAACTGGATGGTTACGGTGTCTTATTTATGTTGAGCAAAATTGAAAGTACTGCTAAAATTCCTTTCATTTTTCTGACTGCCAAGGCGGAACGCGCAGATATGCGCAAAGCAATGGAGATGGGAGCGGATGATTATTTGACCAAGCCTTTTGACGATGTTGAATTGATGAACGCAATAGATGTGCGTCTCAAAAGACACGAACAGCTGGCCGCAGATACCCCACAGGAGGAAGATTTGAGTCTGAGCGCCGAAGAGCAGGTCTTATTGTTGCAGGAGTTGCTTGCCAATTCACGTGTGAAGACTGTGAAGAAAAAACAGTCTATTTATGAAAAAGACGATTCGCCAACATATGTCTATTTTGTAAAATCTGGTCAGGTGCGCAGCTTTAAGTCTTATAAAGATGGACGGGAACTCTCTACAGGTATTTTTATTGCGGGAAATTACTTCGGCTATGCTTCAATTTTGTTGAATGATAATTACGAAGACTATGCTGAAGCAGTCGAACAGAGCGAAATTGTCTTGATACCAAAGGATAGCTTTTTGGAACTGTTATGGAAAAAACCTGCAATAGCCAGTAAATTTATTAAACTTCTTTCGGTGGATTTACGTGAAAAGGAAGAACAATTGCTCGGCTTTGCCTATCATTCTGTCCGCAAGCGCGTCGCCAATGCTTTGATTAGTGTTGCTGAAAAAAGTGGTGTCAATATCAATGAGGTAAATGCTTGCACGATTGATGTAACGCGGGACGGTTTGGCTTCAATTGCTGGCACGGCGAATGAAACAGTTTCCCGTATGCTTTCAGATTTTAAAGAAGAAAAACTGATTTCGAAAGAAAAAGGCAAGATTTATATCAATTCGATCAAAAACCTGCGTGATGTGAAGCAGTAACGAATAGCAAGCGAAGATTTAAAATCAATATGCTTTAAAAAGGCGCGTTCAGATTTTCTGGATGCGCCTTTTTTATACTTTTCATCTTAACTGGTGTTTGCGAAATCATGACGTTTTTTGCGAATTGTGATAAATATCATTTTAACGTATGGTGCTGCATCATGTTTTTGCCCGTATGCATGATTTACTTTTGTTCTTAGGATAAACCTTAATTGGTGATTGTAGAATCAGAATGAAAGTAGTCGTATATAATGTAAGATCATTTGAAAAAGAGTTTTGGGCATTGGCAAATGCCAAGCAGCATGATTTGACCTTGATTTCAAATGGATTAAATTCGGAGACACAGAATTATGCACGCGGCAAGGATGCGGTAGTTATTTCTGTGAGCGATATTTTGGATGAGAGTATGCTACTTAACTTGAAAGGATTAGGGATCAATAAGATCATGACTAGAAGTAAGGATACCGCTCATATCGATTTGATGAAGGCTGGAGATCTGAATATTCAGATAGCCAATGCGCCATTTGAAGATCAGAGTCCAAAGGGACTGGCCGAGCAGACTGTCCGGAATCTCAACTTATGGGGAATAGAAAAATGTGTTGGTAAAGCCTGTTGTTGCCTAAACGACTGTGCTAAAAAAATAAAGTAAAATGATTACATCGCAGCTCACAATGGAAGAATTGGTGCAGAAATATAATGTTGCAGCACCACGTTATACGAGTTATCCCACTGTTCCCTTCTGGGATAATGAAGCGTTTTCCCGGACGGCTTGGACAGATCAAGTTTATCAGATCTTCGAACAGTCAAAAGAAAAGGGAATTAGCTTGTATATCCATCTTCCTTTTTGTGAAAGCCTCTGTACTTATTGTGGTTGCAACACGCGTATTACAAAAAATCACCGCGTTGAAGAGCCTTACATTGCAGCTCTTTTGAAGGAATGGAAGATGTATGTGGCGTTATTTAAAGGAGAAAGACCGCTGTTGGCAGAAATACATTTAGGAGGCGGTACACCGACCTTTTTCCATCCGGACAATTTAAGGATGCTGATTGAGGGAATTCTTACCCACGCAGATGTAGCACCGGGAAGCTCATTTTCATTTGAAGCTCACCCGGCAAATACAACGGTCACGCATTTACAGACCTTATTTGATTTGGGATTTCGCCGTTTGAGCTTGGGGATACAGGATTTTGATCCGCTAGTCCAGTTTGTAATCAATAGGCATCAGAGCTTGGAAGAAGTGGAAGAGGTGATGCAGAATGCCCGAAAAATCGGCTTTGAGTCCATTAACTTTGACTTGATTTACGGACTTCCCAAGCAGACGCTTGCGACCGTCGCCGATACCATTCAAAAGTCGATGCTGCTCGGTCCAGATCGGATATCTTTTTACAGCTATGCGCACGTGCCTTGGATAAAACCCGGTCAACGACATTATACCGAGGCCGATTTGCCCAGTGGTGCCGCCAAACTTGCCCTTTATAAACTTGGGAAAAAAATGATTTTAGCACATGGCTATGAAGATGTTGGTATGGATCATTTTGCGAAGAAAGAGGACGAGTTATTTGTGGCTTTTCAACAAGGTCGATTACATCGTAATTTTATGGGGTATGCCGATCGATTTAGTCCCTTGTTAATCGGTATCGGTGTCTCTTCGATCAGTGATGCCTGGGGGGCTTTTGCTCAAAATGTGAAGACCGTAGAAGAATATCATCAGTTAATTGAAGCCGGTGTATTGCCGGTTGTAAAGGGACATTTGCTCAACGAGGAGGATCTTCTGATCAGACGTTATGTCCTGGATATGATGTGTAAGGGAAAAGTACAGTTACAGACAGGCGTGCCGTTGAATGAGCAGATTATTGACGAATTATCCGAACTCCTTGCAGATGGTTTAGTCTCCATAACGGGCGACCTTATTCAATGTACTGCAATTGGACGCTCTTTTTTGAGAAATATCTGTATGGCCTTTGATCAGCGACTGTTACGGTCAAAAACGCAAAATCAATTATTTAGTCAGGCAATTTAAAACGAAGGTATGGCAGCAATTAAGGAAGAGACACAAACTGCGGAAAAATGTTTCCATTGTGGTGATAAAATTGAGGAAACGGGCTACCAGCTCGATCACCACGATTTTTGCTGCCTTGGATGTCAGACGGTCTACCAAGTACTAAACAATAGTGGTATGCAGCAATATTACCGCTATAATCAGCATCCGGGTAAATCGAATAAATCCAAGCAAGAAGATTTTTCTTATCTAGATGAACCACAGATTGCCGGTAAATTAGTGGATTATAAAGACGAAAAGATGACCATCATCACCTTTTATATTCCGGCTATTCACTGTAGCTCCTGTATCTGGTTGCTAGAAAATTTATATAAACTCAATCCCAATGTGTTGCAGTCCCGCGTGGACTTTATGAAGAAACAGGCGAGTATTACGTTCAATCACAATGAGCTGCCATTGAAAGACTTGGTTTATCTTCTGGTCAATATCGGTTATGATCCTAAAATCACCTTACAGGATGTGGTGAAGGAAGGGAATCGAAATAATCTAAATCCATTGGTTGCAAAAATTGCTGTTGCCGGTTTCTGTTTTGGAAATTCTATGTTATTCAGTTTCCCCGATTATTTTGGAATGGGAAGTTTTGAAAAGGAATATGCCAATTTCTTTGGGTACATAAACCTTGCCTTTGGCCTTCCGGTGTTATTGTATTGTGCATCGGATTATTTCAAATCGGCCTATTGGAGTCTGAAACAACAGCGATTGAATCTGGATGTGCCGTTAGCACTGGGGATTCTCGTGCTATTTTTGCGATCTGCTTTTGAGGTGATCACACAAACTGGGGCAGGTTTTACGGATACACTCTGTAGCCTTGTATTTTTTATATTGATCGGAAAATGGGTGCAGCAACGCACCTACTACCATATCTCGTTCGAACGGGATTACCGCAGTTATTTTCCGGTGGCTGTAACAGTATTGACCGAGTCAGGGGATAAACCAGTGCAATTGGCCGATGTACATATCGGTGACCGGATTTTGGTTCGGAATAATGAAATCATACCTGCAGATGCCATGCTTTTAAAAGGCGATGCAGCGATAGATTTTAGCTTTGTAACTGGAGAATCAAGCCCCGTAAATAAAACTCTCGGCGAAATTATCTACGCCGGTGGGCGTCAGACAGGGGAGGCGATAGAACTCGAAGTGGTCAAACCTATTTTACAATCCTATTTGACCAAATTATGGAATAATGAAAATTATAAAGATTATGACAAGCATTTTCAGACTTTTGTCAACTTTATAAGTAAATATTTTACTGTTGTTTTATTGGCAATTGCACTATTGGCGGCGCTATTTTGGGCTGTTGACGGAAGTGCAAGCCGGGCTTGGGGAGCTTTTACGGCGGTATTGATTATCGCATGTCCATGTGCGTTGGCGTTGAGCTCTCCATTTACCCTTTCCGCAGCGCTAAGTATTTTTGATCGAAATAAGTTTTATGTGAAAAATACGGCTGCAATTGAGCAGATGGCGACGATTGATACCCTTGTGTTCGATAAAACTGGTACAATCTCATCGCCTAAAGCAACCTCAATTTATTTTGAAGGTAGTCTTTCAGCAGTTGACAAAAAGCTACTGAATGCGGTTTGTAGAAACTCTAGCCATCCATTGAGCCGTGAGATTGTCAAGTGGCTGAATGTCTCTGCTGATATTTTGATACAGGATTTTAAGGAATTTCCAGGAAAGGGGATGCAGGCAACAGTAGATGGTAAAGAAATTAAAATCGGTAGTGCTAACTTTCTGAATATCGGTAATATTAAGACAGATGGTTCTGTGGTTTTTATTCGCATAGGTGAGGAGCTAAAAGGGTATTTTACTATGGAACAATCCTGGCGGGATGGTCTTTCGGCTTTGATCGAAGATTTTAAAGTCGAATATAATCTTCATTTAATCTCAGGGGATAACGATCGGCGCCTGGATGCACTGCAGTTAATTTTTCCCTCGAATGCAAGTTTGCTTTTTAATCAATCACCAATGGAAAAACTGAAAACAATTCAAAATTTTCAGGAGGAAGGAAAGCATGTCTGCATGATTGGCGATGGTCTGAATGATGCAGGTGCATTGCGCAAGGCAGATTTGGGTATCGCTGTGAGTGATGATATCAATAACTTCTCCCCGGGCTGTGATGCGATACTGGACGGGGAGTCATTTTCAAAAATGCCGAATTTCTTTGCTTTTAGCAAAGATGCGGTGAAAGTAATACATATGAGCTTTGGTATATCCCTATTATATAATGTAGTCGGATTGAGCTTTGCGGTCCAAGGTATAATGTCACCCTTATTTGCGGCTATTCTTATGCCAATCAGTACGGTGACAATTATCTCCTTCACAAGTCTCATGACAAGGTGGTATGCCAAACGTCGTAAACTCTAGTTGTTATGGAAATAATGTATATTTTGATCGGTTGCAGTGTATTGTTGGCATTGGTGTTTTTATGTGCTTTTTTCTGGGCAAATAAAACCGGTCAGCATAATGATACCTATACACCTTCAATACGGATTCTGTTTGATGATGAAACGACAGCAAAGGAAGATAAAAAGGGTGACGTAACTAAAACGTTATCGTAATTAAATCAATTACTTTTTTTTGTAATTAAGGTTATTATCGATAAAATTGGGAATAAATACCAATTTGAAATAGAAATACATGCATAATAATCCATTTTCATTAAAAGATAAGGTAGTTGTTATTACGGGAGGTACAGGGATTTTAGGTGAGGCATTTGTGGAGGCTTTGGCCGAGGCAGAAGCCAAAGTGGCGATCCTTGGTCGTAATGAACAAGTCGGCGTAGCGCGTGTCCAGCAGGTGGAGTCCCTAGGCGGCGAAGCTATATTTGTTGAAGTAGACATCATGAACGAACAGGATGTCACCAGGGCGAAGGATGAAGTTTTGCAAAAGTGGGGCCGGATAGATGCCTTAGTAAACGCCGTTGGAGGAAACATCCCAGGGGCAACCATTGGTGCCGATCAAGATTTGTTTGCAAGCAATATTCAGGATACCATTAAAGCTATTGAGCTTAACCTTTATGGAACGATGATTCCTACGCACATTATCGGCCGTGTGATTGCGGAGAGTGGAAAGGGAGTCATTGTAAATATTTCATCCCTCACAGCTAGCCGTCCTTTCACACGTGTTTTGGGCTATACTGTGGCCAAACACGGGATCGATGGTTATACAAAATGGATGGCAACTGAACTTGCCCAACGCTACGGTGATCAAGTTCGTGTCAATGCAATCGCGCCCGGTGTCTTCCTAACTAAGCAGAACAAAAACTTATTGATCAATCCTGACGGTACTTATAGCGACCGTACCAAACGTATTCTTAATGGAACTCCCTATAACCGTTTGGGTGACCCCCGTGAGTTAAAAGGAACTTTAATCTATCTATTGAGCGATGCATCGGCCTTTGTGACAGGAGAGACTGTCTTTGTTGATGGTGGTTTTAATGCATGGTGTGGCGTATAACTAAACTTTAAGATGAAAAAATTAGAACAAACCTGGCGTTGGTATGGGCCCAATGACCCCGTATCATTACAGGATATCAAACAGGCTGGAGCTACTGGTATTGTGACAGCATTGCATCATATTCCACATGGTGAAGTATGGCCACTTGCTGATATTCAAGAAAGAAAACGCATTATTGAGGATGCCGGCCTTACTTGGTCTGTCGTAGAAAGTGTGACCGTACACGAGGAGATTAAGACAAAAGGAGCTAATGTAGATGAATACCTCCAAAAATATAATGAGACATTAACTAATCTCGCCCAATGTGGTATCAAAACAATCTGTTATAATTTTATGCCCGTGTTGGATTGGACACGTACACAATTGGACTTAACCATGGCGGATGGTTCAAAAGCATTGTATTTTGATTGGATTGATTTGGCACTCTTTGATATATTTATATTAAAACGTGATGAAGCCTATACAGCGTATCCTGAAGATGTTGTAAAACGTGCAACACTGCGATTTGATGAAATTGCCGAACAACAAAAAGAGGAATTGGCAAATGTTGTCTTAATGGGGATTCCAGGAGAGAAGAATGTGGAATTAGAAGCATTGAAAGCAAGCATTGACACCTATAAGCATATTGGAAAAGACGGTTTACGTGATAATTTGGTTTATTTTCTTCAGGGAATCGCGGCAACCTGTGAGGAAAATGGTATATGTATGACCATTCACCCTGATGATCCACCGTACCCTATTTTAGGTTTGCCCCGCATTGCCAGTAATGGTGAGGATTTTGACTATTTTCTGAATGCAGTTCCACAACAATTCAATGGCGTTTGTTTTTGTACGGGATCTTTGGGTGCTAGTCAGACAAACGACTTGCCTGCTATCTTAGAAAAGATTAAAGGGCGCGTGAACTTTGTTCACTTGCGAAATGTGAAGAAAGATGCGATTGGAAGTTTTTATGAGGCAGACCATTTGGATGGTGATGTCAATATGTATAAAATTATGAAAATCTTGGTCGCTGAAAATCAATTGAGATCTACAGCTATCCCATTCAGACCGGATCATGGTCATCAGATGCTGGATGATCTGAATAAAGTGACAAATCCAGGGTATTCTGCTATTGGACGATTGAGAGGGCTTGCAGAATTGCGAGGCCTTGAATATGGTATTGTAGGTGAATAATACCAAAGGGACAAGTTTAAGCAACGATTTATAACGTTGGGCTGGAACGTTTATACAAAATAGCCGGAAAATTGGAAGTGTTGTTCTTCCTGTTTTCCGGCTATTTTTATTTTTAAATGAGGCTGTATCAAAAGTCATTTTTTAGATTTTTTCTCCAAATAAAATGCTGCAATCTTTCTCAAAATTAAATCTGATGCACCAACAAAATCTAAATTCTGACTTCCAAAAGTGTATTTTAGTGAATGATATAGCCTCTTATAATGACAAAAATTACAAAGAAGATTTGCGAATAATGAGCTGTGTTGGAAGTTCTATCGTTTCAAATTCATGTATTGGTCTCGTTTGGTTGATGGTGGCAATTAATTTATTTGTAGCCAATTCACCGATTTCGGTAGCTGGCTGTACAACTGTGGATAGCGCCGGATTTAACGAGGCGGCAATTTGCGTATTTGAAAAACCAATAACGGCAACCTGGGACGGGACCTCAATCTGCAATTCAGCTAAAATGCCCAATGTTCTGGTTGTAATAACATCTGTTGCACCAAAAATTGCATCGATGTTTTTGTTCTCAATATATTCCCGAAGTAAGATTTCTTTTATCGTTCGATCTATATCAGCGGTATTATTAAGGCTGCATTCAGTATAATGGTTGTTATTGAATGAAATACCCGCGTCTGATAAAGCCGATGTGAAACCATTTAATCGTTCGGCTGCAACACCTAGGTTCTTTCCGGTGATATGTAAAATATTTTTTTTGCCTTGTTCGATGAGATGTTTTGTAGCGTTATATGCGCCTTGAAAATTATTGACCCCCACTTTGAATGTATCAAGTTGGTGATTGATGCGGTCAAAAATAACAACAGGTATCTGCGATTTGATTAATGCTTTCAGTTCATCAATGTTTGAATCCGAGGAGACCGGAGATATCATTAAGCCATCAATACCGCGCATGCGCAGAACGTCAATACAATTTTTTTCGACCCGTTCGTCTTCCCGACTTTGCATGAAAATAACATCAAATACTGTCTGCTGAGAGGCTATTTGAATTCCATCCAGGATTTGTGAAACAAATGTATTGCTAATATTGGATACAATAACCCCTATGGTATTGGATTTTCCTATTTTCAAGCTTCGCGCTAACTTATTTGGATGGAAATTATGCTTTTTGGCATATTCCTGAACCATTTTTTTAGTCGCCTCACTTATTTCGTAGCTGTCTGATAATGCTTTGGAAACCGTCGAAACAGAAATATTGAGTGCCAAGGCTATATCTTTCAGGGTAGTTCTGCTCATCGCTTTGGTGGTTATTTTAAGAAGATAAATCTACACAAAAAAATAGATAAAAGTGCTTTTATCTTCATAAAGAACCATAAGTTAGAGGTTGATTGATAACACCCGAGTCCGAGTATATCGCGTTTTTCGGCCTTTATCCAAGGTTTATCCGGTCTTCATTCAGTCCCGAAAGCCACTCTAAGCGCTGTTTAAGCGGGTTGTGAGCATACTGCGACTGGGCTCGCAGCGTGTTAGACTCGGACTCAACACGGACTCAGCTCGGACTTACCCCGGATTCATGGTGTATTACGGATAACTAAACAGTACTTGTGTGATGCTTTAAAGCTGCGGGTATATCGACTTAAACCTGCGGGGTGAGCGAAACAAGAGCTGCTCCACTGCATCATTAAATTAAGCCATTCCTAGTCCGATGTTGAACCTCCCGAATTCTTTTTAAGTCTTTATAGCGTGTTTTTCCGAGTTGTTCGCGTGTTTACAGTGTTGCTGCGGAGTTTTTCGGCTGCGGTTCGGGGCAGCGTTGGCCCCTGGTCGGGGCATCCGGGGGCATGGTCGCAACCGGAACGCCATTTGTCCTTGGTGCTAGCGGGGTGAGTCAGGGTTATAGTCGGAGGCAACACGGAAGGAACACGGACGCAGCACGCTGGCAGACCGAACCTGTCCACAAGCTGTCCCGAACGTGCTCCGAAGCTGCTCCGACCCCGCGCGGACCCTAGCAGGGAGCAGGTGCGGAGGGGGGGCGTGGTGCCGTGGGTTTCCCCGCTTCGGTTTGGGTTGCAGGATCAGCTTTTTTGGCCTCCCTCTGCACCTCCCGCTACCAAAAATCAAAAAGAATCTCCCATCCTGACAGGTAGTTAAGAGAAAAATGAAAATAATAAGAACAAAAGGCTTGGAAGTTTGTATTTAATCTCCCTATCTTTGCACTACTCCGCAAGGGAGGGACGGTTACTTCGAAAGAAGAAATCATGAAAAAAGAAGGGTTTGAGAGAGCTTGACAGGATTTAAAATCCCGCTGAGTTTATTTTAAACGCGGAAATCGAAAAAAGAGAAAAGAAAAAAAACTTCAGAAAGTTTTTGGAAGTTCAGAAAAGATTTCTACCTTTGCAGTCCCAACGGAAACGGAGGGAAAAACAAAAAAGATAAAGAGAGGCGCAATGCCTATCGGAATATAGCGGATACGGAAGTTGAAGCGACAAAAGTTCTTTAAGAAAACACAATCATGTAAGCGTGACGAGTAGACAGACGAAAGTCGAAAGTCAAGAACAAATTCAAGTAATTGTTCAATTCGATCCAAGATCAGAGATATAAAAAAGAATTCTGATTATTATAAATAGTTGGAATCAAAAACTTCATTTTACAATGGAGAGTTTGATCCTGGCTCAGGATGAACGCTAGCGGCAGGCCTAATACATGCAAGTCGGACGGGATC